>Ga0315338_1000050_pt1 | contig 591364 bp, 560 predicted proteins | sample ASW8metaG_FD_204518 | JGI IMG/M metagenome (GOLD analysis project Ga0315338, IMG submission 204518) | Ammonia-oxidizing marine archaeal communities from Monterey Bay, California, United States - ASW #8 | ecosystem: Environmental > Aquatic > Marine > Coastal | place: USA: California | collected... | reverse complement strand
GACGGAGATGTCGTGGCCGGCCCCGAAGATTCAAGCTGGTTCACCCGGCTTTGCAGACCTTCAAGCTGAGCTTTAAGTGCACTCAGCTCGTCAGCCTGCGCTCCCGTCGCCACAACGCCAAGCGCTGCACCGCTGAGAAGAGCCTGGCGAAGCCATTTGCTCGATGTTTTCATAATGATACTCCCCTAAGTCTTTGAACTTGCAAAGATTTCAGTCTCTATGGATCAATTCGATTTCGTTTGGTTTTGCGCTCAAGTGAAACCGAATCGCGCGCTTAGTAAGCACAATGACATTTGTGCCTAAAACCGCCCCGTTTCGTCAATGAAAATGGGTATCCCGAACGCCGAATATCCGTGAGCGTGATGTTTTTGTCACACATGTTCATTAGTGGTTAGGATTAAGCTATCTGTAAGAAAATGAATGAAAATCCGTCTACGGATGAAATTGGGTCATGGCCAATTGCGACAAATTTTCAACACTTATTGCCGATGTTGGCGGAACGTCCGGCTGGGTTCGATTAGGGGCGCATTTAGTCGACCTTGCGACCGACCCGGAAACCTATTCCAAAACTACTTTCCGGCGATCTGAACCCCCACAAATGATAGTGGTTTTTCTCGTCCACCAATTGGCTTTCCTTGGGATAGATCTCAACCGCCTCACATTCGGGGCCGAGCAACTGGTTCTTGATCTCGTGGAAATGCTGCCAACTGTGGATTGCCTGCTTGTCCAGCCGGCGAATGATGAGATGCGCTCGCTCTCCGGGCATGAATTCGACGTTTACCTGGTAAAGATTGTTGGCCCAGACTGCCTGATTGTTCAACCAATTTACCTTGTCTTTGGCCTCCTGTTCAGTGCAGCCGGAGGTGGCCTTTATTTCCTGCCAGGTTGGCACATCCATCTCGACCCGCTCAAATTTGGACATTTGTTCGGACCGGAACAAGCTGGCGATCTGCGCCCCGGCACTGCTACCAGGAGCCGCAGGTATCAAATCATCGTCTTTGGTCACAATCAGGTCGGCGATCTCTTCGACTGATGCATCTCCCACCAAATGGACATCAACTCCGTTGAATTTCGCCATACGACGTAAAGAACGGTAGGCTTGGAGTTCGTCGTCATGTGCCGCACCCGCAGGATCTACTATAACCAGTTGTGGAGACTTGGATTGGGCTATCCAATTTGAGATGTCGTCGATAACATCAAGTAAGGATTTGCCGGGAATTGTGCGATAAACATCTCCAGATGCAGATTGCACCACACTCTCGATCCGTTGTTTTGTTTCGTTTCCGCTGTGCAACAAAATCATGTCCACCAATAACCCTGTGTTCACTGACCACGGTACTCCGGAGCCTGAATTTGAGCTGCTCCACTACCTGTTTTGCGATCTTGATGGAAGAACAAATTGTCAGATTCTACCCATTCTGTGTTCTCGATTGATCCGTCTGGCCCGCCTGCGCCGTATTCCCTGGGTGGCGATTGTGCCTGGCAAAACGAATCATGCATTGACTGATGCACCCCTTTCCAGGGCTTCAAATATGGTCACCGCTACTGTATAGACCTGTCCGGTAGCTGAGTGGCGGTCCACTCTCCCAAAAAATTGTCCATCTATCTGAGCCAGTTAGTGCCGAAAGACCTATGAACGAATCGCCTATTCGCCAGCCGGCATATGTTCGGAATGTGGTTTTTGATTCCGGCTATGTCGGGCGCCAACGACCGGTTCTGCTGAGCTATATCGCTGCGTCTGCGGGGTATGTTCCTCCCAATCCAGCGAGCGGTTACACCTATCTGGAACTCGGTTGCAGTCTGGGTGCAACGTTGAACGGGCTGGCCGCGTCCAATCCGCAGGCGCGTTTTGTCGGGATTGATTTCAATGAGGAACACATTGCTCTTGCAATTGAAAGCGCCAAGTCAGTCGGCCTTTCGAACGTAGAGTATCACGAAGCGGCCTTCACCGACTTCCAACAGTTTGACCTGCCACAATTCGATTATATTGCGATTCACGGGACATATTCGTGGTTGGGTCCTGACGCAGAAGCTGCGGTGCATGCGATTTTGGACAGGCATTTGAAACAGGGCGGGATTTTCTACGTAGACTATATGAGCATGCCCGGTAAGGCATCGGTCGCACCGATCTGGTATCTGATGCGTGAACTGACCGCGGATTTTGTCGGAGACTCTGCTGAACGCGCACGTGTGGGCTTCGAAATGCTGCGTTCGCTGGACCGGGCCTCGGCTCATTATTTTAAGGAAAACCCCCAATCCAAGCGTGTATTTAGGCGTTGGGACCAAGAAATTCAGGCCGATCCGGAGCGTATCAGGCATCTGGCTCACAATGCTCTTACTGAACATTGGAGCCCTAAATTTTTTACAGAAATAGTGCAAAGCCTTGCTGCCGTGGGGCTTCAATTCGTGGGAAATACACGGCTTGACTTAAACGATTTGGAATTGGCACTTCCTTCAGCGCTCAGGGATGTCGGCGGACCGATGGCCGACCGAACACAAACTGAGTTGATCAAGGATTACTTCCATAATACGCAGGCGCGCCAGGATGTCTTCGTCCGCGCATCGTCAAGCACGCCAGAGGCCGCAGAATCTTATTTCGATTCCGCGGTTCATTTCATGTGTCTTTCGCCGCCGGACTTTAAGTTGTGGGAGTTCCGGGATCCGGATGATAATCTTCTGGAGCTTGATGAGGGCCTGTTTGAGGAAATTGTCAGTGCCATGGCAGAGGGAGCAACATGTATAAACCAAATTGCAGAGGGAACGGCTGTCGACCGGGGGGGTCGTGATGATATTGCCGGCGCCCTGGGCCGCATGATCTTGCGGCCTGATTTGGAAATCCTCGCAGCACCGCCCTCCGAACTGCGCACGATCGCCTACAGAAAAGTATTTCCGGCAAATCGCTACAATGAGATGGCGGTTGAGGAAGTCGTGGAAAAAGGCGGAATATTGCGTCTGGCATCATCCAAGTTTGGTGGTTGCATTGTCTTTCCAAAGCTAATGTCCGCCGTTGTGGCGATATGTCTTGGCCAGCAACAGGTGAGCATGGATCTGGGGAGGGTGGTGGAACTGCTACGCGCGGTTCCTGGAACGTTCGACATTCAGAGGCGTTCGGAAAAGTTTTCAAACATTGATCATCAAATGATCGCGCCGCTGTGGCGCAAGGTTCAGTTGCAAACACTGCCGAACCTGATCAGGCTGGAAGCGGTGAATTTTGAGTAAGTCATTCCGATTGTGTCTCGGTGCGCCTGGCTGACGGTAAATCTGCTGCACTCTGGAGTGTGAAACTTGGAATTGTTGACTAATGAGTGCGCCGGCTTTTAAAACCCGGTTGGAAATTTTGCTATCATCAGCTTGAGCTGTTACCCGTACAACGTAATCGAAGGTGCTCGACGCGTTGTCTAACGGTATTTGGGCCCATCTGATGACAATGCCGACGCCCCACGGAGAAGATATCCTTGAACACCATCACGAAAGAATCCCGCGTGCATGCACTGTTGGTCGAGGCTTCACAATGCCTTGCCGGTGACCGCACCGCACGTGCAAAGAAACTGTGTGAAGAAGCAGTATTGCTTGCACCACAAAGTGCTGATGTTCACATGGTTTTAGCAGATGTGCTTGCAGCCAGGTCTGAAAACGACGCTGCGCGGAAACACTACGAACAGGCTACGAACAGAGAAAGGTATCACTTCGGTGCCTGGTTGAATTTTGGTGTGTTTCTGAAGGAAACCGGCGATTTCAAGAATGCTGTAAATGCATTCAGGAATGCGGTGATGATTGATTCGAAGTCATCCCTGGCACGTTATAATCTTGCCAGGGCTCTGATGGATGCTGAAGACTACAGAGAGGCTTCTAACGTCTTTCTCGATTTCACTAAAATGGAGCCAAATTTTGCGGAAGGTTATTTCAGCTTGGGTGTAACTCAGGAGCTTGCCGGTGAATACGATCTGGCTATCAGCAGTTTTGAAACTGCGCTGAAGCATAACCCAAAGATGGCGGGTGCCTATTTCCGGATTGGTGGAACCTACCAGGTGCTTGGAAAATTTGATGAAGCGGAGCCTTATTACCAGAAGGCTATTGAGCTGAATCCCAGATTTGGCAAGAGCTATGCAGCATTGGCCACAAGTGGCAAACTTACCGGTGAAGAAGAGAGCGAGGAGGCTTTACAGAGAATTAAGTATGAACTCGACCGAACTGACATTGACCCAAGCACTCGCGTACATTTCCACAATGCGGCATTCAAGATACTGGACACCAAAGGAAGCTACGACGAAGCGTTTGAACATCTTCGCATCGCCAATGGCATGCGCGATGCGGCGATTGAGGATAAATTAGAAAAGGACATTTCATTACAGGATCGCCAAAAGGCACAGTTTACTACAGAATTCTTTTCCCGATGGCCCCTTGATGGAAATCCCACTGATCAACCGGTTTTCATCGTTGGCATGCCCCGCTCTGGAACAACCCTGACGGAACAAATCATAGCCAGCCATCCGCGAGCTGCAGGAGCTGGCGAGTTAATAGCTCTTGGCAGTGCTTTGATCAAATTTTCCAGGGAATTGGACGGGACGCGAGTTTATCCAGGGTTCCTAATAGATATCAGTCAGGAGCAACTGCTGGGTTTGTGCGAGTATTACCTGTCGGGATATCCGGACAAAGTGAAAGAATTTGACCGGGTAACTGACAAGCTCCCGGGCAATTACAATCATTTGGGTACATTGACACTCATGTTCCCGAATGCAAAATTCGTCTATTGCAAGCGCAACGCAATTGATAATTGCCTGTCATGTTTCACGCAAAACTTCACGCAAGACATCTGGTATTCCTTTAGCCAGGAAAAGGTTGCCGCACAGTATAGGCTGCACAAGGAACTCATGGACCATTGGTGCGAAGTGCTACCCAAGCAAGTTCATGAAGTGCGATACGAGGATCTCACACGTGATCCCGAGCCCAACATTCGCAAACTACTGGAGTTCTGTGACTTGGAATGGGACGATGCCTGCTTGAATTTCCATGAGACGGAGCGTGCCGTGAAAACGGCGAGCATCTGGCAGGTGCGCCAGCCGATGTATCAGACATCGGTGGAAAAGTGGAAACGCTACGAGAAGCATCTCGGGCCTCTGATCGAGGGTCTGGGCGACTTGGCCAATTCCTGAGACGTAAGCAGCACGACTTCTGCAGACCCCTGGCCGGCCTTTGATTATTTCCGTGTACTGACGGACTGGTGGTGCGGGTCGGCCTTTTTTATCAGCGTTTCGATTGCCTGGAACAGGCCATTTTCGGTCAGAAACGGCGTGTGGCCGCGATCGGGAACCGTAATCGTTTTCAATCCGGGCTTCAGTTTGCGCATCTTGCTCAGGGTTTCGACCGTGAGCAGGTCGGAGTTTTGCCCCCGGATCACCAGCGCGGGGATGGCGCTCATGGCGGCGAATTGCGGCCACAGCGTCGGGATGCGGCCTTTGATGATGTCGTCATATGACAGGAATGTCTTGCGCAGGTTCGGATCATAATCGATCCAGGCCTTGCCGCGCACGTCACGGAAAATCCGCCGCGCAAATGCCATCCACTGGCTTTCCGTAAGGTTTCGAAATCCGGGGTTGGTCTTTTTCAGGTGGTCTTGCGCATCGTGCCAATGCGATGGTCCCGGCGCATGCTGGAGATAGCCGCGGATGCGAAGCAGCCCCTCCGATGCGATCTCCGGACCGATGTCGTTTAAAATCACAGCTTTCAGCCCGGCCGGCCGGACCGCGGCCATCAGCATGGCCAGCAGGCCGCCGCGGGAGGTGCCGATTACCGCAGCCTCTTCGATACCTTCGCGCGCCAGAAGCGCCAATGTGTCGGCAAGCTCGACCAGGGGATTGTAACTTTTCCAGTCGTTGGCATATTCAGACCTGCCGCGGCCGCGATAATCAAGTGCCAACACCCGGCGTTCGCGGGAAAGATGCACCGCAATATCGTGGAAATCTTTTGAGTTTCTGGTCAGGCCGGCAAGGCATATCACGGGCAGGGCCGGGGATTTGCGGTCGCCGTAGTCCCTGGCATAAAGGCGCAGGCCGTCATGCACCGTGTAGAAGATGTCGCGCCAAATATGTGCCGGCGCGGGAAGATCCTTGTCGGTCCGTGACACCCGCTAGTCCCCTAAAACACGCCCGCGCCGGTGACCCCATCGCACCGGGCGAACGGCGGCATTGTTAGAGCACTTTCAGACAATAGGGAACCACTTCCGCGCGGGCCGGTCAGTTGCAGGCGATCAACTGCTCAATGGTGGACTGACTGGTGGTCTGGCACCCAGCCGTTGTGGAGGCCTGTGTCTGCTTGCCGCCGCCCCGGTTGAGATCGCTGGTCAATGAGACCAGCGGCGTTGAGCCGAACAAGGTGCGGTAAACCTGGACGTTCTCCATCACGCGTTTGACGTAGTTGCGGGTTTCGTTGAAAGGAATCGATTCGATCCAGTCGACCGGGTCGATCTGACCCTTGTGGGGGTCACCATACCACTTGTTCCATTGCGGTATCCGTCCAGGCCCGGCGTTGTATCCAGCAATGGTTGCGATGTAGGAACCGTTGAATTTTTTCAGCAAATCGCCAAGAAACGCGGTTCCCAGCGTGACATTGTAGGCGGGCTTTTTGAGCAGGTTCGACTTGCGGTATCTGAGCCCGTGTTTTTTTGCGACCCGGCGCGCCGTGGTCGGCATCATCTGCATCAGCCCGAGGGCGCCGGCATGGCTTCTGGCATGAGAGTTGAACTCGCTCTCCTGGCGGCTGACGGCATAGATCAATGCGCGTTCGACGCCTTTGCGTGATCGTTTGATCTTCGGCAGGGCATCTTTGGGATAAGCGAAGCGCTCCAGCCTGACACCGCGACGGGACGATACTTTCGCCACGCGCACGGACAACCACAGTTCGCCGAGCTCTCTGGCCAAGACGGCCAGGGCGACGCGCTCTTCGGCATGCTCGAGCTGATAGGACAAATGGCTGAAAAATATCGGCAGCCGCCCGCGTTTTTTGGCCTGGGCCAGCAGCCGGATTGCACGCACCGTGTCGCGCTGATCGAATTTTGCCTGCATTGTCTTGGAGACTGCGGGGCCGGCGACGATTTCGATCGGTACTGTGCCCAGCCCCAGCGCGTCGCGCCCCAGTTGTCCATAAAAGGCGGTCGGGTGGGCCGCGGCTGCAGTGAGATGTGCTCTGACCTGATCTGAATTGCCGATCACCCCATATGCCCGCGCCAGCCAGTAATGTGCCTGTGCCAGATTGAGTGGTTTCTTGTCGCGCTCCAGAATGCGCTTTAGATGCGTGATTGCGAGGATCGGCTTTTTCAGGAATTGCAGGGCAATCCAGCCGGACATGAATTCGCCCTGGACGTAGGACGTGCCCTGTTCAAAACCGTGTGCCTTTGCCATGCGGTAGGCGCTGTTCCAGGATGCCGGAGTGTCGCGATGCAACGCTGATCGGATCAGTGACCAGCGTTCCTGCCACCAGGGAGCGGGGTAGGACAATTCACTGGGCTTGCCGGGTACTTTCAGGGCAATCGCGCGCGCCTTGTCCGATTGTCCGTTTCGGCGGTAGAAGCGTGCCAGCGCATATTGCATGGCAAGCTGGGATCTGAGTTTTTTCGGAACTGCCTGGTAGCGTTTGATGGCATTGCGGGATCTCTTGAACAGAGCGGCAGCTGCCCGCGCCATCTTGACATGGCCCGCGGAGATCAGTGCGGCGGTGCGCGCCGCCGCATCGTTTTTGCGGGCATAGATGAGCCGGACGAGCCGGGCGCGATGGTCGCTCGAACTCAGCTGCTTCTTGAATTCCTTCAGGATCGCGCGCTCGGTGTTCTTGCCGAAATTATGCCCGCGCCAGGCGTTGCGCACGAGTTCACCCGCGCGTTCGGGCTTGCCGGTGCGGAGAAGGGCACGGGCATGTGCAAGCATGCCAAGCCCGGTCTGGGCTGGATAGATCTTGAAATGGTCTAAGACACGGTCAGGTGTTTGCGGATTGGTGTATAGCTGTGCTTCGGCGTGGGCACGGAGGCGTTTGATCTGCGGCCAATCGGGATTGGCGGTGATGAATTTGGCGATCGTGTCGAAGCCGGCGCGGTTTTTTGAGCTTCTGATATATAGCCAGTCAATCAGCTTTAAGGCTGCTTGGTCCTTGATCTGGGCCTTTAGCGCCCGGGCTTTGTCGTGGTGGCCGTCCGAGGCCAGGCGAATCGCTTTTATGGCCCGGCTGCTGGCCGGTTTGATTTTGACGCCGTCGCTGCGCGCGGCAAGCCTGAGATGCTGTGGGGCAACGGGTTTTTGCAGCCCGAACTCTGCGCTGCTGGCGAATGTGGTGCCACAAATTGCAGTCGTTACGACCAGTGTTGCAGCGATCTTCACGGCAAAAGCTTGCATGACACCAAAATCCCGTTTGCGCCTGTCTAATTGAACCATATGGGGCTGATATTTTTGGAAAACAGGTTGTTCTCTAGTGGTGATCCGTGCCGCCATAGATGCTGGCTGTTTGCATAATCCAGCACACGGTGATTCGTCGTCTGGTGATATTGGCAAGATGTCCCCGACAATCGCTCTTTCAACCTGCAGCCTTTCGGGACAATGTTGCCGAATTATGGCGTTCAATGAGCACAAACCTGTCACTCATATGTCGCCAGGACCATGGAAAATCTGAATTAGGGTTGATGGACGTGTTTTCTTGCTGTTTTCAGCGGTTTCCGTTTATTGTGACGCTAGGTTCTGCTGCGCGATGCGCGCGAACACGCGTTTAGCTCAAATATCGAAGGAAAGTGTCATGGTGTTCCAGGGGTCGTATACCGCGCTCATTACGCCAATGCGGGATGGCGCTGTTGATGGCGAGGCGTTCCAGAAGTTTGTCGATTGGCAGATCGCGGAAGGCTCCCACGGACTTGTTCCGGTCGGCACAACGGGGGAATCGCCCACACTGTCTCACGACGAACATCACCTGGTGGTGGATTTGTGTGTCGAAGCAGCGGCCGGTCGGGTGCCGGTGATCGCGGGTACTGGTTCCAACAATACCCAGGAAGCCATAACACTGACCCAGCACGCACAAAAAGCCAGCGCGGATGCAGCCCTGGTTGTCATGCCGTATTACAACAAGCCCACCCAGGAGGGATTGTACCAGCACTTCAAGGCAATCCACGATGCATCGGACCTACCGATCATCATCTACAACATTCCCGGCCGTTCGGCCGTGGACATGTCGGTTGAGACCATGGCACGGCTGTTCGAGCTGCCGAACATCACCGGGGTCAAGGACGCCACCGCCGATCTGGCCCGTATCAGCAAGCAGCGCCTCGCCATGGGGCCGGACTTTGTTCAGCTGTCCGGTGAAGATCCAACCGCACTGGGTTTCATGGCCCATGGCGGCCATGGCTGCATTTCGGTAACCGCAAATGTGGCGCCGGCTCTGTGTTCGAGGTTCCATAAGATGTGCCTTGCCGGTGATTTTGCCGGGGCACTTGCGATCCAGGACAAACTGATGCCGCTGCATATGGCGCTGTTCGTGGAAGCCAGCCCCGGACCGGTCAAATATGCCGCAAGCGTGCTCGGCTTGTGTGGACCAGGCATTCGGTTGCCGCTGGTCGAGCCGACAGCTGAAACATGCAAGCTGGTACGCGAGGCATTGGCCTATGCCGGGCTGATCGATGCCGGCGAAGTCGCACGGTCTGAAGCTGCAGAGTGAGCAAGAAGGATAAGGATGCGGGCCGGAAAATTGTTGCGGACAACCGCAAGGCCCGGTTCAGCTTTGAAATACTTGAAGTGTTCGAGGCCGGGCTTCAGTTGTTGGGCACCGAGGTCAAGAGCTTGCGCGAAGGCAAGGCGAGCCTGGGCGAATCCTATGCGACGGTTGAAGATAATGAGCTCTATCTCATCAACTGCCACATTCCGGAATACTCACAAGCCAGCCGGTTCAATCATGAGCCACGCCGCAGCCGACGGTTGCTGATGCACCGGCGCGAGATAGACCGGCTCGCCGGTGCGGTGCAGCGCGAAGGATTGACCATCGTTCCTCTCAAGCTCTATTTCAACGACCGGGGAATTGCCAAATTGGAGCTTGCCCTGGCACGCGGTAAGAAACTGCACGACAAGCGTCAAACCGAAAAAGACCGCACCTGGCAGCGCGACAAGGCGCGGGTCATGCGTGAGCGGGGCTAGGCGGAGGTGACCAACCTCACAAGCCTGCCCGCGGGCCTCCCTGAACCGGAAGACGACGCTGGAGCATCGCACCTGCACGGGCTCGCCCTGCCGCCTATCGGATTGGTATCGACCGGCGACCGCATGGTGGATCTGTCCGCGTTGACCGGACGGACTGTCGTTTACATCTATCCGATGACCGGGCGGCCCGATGTCGCCTTGCCCGATGGCTGGGACATGATACCCGGCGCGCGGGGCTGCACACCGGAAGCCTGCGCCTTTCGTGATCATCACGACCAGTTGCGTGGATTGGATACGCAGGTTTTTGGATTGTCGACACAGCACACTGATTATCAGTTGGAAATGGTCGAACGCCTGCACCTGCCATTCGAAATCTTGAGTGATGATGGGTTCGCCATGACCGGAGCATTGAACCTGTCGACATTTGAGGCGGGTGGTATGACGCTATTAAAGCGCCAGACCCTGGTGATCCGCGACGGCTTTATCGAGCATGTGTTCTATCCGGTGTTTCCGCCAGATGGACATGCGGAAGAAGTGTGTGCCTGGCTCAGCGCTCATCCGGGCTAAAGCGTGTCTCATCAATCCCTTAAATGCCGGCTGATTTTTTCGAATACGGCTTCGAACATATGTGTTGTCAATCGCCCGGTGTTGGTGTTGTAACGGGAACAATGATAGCTATCGAACAAGGCGATTTGCCCGATGTCGTGCCGGGCGCAATGGACGAATCTGTGATCTGCCAGCTTGCAATCGAGTGACCGCAATACGGTTTCATGGGCGATACGCCCCAGCGCCAGTATCGCTTTAAGCTGTGTCTGCGCCTTGATCCGTGCGTCCAGGAAACCACGGCATTGCGCGATCTCTGCACCGACCGGTTTGTTTTGAGGCGGCACACAGCGCACGGCGTTGGTGATCATGCAATCAACCAGGGTAAGGCCGTCATCAGGGCGGGCATCGAATGTGCCCTGCGACAGGCCGAATTTTGCCAGGGTCTGATATAGAAGGTCGCCGGCAAAATCACCGGTGAACGGGCGGCCGGTCTGATTGGCCCCCTTGAGACCGGGTGCCAGGCCGACAATCAATAGCCGGGCATCACTGCCGCCGAATGAAGGGACGGCACCGTTGAAGAACGCGGGGTGTTGTTGCTGATTGGCACGGCGGAACGCAACAAGCCTTGGACACAAGGCGCAGTCGCGGTCCGGTTCCGGGGCGAATGCCGGCTGAGTGACTGTCATGGCTTCACAGGGTGTCTGTTCAAACAAATTCGGTGTTCAGACGTCTTCGAACTCGTCAAGTTCATCGTCCCCATCAAGTTCGTCGTCATAGTCGAAGCTCTCTTCGGCATGCTTGCGTTCGGACCGGGCACGACCGACTTCGTTTTCAATGTCGGCTAGATCTATGAACTGGTCGGCCTGGCGGCGCAACTCATCGGCCACCATGGGCGGTTTCGTGCCGGTGGTCGATACCACGGTCACCCGGCGCCCGTGCCGTTGCAGACACTCCACCAAAGGCCGGAAATCACCATCACCGGAAAACAGAACCACATGGTCGAGGTGAGGCAGCATTTCCATGACATCAACCGCAAGGTCAATGTCCATGTTGCCCTTTATTTTACGGCGCCCGGTCGCATCGGTGAATTCCTTGGCCGGTTTTGTGACCAGGGTATAGCCGTTGTAGTCCAGCCAATCGATCAACGGGCGGATTGGGGAGTAGTCCTGATCCTCGATCAGAGCGGTATAATACAGGGCTCGGATCATCCGTCCCTTGCTCTGGAACAGACCGAGCAACCGCTTGTAGTCGATGTCGAAATTCAGAGCTTTGGCCGTGGCGTACAGATTGGCTCCATCAATGAATAACGCAAATCGCTCGCCTTCGTAAAACTGCATCAAGAAATTCCTTTTCAAACGCCGGTCAATGAGTAACCACAGTCAATTCCGCATGTGGCGGCAGAAATATTCGTTCAATCAGTAACGAGACGCGAAAAAATGGCGCCAACAATGCAAGTCTATACGGCAAACGCCGCAATTACTATGTTGGGAGTTAATCTCTCATGATCCTGTTGGGTTTTGGCAGCAATTTGGCCGGCCCCTGGGGAAGTCCGGCTGAGACGCTGGAGCGTGCGATCGATGAAATTGAAACCTGCGGGCTTCACGTGGTTGCGCGATCCGCGTGGTATCTGTCGGCGCCTTTTGGACGGACAGACCAGCCGGCTTTCGTCAACGGCGCCCTGGCGGTGGAAACACACATATCGCCGCCAGCCGTGCTTGCTAGATGTCATCAGGTCGAGCGAAATGCCGGTCGTTTGCGCAGAAGCAGATGGGGGCCACGGGTTCTGGATATTGATCTGCTCGCCTATCACGGCCGCGTTATCCCAGACCGCCGGGGAAGGCGGGCACGCAACCAGGGTCTCCACACAGGATTGGTTCTGCCTCACCCGGGCATCGCCGAGCGCCCCTTCGTGCTAGAGCCAATCTGTGAGATCGCTCCGGCCTGGCGTCATCCGGTGTCACATTTGACGGCAGCTCAGATGCTTGAGAAGCTGCGCGGACAGCAACAGGGCGTGGTTCTTAGCAAAGCTTGAATGCGCATGCCGGTCCGCTGGTGTCCTGGGCTGCGGGGCGCGGCAGGTTTCTGTCCATGACGCAGTGTCGGTATTTTTTTTCCAAAGCACCGGGGAGGGGTTGAGCTTGCGGGCCAAATACCGTCCGGTGGGCGAGAGATCCAGGTCAAACCTCTCCATGTAGAGAAGAGTAGAGCCCGGTGTGGCATTCGTGTCACCATCGCTGAAAATCGTGATTCTGCCCTTTGACTTTGTGGCGAATTTACGGCATCCACATCTCTTGGATTTTCCTTGGGTCAGGCTTATGAGGAGGGATCATGCGCCGGTATTTGTATGCGCTGTTGGGGCTGGTAATCGGGGTAACGCTTTCCGCGGCGACAAACATTTCTGCCGAAACACGCTATAATTTTACGGCGGATACGGAGCGGGGAACAAATTTCGCGCCGCGTTACAAGGGCAAGCGGCAAGTCTCTTTTCCGGGTAAGTATCGCAAGGGCACGATCATTATCAAGACCAGTGAGCGCAAGCTCTATCTGGTGACCGGCGATGGAAAAGCGCTTCAATATGGCGTGGGTGTTGGTCGCGCCGGTTTTGAGTGGTCGGGCAACGCTGTAATTACGCGCAAGGCGGAGTGGCCGGGTTGGACGCCTCCTGCAGCAATGCGCAAACGCGAACCACACTTGCCGGCTTATATGCCCGGCGGCCCGAACAATCCACTCGGCGCACGGGCACTCTATCTGGGGTCGTCGATTTACCGCATTCACGGTACAGCGTTCCCTCATACAATCGGCCAGGCCGTGTCGAGCGGTTGTATCCGTATGCTGAATTCAGAAGTCATTGATCTCTACAATCGAGTGAAGGTGGGGACGCGGGTCATCGTCAAGAATTAGGCGGTGTTCGGCTGAGGCTGGAGCGGGTCGAATCGGGGGGTTCGGCCCGCTCTCGTTTTGCCTTGATTTATCGGTGATAGACGGTCACCGTACGAGTGTCCTGAATCAGAAGTTCGCCTGATTTCAGCAGCACCCTCTGTGCGAACTTCTGATTCAAATGGACACTAGCAAATCTCTAGTTCTAGTGTGGTTTTTGGATTTGAAGTTCGTCTCAGAGATTGCCGATATGATGTAACGAACTTCAAATCCACCACACTAGTGCATGATCTCATTACATCGGGTCATTTGACCGGGTTCATAGGTGCCATGCTCTAGGCTTCGCGCCGGGAACTGTGTATGCCGCTCCGAGACGTTCTTCTGGCTCTGTCGGTTCCACTGCTGTGGAGCCTGGGCTTCACATTCGCCAAGGCCGGGTTGACCGAACTGCCGCCGCTTTTGCTCATGGGGCTGAGATTTTCCCTGACCGCGCTGGTGTTGGTGTGGTTTGTCGAACGGCCGAAAGGCAGATATCTGGACGTGTTCTGGATCGCACTGGTAAGTGCGACGCTGCAATATGGTCTGACGTTTTACGGACTTTCGATGATTGATGCATCGATGGCGATCATCGTCGTTCAGCTTGAAGTGCCGTTTGGCGTTCTCTGTGCTGCGATCTTGTTGCGAGAACGACCTGGTCTCGCGCGCGTCGTCGGTATTGCCCTTGCCATGTTCGGCGTGGTGGTCATCGCGGGACAGCCAACACTTGAAGATCAACTGTTTCCGATGCTGCTGACCGCGTCAGGCGCGTTCACATGGGCGATCGGACAGATCATGGTCAAGCGGCTGGGCGGTGCTGTGAAGGGTTTTTCCCTGATTGCCTGGGTCGGGGTGTTCTCTGGACCGCAAATGCTCATCGCGTCATTATTGTTCGAAGAGGGACACCTGGAGGCGATACGGTCTGCGACATGGGTCGGCTGGGGTACGCTATTCTATCTGGCGTTCGTCATGACCGCGCTGGGCTATGGCATCTGGTACACGGTCTTGTCCCGCAATATGGTGTCAAAAGTGATGCCGGCCCTGCTTTTGTTGCCGGTTCTTGTCATCATTGAGAGCGTCGTGCTGCTGGGCGAGGAACCAAGCCTTATCGTATTGCTCGGCGGCGGCATCGTCCTGGAAGGTATTGCGATAATATTCCTTGCAGACCTGAAGCCCAGGGCGCGGTCGTTGCAGGCTGCACAAAATACGGGCTAGAGACGCTGCCGGTGTCCAAAGTTGCTTGCGTTTTTCGGCACTTGGGCATAAGTAAGTGCCAACTCACAGACGGCTTTTTCCAAAACGAAGGAGACGAGCGATATGGCGCGCGTCACTGTTGAAGATTGTGTGGACAAGGTTCCAAATAGATTTGAGCTGGTTTTACTGGCCAGTCACAGGGCACGGGCAATATCCCAGGGCGCTCTGTTGACGGTCGATCGCGATAACGACAAGAACCCGGTGGTGGCTTTGCGAGAAGTCGCGGAAGAAACCGTGGATACCGATGATTTGCTGGAAGATCTCATTCATTCCATGCAACAGCATGTCGAAGTTGACGAGCCGGAACCCGATGCAGTGCCCATGCTGACGTCGGGCAGCTCGCCGGTCATGATGGGCAAGGATGATCCCAGAGCCCGTCTCGAAGACGATGTGATGGTTGACCGCATGACCGAAGAAGATCTGCTGCGCGGCATCGAGGGTATCGGACCCGGTGATCCGAGTGGATCCAGATCAGGTTACTGACGAACCTCTCTAGACTGATGGCGCCATGGCGGCGCCGCGCGGCTGGCGGTTCCTCGATCGCCAGCCGTTTGTTTTTATTCACCATGAAACCAAAGCTGTCGCATAGTGCTCCTAAGAGATGGAGCCGGCTGGGTAGCGCAACATGATGCGTCAATACGAACTGGTGGAACGGGTCATCAGCTATGATCCAGGCGCTGACGAAACTCTATTAAACCGCGCTTATGTCTATGCCATGAAGGCGCATGGCAGTCAGACCCGGGCGTCCGGTGCGCCGTATTTTTCCCACCCGCTCGAAGTCGCCGCAATTCTCACCGAACTCAAGCTTGACGACGCAACCATTATTGCTGCGCTGCTACATGATGTCATTGAGGATACGGAAACGACAAAGGCTGAAATCGATGAGCTGTTTGGCGCCGAGATCGGGGCTCTGGTTGACGGCCTGACCAAAATCAAACGCCTGGACCTGGTATCCAAGGAAGCCGCCCAGGCGGAAAACCTGCGCAAGCTGCTGTTGGCCATATCCAATGATATTCGCGTCTTGCTGGTCAAGCTGGCTGATCGTTTGCACAACATGCGCACGCTGGAGTTTGTTCCTGAAGACAAACGCAAGCGCATCGCGCAGGAAACCATGGATATCTATGCACCGCTTGCTGGACGCATGGGTATTCAGGAAATGCGCGAGGAACTTGAAGACCTGTCATTTGAGGTGCTCAATTCCGATGCGCGCGAAACAATCAGACAACGCCTCGAGACGCTGCGCATGGAAAGTGGTGGCATCATCGAGGAGATCGAAGTTGCCCTGATCGATCGGTTGAGCGCGCATATTGAAGGTGTTCTGGTCAAGGGACGCGAAAAGCGGGCGTTTTCGATCTGGCGCAAGATGGACCGCAAACAGATCTCTCTCGGTCAGCTTTCTGACATTTACGGGTTTCGGGTGATCGTCAATTCGATCGACGATTGTTACCGTGCTCTGGGTCTCGTGCATCAGACCTGGCGCGTGGTGCCTGGCCGCTTCAAGGACTATATCTCGACACCGAAACAAAACGACTATCGGTCGATCCACACCACCGTGGTCGGTCCGCACCACAAGCGGGTGGAACTGCAGATCCGGACGCGCGAAATGCATGATGTGGCGGAGCGCGGGGTTGCCGCCCATGCGCTTTACAAGGATCTGTCCAACGGCAAAACGGAAAGTGTGAAATCGAACGGTCATTCCGGCGCCGTTCCGTTGTCGAAGGAATCCAATGCCTACCGCTGGCTGCGCCGTATGGTTGACCTTCTGGCGGAAGGTGACAGTCCGCAGGAGTTTCTCGAACACACCAAGCTTGAACTTTTTCACGACCAGGTTTTCTGCTTTACCCCGAAGGGCTATTTGATCGCGCTGCCGCGCGGTGCGACACCGATCGATTTTGCCTACGCGGTCCACACCGATGTCGGCAACTCCTGCGTTGGATGCCGGATCAATGGCAGGCATGCCCCGCTGATCAGCGAGCTGGAAAATGGCGACGAGGTGGAAATCATCCGTTCCGAAGCGCAGGTGCCGCCGGCAGCGTGGGAAAACTTCGCCATAACCGGCAAGGCGAGGGCAGCGATCAGACGCGCCACCCGCGAAGCGGTCCGGCATCAATATACCGGTCTTGGAAAAGAGATTCTTGAACGCTCGATCAAGAAGACCAAACAGCCGATTGATCTTGAAGATATCGAAAGTGCGGTACCAAGACTGGGGCTCAAACACATCGATGATCTTTATGCCGGCATAGGGCGCGGAGAATTTGAAATCTCCGAGGTGTTCAGGGCTCTGAATGGCGGTGTGGATCCAGCGGCACCGGGTGCCAAGAAAAAAGGTGTCGGTGGCCGCTTGTTAAGCCTGAGTAACCTGAGCAAAGCAATCAGGCTACCCGGTTCGATGGGCAAGCGCGAACCTGACGCGGCAATCCCCGTGCGCGGTCTGAACCGGGACCTGCCGATCCAAATGGCGCCCGGCGAGGGTGCTGTTCCAGGGGACCGGATCGTTGGCATATTGACACCGGGTTCAGGCATTACGATCTATCCTATACATTCCAAGGCGTTGAAGGAGTTCGATGATCAGTCGGAGCGCTGGGTCGACTTGGCCTGGGACGTCGGAGACGACCCGTCGCAGCGCTTTGCCACGCGGATCAGTGTCATGGTACTCAACGAGGTCGGCGCCCTTGCACAGGTCGCCCTGGTCATCAGCGAGAATGAAGGCAACATCGCCAATCTCTCCATGGTGACCCGTGCGGCCGACTTTTATGAGATGCATATCGAACTTGAAGTGGCCGACGCAAAACACCTGTCGCAGATCATGACGGCGCTCAAAGCCCGGTCGATTGTCGGACGGGTTTCACGAATTACCGGCTGACGGCTGGCGATGTCCGACCGGGCAAATGTGGTGGCAGATATGACTAAGGACGAGGTTTTGACTGAATTTCGCGACGCTGGCGCCTTGCTGGAGGGGCATTTTGTACTGACCTCCGGCTTGCACAGCTCTGCCTATCTGCAATGTGCCCGGGTGATGATGGACGCACAGCGGGGAGGGCGCCTGTGCGGTGCGCTGCGCGACAAAGTGCTGGCGGTGATAGACGACGATATCGAACTGGTTGTGTCTCCGGCCATGGGCGGCGTCGTGGTCGGCTATGAAATGGGCAGGCAATTCGGTGTTCCGGCAATCTTTTTTGAACGAGTTGATGGTAAATTTGCGCTCAGACGTGGCTTTGAGATCGTACAAGGTACAAAATGCCTCATGGTTGAAGATATCGTGACAACCGGACTGTCTTCGCGCGAATGTATCGCTGCCATTGAACACTGCGGCGGCGTCGTGGCTGGAGCCTGCTGTTTGATTGACCGGTCCAACGGCACAGCTAACCTGAAAGTACCGCTGGCTTGTCTCGCAGAGGTTGATATTCCAACATATGAGGCTGACAATATTCCCGGGCATCTGGCGCAGATTCCAGCCGTCAAGCCAGGCAGCCGCAGTTTGAGTGCATAATCCGTTATGTTGTTTTCCCGCCGCAACAAAGCCCCGCTTACTGACCGCGTTCTGTCCTGGTTGTGGCCGCGTCGTGGCTGGAAGCGCGCGATGGACTATGTCAGGCATCGGGTCAGCCGCCTGTCGGGGTCACCACACACCGTGGCACTGGGATTTGCAGTCGGCGTATTCGCGTCGTTTACGCCGTTCATGGGGTTCCACTTCCTGATCGGCTTCCTGCTCGCCTACATGTTGCGCGGTAGCATGATCGCCTCGGCATTTGGTACATTCGCGGGTAATCCGGTGACCTTTCCGTTCATCTGGATTTTGACCTTTAACTTCGGGTCCTATCTGTTGGGCATGGAGGGTAAGCAGGATATTTCCATCGAGTTGCCAGGGGCGGCGTGGTGGTTGCTTTTCCACGACCCCAATCTCCTGTGGCAGCAGTTCTGGAACCAGTTATGGCCGGTGATCCGGCCAATGACGATAGGTGGCATCCCATTGGGGACTGCTGCGGGGCTGTCGACCTATTTTCCGATCAGATATGCGGTGGCCGCCTATCAGCGCAAACGCCGCGCGCGATTGGCGGCGATCGCACAGACCCGGCGGAGCTCACCGCCCTCGAATCAGGTGAACGCATGAAGCAGGACAACGACAAGCCGGGGCATCTGCGCCTTGGCGTTAACATCGATCACGTGGCGACCATCCGGAACGCCCGCGGCGGCCGGCACCCGGACCCGCTTCGGGCCGCCCATCTGTCAGCGGAAGCCGGTGCGGACGGTATTACCGCGCATTTGCGCGAAGACCGGCGGCACATCAGCGATGACGATATCTCGGCATTGATGGCGGAGATTTCACTGCCGCTCAATCTTGAAATGGCGGCGACCCAGGAAATGCTCGATATTGCGCTCAATCACCGGCCCAATGCCTGTTGCCTGGTGCCGGAAAAGCGCGAAGAACTGACCACCGAGGGGGGCCTGGATGTGGCCGGTGGCCACAATCACCTGGCCTCCTATGTCAGCCAGTTGCGTGATGCCGGCATTCGCGTTTCGCTGTTCATCGACCCGGAAGAAGACCAATTGCGGGCCGCCAGTTCGATTAAGGCGGATATCGTGGAACTCCATACCGGCACCTATTGCGAGCGTCATCTGGAAGCAGACGAAAATGCGGTTCAGTCGGAACTCGCGCGCCTTCAGCGCGCGGCGTCCCGGGGGGCGGAACTGGGTCTGGAAGTGCATGCCGGTCACGGGCTCACATTTGACAGCGTGATGCCGGTTGCAAGGATTGCGGAGCTTGTGGAACTCAATATCGGACACTTTCTTGTGGGAGAGGCGATTTTTGTCGGCTTGAAGGAAAGCATCAAGCGGATCCGCGTCTTGATGGACGAAGCGCGCACTGGCATGGCGCTGGCATGATACTGGGGATCGGTAACGATATCGTCGACATCCGGCGGATCGAGCAGACACTTGAACGTTTCGGTGACCGGTTCACCCATCGGGTCTTCACCGAGGTTGAGCGGGTCAAGTCGGACCGGCGTCACCAGCGGGCAGCCTCCTATGCCAAACGGTTTGCTGCAAAGGAAGCCTGCTCAAAGGCGCTTGGCACCGGATTCCGGAAAGGTGTTTTCTGGTGCGATCTAGGCGTCGTCAACGAACCGTCAGGCCGGCCGACGCTGCAGCTCACGGGCGGTGCGGCCGATCACCTGGAAGCGCTGACCCCCGATGGGCATCAGGCGGTTGTTCATCTGACAATCACCGATGACCACCCCTACGCCCAGGCGGTCGTGATCATTTCAGCAGAACTCAACAGGTCCTAGGTCATGAACTCATAAATGACACTCATTGTGTTTGCCATACCGTAAGGCCATCGCGTGTTTGCCTATTGAGATACGAGCCGCTATAGAACGGCAGGGTTCCCGGCGGACCGGAAAACTGCGGTAGATTTTCGTAACATGGACAATATGGCTCAAGAGGCTAAGAAACCCAGTGAAAGCAGTGTGATGGAAATTCTGCGCGTGGTCGTCCATGCGCTGATCCTGGCTTTCCTGGTGCGAACCTTCCTCTATCAACCCTTCAACATCCCTTCCGGATCGATGAAATCGACCTTGCTGGTGGGTGACTATCTGTTCGTTTCGAAGTTCAGTTACGGCTACAGCCAGTATTCGTTGCCGTTCAGTCCGTCACTGTTTTCGGGCAGGGTATGGACGGGCGCGCCGACCCGTGGCGATGTCGCCGTGTTCAAGCTGCCGACCGATAATTCGACCGACTACATCAAGCGCGTAATTGGCCTGCCGGGTGACCGTATTCAGGTGCTGGATGGTGTGCTGCACATTAACGGTAAGGCGGTTGAACGTAAAAAGGTCGACGATTTCGTGGAGGGTGACGATGCCGGAAATGTGCGCCGCATCCAACGCTATCAGGAGACGCTGCCGAACGGCGTAACCTACCGCACGCTGGATCTTTACACCGCCAGTCCTGGTGACAATACCCGTGAATATGTAATCCCCGACCGACATTACTTCATGATGGGCGATAATCGGGACAACTCGACGGACAGCCGTTTTCTGAACGATGTGGGATATGTGCCGGTTGAAAATTTCGTCGGCCGCGCGGATATCATCTTCTTCTCGATCGAGGGGAGCGGCCGTTTCTGGGAGTTCTGGCGGTGGCCTGCTGCGATACGCTGGGGCCGTTTGTTCAATTTGGTGGACTGATTGTTTAGCCCGTATTTCTCACGCCCTCCACGGTCTGCGTCACATGCAGGCGTCTGCTCCGCAAGGAGCGGACCGAAAAGCGTAGCGGGGCCTACGGTTGAGATCCGCAACGATGCGGGCGGGCGCCTGCAGGCGACCCTTTGGGCGGTGTCGTGCCGCCGACAGTGTGCGTCAAGCTGCTTGCCCGATGTCCCACATCGCGCAGCGCAGCTTTCCTGTCCTGTCGGCGGCACGCCGCCGCGCAGATCATGGAGGGTGTGAGAAATGCGGGCTAGACCGCACCCCAAGCCACAGCGCCAACTTGCCGAGATTATCGGGTATCGGTTTGACAACGAAGGCTATTTCTCCCGGGCTCTGGTTCATTCCAGTTATATAGATCCGTCCGCCGGTATGCGGCCGAAGAATTTCGAGCGCCTGGAATTTGTCGGCGACCGGGTCCTTGGGCTGGTGATCGCAGAGTTGCTGTTTGCTAAATTTCCCGACAGCGACGAAGGCGGGCTGGCATCGCGTTTCAATATGCTGGTGCGCAAGGAAACCTGTGCCCATGTGGCGCGGGAAATCGATCTGGGCGCCTATCTTCTGATGAGCAACGGTGAGGCGGATGCTGGAGGGCGGTCCAAAAAGGCGATCCTGGGGAATGCCTGTGAAGCGCTGATTGCCGCCATATATATGGATGGCGGCTTGCCCGCGGCACGGACATTTATCGAGAAATACTGGCTCAAGCTTCTCGATCAGGTTGAACGTCCGCCCCAGGACGCCAAGACAGCCCTTCAGGAATGGGCCCAAAGCAAGGGTCTCGCGCCGCCCTTTTACCAGCTTGACCGCAGGGATGGCCCCGACCATGAGCCGCTATTTAGCATAAGCGTTTCCGTTACCGGCTATGCGCCGGAGACCGGTGAGGGGGGCTCCAAACGGCTTGCCGAGCAGGCCGCGGCCACAGCACTCCTGTTGCGCGAAAGTGTCTGGCAGGATGACTGAAGAGACCCAAGCAGCATTGATCCGCTGCGGCTTTGTGGCGCTGATCGGTGCGCCCAATGCCGGCAAGTCGACCTTGCTGAACCAAATGGTGGGGGGCAAGGTCGCCATCGTCACCCACAAGGTGCAAACCACCCGTTCACGGCTGCGCGGCATTACCGCGGAGGACCAGAGCCAGATCATTTTTGTCGATACGCCGGGCATCTTTGCGCCGCGCCGGAAGCTGGACGAAGCAATGGTCGAGGCTGCATGGAGCGGTGCGTCGGACGCTGATGTGACTGTGTTGCTGGTCGATGCAAGGGGTGGGCTAACGGAAGAGGTGCAGGCGATCTTGGACGGACTGGTCAAAGCGCGCCTGTCTGCGGTGCTGGCGTTGAACAAGACCGATGTCGCCAAACGCGATGACCTTCTGGTGCTGGCTGAAACGTTCAACGCCCGGATGAGCTTCGAACAGACTTTCATGATTTCCGCTGAAACCGGAGACGGCGTTGCCGATCTGCGCCAGTACCTCGCGACCCGGATGCCGGTCAGTCCGTGGCTTTATCCCGAAGACCAGATGGCCGATGTGCCGCTGCGCCAGATGGCCGCCGAGGTGACCCGAGAAAAAGTGTTTCTGCGGCTGCACCAGGAACTGCCCTACGCGTCAACGGTTGAGATCGAAAGCTGGAAAGAGCTGCGTGACAAGTCGATCCGTATATCTCAGGTGCTCTATGTGGAGCGTGAAAGCCAGCGCAAGATAGCGCTCGGCAAGCAGGGCCAGACCATCAAGGCGATCGGCAAGGCGGCGCGCGAGGAATTGCAGGAACTGCTCGGCGTCAAGGTACACCTGTTCCTGTTCGTCAAGGTCCGGGAGAACTGGGGCCGGGATCCCGAGCGGTTCGAGCATATGGGGCTTGAATATCCCAAGACCTGATCCGTGCCGGTGTCCGGTGAAAGCGCTGTTACATGCAATGGACTGAAGAGGGCGTCGTCGTCGGTGTCAGGAAGCACGGTGAAACCAGTGTGATCCTCGACCTGTTCACACGCACCCAAGGACGTTATCTGGGCCTGGTGCGCGGTGGCCGTTCTCGCCGTATGCGGCCGGTTCTTCAAGCCGGCAATTCGGTTCTCGCAACCTGGCGGGCGCGGCTTTCAGAGCATTTGGGTGCGTTCGAGATCGAGCCTGCCAGGCTGCGGGTAGCATCGATCATCGAAGATCCGATCCGGCTTGGGTGCCTTGCGACCCTGACCACCCTGGTACAGTTGGTGGCCGAGCGCGAGGCCCATGAACGGCTCTATGATGCGCTCCTTCTGGTTCTCGAGGCGCTTGAGGCCGATGCCCACTGGCGGGCGCTTATGGTGCGCTGGGAACTCGGCCTGTTGGAGGAGTTGGGCTTTGGCCTCGACCTCAAGCAATGCGCGGTGACCGGCCAACGCGATGACCTGGTCTTCGTCTCGCCCAAGTCCGGCCGGGCGGTGAGTGCGGAGGCTGGTGCGCCTTATGCCGCCAAGCTGTTGACACTGCCGGCGTTCCTCCGCGGGCGACCGGATTTTGATCCCACAGCAGATGATATTCTGGCAGGCTTCGCATTGACCGGGTATTTCCTGGAACGCCATGTGTTCGAACCGCGTGGGATCGGCGCACCCGATACCCGGGAGCGGGTGATCGCCAAACTCAAGCAGGGGCGATAGGCAGATCGGCGGTGCGGGTGGTTGATCACATCGACGTGTAGGCCCTTGCACTCTTTGTCTGCTATAACAGGTATAGGGAACGGGCAGAGAGGGCGTGTGATGCGAATGACGGGAACGCAGTCCTTGCAAAGGAGATTTTGATGACAGTTTTGAGCATGGCCACGGCGGTGGCGCTTTTGGCGGGTGTTGGCGTGAATGACGTTCCGACCGATTCTGCTGCGGTGGCGGGTGTCGGGGCTGGAACGGCGACCGTCATCCAGGTCAAGCACGGCTATTTCCGGCGCGATCTGGGACTCGACCCAGCTTACAGCAACTACCGGCAGAACAACGGAAATTCCAGCAACCCGAACAAGAATACCCGGGGCTATCGCCTTGAAGGCGCACCGCACAATGAACCGGCGGGCATCCAGATCTATTATGACGGCGGTCACCACTATATCGGCCATAACGGCCTGCGCTTCCGCCATAACGATCCGGAGCTTCTGGGGAAGTAAAGACATAACTCAATTTCTGTTAAAATCTCTGCGTCCCGGTGATCTCCCGGGGCGCAGTTTTGTGTTGGTTTCGGGCAGATCCGGTGTTCGCTGCCGGGCCGCCATGCTATAAGCGCGAATCACGCAAGGATTTCATCGCGATAGAGCGGATTCTCAAGCCATGACGACGCAAGCGCCTCCTCCTTCCAGCCCGGACGGGTTCGAATCGATCAATCTGCGCGATGCTCTCGAAGAGCGCTATCTGGCCTATGCGCTTTCGACCATCATGCACCGTGCCCTGCCGGATGTACGCGACGGTCTCAAGCCGGTGCACCGGCGGCTGCTGCATGCCATGCGCCAGCTCAAGCTCGATCCAGACCAGGGTTTCAAGAAGTGCGCCCGGGTGGTCGGCGACGTGATCGGCAAGTACCATCCCCATGGCGACCAGTCGGTTTATGACGCGCTGGTGCGGCTCGCCCAGAGTTTTGCGGTGCGTTATCCACTGGTCGAAGGGCAGGGCAATTTCGGCAATATCGATGGCGATAACGCGGCTGCCATGCGGTATACCGAGGCGCGGTTGACCGAAGTCGCCCAGGCACTGCTTGAGGGGATCAGTGAAAACACCGTCGATTTCCGCGAGACCTATGACGGTGAGGAACAGGAACCGGTGGTGCTGCCGGGCGGCTTTCCCAATCTGCTCGCCAATGGTTCGTCCGGCATCGCCGTTGGCATGGCAACCTCGATCCCGCCGCATAACGCCCATGAACTGTGCGATGCAGCACTCCACCTGATCAAATATCCGAACGCCACTATCGCCAAGCTGGTGGAATATGTGCAGGGACCTGATCTGCCGACCGGCGGTATCATCACCGACGACCGGGCCTCGATCATCGAAGCCTACAAGACCGGCCGTGGCGGCTTTCGGGTGCGGGCGCGCTGGGAAAAAGAGGACCTTGGCCGGGGCACCTGGCAGATCGTGATTACGGAAATTCCCTATCAGGTGCAGAAGGGCCGGCTGGTCGAGCGCATCGCCGAACTGATGCTGGCCAAGAAACTGCCCATGCTGGACGATGTGCGCGACGAATCAGCTGAAGACATTCGTCTCGTGCTGGAGCCGAAATCGCGCTCCGTCGATCCGGTGGTCCTGATGGAATCGCTGTTCAAGGTCACCGAACTGGAAAGCCGCATCTCGCTCAACATGAACGTATTGTCCATGGGCCGGGTGCCGGGTGTGTTGTCGCTCAAGGATGTGCTCAAGCAGTGGCTCGACCACCGCAAGGAAGTGTTGGTCAGGCGGACCGAATTCCGGCTTGAGAAAATCGCCCACAGGTTGGAAGTGCTTGGCGGCTATCTGATCGCCTATCTCAATCTCGATGAGGTGATCCGGATCATCCGTTATGAGGACGAGCCCAAGCGCGAGTTGATGGCCACTTTCTCGCTAAGCGATGTCCAGGCAGAAGCGATCCTCAACATGCGGCTGCGCTCCCTGCGCAAGCTGGAAGAGATGGAAATCCGCACCGAGCATGAGGGTCTGACAGCTGAACAGAGCGAACTGCGCGCCCTGCTGGCATCGGATGACGCCCAGTGGGCGCGGATCGCGGAAGAAATCAGGGCGGCACGTGACAAGTTCGGCAAAAAGACTGAGCTTGGCCGCCGCCGGACAGATTTTGCCGAGGCGCCGGAAGTGACCGTCGATCTCGAACAGGCAATGATCGACAAGGAACCGATCACGGTTGTCTGCTCCGAAAAGGGCTGGATCCGGGCCATGAAAGGCCATTTGACGGATCTGAGCGGACTGTCTTTCAAGGAGGGCGACCGGACGCGTTTCGTGTTCAATGCCTATACCACGGACAAACTCCTGGTCTTTGTCTCCTCTGGCAGGTTCTACACCATTGGCGCCGACCGGCTGCCTGGCGGGCGAGGTCATGGCGAACCATTGCGGCTGATGGCCGATCTCGAGGCGGCCGACGATATCGTCGGGTTGTTCGTACACGACGCGGACCGGACGCTGCTGGTTGCAGCCTCTGACGGGCGTGGCTTCGTGGTGGCCGAGAAAGACGTCGTGGCGACCACTCGCAAGGGCCGGCAGGTGCTCAACGTCAAAACCCCGGTCGAGGCGCAGTCATGCACGCGGGTGCCGCCGGGCGCTGACCATGTGGCAGCCGTTGGCGACAATCGGAAGCTGCTCATCTTTCCGCTCAGCGACCTGCCGGAAATGGGCCGCGGCCGCGGCGTGGTGCTGCAGAAATACAAGGATGGCGGCCTGTCGGAAGCCAAGGCCTTCGTGCTCGCCGATGGCCTCACCTGGCAGGACAGTTCCGGCCGTACCTGGACGGTGACCGAATTGCGCGAATGGCTCGGTAAACGTGCCCAGGCCGGCCGCCTGCCGATGAAGGGCTTCCCGCGCAACAACAAGTTCAGTTGAGGACAGTTGGTCAGTCGTCGCGGCGGAGCCAGCCGTCGGGGCCCAGGTGTTCCTGCGGCCTGAAGCGGTTCTTGTAGGCCATTTTGGGGGAGCCTTCGACCCAGTAGCCGAGATAGACATAGGGCAGGCCGAGTTTGCGCGCCCGCTCGATGTGATCGAGGATCATGAAATTGCCGAGGCTGCGCTGCGCTGCGTCAGGCTCGAAGAAGCTGTAGACCATGGACAGGCCGTCCTGCAGCTGGTCGGTCAGCGCGACTGCCAGGAGCGCGCCCTTTTGCGGGTCCGGCTCGGCAAGCGGAAACTCCGGCCGCAAGCGGTATTCGATCACCTGGGTATCGACGAAGCTGTCCTCGACCATGGCGGCAAAATCGAGCACCGTCATGTCCGCCATGCCGCCGTCGCCGTGGCGGGTATCGATATAGCCCCTGAACACCGAATACTGCTCGGGCGTTGCGTGCGCGGTCTGTAGGCGCGAAATCACATCGTTGTTCAGGCTCTTGGTGCGCTTTAGCGATTTTGTGATCTTGAATTCATCGACAAGGACCCGCACCGAGACGCAGGCGCAGCAGTTCTCGCAGGCCGGCCGGTAGGCGATATTCTGGCTGCGACGGAAGCCGCCATGGGTCAGGACATCGTTGAGATGGGCTGCCTGCTCGCCGATCAGATGGGTGAAGACCTTACGCTCCTGGCGCTCGTGCAGATAGGGACACGGGGCAGGCGGGGTCAGGTAGAACTGCGGAAATTGTCGGCCTTCGATACTCACTGCTCAGTCAACGGCTCCTGCTGCTTCCATGCGGGTTTTACGACAGCCCGTAATACCACGGGGCGAACAGGGAGTATGCCAGCCAGAGGATAAAGATCAATGGGGTTCCCGCCTTTAGGAAATCATTGAACCGGTAGTGGCCCGAGCCCATGACCAGAAGATTTGTCTGATAGGCCATGGGCGTGGCAAAGGAGCAGTTGGCAGCCAGTATCACCGCAAATACGAAGATCGACGGATCGACGCCGAGCTGCATGGCGGTATCGATGGCAATCGGCGTGAACAGGGCAGCGGTTGCGTGGTTGCTCAGGAGATTGGTCAAAAGGGCGATCAGCAGGAACATTGCTGAAAGCACGACCGCGGTGCTGGTGCCCGACAGCGCCTCGACCATGCCGGTGGCGATGGCATGGGCACCGCCGGTGGCGGCAAGGGATGCCGCCATGGCCAGGGACGCACCGATCAAAAGGTAGATCTTGCGGTCGAAGGCGCGGCTTGCCTGGCGCAGGTTCAGACACCCCGCGGGGATCATGGCAAAGGCGCCGGCCAGCGCTGCAAGCACGATCGGCACCATGCCACTGGCTGCCGCGAGCACGGTTACGGCAAAGATCGCGACGGCACGCGCCGCCAGGGTAATGTCGGGCAGTTCGCGCGCCGACCACTCGAGCAGCAGCAGGTCGTGATTGAGCCGCAGTCCGCGAATGTCCTTGCGGGTGCCGAGCACCAGGATCACATCGCCGGCTTCCAGCCTGATCTCGGTAAGCGGTACACGGATCATGCGGCTGCGCCGTTGAATGCCGAGCACGATACAGCCGGTGGCGGTGCGCAGGCCGCTCTCCTCGATGCGCCTGCCGATCATCCGCGAGCCCGGTGCGATGACCGCTTCAGCCAGGGTCAGGCCGCCGCTCTTGAGCGGTTCGGCACCTTCGGCCTCGGCCTCGGGATCGCCATCGGGCGGATCGGTTGTCAAAAGGCTTTCCCGCGACACCAGAGCATCGGTCAGAGCCTTGCGTGTGGCGGCCACGATGACCACGTCGCCCGGGCGCAGGGTCAAATCCTCGAATGGTGGCAGTGTGGGATGCTCGCCACGCTGGACCAGGCGGACGGTCATGTCCTTGAGGGCGGGAAACAGGCCGGCGGTTGCGGTTTCACCCTCAAGTGGATGGCCAGCTGAAACGGTGATTTGGGCGATGAACTGGCGGCCGCCCGTATCGGTGATTTCCGAAGCCAGTTTTTTGCCGGGCGCCAGAAGCTTTGGCATCACCGCGATGACATAGACCCCGCCAATGCATGCCAGCAGGGCGCCGGGCACCACAAAGTCGAAAAATCCGATGGTGATGCCGCCATATTCCTCGGCGATGCCGGCGACCAGCACATTGGTCGACGAGCCGATCAGAGTGGTCATGCCGCCAAGAATGGTCACAAAGCTGAGCGGCATCAGGGTCTTGGACGGGCTGACCCCCAGTTTGGCCGATATGGCACTGATGATCGGTATGAACATCACCACCACCGGCGTATTGTTCAAAAAAGCGCTGATGGCAGCCGCGGTCACCAGGGTGACCAGCAACACCGGGCGTGCCCGGTTGCGCCCGATCGCCTGCAGTCGCCGGGCTGGGCCCTCAAGCGCACCGGTCTGAAACAGGCCCTGACCAATCACAAGCAAGGCCAGAATGGTGATCAGGGCGGGGCTGGCCAGTCCGTGCAACAGCTCACTTGCAGTGAGGGCCGGGTTGCCGGCGGCATCCTTCAGGGGCATGAAATGGAACAGCGCGATCAGCGCGACAATCACGCCAACAGACGTGATGTCGAGCGAATACCGCTCGGTGACGAAGAACACGATCGCAATCCCGATGATCGCAAATGTGCCCCACATCTGAATGGCGCTGCCTTCGATCATACCGTTCCCGCTTAACAGTGTGCCGGAAGCAGTCCGGGTTTCCAAGGGTGTTGCGGTGGCCCTGATATGCGGTTGGTGCCCGGCGTTCCGTTACCGTGTTACCGGTGAACGTATGGCTTCGCGCCCGCCCGGCGCGTCCAGCAGGTGCACCTCGAAGCCCTGGGCTTCGATCGCGGCAATGATCTCCTGGGCGTGATGGGCGTCCCTGGTTTCGACCATGAAATCGAGTTCGGCGCTTTTCGCCGGTGTGTCCAGGAACATGCGGCTGTGGGCCACTTCGAGGATATTGGCGCCGGCATCGCCGAGCATGCAGGCGATGGTGCCGAGCACGCCGGGCCGGTCATTGATGCGCACCCGGAAATTGACGATGCGCTGCTGGCGCTCGAGTTCGCGGAACAGCACCGAGCCCAGGATCCTGGTATCGATGTTGCCGCCACTCAGGATCAGCCCGACCTTGCGGCCGCGGAAGCGGTCGTGGTTGTTCATAAGGACTGCAAGCGGCACTGCACCGGCGCCTTCGGCACTGGTCTTTTGCAGGGAAATATATGCGTCCACCGCTTGTTCGATTGCCGATTCGCCGACCAGCACGATGTCGTCAAGCAGTTCCCGGCAGATGGCGATGGTGCGGTCCGAGACATTCTTGACCGCGATACCATCGGCCAGGGTCTGGCCGCCGCAATGGGCGGCGTCGCCCTTAAGCGCGTGATACATGGATGGATAAAGGCCGGCTTCCGAACCGATCATTTCGATATCCGGCTTCATGGCTTTAGCCGCAATCGCTGAGCCCGCCATTAATCCACCGCCGCCGATCGGGCCGATGATCACGTCGAGGTCGGGCTGATCGGTGAGCATTTCCAGGCCGACCGTGCCCTGACCGGCAATGACCAGATCATCGTCATAGGGGTGAACCCGGGTCAGGCCGTGATCGGAGATCATCTGTTCAACGGTGACCCGGCAATCATCCAGTGTCTCGCCGCCCAATATGATGGTTGCGCCATAGCTCCTGGTCTGTTCGACCTTGGTGAAGGGCGTTGTTTCCGGCATGACGATGGTCGACGGTATCTGCAGGCGCTGGGCGTGATAGGCGACCGCCTGGGCATGATTGCCGGCCGACATGGCGATGACGCCTGTGTGCTTCTGCGTATCGGTCAGGCTCGACAGCTTGACGAGGGCGCCACGGTCCTTGAAGGAGCTTGTGACCTGGTGGTTCTCAAATTTCACATAGACGTCGGCGCCGGTGGCGCGGGACAGCTTGGGAGCGGGCAGGATCGGCGTCCTGATCACCTGGCCGTCGAGCAATTCGGCTGCGCGCTCGATATCGTTGAATGTTACCGCCATGGACCACCTCGTGAAATCGCCGGCCGCAGATGTTGCCGGTTGCGGCAAAATCGACCATAAAGTGCCGCGTCGCTTCCGTCCCTAATCGGCATCCTAAGCGTCGCAGGCGACAAATCCAGTGGATAATCCGCGCCAGGCGTAACTGCGTCGCGGTAAATGGTGAAGGAGGCAGTGTTATGGGAGAGCGGGTCGCATTTATCGGGCTCGGTGTCATGGGCTATCCGATGGCCGGTCATCTGGCCGCTGGAGGTCATGATGTTACGGTCTACAACCGCACCGCGGAAAAGGCGCAGAAATGGGCCGGTGAACATAAGGGCCAGGCCGCGGCGACGCCGAAAGAGGCAGCGTCTGGCGCTGACTTCGTATTCTGCTGCGTCGGCAATGATGATGATTTGCGCGCCGTGACCACCGGCCCGGACGGTGCCTTCCACGGCATGAGCGACGGAGCGATTTTCATCGACAACACAACCGCCTCGTCGGATGTGGCCCAGGAACTGCACGCCATCGCAAAGGATAAGGGTGTGGGCTTCCTTGATGCCCCGGTTTCTGGTGGACAGGCCGGCGCTGAAAACGGTGCGCTGACGGTTATGGTCGGCGGAGACCCAGAACCCTATGCCAAAGCGGAGCCGCTGATCGACTGCTACGCCCGCATGTGCCAGCTTATGGGCCCGTCAGGCTCGGGCCAGCTGACCAAGATGGTGAACCAGATCTGCATTGCAGGCGTGGTTCAGGGCCTGTCCGAAGGGTTGCATTTTGCCATGAAATCCGGGCTCGACGCAGAAGCGGTGGTCGAGGTGATCTCGAAAGGGGCGGCACAGTCCTGGCAGATGGAGAACCGCTACAAGACCATGATTGCCGGCGAGTTCGAGCATGGGTTCGCGGTCGACTGGATGCGAAAGGACATGCATATCTGCCTGGAAACCGCACGCCGCATCGGTGCGAAGCTGCCGGTCTCGGCGCTGGTCGATCAGTTCTATGCAGATGTGCAGGAAATGGGCGGCAGACGCTGGGACACTTCCAGCCTGATTGCGCGGCTTCAGCGTTAGCCGCTTTCGTCCTTCAACCGGCGCGCCGCCTCGACTGCATAGTAAGTCAAAATGCCGTCGGCGCCGGCGCGTTTGAAGGCCATCAGGGTTTCCATCCATACCTTGTCGCCGTCGAGCCAGCCGTTGTTTGCCGCCGCCATCAGCATGGAATACTCACCCGACACCTGATAGGCGATGGTCGGCATGGCGAAGGTGTCCTTGACCCGACGGATCACGTCGAGATAGGGCATGCCCGGCTTGACCATGACCATGTCGGCGCCCTCGGCAATGTCGAGCGCCACTTCACGCAGTGCTTCATCGCTGTTGGCCGGGTCCATCTGGTAGGTTCGCTTGTCGCCTTTGAGGGTTGACGACGAGCCGACCGCATCACGGAACGGCGCATAGAACCCCGAGGCGTATTTGGCCGCATAGGAAACGATCACGGTGTTGGTGTGGCCGTCGGTTTCAAGAGCGTTGCGTATGGCGCCGATGCGGCCATCCATCATATCGGAAGGGGCAATAATATCGCAGCCCGCCTCGACCTGGACCCGGGTCTGGGCGACCAGCACCTCAAGAGTTTCGTCATTGAGGATTTCATCGCCCGACATCACCCCGTCATGGCCATGGCTGGTATAGGGATCGAGCGCCACATCGCACCACACGCCAATATCGACGCCCTGCGCCTTGATGGCACGGGTTGCCTTGCACACCAGATTGTCGGGGTTGAGGGCCTCGGCGGCATCATCGGTTCTCAAGTCGGGGTTGGTATAGGGGAACAGCGCAATGACCGGGATGCCGAGATCGGCTGCCTGGCTTGCCGCCTCGACCGCAAGATCGACCGACAAGCGGTCGACACCGGGCATGGAGGGCACCGGCGTGCGGTTGTTGTCACCGTCGGCGAGAAATATCGGCCAGATGAAATCGGATGCGCTGAGCGCGTTTTCCCGCATCAGGCGCCGCGACCAGTCGGTTTGCCGATTGCGGCGCATTCTGGTGGCCGGATAGCCGGGTTGCGCTGTGTCGGGAGGCGGGCTGCCAATGAGTTTAGCCCTGGCGGATTGAAGAAAGCCCTTGGGTTTGATTTCAGAGTTCATGGCGCCCAACGTGCGGATTGTTCCTGTGCGATTATGCAATAATCGTCGAAATTGTGCATCGTGGAAACCCGCATCTCGTCGCATGGGTAACGGGAAAGGTGCGCACAAGGTCAGAAATCCTTAAACTCTCACTGGCCATTATATGGAACCTTGGTTCAGATACCGGGAGATGTACCGTGCCGCTTGAACGCCTTGCCCTGATTTTTATCGCCATTGCCGCCGCCATATGGATTGGCGTCATGTTCCTTGGCCTGGTCGCAGCACTGCCCTGGGGCCTCCCGGGTCTGGTGGTCTTTGGCGCTGTCGGTTATCTGTTCTGGCGCGTCCTGCGTGAACGGTTATCCAGTGCCGAGGATGATTACTATGAAAAGAACATCAAGCAATAGGGGCCATTCATGCTGATATCGACTGCTGAGAACCTGAGCGATCACACCATTGTGCAGACCCTGGGCATCGTTAGGGGCACTGTCATCCGGGCAAAACATATCGGAACGGACATTATCGCGGGTCTTCGCAATCTGGTCGGCGGCGAGGTCAAGGAATATACCAAGCTGATGGCCGAGGCGCGCGAACAGGCAATCGATCGCATGATTCACGAGGCTGAAGGCATGGGTGCCGATGCGGTTGTCGGTGTGCGGTTTGCGACCTCAATGGTCATGGCAGGGGCGGCCGAGGTTCTGGTTTATGGAACAGCTGTACGTCTGGATAAATCGTGATTGGCGCCAGAGCTGCTTAGCGGCAGACGAGGTAGCGGCCGCCGCGTCCCAGGTCGAAATGGAAGTGATTGACGTGGTAGACGTCGGCTTCCGGGCCGAGAATGGTCGAATAGACCGTGCAGGCGCCTTTGTGCACCTTCCTCAGAAATCGTGATGCGGGGTTTGCGGGTTTTGGCGACGATGTCCCGGTATCGTCATCCGAAAACTGAGCCGTCCTGGTCGGCCAGCCCTTGAGCACGGTGATGGTCTTGCCGGACGCGAGCGTAAAACTTGAAATGTCCAAGGCATTGCCGAGTGCGTGTTCGGAGAGCTTGCCGGAGGGTTTGTTGTTGCGCCGGCGGCAGACATAAGACGCAGCGTTCCTTACCTTGACCACCGGCTCACCGAATTCCGCCATGGCGGCTTTCTGAAGGACCTTTTCCGCCCATTTCACGGTGGCGGCGGCGAGCTTGCAGTTGATTGTCGGTGCAGATTTGATCTCGACCGGTTGTTTGCCGCCCACACTTGTGACTTTGATGGGCGCAGCGATACCGCACCCTGCAGGGCCGCCGAGCGGTTTTGATTCAGTATAGGAAATTGCCAGGCCTTTGAGCCGTTTCCGGCAGGCATTCCGTGCAGCGGCAATCTGTTCAGCACTCCATACATCTGAGGGTTTTATCTCATCATTCCGGATTGTCGCCTCGGCGGTCTTTGCGAAAGGTTTTTCGCGCGGACGCAGGCGCTTGATGATTTGCTTCCACGCAGCTTTAACCTTGCTGTCCTCGACAGGCGCGGTTTCGGTGGTGTGCTGTGTTGCTGGCGGCTTGGCACGCGGCAGCGGGTATGCCGGTGTGGCGTGAACTGTCTGTGCGGGTTTTGACCGGGGCAGGGGATAGTCTTGCCCGGAAGCATCCCGTGGCCCCAGGCCACTTAAAGCCAGCACGATGCCGAGAACGGTCAAACTGCGGTTGATCTTGGGTCGGTGTTTAACTGTGCGATCAGGCGTCATGTGGATCCGGTTCACCGGGTGTGGAGCTTGACGGCGTTGGGTTGCGCTTTTATCACCCGATACGGATGATGGCGAGACGATCATAATGGCAAATATGTGCAGTGCCCCGATTCTGGGGCGAAATCTGGGCCTTAGCAATGAATTTTGACCTGAGTGAAGAGCAGCGGGCGTTTCGCGACATGGCGGCACAGTTTGCCGCGGAACATATGGAGCCCTATGCCCGGGAGTGGGACGACAAGTGCCACTTCCCCGTGGACGCATTGCGCAAGGGCGCTGAACTTGGCTTCGGCGGTATCTATGTCAAGGACGATGTCGGCGGCTCGGCGCTCGGCAGGCTTGATGCGGCGATCATCTTCGAGCAACTGGCCAAGGGGTGCACGTCGACAGCGGCATTCATTTCGATCCACAATATGGCAACCTGGATGATCGATGCCTATGGCAGTGATGAGCAGCGCGCCAGGTGGCTGCCACGTCTATGTACCATGGAGGCGATCGCCAGCTACTGCCTGACCGAACCTGGCTCCGGCTCGGATGCAGCAGCCCTGCGCACCCGCGCTGTGCCGGAGGGTAATGACGCCTATATATTGAACGGCTCCAAGGCGTTCATCTCCGGCGGTGGTTATTCTGATCTTTATGTCTCGATGGTGCGCACCGGCGGTGACGGACCCAACGGCATTTCCTGCATGGTGATCGACAAGGACACGCCTGGTGTCACATTCGGCAAGCAGGAGGAAAAGCTCGGCTGGCATAGTCAGCCGACCGCCATGGTCAATTTCGAAGACGCCCGGGTGCCCGCGGAAAACCTGATCGGCGGGGAGGGCAACGGCTTCAAGATCGCCATGGCGGGGCTCGATGGCGGGCGGTTGAACATCGCCGCCTGTTCGATCGGGGCTGCCCAGGCGAGCCTGGATCATGCGGTGCGCTATATGGGGGAGCGGCAGCAGTTCGGCCGGCATCTGAGCGAATTCCAGGCGTTGCAGTTCAAGGTCGCGGATATGGCGACGGAACTGGAGGCAGCACGGTTGATGGTGCACAGTGCGGCGGCGAAGGTGGATGCCAAGGCGCCTGACGCCACCCGGCAGGCCGCCATGGCCAAGCGGTTTGCCACCGATGTGGCGTTTGACGTGGTCAATCAGGCGCTGCAGTTGCACGGTGGCTATGGATATCTCAAGGATTATCCGATCGAGCGTTATCTGCGCGATGTGCGGGTGCACCAGATCCTCGAAGGCACCAATGAGGTGATGCGCCTGATTATCGCCCGGTCGATCTTCGGAAATTAGCGGAATTTATCTATGAGCAACGACGAGGTTTTGTTCGAGCACAAAGGGCGTGCCGGAATCATTACCCTGAACCGTCCCGAAGCGCTCAATGCTCTGACGTTGAACATGGTGCGGATGATCCATCCGCAATTGCGCGCATGGGCTGAAGATGATGGCGTGCATCACGTGATCATTCAGGCGTCCGGCGACAAAGCCTTTTGTGCAGGTGGCGACATTCGTGCCTTGTATGACTGGGGACGGGCGGGAGATGACTTGTTCCTGGCGTTCTACCACGAGGAGTATCAGCTCAACACCTATATCAAGCGGTACCCAAAGCCCTATATCGCGCTGATGAGCGGCATTACCATGGGAGGTGGGGTCGGTGTATCGGTCCACGGCAGCCACAGGGTTGCCACCGAAGGGCTGACCTTTGCCATGCCGGAGACCGGCATCGGCCTGTTTCCCGATGTCGGCGGCACCTATTTTCTGCCGCGCTGTCCAGGCGAGATCGGCATGTATCTGGCGCTTACCGGGTCGCGTATGAAAGTGGCCGATGCGCTTTATGCCCGTATTGCCACCCATCATGTGCCGACGGACCGCCTGGCGGATCTGAAAGATGCGCTGTTGGAAGCGCATGATCCAACGGCGGTGATCGTTTCCTTCGCGGTGGATCCCGGCCGGCCGGCGTTGCTGGAGCATCGCGAAACGCTCGACCGTTGTTTCAGCGCCGGCAGCGTCGAGGAGGTGCTGTCATGCCTTGACGCGGAAGAGAGTGACTGGGCGGCGAAACTTGCCGGTGGCATTCGGTCAAAATCGCCGACCAGTACAAAACTCGCATTTCGCCAGATCCGTGAAGGCGCGAAGCTCGATTTTGAAGAATGCATGCGGACAGAATTCCGCATGGTCAGCCGGATCTTTAAGGCGCCAGATTTTTTTGAAGGTATCCGGGCAGTGGTGATCGACAAGGATCAGGCACCGCAATGGCAGCCAGCCAGCTTGGCGGAGGTGACATCCGAACTGGTGGAGGCTTATTTCTCACCGCTGGACAAGGAATTGACTTTTCAAGAGGCGGGCTGACCAGTGGGCGAGCCTGGTGGGGCGTTTATGAGGTGTATGCGGCCAGGTCCAAAGTGCCTGCGGGTGAACCTACAACGCGTCAACTTGCTCCTGCAGACCCTCTTGCTCTTCAAACATGCTTCTCTCGGCGACTGCCGGTGACGCCGGTTTATCCATAGATTTGCGATCCGGCCCGAAATACTGGTCCGAACAAACGAATTTCGGTGGGTCTGTGATGCACCTGGTGATGTGCGACAACAGTCTCGATGCCGGAAAGGGTTGCAGCATGATTGTGTGAACGCCTGCTTCAAGCGCCTGGGATGTTCGTCTGATGCTCTTGCTGCGGCTCATCAAGATGACCGGCAAATAGCAATCCGGACTGTCTTCACCCAGTCGAATCTCGCTGATCAGGTTGACACCTTCGAGAACCGGCGGATTGTCGTCGATAAGCACGATATCCACTTTCTCCTCACGGATAATGTCGAACATCTGGCTCAGATTGTCGGCGCTGAAGATGCGTTCAACACCAGCTTTGCGCAGCATACCGTCGAGGATTTCAGGGAGTTTGCCGCCCTTCACCACTTTGAGTACGGAAATTTTTGAGAATTTGAACACGGTCGTGCGCCTGATTTAAGTTAGGATCGTGCACAATTGTATATTGTATTAGTCTCCGTAACCTTAATTGCCTGGATTTGTACGTAACCCGTGGCGGACTTTGTACTTCGTATGCGAATTGCTGTTGTGAAGCCACTCAATCAAGCTTCCAGGAGTTCGCATCGACAAAGAACTGAAATGAGCGCCTTTAAAGGGAGCCTTTGTGTGTGCGTTTTACTTGCAACAGGAAAAACCACCATGGCACCGGCAGAATGTTGTGCGGCAATCTGCTCTGACGTGCCAGCCCCGGCGATCAGTCTATAGACTTGCAATGGCGCTGCGGGCACGGCAACAACAGATCAAACGCGGCATATAAACACTAGAGCTTGGGAGAAGTGATCATGGCGACGGTCGGATTTATTGGTTTGGGCAATATGGGGGGGCCGATGGCGGCCAACCTGATCAAGGCCGGACATCAGGTCAAAGGTTTTGATCTGTCGGATGCAGCGATCTCAAGTTTCAAGGAGAATGGCGGCCATAGCGTGCCGGCAGCCGGTGATGCGGCACGCGATGTAGACGTCGTGATCACCATGCTACCAGCCGGCGCCCATGTGAATGCGGTGTATCTGGGTGATGACGGTGTTCTGGCTCAGGCACGCGGGGGCACCGTGCTGATCGATTGTTCGACCATCGATGTGCAAACCGCGCGCGATGTCGCCCGCACGGCGGCTGACGCCGGTTTTGATATGGTTGACGCACCAGTGTCCGGCGGTGTTGCCGGGGCCGCGGCGGCGACCCTCACCTTTATGGTCGGCGGCTCTGAGGCGGCATTCGCCAATGCTCAGCCGTTACTTGCCGCTATGGGCAAGAATATCGTTCATGCGGGCGATGCCGGCAATGGCCAGGCGGCGAAAATCTGTAACAACATGATCCTTGGTATTTCAATGATTGGCGTCTGCGAGGCCTTCGTTCTGGCGGAAAAGCTCGGCCTCGATCACCAGAAACTGTACGATATATCATCGACAGCGTCTGGCCAGTGCTGGTCGCTCACCAGCTATTGTCCGGTTCCAGGACCGGTTGAGACAGCACCGTCAAACCGTGATTACCAGCCCGGTTTCTCTGCTGCCATGATGCTCAAGGACCTGAAACTTGCCCAGGAAGCAGCCCAGGGGACCAGTGCGCCGACGCCTCTTGGAGCCCAGGCAACTGCGCTCTACAGTTTGTTCGACGCCGCAGGTCATGCACAGACCGATTTTTCGGGAATCATACGGTTTTTGCGGGGAGAATCATGATTCTGTTCCAAAAAGGCGCATCTAACCTACTGGGATAATTGGATATTAACCGTTCCGCTTAATCAGATTTTAGGTCAGCGCCTATATAGTGCTCGTTAAGAAGTGGGGAGAGGGGCCACTAATAATGAACTTAAACGGGCAGGTATCATCATGAGTATGGCCACAGAAATGGTTGCCGAAACCGAGGTTGACCGCACTGAAATCAAGTCGCGGTACCTCGAGGCACTGAATTTGATCGAACGGTTGCACCGCCGGCTTCTCGACGTCATCAAGGATGAATTCGAGCGCAACGGTCAGCCGGAAGTCAACAGCGTTCAAGCACTTCTGCTGTTCAATATCGGGGATGCGGAATTGACAGCAGGTGAATTGCGTACCCGGGGCCACTATCTCGGTTCGAACGTCTCCTATAACCTGAAAAAACTGGTTGATGCGGGCTATATCCACCATGAGCGTTCGGAAGTCGATCGCCGGTCGGTGCGGGTCCGTTTGACCGAACAGGGACGGGAAATCTCAGAGAGGGTTGAAGAACTCTATCAGCGCCACTTGAGCTCCATCGAAGAAGTTGGCGGCATTAGCGTCGACGATTTTGATCGTCTGAATGAAGCGCTTGGGCGTTTGGAGCGGTTCTGGACCGACCAGATTCGCTACCGTCTCTAACAGCTAAGAAAAACACAATAAACTCGCCCCGGGGTGTTCTGCATCCCGGGGTTTTTTTGTGTCCAACCCGCAAAATGCCGGAGATTTCGCAAAACAGCGCAAAACAACAGGGCTGCTTTGACCACTCCACAATTTATTGCTAGGACTGCCTGATCGTTGATGCAGATTTCACGGACCAAGCCGGATACCGGCTCGACCATCTGTGAATCCGTCGCTCCGGAGAAGTGAGGCATGTCTCCCAAGTCCAAATATCCAGGCGCTTTGCAGTCGTTTGTCGCCGGTTTCGCTGTTTTGTTGCTGCCCTGGGCGTTCACAGCGTCCTTCGGTGCCCTGTCGAGTTCAGCGGAAGCAGCGACGCTTGAGGAGCAGACATTCAACTGGGATGATGGCCGGGATCCCTCGGCGCGCGAATCGGCGGTAATGAAAGGCGAAAACCAACTGCCCACGCTTGGACCGGGTACCGAACAGGCGATGCTTGAAGCGATCGCGCGGTATCAGATTGTCGTGCGCCGGGGAGGCTGGCCGTTGATCCCGGGGGGACGTATGTTGGTGCCCGGATCACGCGACCGGCGTGTCGAACTCCTGGTGCACCGATTGATGATCTCGGGCGATCTGGTGCCGCCGCCAAATTTCGATGCCACCAGATTTAATGAAGTCGTTCAGCGAGCGGTCATCAAGTTTCAGGTGCGACACGGTTTGTTGCCCCATGGCAAGGTCGACGAGAAGACCCGCCGGGCATTGAATGTGCCGGCAACGGAAAGGCTTGAGGCACTGGAAACCAATCTTCCGCGCGCCCGGACTTATGCCGAGGGCCTGTCTGGCCGCTATGTCGTCGTCAATGTGCCCGCTGCCGAACTCGAGGCGGTCGAGGATGGCTATCTGCATTCCCGCCATGTGACGGTTGTCGGAAAGGTCGACCGGCCGACACCGGAGGTCTCCAGCGAGATCGTTCAGGTGAACTTCAATCCTTATTGGCACGCGCCGATCAGCATTGCGGAAAAGGATATCATCCCGCAATTGCAGAAGGGACTGAGCTATCTGCACCAAATAAACATGAGGGTGTTTGAGGGTGGCTATTACGGCACAGAGGTGGATCCGAGTACGGTGGACTGGTCGACCGCGTCGCCGAAAAAGTTCTATTTCCGCCAGGAACCGGGCGAAAGCAATGCCATGGCCTCGGTGCGGATCAACTTCCCGAATGCGCACGACGTCTATCTGCACGATACACCAGCCAAAGGAATGTTCTCCCAAGCGGTCCGCTACGATAGTTCAGGCTGCGTACGGGTCGATGATGTGCAGACATTGGTGACCTGGTTGCTCAACGGGCAGGACGACTTCTCGGCGGAACGGGTTGCTGAACTTAGTGAAAACCGTGAAAGAACCGATATCGAGCTGAGCAATAAGGTGGGACTGCGGCTGGTCTACCTGACCGCGTGGGCGGTTCCGGATGGATCAGTACATTTCAGGCCGGATGTTTACGGGCGCGATGTCATGACGGGGCAAGAGGCGGCAACTGATCAACCGGACATCCCCGCGGTTGCCGCGGTGCAGTCTCCTCAGCCGGAAACTGGCGATACCAGCGAACCCGTTGTCAATCAAGAGGTCCGTTAACTCCGCTCGGGTGCATGTTGACCTGAAGGTTTTACGTGGGCATCCCTGTTCGATCCCTTTAGCGAGAAAGTGTTGACCATGGCACGTCGGGATCCGCGAACCTCACGCAGCCGCCAGGTTTACTTCGAGCATGTTGCGATCGGCGCTTCGGTGAAAGTATCGGCCATCGATGCGGAATCCGGCATCGAGGTTTCCATCGCCGGGCCCCGGACCACCAGCCAGAAAGAACTTGAACGCATTGCACTGCAAAAGCTTCTACGCGCCATGGAGCGTGAGGCGGGCGGTTAATCTACGTAAGGGCCGTCCCAAAAAAACGGCACCCACCGCCATTTTATGGCTTGAATTTGCTTGTTTCTTTAGAACCGCCATACCTCTGCAAGAGGCATGATGAGGGTAGTAGATGGTTGATTATGAAGCACTGGCCAAGGCCACGATTGATCAGGTTCAAAGTGAGGGCCGCTACCGTGAGTTTGCCGATATAAGGCGCATTCAGGGGCAGTTTCCGCGTGCCGTATATCACGGCCCGGACGGTGAGCGAGAGATCACTGTTTGGTGCAGCAATGACTATCTTGGCATGGGCCAGCATCCAGATGTGCTTGCCGCCATGCATGACGCCCTGGACAATGCCGGTGCTGGGTCTGGCGGGACCCGCAATATTTCCGGCACAACCCACTACCATGTGCTGCTGGAACGCGAACTGGCAGCGTTGCATGGCAAGGAAGCCGCCTTGTTGTTTACCTCGGGCTACGTCGCCAATCTGGCCGCACTTGCAACACTCGCCAAACTGCTGCCTGGCTGTGTGATCCTGTCCGATGCCGACAATCATGCCTCGATGATCGAAGGCATACGTCACGGCCGGTCAGACAAGATCGTCTGGCGGCACAATGATCTTGCCGATCTTGAACGACACCTGCGCTCGGTCGAGCCGGACCGGCCGAAGATTGTTGCGTTTGAATCCGTCTACTCAATGGATGGTGATATTGCGCCAATCGGAGAGATCTGCGATCTGGCGCGCAAATATGGGGCGCTGACCTATCTGGATGAAGTGCATGCTGTCGGGCTCTACGGGGCCACCGGAGGCGGCATAGCAGAACGTGACGGGGTCAGCGCCAAAGTCGACATCATCGAGGGAACCCTGGCCAAGGGTTTCGGCCTGATGGGGGGGTATATTGCGTGCAGTGCGGCGCTGGTGGATGCCATAAGGTGCAGCGCATCAGGTTTCATATTCACAACCTCTCTGCCGCCGGTCATTGTTGCCGGCGCTCTTGCCAGTGTCCGCCACCTGCGGGCAAGCCAGGAGGAACGCCAGGCGCATCAGGCAGCGGCTGTCAGCTTGAGGGCACGGTTGCATCAACAAGGCTTGCCGGTGCTGTTCAATGAAAGCCACATCGTTCCGGTGATGGTCGGGGATCCGGTCTTGTGCAAGACATTGACCGACCGGTTGCTCGCGGAGTTTGATATCTACGTCCAGCCGATTAACTACCCAACGGTGGCAAAGGGAACTGAGCGGATCAGACTGACCCCGTCGCCGTTACACCGGGATGAGGACATGGGGCATCTGGTCGATGCGATCGACAGCTTGTGGTTTGACATGGGGCTGCGCAGGGTGGCGGCGTAACTATCCAGGGTCTGTTGAGTATCATGGTTGCCATGCCGGTTTGACCTGTTTGGCGGCTGGCAAGGTGTGAAAGGCGCCGATGTGCAATCGGTCCAGTCGGGGCGTATTGCTCAAGGTGCGACGTTTTTGTCCTGAAAATGTCGGTCTTATATTGCGGTGTCTTGGCCTCGCTGGGCCATATATGGTAAGAGTGCGCCGCCATATCGGGCGGCGTTTTGGTTGTGAACAGTCACTTAAGGAGCGAAACGGGTCATGTCAGTATCAGATGCAGTGGATGTCCCCACGCTTTACCCATCGTTTTTTACGGCAAGTGTCGGGGACGTGGATCCGGAAATAGCACAAACGATTGGCCGGGAACTGGGACGCCAGCGCAATGAAATTGAACTGATCGCGTCTGAAAACATAGTCTCCCGCGCGGTTCTTGAGGCAATGGGTTCGGTACTGACCAACAAATATGCCGAGGGCTATCCGGGCCGTCGCTATTATGGTGGTTGTGAACATGTCGACGTTGTCGAACAACTCGCCATCGACCGGGCCAAACAGTTGTTCAACTGCGCGTTTGCCAATGTGCAACCAAATTCAGGTTCGCAGGCCAACCAGGGCGCCTTCATGGCGCTGATAAAGCCCGGCGATACGATACTGGGTTTGAGCCTTGCAGCCGGGGGACACCTGACCCACGGCGCACCGCCAAACCAGTCAGGCAAGTGGTTCAATGCGGTGCAGTATGGCGTGCGCAAGGAAGATGCCCAGATCGATTTCGACGAGGTTGAGCGGCTTGCTAAGGAGCATAAACCACAACTGATTGTCGCCGGTGGTTCAGCCTATCCGCGAATCATCGATTTTGCCAAATTCCGCGCTATTGCCGACGAAGTCGGGGCATATTTCATGGTCGACATGGCGCATTTTGCAGGCCTTGTGGCAGCCGGAGTTCACCCCAGCCCGTTTCCCCATGCACATGTCGCAACCACGACCACGCACAAGACCCTGCGGGGGCCGCGCGGCGGCATGATAGTCACGAATGACGAGGCAATAGCCAAAAAGGTGAATTCGGCGATTTTCCCGGGCCTTCAGGGCGGGCCGCTCATGCATGTCATCGCGGCGAAGGCGGTGGCCTTTGCCGAAGCGCTTCGTCCGGAATTCAAACTCTATAACCAGGCTGTTGCCGACAATGCCAAGGCGCTTGCGGCATCGCTCGTGGAAGGGGGGCTTGATATCGTCTCGGGCGGCACCGACACCCACCTGATGCTGGTCGATTTGAGGCCCAAAGGTCTCACCGGCAAAGCGGCGGAAGAAGCCATGGGACGGGCCAACATCACCTGCAACAAGAACGGTGTGCCTTTTGACCCGGAAAAACCGATGATCACGTCGGGTGTGCGGCTTGGTACGCCGGCCTGCACGACGCGGGGCTTTGGTATCGTTGAATTCCAGGAAGTGGGCAATTTGATCCTCGAAGTGCTGGATGGGCTTGCAGAGAACGGTGAGGACGGCAATGGCGCGGTCGAGAACGCGGTCAAGCAAAAGGCCATTGCATTGACGGACAGGTTTCCAATCTACGCTGGCTGGTGAGGTTTTATACAAACAGCTGAACCTGAATTGTTTGGAAGAACTCAATCGGCCGGTTAACGCGAGGGGCGGGGCGTCGGTACTATGAAATGTCCGTATTGCGGAGACGATGATACGCAGGTGAAGGATTCGCGTCCTACGGAGGACAATACAGCGATCCGGCGCCGGCGGTATTGCGGTGCCTGCGGCTCCCGGTTCACCACCTTCGAGCGGGTCCAGTTGCGCGAACTCACCGTGGTCAAGAAGAACGCCCGGCGGGTTCCCTTCGATCGCGACAAGCTCATGCGTTCGGTGCAAATAGCCTTGCGCAAGCGGCCGGTCGAGCCGGACCGGATCGAGCGCATGGTCAGCGGTATTGTTCGACGGCTGGAAAGCCTGGGCGAAAGCGATATTTCCTCCGATATGGTCGGCAAGTTCGTGATGGAGGGGCTTCGCGGCCTTGATGATGTCGCTTATGTCCGGTTCGCATCGGTCTACAAGAATTTCCGCGAAGCCAAGGATTTCGAGGAGTTTCTTGGTGAATTGTCAGGCGATGAAGACGAAGATGCTTGACGCTTGAGCGTTGGCATGGCGTTCATCCGGCGATGACGATACTTGATACAGCTTTCATGGAGGTGGCACTCCGGCTTGGCCGGCGCAACCGCGGTGCGACGGCTGAAAATCCATCCGTTGGCTGCGTCATCACATCGACGCAAGGCGAACACGCACATATTGTCGGTCGCGGCTGGACTGCGCCGGGCGGCCGGCCCCACGCGGAAACCATGGCCCTGGCCAATGCCGGTGATGCGGCCCGGGGCGGTACCGCCTATGTCACGCTTGAGCCGTGTTTCCATCACGGCAAGACACCGCCATGCTGTAGTGCGCTGATAGATGCCGGGGTGACGCGGGTGGTTGCGGCCATAGCGGATCCCGACCCAAGAGTTTCCGGCCAGGGTTTCGATGCTCTCCGGACTGCCGGCATTGCCGTTGACGTTGGTGCAGGCGCCGGACAGGCACGACGGGATCTTTTGGGGTTTCTAAGCCGAATCGAACATGGCCGGCCCTGTGTCACGCTTAAGCTTGCGGTTTCGTCAGATGGCAAAATCGCCGAAGGCGAAGGCAAGTCGACCGTGATAACCGGGCCGCAGGCCCATGCGCACAGTCATCTGCTTCGGGCGCGGTCGGATGCGATACTGGTTGGCAAAAATACGGTGATCATAGACGATCCGGTGCTCACATGCCGGTTGGAGGGGCTGGAAGCGCGCTCGCCGATCAGGGTGGTTGTCGACACACAGCTGGAGATACCGGCCACCTGCACGCTGGTGACCACGGCGCGGACGGTTCCGACTTGTGTGTATTGTACCAACACCGTGCCCGCCGACCGGATACAGGCCCTCAAGGCTGCCGGCGTCGAGGTTGTCGCCGTTGATGCCGGGGCCGATGGCCGCCCTGATCTTGTGCAAATGCTGCAATGCCTGGGCGATGCCGGCATCAATGATCTTATGGTGGAAGGCGGTGCGCAACTGGCTGAGGCTTTGTTGAACGCTGATCTGGTCGATCGGGTCGCTCTTTTCCGTTCGCCAAATCCGGTCGGCGCCAACGGTGTCGACGCCCTCAATGGTTTGTCGCTGGATTTGATCACCGGCGGGTCTCGTTTTTCGCATGCGGCCAATCGGACCTGCGGCGAAGATATGTTGGACTGGTTCACCCGAAAGGGGTAGATCGAGCGGCATGTTCACCGGTATCGTTACAGACATAGGGCAAATCCTGCGCATCGAGAGCGCCGGCGATACCCGTTTGGAAATCGCTTGCAGCTATGATGTCGATACAATCGAACTGGGTGCCTCGATAGCCTGTTCTGGAGCCTGTCTGACGGTGATTGAAACCGGACATGGTGCAGACGGGCGCGGCTGGTTTGCCGTGGAAGCCTCGCAGGAGACCCTGGATTGCACGACACTTGGGACATGGCAGGCTGGCTTCCCGATCAATCTGGAACGGGCCTTGAAACTTGGTGATGAACTGGGTGGCCACATTGTCAGTGGCCATGTCGACGGCTTGGCTGAGATTGTCTCACGGACGTCTGAGGGCGATTCTGAGCGGTTCGTGTTCGAGGCGCCGGCAGATCTTGCGCAGTTTATCGCCCCGAAGGGGTCTGTAACACTTGATGGAACCTCATTGACGGTCAATGAAGTGGATGGGGTCAGGTTCGGTGTCAATCTGATCAGCCACACCTTGACGGTGACCACATGGGGCACGGCGCGGCCGGGACAAAAGGTCAATGTTGAAATTGACATGCTTGCGCGCTATGTGGCGCGGCTTATGGAGATGAAAGGCGCCTGACGGTGACCGGCAAGTCTATGAAACCGAACATACTTATCGTCGAATCGCCATATTACGCCCATATCGCTGAAGAGCTTTCAGCGGGAGCTGTTCAGGCAATTGAGGCAGCAGGTGGGTCTTATGAACGGCTTGAGGTTCCAGGTGCCCTGGAGATACCTGTGGCCATCGCCATGGCCTCGGAGACGCACCGGTATGACGGTTTCGTGGCCTTGGGCTGCGTCATTCGCGGTGAAACGAGCCATTATGATGTTGTTGCAGCCGAATCGGCTCGGGCGCTGATGGACCTGGCGACGATACGCGGTCTGGCGATTGGCAATGGTATTTTGACGGTCGACAATGGAGAGCAGGCGATGGTGCGGGCCAGAGTGGCGGAAAAGAACAAGGGCGGCGATGCCGCCAGGGCATGCCTTAGCCTGATTTCAGTGCGGACCAGGTTTTCCCGAAAGTCGGCCAAGTAAAATGTCGAAATCTAAATCCGGCAACAAAGCGGTTGCGCGCAGCAGGGCGCGGCTTGGTGCGGTCCAGGCGCTGTACCAGATGGAAATCGCGGAAACCGACCTGTCCGATATTCTTGCGGAATATGGCGCGGGTTCGGTCGCCCGGGGGGTCAGTGAGGCTGAAACCGGAAGTGAGGACTTCAAGTTCTTCAGCGATATCGTGACCGGTGTGGTCAAGGATCAACGGACCATCGATCCGAAAATAAACGAATGTCTTGCCACCGGTTGGCGGCTGGAACGGCTGGACAGTATTCTACGGGCAATTCTACGGGCCGGCACATTCGAGCTGGCACAGCGGGCTGATGTTCCAGCCCGGGTCATCATCAACGAATACCTCAATGTCGCACATGCCTTCTTCGAGGGTGAGGAACCCAAATTCGTAAACGGAATTCTCGACCGGCTTGCACGTGAATTGCGCGAGGCGGAGATTGTCGGACAGCCGTGATCCAGAGGCTTTCCAGGGAACAGCAGCTGATACAGGACATCTTTGCGCCTCTGGCGGCAGACAACCCCGGTGCGTTTGGGTTGCATGATGACGCAGCGTTGCTTACCTGCGACCTCGACACGGATTTGGTCATCACCAAAGATGCACTGGTCGAAGACGTTCATTTTTACGCCGATGACCCGCCGGACCTGATCGCCCGCAAAGCGCTGCGGGTCAATCTCTCCGACCTGGCCGCCAAGGGTGCGGAGCCACGTCACTATCTCCTGTCGTTGGCTTTGTCGGAGCGGTGTGACCGGACCTGGATCGAAAAATTCGCCGAAGGACTGGCGCAGGACCAGGCGGCCTATGGCTGCCAATTGATGGGCGGGGACACGGTTTCATCACGCGGTTCGATCAGTATGTCGATTACCGCTATCGGGACGGTGCCCAAGGGGGAAATGAAAAGGCGCCACGGGGCGCAGGCGGGGCATCTTATCTATGTGTCGGGAACCGTTGGCGACAGTTTGCTGGGCCTCAAGGTGCGCGGTGGCGAGTTGTTTCACGGACCGAGCACAGCGAGTGATCGCGCGTTCCTGGCGGACCGTTACCTGCTGCCGCAGCCGCGGGTCGATTTTGTTCCAGCGATCAGGCGGCATGCGAGTGCCGCCATGGATGTGTCGGACGGATTGGTCGGTGATCTTGAACTGCTGTGTGCGGCGTCTGGAATGTCTGGCGAGGTTGACCTGACACAGGTTGCCTTTTCACCGGCGGCCCGTTCGATCCTTGAGGGCGGACTGACGACCCTTGAAGAGCTGGTGACGGGCGGTGATGATTATGAGCTGTTGTTTACGGTGCCGCCGAATTCGGTTTATGCCATGGAAGGTGCGGCGCGCCGGTTGAGCGCTCCGATCAGCCGTATTGGCCGGGTGATATCCGGTTCCGATGCGCCGTCATTTTTCGGTGAAGACGGCGCCCTCATGACATTCGAAAAACCATCCTATAGTCACCTGGATTAATATGTTTCCAGGGGTAGTCCTAGCGGCTAGACCCTTTCATGTTCATATTGAACCGTTTGATGGCGCCAAATCGGTTTGCCCGGCATGGCGCGGCGTGAAGCGCGATGTGGTGCATCGGGCAAGCGCTGCAACACAGCCGGCGAGCCGATTTGGCCCACCGACGGCTGGGATTTCACGCCCGCCGGACTGCGTTAAAGTCCGCTTGTGGACATACAGTCCACGGCGCGAACTTTGCCTTGCCGGCAGACGAGAAATCCCAGTCAAACTGATTCAATATGAACATGAAAGGGTCTAGTGTCCGGCGATGACTGAAGCTGTGTCCACAGAAGTTCTGATCGACGACGGCCGCGCGCGTCGCAATACGGTGTTCCTGGCCGCAGCGCACGCGCTATACGGCATGCATGCGGTGCTGGTGATCACGTCGGGCGGCCTGATCGGGCAGATGTTCGCCACCGATAAAGGCCTGGCGACCGTACCGGTGACAGCCTTCGTCACGGGCACCGCATGTTGTACTGTGCCGGCTTCAATGTTTATGCGCCGGGTTGGCCGGCGGGTTGGTTTTCTGACCGGCGCCTCGCTCGGGCTTGCCGGGTCTTTGCTGGCGATCTATGCGATTTATCTGCAAAGTTTCTGGCTGTTTTGTGCAGCGACGTTCCTAACCGGCGGGTACCAGGCGTTTTCGCAGTATTACCGTTTTGCCGCAGCGGATGTGGCGAGCGAGAGCTTTAAATCCAAAGCCATCTCGTGGGTGCTGATTGGTGGGCTGTTCGCTGCCGTGTTGGGGCCGTTGTCGATCATATGGACAAAATCGGCACTGGATCCGGTTTTGTTCGCCGGCAGCTATGTGGCGACGGCTGGCTTTGCATTGATCGCCATGGTGGTTCTGTGTTTCGTCGACATTCCCTTGCCGAGAGATTCAACTGCCAAGGGTGATGCACGGCCCCTGGGATTGATCCTGCGTCAACCGAAACTGGTGGTGGCAATCATCTGTGGAATGGTCACCTACGGCATGATGAACCTGGTCATGACCGCCAGTCCGCTGGCCATGGTCGCGTGCGGGTTCAGTATCGATTCGGCGGCCTGGGTTATCCAGTGGCATGTGCTGGCGATGTATATTCCGAGCTTCTTTACCGGCCATCTGATCAATCGCTTTGGAAAAGAGAAGATCATTGCCACCGGCATGGTCATGTTGGTCGGTTGCGGTGTGGCGGCCCTGTCGGGGATCGGGATCGGCAATTTCGGCATTTCGCTGATTTTGCTGGGTGTGGGGTGGAATTTCGGATTTGTCGGTGCAACAGCGCTGGTGACCGACTGCTACCGGCCTTCGGAGAGAAGCAAAGTGCAGGCAATCAACGATTTCTGCGTGTTTGGCATGGTGGCGTGTGCATCATTTGCGTCCGGTCAGCTGCTGCACTTGATCGGCTGGGATGCCATAGCCTGGAGCGTATTTCCGTTATGTGCGCTGACCCTGTTGCTGGTCGGCTGGCTGGTACTGAACCAGCAGAGATTGAGAATTTCCTCGTAAACCTCAATCGGCATGGCAAACCCCGCAGGGGATGGGTCTAAATGCGGCAATCTGTCTCGCCCATCTGTTAGACTTAGGTTGGTTGCTTTGGCCCCGGAGTTTTGGCATGTTCCGCGCGACCCAATGGGGTGCGGAGGGGAGAGTCGGACTTTTACAGCGATCATTTGCGTTTCGAGCCCCCGCGCGTCTCCACATTTAATTTAACTCAGCAAGGATATTGCAATGGATTCTGCTATTTGGCTGGTAATTGCCTGCGGCGTGCTCTCGCTCGTCTATGGCATTTGGGCCACAAAATCCGTCATGGCCGCCGATGCAGGCAATGAACGGATGCAGGAGATCGCCGGTGCCATCCAAGAAGGTGCACAGGCCTACCTTACCCGTCAGTACACAGCCATTGCCATCGCGGGCGTGGTTATCTTCGCGATCGTGGCGTATCTGCTGTCGATCCCGGTCGCCATCGGGTTCGCCGTTGGCGCAGCCCTGTCCGGTGCGGCCGGCTTCATCGGCATGCTGGTGTCGGTGCGCGCCAATGTGCGCACGGCCCAGGCGGCAAGCAAAAGCCTTGCGGGTGGATTGGAGATCGCGTTCAAGTCCGGAGCCGTCACCGGCATGCTGGTGGCAGGCCTGGCGTTGCTGGCCGTTGCCGTCTACTTTTTGATCCTGACCAGTTTCCTCGGTTACGCAGCCAATGACAGGACTGTCATCGATGCAATGGTGGCGCTTGGCTTTGGCGCCTCACTGATTTCGATTTTCGCACGGCTCGGCGGCGGTATCTTTACCAAGGGCGCCGATGTCGGTGGTGACATGGTCGGCAAGATCGAAGCCGGTATTCCGGAAGACGATCCGAGAAACCCGGCAACCATTGCGGACAATGTGGGTGACAATGTCGGCGACTGCGCCGGTATGGCTGCTGACCTGTTCGAAACCTATGCGGTTACGGTCGTGGCAACCATGGTGCTCGCCTCGATCTTCTTTGCAAGCTCCGCGGCTGTTGGGCAGTTGATGATCTATCCGCTGACAATCGGCGCTGTTTGTGTGATCACGTCGATTATCGGTACGTTTGCCGTCAAGCTTGGTGCCAGCCAATCAATCATGGGTGCGCTTTACAAAGGCGTGATCGTAACCGGCCTGCTCTCGCTCGTGGCGTTGTGGCCGGTGACCGAGTTCATGGTTGGCATGGACACGCAACTGGTTGCCGGGGACCGGACATTTACCGGCTGGGATCTCTATCTGTGTGGTGCTTCTGGTTTGATTGTCACGGCCCTGCTCATCGTGATCACGGAGTATTACACCGGAACCAACTACCGGCCGGTACGCAGTGTGGCACAGGCCTCAACCACCGGTCATGGCACCAATGTGATCCAGGGCCTGGCGGTCTCCCTTGAATCGACCGCGCTGCCGGCAATCGTCATCATTGCCGGGATCATCGTTACCCACAACCTAGCCGGCCTGTTCGGCATTGCGATTGCGGTCACCACCATGCTGGCAATCGCCGGTCTGATCGTTGCCCTCGATGCGTTCGGTCCGGTCACCGATAATGCCGGCGGTATCGCTGAAATGGCGAACCTTCCAGAAGACGTGCGCAAGACAACGGACGCCCTGGACGCGGTCGGCAACACCACCAAGGCGGTAACCAAAGGCTATGCCATCGGTTCCGCCGGCCTTGGTGCTCTGGTGCTGTTTGCCGCCTACACCGAGGATCTGAAGTTCTTCATCGCCAATGCCAATGCGGAGCAGTTCTCCTATTTTGCAAATCTCGGCGCGATCGACTTCTCTCTGTCCAACCCTTATGTCGTGGTCGGTCTGCTGTTTGGTGGATTGCTGCCGAACCTGTTCGGCGGTATTGCCATGATGGCAGTTGGCCGGGCAGCTGAATCGGTGGTCACAGAAGTGCGCCGGCAGTTCAAAGAAAAGCCGGGCATCATGGAGGGTACGGAGCGTCCCGATTATGGCCGCGCTGTGGATATGCTGACAAAATCGGCGATCAAGGAGATGATGATTCCTTCTCTCCTGCCGGTATTGTCACCGCTTGTGTGCTTCTTCGTCGTCAATATGATTGCCGGCAAGGCGGCAGCCTTTGCAGCGGTCGGCGCCATGCTTCTGGGTGTGATCGTTACCGGGCTGTTCGTCGCAGTGTCCATGACCGCCGGCGGCGGTGCCTGGGACAACGCCAAGAAACTGATCGAAGACGGCGCCCATGGCGGCAAGGGGTCAGAGGCCCATAAGGCATCGATCACCGGTGACACCGTGGGCGATCCGTATAAAGACACGGCCGGTCCGGCAGTCAACCCGATGATCAAAATCACCAATATCGTGGCATTGCTGCTGTTGGCGATCCTGGCGCACTAAACACTCGGGCAAGACTGACAAATCAAACGGGCGTCGTACAGCAGGTACGGCGCCCGTTTTTTACATCTACAGGAAGCTGATACGGACGACCGTTGGAGGGGTAGTCGATTTGTTTGGAATGGAAACGCTCTAAGCGCCTGGGTCGAACCGGCCAACATTGTTGAACAACTGCTGCAAGACGTTCATTTCCTTGCCGCGGGTCGGTGTCTTCCGGTCGGAGAAGTTGATGATCTTGCCGTCTTCAAGGCCGTAGTGGCCAAAGCCATTGACCCTTGCTTCCTGGTCGAACCGAATAGCCAGGATTTCACGGTCGATCACTTGGGGGGCAAGGAACGCGGTGGTTTCGACGACGCTGGAGATGTAGTAGAAACTTTCGCCCAGTGATTCCAGAGTTGCGGTGGTTGAGGGTGAGCCGAGCAGGGCCTGAACTTCTGCCTTGCTCATTCCAACCTGAACTTTTTGAATTTCTTCGGAGCGCGGCAGATAACCGCGGTAATCGGTCTTGGGCTTCAACGGGCTGCATGCCGTAATGCCCGCAACCAGTGCAACAGCGAGCGGAACCGCCAGTTGTTTCATCGTTTTCTGCATCTTTGTCGTCGGGATCATGAGGTTGGTGCTTTACTTTACGCAATCACTTCGCCAAAAGATGGCGTTGTACAGGCAAACCCCGCAGTCATTGACCTATCGTGCAACGGAACTGATTTCAACATCTGAATTCCTTGCCGAATAATATGGTTAGCGTAAGCGACACTCAGATAATATAGACTAACATGCTCAATTGGTCCCGGAAAAACGCGGAACAGCAGGCCGCTGACACGATCTACGCGGTGATTGTGGCGCAGGCGCGGCACCCCGGTTTTTATGAAAAAGCCGGCGTGCCGGACAGTGTTGACGGGCGATTCGAGCTCTTGATTCTGCACGCCTTCCTGTATTTTTATCGTTTGAAAGGCGAGGACAACAAGGCCCGCAGCATGGGCCAGATGGTGTTCGATACGATGTTCAGCGATCTCGACCACAATCTGCGGGAAATGGGTGTCGGCGACATGTCGATCGGCAAAAAGGTTCGCAAGATGAGTTCGGCATTCTACGGCCGCACAAGCGCCTATGATGACGGTCTGGAAGTATACGCAAGCCAGCCCGAAGTTCTGGCCGCAGCCGTCAATCGAAACATGTTTGCCGATGGCGGGGGGGATCAGTCTGCGGTCGAGATTGCAGCGTATATGCAGGCCTGCGTCGAGAACTTTCGTGCGCAAGAGACATCTTCTTTGCTGGAAGGGCGATTTACATTCGCGCAGCCTGAGTGGAAATAGCCATGACATCCCGTTCAAATTCTACCAACGAATTCAGCCGGGTTTTCAAGCGGATCGATCTTACCCGGTCGCCGGGCAAGGAGACCATCGTTGCAACGGCGGATGAATGCGCAGCGGTTGCCAGGCGCCTGGAACTGGTTGCGATAAATGAGCTCAGCGCATGTTTGGAGATATCTCCCTGGAGGCGAAACGGGATCATTGTCTCCGGCACCCTGCGTGCGGTGATCGTCCAGACCTGTGTGGTCAGCCTGGAGGACTTTGCCGAGACCGTGGAGGACCAGTTAGGCGCCAGGTTTACCGATGAAAATGATCCGATTCTCACACGAACGGTCGATCAGCCATCTGATGTGGTGATTGACCCGCTGGACGAAGATCCACCTGAAATCCTGATCGATGACGGCGCCGACCTGGGTGAACTGGTGGTCGAACATCTGGCGGTGGCACTTCCATCCCATCCGCGCAGGCCGGGTGTGGATTTGAATGAAGTGGTGCCGGAAAACCTGGCCGGAGAGGTGCTTTCCGACAGCAAACCACCGAGCCCGTTTGCGGTGTTGGAAACGCTCAAGCAACGGCAAGATCCAGACTGATCGTCCGCCTGACAGGCCATCCCGGCATCCGGTGGTTTTCCACCCCTGCCGAGATTCCTGTTGTTTCACAACCTTGATCGAGTATTGTCCGACACTGTCCGGGTCGTATCGCAGCCGCACCAGAATGGTCAGCGGCCGGGACCAATCCCTTAGATCCGACTGCCGAGGGCCATGCCTGAGAAATTGACCATAGCTGTGGACGGAATGGGGGGCGATACCGGTCCGGATATGGTGGTGCCCGGACTTGCCATATCGCTCGAGCGCAATCCCGATGCCAGGTTTCTGATCTTTGGAGACGAAGCGCTGCTTGTGCCCCAACTGGACTTGCATCCACAATTACGCGCGGCGTGCGAACTGGTTCACACGGATGTCGCGGTGGCAATGGATGACAAGCCCAGCCAGGCGTTGCGCCGTGGCCGGCGCACCAGCAGCATGTGGCTGGCGATCTCAGCGGTTAAGGACGGTCGGGCCCAGGCTGCGATTTCAGCCGGCAATACGGGCGCGCTGATGGCCATGGCAAAAGTTATCCTGAAGACCATGAGCGGTGTCGACCGTCCCGCGATAGCGGCCATATGGCCGACGTTGAAGGGTGAGAGCGTGGTGCTCGATGTTGGTGCAACGATTGGCGTCGATGCCCATATGCTGGTGGAATTCGCGGTCATGGGCGAGGCTATGGCGCGTACGATTTTCGGACTGCAGCGACCCACCGTCGGCTTGCTGAACATCGGTGTCGAGGAAGTCAAGGGGCTGGAAGAAGTCCGGACGGCCGGACGCCTGCTGAAGGAAGCCAACTTGCCGATTGAATATTGCGGCTTCATCGAAGGCAATCACATCGGTCAGGGTGCCGTAGACGTGGTTGTCACGGAAGGGTTTACCGGCAATATCGCGCTCAAGACGGCGGAGGGCACGGCGAAGCAGATTGCCGAGTATCTGCGCGCGGCGATGAGCCGGACATGGTCGGCAAAAATCGGCTATTTATTTGCCCGCGGTGCGTTTAATGTGCTGCGTGAAAAAATGGATCCAAGGACCATGAACGGCGGGGTGTTCCTGGGTCTCAATGGAATTGTGGTCAAGAGCCATGGCGGAACCGACGGGTTCGGATTTGCCAGCGCAATTGATTTGGCACTGGATATGGCGCGTAACGACCTTGTGGCAAGGATTGCACGCGATCTGGGCAAATATTATGCCCAGGAAGACCAAGCGGTGCAGATCGAAGAAAAGGTAGTGGTTTCGTGAGCCTTGTACGTTCGGTAATTCTGGGCTGCGGCTCCTATCTGCCCGAGAGGGTGCTGACCAACCGCGAGCTGGCGAAAATGGTCGATACCAGCGATCAGTGGATTGTTGAACGTACAGGTATCAGGGAACGCCGGATTGCCGCCGACGGAGAGCTAACCTCGGACCTGGCGATTGCGGCAGCCCGGCGGGCGCTTGAAAATGCCGAAATCTCTGCTCAGGATATTGATCTGATTGTTTTGGGAACGTCGACGCCGGATTACACTTTTCCAGCAACGGCGGTAAAAGTTCAGGCCGAACTCGGCATAGTTGGCGGTGCTGCTTTCGACGTGCAGGCAGTGTGCACCGGTTTTGTTTATGCCCTGACGACAGCTGATGCGATGTTGCGCACCGGCAATCACAAGCGCGCCCTGGTTATTGGCGCGGAGACCTTTTCCAGAATCATTGATTGGGAAGATCGCGGTACCTGTGTGATCTTCGGCGATGGTGCGGGTGCCGTGGTTCTCGAAGCGCAGAAACTCAACGGTGCGCTGGACCAAAGAGGCATTCTGACCACCTGCATCAGGTCTGATGGCCGTTATCAGGACAAGCTCTATGTCGATGGCGGCCCTTCAAGCACACAGACCACCGGCCATCTGAGAATGCAGGGCCGCGACGTGTTCAAGCATGCGGTGGTCAATATTGCCGACGTTATGAAGGAGGCGCTTGAAGAGGCGGGTGTTGATGCCAAGGATGTTGACTGGTTCGTTCCCCACCAGGCGAACAAGCGCATTCTCGATGGGACGGCGCGGCGGTTTGGCATTCCCGAAGAGCGCGTGGTGGTAACCGTCGATAGGCATGGCAACACGTCGGCGGCATCGATCCCGCTGGCACTCGATGTGGCGCAGAAGGATGGCCGGATCAAGCGCGGTGACATGGTGCTCATGGAAGCAATGGGCGGCGGGTTCACCTGGGGTGCGGTCCTGGTGCGGTGGTAACGCCTTGCGCGTTTGGCGGATCTGAAGTTGTTGGACTAAATTCATTGGACTACAAATGTGTTGGTTGTGTGTGCGGTTTCTAATTGCCCTTTAAATAATTGGGCTTAGGTAGTATTGACCGCAGCGTGTTAGCTGAATACGCTAATGGCGACAACAGACAAGCGAGGGTTCACATGGGGGGAAATACGCTGACAAGGGCAGATTTGAGTGATGCGGTCCACCAGCAGGTAGGATTGTCTCGCACCGAATCTGCGGATCTTGTAAAATCGATTCTCGATCATGTTACGGAAACGCTCGTGGAAGGTCAGACGGTCAAGCTGTCATCCTTCGGCACCTTCATGGTGCGTAACAAAGGTGGCCGTATGGGGCGAAACCCCAAAACCGGTGAAGAAGTGCCCATTACACCGCGCAGGGTTTTGGTGTTCCGGCCGAGCCATGTGTTGAAGGACGTGATCAACGAGACACCCGTCGACCAGGGTGAGTAGCGGCTAACCCAGCAAACGCGCCGGCGGTCGGTGTGAAACCTGGAGTGAGAGGTGCGGCTGTGGACAAATCACCAGAAGCCTTCCGAACAATTAGTGAGGTCGCAGACGAACTTGATGTTCCGCAACATGTGCTGCGGTTCTGGGAAAGCAAGTTCTCACAAATCAAGCCGATGAAGAGGGGCGGAGGGCGGCGTTACTACCGCCCCAACGACATCGAACTGTTGCGTGGTATCCGGCATCTGCTTTACGGCCAAGGGTATACAATTCGCGGTGTCCAGAAGATCCTGCGCGAGCATGGCATCAGCTTTGTCGTTGAATGCGGCAACAGCACATCCATGGTCTATCCAAAACCCCGTCCGGTTGCGGGCGGCGGTGAACTGGCTCCACAGCTTGATCCGGAACTGCTGGAAGCAGTGCGGAAGGCGTCGGGATTGAGTGAGGAACAGATTCAGTTGATGCAGGCCGCGCTTTATGAACTCTCGGAAATCAAGCGGCTGCTCGACGAAGCCTAGACCCTTTCATCTTCATATTGAGCCGTTTGATGGCGCCAAATCGGTTTGTCCGGCACGGCGCAGCGCGAAGCGCGATGTGGTGCATCGGGCAAGCGTTGCAACATAGCCGGCGAGCCGATTTGGCCCACCGAAGGCTGGGATTTCGCGCCCGCCGGACTACGTTAAAGTCCGCTTGTGGACATACAGTCCACGGCGCGAACTTTGCCTTGCCGGCAGACGAGAAATCCCAGTCAAACTGATTCAATATGAAGATGAAAGGGTCTAGAGCGCGATCTCTTTTCTTCTAGATATGAACATTCAGGACGGCGTGGTGTCGGCGGCTGCCAGTTTGCGATGTATTAGAAACGCTGCGGCAATATTTACAGCGGCCGCAAGGGCAAAGATTTCCTGAACCTTCAGTCCGCTGCCCAATAGTGCGGTCGTGGTGAGTGCTCCGGTCACCATGAACATGGCGATTATGATATTGGCTGCGGCGATGGTTCTGGCCCGAACCGAAGGGTCGCTGCGCGCCTGCACAAGCGCATAGAGTGGCACTGAATAGATCCCGGCAAAGAGCGCCAGCAGAAACAGGCTGGCCGTGATCCGCCATCCTTGCGAGCTGGCCAGGAACGTGCCGACATCAATCAGCTCATCTGTCGGCGGGCCGTCCATGGTTACGAACCAGAGGTCTACGGCGAACACCGACAGGCCGACTGCTGAAGCGAGCACGAGGCGGGGTGAAATGACCGAGCGCAATAGCCGGTTGCACAACAAGGCGCCGGCGCCAATTCCAATGGTGAATACGCCAAGAAGCAGCGTCACCACGGTTTGGTTGGCACCAATCGCAAACTTCGTATAGGCGGCAAGCTGTGTCACATAGAGCCCGCCCAGAAGCCAGAACCAGGCAATGCCGATGATGCCCCACAGCACAGTGCGGCTTTGATTTGCAAAGCGCAGTAGCCTTACAGTTTCGGCAGCTAGATTGAGATTGAGCACAAGACCGGGTGCCGACGCCGGTGCAGGGGGTACTGCCCGTGCGGACAGGTATCCAGCAATTGCGACAGCGATCATCAAAACCGACACAACCAGGGGTCCATTGGCGCCCAATATCAAAACCGTGCCGAGAATTGCACCGGCCAGGATGGTGATGAACGTCCCCAGCTCCAGAAAAGCGTTTGCGCCAAGCAGTTCCGTTTCATCCAATTGCTGCGGCAGGATGGCGAATTTGACCGGACTGAAGAAGGTGGATTGAGTGCCGAGCAGAAACAATACCGCCAGGAGAAAGATCGTGCTGTCCATGGCAAACGCAATTGCTGCGAGGACACTCAGAAAAATTTCCGCCAGTTTCACGACGCGAATGACGCGTGATTTTTCGTAACGGTCGGAGATCTGTCCAACCAGTGCGGAAAACAGAAAATAGGGCAGGATAAAAAGACCGGTTGCGACCGCTGCCAGTTGGGCCGGCGGCAGGAGTGCGTCGGTGGTCAACCGGAATGTGACCAGAACGATCAGCGCATTGCGGAAAACATTGTCATTCAGAGCGCCCAGCGCCTGTGTCAGAAACAGCGGTAAAAAACGTGCGCTGGCGAGCAAGCCCCATTGCGACATGCGGAAGATTTCTCCCACCCGATTCTGCCCCCTCTGCGTCATTACAAGTTTGCGTGCAGATTGTCATGCCACATTTCGCCAGAAAGCCAGCCTTGGCATAAACAACACGGGTTCAAGAGGCCGAAAAGCGCAAAGCGCGCGGTTGGCAGATTGTTATGGCTGTTTCATTTTGCCAATTGCACGCGCGGGCCAAAGAGGTTAGACAACCGGGCAGACCCGAATTCTATGTAGTGTCGGAGCGTGGCGCAGTCTGGTAGCGCACTTGACTGGGGGTCAAGGGGTCGTAGGTTCGAATCCTATCGCTCCGACCAATCATTTCAAAAGCTTAGCTCACTTTCTCATCTGATAAAACAAAGCCCGTGGGTAGCAAATTTCAGGATTTGCTACCCTCAGCCGTCAAAAGTGTGCTGACGACCGCCAAATATGGATCGGTCAGGGATTCCATTGCTTGGCGCAGATCCACAATGTCGTTGTGCACATAACGGCGCGTTGTTTCCATATCCGCATGGCCAAGCAATTCCTGGACACCGCGCGCCTTATGCGGCCGGCAGGGTCTGAAAAGGTGACCGTCACCAGCCTGCATATGCGCGATCTGAGCGTGGTGCTAACCCCCGATATGCATCCAGGGGGCGCGGCGGTGAACCTGCGCGTCATGGCGGGCAAATTTGAGCAGCGGGTGCAAGAGGCGGAAGGCGAACCGAACGGGGCGGTTTGAGAAAAAGTGTTTCAGGATTTGCAATCCAGAGGTCAATTCCCTTCTGATTAAAGGTCAATTCTGTTCGTGCGCGTTTGCGTGCAAACGAGTCTATAATGGGAGAGTGGGGGATTGTAAAAAAGGTAGATCAGATCAATGGTCGAACCACCCGATTTGGACTTGCTAAAAGGCGCCTTTCAAATGGCCAGAGTGGGCCTCAGCTTAGTCAGGGACACCAAGGACCTTGTTAGCGCCGGCCCCGTTAGAGAGAAAGCCAACACCAAGATTGCTGAAGCTGAACGAACGTTTAATCTGGCAGAAGTGCAGATCGCCCGGGCTTTGAATTACCAAATATGCCAGTGCACGTTCCCGCCCCAGATTATGCTCAGTCAGGGGCGGCACCACAAATACAACGCCGAGGTTTTTGTGTGTCCTGAGTGTCAGAGACAGGAACCATCACAGAAACATTTCGAATGGCTTGACGAGAACGAACGCCGCAGACCAATAGACGGTAATCCAGGTTCTCCGGCCTCCTGAGGCCGAAGCGTCTGCTGCGCGTTGTGCCAGGACAAATCTTCGCCATGCTGCGTTAATCCGAGGTTCTGTTGGTCCAGGGCCAAAGACCACCGGCCCCTGAAGCTCCTTGCCACCTGCAGCAGGCCGGCCTACGCTATCGAGTGGGCCAGCCTACCACTGGTCTTGGAGCTTCAGGGGCCGGTGGTGGTCCCTTACAGGTGCACACCGGAAGTTTGAGCGGTGGGTCGATCATCCGCCGCTGCAGTAGGAAGAATGATGGCGATCAAACTTGGATCAACCATGAGGGTGCTGCGCCCTTATCCCCATATCCTTGCGTTCTACGATGGGCGTATAGATGGGCAACGCATCCATTCGGATCAACCAAACTGGCTGGATGACGGCGCGTTCACGCTTGGCGTCTGCAGCTACGCCGTTGTTGATCAAACAGAGGCGCTGGTTTTCGACACGCATGTTTCTCTTGCCCATGCCCGTGCGATCCGTTCAACGCTTGAAGCGGAGGGGGTGAGCGAAATACGGGTCGTCCTGAGCCATCACCATGACGATCACATCGCCGGCAACGAAATCTTCGCCGATTGTGAGATCATCGCCGGCCGGGCGACGGCTGAACTCCTCGAGACGCGTCGCGAGGAAATCGAAACCGGGGATCCGCCGATCAACCCGTTGGTGATGCCGAACACCGTTTTTGACGGCGTGCTGGCGCTAACTGTTGGTTCGATCGCCATGGAGATCCACCCGTTCGATATTCACAGCCGGGACGGCCATGTTGGATGGTTACCGCAGCACGGGCTCCTGCTCGCCGGCGACACGCTTGAGGATCCCATCACCTATGTCGCCGAACCTGACCGGCTCTCAACCCATCTCGCAGACCTTGCACGGCTCAATGAGTGGCCGATCAAGAAAATCCTGCCCAATCATGGTGCACCTGATGTCATCGAGGCAGGCGGATTCGATGCCAGCCTTATTGCGGCCACGCAGATGTATGTGGAGACACTGTTGCAGTGTGCTGGCGAACCGGAATTGGCAGCTCTTGACTTGAAGGACTTTGCGGCCGCGCAGTTTGCCGATGGATCGATCCACTACTATCCGAGCTACGAAGAAACGCATCGCCGTAATATCGGCGCCGTAACTGAACAGCGCTCTTGAACGACAACTGTATCGAGGCATCACCTAGCACTTGACGATACCGGTAACCTGACAATGCCGGTGGACTTTGCCGCTATGGTCATGTTCCTCTGACACGACCCCGTGGCCGGTTATCGGTGTGCTCGTGTACCGCATCTGATCGGTGTCGAAAGAGAGCGATGAAACAAACAACGCCGTACCAGATTATCCGTGGCGGCCTGATGTTGGACATCCAGGAGCGTCGTACGGAGCCGGCAGATGTTCTGATTCAGGAAGACTGCGTTATCGAACTTGGCCCGCCGGGGCTGCAGGCACCTGATGAGGCCGTGGTCGTTGATGCTTCCGATCGCCTTATCATGCCAGGCCTTGTTAATGCCCATACGCACGGGCAAGGCAGTCTTGGCAAAGGGCTTGGCGACAAGTGGTCACTGGAATTGCTGCTCAATGCCAGTCCCTGGATTGGCGGTGCGTTATCTCCGGACGACATGCGGACGGCGGCCCTGCTGAACGCCGCTGAAATGGTGCTCAAGGGATGCACGGCCGCCTATGACATGTATTTTGAGTTTCCGACCCCATCGATCAAGGGTATGACCGCCGCCGGCGCAGCCTATGCGGAAGTCGGCGTGCGCGTTGTGCTGGCTCCGATGATGGCGGATACCTCATTTTACCGGGCGATCCCCGGACTTATGGACGCCTTGCCTGAGCCGCATCGCAGTCATGTGGGAAAAATTACTGCGGCAACCCTTGAGCAGCACCTGGCGGCCTGCGGCACAATGCTGGAGAACTGGCCGTTCGACCGGGATTCGGCGCGTCCGGCGCTGGGGCCGACAATTCCTCTGCACTGCAGCGATGCGTTCATCCGCGGCTGCCGCGATCTGGCGAATGATTACCAGGTCGGAGTGCAAATGCACCTGGCCGAGTCAAAGGCTCAGGCAGTCGCCGGCATCAAACGCTACGGCAAAACGCTCACCGCCCATTTGGACGAGTTGGGATTGCTGGGGCCACGCTTCACCGGTGCGCACTGCATCTGGCTCGACGGGGATGACCTCAAACGCATGCGCGACGCCGGCGCAACAATCGCGCACAACCCGGGCAGCAACCTGCGCCTTGGTTGCGGTATCGCGCCGGTGCGGCAGATGCTTGACCTGCAGATCGGTTTGGGTGTCGGTACAGATGGTTCAGCATCTTCGGACAACCAGAACATGTTCGAAGCCATGCGCACCGCCGCGAATGTTTCACACATCGTTGCCCCCGATCCGGCCGACTGGCTGGGCACCTGGGATGTGCTGGAACTGGGCACTTCGGGCGCTGCCGGGGTTCTTGGCATGGGTGATCGTATTGGTCGGATTGCACCCGGGTTCAAGGCGGACATCGTTTTCCTCGACCTCGACAACGTGAACTTCGTGCCGCTCAACGACGCAGCCAATCAGATCGTCAATTGTGAGGACTCGAGCGCCGTTGACAGTGTCATGATCGGGGGCAGGATGGTGCTTGCCAGGCGCAAATTCACAGCCCTCGACTATGCCGGCTTGCGCACCAGAGCAGGCGCCCTCGCTCAGCGCTTCAGGGAGGCCAATGCCGGCACCCGTGTCCGCATGGAGGCCATGGCGGAGTTCGTTTCGCACCATTGCACCGGTTTGGTCTGCGAACACTATCACGTGCAACGCAGGCTTGATCCGGGTGGGGTCTGATCGATCTGGCCTTTGCGTATGCGGGCGGTTCCTGCCGGGGCAAAAGGACCCTTGCGAAAACAGCAAATTCCACTGGCGATGATACCTGCAGACATTGATGTGGCGGTTGGCTGAGGGGAACAATGCTTGTCTATCGAGCGGGCTTTGGATTAGAAGGCGATGATGTCGGTCGTCCGAAGAGGCCGGGCATCATAACCTGCGAAAGGGTAAACCGCTTATGATCCGAAATCCGATTCCCTGGCCGAACGGCGCCAAATGTGCGTGCTGCGTCACCTTCGATATGGACGCCGACAGCCTGGTCCACATAGATCACCGGCTCGACGGCCACAAGCGGGTATCGGCGATCTCCATGCTGCAATACGGGCCCGACGTGGCGGTGCCGCGCATCGTCGATACCTACAAGGACCTGGGGCTCACGCAGACCTTCTTCATTCCCGCCTGGTGTATCGAGCGCTATCCGCAGGCGGTTGAAACGATCCTTGCGGGTGGCCACGAGATCGGCCATCACGGGTACCTGCACGAGGATCCGCGGGCCAGGCCTCGTGAGGAGGAAGCTTACTGGCTCGACCGTTCGATTGATGTGATCGAGCGGGCCACGGGACGCAAACCGCGTGGTTGGCGGGCACCGCTCTACAATTTCTCTAATCACTCCGCCGAGTTGCTGGTCGAGCGCGGCTTTGTCTATGACTCATCCCTGATGGGCGACGACATTCCTTACCTTCTCGAAGCCGCGAACGGCCGGTTGGTGGAGCTGCCATCGCACTGGGGCATGGATGACTGGCCGCAATTCGTCCAATCGTTTGATCTCGACTACATGATGCCGGTGCGCGCGCCGCGGACCGGGTTCGAAATTTTCAAACAGGAGTTCGATGTCGCCTACAAATATGGCGGGTTGTGGGTGCCGGTGGTACACCCCTTTGCCACCGGCCGGCTTTCGCGCTGGCATGTGGTCGCCGAGTTTCTCGAAGAGATTCTGGCGCGCGGCGATGTCTGGTTTGCCCCTATGGAGCAGATCGCCGCTCACGTGAAGAGCGTCACGGATGCCGGCAATTACCAGCCGCGCGTGGTGCGTGTTCCGCAATATGACGGACCGGTCAGTCCGGTGCCGCCAAGAAACTGACGAGGGCTTGGATGACGACCGAAACATCTGGCCTGCGGGTGAACGGCGAGCGGCTGTGGCAGACCCATATGGATCTGGCGGAAATCGGCGCCATCCCCAATGATGGCTGTTGCCGGCTGACGCTTACCGATGACGACAAGCGGGCCCGTGACCGGTTCGCGGAGTGGTGCGTCGCGGCAGGCTGCAAGGTTGATGTGGACAGGGCCGGCAACATGTTCGCGACGCGGCCGGGCAGGCGAACAGTGCCACCGGCCGCAACCGGCAGCCATCTCGACACTCAGCCTCACGGCGGCCGGTTCGACGGCATCTATGGTGTAATGGCCGGCCTTGAAGTTATCCGTACGCTGAATGATGCGGATATCGAAACGGAGCTTCCCGTGGCGGTGGTCAATTGGACCAACGAGGAGGGAGTTCGTTTCCCGGCGGGCATTCTGGGCTCAACCGCCTATGCCGGCCGCTGGTCGCTTGGAGATCTGCACAAGTTGGTGGCCATCGATGGTGCGACATTCGGCGATGAATTGAAACGCATCGGGTATGACGGCGAACTCAACCTCGGTGGTTTCGAAATGACGGCGTTCTACGAGGCGCATATCGAACAGGGTCCAGTGCTCGAGCGCGAGGACATTCCCGTTGGCATTGTGACAAAGGTCCAGGGTCTCCGATGGATTGAGGTGACGGTCACCGGCGCCGACCGCCACGCCGGAACTACGCCGATGGATGCGCGCAGCGACAGTCTGGTGGCGGCCGCGCATATGATCGTCGAACTGGAAGCGCTCGGGCTGGTCCATGCTCCCGATGCGCGTATTACCGTTGGCCGTCTCGATGTATCGCCCAATTCCGGCAGCACGATCCCCGGCGGAACCCGGTTCAACATCGACCTCAGACATCCGCAAACCGAGGTTCTGGATCAACTGGAGACAGAGATTGGGAGTTTGTGCGAGGCCGCGGCGGCACGGCAAAGTGCCAGCGCGGAGATCAGCCGCGTCATTGAAATGCCTCCGGTCGACTTTGATGAGACATGCATCGCCGATCTCGAACGCGCCGCCGGTGCGCTCGACATCCCCAGCCGGCGCATGTTGAGCGGAGCACTGCATGATGCGTCTCCAGTCAGTATGATCGTGCCCGCCGCGATGATCTTCGTGCCGTGTCGTGATGGCATCAGCCACAATGAGGCGGAATGGGCCGAGCCGGCCCATCTGGAAGCGGGGTGCAATGTCATGCTGCATGCGATGCTAGGTAGGGCAGGGGTCGTGTGACCCGCGTTGACAGCGGCATGCGCGTTGCGCGACCATTGCGGCGGCCAAACCATCGGAGGCCCGCACCATGACAGACACACCGCTCAAGTCCAGACCCTTCCGGACCCGTTTTGATGAGGGCCGCCATCACCGCGCCAAACTCGGCTTTGTCGTGTTGGCGATGGAGCAGACCGTTGAGGACGATGTGTTCCGTCTAACACCGGACGGTGTTGGCGTGCACTTCTCGCGCATGCCGATGTCGAATGAGGCAACGGTGGAAACGCTCAAAAGCATGGAACCCGGCATCGAAGCGGCCGCGTCACTGCTGCTTCCCGACGATGACCTCGATGTCAGCTGCTACACCTGCAACTGCGGCACCATGGTGATCGGCGAGGATCGTGTCATGGATGCCCTGCGCCGCGGCAAGCCGGAGGCGAATGCGACAACTGTCATGACCGGCGTGGTGAATGGCCTGCGTGCGGTCGGCGCGCAGCGGATCGTTGCCGCAACGCCTTATCTCGACGAAATCAACGCGCATGTCCTGGATTTTCTGCGCGGCAGCGGATTTGATGTGCTGGACATTCAGGGGCTCAATCTCATGACCAACAAGGAAATCGACTGTGTGGAGCCTGAGTTCCTGCGTGAGTTCGGCGCAAGTCTCGACCGGCCCGACGCCGACGCGGTGTTTGTCTGCTGTGGTGCCTTGCGCACGCTCGACATTGTCGGTGCGCTGGAACAACAAATCGGTAAGCCGGCGATCGTCAGCAATCAGGCAATGATGTGGGATTGTCTGAGGCGCGCCGGTATTGAAGATAAAATCGACGGTTACGGTCGCCTACTGCAGACCAGTGGCCGCATTGTCGGGCTGGCAGCCTGAGAAAGGGCTCGGTCAGGAAAGCCCAAAAGCCTCCAGCAAATCGGCCTTCAGATACTGTGCCGCCAGCGTGTGTGGCACGGTCTTACGCAGGATCAATTCCAGTCCGGTTTCATAGTGCATCCGATCGGGCAGTACCGTTTTCATCTCACCGCTGGCGACCCAGCGAGCTGCGTAGTGCTCGGGCAGAAAGCCGATGAAGCCGCCCGAGAGGATCAGCATGGCGGTAGCTTCCATGTTTTCTGCAAAGGCCGCAGCGTTGAGGAATTCGGACGAGGGAATATGTCCGTCCGGTACGTAGGGTCGCTTGATGAACTTATGGCGCGCAAGATCCGGCGCCTGGATTGAATCCGCGCGGGCTTCGAACAGGGGGTGCTTGCTGCTGCAGTAAAGGAGCTGGCTCTCCGGCATGAGTGCGGTGTATTCGATGGCGGAAATCTGCTTGGTGTAGGCACCGATACCGATGTGATGGCGGCCTTCGACGATGGCGCGTTCGATCTCGGCGGGGGTCGCGACCTGCAGGCTGATCTGTACGTCACCGTGCCTTTTGGTGAACTTTGCGAGAGCGCTGGACAGCGCAAACTTCGGATTGTTCGCGACGCTGTCGATTGTGGCGATATGCAACTCTCCGGTGAGCCGGCCTCGCAAGGCCTCGACTTCCGAGCTGAAGGAATCGATTGAGCGGAACAGGCGCTGAGCGGCTTCATATACTCGGTTTCCGTTCTGTGTGATCCTGAACCCAGCCCGTCCGCGTTCGCACAACCGCATGTCGAGGCGCGCCTCGAGTGCGGCCATGTGCGAACTTATGGTGGACTGACTGACATTCATGGCGACCTGCGCTGGTGTAAAACCGCCACATTCGACGACGGTCGAAAACACCCGCAGTAACCGCACATCCACCTGGCTAACGTTGATGCTGCTCGTCATGGCGTGCTCCTGCTCAGAACGGTGAGTTTCAAAGTTACATCGGAAAATCTCCATGTAAATATGATAACTTCACTATATTTAGGACGAACAAAAAGTACGACACTCCATATTGGTATTGGTCTGGAGGCCGGCTCCGGGGCGAATCTGGTCGTTGGTGGCTGGAAAATGCGGTCGGTCCCGAATGCGCCGCAGTCCTGAAGAGGGAGCTGTGCGTGGGGAGAACGGTGTGATCGCCTCAGTCATGATGTCCGATCTTAGTTGGGACGAGTATCAGCGTCGCATCACTGACGAAGACGCGATCGTGCTGCTGCCGGTCGGTGCGGTCGAGCAGCATGGCTACCACCTGCCGCTTGGAACCGACTGGATGATGGCCACCTACATGGCCCGGCGCGCTGCAAAAAATATCGGTGGCATCGTAGCCGCGCCCATCACCTACGGCTATCGTTCTCAGATCCGCACAGGTGGCGGGCCCCATCGTGGTGGCACCACCAACCTTGACGGGCTGACATTGATCAATCTGGTCAAGGATGTCTTGAAGGAACTGGTGCGGCATGGCGCCCGAAAGCTTGCGGTTATAGATGGCCATTTCGAGAATCGCTTCTATCTGGATGAGGCATGTTTTCTTGCTGTCCGGGAACTCGAATATGCCGGCATCACCGACGCCAAAATTCTCAAGATGCTCTATGCGGAGGACATCAAGCCGGAGACACTTGAGACGGTCTATGCCGGCAAGCCCTACCCGGGCCTTGACCTGGAGCACGGCGGGATCCTCGAAACCGCGATGATGCTCTACTGCCACCCCGATCACGTGGACATGTCCAAGATACCCGATGAAGATTTGCCCAAGTTTCCGCCTTACGATCTGTTCCCGGGTGATCCGGACTGGGTGCCGGCCTCGGGAGGTCTGTCCTCAGGCAAGGGTTCGACGGAGGAAATGGGCAAGCTCCTGGTCGAGGAGTTCGTCGATCTGGTGAGCGCGTCATTGAAGAAGGAGTTTCGCTGAAGCCGGCCGGTTGACCATGTCGTGAATGGCGCGTTTCAGATTTCAGTGCCAACCATAAAATAACAGGGAGAAGCAAAAATGATCATTTCAAGAAGACACCTGCTGATTGGAGCGGCCACGGCTACCGGTGCCGGGGTGCTGGGCCGACCCGTTTTCGCCGCTGATTTCAAGGCCGCGGCTGTTTTGCCCGGCTCAATCACCGATCAGGCGTTCAATCAGGTGGTTTATGAAGGCCTGATGGCGGCCAAGAAGAACCTTAGCATCGAGGTTGCGTTCTCCGAGAAGGTGAAACAGGCAGATCAGGTCTCAGCCATGTCGGATTATGCGCGCCGCGGCTACAACGTGGTGATTGGCGCCGGTGGCGAGTTTACCGCTGCCGCGAAGCGGGTCGCCAAGCAGTTCCCCGACGTTCTTGTGGTGGTCATGAACGGTGCGGTGACCGAAGGCGTCGCAACGATCAACTACAACAACCCGCAGTTCGGCTACATTCTCGGCTTTATCGGTGGCAAGATGAGCAAGACCGGCAAGGCGGGCATGATCTGTGGCCAGGAGATTAAGCCGTTTGTCGATATCTCCGACGGTTTCAAGAAGGGCTGGGCCAAGGCCGGCGCGTCGGGTGAAGTGACGCTCACCTATACGGATGACTGGGATGACGTTGCCAAGGCCAAGGAGGCAACCCTCAACCTGATCAACCTGGGTGCCGATGTTGTCGTGCCCTATCTCGACAATGGTATTGTCGGTGTGGTTCAGGCAGCCGAAGAGAAGGGCGTGTGGGCGGCCGGTGTGATCACCGATCTCGGCAAATCATCGCCGAAGACAAACGTGGCATCGACGGTTCTGGATTTCGCGGCAGCCACAGCCACCGCCCTCGATCTTGCAAAGAAGGGCGAATTGAAGCCCGGCGACTATCGGTTCGCGATGGGCTCGGCGGCGGGCTATATGGGCTCCATAAACGATGCCGTGCCTGCTGAGGTTAAGGCGGAAGCCCTGGCGATCGTCGAGCAGATGAAGGCTGGAACCTTCAAAATGTAATGGCGTTACCGGCGAGGTGCCGGCACTTGGCGCCGGCACCTCGACTGACGTGCAAGACTTTCGACAATCACCGCCCGAGGGGCCGCCGGTGACGACCTACAAACTTTCGCTGGAAAACATATCCAAGTCGTTCGGCGCTTTGCTCGCCAACGATGCGGTCACGCTTCAAGTCCGGCCTGGGACGGTGCATGCAGTGCTGGGCGAGAATGGCGCCGGCAAGAGCACGTTGATGAATATTCTCTACGGTCTCTACCGGCCGGACGAGGGCCGTATCCTGGTGGACGGCAGGGAGGTTGCCATCGACAGCCCTCGAACCGCGCTTGCCGCCGGCATCGGCATGGTGCACCAGCACTTCATGCTGGTTGGCCAGCTTACGGTGACCGAGAATATCGTGCTCGGAATGAAGGGGCAGGGCCTGAAGCTGGATCTGGCGACGCATATGCGGAAGATCGCCGAACTGAGCCAGTCATTCGGGTTCGAAATCGATCCCGGGGCCGAAGTGATGAAACTGCCCATCGGCATGCAGCAGCGGGTCGAGATCCTCAAGCTACTCTATCACAACGCGGAAATTCTGATTCTTGACGAGCCGACCAGCGTCCTGACGCCCAATGAGACCGGCCCGTTTTTCGAATTGCTCGAGCGCCTGAATGCGGCCGGCAAGACCATTATCTTCATCACCCACAAACTGGAAGAGGTGATGGCCATTGCCGATGATGTGACGGTGATGCAGGACGGTAAAGTGATGGCATCGCTGCCGAAGTCCGACACCGACCCGGCGAGCCTGGCGCGTATCATGGTGGGCCGGGAAGTTCTGTTTCAAGTCAAACGTTCCAGCCATGCGTCCGGCCCGGTGGTGCTGCGCCTGGCTGATGTGAGCGCTAGCAACACGCGCGGCCTCAAGGCGCTTGATCAGATCGCTCTTGAGGTGTGCGCCGGCGAAGTGTTCGGCATTGCGGGGGTGGACGGAAACGGGCAGGCCGAACTGGCCGAAACCATCGCCGGCCTTCGACTAGTCGATTCCGGCCGGATCTTTTTGTCCGACAATGACATCACTCAGGCATCGATTTCGGAACGGGCCGGCAAACTGGGGATGGCCTACGTTCCCGAAGACCGCCACAGGGACGGCATCGTATTGGACGAGAGCGTCGCGCAGAACATGATCCTACGGACCTATGATCGCGAACCCTTCGCGCACTTCGGATTTTTCAACAATACTGCCATCCGCGAGCATGCTGAACGCCTGACCTCGGCATTTAATGTTCGCATGCAATCAGTGGATCAGGAAATCCGGTTTCTCTCCGGCGGCAATCAGCAAAAGGTAATCCTGGCGCGCGAATTGGAGGGCGAACCGAAGGTGCTGATCGTAGCCCAGCCGACCAAGGGCTTGGATGTCGGTGCGATCGAGTTCGTGCAGCAGCAAATTCTGATTCAACGCGACCGCGGTGTTGCCGTGCTCTACATCTCGACCGAATTGGAACACCTGCTCGACGTATGCGACCGGGTGGGCGTTCTGTTCCGGGGCAAGTTGATGGATACGGTAGACTCGAGCGAAGCGACGCCCGAGCGCGTGGGCCTGCTCATGGCCGGCGTAGCGGCGTAGGAGAGACAGCACCATGGAGCGGATCTATCGCTTTCTGTTTCACCTGCGCAGCGTATGGGCGATCATTGCCGCGCTGGCGGTCGGCTCAATCCTGATCGCGGCGGCTGGAAGTAACCCGATAGAGGCCTACATCACCTTGTTTCAGGGGGCGTTTTTCGATTATTGGGGGTTTGCAGCGACGCTGGTCAAGATGTGCCCGTTGCTGCTTGCGGGACTGGCCGTCGTACTGCCCTTGAGGGCAGGGCTGTTCAATATCGGGGCTGAAGGCCAGATCTATATCGGCGCCCTGTTTGCCACGGTCGTGGCGCTGTATCTGCCCGGAGTTCCGGGTTCGTTGCACATTGTCCTGTGCACCCTGGCGGGTGCCCTCGGCGGCGCCCTGTGGGCGCTTATCCCGGCGCTGCTCAAGGCCTATCAGGGGATCAACGAGATCATCGTGACGCTCTTGTTGAACTTCGTCGCCCTGCATTTCGTCAGTTTCATCGTCAGCGGCCCGATGATGGAGCCGGGCGCGCCCTATCCCTATTCCCCGGAGATTCCCGACACATTGTTTCTGCCCCATGTGTTGCCGCGAACCGATGCACATTTCGGTGTTCTGGTCGGCGTGGTGATCGCGATCGCGATGTATGCGGTGTTCAAACGCGGCGTGTTTGGTTTCACCCTCGCCACCGTGGGCCGCAATCCGGATGCGGCGCGTTACGCCGGCATGTCGGTGACCCGCCATATCATCGTGTCGTTTATGATCGCTGGCGCCTGTGCTGGGCTCGCAGGTACGTTCGAAGTGCTGGGTCACCGGTATCGCCTGTTCCACGCGTTCAGCCAGGGCTATGGTTATGACGGCATCGTTGTTGCGTTCCTGGCCGGTCTCAGTCCACTGTTCGCCATCTTCTCGGCCCTGTTCATCGGCGGTTTGCGCAGCGGCGCCAACATGATGCAACGGGCCATGGGCATCGAAACAACCGTGGTCGAGGCGATCCAGGGGCTGGTTATTCTGTTCGTCGCGGTTTCGCTCGCGTTCCGTTACAAGGTGACGGCGATCGGCCAGGCGATCGCCAGGCGGGGTGAGCTTGAACAGGCGCTGGAAGACAAGACAAGCGACGGGAAGACGTGAGGTCATGGAAAGCCTGTTCAATCCGCAAGCCATCACCGAAATCCTGACCACCAGCCTGAGGCTCTCGGTGCCCCTGGTGTTCGCCGCACTCGCCGGCGTTCTGTCGGAGCGCAGCGGCGTGTTCAATATTGCACTCGAAGGCAAGATACTGGCCGGCGCCTTCGGTGCCGCCGTAGGTGCCTTTTTCATGAACGATCCTTACAGCGGCCTGGTTGTCGGCATGCTGTTTGGAATGCTGGCCGGATCGATCCTGGCGGTGCTCGGGGTGACCTTCGGCGTTAACCAGATCGTCACCGGCATCGCGATCAACATTTTCGTGCTTGGCATAACGGCGTTTCTGTCGCGCATCGTGTTTGGGGCGCAGGCAAATACCCTGCGGCTGCCGGGCTTCAAGGCGTTCGACTTTCCCGGTCTCTCATCGATCCCCATTATCGGTCCCGTTCTGTTCGGCCAGGACCTGATGGTCTATCTGATGTTTGCCTGTGTCGGCCTGGTGTATTTTTTCCTCTATTGGACGCCCTGGGGACTGGCTGTGCGTGCGGTCGGTGAAAACCCTGCCGCAGCCGATAGCGCCGGCCTGTCGGTTCCCAGACTGCGTTACGGTTGTGTGATCGCGGCTGGCGCGCTTGCCGCACTGGGCGGCTGCTATCTGGTGCTGGCCCAGGTGTTTTTGTTCTCAGAACACATGAGTGCCGGCAAGGGCTTCATTGCACTCGCCGCTGTTATCCTGGGCCGCTGGAATCCGTTCGGCGCCATGTGCGCATGCCTGTTGTTCGGCTTTTTCGATGCGCTGCAACTGCGCCTTCAGTTCAACTACCAGGAAGTACCGCACCAGTTTTTCTTGATGCTGCCTTACCTGATTTCCATCCTCGCCCTGATCGGTCTTGTCGGCAAGCCGAGGCCGCCGACGGCGGTCGGCCGGCATTACCGGCGCGAGGCAAAGTGAGGCGGCAAACCGAATTCGAACAGCCATCACAAGCAGATGAGGAGATCGACATGTTGGACAAACCAGAAGACAACGCCGCAAACATCGCAGCCGCATCGAAAGCCGACGCCATTTTCGTTCGCAGTGAGTGGGGCGAGCTGAAGGAGTGCGTTTATGGCGGCTACGATCAGTTCGTGTTTCCCAAGTTTCTGCAGGATGCCGATGTGCGCCCGTCCGGCGATTTCAGGCAATTCTGGTTCGAGCATCAAGAACAGGTCGTCAAAGACGCCGATCCTGAATATTACGCACGCTGGCAGTCCCAGATCAAAGGAACAGTCGAGTTCCTCGAGAACAGCGGAATCAAGGTGCATCTGCCGGACCGGATCAGCGATCAGAACATGAAGTTTCCGCGCGGTGAAAACCACGGCGTGCTGACCGGCTGGCTGCGCGATCCGTTTGTCACCATCGGCAACAACGTCATCGAACTGGCGCCGCGCTCGATGTTCCACCGCCGCCAGCGCTTCGCAATACGGCACATCCTGGCCGCCACCATGGAACGCGGCGCGCGCTATTATGCACAGCCGGATGCCGGCGCTGATGACGACAACGAAGGTAAACCCGGATGGGGCTATCTGGAAGGTGGCGATATTTTGGTGCTGGGCAAGAAGATATTGGTTGGCCACTCGGGCAACTGCTCCAATGCCGAAGGCGTGCGCTGGCTGCAGCATATGCTGGGACCCGACTACGACATCGAGATGGTGAACATCGACAAGCGCTTCTCGCATCTCGACTGCGTGATGCTGACCCCGCGCGAGGGTGTCGCTGTGGTGTCGCTGGAGTGCCTTCCGGACGGTGTGCCGGATTACATGAAGGACTGGGACTTGATCGACGTGCCGTTCGATGTCACCAAGGTGCATATGGGCTGCAATAATCTGACCATCAACGATCAGACCGTGATCATGCCGACCGGCGAGCCCCACGACCGGGTGGCGAATGAATTGAAGGCCCGTAAGTTTGAGGTGATCCGCATGCCTTACGACGCAGTCTACTGTCTCGGCGGTTCGTTCCGCTGTGCCCACCAGCCGTTCATCCGTCTTTAATCGCGAGGGTGCGAACATGCGTGCGGTCGAAGTTTCAGCTCCCGGCGGGATAGACAAGCTTGCTATCGTCGACCTGCCGGATCCGGTTCCCGGCGCCGGCGAAGTTGTTATCGACGTTGCCTTCGCCGCGGCAAACTGGAGCGATATCCAAAAGCGCGAAGGCGTTTACCCCGATCCCGTGATTTATCCTGCGGTGATCGGGTCGGAGGTCTCCGGGACCATCGCTTCCGTGGGAGCAGATGTTAGCGGGCTCGAACCTGGACAACGGGTGTGTGCGATCACCGGGCCGAGCGTGCTCGGCGGCTACGCAGAGAAGTGCGTGGTTGGCGCTGACTTCGTCATCCCGTTGCCCGAGAACCTCTCTCTGGAAACCGGCGCTGCCTTTCCGGTGGTGACCCTTACCGCCTATCATTTGCTGAACAGTGCGTACAGTCTTCAGGACGGTGACACGGTTCTTGTGCATGCCATTGGCGGTGCGGTTGGGCTGGCGGTCACGCAGCTTGCTGTCGAGAGAGGCGCGCGGGTGATCGGCACTGTGAGCAGTGCCGGCAAGGGTGAGCGGGCACGGAAATACGGCGCGCATCTGGTGATCGACCGCAGCACAGATGACTATCTGGCGGAGGTTCGTCGTTTCACGGGCGGCGAGGGGATTGACCTGCTTATCGATTCACTCGGCGGCGATTTTCTGCCGCAGAGCATCGGCCTTCTGAAGACCTATGGACACGCCATCAATATCGGCGAGGCCGCCGGCTATCCCGATTTTGACATCCGTCCCAAGCTCTACGAGAACTCAACGTCCCTGGCGGGTTTTGAAGTGCTGCATGCAATGCGGCGCCCCGGTGCCTGGCAAAAGGGGGTCGATGCCGTGCTGGAGCATCTCGCGTTCGGCGCGCTGGAGATGCCGGTCGCCGAGGTCTTTGCATTCGACGCCGTGCACGACCTGCACCAAAAGCTGGAATCGCGCACCGTCAGCGGCAAACTTCTGCTTCAGGTCGCTTGAGGACGATAGTCCCAGGCGCCGACCTTGTTGCACCGCGGCGCTGCAAGGCAGCACACGGCCTCGACCATGATCCGGGCCGCAAGCGTGCTGGTGATGCCGCTCGTGACATCGAAGTCCGGTGAAACCTCGACCACGTCAAACCCGCAGAAACCGTTCTCAGCCGCCAGCCTTACACCGTTGATGATCTCGCGGGATGTCATGCCGCCAGGCTCGATGCTGTTGGTTCCTGGCGCATAGGCCGGGTCCATAACATCGATGTCGACGCTGATATAAGGCGGTGTTCCGTCCGGCGACACGATCTGCAGGGCTTCACGTGTCACCTCCTCAATGCCGCGCACCTGGACCTCCCGGTCGGGATAGACCTTCAATCCCAGTTCTTTATACAGGGGTGTCCATTCGGGAAGGTTGCGCGGACCCTTCGGACCGATGATGGCGACGCGCGAGGGGTCAACCTCCTCAAGCTCAAGGATGCGAAGCACAGGTGAGGCGCGCGTCAGCCGGTCATTGTTGAAGCTTTCGCTCAAGTCGAGATGCGTGTCGAACAGAAGAAACCCGAGAGGGCCGCCGGTCTTTCCGGCAACGCCCTTGACAGCCGGGTAGGTCACACCGTGGTCGCCACCAAACATGAGGGGTACTGCGCCGCAGTCCTGAATTTCAGCAATCCTCGCTTCAAGCCGGCGATAACTTTCCGGCGTGTCGCCTGGAACCACGTCGACGTCGCCGCAGTCAACAACGCGGACATGGTCGAGGGCGTGCATATCCCAGTCGAAATTGTAGCTGGAAAAGAGCAGTGAGTACTTTCGGATTTCCTGCGGCGCCCTGCGTGTCGCCCCGCCGCGGAATGTGGCGATGCCGTCATAAGGCATGCCGATGACAATGGCGTCCGCTTCGATGCCGGCAAGGTCAGGGGCGTGATCGACGCCTATGAACGGCGGAACGTCGCCGAACATCTTCGGAATGTGGTTCGGTGACAGCGCCATGTATTAAGATCCCTGGTGTAAGCGGAGACATCCACTACTCAGCTGCAGCATCGCTTGCCTCGTGCGCGAAATGAGAAAATGTGTCTTTCATTTCAGCCAGCGTTCGTCGCGCCCCGGCCTGCAAATACTCCATTGCCTCCAAAGCACCATGGTGGGCACGCTGGGACGACCCTGCGACACAGTCCTCGACTACCCGACAAAAGTAGTCGTGCTGGTGTGCGTCAGCGAAAGTGTAGTGAACACAAACGTCCGTCAGCCCGCCGGTAAGGACCAACGTATCGACCCGCAACCCCTTGAGAAGTATTTCTAGGTCAGTCCCGAAAAAGCACGAATACCGGCGTTTCGCGATGAAGTAGTCGGTAGGTCGCGGATCCATGTCCTTTGCGTAGTCGGTCAATGGATCCGTTTCGATGCAATGAATCTCCTCGCTGCCATCCAACTCGCGACCGAAATCGACATGATCAGGACGATGGACCTCTTTGACGAATATGATTGGCACTCCGACAACATGTGCGATATCGACCAACTCCCTCGTCTTGGCAACCCTTTCCACGTAGCCTGGCATCGTCGGAATTCCACTCTCATCGACCGCCTCGGAGAAGTCTCTCTCCATAATGTCGATCACGACCAATGCCGGGTTACCTACGATTATCTCGCGCTTGGGCATGCCCAGCCCTCCCTTCTGTTGTGGCAACTGTAGTTCAAACCGATACGCCCTGGATGAACCAGGACCTGGCGGCTACGTTGGCGCATACCGGCCCTTGTTGCAAGATTGATCGCCCGCCACCATCGGTCAGTTTGCTCAGGGCCAAGCTCATTCTCACCCCTCATCTGCAATAAGAAAAATACAGTCACCGACTTCGGCTGACTTGAACTTTTCCTCAAACCCCAGCCGCTTTGGCATCCCGACATGTGCCACCGGATTTGAACTCAGTGGTATTCACGGGGCAGCTAACCCAGAAAACCGCATGCCTTCGCGGCTGAAAAGATAACCTCCGCGGTTCGGTCGAGATCGTCTTGCGTGTGGGTCGACATGACCGACACTCTGAGGCGGGTGTTCTCCCTGGTAACGGCGGGGAATATCACAGTGTTCAGATAGACGCCGTGTGCATCGATATATACTGCCATGTCCTGCAAAATACTTTCATCGCCGATGACGATCGGGATGATTGCGGTCTCGCTGAGGCCGGTGTCGAAGCCCGCCCGCTGTAACGTCCCACGCAGGCGGTCGGAATTTTCGCGCAGCCGCACGACCCTTTCCGGTTCGCGCTCCAGGACATCAAGCCCGGCGAGCGCTGCTGCAACTGTGGCGGGCGGCAGCGATGTGGAGAACATGTATGGCCGACCGTAGGCGCGGATATACTCAATCACTTCCTTCCTGGCGACGCAGTAACCGCCGGTGCAGCCGAAAGTCTTTGACAGGGTCCCCATGAGCAGGTCGATCTCGCCCGTGAAGCCGAAATGCTCATTGACGCCACCTCCGGTCGCGCCGATTACCCCCATTGAGTGGGCCTCGTCTACCATGAGCCGGGCACCATGCCGGCGCGCCAGCGCGACAATCTCGGGAAGCGGTGCAATATCGCCGTCCATGGAATAGACGCCGTCGACGACGATCAGCTTGCCGGCTTTCGCATTGTCTCTGGTTTCGGCACCGAGCTTGGCATCGAGGTCGGCCATGTCCGAATGAGTAAAGAGCACGATCCGGGCCCCGCTGGCCCGAGCACCGTCGATAATGCTCGCATGAACAAGTTCATCAAGGAACACAGCGTCGGTCTTGCGCGCTAGCGCCGAAATGATGCCGACATTGGCGGCAAAACCGGTTGGAAAGAGGACGCAGGAGTCACCCGATTTGAACTGTGCGAGCCGTTCCTCCAGTTGTTTGTGCAGCCGCGTGGTGCCGGACAGCAGTGCGACGGCGCCTGTGCCGGCGCCAAAATCGTCAACCGCCTGCCGGGCGGCCCGCGTGACGTCGGGATGCGTCGTTAGGCCGAGATAGTTATTGGACGCGACCATAATCATCTCGCGTTCGCTACCGGTCACCGGGTCCCACACCCGGGAGACGTGCTCGCAGGGCCCCGCGAGCTGGCGTTGCCACATGTAATATCCCTTGCTTTGGTGGCTCGTTTCCATGACGTCGAACGCTTTGACCTTGGTATAGAGGTCCGGGCTTTCCCCCTGATAAGGGAGTGAGAGATCGAAGGCGCTGGCGAGCCGTTCCCTGGGGATGCTCATCTCGGCGGTACTCTGCAACAGGAGTTGATTGACGGTCGCGACAAGCAGCTCAACATCCAGAGGCGTAGCTATGATCCGATCCACGCAAAGGCTGCCGGGTCCGGATGCGGCAGCATGTCGTTCGGCGCCGTCAGTCAGAAGAATGCTGCCGGTCTCCGGATGCGCCAGCTGGAACTGTTCGAGCAAGGCGGCACCGCCGTCCGAGTAGCATGTGTCATCGCAGATCATTGCTGCGACCGCCGATCCGTCGTCGTCAAGCGTGCGTATGCGGGCACCGGCATCGGCAGCGCTTGCGTAAACCTCGATGGAAGCTGTGCCGTCGAGCCCTGCCGTCAGATCGGGCAGCAGCGCGTTCCGGAATTCCGGGTCGGCGACGACGGAGATGACAAACGGTAACATTGAACTCCTCCATTCGCTGTCATATTGCAGGGGCAGCGCTGCATCAAAGCGCGTCCCTGATGATATCAGCAGCGATATAACTGAACCCCATTATGGTTAAGCTCGGGTCGAGCGACGGCCCGGTTGGAAACACCGAACTGTCGGCCACGAACAGATTGTCGAAGCCGTGCACACGGTGATCGGAACTGACAACCGTGTCCGTCCGGTCGCTGCCCATGCGGCAGCCTCCGGCGGGATGCGGCGAGCCCATGAGAAATCCTCCCGCGGCGACTGGCAGGTCGTCAATCCGGTCCAGCTCCGCTGAACTGGAGATCTCGGTGCCGGCGAAATCGCCCAGCATGATCCGTCGGGCGCCGGCGGCAAGATGCAATTGCGCTTGTTTTTTTGCAAGATCGCGCAGGATGCTTCGAGTGGTGGGCCCGTATTCGTAGAACACTTCGCGCTTTCCTTTGGACGTCATGCGGATTTCCCCCAGTTCGTCCGGATGATCGTCGATCCAGCCCACGGTGCCGCCGATATTCGGCAGTTCGGCCATCCATTGCGCATGGGCATCGCCGAATCCCGGCAGCGACGCGGCGAACAGGCCCGGCTGGAACTGGTTGGCGACAATCAGGTAGCCGCCTTCGCGATAGTCGCCATTGTCATATCTGGCGAGACGGAATTCGTCGACGTCCCAGGCCGCCGGGATACCGCGCCAAATCTCGATGCGTTCGTTGTACATCGCATGCACAATAACCGAGGGGTTCATGGAGAAGTTACGGCCAAGCGCCGGCAGAGCGTCGCGCAGGCCTTGCTGGCGCATCAGGAAGAACGCGGAATTGAAGCCACCGGAAGCAACGACGAAAGCGTCCGCCTCAAAACGGATAGGGACATTGCCAGGGCGGTTGCGGTGGCGGTCCATGGCAACGGCGCTAAGGGCGGAAACACGGGGGCCGTCACGCACCAGTTCGAGCGCCCTGCAGTCGGCATAGACCCGCGCACCCTTATCAACCGCCGTCGGGATATGCGTGACCGCTTGGCTCTGCTTGCCGTCATAGAGGCAGCCCTGCATGCAGTGGCCAGAATTCACGCATCGGTCATCCCTGGCCTGGGGAATGTGTTTGCCTTTCCAGCCGAGTTTTTTCGTCGCCTCGCGGAGGATCTGGTTCATGCGGTTGAACCTGTGTTCCTCGGCGGGGTGAATATTCAGGTTCCGCTCGACCTCGTCCCAGGCCGCGGTGAGATCTGTGGTGTCGTGCCCTTCGATGCCGTATTCCTGCGCCCATAGATCCAGCCGGTCTTGCGGCGTGCGGTAGCTGTCCGCCCAATAGTGAACCGAAGCACCACCCACATTGGCGCCGTAGACCAGTGTGTTGCCACCGTCATGCGAGGTGTCGAAATTGCGATTGGCGGAGATCTTGCCCGCCATGTTCAACTCCATCTGGTCCATTGTGGAAGCCGGATAATACCCGCCCTGTTCGACAATAACCGTGTCGATGCCGTGGTCGGTGAGGCGTTTGGCAACAGTGGCGCCGGCGCATCCCGACCCCAGGACGCAGACCTGCGCCCTGACCGTGGACGGTGATCCGTAGTCTGTATGCTCGAAGATCTTGCCGGTCATGCGGGGTCGCCCGGCCCGGCCCGTCCAATCCGCTCTGCATAGTGGTCGCGCTGTTCGCTGCGGACCGGTTCGATGTCCTTCTCGAACGGACCGTCGTAGCCGATGGCGGACCATGCCGAGGCATGACCGTAATACATCATCATGACAGCCATGCGCAGTGAGCCGACGATGACACGTACTGTCTCCGAACTCGTCGCCTGTGTTTGCCTCAGAAACTCGAGGCGGCGGTTACGGTTAAGGGCTGTGAACGTCGAAAAGTAACCGTAGACGATCGGCAGCAGGTCCAGAGCGTCGATGACAGTCCTGAAATCGCTGCGGATTTCAGCGCTCACAAAATAAAGCTCTTCGTCGAGGCGCTGAATAACCCGGGCCTCTCCCGCGTCCGGAAAGCCTCTGCCTGATGGAAGTGCTGCATCTGCAAATGCAAAGACGGTTGCCGCCCGAGCCTGGTCGAACACCAGAAGCGGTCCGAAGTCCGTCGACTGGATCTCGTCGGTGTCATCTCCACCGGGAAAAAGCGCCCACACGCCCGCGCCCGTGGCGATGGCACCACCGGCAACGATCACGGCAACCTGCAGGAAACGCCGCCGCGGCAGCTTGCTGATGCCGATTTCGGATTTCCGGCTCATACCGTATACTGACATAAAACCCCGGCCAGCGACCAGTTTTTGTCTAGTCGGCGGGACAACCCTATGGAAGCGGATCGGCGATCTTGGAAATTTGAGGCTAGGCACCTATTGAGCAGCTCGGATAGACAAACACCGGCCGAAAGACGATGTGAAGGGTAAATCATGCCGCAGAGCGAAACTGAGGCCCGATACTTTCAACCGCCGCACATCCGCGTGCCGGCGAAATCCCTGGGTTTCCCGCAGAACCTCATGACCATACTCCGCAATAATTTGGAGCTGATCCCGCGGGAAGCTTACCAGCAGCCGCTGGTGGTCACCGGCGGGTTGATCCCCATGGCCTTCATCACTGGACCGGAACTGGTCAAGCAGGTGCTGCATATCCGTGAGGACGAGTTTCCGAAGGCGCGGGTTCAGAACGATGTATTGAGGCCAATTTTCGGAAGTGCGATGATCTCGTCTGAAGGGCATGAATGGCGCTGGCAGCGGCGCGCCGCCGCGCCCATGTTCCGCCACGCCGAACTTCTGCAATACGCGCCCACCATGACCAAAGCCGCCGAAGCGGCGGTTGACCGCTGGCGGCAGGCCGACGGCGCGGTCCGCGCCATCGAAAAGGACATGATGCGGGCGGCTTACAACGTCATCTCCAACACCATTCTTGCCGGCGGCGGTGCAATGGCGGAGGCCATAGAAGCTGGCCGCGAAGATTACTTCAATGGCGCCAACTGGTGGGTCATCTACACAATCATGGGGCTGCCTCACTGGATGCCGCGACCCGGTGGGCGCAAGATGCGCGCCCAGGAACGGCGTATGCGGCGCGCCATATCGGATCTGGTGCAGGCGCGCAGCGCCTCCCATGCCGATGACACCGATCTGCTCGCACGGCTGCTTGATGCGGCTGATCCGGAATCCGGCCGGGAGATGCCGGACGAGTTACTGGTCGACAACATCGTGTCTTTCCTCGTCGCTGGCTACGACACGACTGCACTTGCGATGACCTGGTCGCTCTACCTGATTTCGCAGTGCCCGGAATGGGAGGCCCGCATTCTGGACGAGGTCAATGCGGTTGTTGGATGCGATCCGGTCGAATCGCGCCATGTGGCGGATCTCAAGGTGGTGCAGCAGGTGCTGAAAGAGGCCTTGCGGCTCTATCCCACCGCGCCGGCGGTGGCGCGTGAAATCGACAAGGATGTCGAGCTGGACGGCACACTGATCAAGGCCGGGACGATCGGCTGGATCCCCATCTACGCTATCCATCGGCACGAGATGTACTGGGAAGAGCCAAACAGCTTCCGTCCGGAGCGATTTGCTCCGGATACGGAAAAGCCGTCGAACTTCCAGTATCTACCGTTCGGCGCCGGTCCGCGCATCTGTATTGGCGCCGCATTTGCCATGATCGAACTGACCATAATGATCGCAACTTTCGTCCGTGCCGCCCGGTTCGAGCTGGCACCTGGATTTGCGCCGGAGCCCTGTGGACAGATGTTCCTGCTGCCGAAGAACGGCATGGCAATGAAAGTCACCTTACGTGACTGAGCGGGTATCCAGATCGTGGAGAGTGCGTTGAGCGTCGAACGTGCATCAAGGAACGCAGGGCATGGGATAGAGCCGATGTTCAACCCGGATCTGCTGGCACCCTATTGCGAGCGCAAAACGTTTCGCGCCGGCGACGTGCTGCGTCACCGGGACCGGTACTATCGTGACCTGTTTTTGCTCAGCGGCGGCATTGCCGAGGTTCGGCTGGCGGTTGGCGGCCAGAGGATTCAATCGCTCGAACGCGGTGTCGGCTCCCCAATCGGCGAGATCGGCTTTTTGAGTGGCCGGCCGGCAACCGCAGATGTTGTTGCATTGACCGATGTGAACGCCTTTGCGATCGGGGATGCCGATCTCTACGCGATCGAGAAAGCCGATCCCGAACTCGCAGTGAGCCTGTTGCGGTTTCTCGGTGAGAAGCTTGAGGAACGCACGGCCGAAAACCAACAGCTGTTCAGTATTTCGGGACCATCCCTTCGCGGACCCGAGTACGAAACGCTGCTCTGCGGTTCAGACAAGCTGTTGGAGGAAGCCGCAAAACTGCGTTACCGGGCATACTGCGAAGAACTTGGCCGCGACTCTCCATATGCCGACCACACGCGCAAGACTATCACGGACAGCCTGGACGAGTTCGGACATACTTTCATCGTGCGCCGTGATGGGCAAACCGTCGGGACGCTTCGGGGTAACCGCCCCACCGAGGGCCCCTTGGGTATGTTCGAAGAGCTCTATGGCATGGCCGAGTCGCCGTTTCATCCGGCCGAAAGCTGTGTCTGCACTAAGTTCATTGTTGCCAGAGGCGAGCGCGGCGGCTCCGTTGCCATGGAGCTCCTGGGCACGATTTGCAGATATTCGAGAGACAAGAATATCAGCGTGGCCTTCATCGATTGTATTCCTGCACTGCTCCATTACTACCGATCACTGGGCTTCCGGCCTGTCGGCAAGAAGTTCATGCATTACGAAAATGGCCCGTCTTTTCCGATGATGATTGATATGGTCAGACATGGGCCGCGTCTGGGCGGAAAGCAGGGACCGTTGCAGATGGCGCAGATTTTCGTCAAGGCGAAGGGATTCAAGCTGCTTCACTCCGTCAAGGGGCACCGTTAGAATTCACTGCAAGGAGCATTCGAAGGCAAATGATATCCGCGCCCGAAATCGCCGTACTTCTCGTCGTTGCGCTGCTCGGCCATGCCATGGCGCTCCTGTGGCTCATGGCGGACCGTTATGGCTGGAGCATTTGTGAGAAGACCATTTACAATCTGCCGATCCCGCAGGAACAGATCAACCGCGAGATCAAGAATTCGATCCACACGCCGATCCATGCGGTGATGTTGGCGGGCTGTCTCTATCTCGGCTGCTTCAACGCCACCGGCTGGGGCTCATTTGCGGTCTCCCTCGTGTTGACCGCACTGTGGGCGGAAATCTGGCACTATTGGTCGCACCGCGCCTTTCACATCAGGCAGCTGCACTGGATACACCTGGAGCATCACAAGAGCCGGGTGAACAGCCCGTTCACCGCCATTTCCTTCTCGTTCACCGAAAAGCTCGTGTTCAATGTCGGCATTCTCGGGTTTCTGGTGCTCGTCGATCTGGTCTACAGCCTGAATTTCTTCGGCGTCGGCTCCTGGTACATCGCCTATCTCTTCATCAACTCCTTCAGCCACGCCAATTTCGAGCTCAAGTCCGAGAAGTTCCTAAAATGGACGGGCAGGTTCATCACCACCACTACCTATCATTCCCTGCACCATTCCCGTTACACCGGCAACTACGGGCTCGGCACACGGTTCATGGACCAGATGTTCAGGACCGAGTGGGAGGACTATGAGCCGCTCTACGAGCAGATCACATCCGAGCGAAAGCCCCTGTCGAAGCTGCGCGAGAAGGCGGGGACGCCGCAATAGGCGCGGAGCCTCACGCTCCTACACCGTCTTCATCCTCAGATGCTCCGCGAATGCCACGTAAAGCACCGGCACGACTATCAGCGTCAGGACTGTAGAAAAGGCGAGGCCAAAAATCATGCCGTTGGTCATCGGCGCCCATAGGGGGCCGCCGAAGAGCGACAGCGGCAGGAGGCCGCCGATTGTCGTCACCGTGGTCAGGAGTATGGGACGCATGCGCACCCGACCGGCGGACGCGATGGCGTCGCGAAGGGCGTCACCCGCCCGGATGCGGGTCTCAATGAAATCGATCAGGATAATGGCGTTGTTGATGACGATGCCGGCCAGCGACAAGACGCCCAGTGTGGCCATGAAGCCCATGGCCCAGCCGGTCACCAGCAAGCCGACCAGGACGCCGATCAGCGCCATGGGCACGGTGATCAGAATGATCACGGGCTTGAGCAGGGAATTGTACTGGGCGATCAGCATGAGCACGATCAGGACAATGGCGATGAAAACCGCACGCAGGACCTGACTTTCGGTCTTCACGGTGGCCTCCTGCTCGCCGCCCTGGGCAAGCGCGTAGCCCACGGGCAGCGTTTCCATCAACCGTTCGAGCTCCGGTCTGATCTCTGCCGCCACCGTGTTGGCCAGCGCGCCCTCAACCGGACGGGCTGCGACGGTCACTGTGCGGATCCCGTCATAGCGCGCGATCACCGCAGGCTTCCAGGTCGGCACCAGCTCTGCGACGGCGTCGAGCGGCACCTTGCCGTAGGCGCCGTTGACGAAGATGCCGGAGAGGTCGCTCAGATCGCCACGGTGTTCCCGCAAGGTCCTGAGCATCACCGGGATCTTGTGATTGCCCTCGCGGTAGACGGTAAGCTGCGCGCCTGAAAGGAGCGATTTGGTGGTCAGCGCGATATCCGCGTTGGTGACACCGGCAAGGTTCGCAGCGAAGGGATCGATTTCGACTTCCACCTGATAGGCGGTGGCGCCCCAGTTGGTATAGACGGAGCTTGCACCCTGCGCGCTCTCTACGATCCCGACGATCTCCGGGATCCTGGCGCGCAGCAGCACCTCGTCGGGGCCGCTGATCCTGAATGAGATCGGGTCTTTGATGGGCGGGCCGAGCACGAAACGTTCGACTGTTATACGGGCGTCGTGGCGTGCTGCCAGTCGTTGGCGCACATCGCGCGCATAATCCTGCGTGTGGCTCGGGTCCGTGGTGTTGACCAACACCAGGGCAAAGAACGGATAGTCGTATTCCGGCTCCTGCGTCAGCATTAGGCGCGGGCCGCCGGTGCCGATGAAGCTCACCATGTTGGAGAGGCGCTCCGTTTTGGCGCCGTCTGTCGTAAGCGCGCTCATATCCAGCACCACCCGTTCAACATCTTCCACGACCTCCGACGTCTTACCGATAGGCGAGCCTTCCGGCAACCACACTTTGACGAAGAACTGATCGCGGTCGCCCGCCGGGAAGAACTGGTTGCCGATGACCGGCAGGATGGCGAGGCTTGCGCCGAAGACTGCGAACACGGTCAACAGCACAACCGTCTTATGGTCGAGGCACCAGCCGATGACGCGGTCGTAACGATGCTGCGCGGGTGCGGGTTTGTGCGCACCTTGTGGCGCATCCTGCAGCAGCCACCAGCACATCAGGGGCGTGACCAACATGGCGACGAGGTAGCTCGCCGCCAGCGTCGCCGTTACCACGATGGGCAGGCTGTAGATATAGTCGCCCTCATTGCCTTCCACTGTGAGCATCGGAAGAAAGGCGAAAATCGTCGTCAGCGTGGAGACCAGGATCGGCACCGCCAATTCCTGCGCCCCATCGCAGACAGCCTCCCGTTTCGTACGGCCCAGCCTGATCAGCCGGAAGGCGTTGTCCGAGACGACAATGGCGTTGTCGACGACCATGCCGAGCGAGATGATCAGCGAGGCGATGGCGAACTGCTCCAGTTCGATACCGATGAAGCGCACCACGGCGACGGCGGCAAGCATCGACAGCGGTATGGCCGTAACCATGATCAGGGCGGGTCGCCAACCCATGGCGACCAGGGCTGCGGCGAGCACAATCAAAACGCCCTGCATCAGGTTGCCGCCCAGATCGAGGATGCGGGTATTGACCTGGCGCGGCAGGTCGTTGACCCGGGTGAGCTGGATGTCGGGTGGCAGCACGCCGTTGCGCAATTCGTGGATGACGCGGTCGACTTCGCGCCCCATTTCGATGACATTGCGCCCGCTCTTCATGGAGATGCCGATCACCAGACAGGGCTTGTGTGGTGTCTGAGGGCTGGTGAACCGCGTTAGGCTTGCGGGTGGCTCCTCATAGCGCCGATCGATACTGATCGGCAGATCGCCCAGACGCACCGGCAGGATCCGGTCGTGCCGGCCGACCACCAGATCATTCATTTGCCTTACAGATGAGAACTCGCCGGTCGGCTGGACCGCATAGCGGCCGCGCTCGGTGTCGAGTTCGCCGCCTGGCTCGATGATGTTTCTCGCCTCGAAGAGATCGCGCAGCTGGTGCGCGGTGAGGTTGATTTTAGCCCAGTCGGCGCTGTCCACTTCGACAAAGATGCGCTCGTCACGGACGCCCCAGAAATTGACCTTGGCGACCGAACTGATGAGCTGCACCCGGTCTTCGATGCGCTCTGCGATGAGCTCGAGTTCGCGCGGGCTGTAGGTGTGGGCTGGCGCATCCTGTGCCTCGGGCGGAACCTCGTAGACCGCCAGTACCACTTCATAGACATCGCCGAAGTCGGTGTTGACGAATGGCGGACTGCTGCCCTCGGGCAACTGCGGCTTGCGGTCGTTGATCTTGGCGCGTAGGTCGTCCCAGACCTGATCCGTATCGGTGACGCCATCTTCGATGGTGACCTGAACGACGGAAAGCCCAACGAGAGATTTTGATCGCAGTTTTCCGACCTCGCCGATCTCGCTGATCGCCTCTTCCAGGGGATCGGTGATCAGCTCTTCGACCTTGGTTGAGCTGGCGCCATGCCACGCGGTGATCACCAGGGCGTCGCGGGCGATGATCTCAGGATCCTCGCGCCTCGGCATGGAGAAGATGTTGAAGATCCCGATGCCGGCGATGACTGTGACCAGGACCAGCACGATCGGTCGATGCGACAGCGCAAAGTCCGGCAGGTTCATCGCGTGAGGGTTTCCTGGTGGACGACGGACACGGGCTGGCCGTCGGCGATGTAGTGCACCCCACCGACTACGATCCGCGCGCCGGGTCCGATGCCCGCGCCCTCGATGCGGCGCAGCTCTTCATAAGTGTCGTGCGCGGTAACCACCTTGCGTCGCGCCATCCCGTCCTCGACCGCAAAAACCACCTGGTCTGCGCCGTGGGTGGTGATAGCGGTCACCGGCACGTAGAACCCTTTCCCGGTCGAGCGCAGGGCAAACCGGACCGGCAACAGGTCACCCGGCCTTAACAGCCATTGCGGGCGTCCAATGGCGACGCCGGCAAGGTGGGAAGTATCGGGGCCGATCACCAGGAAATCTCCCTCCTCAAGGCTGCCGGCGTCCAAAAGACTACGGAAGTTCCAGTTGATCACGGTGAGGTAGTCGCCGCCCAGGGTGACCTCGACCTTCTGCGGTACGTGCCTGCCTACCACGCTGCCCGGCCCGCTTTTGTTGAAGCCGACGCCCGGCAGGCGCAGCACGTAGGTTTTGCCGCCGTCCCGCAGCACTGCATCCACATGGACGAAGAGATCGCCCGTTTCGCCGTGATAGCGCTTCACCGCAGGCAGATAGTCGGTGACGAGCGGAAGCCCCTCGGTGTCCGGCGACAGCTGCTCGATGCGGCGCCGTTCGTTGCGCGCCATGATGTCAATCCGGAAGGTGCGGGTGTCGAGATTGGCGACGGCGCCCTTTTCGTAAACGAATCCGATCACCTCGACCGGCGCGCCATCGGGATCGATGGGGTCCTTGGGATAAAGCAGCACCCGGTTGCCGGTCTGGATCCGCCGCTCGTCGTCGGCCGATACTTCGACGCGGACCTGGATCGGATCCATCAGGCTGAGCGTGACAATTGGCGTGCCCGCGGCCACGACCGCGCCCTGGGAGGTGTGGATCGATGTGATCCGACCAGAATAGGGGGCGGTCAGATTGCAGTCGGCCATATCCTCCTGCGCCTGGCGCAACTCCTCTTCGATTTCGGTAATCCTGGCGAGCGTGCTTTCGACTTGGGCCTGTTTGAGCTTGATGTTGGCACGGGCGATTTCGACCACCGCATTCTGTGCCTCAAACGCGCTCCGCCTGGCTTCAAGGTTGGCATTCGATTGGGCGACCCGGGCTTGCGCGATATCGAAGCGCGCGGTGGCGTCGTCTACAGCCTTCTTGCGCCCGCTGACTGTCTTCAGAAGCTCCTTCTGGCGCGTCAGATCGGTGCGCGCAGCGGTGAGTTCCGCGTCGGCGGCCTCCACGTCCCGCTCAGTGGCAGTCGTTTCGTTGCGGGCAATTTTAAGGCGTGCCCGCGCCGCTTTGAGATTGGCTTCGGCCACCTGATCAGCTTCGATCTGCTGGGCCTCGAGCTCTTTTTCCGTTGCCCGCTTGCGCGCTTCGAGCGCCCGCACCTTATGGCGGAAGCGCGTGTCGTCGAGGCGGGCAATGATTTCTCCAACGCGCACCAGCCCTCCGGTGTCGTCATAGGCGGGGCCAAAGACCTCGCGGCCGAGATCCATGACCGAGAGCACACGGCCTGCGACCTCGAAACCGATCTTCTCTTCGCGGTATGGGCTGATCGAGCCGGTCAGGCGTGTCTCACGCGAGAAGTCGCGCTCTTCGAGCGTTACCACGCTGACGGGCTTCTGCTTCGGCGTCTGCGCGGAACTCGGCTCTTCGTCGCAGGCCGCCAGCAAATTCAGCGCGATCAGCGCGGTTCCAAGCGCAGCAATCCTGGCCAAGTTTGACATTAGCAAAGATTAACACTCCAACCCGCAAACGTCGACGCTTGAGGTTTGTCGGACAGCGTATGTCTGCAAGTGTCACATTGGTATTGCCGTACTGCGCCCGAGCAGAAAACCTCCGGAGTTGGGCGGTGCGGCCATTTTTGGCAAGGACCGATCGCAACGTCCGATGTTGCGGGTGAAACGAAAGCCGAGGAGACCCGTGCAAAACTTCCGGAAATGACTTCTTTCAGACATGAGGCAATGTGGGCATGCGGGGGTCTAGGTCTGGTCTGAGGCGTGGGAGTTTGCCAATCTGCAGGCCGGTTCCCAATATGGAATTGCATGCACAGTCTACGATGGACCGACCGCGGAATATCAGAGCGGACGCAAATCAGCCAGACCGGCAAAAACAGGCCACCCATTGAGTGTATGCAGCGGGTGGTTTTCGTCTTTTAATTCGAATCCCACCTGATAGTCTCGCGTGCAGACGAACTCACTGTCTACATTTGACAAATCTGCTGTGCGCATTCGTAGTGCCACATATGCGGAAAACTACGGCTGTTCCGAGGTAAGGTCGGTGTAGCCGGTGGCACGTCAGACGCGTAGAGGGTGTTCGGCAGGGCAAGAGGGAACAGAACATATGCTTGAGCATCTCGGACAGGTAGCACCGGCGGCAGCTGAACAATTTGGCGACAAGCAAGCTCTTGTGTTTGAGGACCGTTCCTTCTCCTTCCGAGAACTAAACACGATGATCGAAGCGGCCGCCGGAGGTCTTTCCGGACTTGGTTTGGCCAAAGGCGATGTGATTACACTGTATGCATCAAATTCCTGGGAATGGGTCGTCAGCTACTATGCAATCGCCCGTTTGGGCGCAGTCATCAACCCGGTCAACACAATGCTGACGCCGAATGAAATCGAGTATGTGGTGAAGGATTGTGGTGCCAGAGCGATCATTGCTTCACCGGAAAAGGTCGCCGCCACCCTGCCGGTCAAGGGCGTATCCGATGTGAAGGAAGTCATTTCCTTCGGCGATGAGGTCGAACCCGGCGCTGTCTCCTTCAACGCACTTCTGGAGAGCGGTGCCAGCGCTCCGGCGGCGGACGACATTGATCCAAATTCACTCTCGACCATCGGCTACACGTCCGGCACTACCGGTCATCCCAAGGGCGCCATGCAATCGCACCGCGCAGTGATCATCAACAGTGCCATGACGAGCCAGATGCACATGCGGGGCGCCGACGACGTGGTGGTGAGCGCTTTGCCCTGTCCGCATGTTTACGGCAACGTCTTGATGAACGGCATGATGATGTTTGGCACCAAACTGGTGCTGCACAAGCTCTTCGATCCAAGCGCCGTGATGAACGATATTGCCAGGCACAAGGCCACAATCTTCGACGGTGTGCCGACCATGTACATGTTCATGCTGAACAGTCCAGCCTTTGCCGATGCCGATCTCAGCAGCCTGACCCGCTGTTATGTGGGCGGCCAAACCATGCCGGTCGCCACCATGAAGGCGGTGGAAGAGGGCTTCAAAATTCCGCTGATCGAGCTTTGGGGCATGACGGAAATTGCCGGGCTGGGTTCCACCCATCCGCTTTATGGAACCAACAAGCATGGCTCCATCGGCTGTGCCATACCCTATTGCGAACTGCGCATAGCGGATGCCGAGGATGCGGCCAAGACCATGCCGCGCGGTGAGGTAGGCGAACTGATGGTTCGCGGACCCATTGTCATGATGGGTTACTTCGGTGATGAGGAAAAAACCCGAGAGACCCTGGAGCCGGACGGCTGGCTGCACACCGGAGATCTCGGTACTATGGACGAGGATGGTTGTGTCTATATTGTCGACCGCAAGAAGGACATGATCCTGACCGGCGGCTACAATGTCTACCCAGCCGAAATCGAACGTGTCCTTGCGGGCCATCCCGCCGTCGCCCTGGCCGCCGTCGGCAAGCAAGAGGACGAGTTGAAGGGCGAGATCGCCAAGGCCTATATCGTTCTGAAAGAGGGCGAAGCCGTCGACGAACAGGCATTGATCGCTTTCTGCCGCGACAAGCTGGCAGCGTATAAGTGCCCGAGACAAGTCCAATTCGTGGCCGATGTGCCTAAGACAAGCACAGGGAAGATCATGCGACGGGAACTGTACACGCTGGATAAGGGGCCGTAGGTTCGACGCCTATTGCTCCGGCCGTGTTTTACGGAATTACCGATCTGATGCGGCGGTAGAGAGGCGCCTGTCACCCAAATGTGCCGCGCAAATGTGGTGGACTTGCTGCCGGCTCTTTTGATCGGGCAGCAGTTGCGGATGGACGGGCGGTGCCGGCCACCGGCAATCTTGGGCCGGGATCGTGCGGCAGGGGAACGCCGACCGGTACCGCCTTGGCGCGTATCGGTGCCGGTGTATGGATTGCCACCAGTCCCCAGATGGCGCCGAGTAGCACCCAGAAGTGGCGCCAGTGGTCACTGTCGACGATAATCCCCTCAAGTGCCACGCCAAGGAAGCTTGCGAACAGCACCACCATGATTCCGGTGTGCCGGTTTGGCTGGCGGAGGAAGGCGAACGCCCGTACCAGGGTGGAAATTACAATAACCAGATAGGTAAAGCCGCCGGCCCAGCCGGCGATCATGAACTGGAACAGATAGACATTGTGTGGCTGTTCATACCAGTCCGGCAGAAACCCATGGGCGCCCATGCCCAGGGGATGTTCGAGTACTTTGAGAAACGTCAGAAACTGTCCGGCAAAGCGGCCGTAACCGGAGCTGTCATATTCCTGGATCTTGAAGCGGTGGGCGAGCAGTTCGGCAACCCCTTCCTGGGCCAGAAGATAAAACAGCGCCAGGGTCAACACGATGCCGGCGAGAATGGTGAATCCAACCAGCCGTGTCTTGAAACGTTGATCCGCCACGGTGACCAGCCACAAGGTTGCCGCGACCAGGCCGGATAAGGCGAAATGCCCCCAGCCGCCGCGCGAAAAGCTCAGGAAAATACCCAGCACAAGCACCAGAAGCATCACGAGGTTTATCACACACCAGGCAGCAGAACGTGTTGCTGCGTGGTAGACGCAATAAAGCGCCGGTGCGACCAGGAACGGTGCCAGCACGTTTGGATCCTTGAAGGTACCCTTAGCGCGGCTGTGGAGCGTGAACTGTTCCGACAAGGGGCCGAGCGCGTCGAAGTAACCCAGAATGCCAGCGGTTGAAGCAATCAGCGCTGCGATCAGCCATCCGTTCATCAGGGCGTTTACGGCGCGGTCTTGATGGCGATACAAAAAACAGGCGATGAATATTGATACGCCGACCAAAAGCCCGGTGATCTGTATGTGCCTGAGTGTGTCATTGAAATAGTTGGACGCCGGCGACTGGCTGGTGCCGATCATGCTGAACAGCATGAAAACGATCAGTATGATGACGATGCCGCCGATGCTGCGTGGTACCCGCAGGCCGAACAGCATGGTGAGGGCGAACATGGCAATAATGCCGAAGTCGAACGGTGCAGGCTCAAACATGACCACACCGCTCGATGCCATAAGCAGCCAGAAGCACCCGATGACGAAACCGTTTCCATCGAGTGCTGTCCGTCCTGGAACTGCCGGCAGGTATGTCAGTATGCGTTCTCCGTTTTTAACAGCGCAAACGGCGTCATGCACAGGATGTAGAGGTCAAATGTGACTGACCAGTTTTCGATGTAGTACAGATCGTGTTCGACACGGCGTTCGATTTTTTCAGTGGTATCGGTTTCGCCGCGCCAGCCCCTGACCTGTGCCCAGCCGGTGATGCCGGGCTTGACCCGGTGGCGGGCGAAATATCCGTCGACCACTTCGGTGTAGAGCTGTTCACCAGCCTTGGCCATGGTCGCATGCGGCCGCGGTCCGACCAGCGACAGCTGGCCTTTCAGCACATTGAAAAACTGCGGCAGCTCATCAAGGCTGGTTTTTCTGATAAAGCGGCCGACGCGTGTCACCCTGGGATCGTCTTTAGTGACCAGTTTGTCTGCTGCGTGATCGGTCTGGTTCACATACATCGACCGGAACTTGTAGACTTCGATCAACTCGTTGTTGAAGCCGTAGCGCTTCTGCTTGAACAGGGCAGGGCCTTTGCTGTCGAGCTTGATGGCGAGTGCCACCAGGGCCATGACCGGGGCTAGAAAAACAATGGCGAGCGCCGCGATCAGCCTGTCTTCGAGTGCCTTGACGATAGTGTCGCCGTCGCTCAGGGGTTTGTCGAAGACATCGAAAAATGGCACGTTGCCGATGTAGGAATAGGCGCGTGGTCTGAAGCGCAGCCGGTTGGTGTGGGCACTCAAGCGAATGTCAACGGGGAGAACCCAGAGTTTCTTGAGGACCTCCAGCAGCCGGTTCTCTGCCGACAGGGGCAAAGAGACGATCAGGAGATCGACCCGGGACTTGCGGGCAAATTCCACCAGTTGGGAAATGTTGCCGAGTTTGGGATAACCCTTGATGTCCGAGGGTGACCGGTCGTCATTGCGGTCGTCGAACACGCCGGCAATCGAAATGTCGGTATCGGTTGCGTCATCGAGGGCATCAATGAGCTGGGCGGCATTATCGCCGCCACCGACGATTACCGCAGAACGGTCAAGCCGGCCGTCCTTGTTCCACTTGCGCACCAGGCTGCTGATCAGGATGCGGAACCCGACCAAACCGACGAGACCCAGCCCGAACCAGCTCAAAAGCCAGACCCGTGAGTAGATATCCCCGGCCTTGGTGAAAAACACGATTGCCGTCAGGAGGCTGAATGTGATGCTCCAGGCAAGGACGACACGGGCCAGTTGTTCGCCCACCCGCAACAGAGCGTGGATGGTGTAGAGACCGAACATCTGAAACAGGATCGGCACCGCACCGGCGACGATCAGGGTCGGCGCAAAATATTCCATGGCGCCCGCAAACACGCCATCGGATATGTAAATCGCCCAGATATCCAACCCGATCGCAGCGATAATAATCGTTTCGAGTGTTCGCACGAAACTGAGAACTAAACGGGGCGAGATCCAGGAATGTGCGCCAGTCGATTGATCGTCGGAAATCGCCTCGATATCGGTGTCGAGGGATGCAACCAGTTCGGCGGAAGCAAGTTGGGCTTGGGTGGGTGTTTTTTTACGCATGGAAACTGCAAATCCGCTGTTGTCAGCTCAAATTGACACGGGAGTGTATCACTGGGTTTTTCCATGCAATTGACGCGCCAGGAAACCGGATCCTGGTCAATGTGGCGGCAACAGAGTTAACGATGTGTTACTCGGCAGCTGATCGGGACGCGGAGAGGGGGGTAACCGCCGTGCCGGAGCCGGCGAGTATCTCGTGATAAAACCCGTTGATAGCGGTGACCATGGTTTCCACCGTAAAACGGTTCGAGACGGCCTGGGCAAGCTGCCGGCTGGCCTCATTTTCGTGGTCAGGTGCATCGAGCGACCTCTGCATGGCGCCGGCCAATGCGGTGGCATCATCGGGCTCCACGAGCAGGCTGGCTTTGGCACCGAACATCTCGGGAATTCCACCGACATTTGTGGCAAGGGTGGGCTTTGCCGCGGCGAGCGCCTCAAGCACGATGTAGGGAAACGATTCGGCGCGGGACGGCACAACCAGAGTATGACCGAGCGCAAATGCCTGACGGGCAGGCATGGGACCGGGGAAGCTCACCTTGGAGCCGAGCTTCAAATCGTGGGCGAGGTCACCCAAGGCCTCGGCGTCGGGCCCGGAACCGACAATAACGGCGCTGACGTCGCGCGATTTGGAGACATGGCTCAATGCCTGCAGAAAAACATCGATGCCTTTAAGCAAGCGCAATTCGCCGACATAGAGGAATTGAGCAGCATCACCACGCACCGGTACCGGCTCGAACTCCGCTGGACACAAGCCATTATGGATGACCCGGGCCTTGCATAACGGGGTGCCGACTTTGCGGCAATAGACGTCGAAGCCGTAGCGGCTTTCAAAAATCAACCCGTCTGTGAGACGGCCAAGCAACCGTTCAAGGGTGAGAAACACAAACCCTGACGGTGATGATTTGGAATAGTGCAGGCTGCCGCCATGGGGTGTGTAAAAGACCTTGAGGGCGTGGCCAAGTGCGGCGAACCGGGCATATGCGCCACCTTTGGCGCCGTGGCCGTGGGCTATATCTGCGCCCAGGGTGTGACAGAGGGATCTGATCTGTTGTGCTGTTGCAATGTCTGAAACCGATATGGCCCGGTGCATCTTGTAGCGATGAACACCCAATGCACAATATCTGGTGATTTCCTCCAGCGTGTGCTCGTTCAGATCGTCGCCAATGCGGGCATCGCAAATGATCCCGACATGGTGGCCAAGTGCGGACTGCCCGCGCGCCAGGTCGCAAACATGACGGAACAGGCCGCCGACCGGTGCGCGTAGGCAGTGGACAATCTTAAGAGGGTGCGTCATGAGTGTCGCATTGGGGAGCGGGCCGCAGTTTTGATGCGACAGGCTCTCGCTCTATCCGGAAATTTTTGTCCAGGGGGCCTGGTCACCATCGACAGACCAGTTCGGCACCGAGCCTTGCTTCATGGGGTCCGCGCCACCGGCAGGCCACGAGGCAAATCCGACCCGTCCTTGAGGCGACCACATCGCGACACTGTCTTGCGCCGGGCTGGGATCGGAGGTTTCCGGGCGGGTCGTGCGCCAAGCTTTTACGATTGATTTGACGTCATTCATTTACTCACTCCTATACTCACTTACTAACCAACACCAGCACAAACACCGCACTGGTTTTACAACTTTCAGAACCAGCGCTCCCTCACGTAAATTGTATCCCCGGGCAACAGCGCGGCAGTGGGGGAAAGCTTCATGGTGATCGGTCCGTTGACGGTCTGACGGGTCACCAAAACCTTGCCTTTGTCAGCCCTGGTCGAGTAACCGCCGCCAATTGCGATGGCCTTTTGAATGGTCATGCCGCCGACATAGGGATACTGGCCGGCGGTCTGGACTTCGCCCAGAATAAAGAACGGACGGAAGGTGATGACCTCCACCGAAGCGTCTGGATTGCGCAGGAATCCATTGCGCAGCTTCGCCTCGATGATTCTCTCTATCTGCGGAGTTGTCCGGTCGCCGACGTCAAAGGCCGATAGCAGCGGCATGGAAATGCGCCCCAGGCTGTCGACGTTATATTCACCGGTCAGGTCAGGTTGTCCGAGCACGGTAACGCGCAGCCGGTCTCCACCGCCGACCCGATAGCCCGCAAGGTAACTCTTTATGTCGCTGGCTGCGGGATGGGTGCCGGTGCCATCGGTATCGGTGGCCGCGCTGATCTGGTGGATTTTCGGCGTCCAGCCAAGTTCCTCGCCTTCGGGCGCCGGGACCATGGAGCCGTCCCACTCCGACCATTCACCACTGCATGCGCCCAACAGGAGGCATAGTCCCACACCAAATACAAACCTTACGCTGCTCACTGGAGATTACCTTTACAAGCACTCGATACTCAGTTCGAGAAATACTCCGCTTTGGTCAAGAAAGCCTTAATCGACAGTCTCATTTTGGGGCGGTGTTAAGGGATTAGTTACAGGTCACGACGCAACATGGGGGTCGGTAAAGGCGCGATTCTGCGGATATTATTTTGCGTGCAGTATGGACAAATCGTATCAGAGTATTCCGCCAGGGCACCTGCGCGGGCAGCCTGTTTTGAGTTCGTCATACTCTGCCGAGCAGTCGATCAGCATCGGCAATCTGCTCCAGGGCGTGTGGCGGCGAAAGCTGCTGATATTGTGCACATTCGTGCTTGTCATGACCGGCGTGATTGTCAGTCTTGCGCTGACATCGCCGCGCTATACCCCGGAATTGCGGATTCTCATTGAAAACAACGAGAACCAGTTCACGCAGTCACAGGCCGACGCAAACCAGCGCAATACAGTGGACGAGAGCGAAGTGGCAAGCCAGGTGCAGGTGTTGCTGTCAAGCGACCTTGCACGCAAAGTTGCGCACGATCTGAACCTTTCCCAATATCCGGAATTCAATCCTCCCGCCTCGGGACCATCGCTTTTCACCAGTCTGTTCACGCTGTTCGGCATCGACAACGAACCCACGACACAGTCCACGGAACAAAACATTCTTGAAACCTATTATGAGAAGCTCAACGTCTACCCTGTGCAAAAGTCCCGCGTGATCGTTGTTGAGTTCACCGCCGATGAGGCGAAGCTTGCCGCACAGATCGCTAACGCCATCGGAGAGACCTATGTGCTGGCCACGCGGCAGGTGAAGTTTGATGCCGCCAAGGCTGCAATGACCTGGCTGTCGGGGGAAATCGGCCGGTTACGGCAGATCGTTGCGGTCTCCGAGGCAGCGGTTGAGGAATTCCGCGCCAGAAAAAGCCTGTTTAAATCGGAAACCACAACACTCAATGCCCAGGAACTTGCCGGCATCAACGCGCAGATTATTCTTGCATCAGCCGCCAGGTCCGAGGCTCAGGCGCGGTCGCGGGCAATACGCGAGATGGTAACCAAGCGCGGCGGTGTGGACGCCTCGTCCGATGTCCTGAAATCGACGGTTATCCAACGGTTGGTGGAGCAGCAGGCAACACTGCAACGAACATTTGCAGACCAGGCGTCGATATATCTTCCGTCTCATCCGCGCATGAAAAGCCTGGCAGCCGAGATCAACAAGTTGAGCGGCCAGATTCGCGCGGAAGCACTCAAAATCGTCGACAGCCTTGAGGGCGAAGCGCGGGTTCAGGGCGCCCGCGAGGCGGAACTGCGGGCAAGTCTCGCCAAGCTCAAGGCAAAGGCTTCAACCGGCAATCAGGACGAGATTGCACTGCGCGCGCTGGAGCGTGAAGCGGAGGCCAACCGCAGTCTTCTGCAGACATTCATGCAACGGTTCACCGAAGCCAGTGCGCGTCAGGACATTGCGTCATTACCGGCGGGCGCGCGCATTATTTCGCGTGCTCAGGTTCTCGGCAAACCCACCTTCCCGAAGACCAAGCCGTTGTTTTTGATGGGCCTTGCCGGTGCGGTCATCATTGCTTTTCTTATCTCGTTCATCGCCGAGGTATTTTCATCTTCAACTGCAGCATTTCTGCCAGGCGCGATGCAGGCCCGCAGTGAACCGGGTTTCGAACCGTCATTGCCGGATGTTCAAGCCGTTGCGCGTGCTGCACCGGTGAAACCGGTGCAGCCGATACCGCCGCGGCAACCGCCAAAGGTTGCCGCACCACCGGTCGCAGCAGTGGTGACACCTGCGGCAGTACCGGTATCCGAACTCGGGCCGGTGCTGGAGGAATTGGAACCGTTAATGTCAGGTGATACCGATTTGGCTGATGCGTCAGCGGTTTGTATCATTGATCCGGTGGGTGACTTTGCGCTGGCCATCCGCCGTGTCTACCAGAAAATAAAACAGGCCGGTCAGGCTGCCGGCGCCAAACGATTTGTTTGGACCTGCGGCGAAGATTTGGATGACAAGATGGCGGTTCTGGTCAATCTGTCCCGGGTGTTCGCACAGAACGGCAATAAAACGATCGTCGTCGGCACGGACTTCGAAAGTGACGAACTGGCTGAGGCGTTCAAATTGCAGGGACGGGTCGGGTTATCCGAGTTGCTCACCGGGCGCGCCAAATTTGCGGACGCCATCGTCCGTGACAGCGCCTCGGGCGTTCATGTTCTGGTGCAGGGTAACAATCTGGCACAGGCCCAGCCCTTGCTTGCCAGCGAACGCATGGACCACATCCTGGATGCTCTCGACCGCACCTATGAGGTGGTTTTGCTGGATGTCGGACCGATGGACGAGGCCGCCGCACAGGTGATTGCGTCAAAGGCCTCCTATGCCGTGGTTTTCGCCGAGGCGACGAAGTCCGGCAAGCGGGCAGGGGCGGAGGCAAAGCAAGTGCTTGGGACGCTCGGTGTGGCAAACTCCGCAGCGGTCACTGTTCAGCGTACCGGAATGTTGAGCCGGTTTTTGTCAAAGTACCGCAAAGCTGCCTAGAGCATGATCTCTTTATATCGGGTCATTTGATGGTGCCAAATCAGCCCACCGGTCAGGCGCGGCGTGCAGCGCGATGTGGTGCATCGCACAAACGCTGCAACACAGCCGGTGGGCTGATTTGGCCCACCGAAGGCCTGGTTTTCGCGCCCGCTGGACTGCGTTGCGGTCCACTTATGGTCAACCAGACCACGGCGTGGAACGTGCCTTGCCAGCAGACGCGAAAACCAGGTCAAATCGATCCGATATAAAGAGATCATGCTCTAGCGCCGAAACAGCGCGCGCAGTTTCTTGATTCTGGACCACAAAAAAGGACTGTGCTTGACCCGCCGCTTCACTGTGATGTGGAGCCATTCCGCCATGCAATACACACGGCCCTTGGCTGACAGCGGGATCAGGGTTTCAAACAGGGATAACTCGGAATCCGCCCAACGGGTCTTATACTGGGAACTGCCGGCGGAAAAATCGAAAATACGAACACCGTCCTCGCAAGACCGTTCGATCGCGTAGCGCATCACCATGCTGCCGGGCGACAATCGTTTGAGAGGTCCATCCGCCATGGATGTAATCAATCCATAATAGGTGCCGGCGTGAACGGCACCAAAATTGGTTGCGATGATCTCGCCGTCGAGTTCCAGATAGTAACATCGCAAAGCGCGGCTGATGCCGTAACGAGCCGAGGCAAAGCGCTGGAAGAAATCCTTGAACGGCTGATCGAAGGGATTTGCGATGCCGCGATTGGTCAACTGGGTTTGTTTTTGTGCGAATGTGGCGCTGGCCGCCCGGGTGATCTCGGCATCGGATCTGGCTTCAACGATCTGCCAGCTTCCAAGCCCGTCCAGTTCGCGTTCCTGCTGCCGCAACCGTCGGCGTGAGCGGGACGAGAATTTTCTGGTTTGCAGATCCTCCATCGAATCAGTGAGCGCAAGTATGTAGGAACTGTCGGCGGACGGACAGGTTGCCAGCTGCGTGAAAGGGTTTTCGAAGCCGCCCCCGTGCGCCGGCTGATTATGCAGCACGATCGCATCGACCTTTGGGAGAACTGTCCGTATTTTCCGCCAAATCGTTGAAAATTCACCTGGGCAGTCTTGTAAAAATGACTTGTCGAAGACGCCGTATCCGTAATTGTTGTGGGGATGAGAGAGCCAGGTCAAAATTCGGCAGTGGTTTTTGATAACCAGACCAAACGGCAGAATAAACATCGTACGCCCGTCCAGATGCTTGCCGATGACGATAATCGGCTGAACGGTATTGTGCTGGCCGACATGGGATTGCCAGGCTTCAAGCCATTCATAGGTCTGGAATACGGTGGTGATGGCGCGGTCCTGCAGAGTCAGCCATTCGCGGCGGCAGGATGCAAAATCAGTCGAGACGGTAATGTCTACGTGGCGCTGCGCTGGTTGATGGCGCACCGATACGCTGTCCACGCGTCCAATCTTTGACATCTGTTGCATCTCTTTAAGGCCGATGTGCCGCCGCATAAGGCGAAGGGCGCATCAATTTTTTTTCAATTGTTCCATGTTATTGCAACTTGAGTGCCTAAATGACCCCGAGCGAAATTCGACCGGTGTCCTTGCCTGCAAGCCGACCGGTACGGATGGGAACAAATGACCATAAAAAAGATCAATCTTATTCGCGCCGGCCTGGAAACTCTATATTATTCAGGCGCTTACAGGGCGTTTCAGAACACCTGGAGTGGCATGGGTGCAATCTTCATGCTGCACCATATACGCGCCCAAATGGAACCCTTTGCAGGCTTTCACCCGAATAGTTGTCTTGAGACGACGCCGGCCTATCTTGAGGCGGTTTTGGCGCGTTTACAGGCGCAGGACATCGAATTTGTGTCATTTAGGGACGCGGTGGACCGTATCCGAAACGGCGACGACAAACGCCGTTTCGCGGCATTTACCATCGATGACGGGTATCTGGATAACTACCGCGAAGCACTGCCGATCTTTCAAAAATATGGCTGCCCGTTCACGGTTTTCGTTGCGACCAAGATTATCGACGGTGAGGCGGAGTTGTGGTGGTTGGCGCTCGAGAAAATTGTTGCCGGCAACGACGTTTTAGAGACCCGCATTGACGGTCAATGCCGGACGTTCAAAACCGCTACTGCCGGTGAGAAGTTGACCGCTTATGACGAGATTTACTGGTACCTGCGGCGCGTCGGCGTGGATAAGCAGCAACGCTGCTTCCGCAATATGTGCAGCCGTTATGGTGTCGATCTCGCCGCGATATGCCGGACCGAGGCGATGACCTGGTCGCAGGTGAGGGCGCTGAATGCCGACCCCCTGGTGACCATTGGCGCCCATACGGTCAACCATGTTGCCCTGGCGAAACTGGCCGAGGATGAGGCCGCACGCGAAATATCGCTGTCCAAGGAACGTCTGGAGCAGGAACTGGACACCAGTATCGACTATTTCTGCTATCCATATGGCGATACCGCATCGGCGGGCGCACGTGAGTTCGACCTGGCACAGAGGGCCGGGATAACGGCGGCGGTGACCACGCGCAAGGGGTTGATATACCCCGAGCATGCATCTCATCTTCTGGCGCTGCCGCGGGTCTCGCTCAATGGCGATTATGAGAGCCTGCGCTACATTGATCTTTACCTGAGCGGAGCGCCATTTGCGCTGTGGAACAAATTTCAGCGGGTCGATGCCGCCTGAAACTGATTCCGTATGAATATGAAGCGCTCTAGGCGTCGGGTCGCTGCATCCACTTGATCAAGACCATGGCCGGTGGCAGCCAAAAAAGCCCCGCCAAAATAAAGTAGACCGCTTGTATCGCGCCGTGTCTGTCGAGCACGTAATGCACGGCCACCAGCATCGCGCCCAGGCTATAGACGATGATAAGCGCCAGAAGCGCCAGCATTCCGATAAATTTGCGTGTTCTGATGTTCATGTCACGTGCCGCCGCCAGTCTCAACCCGTATCTCATGGCCGATCAGGAGCGTGTTTGCAAAGGAGTTTGCTGAACAAAGATGCCATACGCGACGCCGTGCCGCGCTTTGCAACAGGTGTGATGCTTGTCGCCGTAATGGCAGCCGGGTATGTCTTTGGGTATGAGCAGCACGACGACAACGTCGCCTTGCGCCAGCGCAACGAACAATGACCGTGACGTCATCCGGACGCGTGCAGTGCGGATCTGGCTTTACTGTATTGCGGCACTGATCGCCCTGATGGTGGTGGTCGGCGGCGCCACACGGCTCACCGATTCCGGATTGTCGATTACTGAATGGCAGTTGATTTCGGGCATGCTGCCACCGATTGGTGAAGCTGCATGGCTGGCGGCCTTTGAAAAGTACAAACAAATACCCGAGTACCAGCTGGTCAATCGGGGTATGTCGCTTGGCGAATTCAAGGTTATCTATTGGTGGGAGTGGGGGCATCGGTTTCTTGGCCGATCCATCGGTTTCGCGTTTGCGCTGCCGTTCCTGTTTTTCTGGCTGCGCGGTTACTTGACACGACCGCTGGTGCCTAAGCTCCTGGTGATGCTGGCTCTCGGTGGCCTGCAGGGTGCGCTGGGCTGGTACATGGTGCAGAGTGGTCTGGTCGAGCGTGTCGATGTCAGCCAGTATCGACTGGCCGCCCATCTGGGTTTGGCAGTGGCATTGTTCGCCTATGTGTTCTGGGTCGCACTTGACCTGCGGCCATGGCGGATGGAAGCGCCCGATATCGGCCGCTGGTTCGGACCGGCAATCGGCGTGCTTGTGGGGCTGGTCTATGTGCAAATCGTGCTTGGCGGCTTTGTCGCAGGCCTTGATGCGGGCCAGGGCTACAACACCTGGCCATTGATGGACGGGGCTATCGTCCCCGACGGTCTTTTGATCATGTCGCCGGCATGGCTCAATTTTTTTGAAAACGCCATGACTGTGCAATTCGAGCACCGGATGCTGGCCTATGTCATTGTCGTCTTGCTGGCGGGGTATTGCAGCGCTCTGTTTCACCGTGCGGGCGCTGGGTCACTGGCCACATCGGCAGGCATTGTGCTGCTTGTGGTTGTTGTTCAAGTGGTGCTTGGCATCACCACATTGCTCTACCAGGTGCCGATTGACCTGGCCCTGTGCCATCAGGTTGGCGCGCTGGTTCTGCTGGCGTCGATGCTCAACCATCTGCACATGCTGACCAAGAGAAGCTGAACGACCGCTGTTTGTGCAGCCTTAGTGGCGGCAAAGGGACCACGGCGGCGACTTTCACGGACTAGATATCCATCGGGAGGGTAGTAAGTGACGACACCTGAGAGAGTTGAGACGATTGCGGTGATCGGCAACGGGCTGATGGGCCATGGTATCGCACAGGTGTTTGCCGTGGCGGGCAGGGCGGTTTGCATGATCGGCCGGCAGGATGAAAGTCTTGCAGTCGCCTTGCAGAAAATTGATGCGAACCTGGCTGAATTTGTCAGCCACGGCCTGATCAGCCAGACAGATGCCGCCGCTGCCCGCGGCAGAATTTCGACCAGCACGGACATCAATGACGCAGCCTCAGCCCAGTTTGTCATCGAGGCGGTGCCGGCGATACGCGAAGTGCAACAGGAGATATTCGAGAAACTCGACGCACTATGCCCGCCACCGACAATCCTGGGCTCGACCAGTGGCCAGCCGATAAGCCTGATGGTCGACCGCATGCAGCATCCAGAGCGCACGGTTGCGGTCCATTTTATCTATCCAGCTCCCCTGATCCCGGTCGTCGAGGTGTGCGCCGGCCCTGCGACGGATGACGATGTGGTGCCCTGGGTTTGCGATGTTCTGGCCGCCGCCGGCAAAACGGCCACAGTGGTTGACCGGGAGGTTGACGGGTTCATCGTCAACCGCATCCAGTTTGCCATGCTGCGCGAAGCCTGGTCCATGTGGGCAAATGGTATCGCCTCGGCGGAAGCGATCGACACCACGGTGCGCCTGAGCCTTGGCCGGCGCATGTCGATCACAGGCCCGATTGAATCCGCCGAAGTCGGCGGCCTCGATACGCTGCACGGCTTTGGTGAGTTTCTGTTTCCGACACTCGATACCGCCAAGGCTCCGCCGAAAGAAGTTGGAGACCTGGTGAAGGACGGACACCGCGGCCTGCCAAGCGGCAAGGGCATATATGACTGGAGCAAGCGCGACGGCCAGGCCTTGCTGAAGTCCCGCATGGAGCAGCTTTTTCGGCATCTTGCGGACGACTGATATTGGGTGACTGGCGGTCCGCCGACATGAAAAAGCCCGGCAGTGCCGGGCTTTTCTTACTCATATGCGCAGCCTGTCAGGCGGCTGCCAGCGCATTCTCCAGGTCGGCAATGATATCCTGGGCATCTTCCAGGCCGATCGACAGCCGGACCACGTCGGGGCCGGCACCTGCCGCCTGTTGCTGTGGTTCTGCAAGCTGACTGTGGGTTGTCGATGACGGGTGGATAATCAAGGTGCGGACATCGCCGATATTGGCGAGATGGCTGATCATGTTGACATTGCTGACCACCTTGACGCCGGCGTCATAGCCGCCCTTGAGGCCGAAGGTGAACACGGCACCTGCGCCATTGGGGCAATATTTTTGCGCCAGATTGTGGTGACGGTCGCCGGGCAGTCCGGCATAGGACACCCAGGACACCTTTTTGTGGTCGCCCAGCCATTGGGCCACCGCAAGGGCATTCTCGCAATGACGCTGCATGCGCAGGGACAGAGTTTCCACACCCTGCTGGATGAGGAAGGCGTTCATCGGCGAAATGCTCGGCCCCAGATCGCGTAGTCCCAGAACCCGGCAGGCAATGGCAAATGCGATGTTGCCGAAGGTCTCGTGAAGTTTGAGGCCGTTATAGGATTCGCACGGTTCCGACAGTGTCGGATAGCGGCCATCGCGCGACCAGTTGAAGGTGCCGGCATCGACGATCATGCCGCCCATTGAATTGCCGTGCCCGCCGAGGAACTTGGTCAGTGAATGCACCACCAGATCGGCACCGTGCTCGATCGGCCGGCACAGATAGGGCGTGGCAAGGGTGTTGTCGACGATGAGCGGCACGCCGGCGCGGCGGGCGATCTTGGAGACGCCTTCGATATCGGTGACCGCGCCACCGGGATTGGCGATCGATTCGATGAAAATTGCCTTGGTCTTGGGATTGATGGCTTTTTCGATCGAGGACAAATCGTCCGAATCGGTCCACACCACATGCCAGTCGAACTTCTTGAATGAATGGTTGAACTGGTTGATCGAGCCGCCATAGAGCTGGCGCACCGCGATGAATTCATCGCCGGGTTCAAGCATGGTGTGGAATATCAGCAGCTGAGCGGCATGGCCGGAGGCGGTGGCAAGTGCTGCCGTGCCGCCTTCAAGGGCAGCGATACGCTCTTCCAGCACCGACTGGGTCGGGTTCATGATCCGGGTGTAGATGTTGCCGAAGGCCTGCAGGCCGAACAGGGCCGCTGCATGTTCCACATCGTCGAACACGAAGGAGGTGGTCTGATAGATCGGCGTGGCGCGGGCCCCGGTGGTGGGGTCGGGTGATGCGCCCGCGTGGATCGCCAATGTGTCGAAACCAGGTTTGTCGTCTAGGCTCATATGTCTCGCCTCCTTGTAACTCGCAGAAAAAGACGCCGCCAAACGGGCGCGTGGATCAGAAATTCAGGAGACCGTTATACCGGTTCGCCGGCTCTGCCAAAAGAATTTGTGTGCGGTCCGTCTATGTGTTCAATATTTGCCCGGCCCGATCGACAGGCTTTGGACCCGGTTTCCGGTGAGCGTGCCGCGTTTGCTGGAAATGTGTCCCGAGTTGCCACCCAACCAGCCCCATTCGCCGGAGAGCTTGCCGTATTCCATCTTGGGGCAGCGGTCCATGACGACCTTCAACCCGGCGTGTTCCGCGCGGGCAGCGGCCGCTTCGTTGCATACGGTCAATTGCATCCAGACCACCCTGGCACCAATGGCGATGGCCTCATCGGTCAATGGACCAGCGGCTTCCGAATTGCGGAAAATGTCGACCATGTCGACGGGCACCGGAATGTCGGACAAGCTGCCATAGACGGTCTTGCCAAGCAGGGTGGTGCCGGCCTCGCGTGGGTTCACGGGGATCACCTCATAGCCCTTCTCCAGCAGATACTTCATGGCGAAATAGCTGGGACGAACGGTGTTCGAGCTGGCGCCAACCATGGCTATGGTGTGCACCTCGTTCAAAATTCCGCGAATATAATCTTCTGTGTACTGATTGTGATCCATGGCTGTGCTCAGCGGTCTTCCCAGGTTGGCGGCCGTTTTTCCATGAACGCACCGATGCCTTCCTCGGCATCGCGGTCAAGCATGTTCTCGGTCATCACTTCGGTCGCATAGTCATAGGCCTCGGCAAGACCCATTTCGAGCTGACGGTAAAACGCCTGTTTGCCGATCTTGATGGTGTGCGCCGATTTCGAGGCGATCTGCTCTGCGAGAGCTCGGGTGGCGCTAGCCAGTTCATCGTCGGGCACAGCCCGGTTGACTAGGCCGAACGCGACCGCCCTTTCCGCATCCATGGTATTGCCGGTTAACAGCATTTCCATGGAGTGTTTGGGCGACAGGTTTCGGCTCAGGGCGACCATCGGGGTTGAGCAGAACAGTCCGATATGGACGCCTGGTGTGCAGAAACCGGCGCTGTTGCCGGCGATGGCCAGGTCGCAGCTTGCAACCAACTGGCATCCAGCCGCACTGGCAATCGCGTGAACCTGCGCGATGACCGGTTTTGGACAATGGACAATGGTCTGCATGAGCGTCGAACAGCGCTTCAGCAGTTCTTGAAAATAAGCCCGTCCCCGGTCTGGATCGCTTCTGCGGGCGGACATTTCCTTGAGATCGTGTCCGGCGCAGAATGCCGGGCCATTGGCGGCGATGATCACAACCCGCACCTGATCGTTGGTGGCAATCTCGTTCAGGTTCGACTGCAATGCGTCCAGGAGTGCTTCCGACAGGCTGTTACGGGCGGGCGGGCGGTTGAGGGTGAGCGTCGCAATACCGCCGGCGTCATGGCGTTCCAGAACGCTCGCCGTGCTGAAGCTGTCGGGTGGTTCCGGTTTGTTCATCAGGTCTCATCCGAGTTTTGGCAATCTGTTATATTGCATAGCACAATTTGTGCATTCTTGGACACTCAACACTTGGATGAGGCGTAAATCGCAGATTGCGCTTTGACGTTTGCCGATACACCATGCCATGCCGATTAACGCAACCTGCAAGGCCGACACCGTCCATGGAGCTTTCTGAGCAAAAAACCCGTATTGGCGAGTATTTATGGCATTGGGCTGAGGTAACGCTGCATGCTGAGGCGGCCGTGCGTGCGGGCACTCGCTTGAACTACCTTGAACTTGCTGGACACGCCGTCGTTCAAAAGATCTCCAAGGCATTTGAGATCATGGATGACCTGCCTAGACTGGCAATCGGAAAGATCGACAAGCAGGGCCTGCAGTCGCGCCTCAGAACGCAACAATCGGCGTGACGTAGAGCCATGGTAAGCCGCTATTATAATCTGCCCTCTTTGACCGCACTTGTGGCGTTCGAGGCCTCAGCGCGCCATATGAGTTTCAAATCGGCGGCATCGGAACTCAATGTGACGCCCGGTGCGGTCAGCCGGCAGATCAAGCTGCTGGAGAGTGAAGCGGGCACGGCGCTTTTCGAGCGGGTGCACCGGGGAGTGGTCCTGACCCCCGCCGGCGAGGAGCTTTACGCGGTATTGTCGCGCAGTTTCAGCCAGGCCTCAGACGCATTTGAGCGGATCACGTCACAGGGCCACAAGCCGACCGTGACCGTCGGCGCCACCACCGCCTTTGCCTCCATGTGGCTGATGCCAAGACTTGGGGGCTTCTGGCGCACCCACCAGGACATTACGGTCAATCATCAGATTTCAGACACTCAGGAGGAGCTGCGCCATCCCAACATCGACCTGCGTATCCGCTATGGCACAGGCCAATGGGTTGAGGAAACCGCGCAGAGGCTGTTTGGCGATGTGATTTATCCGGTCTGCGGTCCAGGATTTGCCGCCGACCATGCCGCCACCACGCTTGATGAATTACCATCACTGCCTTTGTTGCAAATGCACGGAGTTGCCGTTGACTGGCTCGATTGGGACCAGTGGCTCGGTCGTGTCGGCCTGCCGCGCAGCGGGCTGAGAACGCGGAAGTTCAACAACTACCTTATCGCCCTGCAGGCCGCCCGTGATGACCAGGGCGTTGCACTCGGCTGGCACAGCCTGGTCAAACCGCTGATCGACAGGGGTGAACTGGTGCGCCTGACACAGACCGACATCGAGGCACCGGGTTCGTTCTATGTGACATGGGAAGCACGACGCCCGCTCAGTCCGGCGGCTGATACCCTGCGGCAATGGTTGACCGCCCAGGCCGTGACGCCCTGACAGAACGGCACAGAGCAGAGGTCCAGGCACAACTATCGCGCTTGACTTCAGGTCAACTGAGAACCGTAAATTTAGTCTATTGATCGTTGCAGGGTAACAACCGATACCGTCAAACAGGTTCTTCCAAAATCGGGAGCAGGAACAATGAAGCCACTCGATCATGCAGCTTTGTCAGCGGTTATGGCGCCGGTGCAGACCGCACGGGGTCTGCCGAATGCGTTCTATACGGATGGGCAGGTGTTCGAACAGGAACGAAAGCTGGTGTTCGAGAACAACTGGAGCTGCATCGGCTTTGGCAAGGATGTTCCCAATCCCGGCGATGCAAAGCCTGTCACCTTCATGGGCATCCCGTTGTTCACCGTGCGCGACAGGGATGGCCAGATCCGGGTGTTCCAGAATGTCTGCCGTCACCGCGGCGTAAAACTGATCGAAGAACCTGCCCATTTCAAGGGTGTGATCCGCTGTCCCTATCATTCATGGTGCTATGGCCTTGATGGCGCTTTGCGCTCGACACCTCATGTGGGCGGTGTCGGCCATAACACGCATCCCGGCATCGACCGTGATGCGCTCGGTCTTTTCGAGGTCAGGTCCAAGGTCTGGATGGACATTGTTTTTGTGAATCTGTCCGGTGATGCGCCGGCGTTTGAAGGTGCCGCCGGGCGGATGTTAGAGCGCTGGAGCGAGTTCGACGGCAAGCCGGTGTTCCATGGCGGCCCGAAATCCTCCTTGTCGTTTGAGGTGAAGTGCAACTGGAAGCTTGCGGTTGAGAATTTTTGTGAGAGCTATCATCTGCCCTGGATCCACCCCGGCCTGAACAGCTATTCCAAGCTTGAGGACCACTACAATATTGTCGAGCCGAATGCTTATTCGGGGCAGGGCACGCAGGTCTATAATCCACAGCTCGATGCATCGGGCCGGAGGTTTGCCGATTTTGACGGACTGTCGTCGAAATGGGACGCGGCCGCTGAATACATCGCATTCTACCCGAATGCTCTGCTGGGCGTTCATCGCGATCATTTCTTTGCGATCTACCTGGAGCCAGTGGACATCACCACAACCCGCGAACATATCGAGCTCTATTATGTCAACGAAGACATGTGTGACGATGGGATGGCCGACCTGCGCGACGCCCATTCCGAGGCGTGGCGGGAGGTGTTTTCCGAGGATGTCTTCGTTATCGAACGGATGCAGGCCGGCCGCCATGCGCCGGCCTTTGATGGCGGCAAGTTCTCACCGGTGATGGACGAGGCAACCCATTGCTTCCATCACTGGGTGGCCGGTCAGTTTATGAATGGCTGACCGATCAGCGGTGCTGGTTCGATGACCGGCGAGGGGGATCTCGAGCGGCATATTCTGGATGCCCATGCCGAAGGCGCGCGGGAGCGGCTTGCGGCACTTTATGGTGAGGCAGGCCAGGTTGCGGAAACGTGTGGTCTGATCGACCAGGCATGCTTCTTCTTCACGCAAGGATATGTTTTTGCACTTGATGCGGGTGATGATGCACTGGCGGGCGCGTTAAAGAGTAAGCTCATCGGCCATGGCCGCGAGGAATGAGCTTCAAGCGTTTGGTTCAAAACTCAGGACATCGTCTGATCGGCGGATTAGCAGCAGCCCGAAGCCGGATTTCAAGGTCGTGATTGCCGCGGCCCTGCCTATAGCGCGATATCAGGACGCGCGAGCATCAGCCAGATGATCGCAAGAACCGCGAAAAAAGCCGGAAAGCCACAGGCAAACCAGATGCGGAACAAGCGATGGTAGGCCTCTGGAAGTGCTGTTCCAGCCCTGTCGGCCTGTTTGGCAAGGTCCCTGAGCCTGAGCTGGATCCACACCACCGGCAGCCAGAACACACCGACCAGGACGTAGAGCAGCAGGGACAGAACAATCCATCCCTCAAGCAAAGACCAGCCTATCATCGAGGCGAGCAGAGCACCGGTGACAGGTTGAACGACAACCGCGCCGGCGGTGAAAATGGTATCGGCGATGACCACGACGGATGACGTATGCGCGATGATCGATGGCTGACGTGTTCTGTGCGCCATGAGCATGAAAAACGCGATGCCGGCGCCCGTGCCGAACAACACGCAGGCGCCGATGACATGCAGCCAGCGCAGGATGACAATCATATCCATCAGCGGGTTTCCAGCATGGCGCGGGCCACCAGTGCAAGCATGATGGCGGGAAGTATCTTGACCAGGGGGCCGAGCGGGTCGCTCCAGAGTTGGGGGACGGTGAATGTCGCCGAGGCAAGATAAATCATGCTGACCGCAACCATTGCCCAGCATGACCGGGCTGCATGTTTTCGAACCAGCAACGCAAGGGCAATGGCAATGTCCACCACCGACCAGAAGGCAACGCTTGTCGTTGCCATGCCGTGCGACCAGCCGATGTTTTCCAGAACTTGTGCCGCCTTGCTGATCTGGAAAAAGCCGACGATCCCCGAGACCAGCCAGAAGACGAAAAGCGTGGCAATCGCAAACGGCATCATCAGGGCCATGCGGGCAAACAACCGGTCTTCCACTGTTGCCGGCATGGCGTTCAGCGTTTCATCCATTGAGGACAAATGCGGGCCGCCAAGCTCTGTCCACTGCTCAGGGTCACCCACCACGCCTTCGGTCAGGACCTGAACCGCGGAACTTCTGAGCGGTGAGCGCCAGCCAAGAAGGCCTAAGACATCCGCAACTCCACTTGTCAGCGAGAGCAAAAAGCGGGGCATGACGATTTCGTATCTTGCCGGTGCAAACCCCAGCCATCGACGATTGGCTGCAACAACGTCGCGCAAGCTGTGCCCGGTGTCCTCGACCAGGTCGCATTCCGTTCTCTTCGGGATCTCGCCGCGCACAGCCATGGCAACTGCATTGGCAAGGTCGGAGAGCGACAGGGTCTGCATCACCGCATCGGGACAGGCCAGCGGCTGAACCAGGGGGAAGGCTGCGAGCATCCGCAACAGCGTGCTGCCGCCATAGGCGGTCGGCGCCAGGACCATGCCGGGGCGAAATATCCAATGATTGATGCCCGCGTCCCTGACCAGTGCGTCACCGGATGCCTTGGTGCGCATGAAGGGTGTCGATGCTTCGGCATGGGCACCGACGGCTGAAATCTGGACCAGGCCGGTGCCGGTTTGCCTGCAGGTGCGAACCAGTTCTTTCACCGCTTGATGATGGACCACATCAAGGTCGTCGCGGGCGCTTTGCTGAAGGCCGCCTGCGCAGTTCACCACGGTATCTATGTCGGCAAGCAATGGGTCCCACGCGTTTTCCGAACACAGATCCCCAAGGTCATAGATAAGCCATTCGATGTCCGGCAGTACCGATTGGGCGGTCTGCGCATTACGGCCTAGACCGACCACCACACAGCCGTCATCACGCAGCCGGCGCGCAATCGCTGATCCGATCAGACCATAGGCGCCAAGGACGAGAACATGGTGCTGTGCGCTTTTGGAGGCCGAAGTCGGCATGATGATCCGGTGTCGGTTTCTGTCAGTGACTTATTGCGTGTTCACCCCTGCCGTGTCGATTGCAAATATTCGACATCGTCAGCCGGTGTTGATGGGCTCACATACGGACAATTGGACAATGAATGCGCCGCTCGAACTGTATGTGGACAAACAAACATCATCTTTTGGGCGCGGTGCGGCCAAACGCAAGTCCCATTCAGGTTCTAACGAACAGAGATGGTCTCGCCAAGGAGCGGAGCCTCAAGCGCGTTCCGGCAAATGACATGAGCCATTGAGAGGTGGGCAATGACCGGAAACTGGCCCCATGAGAGTTGTGCAAAGGGAATTTAGTTGGTGTTGATACTCGCAGGCAGGACAGCGGGCTGTGGCATTAGATTGGTGTTGATTGGCGTAGCATTATCTTTATTGGGAGGTTGTCTGCACGGTGGCCTGCCCGGGCGGCCAGAAGATGTGAGCAGAACGGTGAAGCTCAATGTATCGGGTCATTCTTTCGGCATGAATTCCATTTCAGTGAAGAGTGGTGAAACGGTTCGTTTTCTGGTGCGCAATGACAGCAGGCAACACCATGATTTCGCCATCGGAACGCCGTTCAAGCAGAACCTGCGCCGCTCCAGACTGCAAGGGCGGTTTGGCGCCAGCGAGCCGGGCGCAAGTCACCGCAATTCAGACAAACAAAATGCATTCAACGCCATAGCACTTCCTCCCAAGTCCACCAGGGAACTGATCTGGTGGTTCAAGAAGGCGAAAAACCTGGAATTTGCCTGCAACATGCCCGGGCATTATGAACGCGGCATGAAAGGAAAATTCGTTTTCAGCGCTAATGCCGGCAAACCACGGATATCCAGCACGCGGCGCAAAACCACCGTCGCCACTGCTCAGCCGGTCAAGAAGCCTGCGCGTGTGGCGCCCAAAAAACAGACTTCTCCTGCAAAGAACCAGCCCCCGGTTGTGAGCAAGCACCCGCCGGTGACGCCGGTGGAGCAATCGCCGATCTTTTCCGCACCCTGATGCACAGGAAATTTTGGCGCCGCGCGGTTGGATGCAAATGAGCTGTCTCACTTCACCTCGGTGAGCCAGACCCGTCAATCGTCGACATTGCAAATTTTGCCAGATGCCCAACATCGCACAGCGCTTGGCGCTGTGCCGAACGAGCCTGTCTGGTACCATCAAACCGCTTCCGTATGAAAAGGAAACGCTTTAGTTTGCGGCCTCATTAAACAACGAGGGCCCGTGCCGTGTGCGCTGAAACATCCGATAAACCGCTTTGGGACATCCCCGAGATCGAAGCCTATTTCGAACGGGCGTTCCCGCAGGTTGCCCGGGGCAAGAGCCTTTATGTCACCGAACATGTGACCACCAGGTCAGCGCGCATGCGTCTCAAATTCGACGACCGGAACCTGCGCCCTGGGGGTACGATCCAGGGACCGGCACTGATGAGCCTGGCCGATCTTGGATCCTATGTGGTGATCCTGGGCGCTTATGGCGAGCGTGCCACCGGCGCCGTCACCACCAGCCTGCAGATGGATTTCCTGCGCAAGCCTGAGCCTGGCGATCTCATGGCCTATAGCGAACTGGTCAAACCCGGCCGCCGCCTTGCGGTCTGCCATGTGCGGATCTGCAGTGCCGACGGCGGTGAACCGGTGGCGGTTTCGTCCTGCACATATGCCGTTCCAGCAGGTTGAACGAAATATACGGTAATATAATACCGTATAAATAAGTCATTGGTTTCAAATGCAAAATACCGCATTTAGTGTTGACGTACGCGCATGTCTTGGTTAGAAGGCTGTCGAACTTCACGCTTGCCCGCAACCTTGCGTGCACAAGCAGTCCCCGATGACCGGGGGCAAACCCTTGATTTAGAGAGTTTCCGATGAAAACCTATTCTGCAACAGTGAAAGAAGGGGCGGAGGCCAAGAAATGGCTGCTGATCGATGCCGAAGGCCTCGTGGTCGGCCGGCTTGCCTCGCTTATCGCCACTCGCCTGCGCGGCAAGCACAAGCCGATGTACACGCCCCATATCGATTGCGGTGATCATGTCATCGTCGTCAATGCTGAAAAAATCGTCCTGACCGGCAACAAGGCTGCCGACAAGACCTATTACTGGCACACCGGATATCCCGGCGGCATCAAGGAGCGCAAGGCGCAGCAGATCCTGGATGGCAAGCACCCCGAACGGATTGTCGAGAAGGCAGTCGCACGAATGATGCCGGGCGGGCCGTTGTCCAACGGCCAGCTCAAGAACCTGCGGGTCTATGTCGGTCCCGATCACCCCCATGAAGCGCAGCAGCCGGAGCCGTTCGATGTCGCCGCGCTCAATGCCAAGAATACGAAGAGGAACTAACCGTGGCCGATCAGGAAACCACAAAGCTTGAGGATTTGGCCGATGCGCTGGGAGAGGGCGGCGCGGTAGATGCCGCACCCGCACTGCCAGAGCCCAAGATCGATGCCCAGGGCCGGTCCTATGCAACCGGCCGCCGCAAGAACGCCATTGCCCGGGTGTGGATCAAGCCGGGCGCCGGACGGATCACGGTCAACGGCCGCGAGTTCGAAACCTATTTCGCCCGACCGGTGTTGCGCATGGTGCTGCAACAGCCGATCGTCGCAGCCGAGCGCACGAACCAGTTCGATGTGGTGTGCACGGTTACCGGCGGCGGGCTGTCCGGCCAGGCGGGTGCGGTGCGCCACGGGCTTGCCCGCGCCCTGACCAGATATGAGCCAGCGCTTCGGAGCGTGCTCAAGAAAGGCGGCTTTCTCACCCGTGACTCACGGGTCGTGGAGCGCAAGAAATACGGCAAGGCCAAAGCGCGCCGGAGCTTCCAGTTCTCCAAGCGTTAAGTCCTTCGCAAATCATCTTCAAACGAAGACAAAAGCCCCGGATCACTCCGGGGCTTTTTTGCTGGATCATCCGCCAGCCATGTCACCACATCATGACCGCCGTACTGCCGCCTGCCCAGTTGAGGTAAAGCCGGATGCGCAGCACATAGGTTTTTCCAACATCAAGCCAGGTGGTGATGTTGGCGTTCAGGCCGGTGCCGCTGTCGTCATCGCCGTCAACGAAATGCAGGCCGTCGTCCCGGTCTTCGAACAGCACCATGACCGTATCGGATTGCCCGAATGTGCGGATCGAGTACTCCCGTGTGGATTCCGGTGTGATGCGGAAGTTCACCTGTTCGGCCGGTTGCAGCGACAGTGCTTGAGACCTGTAGGGCTCCAGTACCGGATATTTGGTGTTGGCGATCGGCGGATAGAAACGTTTGACCTCGGCAATGTCACTATCCGACAGGCCAAGAGCCGGCGTGATGCCGCCGCGGTGTTCTGGCGGTTGCAGAATAAGCCCGCCCGGGAAACCGTAATGCATGATCGAATCGGGGTCCCATGCCGAGCCCTCAACCGCTGCTGCAGGTAGTTTTCGCAACACATTGTGCAGGGTCTGCGCGGGTGGCCAATTGTTGGGCGAGCCACCGAAATAGGCGTAAACCGCCTGTTCGTCCCAGACAATTCCTGAGAACGGGTTCTGGTGTTCGTGGGGAAACGCCAATGTGTGGCCGATTTCGTGGACCGCAACATCGACACCGCGTGTATCGGTGGCAATCGGCCAGCCGAAGTTCATGGTTCTTTCCTGTTGGCCCGGAATGTCGATGATATCGCGGCCCACATAAGACCATGCGCCATCACCCGGGAGGAAACCAATACGGACCTCGGCATCGTCGATATTTGTGACCTCCTCGAATTTGAGGCCGATACCGACGTCTTCCCAGATCCCGAAACCGTCGCGCACAAGATCCAGTTCTCCTGCCGGTCCAGCCCAAGGTCCGTTGGTGAAGAAGTAATAGCGCAGGGTCGTGCCGTTTACCCATTTCCTGTTCAGGTAACGGATCAGGCGGGCCCGGTGCATGGAGACTTCAGGGCCGAACACACGTTCGGGGACCTCGGGCAAGCCACAGAAGCGATGATCGCCATCGGTGTCGCCGGGATCGGCTTTGTGATGGTGGCCGTGGGCGGTTTCCAGGTGTTCTATCCTGGCTGAGAGTTTGTCGATTTGTTTTGTCAGAGCGCGAAGGTTGTCTGCCATGATGTGCTCCTTTCTTGGGCAGGCGCAACGTCGACGCAGGATGTGGTGTTACGAAAACACGGTAACGTACAGGCTGGCTGTTGCGCGTTGTGCGGGACCCGCTGTGGTTGGTGCCCGGGTCCTCATTTGTGGCAAGAGGCCATCAGCGAACGCTAGCACTCAACCGATGCGGGTGAATGTGGGTATTCGCACATATGGCCGCTCAAAAGACGCTGCGGATGGTGTGGAACTGGTGTCATATGATCTAGAGCGTGTCGCATTAACATGGATTCACTTGATGGTGCCAAATCAGTTCGCCGGTCAGGCGCGGCGTGCAGCGCGATGTGGGCATCGGGCAAGCGCTGCAACGCAGCCGGGGGGCTGATTTGGCCCACCGAAGGCCGGGTTTTCGCGCCCGCTGGACAGCGTTACGGCCCACTTGTGGTCACCCAGACCACGGCGTGGACCGTGCCTTGCCAGCAGACGCGAAAACCCGGTCAAGTGAATCCATATTAATGCGACACGCTCTAGGCAAAGTTGAACCTGCCGTGACCTGTGATAGGCTTTCGCATCGCAATTCAAGCCATGACCGGTAGCACCCTGACGTACCGCAACACATTATTGTCCGTTCTCATGGCGCTAGCTGGCTTTGGCGTCTGCCTGTTCGGTGCCGCCGGTCAGGGCGAAGCGGCGCAAAAGGCAGCCCTTGTGATCGGTAATGGCGCCTACACTTCCGCGCCGGCGCTCAATAATCCGGCCAATGACGCCAGAGACATTGCCCAACGGCTGAGCACTTTGGGTTTTGATGTGATCACCGTCGTCGATGGCGACCACCGGCAGATGCTCGATGCTTTGTCGGCGTTCGGCCGGGCTGCCACAGGTGCCGAGGTGGCGTTGTTTTACTATGCCGGGCACGGTGTGCAGGTGGCCGGGCGCAATTGGCTGTTGCCGGTCGCGTCGGACATCGAAGTGGCGGCCGACCTGCCGTCACAGGCGGTTAAAACCAATGACATCATTGATGTGATGGAAGCATCCGGGGCGTCATTGAAACTGGTCATGCTCGATGCCTGCCGAAACAATCCGTTACCAAAGGCGGCCTCTCGCAGCGCTTCGCGTGGGTTGGCCCGGGTAGATGCCGGCACCGCTGGTACGATGATCACGTTTGCCACAGCGCCAGGCGATGTTGCTGCTGACGGCAATGACCGTAACAGTCCATTCACGGCAGCTCTCCTTTTGCATATTGCGACCCCGGGGCTGGAAATACGCCAGCTCATGGGGCGGGTGCGCGAGACGGTTTATACCAATACGAGCAAACGGCAGCTGCCGTGGGTGAACGAGGCGCTGATCGGAGAGTTCTATTTCGGGGGAAGGGATCCCTCAGCGCTGCAGATTCCGTTTGCGAAAAACGACACCACGAGCACAACGAAGCCGCAAGAGCCGCAGTCTGATGGACCGAGTGAAAAAGAGGCTTTTGCCCTGGCACAGTCGATCAATACAGAGGGCGCATGGGATGCATTTCTGGATCGTTATCCAGATGGCGCCTATGCGGCATTCGCAATCGCTGCGCGCGACAAACTGACTGCAGGGTTACGCACAGCGCGAACCAGCGATCCCGGAAACGATGTTCCATCACCGGATGATGCCGCTGATCAAACCAGTGGTTTTCTCATCCCTGATTCCGACGGGCGGCCGATTGTGCCATCGGAGCTGGAAAAGTTTTCAAAGGCTGAACTGCGCATTGCACGGAACGAGATTTTCGCCCGCCGTGGACAGTTCTTCAAAAGTGCCGATCTGAACCGCCGCTTCGAACAATTTCCCTGGTACCAGCCCTACACATGGAGTGTCAGCCTGAACCCGGTGGAAAGCGATAATGTGAACCTCTTATTGCAGACGGAAAGAAGCCGTTGATCCGGACATTGCTGTCAGCGGCGCTGTCGGCGTTTGTCGTTTCAGGCGCTAACGCACACGCCGGCCAGTATGGTGCACCGCCCAACGATCTCCGCGCCCGGCTGGATGCCCTGGTGGCTGCCTATCCCGACCATCTTGTAAGTCACACCATGACAGAGGTTATCTGGCGTGACGGTTCAAGAATGGCGGTCTCGGACGGCCGCACGGACAAGACATTTGCGGAACTGCTGAATGCGCCGGACATCGACGACATGTTCGCCTTTGCCTATCCAGCAGGGATCACGGCTTCAGCGCCTCAGGTGAACCATGATCCCGGCCGTATCAGGAATGAAGCATTCTTTGCAAAAATCTATGGCGATTGCCGCGAGGACGGCCGCCCGGCGATGGCCCGGGTCGGATGGATCCGCAGGTACAAAGGGGGCGGTGTGAAGGTCACGACGATAAATCAAATCGATGGTGCGTTGGCCAGGGTATCGGCTGACCTTGAGAAACTGCCGCGAAAGTTCGTCAGATATCTGATCCCGTCGGCCGGCACTTACAATTGCCGGATAATTGCCGGCACCCAGCGGCTTTCGGTTCATGCCTATGCGGCAGCAATCGACATCAATGTGAAAGCCGCCGATTACTGGCGGTGGTCGAAGCCTGATGCAAACGGACGTTATCGGTGGCGCAACAAAATCCCCATGGAGATTGTTGAGATCTTCGAGCGGCACGGCTTCATTTGGGGCGGGCGCTGGTATCACTACGACACCATGCATTTCGAGTACCGGCCGGAGCTGATATTCAGCAGGCCCTAAAGCGGTTCATTTCTGCACATCCAGCATGAAGGTCAGAAAGCCTGAGGTGTCATCCATCATTTCCTTGAACACCGAGAAGACATCGGGATGTGCTGGATCGAGCCGGCCGTCGATCTGACCCGGCTGAAAGGTGAGCCGGGCCTCGTATTTCTTGGCGACACGCTGCATTCGGCCGTTTTCCGGCAGGCAGATCATGTAGAGCTTGCCAATATTGCGGTTTCGGGCCGCAGTGAGCGCCCGGGCCATCAACTCCGTGCCGATGCCGGTATCCTGCCAGTCTTTTTCGACGCTGAAGGCCAGTTCCGCCTCGAACGGCCAGGTATCGGCGATTAGACGCAGTTCCGCCACAGCCCGGAGAATGCCCTCGACAAAACACCCATAAACTACTGAATTTAGGGAATAAACAGTGTTGCAATAGGTGTCGACGAACTCTTCACTGACAGCATGGCCGAAGCGGAGCCGCCGGGTTTCCGTGTCGAGCCGTTGCAAATGTTCGCGGAAAAGCGCCATTTCCGTCGGCCAGAGCTTGCGGTATTCAAGAATTTCGTTTGCCGGTGATGCCAATGCGGTCATTCGGATATCCTCCTCGCGACTCATCAGGTGTTACCAAGGCTGGGAGATAGGTACGTATAATGTCAAGATTGTGCACTGCACATTAAATTACCATTAAATTTGTGCGGTGCGGCAATTGGGCCTGAACGGGTGTTTAGGCGCTTTCGTTTGGCGGTTCTTTCCGGTAAACCCTGCACGCCCGGCTATCGGGCCAGGAGTTGGGAGCAATGAGCATGGATAAGATCAAGGCGGGCGTACTTGGCGCATCGGGCTATACGGGTGCCGATCTGGTGCGACTGGCGGCCTGTCATCCCAATGTCGAGATCAACGTGCTGACGGCGAATGCCCATGCGGGCAAGCATCTGGGCGAGGTGTTTCCGCATCTGGGCGGCCTCGACCTGCCGCGCATGGAAGCCGTCGAAGATACCGACTGGGCGGCACTGGATGTGGTGTTCTGCGGTCTGCCGCACGGAACCACACAGGAGATCATTGCCGGATTGCCAGATCATGTGCGGGTTGCCGACATGTCGGCGGACTTCCGTTTGCGCGATGTGGAGACCTACGCACAGTGGTACGGTCATGAGCACCGTGCCCCGGAACTGCAGCCAGATGCCGTCTATGGTCTGACCGAGCACTATCGGGAACACATTGCCGATGCCCGTCTGGTGGCCTGTCCCGGATGTTATCCGACCGCGGCACTGCTGCTGCTCATTCCGCTTGTTAAGGCAGGTGTCATCGGTGCGGACCGGCTGATCATAGACGCCAAGTCGGGGGTCTCCGGCGCCGGCCGCGGGGTGAAGCAAAACACGCTGTTCTGCGAGGCAGGCGAGGGGCTTTCACCCTACAGTATCGCAAGCCACAGGCATGGACCTGAAATCGAACAGGAGCTTTCGGTCGCCGCAGGCCACAATGTGCTGGCCACCTTCACACCACATCTGGTGCCCATGAGCCGGGGTGAGTTGCTGACTGTCTATGCCAATGTCGCGGATGGCGGTTCAGCGTCCGATGTGCGTGCGACACTGGAACAGGCCTATCGGCATGAACCTTTCGTCAGGCTGGTGCCGGAAGGCATGTATCCGGCAACCCAGCATGTGCGGGGTTCGAACCATTGTCTGCTCGGTGTCTATGAAGACCGGGTGCCGGGCCGGGTCATTTTGGTGTCGACCCTGGACAATCTGGTCAAGGGCTCAAGCGGGCAGGCGCTGCAGAATATGAATGTAATGTTCGGTTTGTCCGAGACCACGGGTCTTGGACAACAGCCAATGTTTCCATAAGCCTGCCGTGGGTAGAATCAGCCGGTCTTGATCCGTGCGCCCCGGTGGTTCTTGACGTAGGTGCCCGGCGCGTCTTCGATTACCTCGAGCTCGCCGTCGCCGGGTATGCGGGCATCGACCTTCTTGCCGGAACGGGCGCCCAGCCACTTGGACCAGTCCGGCCACCAGGAGCCTGGGTGTTCTTCCGCGCCGTCGAGCCATGCTTCAAGGGTCTTGGCATTTTCGTCGTTGGTCCAATATTGGTACTTGCCCAGCGACGGTGGATTGACCACGCCGGCAACATGGCCGGAACCGGAGACCACCAGCCGGGTCTTCCCGCCCAGAAACTTGCCGACCTTAAAGGTTGAGGGCAATGGCGCGATGTGATCATCACGGGCAGCAAGGTTGTAGACCGGGACTTTCGATTTCTTGAGATCGATCTTGACCCCATCGAGCACCATATTGCCGTTCGACAGATCGTTCTGCAGATAACATGTGCGCAGATAATAGCTGTGCATGGCGGCCGGCATACGGGTCGAATCGGAGTTCCAGTACAGCAGGTCGAATGGGAACGGCTCCTTGCCGAGCAGGTAGTTGTTGACCACATAGGACCAGATCAGGTCGTTGGAACGCAGGAAGTTGAAGGTCGAGGCCATGCTCTTGCCCTCGAGATAGCCCTTCTCCGCCATCCGGCTTTCAAGCGATTGAAGCTGTTCCTCGTCAATGAAGATCTTTAATTCGCCGGCGTCCTCAAAATCCACCTGGGTGGTGAACAAGGTGACCGCGTGGATGCGCTTGTCTTTCTTGGCCGCCATGTAGCCCAGGGTGGCTGACAGCAAGGTACCGCCGATGCAGTAGCCGATCGCATTGACCTTTGGTTCGCCAGTGGCGCGCAGAACCGCATCGACCGCCTCTAAAATTCCTTCGGTCATGTAATCGGCGAACGTCTTCGTGGCGAGCTTTTCATCCGGATTGACCCAGGACATGACGAAAATCGTAAAGCCTTCCGCCACTGCCCATTTGATGAACGACTTCTGGTCATTGAGGTCCAGGATGTAATACTTGTTGATCCAGGGGGGGACGATCAGCAACGGCCGCTTATAGACCTTTTCGGTGGTCGGCTCGAACTGCAACAGCTGGAAAAGTTCACACTGGAACACCACCTTGCCGGGTGTGACCGCGATGTTTTCGCCAACCTCGAACGCGCTGGCATCGGTCTGGCTGATGCGGAGCTCCCCCGCTTCCTCATCAAAGTCCCGGGTGAAATTCTCCATGCCCTTGACCAGGTTTTCCGCGTTCGATCCGAGTGTTTCGCGCAAGACGGCTGGATTGGTTACGACAAAATTCGACGGTGACAGAGCATTGGCGATCTGCTCGACGTAGAAATTGGCCTTGCGCCGGGTGTGGTCGTCCACATCGTCGGCGCCCTCGACTATATCCTGGGCCCATTTTGCGGTGATCAGGTATGACTGTTTGAGGAAATCGAAGACCTGGTTTTCCTCCCAGTCCTTATCCCGGAAACGCCGGTCTCCGGCATCCGGCACTGCTACCGGGTCGACATCCTCGCCCAGTGCCTTCTTCCAGGCGTTTTGCCAAAGATCCGTGTGCTGGCGCCAGAGCTGCATCTGGGCGTTGAAAAACAGATCCGGCTTGGACATGTAATCCTGGGCAATGTCGCCCAGTGTCCTGGCCACATTGCCGAGCTCTTCGCTGCGGGATTGGTGCGACTTGGCTGTGTCGTCCGGCGAGGCGAAGGCCGCAAAAATCTCGGCTGTCTTTTCCGCCACCTTTGCCATGTTGCTGGCAAACTCGGTTGGATCGGATATGCGGTAGCCGTTGTCTTCAGGCTGATCCGATTTGCTCATGATCTGTCGTTCCCTGGCCCATTTGGTAAGGCGTGAAGCCCATTAAACAGATATTTGCCCGCCTGGTCGAGCCCCGCGGGCGATCTGCAGATTTCGTGGTTAAGTCGGAGTTAACGCGTTTGGTGTGTCATAGGGCAATAGATCTTGTGTCGATTCGACCTCCTGCCCGGAGGCGGCATGATGATCTGCAGGTGTGTCTGCTTTGTGGTGTGTTCGGTGGTGAGCAATATGGTATCGAGGGTCTCCAGTTCAATTTCAATCGGCAGGTATTTGGCGCCGCGGTGGCAAGATGCCTATCGCCAAGTCGCGGCTACTGCGGTTCTGGGGCTTTCAATTCTACTGATTGCCGGCTGTGCGGAACATGACGCAACGGCGTATCGCGCGGATGAAGCGATGCCTCAACCTCAGGCGTCTCCGGTGCAGGAGAACACACAAGCCACAGTCACAAATTCCGGTCCGATGAATTTGCAGCCACCGGACAGTACCATAATTGCCGATGTTTCCGGGGCGCCCGAGAGCCCGGCGCCGGTCCAGCCGGCAAGCGTTCGGAATGATTCCAGCCGGCTTGCGTTTCTTGAATGGTTCGGCAGTGCTGCAGACCGTGCCCGTGTCAATTCTCCGACCGATGAGCTGCGCAAATCGCGCGATTTCACGATCAATCAGGAGCAACCGTCTAAGGCAACCGCCCAGACCCCGTCCCCGCAACAACCATTTGCGATCAGCAACAATTCGCGGCTTGTGCCGACCTATAAAGACGGCTTGCCGGGGGTTGAACAATCCATTCGAACGACGGCCTCGCTGGATCGCGGCAACGCCGATGTTACCGGCTCCGTGAGCGTGCCGGTCAAACCTGTTGAGGCAACCAGTGACAGTAACTCCGTAAAGCCTGCGGCTAAAAATGTGCAGGCTCCCCAATCCCCGGTGGAAAGCAACGACCAGACCGCAGAGCAGCGCCAGGCTGCAACAGTTCCCGACCCGGTCGGCGAGACGCCGGCGGCACTCAGCCTGCCGGACAGAAACAATCCGATCAGATTGCACATCTCGCGCAACGTCCCGGGATTTAGTTCGCAGGAAAAAGTGGTGTTGACTAAACTGGCCGCGCTCCAGGTGAAAACCGGACTTAGTATCCATATCCACGGCGTGGCTCGCGGCATATCCGGTGACCCCCGCAAGAGCGGTGAGCGCGTACGCCGGTTGCATCGTCACGCAAAGAGGGCCATTGCCGTGCTCGCCGTGAATGGTGTTTCCCGCTCGAGGATCACGATCACAACGGCGGAACAGCGCATTACCGGTATCGATCTGGGTTCATTCAGCACCGCAGATGAAGACCGGCTGGATTTTTCGCTCGAATGACCGTTGCACGGTGGACCGGGGTGTTGGTTTCCAGCTTTTCCTTGACTTAGACCCACCCGTTTCAATACCAAGGAACCGACAAGGCACCCGGTATCATCGGAATGTCTTCCCCATTTCGTTGGTATAAGCTTACATATGGCCGTCACCAATCCCAACAGCCTTGGAAAGGGTTGCCCGAACTATGAGTGAGCCCCTGAAACTGGGGATCGCAGGTCTCGGTACCGTCGGGACAGGCGTTCTGCAACTGATCGATGCCAATCGGGAGGTTTTTGAGCGCAGATGCGATCGGCGCGTCGAGGTTACAGCCGTGAGCGCCCGCAGCAGGAACCGCGACCGCGGTGTGGATCTGGACGGTTATCAATGGTTTGACGATTGCGTTGATCTTGCCCGGTCAGCGGATATTGATGTTTTCGTCGAACTTATCGGTGGTGAAGACGGTGCTGCCATGGCATCGGTTGAAGCGGCCCTGAACGCGGGCCGCCACGTGGTCACCGCCAACAAGGCGATGCTTGCCTTTCACGGCACCGCACTGGCGAAACTGGCTGAACAAAACGGCGTGGGATTAGGCTTTGAGGCGGCGGTTGCCGGTGGTATTCCGATCGTCAAGACGATGCGCGAGAGCCTTGCGGGCAACCGAACCGACAAGGTGTTCGGAATTCTCAACGGTACCTGCAACTACATCCTGACCAATATGGAACGCGAGGGCAGGGACTTCGCGGATGTGCTGGCGGATGCGCAACGGCTCGGCTATGCGGAAGCAGACCCGACCTTCGATATCGGCGGCTTTGATACTGCCCATAAGCTTGCCATATTGACGTCGCTGGCGTTCGGCACCGAAATCGACTTTTCGTCAGTTTATGTCGAGGGCATCGAGCGGATTACTTCCCAGGACATCCAGATTGCCGGCGAACTGGGCTACAAAATCAAACTTCTTGGCGTCGCGCTCGAGACCGAGACGGGCATCGAGCAGCGGGTCCACCCGACACTGGTGTCAGCACAATCCATAATCGCCCAGGTCGATGGCGCTTTCAACGCAATCGCGGTGAACGGCGATTTTCTAGGTCCCCTGATGCTGGAGGGACAAGGTGCTGGAGCGGGACCGACCGCATCGAGTGTTGTCGCCGATATTGCAGACATTGCCCGTGGCCATATCGGTGCTCCTCTGGGGTGTCCATGCGATCAGCTTCGGCCATATAAGCGCGCCCGCATGCGGGCGCACAGGGGTGGATATTATGTGGCGCTTGCGGTGCGTGATCGGCCGGGCGCATTCGCGGCCATTGCGCAGCGCATGGCGGAACAGAACATATCGCTTAAAAGTATCGTTCAGCGCGGATCTGAAATAGATGTGGATATCAACGGACAGGGCAAGGGTGAAACGCAAGAAACCCGTGCAGTTGTATTGATTACCCATGATACGCTTGAGAAATCCATGCGCGATGCATTGTCCGATATCGAGGCCGACGGAGATATCACGGAAGCACCGCGGATGATCAGAATAGAACAACTATAAATACAAGCGCTGATGCGCGGTGAATTTTGAATGGGGAGTAAGATGGCGGAACAATCCCGGGCTTTGGATCGTGTTCTGGCGATTGAATTGGTGCGTGTGACCGAACGTGCAGCGGTTGCTGCAGCCCGGCTGCGTGGGCGCGGTGATGAGAAGGCCGCGGACCAGGCGGCAGTCGATGCCATGCGCCGCGAACTCAATGCGCTCGATATACAAGGTACCGTGGTGATTGGCGAAGGTGAGCGGGACGAAGCGCCCATGCTCTATATCGGCGAAACGGTTGGGACCGGCAAGGGCCCCAAAGTGGACATTGCGCTGGATCCCCTTGAGGGCACAACCATTGCAGCCAAGGCGATGCCCAACTCCCTTGCGGTCATTGCCATGGCTGAAGACGGCAGTCTGTTGCATGCGCCGGATGTATATATGGACAAGATTGCAATCGGTGGCGATTACGAAGACGGACTGGTGGACCTTGATGCACCGGCCGGCGACAACATACAGGCGCTTGCCAAGGCGAAAGGCGTTCCGGTTTCGGAAATCACTGCGTGTATCCTGGACCGGCCCCGACACGGTGCCCTTATCGAGGCGGTGCGGGAAGCCGGCGCTGCCATCCAGTTGATTGGCGATGGAGACGTTGCCGGTGTAATCAACACCACCAATCCGGACGAAACCGGAATTGATATCTATATGGGGGTTGGCGGTGCGCCCGAGGGCGTTTTGGCTGCGGCTGCCCTGCGCTGCATAGGCGGTCAGATGCAGGGACGCCTGGTGACCAGCAATGCGGAGCAAAAAGAACGCGCCAAGAAAATGGGTATTGACGATTTCGACCGAAAATTCACCTTGCATGAAATGGCATCGGGCGATGTCATGTTCGCGGCAACCGGGGTGACCGACGGATCCATGCTCAGTGGTGTGAAAATCAAAGGCAATGCGATCCACACACACACGGTCGTGATGCGCTCCTCTACCGGGACAACGAGATGGATCAAGGCGCGGCACACACAATTGGCCAAGTTCGAATAGAACACTGTCGGGCCGTCGCCCCATCCAGTCGACGAGCGGCTGTTAGACGGTGAACCAGGATAGCTATTTTCTGGATGTGGAAAGCTCGGTTTCCGGCCGGAGCTGGCGGGATCGTCTGAGCGATCAGCGTACTGCGCAGACAATTTCACAGATGTACGAGTTGCCCGACATTCTGGGCCGTGTGCTGGCGGCGCGCGGTGTGGCCGCGGAAAATGTCGAACCGTTTATGGCGCCGACCTTGCGTGACTTGATGCCTGCGGCTGCGGCGATCCAAGATCTTGATGCCGGTGCGGAGCGAATTGTTGCCGCCGTCAGGGGAGGAGAACGCATCGGGATTATTGGCGACTATGATGTTGACGGTATTTGTTCGTCGGCACTGATGACCCGCTTTTTCCGTCATCTCGGCAATGAGCCGCTGGTCCACATTCCCCATCGGCTGGACGAGGGATACGGCCCGAATGTCGCGACGCTCGACCGGTTCAAGGCCGAAGGAATAAGCCTGGTGATCACGGTTGATTGCGGGATCGGTGCGCACGAACCGATGTCTCATGCGGAAACGCTGGGAATGGATGTGTTGATTGTTGATCATCATCAGGCCGGCCAGCATCTGCCGCACGCCAATGCTGTGATCAATCCCAACCGCCTGGACGATCTGTCGGGCCAGGGTCAGCTGTGCGCTGCCGGTGTATCATTTGTGCTGCTTGCCACGGTTCACGCCCAATTGAAGCGGAGCGGCTACTACCAGTCCGCCGGACTGGAAGACGCCGACTTGCTTGGATGGCTGGATCTGGTGGCGCTTGCCACGATTTGCGATGTGGTGCCGCTGACCGGACTGAACCGGGCTCTGGTGACCCAGGGGTTCAAGGTTATGTCGCGGCGCGGCAATACCGGGCTTGCCGCACTGTCTGACGCTGCGGGGCTGAAACGCCGCCCTGACACCCATGCCGCGGGCTTTGTTCTGGGACCCAGGATCAATGCTGCCGGGCGGTTGGGGTTTTCGGAACTGGCGCTCGAACTCCTCACCACTTCTGACCGGGCACGGGCATCGCGGATTGGCCAGGAGCTTGAAGTCTTGAACAAGCAGCGCCAGGCAATTGAACTCAGCGTGTTCGAACAGGCCATGGCGCAAGGCGAGGATGCGGTTGGCAACTCCGAGGATGTACCGGCGCTCATTGTTACCGGCGATAATTGGCATGCGGGTGTTCTGGGCCTGGTGGCGGGCCGCCTGAAAGACCGTTTTGGACGCCCGACAATTGCTGTCAGTTTCAATGCAGATGGGCTGGGCCAGGGGTCCGGGCGGTCAATACCAGGGGTCGATCTGGGCGGCACTGTGCGCGATGCGGTTGATGCGGGGCTTCTGGTCAAGGGTGGTGGTCACGCTATGGCGGCGGGGCTGACCCTGGAGCGCTCTGGCCTTGGTGCGTTTCGGGCGTTTCTCGAAGAGCGCCTTGCCAGCGACGTAGGCGATGCGGTGGCGCGCGCAAGCCTTAGTATTGACGGTGCACTCAGTGCCGGTGGTGCAACCATAAAGCTGATCGAGATGCTGGAACGGGCGGGACCTTTTGGGATGGGCAATCCAACACCGCGTTTTGTGTTTCCAAACCACCGGATCGTCTATAGCGATCTGGCCGGCCAGGAACATGTGCGTTGCACACTGGCGGGCGGGGACCGGAGCCGGCTGAGCGGTATTGCATTTCGCGCGCTCGGCAGTCCTCTGGGTGACATACTGCTCGAAAATGGCGATGTGCCGGTTCACCTGGCGGGCCGCCTGAACATCAACGATTGGGGTGGCAAGCGTACAGCGCAACTGCTCATTGACGATGCGGCGCTGGCGGAGTAGTGGCATAATCGCCCGGGGTTTGAGGGAAGGCGACAAAATACCCTTCACGCGGTGTCGAGACGCCTTGCATTTCACAATGATCCCCTCTAAAAGGAGCCCCGCTTGCACTTGCTGCGGGCCCTTCGTCTATCGGTTAGGACGCCAGGTTTTCAACCTGGAAAGAGGGGTTCGACTCCCCTAGGGCCTGCCACATTTTGATGCAAGAAGCAGCGAGTTCCCTCATATCGTAGCTTAATGCGCGGTCGGTTTGACCATGAATTGACCGTTGATCCAGCTCAATGGACACCTTTGCGGTAGGATTTGCGAGGTGCCGGCGCCTGCGCAGAGGCCGCCCAACTCCCAGAACGCTTCATGTTCAAACTGTTCCGTATAAATATGAAATGCTCCAGATTTATCGATACTTAAGGCATTTTGACTAAGCTTCCCGGTTGCTGGCGGTGCTGGATGAGGCATAATTCATGGTACGGACGAATAACAAGCCGACAACAGGCGAACACCACACGTTGCAGCGCGATATGCTGGTCACCGTTTCTGCAACGCTCTGTGCCCTTGTGCTGGCGAATATTTTTGACGTTGCCGAAATGTGGCATGGTTGGGCAGACAGCTATGAAAACTGGGAAGTTGATGAAATCCCGTTCACCCTGGCCATCTTGTCGTTTGGACTAACATGGTTTGCCATCCGCAGATGGCTGGAGTTTCGGGAACAGGTTTCGCGGACCGAACAGGTCAACGTCAAGCTGCAGGCAGAAATCGATCGGCGTATCAGTATTGAAGCCGCTCTTGACGCAGCCAGGGTCGATGCCGAGATGTTGGCCGAAAAAGCCCAGCAGTCCAATCTGGCGAAGTCGGAATTCCTCGCCAATATGAGCCATGAAATTCGCACCCCCATGAATGGTGTGCTGGGTATGGCGAGCCTGCTGATCGATTCGAAGCTTGATGATGATCAGCAGGAATGCATCGAAGCAATCGTCCATTCAGGCGAAGCGTTGCTGACCATTCTCAATGACATTCTCGATTTCTCGAAGATTGAAGCGGGTAAGCTCGAATTGGAAACATTGGAATTTGATCTGGTGGCGATGATTGACAGTGCGATAGAGCTGTCTGCACCACAGGCTCATGGCAAGGGCCTGGAGATCCCGACCTATGTGGCAGCGTCGGTGCCGCGTAAACTTCGCGGTGATGATGGGCGAATTCGCCAGGTGCTTCTCAACCTGATCAACAATGCCGTTAAGTTCACGGAAAGCGGTGGCGTCTCCACAGAGGTTTCGGTGCATCTGGAGGAGAGCCGGGCCGATGCTGTTATCTTGCGTTTTGATATAGCCGACACCGGCATCGGCATTCCAGAGGATATGCGGGAAAGAATATTCGAACAGTTTTCCCAGGTCGATGGATCAGCATCAAGGCTTCATGGTGGAACCGGCCTTGGGCTTGCCATCTGCAAGCGCCTGGTCAGTTTGATGGACGGCGAAATAGGAACGGAAAACCGCGAGAAAGGGGGGAGCCGCTTCTGGTTCACCGTGCGTCTTGAGCGGTGTGAGGATAGCGGGCTTTGGGCCGATGAAATTCAAGGACCGCTGCTCGATCGCAACATTCTGGTGGTCGATGACAACCAAATCAACAGACGGGTTTTCGAAAAACAACTCAATGCTCTTGGCGTCGAGGTAACCTTGGCTGTGAATGCAGAGAGTGCATTGGCGAAACTCCGGTCGGCAGCGGAGGGTAATCGGCCGTTTGATATCGCCATCTTAGACCATATGATGCCGGGAACGGATGGCATCGATCTTGCCGCGATGATCCGCGATACGCCCTCGACGACCCGGGCAAAGCTGGTGTTGTCATCATCTTCCGGCCTGATCAATTCAAACAGCAAGGCCCGAGAATTCGGGTTCGATGCGGCCCTGCCAAAACCCCTGCGTCCCGGCGCCTTGATCAAATGCCTGAACAGCCTGTTCGGTTCGTCCGATGCAGACCTGCCGTGTCAGTCCGCAGCTGTGCTGGAGAATGCCGATGTGGACAACTCGGCGTCACGCATATTGCTGGCAGAGGACAACCACATAAACCAGAAAGTCGCTGCTGCAATGTTGAAGGGTCAAGGCTATCGGGTCGATGTGGTCGGTAACGGTTTGGAAGCGATCGAGGCGTTGCGCAACGTTCCATATGAGCTGGTTCTGATGGATGTCCAGATGCCGGACATGGACGGCATCGAAGCAACGCGAAAGGTCAGGCAGTCAATAAGCGTCAACGCCAAAATACCGATAATTGGCGTGACCGCTCACGCATTGCAGGGTGACAAGGAACGGGTCATCGAGGCGGGCATGAATGACTATGTGACAAAACCGATAGATAAGAATCTGCTGCTCGACAAAGTTGCCAAATGGATCGCAATCGGCCCAAATGAACAACCGTGCGATGAGGCGGTGTCCGATGAACGGTCACTTTCGGGACAAGCCGCCGAGCGTGGGAGAGTTCGACAGGTCAGTTAAGGCTGAACCAACCAGATGCGCTAAAAAATACTAAAATGCTTCCATCGCGGACGGGCTGGTCATATCAACGACCGGCGCGCCAATGGCAGATTGGCGCACAGACTGGATCGCGCGATTAAGGTTGTTCATGCTTCTGTAGGTGCTCAGTGAGCGTGCCACCACGGCGCCATTTTGATCGACAAGGCACCATGTGAAATTCCCGCTGGGCGCACGCCTGATTTCGAACGTCATCATCGTTTCCCTTCAGTTTATGCGGTCCCCTCACCAGTGCACAGCTATTAACTCACGCTGCCGTTTGAACCGGTGCCCCGCCAAAGGAGTACAACTTGACTAGCCGTTTGCTTTGACTAAGCACCGATCATGCGCTTCAAAAATGACGATTCCTAGGCACTGTTTATGCCTGCGTGAAAGTGCTGTGTTTAACCGCAACAGGTGGCGTTATTTGAAATTGCCTCAGTGCGCCAGGCATGTAACATCGAAACAACCCGAGGGGAGGGACCGGACCTTGATGCAGGAGGTTCGGTTATGCGGCACGGCTCAGTCACCCTGGGTGATCTGATTGCGAATGGTGGATCTCTCGAGCTTGGCTGTCAGGTCTGCCGGTTGCATCTTTATATCGATCCAGCCATCCTTCAAATGGCCGTCACTGTGCCGGTTCCAGATGTCTGCGATTACTTGAAATGCCCGCAATGCGGGGTGGAAAACACCGAAGCGGATAATCCGGTTTGGGCACGGCCAGATGCGCGACCGCCGAAAATGGGCGCGGTGGAGTAGAGTGGGTTTTGGGAAAACGAGGATGCAGGATCGTTACGAAACAACCAGCAAGCTAATGAGCCTGCTTTTGCGTCACAACCCCAAGGCTGGTGGATTGAGCCTTGATGACGCCGGGTGGGTGGATGTTGATGCGCTGTTGCAGGCGCTCAGTGCAAAAGGCCACGAGCTCGACCGTGCGCAACTCGATGATCTGGTCGCCTCCAATGCCAAGTCCCGTTTTGCGTTTGATCAAACCGGAACCCGCATACGGGCCGTCCAGGGACACAGCATCGACGTGTCGCTTGGCTATGATCCCATGGTCCCGCCGGACCGGCTCTATCATGGCACCGTCGCGCGGTTTGTGTCTTCCATCAGGACACATGGGCTGATTTCCAAGGGCCGTACCCATGTCCATCTCAGCCAAGACGTGGATACCGCGGTTGTGGTGGGCAAACGCCGGGGTATGGCGGTTGTCCTGACAATCGACACTGCTGCAATGCACGTCGACGGGATTGAGTTTTACCTCGCCGACAATGGCGTCTGGCTGACCCGTGCCGTGGCGGCGCGCTACATCATCGATTGGGGTGACACGCTCTAGTATCCCGAATCAGAAGTTCGCCTGATTTTAGCAGCACCCTCTGTGCGAACTTCTGATTCAAAGGGACACTAGCAAGTTTATATTTCTAGTGTGGTTTTTGGATTTGAAGTTCGTCTCAGAGATTGCCGATATGATGTAACGAACTTCAAAACCACCACACTAGAGCGCTTCATGTTCATACGGAACCGTTTGATGGCGCCAAACCGGTTTGCCCGGCAAGGCGCGATGAGAAGCGCGATGCGGTGCATCGGGCAAGCATCGCAACACCGCCGGCGAGCCGGTTTGGCCCACCGAAGGCCGGGTTTTCACGCCCGCTGTCGGCGTTACGCGCCCCTTGTGGACGATAGTCCACGGCGGGACACGTGCCTTGCCAGCAGACGTGAAAACCCGGTCAAACTGATTCCGTATGAACATGAAGCGCTCTAGGTCAGGACGTCACTTCGCACCGGCGCCAAACCTGAACCGAACTGCCCAGCGTGACATTGGTGCTTGCCGGTGGCGTCAGGTGAACGGTGTCGTCATTGATCAGGTTCATCGACACGACACCTCCGGCATTCTCCTCGCCTTGCGGGATACGATAGGAATAGGAATGCCGACGATAGGTGCCCTGAATACGCTTGCCACCGGGGATGGTAATATTTGAGCCCTGGATCGACATCATTCCACCGTCGGTAAAGCACCAGGTGCCATCAATGGCATCCGCCCGTGCACTCGTCGCCGATACGGTGAGCACCAGGGCACTGACAAGACAGATATGTCGGGATGTCGCTACGCGGACCATGGCTTGAACCTCCATATTGGCGGAGACCATCATAACGCTGGAACCGCGGGTGGGTCCAGATTGGCTGAATTGGTTATGGTAATATCAATGTGAATGGCTCTTTTCAAACGACCAATATTAGGTGCAATTCGATGTTGACCCGGTCACATGCGAGAAAACCAATGAGCGAATTTGTAAACGAGCTTGGACTGCCAATCAGTTATCCGGTACCCGGCTGGTCCGCCCCGCCGCGACCACCGCGAGAACCCATGGAGGGCCGTTACTGCCGGGTGGAGCCTATCGATCCCGAACGTCATGCGGCCGATATTCATGATGCCAATATTGCGGATGTGGAGGGCCGCATCTGGGCGTATTTGGCTTATGGACCGTTTGACACCCAAGACCAGTATCGCCGCTGGATGGAGGCGACCTGTCTGAGTGAGGACCCGCGGTTCCATGCAATAGTCGACCTTGAAACCGGCAAGGCGGCCGGTGTTGCCAGCTATCTGCGTATCGATCCGACGAACGGATCCATCGAGGTCGGCCATATCAATTTTGCACCATCACTGCAGCGCAGCCGCGGCGCCACTGAGGCCATGTATCTGATGATGAAACGCGCTTTCGAACTCGGTTACCGGCGATATGAGTGGAAGTGTCACGCTGAAAATGAAAAATCGCGGAGTGCTGCGATGCGTCTCGGCCTGAGCTATGAAGGGGTGTTTCGCCAGGCGACAGTGGTTAAGGGTCATAACCGGGATTCCGCCTGGTATGCAGCGATCGATTCAGAGTGGTCGGCACTTGATACAGCGTTTCAGACCTGGCTCGATCCGGCGAATTTCGACACCGAAGGCAATCAGCGCCAGCCGCTGTCGGTGCTCACCGCTCCGATACTCGTCAAACGCGGATAGATTACAGCCTGAGCAGCTGGCCAAAGCCGTCAACCGGCTTGTCATATCCCGACAGGCGAAGGGATTGCCAGAACATGCACTGGTTGCTGCACAAAACCGGCTTGCCAAGGGTTTGTTCAGCCTGATCGATGATTTCCGCGGTGCGGATGCCGGTGCAGGATACAAACACCGCATCCGCATCCGGATGGGCGATCTCCTGCACCGCATCATGGATGCGCTGTGGCGCAAGCCTGGCCATCATCTGGTCGTCTTCCTGGCAGAAACCTGCAACATTCAGGATCTCGATGCCGTTCTGTTCGATATACGCCACCATGGTCTTGTTCACATCGTCGGTATAGGGCGTCATGAGGGAAATGCGTTTGATGCCGAGCTTTTCAAATGCCGCAAGTGCCGCCGTGATCGGTGTTACCACTTGAATGTCCGGCCGGCCTTTTTGGATCTGCGCGACCACTTCCTCATAGCCGATCGACACGGTGCCCGACGTGCAGCTGAAGGCCACCACATTGAGCGGTGTGGTCGGCAGGATCTGGCCGGTGGCCTCGGCCAGTTGCGGGCCCATTCGGCGGAGATTTTCTACGGTCACCGGGCAATAGTGGTGAACACGCGAGGTGTAATACATCACTTCGTCATTTTTCGGCAGCATGAGACTGAAGTCGCGCTCGCTGACCATGTCTGTGGACAGGGCGATCAGTCCGATCTTGTGCGGCGCCGGACCGTCATCGAACTGAGGCTCAACAGGTTGCGTGATGGGTTCGATGATTTCGGCAATCGACATTGGCAGGGCCTTTCCGCGTAAACCATTTCATACAACTGAAAACCAGTCATGACCTGGAGCCTAAGCGATTTTGCCTGGCCGTGGAAGGGCTGTGGATGTTCGACATGCGATGGCTATCAGAAGCACCTCGGGATTGCCGCCAACGGACACCAAGACATCACCTCTCACTCAATTCTTGTGGCGGCCGTCGGCACAGACAGCGGTCAATAGTTCACACGGCACGGATTCACTGCGATGCGCGCGGCAATCCGCCAGCGCGTCCCGCTTGGCGATTTCCAGGCTATTGCCCGAACTGCCGCGCCAGCCCCAGCGGCTCTTGCCGTCCCAGTGATAGGCCGCAGCGCATTGCTCGCCGTAGATCGACAGGATGCGGCAGTTTTTCTTCGATTTTTCCGTGCACAGTTTCTTTGCCGCGCGCTCGGCCGAGCGGCGCGTCTCGTAGTTCCAGGTGGCGCCCCATCCGCCATCGACCGCAGCACTGACCGCGCCCCAAACGCTGGGCAACGTCTGTTTTCGGAGTGCGATCAGAAGCTCTACGGACAAGTTACCGGTCTCGCGCATATTGAGTTTACCTTGAAGTGTGCGGATGACCTTCCGTGTCGCCGGGCCCAATTTCCCGTCAATCGAACCGAAGTCATAGTTCAAGTTATACATGATCTTCTGAGCCTGTCTGATCAGGTCAGGGTCAGTGACGAGTTCTTCGCCAATGGCGTTTGAAGAAGCAAGGCAGAACACAACGGCCAGGGCCGAGGCGGTTATTTTGAGGGCATGTCTCATATCTGCTCACGATATCGTTGTTTTGAATCGTTACGGGGCAAGCCTAGCAAATGGTGTTTCAAATTTCGACCCTTTGACGGGCAATATTTTGCCGTAATTTTACCGCGAACCGGGTTGTGGCTGAGGGCAGGGTCACCCGGCTCAACAGATCAGCTTCGAGATAATGGGTCGGTGGTGTGCTGGTCTACCTGCGTGCCGACCGGGTTGTTGATGCGCTGCGTGCCGATTGTACTTTCCGCCGGATTGCATCTGGATTAGGCTTGAGGGCTTGGCCCCGACGGGCCGGCTTTTTTCTTTAGGCGGGTGTCATGTCAGATCGCATCAGCGGCAATATCCTGGCGTTTGTGGCCATGGTCTTGTGGGCAACGCAGTTTCCAGCAATGGCCCATGTCATGCAGGACTGGCAGCCCATATTGATGGCGCCGTTGCGGTTAAGTGCTTCTGCTATTTTCCTGCTGTTCCTGCTGTTGGTGACCGGTGGCGCCCACCATATCCGCAACACCTGCTGGCGTGATGTCTTTTCGCTCGGCGGTCTGGTGCTGACCGGGTCGACCGTGCTGTTCATTTGGGGACAGAAATACGCTCACCCGGTGACCGCCGCGATCGTGATTTCGATGATGCCCGTGATCTCCGCCATCTTCGATTTTTTTCAACGCCGCGACCAGATCACCATCCCTATCGCTGTTGGTATCGTATTGGCGGTGGCGGGTGGCTACATCACAGCACTGGCGCCGGGCCAGGGGTGGTTTGCCTTTGGCCTCCAGGGCGGGGAATTGCTGCTGCTCGCGGCTATTACCCTGTTTGTTTGGTATACCCGCGAAACAACGACACGCCTGGCCGGAATTTCAGAACTTGCGCAGGCCGCTTTCACCCTCACACTGGCGACAATTGGCGCGGCTATCGTTGCGGTGATCGCGGTTCTGCTGGGGTACGCCGAGCCGGAGTTCAATTTCAAACTGGAGTCGGTTGCCATCATCGCGTGGGTTGGCGCAATTGCGGTCGGGTTTTCAATGTCCTTATGGTTTGCCGCAACCCGCAGACTGGGGACAACCGTAACATCGATGCATCATAACCTGGTGCCGTTCTACGTCATGTTGATTGCGGTTGTGGGCGGCGGTCAGATCATAGAAACCCAGGCTTGGGGTGCACTGTTGGTGTGTGTCGGAGCGCTTCTGGCACAAGTTCCGGTGATGGCGTGGATGCGTCGAAGCCGGGTCCAGACGGGTGTGGTTTAGTTTTCGCAGGGGCTTGATCTCACAGCTGTGCGGTTCCATTATCGGGCGGTGCGGACAAAAGTGAGATGGGTCATGGCCACAGCTCGGAGAGGACTTGCTTTAGCGGTGCTGATATTGGGCGCTTCGATCCTGTCCGCCAATGCGACCTCCGGACCGGGCTGTTTCTATGTGGTCAATGTCGCCAGCTGGGATGTTTTGAACATTCGCTCAGGCCCGTCCCACCGAACCACTGTCGTCGGCACGATCGATCCAAATTCACACGGAATCATTTCGCAAAGCGGCGCCTGCCTGCCGTCCGGCATGCCGTTGCGAAAACGCTGGTGCCCGATTGCCCATTACACCGGTGTCGGTACCACAAGAGGGTTTGTCAAAAGGCACTTTCTTGCGCCAAGCGATTGTCCGTAACCGGTCTACGGCGGGTTCAATTGAGATAATCGGGGGCTTCGCGTTCGAGCATCCGCTTCATAGCCTTGAAATGTTCCTGAACCTGTTTGGTCTCTTCCATAAATGCCGGGGCTAACCGGCGGCAGGTTTCATCGTCGAGTACACGCAGTTTCCTGCCGGTCGACATGGCGGTGACCTGATACTCGCAGGCTTTTTCCAGGTAGTAGAAGTCATTATAGGCACGCGACACCGTGTCTCCGGTCACCGTGATGCCGTGATGCGCCATCATCATGATCGAGCGGTTGCCGAGGCCGCGGGCAATGCGCATTCCTTCGTTGTCTTCCCTGACCGCGCCGTTGAACTGATCATCATAGGCGATGCGGTCGTAGAAGCGTAAGGAGTCCTGGTGGCTGTATTCAACCTTCCCGCCTTCGACGCAGACCAGCGCCGTGGCAAAACGCGGATGGGCATGCAGGACGCAGCGTGCAGCAGGTGCTGTGTGGTGAATGTGGTAGTGAATGTAGAAGGCTGAGCGTTCCACCTCGCCATCGCCCTCTATCACATTGCCGGCTTTGTCGACCATGAGCAAGTTCGAGGCGGTCACCTCCGACCAGTGATAGCCCTGTGGATTGATCAGGAACCGGTGTTCATCGACGGCGTAGGAAAAGTGGTTGCAAATGCCGCTCTGCCAGCCTTCGCGCGCTGCCAGCCTGAGTGCTGCGGCCAGGTCGCGGCGTTCTTCATGGGCGCTGGTTGCCGTCATTGCTGGATCCTTTCCCGAGGTCTGGCATTGACCCTAGCAATCCTCCATGGGCCGGGCAACGCCATTTCAAGGTTCTAGCACGACCTCAGGTGACCAGATCCTTTGCCAGACCCATGGCAGGCCGGAGAGCTCCTGCGAGACCTCTACCCGCTCTGGTAATGCCAGTGGGATCGTGTGAGGATTGCTGATGGTGCCCAGCTTGAAGGTGAACACATAGTTCGGTTCAAAGCCCATTCTGAGATCGGACAGGATGACATCCGATCCGTTGCGTTTGAGGGTGTAAAAACCCCTGGAAAACCATTGCAGGCGCTTGGTCGCCCAGTCGTTCTCGAGCCCCTCGAGGAAATCCAAATTGCGCGGATGGGGGGTGAAGGTGAGTATGTCAGTCCGCCCGTCAAACACCGAGTAATAGGCGTTGTAGTAGGTCGTGCCGTCGACGGCGACAATGCGCCAGAACAAGGAGGTGAACGGCCCGGCAATCGATATCACTTGGGCATTCGCTATGCCGGCCCGGTGCAGGGCGGTCTGGGCGGCTGTATCGGCTTGTAGTTTTGCAACCACTGTCCAGCCGAGGTAGGCGGTCGAGAGCATCAGCCCCGCAGCGTTAATGCGGTGGCCGGCGGGCGACGATCGGCGCAGGGCAAGGGCACAGCCCAGGCCGATCAACAGGGGCAGGGTATAGGCCGGGTCGATGATGAAGACGGTCGCCCAGGCAACCGGCGTTGTGTTGAACGGCCAGAAGATCTGGGTGCCATAGACCGTAAAGCCGTCGAGCAGCGGATGGGTCAGCAATGCCAGGAAGGCGAGTGCGTACCAGGCGCGCCAGTGTTCGCGGGCGTTTTTTTGCACGCGGATAATGACTTCGGCCACCAGGGGCGCTGCCAGTGCCAGCACAAACAGGGAATGGCTAGCGCTGCGATGATAGGTGAAATCGCTGACTGGATCGCCCAGGGGTACGAAAACGTCTAAATCCGGCAGTGTCCCGCAGATACCGCCGGCCAGCGCGGCGCGCCAGCCCGCCTTTCTGCCCAAAACCGCTTCGCCAATGGCAGCTCCCAGGGCAATTTGTGTAACCGAATCCATATTTTTCCTTTGCCGGTGCGGTGGACGAACGGGCCAACCATCATATGCCGTTAATACCTTTTTATCGCATTCTTAAGGCTTCACCCATAACCTGTTTGATCACTACGAGATGTTTCTGATTTCCGGAAACATGGGCTGACCTGGGTGACGAAGTGACTGAAACGGACAGTGATCTGAATTCCGTATTGATCGTGGATGACGACCCGATCCTGCGTGCGATTGTGGAAGTGTTTTTCCAGAAACGCGGTGTTCAGCATCTCCACATTGCCGATGACGGCAATAGTGCGCTGGAGATCGTCGATGAGCAGGACAATAAGATCGATTTCATATTGTGCGATCTGAACATGCCGGAAATGGACGGCATACAGTTTTTGCGGCATCTCAAGGATCGCAATTTCCTCGGCAGGATTGCTATACTCAGCGGCGCTCACGCTTCGGTGGTCAAGTCGGCCGGTAACCTGGCGGAGGCACACAAGCTCAATATTGTCGGAACGCTGGCAAAGCCGCTCAATATCAGAAACCTGGAAGAACTTGTCGGGCAGTTGGAAACGCCGTCCGAGCAGGCCAATCCGGTCGCCCCGGTTCTGGCCACTGTGCATGATTTGAAAACCGCCCTGATGAATGGCGATGTGGTGCCGTATTTCCAGCCCAAGGTCGATGTTGCGACCCGCCGCGTCAATGGCGCTGAAGCGCTGGCCCGCTGGCTGCACCCGCAACTTGGCATAATCGGGCCCAATTTTTTCATACCCATGGCGCAGCAGAACGCCCTCATGGGGCTGTTGACCGAGTGCATGATCACCAGGACCATCGATCTGATGGCTGAATGGCGGCAGCAGAACTTTACGCCCAAAGTCTCGGTCAATCTGAGTGCGGAAACCTTGAACCTCATTGATTTTCCAGACGAGATGGCGGCCAGGATGGCGGCGGCCCAATTGGAATGTGCATCGATGGTGTTCGAAATGACCGAGAGCCAGTTGCTCGTCCGCAGTTCCATGTCATCGGAAATACTGGCCCGCTTGCGCATCATGGGTTTCGGCGTGTCGATCGACGATTTCGGCACCGGCTATTCGAACATTGAGCAGTTGCGCGAGTTTCCGTTCTCTGAACTGAAGATCGACCAGTCATTCATCCGTGAAGCAAGTCACGACAAGTTTGCCCGGGCGAGCGTCGAAGCGAGCACCAAACTGGGCAAACATCTGGATCTGAACCTTGTCGCAGAAGGCGTCGAGACCGAAGAAGAATGGGATTTCGTGGCAAAATCCGGCATCGATCAGGTGCAGGGCTACTATATCGCCAAGCCGATGCCGGCGTCAGAATTTCCGGGTTGGGTTCAGGAGTATGAAGGCCGGGTCCGACGTCAGGTCCGGCAATCGGGCTAACTGTTTAATCCAAAAACTGTGTTATCCGTAGGCCGCGCTCTTTTGGGGCGCCTGACTGCGTTCGATCCGGTCGCCGCCTGCCTGTTTGGCGCGGTCCAAAGCATCATCCGCGCGGCGGCACAGTGAACTACTCTTTTCCCGGTGACAAAGTTCTGCAATGCCGAGACTCACGGTGAGAGTGCCTGCGCCTTGAAACTGGTGGCTTTGTATGGCGTTGCGAAAACGTTCAGCAGCTATTGCTGCCCCGCTCTCGTCGGTGTCCGTCAACAACCAGGCAAATTCCTGACCGCCCATGCGAAAGTAAAGGTCACTTTGCCTTGAATTCCTGCCCAGCAGTCCGGAGAATTCCTGGAGGACCATGTCGGCGGTCTCGCTGCCATGGGTGTCTCTGATGGCCCTGAAATTGTCGATTTCGATTTTGATCAGGGACAGGCCGCTTTCGTAGCGGCGGTTTCTGGCGACGTTCTGTTCGATCAGAAGGTCGAATGCTCGGCGCCCGAACGTGCCGGTGAGGGGGTCCTGCAAGGAGTTTCGGCGGTCTTCCACCGTGCGCAAACCGGCGCGCAACTGGGCCATTACTTCCTGCGGATCCAGAGGCTTTGTCAGATAGGCATCGGCGCCGTTTTCGAGCCCGCAAACCTTGTCCTGGGTTTCGCTCCTGGCGGTCAGCATCATGATGTAACAGGTGGTGCCAAAGGGCTTTGCGCGGATGTGGCTGCAGACTTCCAGGCCGTCCATATCCGGCAGTGTGAGATCGAGGATGATGATGCTTGGGTGCAGCGCTTCAAAGGTTGCCAGCGCCTCGTGTCCTGTTGCGGCTTCGAGAATGCCAAAACCTGCCGTTGAAAAACAGAGTTTCAACAGTCCGCGCATTTCCTTGCTGTCATCAACAATCAATACTGTGGTCATGTGCATCTCGAGTAACGTCAATCACCCAGTTAAGCAGAAAAGGCCTGAAAAACCCTTAATCAGTGGGTTTTGACGAGCTTTTCCGCCGATTGTTGCGGTGACATCTTGGTTGAGGCGCGCCCCATCTGGCGCAGTTCAAGAGAAAGTTCCGTTGCTGGCGGAAGGCTGTTGGGTTATGACCCGATGCTTGAATAAAACGGCGAGGTGAGGGGTTCATGGCAGAGATAAAATCGATGGTTTCAGGCATTGTCGCTGCGATCGAGGTGCAACGGGGCGGCACTGTCGATGCCGGCCAGGTGATCATGCTGATCGAAAGCATGAAAATGGAGATACCGGTGGAGGCCGAGGCGGCCGGGACCTTGAGCGAAGTTCTTGTCGAGGAAGGTGAAAGCGTGACCGAGGGGCAAACGGTCGCCACTGTGACAAACGGTTAAAAGAAAAATCTGCGAGTGAGGGATGGCGATGGCAAAAGAGCAGGACGAGAAATCAGCCGGTGAACCGCGCGCAGACCTGGCGGAAGTGCTTAAGGCCAAGGCGGCGACGCTCGACGAAAACCGCCCCGAAGCGCTCGCCAAGCGCGACAAAACCGGCCACTGGACCGCGCGCCAGAACATCGAAGGCCTGCTCGATGCGGGCAGCCTGCAGGAATATGGCCAGTTGGCGAAACCCGCCTTCAAGCTGCGCGAAGGTCCAGCCGACGGGCTGGTCATGGGGGTCGGTGCGGTCGGCGGCCAGAGCATTGCCGTTGCCGCCTATGACTACACGGTCCATGCTGGCACCCAGGCGACCATCAATCATGCCAAATCCGACCGCCTTTTTCATGTCATCGAGAATTTGCGGCTGCCGTTTGTGTTCTGGACCGAAGGCGGCGGCTGGCGTCCGCACGAGAACAATATATCAGCCCGCGATTTCGAAGAAACCTTCGCCATGATGGCGAAATTATCCGGCCAGGTGCCGACGCTTGGCATTGTCGCCGGCCGGTGTTTTGCCGGCAATGCCAATGTTGCCGGCCTGTGCGACACGCTGATTGCCACGCGCAAGGCAGCGCTTGGCATGGCCGGGCCGCCACTGGTGGAATCAGCGCTTGGCATCAAGCTGACGCCCGAAGAACTGGGGCCGCCCGAGGTGCACGAAGCATCCGGTGCGATCGACATCCTGGTCGAGGACGAAGCCGAGGCCGTCGATGTCGCAAAGCTCTACCTGTCCTATTTCCGCAAGGACAATCCGCCTTGCGAGGACACTGATATCCCCGATGTCATGGCGCTGCGCGACGTGGTGCCGGAAAACCCGCGCCGCGCCTATGATGTGCGCAAGGTGATCTCAGGCATCGCTGATGAGGGCTCGGTGCTGGAACTGCGCCCGCGTTTCGGCCGTGCCGCCGTGGTCGCCCTGATCAAGGTCAACGGCCGCCCTATGGGCGTGCTCGCCAACCAGCCGATGTTCCTGGCGGGCGCCATGGACAGCCCGGCCTGCGACAAGCTCGCCCGATTCATTCAGCTGTGCGATGCCCATGACATCCCCATGCTCTATCTGTGCGACACGCCGGGGCTGATGGTGGGGCCGGAATGCGAGGCGACAGCCCTTGTGCGCCACTCTTCGCGCATCCTGACGGCGGCGGTCAACGCCACCACACCTTTCATGACCGTGGTGCTGCGCAAGGCCTATGGGCTTGGCTATTACATGATGGGCTCGCTGCCGGTGCACCCGACCCTGCTGGTCGCCTGGCCGACCGCCGAATTCGGCGCCATGGGCCTTGAAGGCGCAGTCAAGATCACCCACAAGCAGGAGCTAGACCAGATTACCGACCAGAAGGCGAGGCTTCAGCGCGAGCGCGAACTGGCGGACGAAATCCGGGCGCGCAACACCGCCCTCGAAGTGGCCGCCCGGTTCGAGTATGACGACATCATCGACCCCGCCGACACCCGCGAGGTGGTCAGCAAGTTTCTCACCAGCCTGCCGCCCGTGCCGCCGCGCACCGTGCGCAAGCGGACGATTGATAACTGGTAGGGGTGGTGTGGTCTGGCTTGAGCAGCTTGAGCGCCGAAGCGGACCCGCGCTCGCAGCCGCCAGGAGAGGGCCGAAGCCAAAGCGATAAAGGGGTTTTGTAAACTGTTACCGTAACTCAAGGACATCAATGGAAATAGAATTCAGCTGACCGTTGTAATTGTCAATTGCACCCCGAACGATAGCAATCGCGTCGGCCACTCCGGTCACAACAGTTCGCCTTCCTCAGAAAACTTAAGTATCTGCCCGTAATAATCAATTTCAAGAACGGGCTGATGAAAAACCCCAATTCCATCGTTGTAGTCTCGCAACAATGCTAAAGCGATCGGAGTTGCTTTTTCCCGTTCCTCATCGTTAAGGGTTATTGCTCTCATGTTAAACGTGTCAAAATTAAATCCCATAAATTTCCATTTACAACCAACTATTTGTCCTTCAATGTCTTTTTCATTAAGAATCTCTGCGCTAATTACAAATTTAAAATCAATGTAATGTACCAAATACTGCCTAACCATTTCACTTATGTTGGTTCTCTCAACAAATATATTCGAGTCATCACTGATAATCATCCTTTGTTTTCTGTTGTACGAAAATCTAATCGGACTAATAGCAGGGGTAAATCTTTCTATTCTCATGGTAACCTATTCTATGATGTCTCAACTTGCGAACCGATTGCGCCGGATCGAACAAATCTTACGAATTACGGTGACGGTTGACAAAATCCCCTTACTGCTTCGGCTTCGGTCCTCTCTTGCTGGACGCGGGCGCGCGTCCCGTGTGGCGCTGCAGCTGCTCAAACCAGTCCGTCCCGCCGAGGGTGCGGTCAACGGGTTCAGCCCGTCTGAAGGCGGCATGGCATTCCAGATACAATGCCACACCTGATGCTGGAAGGCGCTGGCCGCGAATGAGCGTGGCAACATCACCCATTTCCAACTTGGCAACGGGGCTGAGTGGCACCGTGTCTATGACGCCCGACCGGTTATCTGGATAGCATTTAAAGCCAGATGGGCACGATCGCCCTTCTGGATCTCGAATCCACATTCGATTACGGTAATGGGATGGACGCCCGGGAGATTCCAGGCGCTTTTTAGTCGTCGGATATCCAGCCGACGGGCAGGTCGTCCGTCTTTTCCTGGCCGACAAACCGACGGATTGCGATGATTGCGTTCCAGGATTGCGCGCCTGCTGAATGATAGGGACGGATCGGCACCCGTGTGCCGTCTTTCAAAACGATCACCGGCCGTTTGTGGCCGCTTCCCCGAGAATCCCCCGAGCCTCTGGTCTCGCTGACCTCGGCACCTTCCAGATCGCTCAGTTTCCAGTCCCATTCTTCGCTGTTTTTCCGGCCTGTGACTGACAGGGTGACCCGATCAGTGGCGCGATCGAACGTAACCACGGCGCTTTGAAGCGTGAGTTTCAAATAAACAACCGCGCCCGCCGCCAGCGCCACAGGGATCGACGCCTCGATCCAGTCGCCTCCTTCGGCAAAAAGGAATGCGATAACGAATAGAAAGACCACGAGGACCGATATCCCGAGTTTCTTGTCGAGCTGGGTGTCCCTCAGGACCAGCCGGTCTTCGGATTCTTCGTCCACACGCATCGTTGCAATTTGATGATTGATTGGTGACGTGTCAATTGATGTGCTTCACTCGCAGGCCACTTGGCGCGCGCGCCCCAACTATGGAGATACCGCATGTTCGTTCGCACACCACAAGACGTGGAAGCCCTGGGTCAGGTCAGGGAGATGCCGCACATCAATACACGTTCGGCGCGGTATCTCACCGCCGCTGACGGCCTGGGCTTTTCCTATCACCTCAATCATGTCGGCGCCGGGTCACAGGCGCATCTGTGGTACAAGCACCACTGGGAGGCCAATTACATCATCTCCGGGCGCGGCAAGCTCACCGACAAGTCGAGTGGCGAGACCTGGCCGCTTGAACCTGGCACGCTCTACATCGTGGGGCCCAACGACCGGCACATCTTCGAGATCACGCAAGACGAGCATCATGCCAGCATCTTCTGCCCAGCACTCAGGGGTGACGAGGCCCATGACGAGGATGGCGCCTATGCGGCGAGCGGCCCGATTGAGCCTACGGATCGGCGCATGTATGTGCTGACTGTGGATGCCATGTGCGCCGAGGGCAAGGAGATGGTGGTGGCCAATGGCAAGGCGCGTACACTGCGCATGCTCACCAAGGCCGATGGGCTCGGTTTCAGCTTCTCTGATGTGCATTTCGACGCGGGAGCCACCACAGACCTTTGGTACAAGAACCACTGGGAAGGCAACTATATCGTCTCCGGCACAGGCCAGGTGGAGGATCTCACTACCGGCGAGATCTGGCAGCTTGCTCCCGGCATGCTGTACAATGTCGGCCCCAAGGATCGCCACCGGGTAACCGCCCTGACCGACCTCCATATTCTTAGCGTCTTCTGCCCTGCGCTTCAGGGCGATGAGCAGCACGACGAGGATGGCGCGCTTGAGCCGAGTGGTCCTGTGCCGCCTGGCCCGCCGGGGTATTGAGCGTCGGCGATGCGGTCAAACCGATTCCGTTTGAAAATAAAGCGCTCTAGCACCGCCGCTCTCGTGTTTCGAAGCGCATTCACGGAGTACACAACCGAAGCATTCCTCACGGATTACGGCCATGTCACCGTAATTTCCGGATTGCCGACCACAAAATCAGCCGCCTGGACGAGCTGATGACCTGGGGTTACGCTGCCACAGCGGTGTGGCTGGAAACAGCCTGAGCACTCCAGAATACCCTCACTGGAAAGCCTTAGAGAAAATGACAAAGCCGGACGACGACACTGCGGCTGAGATCACAGGGCGGTGTTATTGCGGTGCGACGACGATCAGCGCGACGCAGTTGCCGCAGACCATCGCCTACTGCCACTGTAGTGACTGCCGGCGGGCGACGGGTGCGCCGGTCGCAGTATTTGCTGCATTCGATGAAACGGCGGTGACTTTCACCCCAAACGATGGGCGCAAGGTGACCGCCAATCCTGGCGTGGTGCGCACGTTCTGCGCGGCCTGCGGATCTCCGCTTGCCGGGCGGTACGAATATCTGCCGGGACAGGTTTATATCGCTGTTGGCGTTCTCGACCAGGCTGGCGATCTCGCGCCGCAGCTTCACGCCCATGCGTCGCAGCGTCTGGCGTGGCTCCACATTGATGACGATTTGGAACGCTTCGCTGCGACCGCGCGGTCACAACTGGTCGATGCGGCGGATTAACGACGGCAACGAGCAAGGCGGGTCAGACTGGACACTTACCCTTCGCCTGCCAACAGCGTCGACTTATACGCGTCAGCGCGGCCGGCGCCGAACAGGATGTCGTGGCCGGGGACACCGAGGTCAGTAGCGGTTAACGACAGGGCACGGCGGGCGGCATCTGCCGTCAATCTCGGGTTTCGTTCGAGCATCAGGGCGATGATGCCGCTGATGTGGGCAGCAGCGAACGATGTGCCGGTCTGCAGTTGGTGGGCGTGTTCAAGCGCTGGCGTCAGGATATCGACGCCGGGGGCGGCGACTGCGATATACTGGCCGTGGTTGGCTGAGATATAGAGCCGGTCGTTGATGTCGGTGGCGGTCACCGCGATCACCTGTTCATAGGCTGCCGGGTAGACGGCCGGCGCATCGGGTCCGTTATTGCCGGCGGCTGCAACGATGATGGCGTTTCGTTTATGCGCCGCCTCGATGCCCCGGCGCAGCAGCGGGTCGCTGGGGCCGGCAAAGCTCATATTGATGATGCGGGCGCGGTTGGCGATCGACCAGTCGATGCCGCGCAGTACGTTGAAGGTGGTTGCCGCAGGGGATTGGGATGAGCCCACCGGTGCGAACACCTGGACACTCAGGAGCAGGGCTTCCGGTGCTACGCCCTGGACGGTGCCGCGTGAGCGGATGATGCCGGCGACCGCCGTGCCGTGGGCGTCGGGCGCAAGGTCTGATCGGCTGATCGCGTTGAACCGGCCGGCAACCGCTTCGGCAAGTTCTGGATGAGTATCGTCGATACCTGAATCGATAATCGCGACCCGCGCGCCACGGCCCCGGGCGAGCCTGTGGGCGGACAGGACATCGACCTTGGCCAGGGCATATTGTAGGTCGTTAGTCTCCGTGTCCGCGGTGCCCGCCTGATGACGATAATAGTAATTGGGCTGCGGTGCCGTGATGTCCGGGTCGGCCTGCAGAGCGGCAATCACGGTGGCCACTGTCCGCCCATCGGGAATGCGGTAGCGCACCATGCGGATGTTGAGCAGGGCGATGGGGACCCGTTGGAAGAGTTCGATATTGTAACGTGCAGCAACCGCTGCATCCCGGCTCTCAGGCGTCGTGCCGGAAACCGTGATCAGCACCTCGTTGGGGGCAAATGTGGGCAATGCGGCTGTAGCCGGTGTGGCCTGCTGGGAGGCGGCGACGGCGGGCGATGCTGCAGGGCGCGGTCCGTCGGCAGGCAGACTGACGGTCGCGCCACCCCGCGCGCAGGAAAAGACTGACGGCCTGATCTGGTGTTGTTTTGCGGCGGCACGGCATCGGCAGCGGCCGCCTTTGGCCCGCCCGCCAATGCACACGATATTTGTTGGCCTGCGGTTGTTCGGCTTGTTCTGTGCTGTCGTATTGCCGGATGTGTTCGGTTTGTCCGGTGTGCCCTGGTTCTTGGGTGTGTTCTGGGTATTCTGATTCTTGGGTGTGTTCTGGGTATTCTGGTTCTTGGGTGTGTTCTGGGTATTCTGGTTCTTGGGTGTGTTCTGGGTATTCTGGTTCTTGGGTGTGTTCTGGATATTCTGGTTCTTGGGCGTATTTTGGTTGTTGTTGGCGGGCTTCTTGCCGCCGGCATTGTCGCTGTTTTTCCTTTTACGTTTCTTTTTGGCGCGCCGTTTGCGCTTTTTCTTGCCCTTCTTGGCAATCAAAATCGGTTGCAGTGCTGCCTGCTGGTCAGACAGGTTGGTAGGTTGGAGCAACTCCGAAACGGCTGCAGCCTCCGCTGGTCCAGCACTTGCCCCAAGCCAGACGATGCAGGCCATCAGTGCCAAGGCAACCAGACAGCCGGCGCGAATGCGGGCCGATGGTTGTTTTGGTTGGGGCGCTGAATGGAACATCTGTCAGGTCTTTTGTTTCTCTATTTGGCAAGGGTGACAAAGGCGACGATACCGTTTCGTTTCCTTAAGGCTGCAATTTGCTTGTCGCGATCAGCCGCACTCATGGTGTCAGATCCAACGCGGATGACGAAAAAACCGCCGTTTGGACCGCCAGCAATGGTCATGCGCAAGTCCGCCAGGGCCTCCGAGATTTCTGACGACGTGGCGCCCCTGGTGAATTTCACCAGCACATATGTGCCCGTTGCATGGGTTCCCTCCGGTCCGGATGCACGCAAAATTTGTCCATCATCACGTGAGGTGACAAGGGTTGTGATCGCGATGGCCTGTACCACGATGATGATCGCGGCTGCCGCACCGGCCCATCGCATGGCACCTGACGAGGGAACGTCAAAGAATGCCGTGATCCGTGCAAACAGGTTCCCGAGCGAATGCAGGGGCCCGTGTGACTGCCGTTCGATCTCACCCATCAACCGGTCATCGAACTCCGGTGACGGGAGGGTGATCTTGTCGTACAGCGCTGATGTACGCGTCTGTTCGTCCTGGATCAGGTCGAGCTGGCTTTGCAGTTCGGGATGACTGGCAAGATATGCCTCGACATGTTTGGTGTCGTGGCGGTCCAGCTTGCCGGTGACGTACCAGGGCAACAGCATCTCTATTTCTTCGCGCTCCAGGAGCCCGTTCGTGTCGGTGTTCATGGCCATCCTCGATCTACCCCTGCGGCTTGCAGTTTTTCTCCGAGCCGCTTGCGGGCTTTGAACAATCTTGTTTTCGCGGTTGCCGACGGCACGCCGATCACTTCACTGACCTCGCCGAGCGACAATTCGTGGTAATAGACCAGCTCGATGACTTCACGATGCATGGGCGATAATGTCTCCAGCAGTTGCTGCAGGAGTTCGCCCTTGTCGGTTTTCTGTGCGGTCATCTCCGGGTCGTCATCTTCATCGGGTATCTGATGGGCGTCTTCTTCATCCCAGCTCTCTTCGCGCCGTTTCCTCAAGACACTGACGGAACGGTTATGGGCAATAGACATGATCCAGGTGGCTGCCGAGGAGCGTCCCTCGAATTTTGCGGCACCGCGCCAGACTTCGAGAAACACCTCGTTGGTCAGTTCTTCGGCGATGGCGTCGTTGCGCACCAGTCGGACGATGAAGCCGAACACCCGCCGCTTGTAGCGGGCGAGCAGGAGCCGCACCGCGGCCTGGTCGGCAGCGGCTATGCGCCTAATCAGCTGGAGATCATCGATATTGTCGTTCATGTACTCGTCGCTATCGTGATCCCTCTTGATTGAATGGCTGCAATAGGCTGCTGCAGGTGTCATGAAAATAAATGGTTTTTTTGCGCATGCTCCGCAGACGTCGCTTTCGATCATAGCGGAAACGCGATGAGTTTGGAGGTGCTTCATGATGTTACCGCCTGGTTGCGTTTTGCGGCAGCCGGGTTTTGAACCACCGGAACAGGATGGTCATCCAGCTCTTGGAACCGGTTTCCCCGGTGGGTGCCGGCGTTTGGACAGGCTGCGCGTCGCGCTCGTCCAACTCCGGCCAGCGGGCGGGTGCCTTGTTGCCCGGCGGCATGTGTAAGCCGCGGGTGAGGGCGCACAGGATCTCGTCGGTAAACCACCCACCGTTCGATGACGGCGACGATCCCTTGAATTTGCGGTTTTGTGTTTGCTTGGTCATGAAACTGCTCGTCGGTGTTAGGGCCCCCGCATCGCGTAATGCGGGGGCTGGGGAAAACATCCGGTCGTGCATCGAGACAAGTTGGGGAAGTGGACGTTTTCGAAAAATGGTTTGGCCTATTTCCAGGTGCCATAGGCGCGGAAGTGCCAGTGGCCGCAGCGGACGCGGGGGTGCATGTACATGCCCGGTACCTTGTGGAAGTGCCGATGGCAGCCATTGCCGGCATAGGGGTTGCCGTAACGGCCGCGCCAATGCCTATGTCCGTGCCGGAAATGATGGCGAAAGATATGGCGCGCGACACGGCGCCTGTAACCGACTTTGGAAACCAGACCGGCCTGCGCGATTTCAGCATTCAACTGGATGCGCGGCAGGGCTTCGGCCGGTTTCGGCTGGAAGGTTACGGCTGCCGCGGAGATGATGATGGCCGCAGCGGCAAAAAGGGCTTTCGTCCGGGTCATTATTGATGTCCTCATAGTTTCCAAGTCTGGCCCGTCACAGCACCACTGCCTGAATGCATGCGTTGCCGCGGGTCCATATTCAGTTGGTCGCCATGAGGCGTGAAGCGGTTCTCGGGTTTTTGAAAAAAATTTTGACCGGGGAAAAACGGCGCGCAACCGTGCTTTCCGGGGCGCTGCGATCAGCTTCCCGAAGGGTGCATCAATGCATAATGGGGCGGGGAAAACGGAAACGGCGGTCAGGGACCGCCGTATCAGCACGGATAACCGTGATCGTCGTCTATCGCTGGAGAACCTGGGTCGGTGTCTGGCCGCCATCGCAGATGTAGCAGCAATTGGTGCACCCAAAGCGCCGGTCCTTGCCAACCCCCCAATAGGTGTCAGGCCGCCCGCGCACCCATGCACCGTAGCAGACCTTCTCGCCGGTGCGGCAGCTGATGGGATAACGGTAACGCTGGCGATCTGAGAGGATATAGACCTGATCGCCGCCCGGCCAGGCATGGTCCCTGTCATCGGAGTAGAATGTCAGGCTGACGGCTTCGTGATGTGCGCTGCGGACATACCAGGTCATACTCTCCGCATAGGCAATTGACGAGGTCATGATCATTGCGGCAAGCACGATGAGGCCGGTCATTCTGGATCTTATTTTTGAGTGCATCATATATCCCTGTCTGTTGAGCGTTCCCGGTATCTGTCTCCCTTGGGGCATTGAGCCGATGACAATCCTAATAAACCCTAGGCGGGGAGACAATATTTGGTTTGCCGGCGAACCTTCAAGACCGGGCAGCGCCCAGGCTATGCCGATGGATGGCCTGGCAACGCTTTTGGGTGTCAGCTTAACGGCGTATCGAAGTATGAAATCTGTATGCAGAGTTGTCTACGATCGGCCTTAACATGCCGCTGGTGAAGCGGGGGCGTTGATATATAACTGGCTCAAGGAAGACCGGTGGGTATGGTGTGAATCAGCGTGCGTGGGTGAAGTTAAGTTCATCAAGAGGCCATTGCCGTGAATTTTGACCAAGCAGCGGTTTTTTCAATCATCGCCTGTGCCATGGTGTTTTTCATCTGGGGACGGTTCCGGTATGACCTGGTGGCGGTAGCGGCACTGCTGGCGGGGGTTGTGACTGGTGTGGTCCAGCCGGATCACGCCTTTTCGGGTTTTGGTCATGCCGCCGTGATAACGGTGGCAGCCGTGCTGGTTATTTCCCAGGCGCTGCAGAATTCGGGCATTGTCGAGTATCTGGTCCGCTTTCTCGCCCCGGCAAGAACAACCGCGGGCATGCAGGTCGCCGCTGGAAGCACACTTGGTGCCGCATTGTCATGCGTCATGAACAATGTCGGCGCGCTTGCGCTGATGCTGCCGGTGACCATGCGAAATGCCTATAAAGCGGAACGCTCGCCGTCTCTGGTGCTCATTCCACTGTCGTTTGCCAGTTTGCTGGGCGGGCTGATCACCCTGATCGGCACGCCGCCGAACATTGTCGTGTCGGCATATCGGGCGGAACTGTCAGGCGAGCCGTTCGGCATGTTTGATTTCACACCGGTTGGCCTGGTATTGGCGACCGCCGGGCTGGTCTATCTGGCGACCGTCGGCTGGCGGTTATTGCCGGAACTGGTATCGGCCGGGGGTGAGGACAGCAGCCTCATCCATGTTGAATCCTATACCCTTGAATCAAATGTTCCCAAAGAATCGCCGTTTGCGGGATTGCGTGTGCGCGAACTGGAAGCACAGTTTGAAGGCGAAGTCGCGGTGATGGCGATTATCCGCAAGGATATGCGGCAACTGGCGCCGCGGCCGATCGAACGCATTCGGGAAGAAGATATCCTCATTCTTCAGGGCGACCCGTCTTTGATACAGCCATTGGCGGATGGCGTTAAGCTTGGCGAACTGGGCCACGAAATCGAAAATGACGCGGAGGTGCGTTCCGAGGATGTCGGCATCGTGGAGGCGGTCTTAATGCCGAATTCGGAAATCGAAGGCCGCTCGATGCGCGGGTTGCGCATGCATGACCGGTTTGGCGTCAACCTGTTAGCCCTCGCACGCCATGGCCGCCCGACGACCGCGCGGCTGAAGAACATCCGATTCAAGACCGGTGACGTGTTGCTTATGCAGGGCGAGATGAGCTCGATCGACGAAGCGCTTCATGCCATGGGGTGTCTGCCTTTGGCCGGCCGGTCATTGCAGGTTGCACAGAAGGGTTCCCATGTCCTGGTGCCAGTGGCAATATTCGGCGCTGCCATCATCGCTGCAGCCAGCGGTTTTGTTTCCGTGCCGATCGCGTTTGTCGCCGCCGTCTTGTTGCTCGTCCTCACCTCGACCATAACCCTGGGCGACGTCTATGAGAGCATCGAATGGCCGATCATTGTGCTGATCGGTGCGCTGATACCGATCGGTGAAGCGCTCCAGCATACCGGTGGCACAGGTATGATTGCCGGGGCGATGGTCGATATCGCCGGTGATGTTCCGGTCTGGGCGATGGTCGGTCTGCTTCTGGTGACGTCGATGTGGCTGTCCGATCTCGTGCACAACACTCCGACGGCGATCCTCATGGCGCCGGTCGCGGCAAGTATCGCGACGGCACTGGAGCTGAATCCGGATGGGTTTCTGATGGCCGTGGCGATCGGTGCCGCATCACCATACCTCACCCCCATCGGCCATCAGTCCAACACGCTTGTCATGGGACCGGGTGGATACCGGTTCATCGACTATACCCGGGTCGGCGCGCCGCTGGAGGTGCTGATCGTGCTGATCGGTGTGCCCATGATCATGTGGGTGTGGCCGCCGTAACGGCGTAACCCCACAATAGAAACACAACAAGGACTAACGCGCGACTTTGACACCGGCTGCTTCGCGGTCCCAGGTTGTATCCGTTACACCGTTTTCGCGCAGGCTGTATTTCTGGATTTTACCGGTCGGTGTCTTGGGCAGTTCCGGGATGCGGGTCACATAGCGCGGCACCATGAAATAGGGCATGCGCGGTTCCAGCCAGCGGATCAACGGTTCCATGTCGAGCTCATGATCGGGTTTGAGCACGATTGCGACAGCGACCTCTTGCTCGGAATATTCCGAGGCGACCGGATAAACCGCACATTCAGCGATTGCTGGATGCTGGCTGACAATCGCCTCCACTTCCATTGAGGAAATGTTTTCGCCGCGCCGGCGGATAGCGTCCTTGATGCGGTCGACGAAATAGATGTTGCCGTCTTCGTCATACCGTCCCGCGTCACCACTGTGGAGCCATTGATTGCGCCACATCCGGACCGTCCATTCCGGCTGGTTCCAGTAGCCCAGCATGGTAATCCAGGGCTCATTGGGGCGTACGGCAATTTCTCCCAATGTGCCGGGCGGTACCGCTGCATCATTTTCATCGAGCACGCAGACCGTGAACTTGTCCGTGCGCACCGGGCCGACGAACTGAAGATCCCTGACCGGGGTGCCAAGGGGCATAAAGACCGGTGCACCGACCTCCGTTGATCCGTAAGCGGTGGCAATGCGTGCCCCAAACCTGTTTGCAAAATCATCGACGTCGGGAAGCAGAGGGCACATCAGCACTTTATTAAGGGGAGTGTCCGCATCGTTCGGGCTTTCCGGCTGGCGTTGCAGGAAATTCGCCATGGCACCGAGCAGGAAGGTGGTCGTTGCACTGTAGCTGCGCACATCGTCCCAGAATCCGGTGGCGCTGAAACGGTCGGGAAAGGCGGCCATTGCGCCATGCAGTGCTGCGGCATAGATGACGCCCCATTTGCCGGCAATGTGAAAAAGCGGCAGGCCGGCGGTGTAATAGACGTCGTCGGGACCGAGTTCGAGGCCGTTGGCGGCACCAATGGCGTATTCGAAGGCGTGGGCCTGAGAAACCATGACACCTTTCGAGGGGCCGGTGGTGCCCGAGGTATACATGATCGCCTTGAGGTCGGAGATGACAGGAATATGGTTGGGCGCGGAGGTGTCGTTCGATAACAGCGCGTCAAAGGGAATGCGCTCACAGGTTCTGTCGAGCCGGGGTGTTTCGGGGACGTCCATTCCCGGACGGCAGTAGACGAACACCCGCTTGAGACTGTTCAAATTATCGGCAACCGCGTCCAGGCGGTCCAGATACTCAGCGTCGCAGATCATGACCGTGGCGCGGGAATCATTGACCACATGGATTAGAATATCGCCCCGATAGGCGGTGTTGACCGGGACTTCGACAATCCCGGCCTTGGAACAGGCAACCCATGTTGCGACATAGTCTGCAAGATCGGGCAGCATGAACAACATGGTGTCACCGGGTTCGAGGCCCTGTGACAGGAAGCCGTGTGCCAGTCGGTTCGATGCGATGTCCAGTTCGCCATAGGTCGCGCGGGCGTCTTCGCTGGCAATCCAGACCTTGTCAGGACAGGTCTCCGACGCCCGCCTGATTACATGAACCACCGTCCGTTCGTCGGGTCCAAAGTCAGCCATATTGCCCTCCCGTCAATAGCAAAAGCGCAGGACGATATCCTGCGGTTGACGAAACGACGTGTCAAACAGTCAGAGCCCGCGCTTTACTTTGTGGCTGTGAACTGAAACCGGACTTTGACAGATAATTCAACCTGGTCGCCGGAGGCGAAGGGTCCCTGACCGATGCCGAAATCGGTTCGGATCACGTCGACATCACCTTTGGCCACCGCCTCATTCCCGTTGATATCAAGGCTGAAGGGTATGGTCAGAGTTTGTTCAACGCCGTGCAGCGAAAGCATGCCGTCCATCTCATAGGCATTGCTGCCGGTGTTGCGGATGGCGGTCGAGGTAAATGTCGCTTTGGGAAACGCGGCGGCACCCATCCAGGTCGGGCTGGCGATGGCACCATCATTCTGCGCATTGCCGGTCCGGGCGCTGGCGATGTCAATGTCGACCGCCACTTTGGCGGCGGCGAGGTCAGCAGGATCAAGTGTGATCTGGGCGTCATAGGTTTCGAACTGTGCTTCGATCTTTGCTTGCGTGGTTAGCACCGTAAATCCGAGCGAACTCTGGTCTTTATCGAGCGTCCACTGGGCCGCCTCGGCAACGGAGATGAATGCGGTAAACAGGGAAAGGATGGCAAGCAACGCAACTCTGAGATCAATCATTTTTTTATCCGCTTTTTTGAACACACTAACTTCGAAACCCTTACGTCTTGTCTGACGTTTTGTTTGACCGCCCCGGCAACATGCGCGTCAACACGTCGTCACGGTTGACGAAGTGGTGCTTGAGGGCGGCGCCCACATGGGCAATCAGCAGGGCGATGATGAGCATGCCCAGACTGAAATGCACCCATTGTGTCGCGCTTTCGATGAACTCCCGGTCCGGGTAGTTCACAAAATAGGAAATATGGGGCAGGTGGATCTGTCCGAATATGATGGTCGGTACGAAATTGAATTTCGATGCCGAAGTGGACGCCCAGCCGGACAGCGGCATGGCGATCAATAGTGCATAAAAGCCCAGATGGCTGAGTTTGGCGCCGGCCCTCTCCCATGCCGGCATGGCGGCAGGGTAGGGCGGCGTGGTCTGAGTGAATCGCCAAATTAGCCGCAGCACCATCAGACAGAGCACTGTGATGCCGAAGGATTTGTGCAGCTGGTATAACTGAAACTTGTTGGTCGCCGTGTCGGGCAGATCGGTCATATAGAGACCGACTGCCAGAAGGCCGATGACGCAGACCGCAATCAGCCAGTGCAGGGTCATGGCACCAGCACCAAAGCGTTGCTCGGTGTTATGAAGTCCCATCGCCGTTCCCCCCTGTTGAATTGCTGGTCCGGAGCGCCCCTGGTGGACGCGACCCTGTTTGGTTCCGATGGTGTTACCAGATACCGGTATTTTCCATGGAGGACCATGGTTCCTGTGCGGACAGGGAATCACCGGCCTGTAATAGTTCTATTGAAACATTGTCGGGCGAGCGGATGAAGGCCATGCGGCCGTCGCGCGGCGGCCGGTTTATAGTGACACCTTGATCCATCAGCTTTTGACAGGTTTCGTAGATGTTCTCGACTTCATAAGCGAGGTGGCCGAAATTGCGGCCTTCGTCATACTCTTCAGGATCCCAATTATAGGTCAGCTCGACCGGCGCCTCTTCGTTTCCCGGTGGTGCCACGAATATCAATGTGAAACGGCCCTGTTCGCTTTCGTAACGGCGCGTTTCGACCATACCGAGTTTGTTGCAGTAGAAATCGAGCGACTTCTCCATGTCGCTGACCCGTACCATTGTATGGAGGTATTTCATGGTGTTCCCCATCGAGAAGTGATGCTGAGTCCCCAAAGCATGTTTGCCTAGGCATAGATATGCCTTAGCGTAGGTATTGCAACGGTACAACAGTTCGGCGGGCATATGACATCAGAACAGGAACAACTCACAGCCTTGGTCGGGGACGCTGAGCGCATTGTGGCTTTTACCGGAGCCGGGATCAGCACCGAGTGCGGTATTCCGGATTTTCGTAGTCCCGGAGGGATCTGGGACAAGAACATGCCGATCGAATTTGATGATTTTGTGAACTCAATAGACATGCGTAAAGAGGCCTGGCGGCGTAAATTTGCCATCGACGAAGCATTTTCATCCGCCACGCCTGGGCGCGGACACAAGACCATTGCCCATTTGATCACCACAGGCAGGGCGAGCCATGTGATCACCCAGAACATCGACAACCTGCACCAGGCCTCCGGGGTCAGTCTGGAACAGGTGATCGAACTCCACGGGAATGGCACATATGCCAAGTGTCTTGAGTGCGACAAGCGTCATGAGTTGTTCTGGGTGCGCGCCGCGTTTGAAACCAGCGGTGAGCCGCCGGACTGTCCGTCCTGCGGCGGTATCGTCAAATCAGCGACTATATCATTCGGTCAGTCGATGCCACAGGCTGAAATGTCCCGCGCTGAAGCTGCAACACTTGGCTGTGATCTGTTTTTGGCAATCGGTTCATCGCTGGTGGTGTTTCCGGCCGCTGGTTTTCCGCAGATGGCAAAGCAGAATGGCGCAAGGCTGGTGATCATTAATCGGGATCCGACTGAACTGGATCAATATGCCGATCTCGTGCTGCATGAGGACATCGGAACAGTCATGGAACCGCTAATGGCACTTTCTTGAACGGATACTAAGAGCAGTGCGATCGCTGGATGTCGGCCGATCTGAAGATCAGATCGGTTTGCCGGAAAACCGGTCTTACCGGGAGCAACTCATAGTTGATGGCTCATCGATGTGGGCCATTCAACCGTCCTGGAACAGGTGACGGCGAATCAATCCATATATGGTCCTGACTGGAGTTTAGAATTGGAACTCGATTGCCGTTAAGGGACGCTGGATGGCCGATGGCGAACTAAGGCACGACTTGGGCAGCGCTGAAATTGGGGGAAACAGGGAACACCAGCCCGGATTTCGTGAAATATCGCGGAATTCTGCAGAAAACTTCGAAAACCTCGGTGTGACATTCTTGCACTTAAGTCAAGAAATCGTCTAAAAACTGCCACTTTCTCCACATTTCGGGGTCTAGTTTCTCTGTACAAACCGGCCCAACTTGTATCAAATTGGTGACAGATGCAGAGAAACGGCGGGATGGTGCGGCAGACAAAACAAATCATCACAAACATACACAACTTTCACATTCTCACGAATTTTTTGGGTTCTTTTTAGGTACCCTTAGAGGCGGCGGAGGGGGCCACTCCGAGTGGACAGAGTTGAACAGATCGTTAGCATCGCTGATGAGTCGGCGGTCAAGATCATAGAAATATCGGGCTTCGTAAAGTGGTTCGATGTGGCGAGAGGGTTCGGGTTCGTTATTCCCGACAACGGCTTGCCAGACGTCTTGATTCATCTAAGCTGTTTAAAACGGGACGGTTATGACGCCGTCCTTGAAGGGACCCGCATCGTTTGCGAAGCGGTCGAACGGCAAAAGGGATTACAGGCACTAAAAATTCTTGTGGTCGACACATCGACCGCAATTCAGCCGGTGCAGCGGCCGGCAGCCAAAACCCATGTTTCGGTTACGCCGACAAGTGATTGGGTCGAGGTCAAAGTTAAATGGTTTAATCGACAGCGCGGCTACGGCTTCGTTACCGAAAGCGATACCGGTCCGGACATCTTTGTGCATATGGAAACATTGCGCCGCTTCGCAATCGCTGAGTTGCGACCAGATCAGGTGCTTTGGGTGCGCTACGGGCCAGGACCGAAGGGACAGATGGCGGCTGACGTGAGCTTGTCCAAACCATCACCGAACTGAGCACGGCTGCGGCCCGGGGGGCGGCAGCCGGTTCCAGAGTTCTGTGAAGCCACTTGGTCGTGGCATTCCCGCATTATCATATTCTCATGAGCCGGAGTGCTGTGGCTATTGCCCGCCCGCCCGGTTCGGTGTAATCCAACCTTAAAGTCTCGCACCGTATATAGGTGTGCGTCCGTGTCCGGGGTGTAGCGCAGGCTGGTAGCGCACCTGTTTTGGGAGCATCAATGCCGTTTCCTGCATTCTCTCGTAACCCATTATTTTCTAAGCCTTTTTCGCTTTGATTGAGGTGATGGCTCCGGGATATCTCCGATTCTCCGTATCGCAGTTCAGACCATTCGAACGTGTCCAGGTGGATTGGAACCTTCCAGGCTTTCTTGGCGCGGCGCAGAACGGTTCTCAGGGGCTCGGTGAGCGTCCGGTTGACTGTGTCGTTTGAGACCAGCTGGTTGTGGCAGTCATCACCATCTTGCCGTCGATCTTCCTTTTCCGCATCACAGGCTCGGCCGATCTCTTGCCAATATCTCCAGCATGCGGTGTTGACTGTCATGTCGCTGGTCAGCCAGCCTTTGGCGGCGAGTTCGCGGATTCGTTTTCCGAGTTCGTTTGCTGCTTTCTTTGTCGCCTGGCCCGTGCTGCCGTAAAATCGACGAATTGAGGTTTGGCCTGCCGGCGTGACCAGCAGCGCCAGATCCAGCTTGCCGAGATGGAACACCCTTACCTTTGGTAGGGCAAGTTTATCCTGACCACATCGGTGTGCAGCTATAGGGGCTTCCGCTTCTTTGTCAAAACAGTGGGGCTCGATGACTTCGGCCTATCGGTGTCGGAGCTTTCGACAACCGAGGCCACGGTATCAGGTAGTGTGGTGACAGCGCTCTACCTGCCGGCTGCATGGAAAAAAGCTATGCGAGGGGACTGACCGAGAATCCGGAATTCAAAAATTAGTGCGGAGGTTTCTGGATATGCACCAAAAACCGGGCTAGGACAGATGATGGATGCTCGACTTTCACGCTGCACAAACATCTGGTATGGGTGGCGCCTTCGACTGCTGGCGGATTGATAAAGCTGTGATTGATCGTTGTGTTTTGAGGTAGTCAATTCGCCCGATAAAAAGGGGAGCATCTAATTGTATCATTCGCGCTAATCTGTAATGGTGTCCGCGATAAATTAATTGGGGGCACCAATGCTTGTTTTCAATTATGACCATCTCTACACTGTTGCTGAAACCACAAACGTGCGTTTTGCGCAGGCTCGTCCATTCCCACATGTCGTCATTGATGATTTCTTACCTCCGGAGGCGTATGCATCTGTTCGCGACTGCTTTCCTGGACCGACTGACGATATCTGGAAAAAGCCGGACAATATCCATACCCGCGGAAAGATGGTTACGAAGCGTGGCGCCGATGACCTGAAAGAACGTCAGTATAGTCAGGAAGCTCGGCGCGTTTTCCACGAGTTTAACAGTAGTCTATTTTTGCGGTTTCTTGAAACATTGACCGGAATCAAAGGACTGATCGGTGATCCGTATTTTGCCGAGGGTGGGTTCCACAGCTCGGAAGATGGCGGCTATCTAGATGTCCACGCCGATTTCAGCCATCATGACTTGCTGGGTCTTGAACGCCGCCTCAATCTGATCATGTACCTGAACGACGATTGGGAAGAAACGTATGGCGGCGCATTGACGCTATTCGACACCGATATAAATCCCGTCTCTTCCGTTGTCCCCGTTGGCAACCGGTGCTTGATATTTGAAACCTCCGCTACGAGTTTTCACGGGCACCCGGAAGCCATGAAGCTGGCGCCAGGTGTTTACCGCAGGTCGATCGCGCTCTATTACTACTCGGTGCCGACTGGTCGCGAGAAATCTCGCATCGTATTCCCAGCTGATCCTGAATTCGTCCACAAGATAACGACTGACTAGCCATCATGTCGGACTATGTGTCCCCATCAAACCAGAGCTCCGCCGAGGACGAAAACCAGTCCTTGCTAGAGGAGCTGCTGGTAAGCCTCCCGGCGGGCGAGCGGTTGCGCAATCTGCCAATCGCGCTGCGGCAGAAGGATCTGGCGCATATTCTGTTCATGGCGGACATCTATAAACAGATCATCAACGTGCCCGGGTACATCGCCGAGTTCGGCGTTATGTGGGGCCGGAACATCAATCTGTTCCACTGCCTGCGCGAGTGCTTCGAAGCCTACAATCACACGCGCCATATCTTGGGCTTCGACACATTCACTGGTTTTGTCGATGTATCGGATCAAGACACGGCGCCGACCACGGCGGCCATGCGGCACTGCATCGGCGACTATTCGGTACCGACGGGGCATGACGCGGTGCTTGCCAACATTCTGGATACGCAGGAATCCATCTCACACCTGTCGCATATCAAAAGGTCGGCACTGATCAAGGGCGATGTGCGGACGACGCTCCCGTCGTATCTCAATGAAAATCCGCACGCGTTATTCGCGCTTTGTTACTTGGACCTGGACCTTTTCGAACCTACCCGTGACGTCCTGTCGGCAATAAAGCCGCGTCTTGTGAAAGGTTCTGTTCTCGTGTTCGACGAGGTGCTCAATCCCGATTATCCAGGTGAAACTATTGCCTTAGGCGAGGTGTTTGGCGACGTAGCTCTAAGACGTGGCCCGTTGAGCGGTTGGAAAACCTACTTTGTTGTCGAGTAGATTTGTCGGACGGTTAGATCTCCAGAAAGCCCATGCCAGATCCGGTAGTTGGCCCAGCGCGCCAGGTCGGAGAGGGTCCGGCGTGTCCAGTCGAAGCGGACATGTGGATTCTTCTCCAAGGCGTTCAGTTTGACATAGGGCTGAACCTGGGGTTCGCCGCCCCACGCTATGACTTCGCGAATTCGGTCCAAGCAGGCATCCATCGGTTCATTACCGACAAGCACATAAACCCGCTTCCTGGCAACCGCGACTTGCTATGGTCGCCATGGGGTTGTGCCGGGCTATAGCGTCTGGCCGCTCACCACTAACAACTGCTACATCGGCGAGGTCTTTGCAGCGTACAAACACGCCGGGCCCACCAACCCGTACTTTGTATCCAAGCTGGCGCCACCAAAGCGCTCGGGAATAGGCATCGTCGACATCCCACGTGAAAACCACCGACAGATATGCTGTGCCCCCCTCTGTCCATTCAGCGACGCCATGCGCCCATTGGCCGGTATCCCAGGTCATGCCGCACCGCCGATCAGATCCAACCTTTGTGTTGACCGAAAACGTGAACGGTGAGAGAACATCTCCCGAATCGGCTCCGGGACATCTCCGGGACTCTTTGTTCCAAATTCCCCGTTTTGTGCTGTTTTGTTCACGTTTTCGGGGTAGGGTGCAATGGTCGATTTAGCGGTTAAGTGATTGAAAACATTGGTGTCGGGGTGTGGCGCAGGCTGGTAGCGCACCTGCTTTGGGAGCAGGGGGTCGCTGGTTCGAATCCAGTCACCCCGACCAATTTTTTCAATCACTTAGCTCACTTTTTTAAAGTCCAAGAGCTGCAATGTAGGGTGTCAAATTTCAAGATTTGCTACCCTCTGAGCCAAGGGAGAAGGCAGCAGATGGTTGCACGGATCTTCAAGCCGGCGAAAACCGCCATGCAGTCCGGCAAAGCCAGGACCCGGAAATGGCTCCTGGAATATGAACCCGAGCAGCCCAGGGAAGTCGAACCCCTGATGGGCTGGACCAGTTCCGGGGACATGAAGCAGCAGATCAGACTTGCGTTTGACAGCAAGGAGGAAGCTGTGGCCTATGCGGAGCGCAACGGCATTGCCCATCGTGTGGTCGAGACCAAATCGTCCAAACGCCGGCCGAAATCCTATGCCGACAACTTCCGATACGGCCGGGTCGGCCAGTGGACCCACTGACCGCCTGTTTGATACAGGCGCTTATATGACGGTCCCGTAGCTCAACTGGATAGAGCAGCGGACTTCTAATCCGCAGGTTGCAGGTTCGAGTCCTGCCGGGATCGCCAGTTATTTTTCGAATAATATCAATTATTTAAGAAAAACAGGGGTAAGAGAAAGTAGCCCGCGTGTTGCGTCTATGTTGCAAGGTGGAATCAAGGAATTTCGCCAATTTCCTAACACTTCGGCAACTCCATGCAACATGGACGCAACATAGAAGGCCAGTTTCCCTCTCCAAGAAGCAGATTTTGGCGGGTTTCTCCCTCCGGGAGGCTCCATTGCGATGGACTTCTCGACTGATCGTCGATGGTGCGCGGCCCAAACGACGTGCAATCGCATGCAGCGATTGTTAGAAGCTAAGCCCTCGCGATATCTCTTCGCGTTCGCTGAGACTAAGGGCTTGTTCACCGCGCTTGTGGTCTGGAGGGCGGATGCCGCCAGTGGGAGAGATCACCGAAAACACTGACGACGATTGCCGATCAAACTCCCGTCCAATCGAACTCATTGACTACCCGTGCTGCCAACGATCCCAAATCTCGGCGCGCCGGTCGGCTGAATAGTAAATGCGGCGACGATGCTTCATGTCCAACACTCCATCTTCGTTCAAAGATTAAAGCGTTGCGTCCACCTGTTGAGCCCACCACCCAAAGCCGTCATGACCAAATGCGTCTCATGTGCATCATAGACGTGGAGAGACAGCTGTCTCAAATGCAACCCTTGTACTTCAGTGAGACGGGATCTGAGGGGAGGGTGCGTGTCTCATTAGACCCGGCTTTTGCGGGAAACATGACTAATGAAGGACCCCTCATTCCCCCGTGCCCAAATCCCCCAACGCTGCCATCAGCGGGCCCAGATGCGCTTCATACCGCCGCCAGCGGCCGATCGCGTCCGCATAGATCGGCTCGCGGACTTGGAGGCGGCTGGGGGTTTGGATGGGGCGGTTGGTTTGGTGGAAGTGGAGGCAGGCGTCGTTCCAGTCGAGGCCCAGGTGGTCGATCAGCCGCCGCGTCGTTGCTTCCTGCTCCTGGACCATGTCCTCATAGCGGAGCTCGAAGATGGGGAGGGGGAGCACCGCCTTCCAGTGGGCCATCAGTTTTGCGTATTCGCGGTAGTAGAGACCGAGCGTTGTCAGGTCGGATGTATAGCCGTGGATCTTGTTGAAGTGGTGGGTGTAGCAGGACAGGCAGGTGTCGAGCGGTGCGCGGGTGCAGTGGATGATGCGGGCGTTGGGGAAGAGCAGGGCGATGAGGCCGAGCACCTCGAAATTATGCGGCATCTTGTCGGTCACCCGAAGCGCGCTGCGGCCATGGCGCTTGAGGGCGGCGAGGTAGCGCTTTGCCTGTGCCTGCAAGGCGTTGGCATCGATCGTGCCGAGGCGCTCTGCATAGCCTTCGGTGTCATGGCGCTGACCGGTCAGGTCGAAAGAGATGGTTTCCATGTTGCGCAGTTCGCCGGCGCCTGACGCCTTTGGGTGGCTGGCGATAATCTGTTCGGTGAGCGTGGTGCCCGAGCGCGGCATGCCGACGATGAAGACCGGCGTCTCCGTCTGCGCGCCAAGGCCCTTGCGCTGTGCGAAGAACGCCGGCCCGAACGCGGTGCAGCTGCTGGCGACAAAGCGGCGATAGGCGGCGATGTCGAAATTTGCGTCCACTGCCTGCTTGGCGGCGGTGAAATGGGCGAAGGCTTTGTCATGCTCGCCCAGGTCGTCGCGGATCTTGCCCGCGGCATGATGGACGCGGGCGCACTCCTGGCCCTCGAACGTGCCTGAGGCCAGTGACCGCTCGATGGCCTCAATGGTGTTGGCGTCCTGCGTGCTGAATGAGTGCGTCAGGGCGAGCCCGGCGATTGCCGCGCCGTTGTCCGGGTGGTCGTCGAGGATCTCCGCAAACAGTGTTGCAGCCTCCGCCCTTAGGCCAAGCTCGGTCAGGGTCTCAGCGATGCCGATGCGAGCCGGGGCAAAGCCAGGCCTAAGGCTGAGCGCCTTGCCATAGGCCTCATGGGCCTTGTCCGCCCTGCCCAGGGCCCGGTTGGCGCGCGCCGCATTCATATGAGCTTCAATCAATTTGGGGTTGTGGGTAAGCGCCTTTCGGAGATGAGGCAGGGCCTTTTCGGGCATACCTGCGAGGATGCAGCTGTTGGCGAGATTGCAGCGCAGTGCTGCATCCTTGGGTGTTGCCCTGACGGCTCGTTCCAGAAAGCCGATCGAGAGGTGGAACCGCTTTGCCAGGCAGGCCATAACGCCGAGCCCGCCCAGGGCATCCGGGTGGGCGGGCGCCTCGCGCAATACCAGCTGATAGCAGTGCTCCGCCTCGCGCATGCAGCCTTCGTGCTGCAGATCGCGGGCGCGTTGCAGCAACGGCTCAAGGCCACTGCCTGCAAAGCTGCCGCGCTTGCGAGGCTTGCGTTTCGTCATGTCGCAAGGCGTAACGGCCAATGTTGCGGCTGGCAAGCAGCCCGCACCGCCTGATCTAGTTGCCGGGCTTCAAGGTGATGCCCGCATGCACCGTGTGGCTGAGCAGGTCGTCATCGTCGAGCCAGGCGCCGCCGGCAAACGGGCCGGCCCCGGGCGGCGACACCTCGACATCGAGCACACCGCGGAACCGGTAGCTGAGATCGATGTCGATATAGTTGTTGATCGCATATTTGAACCCGCCGCCAACCTGGAAGGCGAATGCCGTCTCCGTGTCGCTCCAGGCGGTTCCCGCGGGAATGCGCGAGCGGATATCAACAAAGCCGATGCCGATACCGCCGCCGATATAGGGTTTGATTACCGTGTCCAGGTTGATGTCGTACCACAGGTTGAACAACAGGTTGACGATCTCGACTTCGCCGCTGTCGGGCCGCACCGGCGCCCCGAAACTGACATTCAGATCGCGCGCATCGTTGAACTGGTAGGACAGTTCCACCTCACCCCGGATGTCGGGATAGACCTCCGCGCCGACCGCGCCGCCGACGATGAACCCTTCGTCGAATTCCTGGCGATAGTTGAACCCGCCGGTGAATGTATTGCGGTAGTCGTCCATGAAGGAGCCGCCGCCGAACAGGCTGACATACCAGTCGAGCCCCAGGAGCGGGTCGATCCCACCATCCGCCCGGGCGCTGGTGGCTGCGCCAAGCATCAATGCAGTGGCGCAGGCGCCAGCCAGTAAGGTGGATTTCATCCGTCAATATCCCCCGGTATCTCAAGGTTCTTGCGGGTTAACAGCAAAAACTGTCCGCCGACAAAGTCCCGAATCGAGTGTAACCATAACCGGTATCCAGTAGACCCCGCAACCGCAATTCTGCATCCAGAGAACGGTATCGGCACGATTTACAACCGCATGTGACAATTGCGCCACGGGCATTGCGCCGGAAATTTTGGAGTGGCGTCGCCCGGCGTCATCCGGCAATCTGGCCCGTGCAGACACAGACCTGCCGGCCGCAGGCAGGCCGCAAACACATGGCATACACATGGCAAACAGGGGGCTCTCATGGCAGAAGACACCGAAACCGACCCGGCCACGGACACTGCGGACGAAGCGCAAACACCCGCACCCAACGGCGCGGACACCACCGTGGATGCCGCCACCGACCCGGATGCGGACCAGGCCGAGCGCACCAAATCGCTTCAGCGGGCACTCGGTGTCAAGTTCGCAGCGGCTGCCTTCGGCGAGATCGTCAATGTGTTGATGCGCGCGCCAAGCTATAAGCACTATGCCCTGGCCGAGCTTGAATGGCTGGTGGTGCCCGCCGTGGTCGCCAACCAGTTCTCGCTGGCCGGCGCCCGCACCGACGTTGCCGGCCTCACCGTGCCGGTCGCGGTTGCCCTGTGGGCCAAAGTCTCCAGGGAGACCGACGCCAGGCTGTCCGCCAATCCTCAGATCCCCCTGCGGCTCACGCCGGAGGAATGGACTAGCGGTGATATCCTGTGGCTGATCGATGCGGTCGGCCCGCAACAGGCGGTCGGCCCGATGATCGACAGGCTGCGCACCACGGTCTTTGCCGGCCAGCCGGTCAAGACCCGCATGATGGGCAAGGACGCCAAGCCGTGGATCGTCACGCTCGAGGCAAAGGAACAGGCCGACGCACCGGAAGAGGGCGACGCGGTGGAGCCTGGAGAAGCGGCACAGGACGCGACCTGACTGTGCGGCGCTACGGCATGAACGTGGGTTTAAACCGGTTTCCATTTAAGCTGCGACCGATTTCCCTAGCCGGTGCGTGGCGCGGAACATCCGTTGCATCATTCGGTAAGCCGCCATCCGGCTCACCGTGGTGGCCGTGCATCGGGGCAGTCACATTCACGTGATTCCGGCCCGGTTTATCAAATCAACACCGTCCGATCACATTTTCGTCTTCTGGTTGATTCACTCTTGAGTTGTGGTGCCATTTGAGCCTATGTTTGGTTAACGGGGCGATTGGCATCAAGACCGGGGACAAACGTGGCCTTCATACATTCTTCACCCTTAACCGAGGCTTTTGGGCATAACTTGCCTTTGAGGGTGTATTTTTGTGCATGCAACACAAGAGTACATGCCGAAAAATGGAGAGTTACAGCTATGCCCATGTTTGCAAAATCCAGTACTTCCGTAAGCTGCCCGGGTGAGTTGAGCGAAAGAGTTGAACACCGGTTGCGCAAATATGGTGTGGGGCTAGTTTTTCTTTGCTTGTTTACTCTTTGGAACGTGGCAAGGGCGGAGGCAATGGCCTGCGAAGCAGAACCAATTCTTCGAATTGAGTTGGGTGGAAAGCTGTTCCATATCCCGCGTACCTTCCAACCAAAACTGCACGGCAAGAACATCCGTAGACGCATCGCCAGAGTCTGTCAGGGTCCCGATGATCCGCCGATCAAAGTGGAATTTTTTGTAATCAGTGGACAGAGCCCGCAAGTCCAGAAAGATGAAAGAACACGCCCTATTAGGTGGGTCCAGATCATGGTTAGAAGCTTTGAAGAAAATTCTCTGCCCTTGGGCGGCGGTGGGGCATACCAGAAGGTCATGCGCGAGTTAGTGCGTCTTGGAATTGCAGTCGAAGATCTCCCGATAAGACAAGGGTTTCATGTCTATGAGCCCCCGGAAGGAAAAGGAGCATATCACTATACCGCGATTCCCGGCGGCGCAACCACCCCTACTGGACAACCACTTTCATTTTCAGGTTGTAGTGCTCCAGTTGATCCATCTGGATACCAGGAGACGTGGAAGACTACCTGCTCCAATAATTATGTTTTAGCTGGCGGTATATTTTTGCAATACAAGATAGAAAAAAGCTATTCTGTAGATAAACTGAAATATATTGATGATAATGTTAGGCAATTCGTGAAAAAATTAGGAAATGAACCTGAGTGATCAAGGCATGCAACATATATAGTCACCGTAACAATTTGGGCTGAATGCCCTATAAGGAACAGGATTCATGCCACAAAGCTTCATACTGGACCCGGCTAAGCGTCAAACATTGGAGTTGGCGTTCGCAGCTGCAGATATTGGTACAATACCATGGTCAGAAGCTTGGAATACGCTGGCAACACTAATCAGCACCGAGGATCGAACCAACCCAATAGCAGGTGTAGATCCGTCGTTCTGGCAGTTTGTAAACGCTGCCGCTGAGATCAATGCGGGTGGTAACTTGTTTCGAGTGGCGGCTGGCGAATACTCAGCATTTCAAGTTGAAATCAGAAAGGGTTTGCAGCACGATTCCGCTGCAGTGATACAAGATGTACAGGAAGCTTCGAATGCAATAGCCAAAGCAGTAATTGCAAAAACTATATCTTTAGCTAATAATAATCAAGGATTGCCAACAATTGATGAAGTGGCTTTAGATGATGCCGCTGAAGCAGCCGAGTTTCTGTTTGACGGAGATTGGGGAGGGTGGGTCGGCAATCCGCTTTTTATTACGTTTGGACATATCGATTCGTGGCGGATCAATGTGCTCGCGGAAGAACGGGGCACCTATGATATTTTAGCTGCGATGCTAGCAGGTGTGCAAACACTTGGGGAATTCGACAGTTTGTTCGATGCGTTTAGAGAATTGTACGTAATAGCAAGTGGAACCACACAAGGGCTCGTTTCGGCGGGAACTCTTGCCAACACCGCGCTCCAAGAAACCGAGGCCGCTCTGTTCGCAGCGTATGGAGACTTCCCTGTCGCGTGGTTTAACCTTGGTGTTGATGCGCTAACTCAAGATCTCATTCTCGGCACAATATACCATGACGTAGGTATAGTTGGCACTGATGCCGATAATTATGTCCATGGAGGACTTGGTAACGACATTTTACATGCAACGGCGGGAAGTGATAATCTCGACGGTGGGCAGGGTTTAGACACTGTCGATTATACTGGATTCGGCAACGGTCTGATAATCGAACTCCCCAATCAACAATACACCAGTGCGGTCGTCTATACTGCACATATAGAAAAACAAGACTGGGGTGATTGGATACCCTCATTATTTGTGGAGGATGATGATCTCTTTAACGTCGAACGGATCATCGCGACTGTCTACGAAGATTGGTTGGAGCTAGACAACGCGGCTTTCACAAACATTGGTGATTTGGACTATATCGATCTGGGTGCTAACCCGGACGATGCGCCAGACAGATTAGATCTGCATGACATAGTAGGGCAGGGCGTTTTCGTCGATTTGCGCGATCCTGATAACCAAATTGTTACGGAACGAGATGCCGATGGCGGCGCAAAGGCCGGGGCGCCGGTAATAAAGTTAAAGAATGTCGAGAGCATTATCGGAACAGGGTTTGCTGATACGCTGGCCAGTACGGCGGGTACAGCCGTCATCGATGCCGGCTTCGGCGACGATTCAATCTTCTTCAACTCCACCGATTTTGTCGATCCGGATGTGGGTCCTCCCAAGTTCCAGATTCTCGCCGGCGCGGGTGACGACAATGTGTTTGGAACCGGTCAAGCGGAAATTCATCTCGGCTCCGGGAACGATCTGGTGCTCGGCGCGGGTGTTGGTAGTGTGATACATACGGGAACCGGCAATGATGTCGTCATCCTGTCCAATCAATCCAATGCTGTTCTTATCGCCGATGCAGGCATTTTCGATACGCTGAACCTGTTCGGAGCCCGCATCCTCACCGGGGGGTCCCAGGACGCCAAGTCGGAAGCTCCTTGGGCATTTGGCTTGTTGGGCGAGCGTTATGCCATCAACAAGGGTGGCGAGCTTGTCATAAATGACTGGTTTGGAAACCAGACATTCGTGGCTAACTATACGGGCGGCCCAGGCGTCGCAGAGCCGACGGCGAATATCCAGATCGGCGAGATTGATTTTTCGGCGGCACGTTTGTTGTCTGAAAACTTTCCCGGCATGAGCAAGATTAATGCCGAAAACTTTGCAACTCTCGACTTCATGTGGAAGGTGCTGTTCGGCGAACCGCGTAAGCCGGGCGCCGATCCACTGGTGCTGGACCTCGACGGCGATGGGCTGGAGCTTCTGGCCCAAACAATGGTCTCGCCGTCGTTCGATCTCGACGGTGACAACTTCGCCGAACTGACCGGTTGGGTGAGTTCTGATGATGGCTTCCTGGTACGTGACATTAACGCCAACGGCGCGATCGATGATGTTTCCGAACTGTTCGGCAATCAGATCATGGACGGATTTGCCGAGCTCGCCACGCTCGACAGTAATCTGGACGGCATCATTGATGTACTAGACGCGAATTTTGCTACCTTGCAGGTGTGGCGCGATCTCAACCAGGACGCCCAGACCGATGCTGGCGAACTGTTCTCGCTGGCGGACCTCAGCATTGCCTCGATCGATCTCAATGCGACCGTGAACACAACGGAAGTGCTGAACACCAACAACCGGATCGACGCCACCAGCGGTTTCACACGCACCGACGGTACGACCGGCGAGATCGCGGACGTCACTTTCCGGATCGATAATTTCAACTCGACCTTCCTCGGCGACACCACGGTGAGTGCCGCAGCGGCGATGCATCCCAATGTGCGTGGGCGCGGCGTGCTGCCCGACCTGCATGTGGCTATGACGCTAGATCCGGGGCTTGTCACCATCGTCCAGAACACCATGCCGTCGCTCAATGTGGTCGATCTTGCGGCCCTGCGCGATGCAGCGCTGCCGATCTTGACTGGATGGGCCGGACCTGATGCGGCGACGAGGCGCGATCTGCCGATGCTGACCCATGTGGACGGGTCAGGCGCTGTGGTGGTCGATGATTTCGGCGTCTATGACGAAACCACTAGCGCCTGGGCGCTGGCCAGCGGCACCGCGATCGTCGATGGCAATGGCGTTGTGATCGCCACACCGACGCTTGCCGACATTCTGGCGCAGGACCCCGGCACCAGCACATGGAGCACGCTGCTGGGCGAACAGTTCGCCTTCATCGAGAAGTATCTGGGCGAAGAGGTTCCCGTCGATCAGGCGGTCCCCGGCGACCCGCAGGCCAATGCCTCGGTGGCGGGCTTCCTGGAACTGATGATTGACCTTATCGATCTGGTGACCGTGCGGCTTGCCATGCAGGGCCCGATGGCGCCGTTCTTCGACACCATCGTATACGACACGGTGGAAGACAATTTCACCGCCTCCACCGACCGCCAGCTGATCCCCATGTTCGAGGCGATCCTGACGGCAGCACCCGCTGATTCCGCTGGTGTGCTTGCATACCTTGCCGACTGGAAACCGATCATTGATGTGGTCATAGGCGACTTCAGCCGTGGCGAAGATCATCTGCTTAACACCTACAACTTCATCTTCGGCAATCTGGTGGCGGCTTACGAAACCGTGCTGCCCAATGTGGATGTGGTTCAGGCGGCCGTGGTGCTCGGCATTCCGGACAACCTGATCATCACCGGCACCGGCATCCTGGATGGCACGATCGAGAACGACATTTTCTACATGAATGCGGGCGACCAGACAGCGCGCGGCGGCGAGGGTTTCGACGTCTATGTGTTCGGGCGCAACTTCGGCAATGACGTGGTCGAAGATATCGAAGCACCGTTCACCAACCGAGGGCCGGACCTGATCCGGTTTGCCGATATCGCCTCCACGGAAGTCACCCTGGAGCGCAACGGGCTTGACCTCATCATCAAGGTCAACGGCACCACCGACCAGGTGACCGTGGTGAAGCAGTTTGCCGGCCGTGATCCGAGCCTGTTCGGCGGCGACATGAGCGACGAGGAAGGTGTCGCGGAGATCGCATTCGCCGACGGTGTGGTGTTCGACAAGATCGATATCGCGCGCGCGGCCTCCACGGTCAGTGCGGCGAGCGAAACCGTATTGGGCACGCCCGATATGGACTTCCTCGACGGCGGCGCAGGTGACGATATCCTGATTGGCGGCGATGATTCCGATTTCTACAAATTCGATTTCGGTTATGGCAGCGACACGATCGAGGATAACCAGACCAATGTTCTGATCGACACGCCCGACTTCGTCGAGTTTGGAACAGGGATTGGGCGCACCGATGTGGCGTTCGGGCGCAACGGTAACTCCGACGACCTTACGGTGACGCTTAGCGGAGGCAGCGACGTTCTGACCGTGAAAGGTCAGTTCGATGCCTCCCAGACAGGGCCCCTCGGCCTGCAATGGTTCGACCGTATCGAGGTTTTTTACTTCGAGAATGATTTGTTCATGGCATGGGACGACCTGCTCGAGCAGCTCGTTGCCGACGCCAAGACCATAGGCGATGATACCATCTACGGCTTCTACTACCAGGACAGGCTCGACGGTGGTGCCGGCAACGACTTCCTGTCCGGCGGCGACGAGGGCGATACCTATGTGTTCGGCAAGGCCTATGGCGCCGATGTCATCCTCGAGGGCATGACCAACGTCATCACCCAGACGGCGGACAGCGTGAGCTTCGCGCTGGATGTGGCGGCAGCCGACGTGGTCTACAGCCGTACCGACAATTCCGACGATCTGGTGATCTCGTTTACCGACGATGCCTCGACCTTGACCGTCCAGGGCCAGTTTGACGCGAGCTATACCGGCCCCTTCGGCACCCAGTGGTTCAACCGGATCGAGAGCTTCGATTATGCCGACAGCACCAGCCTGACATGGGACGGGCTGCTGGCGCAGTTGGTTGCTGACGCCAAGACCACGGGCGACGACACCATCTACGGCTTCGATTTCGAGGACACCCTTGATGGCGGCGCCGGCAACGACCTGCTGATCGGCGGCAACGAGAACGACACCTATATCTTCGGCCGCGGCTATGGCAATGATGTGATCGACGAACAGCGCGACAATATCCTCTCTGGCAGCGTCGACGTGGTGCAGTTCACACCGGACATCCTGCCGGGCGATATCATTCTTGAGCGCGGCGCCAATACCGATGATCTCCTGATCAGGATCACCGACACCGCCGACACGCTCTTGGTCAAGGACACGTTTACCGCCGGTTCGCTTGTGCCCGATATCAACTATGTCGAGGAATTCCATTTCAACGACACCACGGTTTGGACCCTGGCCCAGGTGCGCGACATGCTGATCGCCTCGGAAACCACCACCGGCAACGATCTGATCCAGGGCTTTACCACCGATGACGTAATCGACGGCGGCGCCGGCAACGATGTCATGAAGGGCATGGACGGTTCCGACACCTATCACTTCGATGTCGGTTACGGTCAGGACGTGATCCAGGACACGATCGGCTTTACCACCTACACCACCGCCGACAAGGTGGTGCTCGGAGCCGGCATCACCACCGCCAATATCATTCTGACGCGGAACGGCGATGATCTGGTGATCGGTATTGCTGCTGCCGCGGACACGCTGACCATCGAGAAGCAGTTCTCCTATGGTTCGTTCGGCCGCTTCGATGAGGTCGAGGAACTGCATTTCGACGACGGCACGATCTGGGGCCAGACCGAGATCCAGGACCGGTTGTTGCAATCGACCAGCGGCGACGACACGCTGATCGGTTTCGAAACCAATGATGTGCTCGACGGCGGCGCCGGCAACGACATTCTGGCCGGCAAGGACGGGTCGGACACCTATCATTTCGATGTCGGCTACGGCCAGGACCGCATCCAGGAAAGCGTCAGTAATGTGCTGTTTTCCACCAACGACAAGCTGGTGCTGGGCGCCGGTGTCACAACGGCGAATATCCTGCTGTCACAGATCGGCGATGACTTGCTGGTGAGCATCGACGGCAGCACCGACACCTTGACCATCGAGAACTATTTCGCAAGCCTTGGTTACAATGTGGTCGAGAGCTTCGAATTCGACGACGGCACGATCTGGGACCAAGCAGCGATTACGGCGGCTTTGGTTGTCGAGCCGCCGACTGTGGTCACCCATGAGGGCACCGCTGGAAATGATACGCTGACAGGCACTTCGGGCGACGATGTGCTGGCTGGACGTGGCGGCGACGACACACTCACCGGCAAGAGCGGCGGCGATATTTATCTCTATGCCGCCGGTGACGGCGCAGATGTTGTCACTGAAACCAGCGGGACGGGTACCGATGTTCTTGACTTCACGGACCTGAATGCGGTGGACCTGACGTTTGCCCGCCACATCGGCGTCGGCGGCTCTTATGATCTTGGCGTTACCGTCAACGCGACCGGGGAAATGATCAAGGTCGGTTACCAGTTCCTGACCAGCACATACGGGATAGAGCAGGTCACCTTTGCCGACGGTACCACCTGGGACGCCGAAACGGTGCGCCAGGCAGCATGGTATCGCGGTACCGCCGGCGCCGACACGGTCAACGGCACCTCGCTTGGCGAGACCATCGTCGGCAATGGCGGCAACGACACACTCTCCGGCAAGAGCGGCGGCGACACTTATCTCTATGCATCCGGCGACGGCGCTGATGTTATCACTGAAACGACGGGGACTGGCACCGATGTTCTGGAGTTCACTGACCTGAATGCGGTGGACCTGACATTTGCCCGCCATATCGGCGTCGGCGGCGCTTATGATCTCGGCATCACGGTCAATGCCACCGGCGAGATGATCAAGGTCGGCAATCAGTTCCTGAGCAGCACCTATGGTGTTGAGCAGGTTACCTTTGCCGACGCCACCACCTGGGACGCTGAAGCGGTGCGCCTGGCAGCGTGGTATCGCGGCACCGCGGGTGCTGACACGATCAACGGCACCTCGCTTGGCGAAACCATTACCGGCAATGGCGGCGATGACACGCTCTCCGGCAAGAGCGGGGGCGACACTTATCTCTATGCATCTGGTGACGGCGCTGATGTTATCACTGAAACCAGCGGGACGGGTACCGATGTCCTTGAGTTTACCGACCTGAATGCGGCGGACCTGTCATTTGCCCGTCACATTGGTGTCGGAGGTACCTATGATCTCGGCATCACGGTCAATGCCACCGGTGAGATGATCAAGGTCGGCAATCAGTTCCTGAGCAGCACCTATGGTGTTGAACAGGTCACATTTGCCGACGCCACCACCTGGGACGCTGAAGCGGTGCGAGAGGCAGCGTGGTATCGCGGTACTGCCGGTGCCGACACGATCACAGGTACTTCGCTTGGCGAGACCATCGCCGGTAACGGCGGAGACGACACGCTGACAGGAGGTAGTGGCAGCGATGTCTTCCTGTTTGAGCCTAATCTCGGCCATGACACGGTCACGGACTTTCAGGCAGGTGCGGGTTCTGACGATGTAGTCAAGCTGCAGGGCATTGCGATCCCGCCGCTGGCGACCATTTTCGACCTGACAGCGCAGGTCGGAGCCGATTCGGTGATCACGTTTGATGCCAACAACACCATCACGCTGACCGGTGTCGACAAGAACAATCTGCACGACGACGACTTCCTGGTCGCTTGACCAGACGTGATTTCGTGCGGAGTACAGGGGCGTAGACAAAATGACTAGGGATGGATCCGGTGCGGCACACGGGCCGCGCCGGGCCGGTCACGAGGTCAGGCAGGCTCTGTCCCGCTCCAAGGGCGGTTTTGCCGGCATCGGGCTGTTCAGTTGCGTGATCAACCTGTTGATGCTGACCGGTCCGCTGTTCATGCTGCAGGTCTATGACCGGGTCTTGACCAGCCGGTCGATCCCGACGCTTGTCGCCCTTACGGTTCTGGTGGCGGCACTTTATGGCTTTCTGGGGATACTGGAGCTCATCCGTTCGCGCATCCTGATGCGGATCGGGCACAAGCTCGACGCCGATCTCAATCCGCGCGTCTTTTCCATATGGATTACCCAGGGCATCGTGCGTTCCCTGGGCGCGCGTACCCAGCCGATCAACGACCTTCAGGCTCTGCGCCAGTTCCTGTCGGGGCCGGGGCCGGCGACCCTGTTCGATACGCCATGGGTGCCGGTGTACCTCGCGATCATATTTCTCATGCATCCGATACTGGGCCTGGTGGCGCTGGGCGGCGCTGTGATCGTGTTCATTCTCGCACTGATCAACGAATTCCGGTCGCGCGCGCCGATGGAAGACGCCAACCGTGCAAATGTGGCGGCGGCGAACTTTGCAACGCTGGGCCATCGAAACGCGGAGGCCGTCACCGCCATGGGCATGGAACGCCATGTGCGCGGCAAGTGGCTCGAATTTCACGATGCGGCATCCGCTGCCCAGCGACTGGCCGGTGACCGTTCGGGAGCCATGACCGCCACGTCGAAAACCTTCCGCCTGTTTCTGCAGTCCGTCATTCTTGCCGCGGGTGCTGCATTGGCGGTGCAACAGGTTGTCACCCCGGGCGTCATGATTGCAGCCTCGATTATCATGGGTCGGGCGCTGGCGCCGATCGATCAGGCGATCGGACAGTGGAGGGGGTTTGTCGCTGCCCGCCAGGCCTATGGCCGGCTGAACCTCCTGCTCGGAGGTGTGCCCCAGCAGTCTGAACGCATGGCGCTCCCGGAGGCTTCGGGCCGGCTTGATGTCCAGGGCGTGTCCGCAACCCCGCCGGGCGGCGAACGGTCGGTCGTGGAGGGTTTGCAGTTTTCGCTTGCGCCGGGACAGGCACTCGGTGTCATCGGCCCCAGTGCATCGGGCAAGACGACCCTGGCGCGTCTTCTGACGGGTGTGTGGATACCAACACGCGGTACTGTTCGGCTCGATGGCGCGACACTTGATCAATGGGACCGCGAGGCGCTGGGTCGCCAGATCGGTTATCTGCCTCAGGATGTCGAGCTGTTCGACGGCACGGTCAAGGAAAACATCGCGCGGTTCGATCTTGAGGCCACCGATGAGGATGTGATCCTGGCAGCGCAGCGCGCCGGCGTGCACGACCTCATCCTGAAACTTGCCGATGGCTATGAAACAGTTGTCGGCGACGCCGGTGCCGTTCTGTCTGGCGGCCAGCGCCAGCGGGTGGCGCTGGCGCGGGCACTCTATGGCGATCCGGCCCTGGTCGTACTCGACGAGCCGAACGCCAGCCTCGATGCCGATGGAGACGCCGCCCTGACCGAAACCATCATGGGGTTGCGGCAGCGCGGCAAGACAACGATCGTCATGGCCCACAGGCCAAGTGCCATCTCAGCGGTCGACACGTTACTGGTTCTCAGTGACGGCCGGCAGGTTTCGTTCGGACCCAAGGATGCGGTGTTGCGCGAGGTCACCCAGGTGGCCCCGCCCGCAGCTGTTGCAGGGTGAACCATGTCGGCTGATCGCAGTAACAGTGTCTCACCGTCCTATGGCGGATATCTGTGGTTCGGCATGGCAACCGTCTTTCTCCTTGTCGTGTGCATCGGTGGATGGGCCGCATGGGCCTCGATCAACGGGGCGGTCATTGCACCGGCCACGGTGGTCGTCGAGACCAACGCCAAGAAGGTGCAGCATGCCGAAGGCGGTATCGTGGCTGAACTGCTGGTCCGCGAAGGGGACCACGTACAGGCGGGCCAGTTGTTGATCCGCCTGGATGAAACGGATACGCGGTCCAGTCTTGCGGTAATTGATGCGCAACTGCACGAGCTATGGGCGGCTCAAGCCCGGCTTGAAGCCGAACGCGACGAGGCAGCAGCGCTCAAATTTACAGCCGAATTGATGACGCAAGGCACTAATCCCGAGATCCAGAAGATCTTGAGCGGTCAGACAAAGCTGTTCGTTGCCCGCCAAAAGGCGGTTCTTGGGCAAAAGGATCAGCTCTACCAGCGCATTGCGCAACTGGATGACGAAATTGCGGGACTTGAGGCGCAAAAGGCTTCAAAGCAAAAACAGATCAGCCTGATCAGCCAAGAACTGGACGGTCTGGTGGACCTGAAGAAGCAGGGACTGGTCCAGATCAACCGGGTACTGGCGCTCGAACGGGAAGGCGCGCGGCTGGAGGGTGAGCTTGGTCAGTTGGTTGCAGATGTGGCGCGTGCCCGCGGCCGTATCGGCGAGACCAAGCTGCGCGTGATCCAGATCGATCAGGATGCGATCAAGGAGGTGCTGACCGACCTGCGGGATAACCAGGGACGGATTGCCGAACTGATCGAGCGTCGCATCGCCGCCAAGGCCCATCTCGCCCGCACCGAGATCCGCAGTCCAAGATCCGGCTATGTTCACCAACTTGCGCTTCACACGATCGGCGGTGTGATCCAGGCAGGTGAAGCGGTCATGGAGATCATTCCAGAGCGCGATGTCCTGGTGCTCGAGGCTCTAGTCGAGCCGCAGGACATCGACCAGGTGGAAGTCGCACAGATCGCTGTGGTGCGGTTTTCAGCCTTCGACCAGCGCAACACGCCTGAACTCAACGGCGAGGTGGCGCGTGTCTCCGCCGATCTTGTACGCGATGGCGCAGCCGGCACATCCTACTATTCGGTCCGCATCAAACTGGGACCGGATGAAATCGCCAAACTCGGCGACAAACCGCTCAAGCCGGGCATGCCGGCGGAAGCCTTCATCCAGACCGGCGCCAGAACCGCGATCAGCTACCTGCTCAAGCCGCTGACCGACCAGATCGTGCGGGCGTTTAGGGAGAACTGAACTCTACACGGGGGCACCGTCAGTAAACGACACCGGAACGCCATTTTTCCATCGCGCTGATCAGGCTACTCCATTCATCAAGAAAGGCCGGTAAAATAAATGTGTCCAGGTGGTGCTGCTTGACGGCGCATCAGGCGGACTGTGAAAGATCTGGCCAGAACGGAACCGAACCGGCTGATGAACTGATACTTGGACCCGTGCGTTCAGTTCAATTATTGACAAGCGGATCTTGTGCGACATACTGCAACACAGTACTAGCTGTTGCAGCAGGGGAAATGCCATGTCAGTCCGCAAGCGCAGATGGTTGACCAGCAAAGGCGAACCTAAGGAGGCATGGGTCGTGGACTATGTGGACGGGCAGGGCGAGCGTCGGCTCAAGACGTTCCAGAAAAAAAGAGACGCCGATGCATTTTCAGCGACAGTCACGGTTGAGGTGCGTCAGGGCACGCACATTGCCGACAGCGAGAGTGTCACGGCCAAGGAGGCGGCGGAAATCTGGTACACGGCCGTCAAGAATGGCCGCGACGGGCGCGATCCTGCGGAAGCATCCACGCTGCGGCAGTACCGCACCCATATTGACCTGCACATCGTCCCGCGTATCGGCAAGGTGAAGCTGTCCAAGTTGAACGCCCGGACTGTTGGCAGCTTCCGCGATGAATTGCTGCAGGACCTGTCGAGACCAATGGCGCGTAAGGTGCTGACCAGCCTCAAGGGCATTGTTGGCGAAGCACAGTCGCGGGACCTGGTTGCGGTCAACGCCGCTGCATCTATCAAGATCAGTATGAACTCTCGCCACAAGGAACCGGTGGAGATGCCAACGCGGGCGGAGATATCAGCGGTGCTCGCCAAGCTGGACGAACTTGCATCGCAATCAGTACAACGAAATGCGAAGGCCTGGCGGCGTTGGCGGGCACTGATCGCCACGGCCATTTACACCGGGTGCCGAGCAAGCGAGTTGCGTGGTCTTCCATGGTCAAGTGTGGATTTGGATGCGGGCACGCTGGCGATTGTCCAGCGCGCCGATGAAAAGGGCGTGATCGGCCCGGTGAAGTCCGGGGCAGGATATCGCACCATAAGCATGCCGGCCGCGCTGGTGACCATACTGCGGAAATGGAAACTGGAATGCCCCGGCGGCGCCCTGGTGTTCGCCAACTGGCAGGGCAATGTCGAGAACATCTCGAACATTCACAAGAGGTGCTGGCAACCATTGCAGCACAAGGCCGGTTTGATCAAACCGGTCATTGACGAACTCGGCAATGTTGTGCGGGACGGAAATGGCGCGGCAAAATGCGCCACCAAGTACCCCTTTCATGCCCTGCGGCATTTCCATGCGTCTATGCTGATCAATGACGGTGAGGCAAATCCGAAAGAAGTTCAAAGCGAAATGGGACATAGCTCCATCCAGATCACTTTCGACCTGTACGGGCATCTTTTCGAGGATGATCACGCTGTGATGCGGCGGCGCGAAAGGGCTGAAAGACTGGCCGCCGCGCTGGTGTAGACGCAACATGAACGCGACATGAAAAATACAAATACTAATAAAAACAAATGTTTAAAGGCGTTACTTTGCGGACTTCTAATCCGCAGGTTGCAGGTTCGAGTCCTGCCGGGATCGCCAACATATCCGTGTCCATAGCCCAGAGGACTTGTTGTGTTCTTCGTCCAGTGCAGGGAGTTCTTCATTGATTGGAAAAGTGTGAAAGCTGATGCCAGTCATTCTCGCCTTCGATGCAAATGTTTGTGTCCGGGTTAGCGACTTTGGCCTTTACCAAGCCGCTCAGTTCTTCGACAGTGAGTGGCCCGACAACTTCACCATCTAGAAACACGTAGCATCGTTGTTCGGTTGATCTGAGGTGGCGTGTGTCCGCCCTTTGCCCACACCCATTCACGGGTTTCTTCGCGTATTCCTCCGACGTCTCGACTGCATATTTTTCTTGATCCAATTGATCGATAATATCGTCGATGGCGGTTTTCAGATGCTCATAGGGGGTTAAGGCGTCAATCAATGCGCGGCGGAGCTCGCGTCTTCGGGTGGTGTTCATCCTTCCCAGGATCTTTCGTCCAAACAGGGCCGCTGCCAATCTTGAGCCCCAACGTTTGTCGATAGATGTTTGTCTTGCCACAAATTCAGAGCAAATGTTTTTGCAAGTTTGATTGATGTCTTTCTTGAGTGCTCGAAGCTGTTTTTGCCTGCCCCTCAGGTGTTGCACTAGAACACGAGTTTTTTCGTCTTTAGTCCAATTAAACCTTAGATCCACGGTCCCGTTAGAACTGTTGCCACCAACAATGTGTTCAATTTCGGAGATGTAGACTTGGCAATTTTTCATGGGACAGGTCACCAAAAATTGTTGCCTCTTGCCCCGCAGTGGTGCGTGCCATGGTGCATGAAGCGCCTGACGCTCAGTGCAGCATGAGCCCTCGCCCTTGGCCGTGTTGATCAATGTACGGCCGTACCACGCCGATTAAGCTGCATGATAGATGCGGCGGTTTTGTGAAACGTTCCCTTTAGAGGTGAGCCATCAACCGTGCGGATCAGGTGGGGCATCCTGATCGAACAACATGGCGATACCGCAGAGATAGCAGCAGCCATGCGTGAGGATGAACTGTTGGTTAGGGGTGATCTGGACGGCGCAGCAGTGTGGCGGCGGATCAAACGGGCGGTGAGGGAGCTGGCTAACACTGAACCGGACGGGCTGGTCAATTGATTGGCTGCAGCAGTTCCGGGAAGTTGTTGTGCACATTTCCGACGGCCTTGTTGACGGGGTGCGCTGTCAGTAGATCATCGTTGCAAGCCACAAGCACATCTTTGTCCGCATCATCCAACCACGCATCGAACTGCACCGGACTCAAAATCACCGGCATTCGGCCGTGGATTTTCTTCATGAAGTCGTTTGGCTCTGTGGTCAGAATCGTGCAGGAACGACGCTGATCGCTACTCTCGGAATCGGACCACCGTTCCCAAAGGCCTGCGAAGGTCATCGGTGAGCCGTCCGACATGGCTATATGATACGGCTGCTTGTCGTCGGCCAATCGCTTCCACTCGTAAAACCCGGTGGCAGGGATCAGACACCGATTGTGTTTGAACGCGGATCGGAACATGGGTTTCCCGGCCGCGGTCTCCGATCGTGCGTTGAAGGTTGATGGCAGATCCTTGAGCGGGCTCTTCCACCACGGCGGCATCAAACCCCACCGTGCGTCTTGGAGCTCAAGTCCACTCTCGCCGGCGACAATCATGTTAATGGTCTGAGCAGGCGCGATGTTGTAGTTGGGCTGCAGGTTCCGGGGCGGTCCGGTGAGGTCGTAGAAGTCATGGACTTCCTGCCACGTGTAGGCTTGGGTGAACCGACCGCACATGAATCCTCATTACACCTGCTTGACGACTATGCCAATGCCGCCATTGCCGGCGGGGAAGGGCAGAGTTCGAAAGGCTATCAGGCGGTGTCTGGAAAAGCGTGAGTTCTGATGTGCTGCTAACCCACCCACCAACTGCTGCAGGCGTTGCGGCGAAGTCGTGGTTCAAGCGGTAAGAATCACCTCGCCCAGGGGACGAAGGCGATCCGACGGTGCCAGTCCAGGCGTGAGTGATCCTGTGGTGATGGTCACAGCCATACCTGCGGTCATCTTGTGTGTGATCTACATGGCGTCCCGCAGGAACGGCCGATGAGGCTGTAGAACTCATAGACCTCCTGCCAGGTTTGGGCTTGCGTGGATTGTCCACACATATTCGCTAGTTGGCGCCCATATTGCTGCAATCGCCCAAGTTCATGAAGGCCAGCACAAGTGCGCCGACAATCGTCATGATGGCAATCTCATTCTTGCTCGGCATCCGATCCCTCTGTGTGACCAACAACGTGGACGGACACTATATTCCGATTGCTTGCGGGGAATCGAGCATCCAAAACGAAAACGGTGACCACAAGAGCCGCCGCTCATTTTGTTAGCGGAGTGATAATTCTCTATGCGGTCGCCGTCCGCTTCCTGCGCCAGCCCAAGGTGACCATGCCGCCCAAGGCCGTGAGCATTAGCCATGCTGCGGCTGGGAGGGGGACTGCCGATACCTGAGAATACATCGCTCCAGCAAATCCATCCGTGTTGCCGATTGCGACAAATGGCCTTGGTGATCCTGAGAAGGACATGAGAGCGTTTATGTCTGGGACGGCATTGTTGGTGAAACTCAACCGGAGTTGCATCAAACCTGCCGCGGGATCGGAGAACTGCATAACCCACGAGGTGGTCGAGGCGACTTCGCCGCCTGATACTGAATCCACGGCACTGTCCTCACTGCGGCAAAGACAATCACAGCGTTTATTGCTGGGACTGCAATCGTCGAAATCGGATATCCTGAGTGCACCAGGAACACGCCTGCGAGAAGGATGGTCCAGATTAACATGCGAACAATCATCGCGTTCACTCCGTTGTGGACTAAGCCGGATGCGCGGACGCCTAAGAGGGGTGCCGCTCGACTGCCAAACGAGATGCAATTTTGGGCAAGCTTATGCCAAAACTAGCCATTCTCTCGTTGGAAAGCCCATTAGGTGCAAGAGAATAAGCGCCCAAAACAGAAGAATGCCTTTCGTCCCGAAGAGGATCCGTAGCGACGAGATACAGCGGTGGCGAATGGTTTCGCGCCATTCCCGCGCTGCATATATGGTCGCTACAATGACAAAAAGCACCTACAAGGCCAGGATAATCATCTGACGATTAATCACCGGCACCACCTGAAAGCATAACGCTTGCCGCCTTCGTAGGCATGTGCGAGTCCTTCACGAACCAGAATGGTTCCGACGTTCTCGTCGTTGACCCAGGCTATGGCCGGGGTGTGCCCGTATATGCCTTTGACGCGCCGCTCGATCCTGACGGGGCCTCTGTTCAACAGTTGCTGAAGGCGGAGCGTGGCACGCTCCGCCAAACGCCGCTCACGCTCGCACCTAGCGAGCTTGCCTCTCTCGGGCGCGTCAAAGCCCATGAGGCCAATTTCCTCACGTCCGAGCATCAATGTGTCGCCGTCCTGAATGCAGAGGAGACGCTTTGGTTCGTGGCCGCATAGCTGCCAGTCTGATGCTAGGGCAGGGATTGTACATGCGATGGTGGCGCAGACCACGATCGAAATGGCGTTTCGGTAAGATCGTACTTGCAGCACAACCTGTTTCCTTCGTCGCTCAGCGACCATACGCAGGTTTCTCAATTGTAGCATGTGGAGCGCAGACCCGCGAACTAGTCAGGTATTCGATCTAGATGTGGCGAGATTCCTGGCCGGCAACGATGGGCATTGGATGATTAATCGACAAAATCATCCTCGAGCCGTTTGTTGAGTTCCTCTTCGCTAAAAGATTGGATCTCACCAATTATCTCTTCGGTGATGCGCCTGCTCTTCTCGAGATGTTCGAGGTCCAGAATCTTCCGAAGCAGTTCCGCCTCCCTCTTGCCTCGCCGATATCCCTCCGCGAAGCTGCTCTTGTCCTAAGCAGGGTCCATGACCGGCAGCATACGATCGACAGCGAATACGACTATCGCCCCAAGTGCAGCGCCCACCATGAGGAGGGTTGTAACTGCGCGCGCATTTGCTTCAATCCCCAACCACCGAATGATAGATGATCGGTGCTTGTCGCCCGAGCTATTGCTCATCGCACAACCTTAATCCATCCCATCAAATCTGCGAAGCCCATAAGGGTCATAGTTACCGGCACCACCGAAACCGACTGCGCTTGCCGCCCTTGTAGGCATAGGTGAGGCTTTCGCGGATCAGGGTAGCCGTCGTAGCCGTTCCAGCCAACCACGTCACGACACGGCGGAGGCTTGAGGTCTCTGTTTTCCGAATCTCATGCGCATGGTCCCGCAGGATCTGCTTGATCCCGGAGTTCCTCGTCCGTCGTGGCAAGGCGTGCGGCGGTTCGTTGCGACAAATCGGAATTCATCAATGATTTCAGTAAAGCATATACCAACAAATTGTCGGAATGCGCCTTAATTCTATTGGACATTGCCCAGACTTCTAATCCGCAGGTTGCAGGTTCGAGTCCTGCCGGGATCGCCAGTTTTTCTCCGTCCTTCTATGTTAACGCCGCCATGCGATCAAAACCGGCTTCCAGGTCGCGTCTGAGGTCTGCGGTGTCCTCAAGGCCGATATGGAAGCGCAGGGCCGGGCCTTCGTGTTGCCACTGTGTGGCGGAGCGGTAGGCATCGGGCTTGAAGGGGACAACCAGGCTTTCATAACCACCCCAGGAATAGCCCATACCAAACAGTTCGAGGCCATCAAGAAAGGCATGAAGAGCTGCCTTTGAGGTTGCCCGCAGGACCACGGAGAACAGACCGGATGCACCGGTGAAGTCGCGCTTCCAGATGTCGTGTCCGGGGCTGTTTTCGAGTGCTGGATGGAGCACTAGGTCAACTTCTGGACGGCTGTCGAGCCATTGGGCGATTTCTTGCCCCGATGTCATGTGCCGGTCGAGGCGCACGCCCATGGTGCGCAGGCCCCTGAGCGCCAGGTAGATGTCGTCCGGGCCGACGCACTGGCCGAGCATGTCGAAGCCTTCGCGCAGTTGCGGCCAAAGCTCCTCGGACACCGTGACCGAACCGATCATGACATCGGAATGGCCGACGATGTATTTGGTGCCGGCCTGGACCGCGATATCTATGCCGTGGCCGAAAGCGTCGAAGAAGACTGGTGTCGACCAGGTGTTGTCGGTCGCCACAAGCGCGCCATGTTCATGGGCGGCTTTCACGATCGCCGGCAGGTCCTGGACCTCCATGGTCTGCGAGCCAGGGCATTCGGTGAACACAAGTCGCGTACTTGGTTTCATCAGTGCACTGATGCCGGCGCCGATCAGGGGGTCGTAGTAGGTGGTCTCGACACCGAACTTGCCAAGCATGCTGTCGCAGAACAGGCGCGTTGGCCGGTAGACGCTGTCGGTGACCAGTACATGGTCTCCGGATTTGAGGTAAGACAGGAGGGCTGTGGTGATGGCACCGAGCCCGGATGAGGTTACCTTGGTGCCGAATGCGCCGTGAATTTCGGTGATGGCGCTCTCAAGAGCATCCGATGTCGGGGTGCCCCGGCGGCCATAGAGATATGCCTGATCGCGGTTGATCAATTTTTCAGCGGTCGGAAACAAAACCGTCGATCCGTGATAGACGGGCGGATTGACGAAACCGAAATTGCCCTGCGGATCGCGCCCGGCGGTCACCAGTTTGGTGTCCACTTGTGACGGCGTGCCGGTAGATTTGTCTTTATTCATTTGCATGTCCTGAAAAAAAGTTGACCAGGGGGAGAACTCTTCGGGCGCAACGGCTGCGGTTAACCGTAATTGCCTATCATTTGAGCATTGGTACTTGACCAATTGTCGGATTATGCCTCAGATAGCCTTGGAAGATGTGGGGGAACCCGCATCTGTCTAGGGAGAAACTCATCATTGTCACTATTTGCGTGCCTGATGTCCGGACCGCGTTTCGTGTTCGTAGGGTGTCCGCTCAAGCGGATGCCCGTTGTTGTCGTGCGCGCCAATAAGAGTTGGTAACAGAGAAGGCTTCAAGATGAAAATAAAGCTTACTTCAGTAGTGTTAGGCGCAGTGGTCGGGCTCACAGCTTCCACAGCGTTTGCCGGTGAGACGCTGGATGCCGTCAAGGCACGTGGCGAACTTATCTGCGGTGTGTCGACAGGTGTTGCCGGATTTGCGGCACCGGACAACGATGGTAACTGGAGCGGCGTGGACATCGATGTCTGCAAAGCGGTTGCTGCGGCCGTCCTGGGCGATGCGTCCAAAGTGAAATATGTTCCCACGACCTCGAAAGAACGCTTTACCGCGTTGCAGTCGGGCGAAGTCGACATGCTGTCCCGGGTCACCACCTGGACGTTTTCGCGTGATGTTGGCCTGGGCTTCGAGTTCGTCGGCGTCAACTATTATGACGGCCAGGGCTTCATGGTTCCCAAGTCGCTTGGCGTCACCAGCGCCCTGCAGCTTGATGGCGCGACCGTCTGCGTGCAGACCGGAACGACCACCGAGTTGAACCTGTCGGATTACTTCCGGACCAACAAGATGACCTACAAAGCGGTCAACGTTGAAACGGCTGATGAATCCCGTGAAAACTATGTGAGCGGTGCTTGCGATGTGTACACCACTGACAGTTCAGCGCTTGCGGCGACCCGCAGCACACTGAGCAATCCCGGCGAGCATCAGATCCTGCCGGAGATTATCTCAAAAGAGCCGCTTGGACCGCTGGTCCGTCATGGTGATGCCCAGTGGGGCGATATCGTGCGCTGGTCGTTCAACGCGATGGTCGTTGCCGAGGAAAAGGGCGTGACCATGGCCAATGTCGACGACATGAAGGGCTCGAGTGATCCCGAGATCAAGCGTCTGCTCGGCACCGATGGCGATATGGGCAAGCAGCTCGGCCTGGGTGCTGACTGGGCCTATGATGTGGTCAAGCAGGTTGGCAATTACGGCGAATCCTTTGAGCGTCACATCGGCGTCAACACGTCGATCGGCCTGGAGCGCGGTCTGAACCAGCTTTGGACCAAGGGTGGAATTCTGTACTCCCCGCCGATGCGCTAAGCATCTGAAAAGTTATGCCGGGTGGATCACATTTATGCGGTCCACCCGACATTCCGCTGGCCAAAAACAATAACAACCAGCACAATAGGCGTTACACATAAACTCTCGGGGGGGAGCAGAAACACATGAGTGTTTCATCTAGCACCGAAGAAACGTCGGGCGTCAATTGGATCTACGATCCGAAAGTGCGCTCCATCATCTCGCAAGTGGTGGTGATCGGCCTGTTCGTGACCTTGATGTATTTCATCGTTCACAACACGGCGGTCAATCTGGAAAAAGCGGGTATCGCCTCGGGCTTCGACTTCCTGTCGGAACCGGCCAGATATGACATCACCTCAGGCTTCCAACTGGTCAAGGCGACGCAGACCCACTGGGATGCGTTTATGGCAGGCCTGCTCAACACCTTCGTTGTTGCCGTGTTCGGCTGTTTTGCGGCTACTGTTCTTGGGGTGATTCTGGGTGTCTTGCGGTTGTCGAAGAACTGGCTGATCAGCAAGCTCGCCGCTGTTTATGTCGAGACCATCCGGAACGTCCCGGTGCTGCTGCAGATCCTGTTCTGGTACGGCATCTTCATATTGATGCCGCGGCCAAAGCAGTCGATGGCGTTATTCGACACATTCTTCCTCAACAACCGGGGATTGCTGGGGCCGAAGATTTTCATCGGCGACAACCCCACGCTTCCCAAGGAAAAGCTGGATGCGATGATCGCCGAATTGGGCACTGTCAAGTATCAAGCGTTGGTCGAGCAATTCGGCGAGGAAGGGGCAATTGCGCAAATCGCCGAAACCGTGAGGCCGGTATATGGAACTGGCTCCATGATCCCGGTAATCGCGCTCGTCGTCGCCGTGGTGGGCGTGCTCATCTATCGCCGCTGGACAATCAAGGTGCAGGAAACGACCGGCGAACAGTATCCGGTGTTCTGGATTGGTGTTGCCGCTATCATCGGCCTGCCGATACTCTCCATATTGCTGACCGGAACCACCGTGGAACTGCAATATCCGGAATTGAAGGGCTTTAATTTCGTTGGCGGGTTTTCGCTGGGCGGCGGGTTTCTCGCCTTGTGGTTCGCCTTGAGCCTTTATACGGCAGCCTTCATCGGGGAAATCGTCAGGGCCGGCATTCTGGCGGTCAGCCACGGTCAAACCGAAGCAGCGTTCGCGCTTGGTGTCCGTCCAAACCACACCATGCGCCTTGTCGTTCTGCCGCAGGCGCTTCGGGTCATCATCCCGCCACTCACCAGTCAATATCTGAACCTGACCAAGAACTCCTCACTCGCCCTGGTGGTCGGGTTCCCGGATGTGGTGGGCACGATTGGCGGTATTACACTCAATCAGACCGGGCAGGCGGTGGAGTGCATCGTCATAACCATGGCGGTCTATCTGACCTTCAGCCTGGTGATTTCCATGTTTATGAACTGGTACAACCAGCGCATTGCATTGGTGGAGCGGTAAGATGTCGGATACAGCCAAGAATATTGAAGGCTGGATTGCGCCTCGTCCAGCGCCATCCGGAACAGTCGGCGCTGTTGCCTGGATGCGCGAAAACCTGTTTTCCTCCGTTGGCAACAGCATCCTGACAATCCTCGGTCTTGCACTGATCGTGTGGCTGGTGCCGGGCCTTATCGAGTGGGGCTTTCTGACCGCCGATTTTACCGGTGAATCACGCAAGGACTGCACCTCCGAAGGTGCTTGCTGGGCGCTTGTTTCGGTACGCTGGAAACAGCTGCTCTACGGGTTCTATGAAAGCGAGGGGAGCCTGTGGCGCCCGAATATCGCGTTTGTCGGGCTGCTGATTGCAGTTGTACCTCTACTGTTCGACAAAATCGCTTATCGCAAATATTTGCTGTGGTTCTCGCTCGCCTATCCGTTCTTGGCCTGGTGGCTGCTGAGCGGCGGGTTCTTTGGGCTTGAGTTTGTCGATACCCATAAGTGGGGCGGTCTCCTTCTGACCGTGGTGATTGGCGTCGTCGGCATCGTCCTGTCATTGCCGATCGGTATTGTGCTGGCGCTTGGCCGCCGGTCGACCATGCCGGCGATCAGGATGTTGTGTGTGATCTTTATCGAGTTCATACGGGGTGTGCCGTTGATCACGCTTTTGTTCATGGCCAGCAATATGCTGCCGCTGTTCTTCCCGGAAGGGGTCGATCTGGACAAGTTGATCCGTGCGCTGGTGGTCGTGGTGCTGTTCTCCTCTGCCTATATGGCTGAAGTCGTCCGCGGCGGATTACAGGCAATACCCAAAGGTCAGTATGAAGCCGCCGATGCGATGGGCCTGAGTTTCTGGAAATCGATGTTTCTGATCATTCTGCCTCAGGCGCTGAAGATCGTTATTCCCGGCATCGTCAACTCGTTCATCGGGCTGTTCAAGGATACCACTTTGGTGTCGGTTATTGGGCTGCTCGACATTCTGGGCATAGCCAAAGCTGCGGTTACACATTCTGACTGGATCGGCCTGGCGCGAGAAGCCTATGTCTCCGTCGCGGTGGTCTATTTCGTATTCTGTTTTTCAATGTCGCGGTATTCCATCTGGCTCGAGCAAAAGCTGGATACCGGTCATAAGAGGTAAGGGGTTCTGAGATGGCTGAGGCTGCACAGACAAAAACGTCCAATGGAAACGCCGATACCGGCTTGTCGGTATCGGAAGAGATCGCCATTCAATGCGTCGGCATGAACAAGTGGTATGGCGATTTTCACGTGCTCCGGGATATCGACCTGACCGTGCACAAGGGTGAGCGGATCGTGATCTGCGGCCCATCCGGCTCCGGCAAGTCGACCCTGATCCGGTGCATGAACCGGCTGGAGGAACATCAACAGGGCAAGATCATCATCGATAGCATCGAGTTGACGAACGATATCAAGAAGATCGATGAAGTGCGCCGCGAAGTCGGCATGGTGTTCCAGCACTTCAATCTGTTTCCGCATCTGACGATTATGGAAAACTGCACCCTGGCACCGATCTGGGTGCGCAAGATGCCGAAGACGGAAGCCCAGGAAGTGGCCATGAGCTTTCTTGAGCGGGTTAAAATTCCCGAGCAGGCGGACAAATATCCCGGTCAGCTCTCAGGCGGCCAGCAGCAACGCGTTGCGATTGCTCGCTCCTTGTGCATGAACCCGCGGATCATGCTGTTCGATGAGCCGACATCGGCGCTCGATCCGGAAATGATCAAGGAAGTGCTCGAAGTGATGGTCGACCTGGCCCAGACCGGCATGACCATGTTGTGCGTGACCCACGAAATGGGATTTGCCCGGCAGGTGGCCAACCGCGTCATCTTCATGGATGAAGGCCAGATTATCGAACAGAACGAGCCGGAAGAATTCTTCACCAATCCGAAGAGCGACCGGACCAAGCTGTTCCTCAGCCAGATCCTGCATTGACGGGCGTTTGAGAGTTATAAAAAACCGCCGTTCCCCGGGACGGCGGTTTTTCTTATGAAACCGGGTTTTACGGCGCGGTCTCGATCGGCAGATTTTCGTCCGCGCCCCATTCGGACCAGGAACCGTCATAGAGTGCATGTTTGCGGGCGCCGATCAGTGTCAGCCCCAAGGACAGAACCGCTGCTGTGACGCCCGATCCGCAACTGGTGATGACCGGTGCTGCGATATTAATGCCGCTCTGTTCGAATGCCGCACGAAGTTCTGCGTCGTCACGTAAAGTTCCATCGTCATTCAGCAGGTCCACATAGGGCAGGTTGCTGCTGCCCGGTATATGCCCGGATCTCAGGCCGGCGCGAGGCTCCGGCGCAGTTCCAGCGAAACGCTCTGCGGCACGGGCATCGAGAATTTGCGCCGTCTTGCCCGTGGAGGCGGCAAGAACGTCTGAGCTGTCGCGGATCATCATGGTTTGCCGCCGCGCGGTGAAATGGCGTTCCTGCTGCGGCCGCGGCGGGCCATCTTCCAGTTTGCCTCCCTCGGATTTCCATTTCGGCAGGCCGCCGTCAAGGATCGCCACATCGGAATGGCCCATGACCTGGAACATCCACCAGGCGCGTGCCGCTGAAAACAATCCCACGGTGTCATAGGCGATTACACGATTACCGTCGCCAATTCCCATTTTACGCATGCGCGAGGCAAACTTCTCCGGGCTCGGTAACATATGCGGCAGAGAGCTTGCGGTATCTGACAAGTCATCGATGTCGAAGAACAGGGCGCCTGGAATGTGTTCCTGGAGATACTCCGCATGGCCGTCGCGGCCGGCCGTTGGCAAATGCCAGGAAGCATCCACCACGACCACGTCAGGGGCGTCCAGATGCTGGTCAAGCCATTCGGTCGATACCAGGTGATTTGATCGGTTGTCCGACATGGCCGTCCTCCCCAAATGCTTTAGCCGTTATCTGGATCCAGCAGACCGTGGCGCCGATGCCACTGTTCGATGGATTCCTCTGGATAGTTATCGAACACAAGATCGCCGTCCTTGATGTTTGGTTCAACCCAATTCGACAAGGAGGCTTGCATGATGTGTACGGTTTGCGGCGGTTCCGGCAGACCGGTGTCTATTGCCGAGGCGAACGGGTGCAGGAGTTCTGGCCAGCGCGGGTCCCAGACCCAAAGTGCAGTGGCGCATTTTGAGCAGAAGTTCCGCTGGGCGGGGCTCTGTGTGCCATCGAGTGTGGCCTGATAGATGCCGATATGCTCGCGGCCTTCGACGTTCAGGCTGTCAGCATCTCCGCCCAGATTAATGGCGTAGCCGCCACCGCCTGCGGTTTTCCGGCAGATCGTGCAGTAGCAGCGCATATAAGGTGCAGGGGTCGGTGAGTTGACGGTGAATTTCACTGCCCCGCAATGGCATGATCCCTCAAGCAACATGGTTGTGCTCCCGGTCTTGTGTTTTGGCTAGGCGGCAAAGGCAATACGTACCCTGCGGTTCTGGCGGCCCTTCTTTTCAATCTTCTGTACAATAACCGCACCGATTTCAGCCGTCGAGCCGACATGGGTTCCTCCGCAGGGTTGCAGATCGACATCGCCGCCGCCGATCTCCACGAGGCGCACCCGGCCCGACCCCATGGGTGGCTTGACCGCCATGGTGCGCACCAGATCCGGCTGAGCCAGCAGTTCTTCATCGGTGATCCAGCGGTCGGTCACACGGTGATCTTCCATGATCAACCGGTTCAGCTGGTCGGTGATTTGCTCCTTGTCGGCAAGGCCTGCTTCCGCGATGTCAAAGTCCAGCCGTGACGTATCAGCGCCAATCGATCCACCGGTAACCGGAAAATGGAGCACGCTGCACAGCAGGTGCAGACAGGTGTGCATGCGCATGTGCCTGTGCCGCTGATCCCAATTCAATTTGCACAGAACCGTGTCGCCGGGGCCGGGCAGGATGCTGCCTTCGGCTGGCACGTGAACGATCTGCGTGCGGTCATCGCCGTAAACCGCGGTCGCAATGGGGATCTCGCCTAGGCCTTCGACCTCCAGTGCTCCCATGTCACCCGGCTGGCCGCCGCTGGTGGCGTAGAAATTGGTGCGGTCGAGCACGATGCCGCCGCGGTCGTTGATCTCAATGACCCGGGCTTCGCATTTGTGCATGTAGGCATCTTCAAGAAAGGCTTTGTCGGTCATGGCATACCGTGTGTTGTTGCAATTGCTTATGTTGCATCCAAGAAAGCAGTGGGAATATCAGCTCCGCCGCCCTCGAGCCAGTCGGGCACCGGCAGGTTCTTTTCGCGCAGGAACGGCGGATTGAACATCTTGCTTTGATAGCGCGATCCGAAGTCGCACAGGACCGTCACGATGGTGTGGCCGGGGCCGAGTTGTTTGGCAAGGCGCACGGCGCCGGCGACATTGATGCCGCTTGAGCCGCCAAGGCACAGGCCTTCATTCTTGAGCAGGTCGAAGGCATAGGTGAGGGCTTCTTCGTCAGGGATCTGATAGGCCTCGTCGATCACAACGCCTTCCATATTGGCGGTGACGCGGCCCTGGCCGATGCCCTCTGTGATGGAGGAACCTTCGGCCTTCAGTTCACCATGCGCATAGTAATTGTAGAGTGCGGACCCGAGAGGATCGGCGAGTGCGATCTTGATATCACCATTGAGTTCCTTGAGCCGGTCGCTGATGCCGCCGATCGTGCCGCCGGATCCGATTGCGCAGGCAAAGCCATCGACCTTGCCGTTGGTCTGGGACCAGATTTCTTCGGCCGTCGTCTCATAATGGGCGTTCCGGTTGGCGACATTGTCGAACTGGTTGGCCCATACAGCGCCATTGTCAAGTTGCGCGCTGAGTGTCTCGGCGAGACGTGCGGAGTATTTTACGTAATTGTTGGGGTTCTTGTAGGGAACCGCCGGCACCTCGACGAGTTCGGCGCCCATCAGACGCAGGGTGTCCTTTTTCTCCTGAGACTGGGTTTCAGGGATGACAATGACCGTGCGGAAGCCAAGGGCGTTGCCAACCATTGTCAGGCCAATTCCGGTATTGCCTGCGGTACCCTCGACGATGACACCGCCGTATTTCAGGGTGCCGCGATCAACCGCATCCGCGATAATATAGAGTGCTGCCCGGTCCTTGACCGACTGTCCGGGGTTCATGAATTCGGCCTTACCCAGGATTGTGCAGCCGGTCTCCTCGGATACCTTGCGGAGCTTGATCAGGGGCGTGTTGCCGATCGCCTCGAGAACATTTTGTTTTACCTGCATAGTCCAAGGTCTCCGCGCACGCCCAATGTCGCCTGGCCGCTGCTGGTCTGTGCAACCGGCCTGGCCGGCGACCCTAAACCGCGCTGTGCCGTCGGGCAAGTGGGGCTCACGAGTTGACAATAATTCTGAAGTGAAATGTGATTCACTATAGTGTTACCTGACGCCATTTCATCCAATGCGGTTCACAAACATCATGAGCAATTCCACGAAAAGAGCGCCGAAATCTCTTCCACGGGGGCAGTCGCTGCTCGAACTGCCTCAATTCAACAAAGGCACCGCGTTTTCATGGGAGGAACGCATTGCACATGGCCTGCTTGGGCTGCTGCCGCCGCATGAGGAAACCTTGTCGGAGCAGGTGGCGCGCGCCTACCGGGCCTATGAGGCGAAAAGTACGGATCTGGAGCGGCATATCTATTTGCGCCAGCTTCAGGATTTCAACGAGATCCTGTTTTACCGGTTGATCATGGATTATCCGGAAAAAATGATCCCGATCATCTACACACCGACGGTTGGAGAGGCATGCAAGAAATTCTCCGAGATTTACCGCAAGCCTCGCGGGTTGTTCATGTCCTATCCCGAACGAGAACATGTCGATGCCATTCTGGAAAATGCCGCGCGCGACACCGTGGAAGCGATCGTCATTACCGATGCCGAGGCGATACTTGGGATTGGTGACCAGGGGGTCGGCGGCATGGGCATACCAATCGGCAAGTTGGCGCTTTACACAGCATTGGGTGGTGTGGACCCTAATGTCTGCCTGCCGATCCTGCTTGATGTGGGAACCAATAACCAGACACTGCTTGACGACCCGCTCTATATCGGCTGGCCGGAACCAAGGATCAGTGGTGCGGAATATGACGCGTTTGTCGATCAAGTGGTGCAGGCACTGCGCACCAAATGGCCTGATGCGCTGATCCAGTTTGAGGATTTTGGATCGTCTAATGCGGCACGCCTGCTCGATAAATACCGGGGCGAAATGTGTTGTTTCAACGACGACATACAAGGTACGGCGGCGGTTACAATGGGTACTGTGCTTGCCGCCTGCCACGCTGCGAATACACGGTTTGATCACTGCAGAGTGGTCATTGTGGGTGCAGGTTCAGCCGGATGCGGTATTGCCGAACAGCTCGTCCAGGGTCTGGTGGCGGCCGGGCTGAATGATAGCGAAGCCCGGGACCGGTTTTATCTGCTGGACCGCGATGGGTTGGTTCGCGAAGGCTTGGATCGGATTACCTCGCATCAGGCAGCTTTCACGCGCAAAGCCGGTGACCTTGATGACTGGGAGGGTGAGTTTGGATTGCTCGACGTGGTGCGTAATGTACGGCCCAATGTTCTGATCGGGGTATCGGGCCAGCCGGGTATGTTCAACGAAGACGTTGTGCGGGCGATGGCTGATATCAATGAGCGTCCGATCATATTTCCGCTGTCCAATCCGACGGAACGTGCGGAAGCCAGACCCGATGACGTTATTCGATGGTCCGATGGCCGCGCCTTGGTTGCGACCGGCAGTCCGTTTCCGCCGGTGATCCATGATGGAACGGCCTATCAGATTGCGCAATGCAACAATGCATATGCGTTTCCGGGCATCGGTATGGGTGTGCTTGCGGTCAATGCCAAGATAATCACCGATGAAATGCTGATGACTGTTGCGGAGACGATCGGCAAACCCGTACAGAATAGTGATGTGCCTGGTGCTGCCCTGTTGCCACCGCTCACCGACATTCGTCCGCTAAGCCGTGAGATTGCCATAGCCGTTGCCCATCGCGCGGTTGAACAGGGGTTGTGCGAGGGGGTGAACGCCGATGATGTCGAAAGGCGGATCGACGAACGGATCTGGGTGCCGGAGTACCAGAGGTCTTAGAGCGTTCTAAAACACCGGGTGCACAAAAGTGGTGCAGACATATTTCGGACCGCTTAATGGTGGCGCGCCCCGGTGGCGGTAGGTCCAGGCCACGGGGAAGAAGGCGATGCGTCCCTCGACCGGCTGTATCTGCATATTCTGGTCTTCAAATTCTGTGTGGCCGCCCTGGTCGACGGTGTTGAAGTACCATTGTGCCGCGAGGCAGCGGGTGCGGTTTTGCCGTGAATTGCAGTCGATATGCCAGTGGAACTGACCGCCGATATCGTAACGTTTCAAGCGGAAGGGCTCACCGTCGAGTTCTGAGTGGTCGCTGCCGGCCAGAAACTTCACGTCATTGGTATAGGCGTCCAGATATTGACCAAGATTGTCCTGAAGCGCGTCCACAATATCGGCCCAGGCGTCGTTTTGCAGGATCAACTCGGTGGTCTGCTTGCCCTTGAGGTCGATTTCGGCACCTTCATTGCCCGACACCATGCCCACCATTGTGTCCTTGTCAGCATCGAAGCGGCTGATGATATCGCGGCAGATGGAGGCGTCCAGTGCTGCGTCGTACCATCGGATGAATTTCGGCATCAAACTGAATTCCCGTTCCGCGATGTGTGCTGAGAAACAAAATTATGGGTAATTTCTAGCAATCGCTTTGTGTGCTGACAAACGCAAACTGCGGTCCGGGATCGGCATTGCGCAGCTGGAATTTCATAGGCTACGGTGATTGTACAGCGCCTGCATGGCGTGTCTTTCACCCTAATCAAGGTGTCCTCAATGACCAGAGACCCCCGCTACGATGTTTTGTTTGAGCCGGTGCAGATTGGACCAGTCACCGCCCGTAACCGGTTTTATCAGGTGCCGCACTGCAACGGCATGGGTAACCGGCATCCAGACGGCGTCGCGGCGATGCGTGGCGTGAAGGCGCAAGGCGGTTGGGCGGTGATCTGTACTGAGGAAACGGAAATTCATCCGACTTCCGATATTTCGCCTTTCCATGAAGGCCGCCTGTGGGACGATCGGGACATCCCAGCGCTCGCCCGCATGACCGAAGCCGTGCACGAACATGGCAGCCTTGCCGGCCTGGAGCTGGCCCATAACGGTGCACATTCACCGAATTTATACAGCCGCGAGACAACCTTTGCGCCGTCCCATGCTGCCTGTGACATGAACTATCCGGTACAGGCGCGTGCCATGGACAAGCAGGATATCGCCGATTTGCGGCGCTGGCACCGGCAGGCGGCGCTACGTGGCAGGCAAGCCGGGTTCGATCTGATTTATGTCTATGCCGGGCATGACCTGTCGATCTTTCAGCATTTTCTTTCGCGCCGCCATAATCATCGCAACGATGAGTATGGCGGCAGCCTGGAGAACCGTGTCCGTCTGTTCCGTGAAGTGATCGAGGACACCAAGGAGGCGGTTGGCGATACCTGCGCCATTGCGGTGCGTATCGCTGTCGATGAATTGATGGGTGACGATGGCATCTCCAGTAAAGGTGAGGGACGTGACGTTATCGAGATGCTGGCGGAGTTACCCGACCTGTGGGATGTGTGTCTCAGTGACTGGTCGAACGACAGCCAGACCTCGCGTTTTTCAGAAGAGGGTTTTCAGGAGGAATACACCGCCTTCGTCAAAAAGCTGACCTCCAAGCCGGTCGTCGGAGTTGGACGCTTTACCTCACCTGACGCAATGGTCAGCCAGATCCGCCGCGGTGTGCTCGATATGATCGGTGCCGCGCGGCCGTCGATTGCTGATCCTTTTCTGCCGAAGAAAATCGAGGAAGGCCGGATCGACGACATCCGTGAATGTATTGGCTGCAATATCTGCGTATCCGGCGATAACACGATTATACCGATGCGCTGCACCCAAAATCCGACCAAGTCCGAGGAATGGCGCAAGGGCTGGCATCCCGAGCTGATCGATGCGAAGTCGTCGGATGATAAAGTTCTGGTGGTGGGCGGCGGCCCGGCCGGACTGGAGGCCGCCCGCGCTCTGGGCCAGCGCGGATACCAGGTTGCCCTTGCAGAAGCTGGCCGAGAACTTGGCGGCCGGGTCGTCCATGAGGCCCAGTTGGCGGGGTTGTCCGCCTGGGGCCGTGTGCGCGACTATCGGGTCGGACAGATCCAGAAAATGCCCAATGTAGAGGTGTTCTTTGAAAGTGATCTGCAGCCGGATGACATTCTGGAATTCGGATTTGATACTGTCGCTGTTGCAACCGGCAGCACATGGCGAAATGACGGTGTCGGCCGCGCCCATAATTTACCGGTCGAGGGGCTTGATGCTCTGGCGCTGTTTACGCCGGACGACTGGTTCCACGGCAGGATTGGTGCCGATACACTGCCGGCAGGTGACGTCGTGCTGTTCGATGACGACCAGTTTTATCTTGGCGGCGTACTGGCGGAAACAATACAAAAGGCGGGGCGTCAGGTGGTTTATGTGACACCGGCCGCCGAAGTGTCACCGTTCACGCACAATACGCTGGAGCAAACCCGTATCCAACGGCGATTGCTGGAAATTGGTGTTGTGATCAAGCCGCACCGACTGCTCGGCGGCGCCGACAACGGCTTACTTAGCCTTGCTTGTGTGTTTACCGGTACGCGCGAACATCTGGACTGTGGCTCGGTCATGATGGTGACCACCAGGTTGCCAAGCGATGGGCTCTACACGGATCTGGTGGCGCGCCGCTCGGAATGGCACGATGCCGGTATCAAAAATGTGCTTCCGGTCGGCGATGCACAGGTACCGGGCACGATCGCTGCGGCGGTCTATTCCGGTCATCGCTTTGCCCGGGAACTCGATACGCCAGTGTCAAACGATGTGGTGGCATTCAAACGCGAATTGCCAGAGCTCGAAGCTCGCTAGATTTTTCTTTAACCGCGACGACGGGCTTTGACACCGCGCAACTTGGATGATGAGCCTGCGGAAAAGCCGTGCAAGTCATTTATCGACAAATCGGCATCGGTGAGTTCAGCAAGCTCGTTTGGATGAATGAACTCGTCCCTGAACCAGGGGAAACGGTTCGGGTCGAAAATTGATCGCAGCCAGTCGATCACCAGTGACATGCGTGGTGTCTTGCGGGCGTCCGGGTGGTAGGTCAGCCAGATGTCCATGCTATGATTGAGGCCAAGATCGACCGGGACAACTGGTGCGTTGATGACCGATGCATAGGTCGGCAAAGCGCCGATACCGGCGCCTTTTTCAATCGCATAGAGCAAAGCCGAACTGGCGTTGGTTCGAACACCGACAATACCTTCGATGGATGTCAGCCCTAGTTTTGTTGCCCATGCCCCCTCATTGAGCTGGGGTGCAACCTGATCAACGATCCGGTGCCGGGTGATGTCGGAGATGCTTTTGGGGACGCCATACAGGTCGGCGTATGACTTTGAGACGAATGAATAAACATGCAAACGGCCGAGCTTCACGAGTTTGAGGTTCGGTGACGTCGGGCGTTCAAGCTGTATCGCCATATCCGCTTCCATGCGCAAAACATCGGCATTTTCCATGCCGCAGCGCAGGTCGATGGTCAGATAGGGATGGCCGCGCTGGAACTCGATCAGCCGTGGCAGGATCCAGTATGTGCCAAGCCCCTCGGTGACGGAGATCTTGACCTGCCCTCGGGTGGCTTCTTCCGGTTTGACCGTCTTGCGGCAAACATCGAAGATCGCCCGCTCCATGCTGCGGGCGCTGTTGACGATGGCACGTGCCTCTTCGGTCGGCACAACGCCTTCCGGCAATCGATTGAACAATTGAATGCCCAACACATGTTCCAATCGCTGGATGCGCCGGACAATTGTCGATGAGCTCACCTTCAAACTATCGGCTGCACGGCGGAAGCTGCCGTTCTCAACGCAGGATAGAAATATCTTCAGATCGTCCCACGATAACTGGTGCAGGGGTACGACTGAAGAGCCCCGCTCCGTTTTTGCAGCACCCCATTGCATATCTTTGTGCATACATTCCTCGTTCTTTGGTGTGCAATGTTACTAGAAACGTTGAATAAATGCACGTGTTTCAATTTTAGGGGGTTTTGACGTTCAATTAGTGCGGTCAGTGTAGTGGGGCGAAGGGGTGGTACAAAAATGCAGCGACGCGAGTTTGATTTATTGGTTCCAACCGGGCATGTAGATCTTGGCGTTCGTCCCGCCAAGTGGTCAGAACTGCCGAAGGTGTTTGAGATCGCCAAAAAGGATATCCCTGCGCTTTCTGCAGCTTTTCCCTATGTAGAGGGAGCAATCAACCGAAATTCCGAAAGTATTCTGGTGTTTCACCGGAATGAAGAAATTGTCGGTGTCTATGCGATGCTGCTGTTGAGTGCGTCAGGACTTGAACGGTTGCTGGTTGGAGAACTGGATACTTCCGCACCCGACACCGATGCCATTGTCAGGTCCGGTGAAGAGCCGTCGGCAATCTACAATTGGGCCGTTGTTGCACACAGGCTGGCGTCCGAAGGGTTTCGGCATGCCAGTGTATATTTGCGCCAGCCACGTTTCCAGAGGGCGAATATTTACGCCCGGGGCACAACGCCTGCGGCGTGCCGTATCATGGAACACACGGGTTATCAGCTTTTGGGGGGGCACTACACCGACTTGTACCGGTATGTCCGGTTGGAGAACCGGCAGTCGCGACTGCCGTTGGCCGCGTAAGTGTTGTTTGAGCAGGGAGAAGGATAATGAGCGAAAAAATGCCGCTGTATGCCACCTATCATGGCAAGGACTTTCGGGACGGTGCCAATACCAAGCGCTATAGCTTCAAGGTCGCCCGAACTCTGAATGACATGATGATGGTGGCCGCAATCAGAGCAGCCGTCTTCATGAGCGAACAGAAATGCCCCTATGACGAGGAGTTCGATGGCAACGACCTGTGTGCCGCGACGCACATATTGGGATTTGTCGACGATGAGCCGGTAGCCTGTCTGCGTGTTCGGTTTTTTGCCGATTTTGCCAAGATCGAACGCCTTGCTGTGCGTCACGAGTACCGCAATTCTCACCTGTCGTTCAAGATTGTGTGGGCTGGTATCGAACTGGCGCGCAAAAAGGGCTATCGCAAGCTTTACGGCCATGCACAGGACCGGTTGGTCAAATTCTGGAGCAGGTTTGGATTCAAGCCGGTCGAAGACCAGCGCGATATCGTGTTTTCCGACTTCGCTTACACGGAAATGTATGCCGACATTGAGCCTGATCCTGATGCCGTGTCGATCGAGAGTGATCCCTACATCATCATCAGGCCGGAGGGGGAGTGGCATAAACCGGGTGTTCTGGAAGTCTCCGGTACCCGACCGGTGACGTCACCGCTGCACGGCGCGTCGGCGGCGTAGGAAAGGTTAGGTTTATGTCTCTGATTCAATTCCCGGGCCGACATCGCCAGGCACACGCGCCGATACTGGCGCTGGTGGATTTGCAAAAGGAATACGTGTCTGAGGGCCGCGCCTTCTCGATCGGCAAAGCCGATAACTGCCTGGCAAACTGCCGGCGTCTGCTGGCTGCAGCGCGAGAGCGGGGATTGCCGGTGGCGCATTTCAGGCAATTGTTGTCCGGACCATTCTTCAACGAGAGTACCGAATTCTCGAGGTGGATTGATGAGTTCCGGCCAATGCCGAGCGAAATGGTCTATCAACGCAGTATGCCGTCCTGCTACCAGAATGAGTTCTTCTGCACATTCATGGAAGCGATGGCGGAGCCGGTCGTGTTGCTGGCAGGGTTCACGGCAGACCATGCATGTCTGTCGACTGTCATCGATGCCGTGCACCGGGGCCATCGTGTGGCGTTTATCCAAGACGCCTCGGCGAGCCAGAGTCTGGGCAGCCGAACCGCACATGATAGCCATGCGTTCATGACCGACCTGATATCGGAATATTGCGAGGTGATCTCCACCCAGGAGGCGCTTGACAGATTTACCCATGCTGATCCCAAGAGGTGGCAGGCAATGGGGGAATAGAACGCGGGCGGTCTGCTTGCAGGAAATTAAGGTACCGCGCACCGGAGACCGGGGCTGTTGGATCCAGCGCACTGCACACAGACCGCACGAACTACGCGCCGCTGCCGAGCGGCGGGCATACTGGACGATAAGAGCTGCGCACCGGAGACCGGGTTGTCTGTATCCAGCGCACTGTATGCCCGACGTGTTGACGCAGCGGCCGTAGCTTTTTGACAGCGACGCCGTTCCGGGGTGATTTTGGGATGTTGAAGGAGAAATAATAAGGGCCGCGCACCGGAGACCGGGGGCAATTGGTCCAGCGCACGACCCATACTTTCATGATCTTGCGACCACAAAAGCATCTTCTGTATACATCAGGTCGGCAGATTGGGCACCCATAAAAATCGTGTTGCGGCATAAATTTTTGCCCCTTCTGGTTTTATGGTGAACACCGACGTTTAGCTGTTTAACGGGTTTTCAGCTACTGTATTGGACGATTTGGGCTAAGCATTCCGGTCTGCCAAACGGCAGGTGCGGGATCTATCGTACTGTTCCCAAAGCATTTCGGTGCATCCGGAATAGGGCTGCTGTTTGCTCCGCCATCGCACAGAGGCCCGGTCATCTGATGGCAATCCTGGTGCTGGAAACACTCATTGAACGGCGCAACGAAGCGGGCCGATCAAACTGGGTTGGTGACCTGATTCCCGTAGCTACATGTTCTGCGGAAGCGCAGAACATCTGGTTCTATTACCTCAATGTAGATTAATACGTGGTGGTATTAAACCGTAGCGTATATGAGGAAATTTGATAGAATTTTCATTTACTATCCAACAATTATTTGAAAAAATATGTGAATATTCTAGATATATTATGTCTTCATAAAAGGCATGAATTTGGAACCCAGAAGGAACCCAATCATGAAATGTTGTTTGACGGATGGTTTCCTGAACTCGATATCGGTGGATAGCGGGAAGCGGCTCGAAGTGATTGACAGCGCCCAAAAGGGGTTGGTTCTGAGAGTTTCGCCCACGGGTGCTAAATCATGGGCTTTTCTTTATCGCCGAACAGGAGATCAAAAGCGCCGGAGGGTGACACTTGGCCGATTTCCGGAAATCGGCCTGATCGATGCCCGTGATTCAGCCAGACGTCTGCAGGCCGATATTGAGCGTGGGCACGACCCGGCAGACAACCACTCGGTCGGGCGTGACGGTCTGACCTTTGGTTTGTTTGCCGAAGAATATGTCGAGCAGCACGCAATGCGGCACAAACGGTCCTGGGCCAGGGATCAGGCAATTCTTAAGCGCGATGTTGTGCCCAGTATCGGTCACAAAAGACTTTCGGAGATTGATCGGGGTGATGTGCGGAACATTCTCGCATCGATCGAAGCGCGGGGTGCGCCGGTACAGGCATGCCGGGTGCTTGAAGTTATACGCAAAGCCTTCAACTTTGCGATCCACCGTAATCACCTGAGTGTCAATCCGTGTAGCGGTATGGTCATGGCGATGCCGGCAGGTCAACGTGAACGCAGCCTTGCACCAGAGGAAATCAACCGTTTTTGGGATCAGCTTGCGAAAGCAAATATGGCCTGGAGCAGCCAACAGATATTACGCGTGTGCCTGGTGACCGCACAAGGCGTTGGTGATGTTTCCGGTGCGCGAAAAGACGAAATCAGCTTCGACGACGCCGTGTGGGAAATTTCTTCATCACGGACAAGAAACAGGGTTGCGCATCGGGTGCCGCTTTCGCCACTGGCGGTTAAACTGTTCAGCGACGCGGTGCGGCGTAGCGGCGAAGGAGATTTTGTGTTCCCCGGAAAATCTGCGGGTAATGCGATGACCGCAAATGGTGTTTCCCGGGCCATGCAGCGAAATTTGAATTTCTTTGAACTGGAAGACCTGACGCCGCAAGACCTCCAGCGTACGGCCGTTGCAGGCATGAGAGAGTTGGGTATTGCCCGGATGACAATCGCAAAAGTACTCAATCACATGTCCAAGGATCGCACCGTATCGGTGCAGGATCACGACAAGCATGAATTTGAACGGGAAAAGCGGATTACGCTGGAATCATGGACTGCCCGGCTTCAGGAACTCACCGGCACGGCAAGGGTTACAAGGCAGGCTTTAACGCCATGGCGATGACGGATCGCTCAACGGAAATGCAAAAGTTTGATCGGTCTGCCGTAGCCATCATTTGCTCGCCAATGTTGTCCATAATGCAAGGCACTCCGTGCGTAGCACACCGGGTATCGCCGTCATCTTTCGTTCCATGCCGCTGTATAGCTCGGCGACCGGCCCGAACGCTTCTTCGAGCGCCTGCGGGGCGTGGGATTTCAGCTCATGCATGGTGAGGCCGAACACTGCGGTAGAAATACCCGCATACCAGGCCGCGCCTGAGCACATGCAGCAGGGCTCAACCGTTGATACCAGATAACATCCCTTAAGGTCCGGGCCGTGGTTGTTGATCGCCATCCGCACGGCATCGAATTCGCCGTGCCGCGTCGGGTCGCTCAGGGTGCAAACTTGATCATGGGCGCGCGCGATTATCCTGCCGTCAGGGGCGGTTATGACTGCGCCATAGGGCATCTCGCCTTTGCCAAACGCCGTTCTCGCCTCACAGATCGCTGCCTGCATGGCAGCCTCACAGATCGCGGCAACGTCCATTGCTGTCTCCCATATTGATGCGATACACTCTGGCAGCACATGGCGGTTTGCCACCCGGATGGGATGTCCGAACTTCACATGTCAGGTGATTCTTGGGAAAAATTTGGCTCCCCGGGCCGGACTCGAACCAGCGACAAAGCGGTTAACAGCCGCTTGCTCTACCAACTGAGCTACCGGGGAACACCGCTGCATGGCCTAAGCCGCGCAGATGGATGCAGCGTATAGCAGAGCCGCCGGCATCTTGAAAGGCTAAAAAGACCGTGAAGCGGTTGATAAATCACCATCAGACCGGCCAAGATCTCTTGCGCCCGCCATACAGGGCGCTTACCTGTCGGTGATGAGCAAACTTCGCTTTGGAAACCGCACTTACACCTTGCCGAAAAGCCGGATCGCGCGCGTCGTGATCGGCGTGCTGCTGATTCTGTTCGGAATTCTGGGGTTTTTGCCGGTGGTCGGGTTCTGGATGATCCCGCTGGGACTGCTGGTTCTGTCGATAGACCTGCCCTGGGTGCGGCGAATGCGGCGCGAATATTCGGTGCGGCTGATTCGATGGCTCAAGCAACATTATCCTGGTGTCTGGCGCAGGCTCAACGGCGCCACCGACTGAAACTCCTTGCATTGTGATGTCGGTGCTGTGAGATAAGGCCAAACCAAACAACAGGAGCAATGACATGGCCTGGGGCCTTGGGCTGATCATCATTCTTGGGCTTTTGTATCTGGTCTATGCGGTGCCGGATTTGCGAAAGGTGATTGCCGCCGTACTGGTTCTTCTGGTCGGCGGTGTCGGGGCGCTCCTGTATTGGGAACTGTCCACAGATAAAAAAGCGGCCGCTGCAATCGCTGTGGATCAGGTCGAACTGCGTGGTTTTGAAGTCTACACCAGAACAGGTTTGCGCTATTTCCGGGGCAATGTGAAAAATCTGTCCACGGAGTACACCATCGGTACGTTTCGTCTGCGGGTGCGGGCGCATGATTGTCCGGGTTCCGTGGTTTCCGCGCAATGCGAGACGGTTGGCGAGAGCCTTGACGATATCAAAGTAACGGTACCGCCGGGGCAGGTGAGGGGGGTCGGGCGAAGTGTCAGTTTTACCAACCTGCCGGCGGTCGAGAACCTGTTGTGGTCCTACGAAGTGGTCAGTGTTCGCGCCGATCTGGGGTAAATCATACACTCGCTCCGCGAAGATTGCGCCACAGGACGAGCAGGGTGAAGGCGACTGCAACTCCCAGCATCAGGGCTATCAGGCCGTGCGGGTTCCATAATTTGATTGCGAGACCGGCGCTTGGTGGTCCGGCAATATTGGCAAGTGTATAGACGATGACGAACGCCGAATTGGCTGCGGTCAGGCGTTCACCCTTGAAACGGTGTCCAAGAGCGGTGAGGCCGATGGCATAGAGGCCCCATGCAGCACCGCCCCAGGCGAACATGACGGCACCCAGAATGAATGGTGTGTGCAGGGCGCTGATGGTCAGGACCGGACTGAGCATGCAGACCACACCACAGCCGATCATGGCGAGGCGGTAACCAATAAGATCGGCAATCCAGCCGAGCGGGAACTGTAAAAAAATATTTCCGGCGACGAAAACGCTGAGCAGGGTAACAGCGTAAGTTTCGTCCAGACCGGTCCGTATGCCCCAGATCGGCAGGAATGTGAAAAAGGCGGTATCGACCGTACCGGCGAAAAAGGCGGCGGCCAGGAGAACCGGCATGGCGAGGGCTATTCGCGACAGTTTTGTACTGCCGGTTATGTTCAGTCGGGGCGCGAAGCGGCGTATCAGGATGATCGGCAGGATTGCCACCAGATGCAGGACAACGAAGCTGGCGATCGCCACCTGACTGTCGGTACCAACAAGGGTCACGACGATCGGACCGGTGGCAAATCCAGACGCCATTGTGGCGACATAGAGCGACACCAGGCGGCCACGGATACGGTCTTCGGCGAGACTGTTGATCCAGGTTTCGGTTACAACCCAGGAGACGCTGCCGGCAAGCCCGCTGATCAGGCGCAATGCGATCCATGCCGGAACCGAACTGAAAACCGGCAAAAACGCGATTGCCAGCAAAGCTATAACGCCGCTGGCGATCATTGCGTCGGCGGCACCGAACTTCTGGACGATGCGCGGCACAAAAGGTGCGGCCAGCAGCACACCGACAGGGTTGGCCGCAGAGACGATGCCGATCAGTGTGGAATCAGTGCCCTGTTGATCCAGCACCAGGGCGATCCAGGGTACCAGGCCGCCAAATCCGATGCCGAATGTCAGGACGCTGGCAAACAGGGATGCCAGAATCATCCAGTATTGCGCTTTGGAGTGTGGGGCGTTTTCGACCATGGTGTTGGCCGTATCATCGAAACCGCCCAGAATTCAACCACGCAGTAAGGTTCCAACCCCATATACGAACGAGGTTGAAACCTGTGCCGGTGTGCCTGATTGCCGTATCAGTTCGACGCCATCGACCACCATTTTCCACTCGCCGTTTTCTTCGTAAGGCGGCTTGGAGACGACAAAGGTTGTTGAGAAGAACAGAATTCCGACATCGAAATTGTCACCGTCAAACGCCTTGAGTGGGCCCTTAACCGAGTTTGTGCCGCTTCCTGAAATGCGTTCATACGCAACACCGCCATCGGGTGTGATGATGAGGCTCATGCCGAGACCTTTCCATTCACCGATATAGTTTGTTTTTTCCGGTGGTACAGGGATCCCGCACGCAGATAACAGCAGGCACGCGATAACAATCATGGCGGCTTTGAGTTTCATCGTCCTTCTCCAAAATTTCGTTCGAAAGCAATTTTTCCCCTTTATATACTATGGTATCTCGTATCAATTGTGATATGGATCATAATATTGAAGTTTTCGACTCAATTTGAAGTTCATTGCGAAGTTACAACCACTTAAGTCTCGCGCCACAACATTTGTGCGGATTTCAGTATTGGCGTTCGATGGCTGGAATTGAGAGACAGGGAGTGCCGGTTGGCCGGGGGTGCCGGGCGATAAATTCTCTTTGACCTGTCGGTAAAATTCGCAAGACGCTGGAGGCCACGGCCGGAATCGAACCGGCGTGCACGGATTTGCAGTCCGCTGCGTCACCACTCCGCCACGTGGCCTTTTGTCAAGCGAGCCCATGCCTATAGCAAAGCTGACGGCGCGGGACAACCAATTGCGTAGACCCAAATGTCTGTTCAAGAATGCCCTGGCCAAGGGAGAGAGCCGGCTTAGGAATAGACATGCGCCTTTTGGCGCATTCTTGAACGGACACTAGGACAATTTCCCGGATGCTGCACTTTTCCCGTGATGCCTAACGTTCTATCGGGTAAAGATTGGCCCGATGGCCGGCTGATTCAAAATCGGGGTATTCGCTGAGAATGACAGACTTCCGTATTGCACGAGAAAACATGGTTGAATCCCAGATCAGGCCCAATGGCGTGACTGACCGCAAGGTGATTACCGCGCTCGCGGAGGTGCCCCGTGAGGCCTATGTGCCTAAGGCGGTCAAGCAACTGGCCTATATGGACGACGATCTTGCGATCACTGCGGCATCCGAAACGGGTGGTCCCCGCCATTTGATCGCGCCGATGAACTTTGCGCGACTGATTCAACTGGCCGACATCGGTGCTCATGATCTGGTGCTCGATGTGGGGTGTGCGCTGGGCTACTCGTCTGCGGTTCTTGGCCATATTGCGGATGCTGTGGTTTCGCTGGAATGCGACGACGAACTGGCGCGTCAGGCCGGCGATATTATGGTTGAGCAGAATGTCGACAATGCCGCGGTTGTAACAGGGCCGCTGAATCAGGGATACAAGTCGGAGGGCCCGTATGACGCGATTGTCCTGAACGGGGCGGTCCCTGCCGTGCCGCGTGCGTTGTTGGAACAGCTGAAGGAGGGTGGTCGGCTGGTTGGAATCATCGGTGAGGGGGCATTGGGCCGGGCGCATCTTTTCATCCGTCACGATGACGTGTTTGCGGAGAAAGTTGCGTTTGATGCAACGGTTGCACCATTACCCGGATTTTCAAGCGGGGAACCGGTCTTTGTTTTTTAGCCACACTGCCGAATAAAAGTAGCGCAGAACCAAAATCTTGGTGGATCGGCTTAGGGTTTCACACTAAGTTCGTTCGTGGGTGGGATGGCCGGTTGAGTCGGAAGTGAAACGTTTTATTAACGTTACCGAATGATTAATCAGACGGTTCTCGGTGTGTATCCTCGTAGGTGCGCAGTGTACTTCTGGAACAGACACATCGGTGATTGGTTGCCATATGGACGGCAAGATGCGCTTTAACAGCAATGGTTTCAGCAGGCTATCAACCTGGGTGGCGGGCATTCTGTGTATCGTCTTGTGGACGGCTGCCGGGCCAGCATTCGGTGCCGGTGCTGAAACGCTCTACAGGGCATTGGCTGCGGCCTATAACAACAATCCCACTTTGCAGGCGGAACGGGCGCGCCAGCGCGGTACCGATGAGCAGGTTTCTCAAGCGATATCGGGATGGCGGCCGACAATCATCGCCGATGGCGATGTCGGCCGGGAAGATGTCGATGCGTCACCGTCTACAGCGGATTCGGTAACAGATCCGGCGAATTTCTCATTGACCCTCAACCAACCGGTCTTCCGGGGCTTTCAGACCGTCAACAGCACGGCCCAGGCGGAAAAGAACGTGCTGGCGGGCCAGCAAACCCTGCTCAATGTCGAGCAGACGGTATTTCTGGACGGCGTGACCGCCTATATGAACGTGATCAGGGATCTGAGGATCGTTGTTCTGCGGAAGCAAAACGTCAATAATCTGAACGAACAGCTCAAGGGCACACAAGCCCGTTTCAATGTTGGCGAACTCACCCAGACGGATGTTGCGCAGTCGCGCGCGCGTCTTTCACAGGCGCGCTCAGACCTTGCCACCGCGCGTGCAAACCTTGGCGCCAGCCGGGCGGACTTTGTCCGCGTCGTTGGACACTCGCCTGGTTCGTTGAAATTCCCCAAGTCGATACGCAGGAAATTGCCGAAGACGGTTCAAGGTGCGATTGCCATGGCCGAACAGCATAACCCGCAAGTCATGTCCTCACGCTACACCGAGGAAGCATCTTCGCATGCGGTTGACGTTGCTGTTGGCGACCTGCTGCCGACCGCCGACATTCAGGCGGCCTACAGCCATCGGGAACAACCCTCCAGTTTCATCAGAAACACCGACACCATGTCGATTACCGGCCGGGTGCGCATACCGCTCTACCAATCAGGCCAGCAATATTCGGAAGTGCGCGAGGCAAAGCAGGTCAACCATCAACGTAAGCAGCAGGTGCTGGAAACCATTCGCCTAGTGCGTGATGAAGTGGTTACGGCATGGAATGAATGGGTCGCTGCACGTGAAAGCATTCGGTCCGATTCCGACCAGGTGAAAGCCAATGAACTGGCCTATCGGGGGATACAACAGGAAGCATTGGTTGGATCGCGGACAATCCTGGATGTGTTGGACACCAACCGTGATCTGATCGAATCAAAAGTCCTGCTGATCCAGTCGCGCCGCAACGAGGTTGTCGCAAGTTACAGACTGTTGGCAGCGGTCGGAGGGCTGACCGCACATAGGCTGAACTTACCGGTACAAATTTACGATCCATCGCTCAATCTTGAGCATGTTCGCTACAAATTCTTTGGCATTGGAATTGACGAATCACAGTAGAGTCACAGATTAACCACTCGAACACATTATTGTGGAAGCTGGATGGTTGTACCTTGACCGGCTTTGTCTATTGCCGGATTGATTGATGGGCGATAGTTTGGCGGTGGGATGGGGTCAATGAGCAATACCGATCAGGCGCAAGAACCGACAATGGAGGAAATTCTCGCCTCCATTCGGCGCATCATTTCTGACGATGATGTTGAATCGACCGAGGGTGAGCCAGAGCCGGAACAATCCGAAGAAGAAGTCTCCGAATTCGCCATGGACGAGGAGATCGAGGAAGTTGCCGAAGAGGTCGATTTCGATTCTCTTGACGTCGAAGAAGAGACCGCCGAAGGCGATGACGAAGAGGATGTTCTTGAGCTGACCGATGTCATCGAAGACGAGGAGATTGTCGAAGGCCTTGCCGACGATATCGACTTTGATTCTCTTGATGGTGAAGCTGAAGAGGAACCTGAGCCGGAACCCGAGCCGGAACCGGAACCGGAACCCGTTGAGGATGCTGCCGCGGATATCGAGTTTGTCGAAATCGATGAGCCGGCGGAACCCGAGGTCGCGTTTGAAGAACCCGATGAAGACCGCATCATATCGGATACCACTGATACAGCGGTCGCCACTGCGTTCGGCCAACTGGCAAGCACACTGCTGTCCAGAGACGGGCATACCCGTACGCTGGAAGAACTGGTGCAGGAAATGCTGCGGCCGATGCTGAAATCCTGGCTCGATGAGAATCTTCCAAGCATCGTCGAGGAACTGGTGCGCCAGGAAATCGAACGTGCGGCACGGCGCAGCCCGCGCTAACCACTCCAGATTGGCATATCTTGGTTGATCAGCCCTGGCTGTTTGACGTCCACTGCATTTTCTCCTGATTGCCCGGTTGCACTTCCAGACTTCGTGATGTTTATAGCCGGCAATGCCCAAGGCTCGGGGACCGTCCGTGCAGGTCCCAACCAGATAGTGAGAGCATGCGATGCTTGAGAAAACATACAGTCCCAAGGATATCGAACAGAGGATCTACCAGGCGTGGGAAGATGCTGGAGCGTTCAAAGGCGGCACGCGGTCGGGCGCGCAGTCTTACTGTATTGTCATTCCGCCGCCGAATGTGACCGGCTCCCTGCATATGGGCCATGCGCTCAACAACACGATCCAGGACATCCTGATCCGCTTTGAGCGGATGCGTGGCAAGGACGTGCTCTGGCAACCAGGCATGGACCATGCCGGCATTGCGACCCAGATGGTGGTCGAACGCCAGTTGATGGAGAACCAGGAGCCGGACCGGCGCAGCATGGGCCGCGAGAAGTTCGTCGAGCGGGTCTGGGAATGGAAAGGTGAGTCCGGCGGCACGATCATCAACCAACTGCGCCGCCTGGGGGCATCGTGCGACTGGTCACGCGAACGCTTCACCATGGACGAGGGGCTGTCCAAGGCGGTCCTGAAGGTCTTCGTGCAACTCTACAAGGACGGCCTGATCTACCGGGATAAGCGCCTGGTCAACTGGGATCCGAAATTCCTCACCGCGATATCCGATCTGGAAGTCGAGCAAGTCGAGACCAAGGGCCACATGTGGCACCTGAGATATCCGATCAAGGGCGAAAAGGACCGATATATTGTCGTCGCCACGACCCGGCCGGAAACCATGCTGGGAGACACCGGCGTTGCGGTCCACCCGGACGATGATCGGTACAAGGACCTGGTTGGCAAGAAGGCCATCCTGCCGCTGGTTGGCCGCGAGCTGCCGATTGTTGCAGACGACTATGCGGATCCAGAACAGGGGTCAGGCGCGGTCAAGATGACGCCCGCCCATGACTTCAACGACTTCGAGGTCGGCCGCCGGCAGAACCTGGACGTGATCAATATTTTCGACGCCCACGCGGCGGTCAACGAGAATGCGCCGGAAGCCTATCGGGGCCTTGACCGGTTCGAAGCCCGCAAGCGTGTGCTTGCCGATCTTGAGGAGCAGGGCTTCCTCGATCACGTCGAGGACCATGTTCATACGATTCCGCATGGTGACCGTTCCCATGAGGTCGTCGAGCCGTGGCTGACGGACCAATGGTTCGTTGACGCCAAAACCCTGGCCGCGCCTGCCATCGAGGCGGTCGAGAACGGGGCGACCGTCTTTGTGCCCAAAAACTGGGAGAAGACCTATTACGAATGGATGCGCAACATCCAGCCGTGGTGCGTTTCGCGCCAGCTCTGGTGGGGTCATCAGATACCGGCCTGGTATGGGCCGGACGGGGAGATATTCGTTGAAGAGTCTGAGGCGGAAGCCCGCGCCGCCGCGGAGGCTCACTACGGCTCAGCCACAGCGCTCACGCGGGACGAGGATGTCCTGGACACATGGTTCTCGTCCGCCCTCTGGCCGTTCTCCACTCTTGGTTGGCCGGATGAAACCCCGGAACTTGAGCGCTACTACAAGACCGATGTCCTGGTCACCGGCTTTGACATCATTTTCTTCTGGGTCGCCCGCATGATGATGATGGGTCTGCACTTCATGAAGGACGGCAACGGCGTCCCCGAGGTGCCGTTCCACACGGTCTATATCCACGCGCTGGTGCGCGATGAGAAGGGCCAGAAGATGTCCAAGTCCAAGGGCAACATTATCGACCCTTTGGAACTGATCGAAGATTATGGTGCCGATGCCCTGCGCTTTACGCTGTCCGCCATGGCAGCCCAGGGCCGCGACATCAAACTGGCCAAGTCGCGGGTCGAGGGGTATCGCAATTTTGCCACCAAGCTGTGGAACGCGGCACGCTTCTGTCAGATGAAGGAATGTGCACTGGTCAGTGGATTTGACGCCTCGACCGTCGATCATACTCTGAACCGATGGATTGCAGGCGAGGTCGAGCGGACGCAGGTCACGGTCACACAGGCCATCGAAGCGCACAAATACAATGAGGCCTCAGCAGCGCTCTATCATTTCGTCTGGCACATCTTTTGTGATTGGTATGTCGAGTTGATCAAGCCGCTGCTGGACGGCGACGATGAGGTGGCGAAAGCTGAAACCAGGGCTGCGGCCGCATGGACGCTCGATCAGATTTTACTGCTGATGCATCCGTTTATGCCGTTTCTTACAGAAGAACTCTGGGAACAACTGGCAGATCAGGAGGACAGCCGTGCGACGCCGCTCATCCTGGCGCCATGGCCGACACACTCAGGCCTTGAGGATGGCGATGCCGATGAGGAGATCGCCTGGATCATCGATGTCATTTCACAGATCCGCTCTGTGCGATCTGAAATGAATGTGCCTGCTGCTGCTAAGACACCAATTGTCATCGTGGGTGCCGCGGCGAAAACTGCCGCGCGAATAGACACTTGGCGTGGAGAGTTGTCCCGCCTTGCCCGCCTAGACCGGATTGATCTTGGGTCCGATGTCCCTGAGGGCGCGGTACAGATCGTGCTCGGCGAGGCGACCATTGCCTTGCCTTTGGCCGGTATCATCGATATTGGCGCGGAGACGGACCGGCTGCGCAAGGAACTTGGAAAAATCGGCGATGAAATTTCCAAAATCGACACCAAGCTTTCAAATGAGAACTTTATCTCCCGGGCGCCGGAAAATGTCATCGAGGAGCAGCGCGAGCGGAAAGCGGAAGCCGAATTGCGGCTTGCCAAGGTCACTGAAGCTTTTGATCGATTGAAGGGGTTGTAGCGTCGTCGGGCTTGTTGGTCGAACAGATTGATTTCAAGGCAGCCCATTGTTGCTCGTTCAGCACCGGCCGGGTTTCCCATTTGGGCGCCTCGCGCAATGTCTCAATGCGTTCGGACAGGCCTGGATGCGTGTTGAACAGCGAACCCAATTCGCTTTTCTTCTCGTTTTGTGACGAGCCGCCCTGCTTTTCCCTGATCAGTTCGAAAAACTTGATGAGGCCTTCAGGATCGACGGCGGCGGCCTCGAGGAACGCATTGGCGTGACGGTCGGCGCGCCGCTCAGCTTCTCTTGTGTAGCTGACCAGGGTCAGGAGGCCGGCAAGACCGCCAACCGCGTCGCCCATGCCCGAACCACCGGCGAATAACTGCTGAAGTACGGTGATGCCCAGGCCGCGGACCAGTTGCGCTTCGGAATCGCGTTCGATGACATGTCCCATCTCATGCGCGAGCACGCCGGCGACACCTTCTGCACCGTGTGAGGATTCGATCAGTTTTCGGGATATGACGATTGTGCCGCCGGGCAGGGCAAACGCATTGATGATCGGTATGTCATACACCAGAACTTTGAATTGTCCAGGTTCGACGCCGTGTGCCGTGAGCCTTTGCTTCATGACCTCCAGGGCAGCGACACCACCCGGCGCGGTGCAGACTTTGTGTTTGCCGACAAGGAGTTGCTGGACCTGGCTGCCGAGATTGTTGCGCCAGGTGTCGGGCATTACCCGGGCGGCCGAGCGCGGCGCAAAAGTGAGGAATAGATAGCCGAAAGCCACAAAGGCTATGGCGACCAGCATGCATGCACCAACCACCCGAACGGTGTTCAACTTGTGTGCTTTGGAAGACAAATGCGGTGCGCGTTGCAGGAGGCTGTCGGCAAAGCCTGTGTCATCAACGACAATGCGTGCATAGGGGGCGGTTGCATGGGTCACGCGCACCGGCCGGCCGCTGATCACCGGGTCGGGCGATAGCAGGTCCGAATAGGACCACGCGGCAAGCACTGTGCCGTCTTCGGTGACCTCGACCACAGTCGCGGTGCAACGCACGACAACATCGTGCGCCACAGCCGATGCGCCATCGAAGAACTCACCGCGACAGGAAGTTCGAATGTCAGAAGGCATCTATGTCGAAAACCTCTGCCAGGCCCTCACCACGCTTATCGAGTTCGGCCTGGGATTGCTGAATGGACGCTGGGTTGAGAGCTCCACTCAATGTCAGGTGATCACACATATACTTGATCAGCCGTTGTTGAACAAAGGGTGTGGCGATGCCTAGTGAGAACACCAAAATGAAAAAATTGCCGACCGCAAGGCCGATCAGGCTCAAGGTGGTGGCGTCCATACTGAACCTGATATTCTCAAATTCAGTGCATTTGGCAAAGTGGTTGAGCTCGCCAGCAATGTAGACGGCGCGAAATATGCTGATCAGGAGGAAGAACATCGGAAGTGCGATAAAGAACAGGGCAAGGCCCAGGCTGGCCTTGGTTTCGTCAGTCATGCCGGAAAAGAAGTCGGCAGCGTCAGACGCCTTATCGTCACTGCTGGTCAACCACAGCGACAGTGCGATCAGTCCGAACATTGCCACTGACCCGATCCAAAGAACCGCAAACCGCTTGTATAGCGGCCCTGTGGGCCCTGCAAAACGGAACGGAGCCGAGCCAAATTCAGTATCGTTGGTGATATGGCCGTTGAGCCGCATGCTCATCCAGGGATAGGACCAGAAAAACGTAAAGGGGAGAAGAAAGGTCATCCAGAAATTGCGCCACGCAAAATGCCAGGGAGACCCGGTCAGTGTGCCGCGAATGCCGCGCCACAGGGTGCGGCTCAGCCGGTATCTGCGGGCCCTATAGATACCGACACCGATCAGATAGATCAGTAATATCGCCTGGACCACCTGTGCCACGACGCCGATATAATGTCCCTCCGGCAAGGTGAGCTGGATAATCAGCGGTATGATGGTGAGCGGTAAAATTATGATGCCAACGACGACCAACATGCCGAGGAACAGTTCCTTGCCGGTTCCCGTGTACTCAAGCGGTTCACCCATAAACTTCACGCAAGACCAGATATGCCGGCGCACATTGGTTTTTCCCCAAAATCCGTAGATACCGAGCGTGATGATCTTGAGCAGAAAATTCTTAATCGCCAGGCCGCCGAGACCAGGTTGCGGAACATATTCCAGTAAAGCCCCCGGGGCCTGTTCGCGGCGTCCGAACTGTGGTGTTTGCGTTTGCATGGTCATGATACCGAAACCTCACCTAGTGGTTGAGCCTGACAGTCGGCCTCGGCCGAATGGCCGGAACTCGAGGCCAATTGTATTTGGGGCAAAAACCTGAGCCAATTTCACGGAGCAGCAATGTCGCTTCGCCTTTTGGTGTTCACTGCGGTTTTTCCGGGTCGATCTTGCAGCGTTCTTGATAACGGATTCGCAAGGCACAATCCATAGGCAGGCATGGCCGTTTAAAAGTCAGGCAGGGCCTTTTTCCAGACGTCCAATTTCTAGCGCCGCCAGCCCGCTACGTGCATGACAGGCCGGATTCCCGCTTTGAGAGCGGTTTCTGCGTAGCAAAAATGACACACTCGGCGCAATAATGTCGCCACCACGATACTTCCCTCACACTTCAACACTTTCTTGCCTTAATACATTTCTAGCGTTGTTGTGATCTGATGAATGCATAAGGACGGGTGATTGATTCGCCCTTAATGTGAAGGGGTTAGAGCACAGTGACGAGGCAAATACACAAGAATTACCGGGCCTGTCACGATCCCGCATCACTGATGGAATTTGGACAATCCCGATCGTGCCTCAAAGTGGCACCGAGATGTCACACCTCTGGATTTTGAAGTCTATGGCAACCCTCCCGTTCAATGACAGAAATGCGCCATGGCGCAGCGTTCCTAAGGGTACGCTGCAGGTGACGCATGATTGTTGTTGTGAGAGCCATCCGGTTCCACTGCGGGATGCCGCCATAGCTGCCGAGCGCCATTCTGTTGGCGTATTTGTCGGCGAAGATCTTGGTGAACCTAAAATGGCAGACTGTCCGCTCGCAGCCGTCTTTGGCGTGCAACCAGTCGCGAATAACGTGTCGTCTGCGGACTGGAACCCTGGACAGGGTGTCGTGAAATCTGAGAGCACACCGCTGACCGTGACCGGCAGTGTGGTTGGCCTGAGGGGCAATCTTGTCCCGGATGGTGCGAATGTGAATGTTACGGGGATGATTCAATTGAAATTTTCGGGACCCGCCAATTGCTCTGACTCCAAAGAGTTGTGCTGTGAAGCGGTGACCAGGGGCCAATATCAAGAAGGTGAACTCCTCGTCGTTAAAAATGGAGGACCCGTCGGCGGATCGGGCAAACAACAAAGGCTTTCAACGATCGCAGCCATGAACAGGCGGAAGACGGGAAAAAAGGTAGCACTTCTCACAGACGGACGGTTCTCTCGAGCCCCTGGCGGTTTCTGCTCTGACCACGCTGGTCCTGGAGCAGTGCCTGGCGGCCTCAAAGGTTTGATGGAAGATGGCGACATCGTCGCCGTCGATGCGGAACCAGGTAACCTTGAACTGAATGCCGGTGACGATGTGCTTGAGATGCGGAAAACGGATTGGCGTGCGCCGGAACTTGCCTATTCCAGCGGGACTTTGTGGCAATGCCCACAAACCGCGGAGACGGCAAAGAACAGTGCTGTGCCACATCCCGGTGGACAGGTAGAGGTCGTCTGCTATGCGGACATATAAATTTGGAAAACTGAATATTGGGCGCATCATAGCGCTGTCTTTGGCAGTGTTTGCCCTGCAATTCTTACATCCTGCGAGTGATGCGCAGAGCGGCGATATCATTTGGGCGCGGGACGGAATGTTTTTCGGACAAGTCGGGTCTCAATTATCGACGCGTAACATTCTTTCGAACGCACCCAGCATTCGTGTTGAGCATAATGACAAGGCGCTGCAGGCCTACAAATCCGGTGATTTTGCCACTGCCAAGAAGCTTTGGGAAACGGCGGCGGGCAAGGGTGATATTTACGCCCAGTGGATGTTGGCTAAGATGCACCGGCTTGGGCAGGGCGTCGATGTCGATGATGGCGCCGCGTTCAAATACTACCAAGAGGTGGCCGGCAGGTTCAACGGTCAGCAGAACCAGAAAAGTCAATTCATTATCACGGTTGATGCGCATTTCTGGCTGGCCTCCTACTACAAGAGCGGTGTCAACGAGGCAGGTATCAAGAAGCGCCTGAAACAGGCCTTCAAGATTTACAATTTTACCGCCAATAACGGCCACCCGGCCGGGCAGTATGAATTGGCAATCTTCTTCTTCAACGGCTCGGTGATCAAACGCAATGATACGGTTGGTATGCGCTGGATCAGGGCGTCTGCCAAGAAACGCCATGCGCCTGCGATGGCCTTGCTGGGCTCGATTTACTGGGGCGGCACCGTGGTCAAGAAAAACCGGGTGAAAGGGCTGATGTGGTACACGCTTGCCAAGGAGTATGCCTGCCCGTCGATCGACCCGGGCATATTCGACCGCTTTGAAGAGCTGTATACGGAGGCCTCGGACAAGGTACGATCGAAGGCCGAAGCATTGGCATACCGCTGGCAGCAGAATAATCCTCTGAAAGAGGGCCAGTTGATCTACCGGATCGCCGACTGCAGCTGACCAGAATGCTGTGAGGAACCCAGACAGGTTCTTCGTTCGGCGACGCACATAACCAGAGCGCCGGTCTGATGACGTCAGACCGGCGCTCGTGTTGGTGAAATTCCTCTAAAGCTCAAGTTCAGCCCAGACCGGCACATGGTCGGAGGGTTTCTCCCATGCGCGCACGTCGCGATCGATATCACACGCGGTAAGCCGGTCCGCCGCCTGGGGCGACAGCAACAGGTGATCGATGCGGATGCCGTGGTTCTTCTGCCAGGCGCCGGCCTGGTAGTCCCAAAAGGTATATTGTTCAGGCTCCGGTGTGCAGGCGCGCAGAGCATCGGTCAGACCGAGGTTCAAAAGCTCGCGGTATCTGCCCCGTGTCTGCGGCAGAAACAAAGCATCGTCACGCCAGGCGTCCGGATCATGAACGTCCGAAGCTTCGGGAATGACGTTGTAGTCTCCGGCCAGCAGGAAAATTTCCTCGTGGCGAAGAAGCTGTGACGCATGGGCGGTTAACCGGTCCATCCAGGCAAGCTTGTAGGGATATTTGTCACTGTCGGTCGGATTGCCGTTGGGCAGATAGATGGAGGCCAGGCGGACCGCCTTGTCGCCGACGCTGACCGTGACTTCCAGATAACGCGCCTGCTCATCGAGGTCGTCGCCGGGCAGGCGTGGATTGACTTCGTCCAGGGGAAGTTTGGACAGGATCGCAACACCGTTATAGGATTTTTGCCCGTGCACCGCGACATTGTATCCAGCGTCTTCGAACTCCTGGCGCGGGAAACCCTCATCGACGGTTTTGATTTCCTGCAAACAGACCATGTCCGGCTGGGTTTGTTTCAACCAGTCGAGAACGTTATTTGTGCGCACTTTTATCGAGTTGACGTTCCAGGTGGCAAATTTCATGGGTGACCGCCAATGCGTCCGGGTTTAATCGTGGCACTGTATCGCATGCGCGCAATGGCGCTCCAAGTCCTTTGCGGGGCGATGCCCGCGATCACGACCTAATGGTGGCGATCCGTTGAACCATGTCCTCGATATCGTCCGGTTCGGAATTCGCAAAGGCCAACCTGATGTAGCGGTCCTGGTGGGGCCCGAAGAAACTGCCAGGCCAGGTCAAAATGCTAACCTCCTTAAACAACCGGTACGAAATTTCGAGACTGTTTCTGCCTTCGAAGGGGTGCGCCAGATAGCCGAAAAAGGCACCGCTTGAAACGAGCTTAAAGTCTGGTTGTTGCCGGGCGAAGGCGTCTTTGAGGATACCGAGCCGTCCGTTCAGCTGACGGCGTTTTTCGTCTGCCCAGTCCGTCAGGTTGCGAAGGCCGAACAAGGCCGCTACCTGGCCGATATGGGGTGCGCAGATGGTCATGGTATCGGCAATTTTGGATATCGCCTCAATGAACCGCGGACCACCTGCCAGGGCGCCCACCCGGTAGCCGGTCAGGCTGTAGACCTTCGAAAAACTATATAGAAATACGAAAGTTTCCTGCCATTCGGGATCGCGGAACAGGTGATGAGGGCTTTCGGTGCCGGGTAAAAAATCCTTGTAGGTTTCGTCGACGACAAGCGCTGTGCCGGTTTGTTTGGCGAGTTCATGAAAGGCTGCCAGATGTTCGGGACTGTAGATCGTGCCGGTTGGATTGTTGGGTGATACGAGCACGATTGCGCGGGTTTTATCGCCCACCAGAGCACGGGCTTCGTCAATATCAGGGAGCAGGCCCGCGGCGGTTTCGTGGCAGGGCAGCAGCTTGGTGTTGATGCCCTGCATGTCGAACCACATCTGGTGGTTGAAATAAAACGGTTCAACGAGGATGACGTCGTCACCAGGCCCTGCCAAAGCCAGCATGGCCATGCAATAGGCATGATTGCCACCGCTGGTGATGGCGATCTGCGCGGCGGTGATATCTGCGCCGTAGCCATGGCTCAGGCTTTGGGCGAGTGCTTCGCGCAATTCCGCTATGCCGAGAATCGGTGTGTAAACTGCTGTTTGCGGTATGCGAACCTGCTGTGAAAGATGTTCGATCAGTTCGTCAGCAGGAGGATAATTGGGAACCGCCTGGGATGCGTCAAGCAAAGATAAATCGGGATTGTGCTCCCCGCTGGCGCGCCAGGTGCTGGTTTCTTTGGTGGGTGGTTCAAGGGCGCGAAGCACATGTGGATTGATCGAGTAGGTCATCGTGATTCCGTCCCCCAAGACAGTTCCAGCGGCAGCAAAACATGCCTGGCCGTTCGTTATCCGAAGGACCGGATGGATCAGTACCGTCAATCCGTACTATCAGATGGAAAAGCTCGTTCCGCAACCACAGGCAGCTGTTGCGTTGGGGTTTTTGATCTGGAAGGCGGCACCGATCAGGTCGTCGACGAAATCGATCTCCGAACCTTCCATATACATCAGTGAGACCGAATCGATCAGCACCGTTGCGCCGAACTTTTCAATGACAAGGTCGTCGTCCTTACGCATGTTATCGAGTTCGAAGCCATACTGGAAACCCGAGCAGCCGCCGCCGGATACGGTCACCCGCAGCATCTTTTTTTCTGCCTCGGCAGCGGTGATTTGCGAAATACGCTTTGCTGCGGTTTCGCTCAAGGTCACTGAATGTGTGCTCATGGCACCTTCCATCGAAAAACGACGCTAGGGAAACCAGCGTTACAGGTGATATTTATGACGTTGTCTTGTTTTGTCAATTCAGATCCGTTTATCGCGGTTAAGCCGGGGTCAATACTGCGCCCATGAAATGCGATGATAACACATGCCGGGCGCCCTATGGGTGCCATGCGCGCGAGAGCCGCGGGCGGGTTGTTAAGGAAGCGGAAGCGGCGCACAGAACGGTGTTTCAGCGCGACCGTGACAGAATCGTTCATTCAACCGCGTTCCGCCGCCTCAAACACAAGACCCAGGTGTTCGTTTATCACGAGGGCGATCACTACCGCACCCGATTGACCCATAGTGTCGAGGTTGCCCAAGTTGCGCGTGCGCTCTCGCGCTCACTTGGGCTGGACGAAGATCTGACCGAAGCCCTGGCTCTGGCCCATGATCTTGGTCATACGCCATTCGGCCATGCAGGAGAGACTGCGCTTGACGACTGCATGCGGCGGCATGGCGGTTTTGATCACAATGCGCAAAGCCTGCGCATCGTGACACGGATCGAGCGGAAATATGCCGGGTTCGATGGGCTCAATCTGACGTGGGAAACTCTGGAGGGGCTGGTCAAGCATAATGGACCTCTGGTTGACCAGGCCGGCCGGCCGCTTGGTGGTTATGCGGAAACCGGCCTGCCCATGGCGATTTGCGAGTTTGCCAAGGTGCAGGACCTCAAGCTTGATCGTTTTGCATCGGCGGAGGCCCAGGTTGCAGCTCTGTCGGACGATATCGCTTACAACGCCCATGATATAGATGATGGGCTTCGGGCTGGTCTGTTCGATATTATTGATCTTGGCGATGTACCGCTGGTGGGCGCGGCCCTGACGGATGTGGTGAAACACCACCGTGATCTTGAACGCCCGCGGCTGATCCATGAAACCGTGCGTCGGCTGATTTCCGGAATGGTGGATGATGTTATGTCGGAAACCACCCGGCGCATTGCGCAGCACGGGCCGGCGTCGGCGGACGATGTGCGCAATCTGGATTGCGCAATTGCCGCTCTGAGCGATGGCATGCGCGAGGCAAACAACCAGTTGAAGCAGTTTTTGAGCGAGCGCATGTATCATCATGAGCGCGTGCTTGATGTTATGGACCGTGCCAAGCGTGTGGTGCGCGATCTGTTTGACGCGCTGGGCGCCGACCCATCGCTTTTGCCGGCCGAATGGCAACCTGACCGGGATGACACCGACAGTGTGCGTGCGCGCAAAGTGTGCGATTTTATTGCCGGCATGACGGACCGATATGCGTTGCAGCAGCACAAGCGTTTGTTTGACGTTGATCCACTTTTCCGATAGGTCGCCGTTGCAATGAGTCAGACGTGGGGGGGTCAGGCGCGGGCCGTTTGCGGGTATATGCTGGCGCGCCTGGGCGGATGTGGTCTGAACGGAGAGTTTAAATCTTGGATATCTTTGATCATTTCCGATTAGCCGTGAATGAAGCGGTGGAAGAGTTGGTGGTGCAGGAGCGGTTGCCTGCCGGGCTGGATCTGTCGCGCATTGCGGTTGAACCGCCGCGTGATCCAGAACATGGTGACGTAACCACCAATGCCGCCATGGTGCTGGCCAAGCCGGCGCAGCAGAAACCGCGTGACCTTGCCGAAGAGATTGCCGCCATCCTGCGCGAGCGCGCGGATGTGACCGGTGTGGATATTGCCGGCCCCGGCTTTGTCAATCTACGGCTGGAAAACTCCATATGGCCGCGCATCGTCCAAGAGGTGCTCAAGCAAGGTGACGACTATGGCAAGGCAGCGATTGGCCAGGGAATATCGGTCAATGTCGAATATGTTTCCGCAAATCCGACCGGACCGCTTCACGTAGGTCATTGCCGCGGTGCGGTGGTCGGTGACGCGCTCGCCAATCTGCTTGAGTTTGCCGGCTATGACGTGGTGCGGGAGTATTATTTCAATGATGCCGGCGGCCAGGTCGATGTCCTGGCAAAATCAGTATACCTGCGCTACCGCCAGGCACTCGGAGAGGAGATCGGCGAAATCCCGAGTGGGTTGTATCCAGCCGATTATCTGGTTCCCGTCGCCAAGCATCTTGTCGATATCCATGGTGATGCACTGCTCAAGATGGCCGAGGCGGATTGGTTGCCGATTGTGCGCGAGGGGTCCATCGCCCTCATGATGGAGACGATTCGGGATGACTTAAAGGCGATCAACATCGAGCATGACGTCTTCTTCTCGGAGAGTTCGCTGCATGGTCCAGGCGGTCCGGTGGAGAAAACCATCAAGGCGATGCGTGAGAGGGGGCTTGTGTTCGAAGGTCGCCTGCCGCCGCCAAAGGGGCAGCTGCCGGATGACTGGGAGGATCGTGAGCAGACCCTGTTCAAGGCAACGGACTTCGGTGACGATGTCGATCGGACCGTGATCAAGTCGGACGGTGCGTATACTTATTTCGCTGCGGACGTTGCCTATTTTCAAACCAAATATGATCGCCATTTCAAACAGATGATCTATGTCCTGGGAGCAGATCACGGCGGCTATGTGAAGCGGCTCAAAGCTGTCGCTAAGGCAATCAGTGGCGGCAGTGCGGAGCTTACCGTATTGTTGTGCCAGATGGTGAAGCTGTTTCGCGGCGGTCAGCCGGTACGGATGGCGAAACGAACAGGTGACTTTGTCACATTGCGCGAACTGATCAATGAAGTGGGCCCGGATGTTGTCCGCTTTATCATGCTTTTTCGCAAAAATGATGCGCCGCTGGACTTCGATTTTGAGAAAGTTACTGAACAATCGCGAGAGAATCCGGTATTCTATGTTCAGTACGCGCACGCGCGAATTTGTTCGGTGTTCAGAAATGTTGCGGAATTACCGGATGAATCGGGGTTAGGACACCTATCATTAACGAAATGTGACTTAAACCTTTTGCAAGATGAAGCGGAGATTGCAATAATCAAACGGATAGCTGAATTTGCGAGAGTAGTGCAGGGGGCAGCAGCGGCACATGAGCCGCATCGCGTTGCATTCTACGTTTATGAGCTCGCGAGTACGTTTCACATGCTGTGGAACCGGGGCAAAGAGTTGCCGCAATTGCGTTTTATTGATGAAACTAGACCAGATGTGACCATTGCGCGGCTCGCCATGTTGCGGGCGGTGCAGCATGTGTTGTCTAATGGACTTGGAATCTTAGGGGTGGTTCCAGTCGAAGAGATGAGATAGCGGGTATCGCTATGGACAAGGACACTCCAAGGTACGGATCCCGTGACGAGGACGACAGTCAGCGGAATCCTGATGAGTCGCCGTTCGACGACGAACGGACAGAACGCCGGGGCTTCATGCCGCCGCGCTACAGCGATGATGAGAACGGGGCCGGTTCCACACGCAAGTCGGCAGGGTCCTACGGACGCCCCGAGGATGAGCCTACATCATCATACCGCAGCAGGCTTAGCAGCCTGGATGGATTGCGGTCTTCGAAATATGGGTCGGACGACCTGGCAACGCCGGACCGTGACAGCTATTCGTCGTCTTTGCCGCGCGACACCGACAACTATCAAAGCGATGACGGGTTCGACACCGATCGCCCGCGTTACAGATCAAGGCTTTCGTCCACTTTTGGCGACCGGGACAAGGCGCCGCGAAATCCACTTTTAAGGAGCGATCCGTCCGAGCGTAAGTTCAGCTGGGAGCAGGATACTCCAAGTGCGCTGACGCGTTCGCAGCCCGACCGGGAGACCGACAACAGCAGATATGGTTCTAGCCGCTCGCGCCTTGATGAACTTACCGCCAGACGAGCTGAGCGGGCACCCAGGCCGGGTTTTGGTTCAGACGATGTTGACGACACGGGGCGATATGACGCCGCTGCAAGACCGCCACCTTTGATCCGGCCTCCAGGCCGGGATAGTGAATACCAGGCTGAACCTCCGCCCCGGCACCGGGACAGCTATTTTCCTGCCGAGCAGGAGCCTGACTATGACGCCTATGAGGAGGGGCCTTATCAGGGAGCCCATGCCAGGGAACTGGCGGATGTCGATGACCGCTATGCGCGCGAGTATCAATATGATGCCGACGGTGGTGAGCTCAGGCAGAATTACGGGGACTTTGATCAGGATTTTCCCCAATACGACCAACCCTATGAAGAGCGGCCGCAAAAAAGACGGCGTGGGCCGTTCTTGTTGCTCGGTTCGCTCGTGGGCGTGGCTGTGATCGCCGGCGGTCTTATCTTTGTTTATCAGCAGGGACTGCGAGAGGGACAAACCGATACTGTTCCCGTGATCACGGCCGATGAGCAGCAGATTAAGGTCAAGCCGGTCGAGCCGGGCGGCAACAACATCTCGCAAAAGACCAAATTGATTTACGACCGCATTATCGGTGAGGATACCCAGTCGTCCGATACGATCGTTCCGCGCGAAGAGCAGCCGCTTACGCCGAGCGATCAGAACCAGTCCAACAACGCACCTGAAGCCGATACGAATACAGCGGCAGCCGTGCCTGCCGCGGAAAGCGAACCGGCCAATACGAACCTGAACGGGTCCGAACCGTTGCCGCTGCCGTTGCCTCCGCCTCCAAGTGGAATTCAGGAATTGGTTGTAGCCACTCAGGCTGAAGAACAGAGCCCGGAAGTACCGCTTGGGACTGGTGGCCAGATCGTCGCTCCAACAGGGCTTGAGGTAACCAACGAACCACCGGCGCCGGCATCGCAGGAGACATTGACGGTTGCCGAACCGGCAAAACCCCTGCAGGCTCCGCAACCTGCCGAGCAGCCGGAAGAACTGGCGCAGCTGATCACCTCGCCGCCATTGCCGAAAGACAAACCGGTACCTCCCTCGCGAAGAGCGGAACCGGGAGTGGCCGTGCCAACCGGGCCGATCCAGATAGCACCGCTTCCAGGCTCTGTGGCACGCAGCGTAACGCCTACCGATCAAACCACGGTGGAGCAGGCATCGCCGACACAGCTCCAGACGCCGACCGCTACACCGACACAGCCAACACAACGGCGGGTCGTCTCAAACCGGTTTGAAGAAGAATTGACCTCCGGTGTGGCCACCTCGTTTACCCAGCAGAATTCGCAGGTTGCAGCGGTTGATACGCAAGTCCAGGCACCGGCGCCTGCTGCGCCTCAGGTTGAGACACCGGCCGCGGTTCCGACAGAGACCCCGATCACCGGCGGCAGATACCTGGTTCAGTTGGGAGCATTCCGGTCTGAAGCTGAAGCGCAATCGGAGTTCCAAAACCTCCGGGGTCGCCATCCCGGTCTACTGGCCAGTTATACATCATTGGTGCAGCAGGCCGATCTTGGTGCAACCGGCGTTTATTACCGCTTGCGTATTGGTCCCATAGAAACCAAGTCGAATGCTTCCCAGTTGTGTAATTCGCTTATTGCAGCAGGCGAACGCGATTGCCTGGTGCGCCAGCGCTAGCGCCCAAACTTCAACATAACAGTATGGCAGCGACAGCCTTCGTCACCGGATGTGCAGGCACTTCACTGAGTGAGGCGGAGCGTTCGTTTATTGTGTCCTCCGATCCGTGGGGCCTTATTCTGTTCGCCCGAAACTGTGTTTCGCCGGAGCAGGTGCGGCTTTTGACCGATGAGTTCCGGTCATGCGTCGGCCGCGACGATGCGCCGGTTCTGATCGATCAGGAAGGCGGGCGGGTACAACGGCTCAAACCGCCCCATTGGCGAGCCTATCCGCATGGCCGTCAATATGGTGCTGTTTACGCCAGAGATCAGAATGCGGGTGTTAGAGCTGCCCACAATTGCGCACGTCTGATCGCGGATGACCTGCACAAGCTCGGCATTTCTGTGGATTGTCTGCCGGTGCTCGATGTGCCTGGTCGGGATGCGCATGATGTCATTGGAAATCGCGCCTATGGCACAACTCCGGACATTGTCTGTGAACTGGGTAGGGCAGCGCTTGGTGGGATGATGGCGGGAGGCGTACTTCCCGTGATGAAGCACATTCCCGGGCATGGCCGTGCGGCTGTCGACAGTCACAAGGAACTGCCGGTGGTAACGGCCAGCCGTGCCGATCTCGATCGGTGTGATTTTGTTCCATTTCGCCGCCTTAAGGAGTGCCCGATGGCGATGACGGCACATGTTGTCTACACCACACTCGACCCGGATCATCCTGCCACTTTGTCAAAGACCATCATTGCGGATCTTATACGCCGTGAGTTTGGATTTGACGGCGTGCTGCTGACGGACGATCTCGGCATGCATGCACTTAGCGGATCGCTGGGGCAGCGGACACGCGCGGCGTTCACTGCTGGTTGTGATATTGCGTTGCATTGCAGCGGCATCTTGAGCGAAATGGAAGATGTCGCACAGGAAGTGCATGAGATTACCGGTAAATGTGCCGAACGGGTCTCCGCTGCCATGGCCATGCTGTCGGCGCCGGGCGAATATGATGTGGATGAAGCGTTGCGTGATCTCGACCTGGTGTTGCGCGAATCAGTATAAACTCCCGTAATCAGAGCGCTTTTGGACCTTGAAATTTAATGTCAGACCAACACCCGCAAGACGTTGCTGGAACAGATGATGAGCAATGGGAGTTCGATGCTCGGCGCCCAACGCCGCAGGACGCGCTCATTGTCGATGTTGATGGGTTTGAGGGACCGCTCGATCTGCTGCTGATGCTGGCGCGGGATCAAAAGGTCGATCTGGCCAAGATTTCAATTTTAGCCCTGGCGGACCAGTATCTGAGGTTCGTTACGGAAGCGCGCCGGATCCGCCTTGAGCTGGCAGCGGATTATCTGGTGATGGCAGCCTGGCTGGCCTACCTCAAATCGCGCATGCTGTTGCCGGACCCTGCAGGCGAGGATGAGCCGAGCGGTGAGGAACTTGCGGCGTTGCTGGCATTTCGGCTGAGACGGCTCGAGGCCATGCGCGAAGCCGCTGCACAACTGATGGCGCGCAATCGTCTGAGCCGGGATGTTTTTGTGCGGGGTGATCCAGAGAACCTGCAGATCCACCGGACCAATGAGTATGTCGACAATCTGTATGACCTGTTGAAAGCCTACGCCACGCGCAGACAACGGGGCATGAAGAAAACCCTGACGATGCGACGGCAGCCGGTTTGGTCCATCAAGGAAGCACGGCAGGCGATAGAGCGACTGATCGGCCAAATGAACAACTGGGGCAGGTTTGACGAGTTTCTCGTCAAGTATATGGCCGCGCCGGGAATGGAGCCGACAGTCAAGGCGAGCAGCTTCAGTGCGACACTGGAACTGATCAAGGAAGGCGCCCTTGAAGTGCGTCAGGAAGCAGCATTCGCGCCGATATATATGCGGCGCGTGGCTGTATCGGTGTCATAGTCGTCTTGGATGTGCGACAGGCTGAAGGTATTGGATCAATGCAACATCACCCCGACAAGACAGCACATGCGGTCGATCTGGATGATGACATGGTGACAGAAACCATGCCTCTGGGAGAAACGTTGTTGGAAAATGTAACCGTGTTGCCAACCGCGGATCGGGCACAGCATCTACGCATGCTGGAGGCATTGTTGTTTGCGTCCGCCGAACCGCTGAGTGAAACCGTGCTGGAAGACCGGTTGCCGAACGGTGCCGACGTGACCGGACTGCTTGCAGAGATCGCCGAGATGTATTGCAACCGTGGCGTCAATCTGGTTCAGGTGGCTGGAAACTGGTCATTGCGGACCGCTGAAGACTTGAGCTTTTTGATGCGCCGCGACGCGGTTGAGGAAAAGAGACTGTCGCGTGCTGCATTGGAAACCCTGGCGATCATTGCCTATCACCAACCTGTCACCCGAAGCGAGATCGAGGAGATCAGAGGTGTTTCCATTTCGAAGGGCACACTTGATACCCTGCTGGAAATGGGCTGGACTAAAATGCGCGGCCGGCGGCGTACACCAGGCCGCCCGGTAACCTATGGTGTGACGCCCGCGTTTCTGTCCCATTTCGGATTAAACGAAATATCGGACCTTCCCGGTCTGGCCGACCTTAAGGCGGCGGGACTTCTCGACAGCAACCTGCCGCCAGATTTTGAAATGCCGACGCCTGGTATGAGCGAACAGCTGGAGGTTGACGAAGACAGCCTCGACGACGAGATGATGGATACCGATTTAGATGTTGGCGAAGAAGTGGATGACGAATAAATTTCGACGTTCCGGCTGACTTCAGTATAAGACCTCCAACTATTCAAACCTCACGCGTGTTGAGTTGATGTGAGATGGGCTCTTTTGACGCCACGACCGATAATGTGAGCGGGGGTTCCCTATGGGGCCCGCGCGGAACTGCGGCTGCGACTTTTGCAGCCCGCCTTTCATTTGAGAACGTCACCCACAGATATGGCAGCGTGGAGGCAGCCGTGGATGTCAGTCTCGAGCTGGCCCCAGGTGAAATTGTGTGTTTGCTGGGTCCATCGGGTTGCGGAAAGACCACCTTACTGCGCCTGGCGGCAGGGGTTGAGCGTCCAAAAGGCGGCCGTATCCTGCTCAACGCAAAGGAAATCGCGGGACCGAACGCGTTTGTGCCGCCGGAGAGGCGCAATGTGGGACTGATGTTTCAGGACTTTGCCCTGTTTCCCCACCTGACCATCATGGACAACGTCGCATTCGGGCTGCGCAATTTGGAACGCTCGCTGGTGGTTAGTGAAGCCAAGGCGGCTTTACGCAGGGTTGGTATGAGCGAGTATGAGAATTCATATCCTCATGTCCTTTCGGGTGGCGAACAGCAACGGGTTGCCCTGGCCCGGGCGATCGTGCCCAGACCGGCGGTGATGCTGATGGACGAACCGTTTTCCGGGCTTGACCAAAGATTGCGGGAAGTGGTGCGCGAGGAGACGCTGGCGGTATTGCGCGAGACCCGCGCCAGCTGTCTCCTGGTAACGCATGATCCGGTGGAAGCGATGTGGATGGCCGACCGTATCGCGGTCATGCGCAAGGGTTATCTGGTACAAACGGGCACTCCCACAGAGCTCTATCGCACGCCCGGTGATATTGAAACGGCCAGGTTCTTCAGCGAGTTCAATGAGCTGCAAGGGCACGCGCGCGCAGGGTCCGTAGCAACCCCGTTTGGCACCTTCAAGGCGCCTGCAGGCGACCAGGACGGTGATGTAGTGGTTATGATACGACCGCAGGGTTTTGTTCCAACTTCCGCGCAATCGGGCATTAAGGGTACGGTTCTGGATCAGCGCTACCTTGGTGATGCAAGCGTCCTTACCATAGGATTTGAAGGCTATGACATCCCGATAAAGGCCCGGATCAGCGGCACGGAACTGCCGGAAAGAGGCACAATCATGCGCTTCACAGTGGATCCCGAACAGGTGTTGGTTTTTCCAGCAATACCGTCTTAGGCATGGGTTGGGTGAGCCGGTTACCAAGAAATATGTTTGGACAGAGCACTTGTTGCGGCAGCACACCGATTTTGCGATAGTGCGGGCCAATCAATGTTGATATCGATTTCAACGCTTTAGGAGTGTTTCATCATGCAGCCGAGTCTTTTGCAGATATTGATCGTCGTGGCTTTGCTTGTGTTGTTGTTTGGCAGGGGCAAGATATCCGCGCTCATGGGTGATGTCGCCAAAGGCATCAAAAGCTTCAAAAAGGGAATGCAGGAAGAACCGGAAACGGAAACCGCAGAAGATGTCAAAACCATCGAGCACGAGGAGACCGAACAGGTCGATGCCGCAAAAAAAGCAGCAGGCGGTAAAGTGAAAACCTGAGTGCTTGTATTTGGGTGGTAAGAGCTTCCCATTAGGACAGTATCTAGTTTGTAATCATGTTTGATATCGGCGCGGCAGAAGTAATGGTTATCGCGGTGGTTGCGATCCTCGTGATCGGACCCAAAGACCTGCCGCGTATGCTGAAAACGATCGGCCACTATGTCAGTAAGCTGCGCTCGATGGCACGGGAGTTTCAACACCAGTTTGAGGAAGCCGCGCGGGACACCGGTCTTGATGACGTGAAGCAGAGTATTTCATCTGTGCAGGAATTTTCACCCAGCAACCAGGCCAAGAAGGTGTTCGATAAAATCACGGACGAGGTGGACGACATAAAGTCGGAGGTTGAAAAACCGGTTGAAGCTGCATCGCCGAAGCAGGAAGCCACGCCCGCAAAACCTGCTCGAAAGCCTGCCGCCAAAAAAACCCCGGCAAAGAAACCGGCCCGGAAGGCGCCAACCGCCCGGGCCAAGACTTCTGCAGCGCGTACGAAGAAGCCGGCTGCGGCGAAAGCCCCCGCGAAACGTAAACCTGCCGCTCCCTCAAAAGCGTCCAATGACGGTTAGGGAGTTTCCGCAGTGAGTCAGGAAGATATAGACTCCACCGAAGCGCCGCTGATCGAGCATCTGACGGAGCTCAGATCCCGCTTGATGAAGACCATGATCGGCTTTGCGGTGGCCTTTGTGGTGTGTTTCTATTTCTCCAAGCTGATATTCAACATTTTGCTCGCCCCATACAAATGGGCGGCGGGCGATATCGAAGCAGTTGAACTGATCTACACGGCACCGCAGGAGTTGCTGTTTACCCAGCTGAAAATAGGGTTGTTTGGCGCTTTGTTTGTGTCTTTTCCGCTGATTGCTATTCAGCTCTATCAGTTCGTCGCGCCGGGACTTTACCGTCATGAGCGTGGAGCGTTCACACCGTTTCTTGTGGCCACACCGGTCCTTTTTGCGTTGGGTGGATCGCTGGTCTTTTTCATCGTCATGCCGCTTGCCATGCGGTTCTTCCTCGGCATGGAGCAGAGTGCCGAACTGGGCGAGGCATCGATCCAACTGCTCCCAAGGGTGAGTGAATATCTCGGGTTGATCATGACCCTGATATTCGCATTCGGCATCTGCTTCCAGTTGCCGGTTTTATTGACACTGCTCGGCCGTGTCGGAATCGTTTCATCAGAAGGGCTCAAGTCGAAACGGAAATATGCAATTGTTGCGACATTTGCAGCGGCGGCATTCCTGACACCGCCCGACCCTATAAGTCAATCCGGTCTGGCCCTGCCGACCCTCATTCTTTATGAGATTTCTATTCTGTGCGTCCGTTCGGTCGAGAAAAAGCGCGCAGAACGCGAAGCTGAGGAAGATGCGGAAGACGCGGAAGACGCCTGAGGTCGGATTTTCCGGGTAGCTGTGATTGTCCAGCCTTCAATGCGACATCTTCTGGACGCCCTTACACCTCCATCGTATACACAGGCACCGGAGTGACTGTTTGAGTCCGGTGTTGGCGGCATGCTCATTTCCGCCCATTTTCAACATCAACAATCGATAGTCCCATGTTCGACGTCAAATGGATCCGCGAGAACCCTGAAATCTTCGATGCCGGCCTGGCAAAACGGAAACTTGATCCGCGGTCGCCTGAAATCATACGGCTGGACGAAGCACGCCGGGAGCACATTGCAAAGCTGCAGGATGCCCAGACCCGGCGCAATGATGCCTCCAAGCAGATCGGTGCGGCCAAGGCCGGTGGCGATGATGCCAAGGCGCAGTCGCTGATCGATGAAGTCGCGGACCTGAAAAGCTTCATTCAGAATGGTGAGGAGGAAGAACGCAGGCTTACCGATGAACTCGACACACTGCTTGCGTCTCTGCCGAACCTGCCGCTCGACGGTGTTCCAGTCGGTGAAGATGAGGCGGCGAACCAGGAACAGCGTGTTGTCGGCACGTGTCCTGCATTCGGGTTTGAGCCAAAACAGCATTTTGAGATCGGCGAATTGCTGGGGCTGATGGACTTCGAGACCGCGGCAAAGATGTCCGGTTCCAGATTTGTCGTTTTGAAGGGGGCCTTGGCGCGGTTGGAGCGTGCGCTTGCGGCATTCATGCTCGACCTTCAGACAACCGAGAACGGATATCTGGAGGTGCAACCGCCGTTTCTGGTGCGTGACGATGCGCTGTTTGGCACATCCCAGCTGCCAAAATTTGCTGAAGACCTCTTCAAGACCACGGACGGCAAGTGGCTTATTCCAACCGCCGAGGTGCCGCTCACCAATATGGTGAGAGAGACGATCCTAGACGAAGCGGATCTGCCCCTGCGCTTTACCGCCCATACGCCATGTTATCGCTCCGAGGCGGGATCTGCGGGTAAAGATACGAGGGGAATGTTCCGCCAGCATCAGTTCATGAAGGTGGAACTGGTCAGTATTACCACGCCAGACACGTCGGACGCCGAACTGGACCGCATGGTGTCTTGTGCGGAACAGGTCCTGAAGCGTCTTGAACTACCCTATCGGGTTATGGTGCTGTCAACCGGTGACATGGGATTTGGCGCCCGCAAGACTTATGACATCGAAGTCTGGCTGCCGGGTCAGGATACCTATCGCGAGATATCGAGCTGTTCGGTTTGCGGCGACTTCCAGGCACGCCGCATGCAGGCGCGGTACCGAGCGGCAGACGAAAAGGGAACCCGCTTTGTCCATACCCTGAACGGTTCCGGCCTGGCGGTTGGCCGGACATTGATCGCGGTTCTGGAAAATTATCAACGCGAAGATGGTTCCGTTGCTGTGCCGGATGCACTGATACCTTATATGGCGGGATTGGAAATCATCTCGGCCGGCGGCTGACTGGAGGTCCGACGATGCCTGACACCGGTGCTTTGAGAATTCTGGTCACCAATGATGACGGCATTCATGCGCCCGGCCTCAAAAGCCTTGAGGCCATTGCCGCGGAAATTTCAGCGGAGGTCTGGGTGGTGGCGCCTGAGACCGAGCAAAGCGGGGCGTCTCATTCGCTCACTCTTGCGGATCCATTGCGTCTGCGCAAACTCGGAGACCGGCGATATGCGGTCAAGGGAACGCCGACGGATTGCGTGCTCATGGGGATCAAGAACATCCTGCCCGAGCGGCCGGATCTCATCCTGTCCGGCGTCAATCGCGGCCAGAACCTGTGTGAGGATGTGTCATATTCGGGCACGGTTGCCGCGGCGATGGAAGGGACAGCACTTGGTGTGCGGTCGATCGCATTAAGCCAGTCCCATGGCATTGCGGGTCGGGAAGGTTTGCGTTGGCATACTGCCCAGCATCATGGCGCGGAACTGGTGCGCCGGTTGATCGGATCGGACTGGGGTGCTGGTGTGTTGATCAACGTGAATTTTCCAGATTGCGAACCTGAGGAAGTCAAAGGCGTCGAGATCACTGTTCAGGGCCAGCGGGATCAGAACCTGGTGATGCTCGATGAACGGGTGGATGCCCGGGGCAGTGCCTATTACTGGATCGGTTTTGAGCGCAAGCGCAGCAATCCGGCACACGGCACTGATCTGAAAGCGGTATACGACAACAAGATTTCGGTGACGCCGCTTCACATGGACCTGACGCAGACCATGGCTATTCCTGTTTTGCAGACCCTGTTCAAAGACGGTGTCTGACGACTACCACAAGATCCAATTGATCATGTCCCTGCGTAATCAGGGCATTAGGGATACCCGCGTACTTGCGGCAATGGAACGCATACCGCGTGAGTTGTTCGTGCCCGAGCTGTTTTCAGAACAGGCATATGCCGACCAATCCCTGCCGCTGGAGTGCGGACAGACAATATCCCAGCCCTATGTGGTTGCGTTTATGACCGAAAAACTCAAGGTCAACGACCGCTGCAAAGTGCTGGAGGTCGGCACCGGTTCGGGCTATCAGGCAGCGATCCTGTCGAGACTGTGTCTACGCGTCTACACCATCGAACGCTATCGAACGCTTTTGAGAGGAGCGGAAAAAAGGTTTGAAAAACTGCGGCTTACCAACATTACCTCGATGGTGGCCGATGGTAACAAGGGATGGCCTCAGCAGGCGCCGTTCGACCGGATTATGGTCACCGCGGCGGCCAAGGTCATGCCGATGGAACTGATCGAACAGCTCAAAGACGATGGGATAATGGTGCTACCCCTGGAAAACGACACCGGTGAACAGGAACTGGTACGTGTGACCCGCCATGCGGACGAATATGAAGTGGAATATTTGCTGCCGGTCCGCTTCGTCCCCTTGGTTGACGGAGTTGCAAAAGAACTCTGACAATTTTAAGCGCTCTTTAACGAAACCTGCTCATTCTGCGGGATGTAGTGAGTTGTGGAGCGTGGGTATGTTCAGAGTTAGTATCTCTCAGTCTATTGTGTTGCGTCATTTTCGGGCCGGGCTTGCCATCAGCATTATGTCCCTGGCCGCCGCATGCAGTTCGTCAACGACACGTTTCGGTCCGTTCGACGGAACGAAAACAACTTCAGATCCAGGATATAACCAGACCCAGCATACCGGGTCTTTGTCCGACAATCAGTCGGATACGAGTTCGTTCAATCGCGACGTGGCATCGCAGCCTCTGGACGGAACCCCGGATGCGGCACCTCGGACGGTCTCAGCGCCTGGCAGCAATGTGGTGATCGTCAACAAGGGCGATACCCTTTACAGCATTTCCCGCCAAACCGGTGCCAGCGTCAAAGACCTGATTGCGGTGAATAATCTGCAGCAGCCCTATGGCATCAAGGTGGGTCAACGCATCGACATCCCATCGGCCAACAACCCAACCCGTGTGGCAGCAAATCCGTCTCCGACGATTAGCCCTGCCGCGGTTCAGATTGTGCAGACCAAGGTTCCCGGAACCCATAAGGTGCTGCATGGCCAGACGCTCTACAGTATTTCGCGCGCTTATGGCCATCGGCCGGACACTGTGGCGTCACACAACCGGATTAATGCACCTTACCTTGTGAAGGTTGGGCAGAAGCTGCACATTCCAGCGGCCGGCGCCGTGGTTGCATCCAACAACACACAGGCGGCACGGCCATCAACAATCAAACAGTCACCGGTCAAGCCGGCCATGAAACTGGCCCCCGTGCCCACCGCCAAGACAGTGCAGAAGCCGGTAAACACTGCCAAAGCGCCGGTGAAAAACCCGGCAGTGCCACAAATGACGTCGAGCAAATTCCGCTGGCCGGTCAAGGGACGGGTGATCTCCAAATTCGGTACACAGACAAGCGGCGTACGAAATGACGGCATCAACATTGCGGTTCCAGAAGGGACTTCGGTCAAGGCCGCGGAGAACGGTGTGATCGCCTATGCCGGCAATGAGCTGAAAGGCTACGGCAATCTCATTCTGGTCAGGCATGCCAACAACTGGGTGACCGCCTATGCGCACAACAAGGAACTGTTTGTGCGCCGGGGCGATACGGTGAAGAGGGGGCAGATCATTGCCAAGGCCGGTAAGTCCGGTTCTGTGACAAGCCCGCAGCTTCACTTTGAAATACGCAAGGGTGCCCAGGCGGTTGATCCGCGCAAATACCTGTCATCCAATACGGTGGCCGGAGGGTAGCGCCTACAGTTAAGTAGGGACGGCATTAAGCAAACTTGGCCCGCCTTTTTGGCGGGCCTTTTTTTTCGGTCGCTGTCAGGGCGCGTAGTATCTGTCCGACAGCCATTGGCGCGCCTGATCGAACCCCCATGTCAGGGCGATGGCGGAGGGCAGGGCGCCCGGTAGGATAAAGGCGATCGCAAAAGCCTCCAGGCCGACAGTCAGGGCAACAATCAGGATGCAGGGGATGACGGCGGTAAGGCTGCCGACCGTTATCACGGTAAACAGGGTCAGTTTGTCGTGGATCGATCCGACCAGATACCACAGCAGGGCGACAAATGGCAGCGACAGGGCGCCAAACACACTCATGGTGAGGATCGCATCGAGCGACAAGGGGGCGACTAGAAGCGTTGGCCAGAGCAACAGGAACAGAAACACGCATAGCTGAAACAGGGCGGCGAATGCGAGCGCTTCAACTGCCCGCAGGCGCCTGGAGCGTTCGGGCCTGACCTGATGATGTTCCATAGGGTTCCAAATGATATGTCAGGGGTCTATCTTGACACTCAGACGTCCGGCAAGATCCTGGATGTACTGCCAGGCTACCCGGCCTGAGCGTGCACCCCGTGTGGCCGACCATTCCACGGCCTCGGCACGCATATCCTCTTCGGAGATATCGAGACCGTAATGCCTGGCGTAGGCGCGCACCATGCCGAGAAATTCCGCCTGCGAGCAATTATGGAAACCAAGCCACAGCCCGAACCGGTCGGACAAAGACACCTTTTCCTGAACCGCTTCTGATGGGTTGATGGCGGTTGAGCGCTCGTTTTCCATCATGTCGCGGGGCAGCAGATGGCGCCGGTTTGACGTGGCGTAGAAAATCATGTTGGCGGGGCGGCCCTCGATGCCGCCTTCAAGGGCAGCCTTCAGAGACTTGTAGGAGGTATCCTGAGCATCGAAGGAAAGGTCATCGCAGAACACGATGAAGCGCAGCTCAGATGTGGCGCGCAGCAGCCCCATGAGCTCCGGCAGGCTTTCGATGTCTTCGCGGTGGATCTCGATCAGTTTCAGGATGCCGCCGGATTGTGAGTTGACCGCACCGTGGACGGCTTTGACCAGGGAGCTCTTGCCCATGCCCCGGGCGCCCCACAACAGGGCATTGTTCGCAGGCAGGCCATTGGTGAACCGTGTCGTGTTTTCGACCAGCGTATCGCGCATGCGGTCGATGCCCTGGAGCAGGTCCATAGCGATTCGGTTGACCTTTGGAACAGGTTGGATGTGTGCTGGAGAGGCATGCCAGATGAAGGCCTCGGCGGCTGAAAAATCAGCTTGCCCGGGATCTGGCGGCGCCATGCGGGTAAGCGTGGCGATGACCTGATCAATTTTATCCAGTAGGCTCTGGTTTTCCATGCGTGTGTTCACTATCTAGTCGAGGAGATTATGTTGACGTAACGCGATCGCGGAGCCTATCACGAAGGTCTTCAAGGGTTAACCGCGACGTGCGGACATTGCTTGCAAATGAGGCGGGCGTGGCTATAGTCCCGCGAACTGGCGGCGGCGGAAGGGTCGAGGCTGGTTGGTGAATGACAACAGTCCGATCCCTGGAGTTTTTTGATGTTTATTACCCCGGCCTATGCTCAAGCGGGAGGAGACAGCACTGGATTCCTGATCCAGATGATGCCGTTCCTGTTGATATTTGTAATCATTTATTTCCTGATTATCCGCCCCCAGCAACGGCGCCAGAAAGAGCACCGTGAAATGGTCAACAATGTGCGGCGGGGCGACACCGTGGTGATGACCGGTGGTGTTATCGGCAAGGTCCATAAAGTGGACAGCGACATCGAGGCATCCATCGAGGTGGCCGATGGAGTGCGCATCAAAATCATCAAGTCGATGATTTCCGAAGTCCGGGTCAAGGGCGAGCCGGTCAAGGAAGATGCCGGCAAATCGTGATCGTGGTCACTGACATGAGCCGGCGCCGCATGTTCGATATGAAAACGGACGGCTGGAAACGCTAAATGCTGCATTTTTCAAAATCGAAGATCATTCTTGTGCTGTGTATTGTCCTGTTTGGACTGTTCACCGCCATGCCCAATGTGCTGCCGGAAACTGTACGTTCGAGTATCCCGGAATGGCTGCCCAATAAAACTCTTCATCTGGGGCTCGACCTGCAAGGCGGCGCTCATGTGGTTTTGGAGGTGGATGAGGAGGATCTTTTCGCTGCACTGGTCAAGCCGTTGGTATCCGACGTTCGTACTGCATTGCGCGAAACGCCGAAAATCGGCTATACCGGCGGCATCAAAAGGTCGGGAAATGATGTAATTGTCAGGGTCCGCAAGGCTGAGGATGTTGATGCTGCCGTGAGCCGGATAAGGGCTGTCGCCCGGCCGGTCGGGAACAGCTTGTTCGGCCAGGGTGGCACACAGAATGACATTTCGGTTTCCAGTGACGGGGCGTTGGTCACCGTCAAGTTTACCGATGCCCTGATCGAGCAAAAAATTTCACAAGGTATCGAACAGTCGATAGAGATTGTGCGTCGTAGGGTTGATGCGCTCGGCACAACCGAGCCGGTTATTCAGCGCCAGGGTACAAACCGGATCCTGGTGCAAGTCCCGGGTTTGAAGAATTCTGATAGACTGATCAAAATACTGGGAGAAACCGCACGCCTGCAATTCATATTGATATGTGAAACGCCGTTTGGGGCATCGGAGAGCGCACGCGCCCCGGCAGGGTGTGAAAGATTGCCGTCACGGAACGAAGAAGAACAGCAATCATACCTCGTACAGACCAAGCGCGACTCAATTGTGGAAGGTGAGCATCTGGTCGATGCTCAGCCGTCATTCGATCAGCAAACCAACCGGCCGATGGTGACATTCAGGTTCAACCAGAAGGGCGCGATACAGTTTGGCAAGCTGACGCAGGAGAATGTCGGCAAGCCGTTTGCCATTGTGCTGGACGGCAAAGTCGTCAGCGCTCCGGTAATTCAATCTGCAATTCTGGGTGGATCTGGCATTATCACGGGCCGGTTTACGATACAGGAGACCAACGATCTGGCGTTGGTGCTGCGAACCGGCGCTCTGCCACTCAAACTGATCGTCGTGCAGGAGCAAACGGTCGGCCCGAGTTTGGGGGCGGATTCGATTGCCGCCGGCAAGACCGCCTCGATTATCGGACTTACAGCGGTGGTCGCGTTCATAATTTTGTCTTACGGGCTGTTTGGCGTCTTCGCCAACCTCGCCCTGGCGGCGAACATTGCGTTGATCGTTGGTGTATTATCGCTTTTTCAAGCAACCCTGACCCTGCCGGGCATTGCCGGGATCGTCTTGACCATTGGTATGGCCGTTGACGCCAATGTTTTGATCTTTGAACGAATTCGAGAAGAAGTCCGTAACGGCAAAACACCGATAGCAGCAGTCGATGCGGGATACTCGCGTGCACTTGGCACAATCTTGGATGCTAACATCACAACATTCATTGCCGCGGTTATTCTGTTTGGTTTGGGGTCGGGGCCGATCCGGGGCTTTTCGGTCACCCTTGGTATAGGGATCATCACGTCGGTGTTTACCGCATTTACTCTGACACGGCTTCTGGTCGCCTGGTGGATACAGCGCTACAGGCCTGTGGAAGTGCCGATCTAGGATTAAGAGCTATGTTGAAACCGCTGAATTTCATACCTGTCGACACCAAAATCTCGTTCATGGGATTTGGCCGTCCGGCATTTATCGTTTCAGGTGTCGCGGTTCTTGCATCAATCGTTCTGTTTCTGGTGTTGGGCCTTAATCTCGGTATCGATTTCCGCGGCGGCAGTGTCATCAGGGTTTCGTTTGAAAACGATATGAGTGTTGCAGAGGTCCGAAACAAGGTTGGGGGATTGGGTCTGGGTGATGTTCAAATTCAGGAAATCGGCGATAAAGAAGACAATGAAGTCTTAATCCGAATTGTACAACAACCGGGCGGCGACGCGGCACAGCAGGACGCCAGTCGAAAACTCATGGACGCCCTGGGAAGCGATGTTGAACTGAGAAGCAAGGACGTTGTCGGACCGACGGTTAGCGGGGAGCTTGCGAGACAGGGAACAATCGCTGTCGTAGCAGCCATATTTGCGGTCCTGGCTTACATCTGGTTCAGATTTGAATGGCAGTTTTCGCTCGGTGCCGTGGCAGCACTTGTTCATGATGTGCTGGTCACCATAGGCGTATTCGCCATATTGCAGATCGAATTCAATCTTTCAATCATCGCAGCGCTTTTGACGATTGTGGGCTATTCGCTCAACGATACGGTTGTCGTTTTCGACCGGGTGCGGGAGAATTTGCGTAAATACAAGAAACTGCCGCTGCTCGACCTGCTCAATCAATCGATCAACCAGACGCTGTCACGTACCATCCTGACGTCTGTCACCACATTGATTGCTCTGCTATCGCTTTACTTCTTCGGTGGCGAAGTGATCAGTGGTTTCACATTCGCAATGATCTGGGGCGTCGTTATCGGAACCTACTCTTCAGTCTGCATCGCGTCTCCGCTGTTGCTGATTCTTGGCGTCAAGCGTGACTGGAGCGGCGCGGGCAACACAGCGAAAGGCGAGGTCGCCAAAGCGACCTGATGGCTGTGCACAGCCAGGGCATGGCGGAAACAACCCCGCATTTTCCAGGACGCCCACCGATCGATGCCTATGGCAATGGCGGGTTTCGCTTTGCCGACATGTCGCATAAGGGGTCGATCCTGTTCCTGCCGTCCGGTGTTTATGGCTGGGACGTGACGTCTCTCGATGAAGCCTGTGTTGAAAGCTTCGCCGGTGTCTTCGCCGAGGCGGGCACCATATCCTTTTTGATCGTCGGCACCGGCCCGCAGTTTGCCATGCCGTCAAAGGACATTCGAAACGCGTTCGTGGAGGCCAATGTCGGCTTGGAACCAATGGACACCGGTGCGGCCGCGCGGACATATAATGTGCTTCTGGGCGAGGGGCGCGCGGTGGCAGCAGCCCTGATCGCCGTAGATGAGCCAACCTGACCGGCTGGTGTCGTGTGGGGGAGTTGTGAATACAATCACACCGACCGATGCCGTGCAGTTCTGCACTGAACTTGTTCGCAAGGCGGACAAGGACCGTTATCTGGCCAGTCTTTTTGCCCCGGACGACAAGCGCGCGCATCTGATGGCGCTTTATGCGTTCAGCATCGAGGTAGCGCGGGTCCGCGAAATCACCACAGAAACGATGACCGGGGAAATCCGCCTGCAATGGTGGCGGGATACGATCGAGCATATCTATGCCGGATCCGTGCCCGATCACCCGGTAGCACTTGCCCTTTCGGCTGCCATCGAGGCCGGCAATCTCAGTAAGTCCGGTTTTCTCAATCTGATCGATGCGCGTGTGTTTGATCTCTATGACGATGTCATGCCGTCGGTTGATGCGCTTGAAGGGTATCTGGGCGAAACCTCGTCTTCGGTCATCCAGATGGCGGCCCTGATACTGGCGGGACCGGCGGGTGAAACCGCTGCCGATGCCGCCGGCCATGCAGGTGTGGCCTATGGCATGACCGGCCTGATGCGCGCGCTGCCGATACACCGGGCGCGTGGCCAGTGTTTCATTCCACTGGATGTTCTCACGCGCTGCGACCTGACCGGCGCTGACATATTATCCGGCAAACAGACAACATCGGTGCGTTTGGCGTTGCGTGAAATGCGCCAGCTGGCGGCGGGTCATCTTGTCGAGGCGCGCGCGCATAGCGCTGTCATGCCCGGAGCAGCCCTGCCGGCTTTTCTGCCGGCATCACTGGTCGGGATCTACCTCAAGAGGCTTGAACGCATGGGGCCGTCAACACTCAGGAAAGTGGCCGAGGTGCAGCAGATCAGGCGCCAGTGGCGGCTATTGATGGCGGCGCTCCGGCATAAGTTTTAAATTTTCGCCTATTCTGCTGCGGCCTGTTTTGCACCCAGCCAGCTGTCGAGGTCGGCCAGGGCACGGGAAGTATAGGCGCGCTTGCGGGCCGCGGCGCGTTCCTTGCCGCGCAGCCTTTTGCCGTCCAGGGTCTTGGGTGCATCAACCACCGGAAACAAGCCGAAATTCACGTTCATGGGCTGGAAACTCCGCTGCTTGCGGCTTTCGGTCACCAGATGACCACCGGTGATGTGTTCGACCAGGGCACCCAGGGCGGTTGTCTCGGGCGGTACTGTCATCGGGAGGTCGAGGCGTTCCGCGGCAGCAAACCGTCCGGCCATCAGGCCAATGGCGGCACTTTCCACATAACCCTCGACACCGGTTATCTGACCGGCAAACCGCAGACGGGGGCAGGCGGTGAGCCTGAGTGACCTGTCGAGCAGCTTCGGGCTGTTGATGAAGGTGTTGCGGTGCAGGCCGCCGAGGCGGGCAAAACGGGCGTTTTCCAGGCCGGGGATCATCTGAATGATGTCGGCTTGTGCGCCATATTTCAGTTTGGTCTGGAAACCGACCATGTTGTACAGAGTGCCGAGCGCATTGTCCTGGCGCAGTTGAACGATGGCATAGGCCTTGACTGTCGGGTTGTGCGGATTGGTCAGGCCGCGTGGCTTCATCGGCCCGTGGCGCAGGGTTTCAACACCGCGTTCGGCCATCACCTCGATCGGCAGGCAGCCGTCGAAATAAGGGGTGTCCTCCCATTCCTTGAATTCGGTCTTGTCTCCGGCAATGAGGGCATCGATGAAGGCGTAATACTGATCCCGGTCCAGGGGGCAATTGATGTAGTCCGCGCCGGTGCCACCTGGCCCTGCCTTGTCATAACGGGACTGAAACCAGCAGATATCGAAATCGATACTATCCTTGTAGATGATCGGGGCAATGGCGTCGAAGAACGCCAATCCGTCTTCACCGGTCAGATCGAGGATGGCGGCACTCAGGCCAGGCGAGGTGAGGGGGCCGGTGGCGACTATGACGCTTGACCAGTCCTCGGGCGGCAGGCCGTCGACTTCACCTCGTTCTATGGTGATCAGAGGGTGGTCGTTCAGAGCTTTGGTCACCTCATCGGAAAAACCATCCCGGTCGACTGCCAAGGCACCGCCTGCCGGCAGCTTGTGCCGGTCGGCAGCGGTCATGATCAGCGAGCCGCAGCGGCGCATTTCCTCGTGCAACAGGCCGACCGCATTGCTTTCCGCATCGTCCGACCGGAAGGAATTGGAGCAGACCAGTTCCGCCATCCCGTCGGTCTTGTGGGCATCGGTTCCGCGCTCAGGCCGCATTTCATGGAGCACGACCGGCACGCCCATAAGGGCTGCCTGCCAGGCGGCTTCCGAGCCGGCGAGCCCGCCGCCGATGACATGAAGTCCGTCGGGTTTACTCTTGGACATAGGGTATTCGCCACCATCGACAATCCGCTAAGAGCAGATTGTACTATTAATTTCAGTCTCCCCCGGGCGAGTTGCTGCCGTCACCGTAGTAGGGTCCCGTGCCTTGTTCACCATCGGCTTTCTTGTTTCGGGATTTGCCGAAAATGGATGATAGAAAAAGCAAACCGATAATACCTACCACGACAAGCGCAACAATCTCGATAACTGTCATGAGCTACTCTGCCGCGGCCGGGGATGCGCGCTTGGGGTTGAGGATGCGTTTAAGGAAACCGCCAGTATAGCTGCGCTCGCAGTCGGCAACCTCTTCCGGGCGGCCTGCGATCACAACCTCGCCGCCGCCATCGCCGCCTTCGGGGCCCATGTCTATCAGCCAGTCGGCGGTTTTGATCACTTCCAGATTGTGCTCGATGACGACCACCGTATTGCCGTGATCGACCAGTTCATGGAGCACATCGAGCAGTTTGGCGACATCGTGGAAGTGCAGGCCGGTGGTCGGCTCGTCCAATATATAGAGCGTGCGGCCGGTCGCCCGTTTGGACAGTTCCTTGGCGAGCTTGACCCGCTGCGCCTCGCCGCCGGACAAGGTGGTCGCCTGCTGGCCGATCTTGATGTAGCTCAGTCCGACCCGGTCCAGGGTTTCAAGCTTGTCGCGCACAGCAGGAACCGCCTTGAAGAACTCCTTGCCTTCGGCGACCGTCATGTCGAGCACGTCTGCAACGGATTTGTCCTTGAACTTGACCTCAAGGGTTTCGCGGTTGTAGCGCTTGCCCCTGCAGTTGTCGCAGGTGACATAGACGTCCGGCAGAAAGTGCATTTCGATCTTGATTACACCGTCGCCCTGGCAGGCCTCGCAACGCCCGCCCTTAACATTGAACGAGAAACGGCCCGGCGTGTAACCGCGGGCGCGGGCTTCGGGCAGGGCAGTGTACCATTCGCGGATCGGCGTGAAGGCGCCGGTATAGGTGGCCGGGTTGGAGCGTGGCGTGCGGCCGATCGGTGATTGGTCAATGTCAATGATCTTGTCGAGATGCTCCATGCCCTCGATGCGGTCATGCTCGCCTGGATGCTGGCGCGCTTTGTTCAGTTTGCGCGCGGCCGCCTTGTAAAGCGTATCGATCAGAAGCGTCGACTTGCCGCCGCCGGAAACCCCGGTCACGCAGGTAAAGGTGGCAAGCGGAATTTCCGCGGTGACGTTCTTCAGGTTGTTCGCGCGCGCACCGACCACCTTCAGCCGGCGCCGCTTGGGAATGTCGCGGCGCTTGGCCGGGGTCGGCACCTGCATTAACCCGGTCAGATACTGGCCGGTCAGACTGATGGTTGACTGCATGACCTGATCGGGTGTGCCCTGCGCCACCACCTCGCCGCCGTGGATGCCCGCACCGGGTCCTATATCGACGACATGTTCGGCGGTCAGAATGGCTTCTTCGTCATGTTCAACCACGATCACCGTATTACCGAGATCGCGCAGCCGTTTGAGGGTTTCCAGGAGACGGGCATTGTCGCGCTGGTGCAGGCCGATGGATGGTTCGTCGAGCACATAAAGGACACCTGTGAGGCCCGAACCGATCTGGCTGGCAAGCCGGATGCGCTGGCTTTCACCACCGGACAAGGTGCCGGATTTGCGTGACAGGGTCAGATAATCGAGGCCGACATCGACCAGGAATTTGAGGCGCTCGCGGATCTCCTTCAATATCCGTGTGGCGATTTCAAGCTGCTTGGCGGTGAGCTTTGGCTCAAGTCCGTCAAACCAGTCACGCGCCTGGCGGATCGACATTTCCGAGACATTGCCGATATGAAAGTCGTCGATCTTGACGGCCATGGCTTGTGATTTGAGCCGGAAGCCGGAGCAGGCCTCACAGGGGTGGTCCGATTGATAGCGGGCCAACTCTTCACGCACCCAGCTTGAATCGGTTTCGCGCCACCGGCGATCGATATTCGTGATGACGCCTTCAAACGGCTTTTTGGTTTCATATCTGCGCAGGCCGTCATCATAGACAAAGGTGATTTCTTCCTTGCCGGATCCATAAAGGATTGCTTTGCGCACTGGCTCGGGCAGGCCGTCCCACGGGGCGGCCATCGAGACCCCGTAATGGCGGCAGACCGCTTCAAGGGTCTGGGCGTAATAGGGTGATGTGTTGCCGGTCCGAGCCCAGGGTGTGACGGCGCCCTTGGTCAGGCTGACTTGTCCATCGGGCACCACCAGATCGGCTTCGAAGCGCAATTCGGTGCCAAGCCCGTCGCATTTGGGGCAGGCGCCAAAAGGATTGTTGAAGGAGAACAGGCGCGGCTCGATCTCGTCAATGGTGAAACCCGATACCGGGCAGGCAAAGCGTGCCGAGAAGACGATCCGCTCGGCATCGCCCTCGTCGTCCACCTGATCGGCAAATTCGGCCACCACCAGCCCGTCGGCCAGCTCCAGGGCGGTTTCCAGGCTGTCGGCCAGGCGGTTGCCCATATCGCTGCGCACCACGATGCGGTCGACCACCACATCGATGTCGTGTTTGAATTTCTTGCCCAGGACAGGTGGGTCTTCGAGTTCGTGGAACGCGCCGTTGACCTTGACCCGCTGGAAGCCCTTTTTGAGAAGCTCGGCGAATTCCTTGCGGTACTCACCCTTGCGGCCACGCACGATCGGCGCCAGCAGGTAGAGCCTGGTGCCGTCTTCCAGGGCCTGGATGCGGTCTGCCATCTGGGACACGCTCTGGCTCTCGATCGGTAGGCCGGTGGCCGGCGAATAGGGAACGCCGACGCGGGCAAACATCAACCGCATGTAGTCGTAGATTTCGGTGACGGTTCCAACCGTTGAGCGTGGATTTCGCGACGTGGTCTTCTGTTCGATGGATATGGCGGGCGACAGACCATCGATCTGATCGACATCCGGCTTTTGCATCATTTCCAGGAACTGCCGCGCATAGGCAGAAAGGGACTCGACGTATCGCCGCTGGCCTTCCGCGTAAATCGTGTCGAATGCGAGGGAGGATTTTCCCGATCCGGACAGGCCGGTGATCACAATCAACTTGTCGCGTGGAAGTTCGAGTGAAACATTTTTCAGATTGTGCTCACGGGCACCCTGAATTGAGATCACTCTCCTTGAAATGGCGTTGTCAGTCATGGCTTTGGCATATCGTATTCAGCTGGTCAGGGCAATTGGGCGGCAGGTTCATCCACATCCGATTCACCGACATACTGACAGCAGGTGTCAGGAGTGAGGTGACTTGTTGAACCAGGCCTCGGTCTGTGACATTTCGCTATGTATCCATTCGCGAAACACCTGAACGGTCGCTGTGTCTTCGACGCCCCGCGGTGTCACCAGATAATAACCTCCCTGGGTATGATAGCCGGGAAGCGGCTTGATCAACCAGCCTTCGCGAAGGGCTTCTTCGGTAAGCACATGATCGCCCAGCGCAAACCCATGTGCAGCTTCTGCTGCTTCAAGGGCCAGATGACCCTGAAACATCGGCCCTTTGGCACTGACCGCGTCGGACACGCCCTCTGCCCTCAGCCAGTGCGCCCACCATTGTTTCGAATCTTCATGCAACAATGTGAACGCATTCAATTCATCTGCGGAACTCAAACTACGCCCTTTAAGCAGATCGGGGCTGCAGACCGGGTATATGTGAACCTGGACCAGCAATTCCACATCCACATCGGGCCACTCGCCCATGCCGTAACGGATTGCCAGGTCTGCTGTGCTTGAGCGGAAATTGACCAGGTCGTCGTCGGGATCGATGGACAGTTCGATATCAGGATGGGCGGTCGTGAAACCGCCCAGGTGGGGCACAAGCCAGCGCGATGCAAAGGCCTCTTCAACACTGACCGTCAGGGCGCCATGTTCGGCATCCCGCATGAGATCGCGGGTGGCGCCAGCCAACCCGTCAAACGCAATGGTCAGTTGGGTGAGGTATTTTTCACCGGCGGCGGTCAGGTTTACACCACGGCCCGTGCGCACGAATAACTGCACCCCCAACCATGCTTCCAGATCCCGGATGTGGCGGCTGACGGCTGCATGGGTGACGAACAGCTCATCTGCGGCAACGCTGAAGCTCTCATGGCGGCCGGCTGCTTCGAAGGCACGCATAGCATTGAGGGATGGAAGTTTTCTGACCATGATCACCTGTAACAAAATCTTACATGTGATGTAGGAAATCGCCGTTTGTCGCGCAAGCCCGAATTGTCCATATAGACGCTACAACAATGATTTAACAACAGGTGCAACAATGAATTGGATTTTAAGGGCCTATGCCGATGCCTATACGGTGATGCTCGGTCAATCCGAAAACTACCGGTCAGCGCAAAAATGCGATAAACACACAGGTTCAAGCGACAAGCCGCAACGGCGCCGCCGTAAATGACACTGCCCTGGATCGAACCACAGGGCGTAATCACTCTGGACGAGAATGCCGCCCGCCGCATCGATCATCGTTCCCTGTTACAACTGCCGGGAAACGATCTGTGAAACGATCGACAGTGTACTTGCGCAGACATTCACGGATTGGGAATGCATTCTCGTTTCAGATGACAACACATCTTATCTGGATTTTCTAGCTGGCCAGGGGATCAGCGACCAGCGCCTCATCGAGCACCCCGAGCGCAGCTATGCGACCGGCACGGTTGCGCCGCGAAACCGGGGGTTTTCACTGGTACGCGGCGACTTTGTCGCCGACCTGGACGCTGACGATCGATGGAAACCAACACGTCTGGAACGCTTGCTGCCGTTTGCTGAACAGCATGGCTGCGTTCAGGACATCCTGGAGTGCTTCAATGGATCCGGTGTCATGGGCTATTCCGGCGCACCCGACGAATCTGGGTGTCTTCTTGATGTCGCAGCCGTTTTGACTTTCGACTTTCCGTTTCATCTGGTGGTTCGGCGCGACCGCGCGGGGGCATGCTGGTCGGCGCATAACAGCTGGGTGCCCGATGTTGTCCGGACCATGCTGTTGGCCGCCAAAAACCCGGTGTACCGGCTGAACGAACCTCTTCTGGAGTATCGGGTGTTGAGCACCTCCATGAGCCAGAGCCTTTCGGGCGCACAGCGTATAGATGAAGATTACGGCGCCATTCTTGAGCAACTGAACACAGGCAACGGTTTCGGTTTGACCGGTTCAGACCTCAAGGCCGCGCTACAAGGTTTCAGACGCAAGCAAGTGCTCAACCGACGCTACATGGCAGATGTCGAAGGCGATCGTGAACCCATGCCGTTCATCGAATGGGTGTTGGTCAACGGGTGTTCGGGACACGCCAATCGGACATTCGCCTAAGACGTCTTGCCGGCCGCTACTACGGAAATTTCCACCAGCCAGTCCGGATTGGCCAGGCCGGAGATGATCAGCAAGGTCGATGCCGCCTTGGCGCCGCCGAGCATTTTATCGCGCGCCTGCCGGAACAGGGGCAACCCGCTTGGGCCGGTGACATATCCAGTTACGTCAAGAATGTCGTTGGGGCCCAATCCCGAAGCCTCCAGGATTGCCAGGATGTTCCTCCAGCATTGCTCGTGCTGAGCTTCTTCGCCTTGCGCCAGCACGCCATCCGTATCGACACCGACCTGGCCGGAAACGAACACGAAAGACGCATCAGCGGGTATCGATGTTGCTTGAGAATAGTTGCTGAACGGGGGTGGTGCTTTGTCGGTGGTGATCTGGTTGACCATGATCGATCTCCTCATTGCTGGAGTGTCTGCATGTTGTAGCCTACTTAGTCGTTTGCCGTAACGTGGTCCCGAAGCCATGTGCGATTTTGGTCGGGTGTACTTGTTCACAGTGATTTTACATGGTAAGAACAAAAATAGAACATTTATCTGTATATGGCATTTACTTGTTTGAAACCGCCAATGGATTGTGGATTAGTCGGTGGCAAACTGGAGCCCACACTGGTGATCAGGTAGGTTGAGGCCAATTTCCAGCACGCAGAGCGATCACAATCGCACTGCCTTTTGAACGAGGTAGACAATGGCAGGGTCCGTAAACAAGGTCATTCTGATCGGAAACCTGGGCGCAGAACCGGAGATCCGCAGCACAAAGGACGGCAAGCCGATTGCCAATTTGCGCGTCGCCACCAGTGAATCCTGGCGCGACAGAAATACCGGCGAGCGACGCGAGCGTACTGAATGGCACAGGGTGGTGATCTTCAGCGAAGGACTGTGCAAGATCGCAGAGCAGTATCTGCACAAAGGCTCCAAGGTCTATCTGGAAGGCCAGTTGCAGACCCGCAAGTGGGAGGACCAGTCCGGTAATGAGCGTTATTCCACCGAGGTCGTTCTGCAGGGCTTCAACAGCGTCCTGACCATGCTCGATAGCCGTTCGGCATCGGAAGGTTACAGCGATTCTGCATCATCCGGCGATTTCGGCCAGACCAGCCCCATGGACCGGTCCAGTGGCGGGGCACGAAAAGCGGATTTCGCGCAGGAACTGGATGACGAAATTCCATTCTAGATTGCTACAAGCGTAAAATTGTAGCGACTCTCATCGCCATATTGTAAATTAGCCGCTGATTGGTGAATTTCGATAAGGTGTAGCGCGTGAAAAAATCTCTCATTGCATCTGTGGCCGTGGTCGGCATCTGTGCATTCGGATTGGTTGATGCCGCCCAGGCCGGGCAACGGCTGTCCGGCAGCGAAATCCGGGCGTTGTTCCGGGGGAACCTGGTGGGCTATTACCAGGACACCCGAAAGATTTCGGTCAAGGCCACCCGGGCAGGCGCGTTATTGGCGTGGTTTGAGGGCAAGGTCGATACCGGGACATGGAAAATCGTCGGCAATAAGGTCTGTGTGACGTTCAAGGTGTGGACCAGCGGCAAGGCAAAATGCCGGTTCGTCGAGCGTGACGGCAGTTGGTATCGGGCGGTCAAGGCGAACGGTAAGTCAAAGATAAAATTCCGGTGATAATGCCCTGTTAATCATCACGCTTTACTTCGGAGCGTCCGGTCCATCTGGCGTGAATTCAACAGTGTGACGATTTCACTCCCGGTTGCCGGCCACGGTATTGCGGTGCGTCAATTAAGCAGTTTTCGATGCCATGGTTTATCCACAATTGAGGCATATCCCGCTCGACCAATCCCCATAAATGGTGCATCTAGGCGACCCGGCACCCACATTCACTGAAAGCTCACATCGATGAATAAGCTTATTGCGTCTTGCGCGCTTGGCGTCGCTTTGTCATTGCTGCCGTTCGGCGCGTTAGAAGCGGATTCCAAGCTGTCCACCCGTGCGCTGTATGCTCTGTTTCCCGGTCATTTCCAGGGCAAAGTCCAGGGGATGGTCGATATTGCCTTCACGGCGACAGCAAGCGGCAGGCTCTACGGCAAGGTTATGGGCAAGACGGACCGTGGCCGCTGGAAAGTTTCGCGTGGTAAATTATGCATCGCGTTGGCCAATTTAACCGACGGCAAATTCAGATGCAGTCATGTGCAACGCGACGGCGAATGGTTCCGCGCCTATCACGGCAGACCAATCACCTTCCGCAAATTGTAGACCGCAATCCCACTCAGTGTCCGTTCACGAATGCGCCACAAAGCGCATTTCTGTTCCGTGGTCGCCCCTCTTGAACAGACACTCAGGGCGTGCGCCTGTTGGCGTCGGCGGCGGCCACCTCATCGTGACGTGACTGGGATTGCACCTCGATGAAAAGGCGGGTGATCTCGGGAAACCGTGATTTGATCGCCATTTCCAGAATGAAGATCGATTCTTCGACCTGGCCGGCATTCAGGTGATCGTGGAAATCGAGACTGAGTGCCAGCAAAACGTCTTCAGGCCCCATATGCATGGTGCGAAGTTCATTGATCGTGCGGATCGAATGAGCTTTGGCCACGATTTCCTGAATGCCGATACGGAGCACGTCGCTTGCCGCTTCGCCGATCAGCAGGGCCTTGGTCTCGTAGGCCAGGAACATGGCGGTAAAGGCGAGCAACACGCCGATGCCGATCGAGGCTGCGCCGTCCAGCCAGGGAAGATCGAGATACTGCGCCAGCACCAGGCCAATGAATGCAATCAACAGGCCCAGAAGTGCCGCGGTGTCTTCGAAGAGTACGGTGAACACCGCGGGGTTCTTGCTGTGACGGACCGCGGTTATCCAGCGCGTCGAACCGCGTAAGGTGTTGAATTCCTTCACGGCAATGTAGAGCGCACCGGATTCAAACACCATGGCCAGGCCCAGTACGACATAATTGATGGTCGGGCTGGACACGGCGTGTGGGTGCATGACCCTGTCGATGCCTTCATAGATCGAAACGCCGGCGCCAACTGCGAATATCAGAATCGCAACAACGAAACTCCAGAAGTAAAGTTCCCGGCCATATCCGAATGGATGTTCTTCATCGGCGGCACGGGCCGACCGCCGCAAGCCGTAGAGCAGAAGGACCTGGTTCAGGGTGTCGACCACGGAATGAATGGCCTCCGACAGCATCGCCGAGGATCCGGTGACGGCGGCGGCGGAAAACTTGGTCACCGCAATCAGGCTGTTGCCGATCAGTGCTGCGTAGAGGACCCGTTTTGATGCGTGGGAGGCCATAGGTGGTACTTCGTTCCCCAGGGTGAACAAGTCGGGTGGAAGGCTGGTCAGTTGTTACGGAAAAGCATGAGATCGGACAAGGATGTTTTGTGATGAACGATGAAAACAGCTGGACGATGGTGGCGGTTGGAGGTCGGTTGAGCGCTTGTTGGTGAGCCGGATCAGCGGTTCGCGACCGCCAGATAGGGTGGTTCTCTCCAATCTATTCGAATTGTGGGTAAAACCGCGGAAAACCCTCCAAAAACCGGGCTTTTAGGGTGCCGATTCATTTGCTTGACCAGGGAACAGTTGATAAACTCAAAGATGTTGCGAATCAGGAGCTTAACCGGAATTTCCCGATCTCCGCAACGTGCGTAAATCCAGTAGTCACACTACGCCAAAAGATCACTCCTCACCCATTCGGTAACGAGGCCGAGCTTGTCTGACATAGACGATACAATTGGCGACGGGTCAAAGCCCGAAGAGTTCGGCATTTCCCCGATTGCGATCGAAGAGGAGATGAAGCGGAGCTATCTCGATTACGCCATGAGCGTGATCGTGAGCCGCGCCTTGCCCGATGTGCGTGACGGCCTCAAGCCGGTGCACCGTCGAATTCTCTATTCGATGTATGAGAACGGCTATGACTGGAACAAGCCGTACAGGAAGTCGGCTCGCGTGGTTGGTGATGTCATCGGTAAGTATCACCCGCATGGCGATCAGTCGATCTATGACGCACTTGTGCGCATGGCGCAGAGTTTCTCGCTCCGGCTACCATTGCTGGACGGCCAGGGCAATTTCGGTTCGGTGGACGGCGATCCGCCGGCTGCCATGCGCTACACCGAAATCCGTATGGGAAAACCGGCCCATGCGCTGCTCGAGGACATCGACAAAGATGCCGTCGATTTCCAGGACAATTACGATAATTCGGAAACCGAGCCGGTGGTTCTGCCGGCACGTTTTCCAAATCTGCTGGTCAATGGTGCCGGCGGTATCGCCGTGGGCATGGCGACCAATATTCCGCCGCATAATCTGGGCGAGGTGGTCGATGCCTGCATCGTTGTCATCGACCGGCCGGAAGTCACTATCGATGAGTTGATCGAGATCGTTCCCGGGCCTGATTTTCCAACCGGAGGGGTGATCCTCGGGCGTGCCGGTATCAAGTCCGCCTATCATACCGGCCGGGGCTCGGTCACCATGCGCGGCGTTGTTGCCACCGAAACCGTGCGCAAGGACCGCGAAGCGCTGATCATCACCGAGATACCTTATCAGGTGAACAAGGCGTCGATGGTCGAGAAGATCGCCGATTTGGTGCGCGACAAGCGCATCGAGGGCATTTCTGATATTCGCGACGAATCCGACCGGGACGGCATGCGCGTGGTCGTGGAACTGCGCCGCGATGCGGTGGCAGATATCGTTCTCAACCAGATTTACCGGTTCTCTCCGCTGCAGTCGACATTCGGCTGTAATATGGTGGCGCTGACCAGCGGACGTCCTGAGTTGATGAATCTCAAGGACATGCTTCAGGCCTTCGTGGTGTTTCGCGAAGAAGTGGTTGCACGGCGCACCAAGTTTCTCCTGAACAAGGCGCGCGAGCGGGCACATATACTGGTCGGCCTGGCAATTGCGGTTGCCAATATCGATGAAGTCATTCGTTTGATCCGTAACGCGCCGGACCCGGCGACGGCACGCGCCCAGTTGATGGAGCGCGACTGGCCGGCGCGGGACATGGAACCGCTGATCATGCTGATCGACGATCCGCGCCACCGGGTCGCCGAGGATGGCACCTACAGGCTGTCGGAAGAACAGGCGCGGGCGATCCTGGAGCTGAGGCTGCAAAGACTGACAGCACTTGGCCGTGACGAGATTGGCGATGAGCTGAAGGAGTTGGGCGCCAAGATTGCCGACTACCTGGATATCCTGCGGTCGCGCGCCCGTATTCTCGAAATCGTTAAACGGGAATTGCTTGAGGCGCGGGAACAGTTTGTCACGCCGCGCCGCACCGAAATCGTCGAAGCGGAATTCGAAGTCGAGGACGAAGACCTGATCCAGCAAGAGGACATGGTGGTCACCGTCTCGCACCGGGGATATATCAAGCGGGTGCCGCTTTCGACCTACCGCGCCCAGCATCGTGGCGGCAAAGGCCGGTCCGGCATGTCAACCCGTGATGAGGATTTCGTTACCCAGCTGTTCGTTGCCAACACCCATACGCCGGTGCTGTTCTTCTCATCGGCGGGGATGGTGTATCGCATGAAGGTCTGGCGCCTGCCGGTCGGCACTCCGCAGGCGCGCGGCAAGGCGATGATCAATCTGCTGCCGCTCGGCCAGAACGAAATCATCACCACTGTCATGCCGATGCCGGAGGACGAACAGACCTGGGCTGACCTGCAGATCATGTTTGCAACCAGGTCCGGCGGCGTGCGCCGGAACAAGCTGGCCGACTTCATCAACATCAATCGTGGCGGCAAAATTGCCATGAAGCTGGAAGATGAGGATGACGGAATTGTCGGCGTGCAGATCTGCACGCCTGACGACGATGTGGTCCTGACCACCGCCAATGGCCGTTGCATCCGTTTTCAGGTCGACGATGTCCGTGTCTTTGCCGGCCGGACGTCAACCGGTGTGAGGGGTATCAGGCTTTCAACGGACAAGGCTCTTGGTGATGACAAGATCATTTCTATGACCATTCTCCGGCATGTGGAAACGATACCTGCAGAAGCCCGGGCCTATCTGAAACAGGCCAACGCTGTCCGCCGCGCTGCAATCGGAGAACAGGACGCTGAGGTGGATGTCGAGATCGCTGAAGACGATGCAGATGACGCAGATGATGCCGAGGAGGAAATCACCATCAGTCCGGAACGCTACGCCCAGCTTGGCGCAGCAGAACAGTTCGTGCTGACGGTTTCGGAAAACGGTTTTGGCAAAAGAACCTCGGCCTATGAGTACCGTGTGTCCGGCCGTGGTGGCAAAGGCATCATTGCCATGGCGGTCAACAACCGCAATGGCCACCTGATTGCATCATTTCCGGTGGAAGACGGTGACGGTATCATGCTGGTGACCGATGCCGGCCAGTTGATACGGTGCCCGGTGAGCGATATTCGGGTCGCCGGCCGCAGCACGCAGGGTGTCACGGTCTTCAAGACCGCGACCGAAGAACATGTGGTCTCCGTTGAACGCCTGAGCGAAGAAGATCATGATGCCGACCCGGAAGAGCTAACAGAATAGGCACAGGCACATTTCGAGTGTGTCCACTGTGGTGGTTTGGTCCAAGCCATGAGTCCCGAAGTATTTTTGACGTTCAGTTTCGCCAGCATTCTGCTGTTCCTGACACCGGGACCGGCGATGAGTTTGATTGTCGCAAACAGTGCATCTTTCGGTGCACGTGCCGGACTGATCACCGTGCTGGGCAACACGCTTGGTCTTGGTTTGCTGCTGGGGCTCGTGATTGCAGGCTTGAGCTATGTTCTGCTGCTCATGGCGGAGTATTTTGATGTCATCCGGTGGATTGGCGCGCTCTATCTGATCTGGTTGGGCATTAGCCGTTTCAGACAGCACAGCGATGGATCCGTTGGTGAGGTAAGTTCTGTGGTCAGGGACAGACGTTATTTCTGGCAGGGCCTTGCGGTCGGTTTGAGTAACCCCAAGGTTCTGTTGTTCTATGGTGCGTTCTTTCCCCAGTTTCTCGATTTTTCGGGCGACCTCACCCGACAATTGACCATCCTGACCACTACGTTTCTGGTGCTGGCCCTTGCCGTTGACGGGGGGATGGCTATGCTGGCGGGCCGGGCAGGAGCGTGGCTGGCTTCACGGCGGGCGCGCCTGATCGACCGGATTGGCGGCAGTTTATTGATCGCCGGAGGGCTTTGGTTGGCGTTCGCCCGCAGATAGGCGGTTGGCTGTCAACTCCATGGGTAATTCAGCATTGGGACTTTACGTGTGACCAAGACCGCTTTTTACGCCGGTAGTTTCGATCCACCAACCAATGGACATATGGATGTCATCACTCGGGCATTGCGCCTGGCGGACACACTCGTATTGGGGGTCGGGGTGCACCACCAAAAAACACCGTTTCTTGTAACCGATGACCGCATACGTTTGCTGGAACAGGAAGTGCAGCCCCTCGCCAAGCGGGCAGGTGTCGCGATCACGGTTACGACATTCGACAAGCTCGTCGTAGATGCAGCACTCGCTTCAGGGGCGGATTTCATGGTGCGTGGCCTGCGCAACGGTACGGACTATGAGTATGAGGCCCAGATGAACGGCATGAATGGGACCATGGCGCCGGACCTGGAGACGGTATTTCTTGCCGCGGCACCCGATGTCAGCTTTATTTCTTCATCCCTGGTTCGCCAAATTGCCACAATGGGTGGAGATATCACGCCATTTGTGCCAAAAAGCGTCGCCGCATGTATTGCTGAGCGTTTGGCGGCGAAATAAAACACAACGCAATTGGAGTGTCGTGCTTATGAGTTACTTCAAATCCCTGTGGATTGCATTCATGCTCGTGGCTGTGTTGGCGGTGCCGTCGCAGGCGCTTACACTGGATCCGGAAAACACCATTTACCTGGACACGAAACATGGCCGGGTGGTCATTCGCCTGCGGCCCGATCTTGCGCCTAAGCATGTGCAAAGGATCAAGAAGTTGGCGCGTGAAGGGTTTTATGACGGTCTCAAGTTTCATCGCGTGATCGAAGGCTTCATGGCCCAGACAGGGGACCCTCGCGGCAACGGCACCGGCAGTTCCAACTATCCCGACGTGCAGGCTGAGTTCAACCACATGCCGTTCATACGTGGCACCGTGGGTGCGGCGCGATCCAATGATCCAAACAGCGCCAACAGTCAGTTCTTCATCTGTTTCGCCGATGCCCAGTTCCTCAATCGCCAGTACACAGCCTGGGGGGAGGTCGTCGAGGGCATGGAGTTTGTCGACAAGCTCAAACGCGGCGAACCGCCCTCAAACCCTGATACCATTGTCAGGATGCGTGTTGCCTCGGACGTCAACTGACCAGTGCGCGGCTTTCCTTAAACTTTTTCAGTTGTGAGATACTTATGTCAGATACAGCAACCGACCCCGAAAACACCTTGCACATGGACCTTGAACACGGACGTGTGGTCATTGCTCTGCGGCCTGACCTTGCGCCGGGTCATGTGGCACGCATCAAGGAGTTGTCGCGCGAGGGGTTCTATGACGGTGTCGTGTTCCATCGTGTGATTGACGGTTTCATGGCGCAGGGCGGTGATCCGACCGGCACCGGCACCGGTGGCTCCGGGCAACACCTGGCGGCGGAATTTTCCGAAGAACCCCATGTTCGCGGCACCGCGTCCATGGCCCGCGCGGCAAGTCCCGATAGCGCGGACAGCCAGTTTTTCATCTGCTTCGGCGATGCCTCGTTCCTCAACGGTCAATACACGGTCTGGGGAAGTGTGGTCGAGGGGATGGAGCATGTCGACAAGATCAAACGCGGCGAACCGGTAATGGATCCGGATAAAATCGTGCAAATGCGCGTTGCCGCCGACGCTGAGTAAGGATCGCACCTTTCTGTGCGCGTAGACGCATTCGACTTTGACCTGCCGGGCGATCGCATTGCCCTTCGCCCGGCGCGTCCACGCGACAGTTCGCGTCTGCTGGTTGTTGATCCCGGATCCAGCCCGCCATGGTCTGATCGTTCATTCGGGGATCTGCCATCCCTGCTGCATGCTGGCGATGTGCTGGTATTCAACGATACCAAGGTAATACCGGCGAGATTGTGTGGTCGCAGGACAGGCCGCGGCGAAACTAAGCCAAAAATCGAAGTAACCCTTCACCAGAAAATAGACGAGTGCCGTTGGAAAGCCTTTGCGAAACCGGCCCGTAAACTGAATGTGGGCGATCGGGTATCGTTCGGGGCAACGTCTGATGTCTGTTATTCGGGCGTATTGGTGGCATTGATCGAGGAGAAGGGGGATGGTGGTGAGGTTCTGCTCAACTTCGAGCTTTCGAGTCCGCTGTTGGACGAGGCGATTTCAACACACGGGGTGATGCCGCTGCCGCCTTATATCGCGTCCGGGCGGGCCGTGGATGAGCAAGATGTGAGTGACTACCAGACCGTTTATGCGCGCACCGAGGGGGCGGTTGCTGCGCCAACTGCGGGGTTGCACTTTAGCCAGGAAACGCTCGAACGGCTGGACGATGCGGGCATCGAGAGAACCTCGGTGACACTTCATGTCGGTGCCGGAACGTTTCTACCAATGAAGTCGGAAACCACGGAAGATCACAAAATGCATGCGGAATGGGGCGAAGTCCCTGAACCCACTGCCGACATTGTGCGCCGGGCCCGTGACAGGGGCAGCCGGATCGTGTGCGTCGGTACAACATCCCTGCGCTTGCTTGAAACAGCCTGCGGACCCGACGGAGACTTACAGGCATTTTCAGGACAAACCGATATTTTCATAACGCCCGGCTACAGGTTCAAGGTGGCCGATATGCTGGTGACCAATTTCCACCTGCCACGCTCAACTTTGTTCATGCTGGTGTGCGCGTTTGCCGGTACTCAATGTATGAAAGATGCCTACCGGCATGCCATTGACGAGGGTTACCGGTTTTACTCCTATGGCGATGCGTGCCTTCTGTCACGTGCCGTTGCCAGATGATGTCTATGTTCCAATCTCCGGCCGCAGAATTTGGCTTTGCCGTCGACGCAACCGACGGCCATGCCCGGTGTGGCAACGTGACCACTGCGCATGGTGCGATCCGCACACCGGCATTCATGCCGGTCGGCACCGCTGCGACCGTGAAGGCGATGTTTCCTGAGCATGTGCGCGAAACCGGTGCCGATGTGTTGCTCGGCAATACCTACCATTTGATGTTGAGACCAGGTGCGGAACGGGTTGCAGCACTTGGCGGTCTGCACCGGTTCATGAATTGGTCTCATTCGATCCTGACAGATTCGGGCGGGTTCCAGGTCATGTCCCTCGCCAAGCTCCGCAAGATGACCGAGAACGGAGTGACCTTTCAATCTCATATTGACGGCTCACGACATGAACTGACGCCTGAGCGTTCCATGGAAATTCAGGGATTGCTGGGCTCGGACATACAGATGGTACTGGATGAGTGTACGCCTTTTCCCTGTAGTGAAATGGATGCGGCGGCGTCAATGCGGCTGTCCATGCGGTGGGCGGAACGTTCCAAACAAGCCTTTGCGGGCGCGCCCGGACAGGCGGTGTTCGGCATTGTTCAGGGCAGTGTTTATCCCGAGTTGCGCCGGGAATCGTCTGAAGCTCTGATCAGTATTGGCTTTCCCGGCTATGCGGTTGGCGGCCTTGCGGTGGGCGAGGGGCAGGAGGTCATGCTTGAAGTGCTCGACCAGACGGTGCCCTTGCTGCCCGATGACAAGCCGCGCTATTTGATGGGGGTTGGTACACCGCATGACCTGCTGGAAGCGGTCAAACGCGGCGTAGATATGTTTGACTGCGTCATGCCGACCCGCTCCGGCCGCCATGGTCAGGCGTTCACCCGTTACGGTAAAATCAATCTCAGCAATGCCCGCCATGCCGATGATCCGCGCCCGCTTGACGAGTTGAGTAGCTGTGAGGCGGCCCGAACCTATTCTCGTGCCTATCTGCATCATCTGGTCAAATCGAATGAAATCCTCGGCATGATGCTGATTACCCAGATCAATGTGTCCTACTATCAGGAGTTGATGGCAGGTGTTCGCGGGGCGATATTGGAACGGCGCTACGAAGCGTTTTGCGGTGAAACCATTGCCGGTTGGGAGCAAGGTGATATCGCTGCACGTTAGAGCGCTTGCAATGTTTGCGCTGAACGGATTTTATGCCCGAAAGACTGCACCAATCACAAGCCGATGCAGGGGAGCGGGCGCATGAAGATCGTACTGAGCGAAGACCATCGCCAGCACTTTCCACGAGGCGAGCTTTATGGCGGAGAGCTGGTGGTTCCCTTTGAACGGCCGGAGCGATGGGACATCATCGTTGAGTGCCTGACGGCGCAGGATATGACCGACTTCGTCGATCCGGACCCGCTCAACATGGACACCGTGAAGGCGATCCATGATGCAGGTTTTCTTTATTTTCTGGAAACCGCCTGGGAGCAGTGGCGTGCGGAAGGCTATAAGGGCGAGGCTCTGCCAACAGTGATCCCGGCGCGGCGCATGCAGCAGCGCGAACCCGATCATATAGACGGCAAGCTTGGCTATTTCTGCATGGCGATCGAAACCGCCATAACGGAGGGCACATGGCACGCAGCACGTGCAAGTGCGGCAATCGCCCAGACCGGCCAGAGGCTTGTGTCAGAAGGCGAGGGCGCTGCATTCTCACTGTGCCGCCCGCCCGGGCACCATGCGGCAAGCGATCTTTATGGCGGTTATTGTTTCCTGAACAATGCAGCGATTGCAGCACAGGGTCACCTTGATGTAGGCGCCTCCCGTGTGGCCATTCTGGATGTGGATTTTCACCACGGCAATGGCACACAGGACATCTTCTACAACCGACCGGATGTCCTGTTTTTGTCGCTTCATGGCGACCCGCGCCAGGCGTTTCCCCATTTTCTCGGCTTTGCCGATGAAACCGGTGATGGAGAAGGCGAGGGTTTCAACGTCAATTACCCGATGCGGCATGGTGCAGATTTCGCGACATGGAACAATGCCCTTGAAGACGCCTGTGTGCGCATCGATGAGTATGGACCAGATGTTCTTGTGATTTCGCTGGGGGTCGATACGTTCAAAGACGATCCGATCAGCTTCTTCAGGCTCGAATCAGATGATTTCTCCACATATGGCGGACGCATCGCCAAGCTCGGGCGGCCAACACACTTCGTTATGGAAGGTGGATACGCGATCACCGAGATCGGCATCAATACCGTTAATGTTCTTCAGGGGTTTCTGAATGGCTGATGACCGCTGTTCAAGCCTGGAGCGTTTCGCATCACTACAAAGGATGACCAGATGAATGATGCCCTCGGCACCGCCCGCGACATATCAATGAAGGGGGCAGGTTACTATTCCAAGGCGACGGTCGGTGCAAAAGATGTCATCGACAATGCAACACCCCTGGTACTGGGTGCAATCGACACCATGGATTTTCCTGATGACGGGCGGATCATCACCATGGCCGACATGGGCTGTGCGGATGGTGGAACGTCAATCGAAATGGTGCGTGCAGCCTTGACCGCGATGAGAAGCAAGTGGCCGTCCTGTCCGATACAGATGGTCTATACGGACCTGCCGCGAAACGATTTCAGCCAGCTGTTCCGGATCATTCACGGCCAGACGGATATCCAGAGCTACTATGGCGAGATCGACAACCTCTATGTGTTCGCCTCGGCAACGTCTTTTCACAAGAACATTGCACCGCTGGGTACGCTGTATTTAGGGTTTTCAGCGACTGCCTCCCACTATATCTCCGAAATACCGGTCAATATCGAAGACCATGTGCATATGGTCGGCGCACAGGGCGCTGCCCGCGAGGCGTTTGAAGAGCAGGGCCGCAGGGACTGGGAATCCTTTTTGCTGAACCGAACCAACGAGCTTGCGCCCGGTGGTCACCTGGCCCTGTTCAATTTCGGCATCGACGAAGAGGGACGTTATCTGGGCCATACCGGCGGTGTCAGCATGTTCCAAACCTTCCATGAGATCTGGGCCGAGTTCCGGGACCGCGGCGACATCACCGCGCAGGAATATGCCGATACCAATTTTCCGCAATGCTACCGCACCGTCGAGCAGTTCACAGCACCGCTCAATGATGAAACCAACCCGGTTTATCAGGCTGGGCTGCGGCTCGATCATGTGGAGACCCGGGTGGTGCGCTGCCCCTATGAGCGAGACTTTACGGAAAACCACGGGGATGCCGATAAATTCGCCCGGGAATATATTCCAACCCTGCGCTCATGGGCGGAAATGACCTTTGCCAGCGGTCTGTCGCCTGACCGCCCGGTTGAAGAGCGCGTGTCGATCCTGGACCGGTATTTCACAGCCTATGAAGACCGGGTCAGGCACTCCCCCAAGGGTCATGCCATGGATTATGTCCATATCTATCTGGTTTTGCGCAAAGTCTAGTCCGCAGACAGGCTTCCGGTATCGGACAGGATTTGCAGATGCCGTTTCAAATCGTCGGGCAAAGGTGTTGAACGGTCGAGGTCGCGATCGACCAGAACCAGGGTTGTGACCAGGGTGGCAGCACACCGGTCGCCATTGAACATGCCCTGAACCGTGGTCACTGAACTGCGGCCGAGGCGCTGCACCCGGGTGCCTATTTTCACGGTCGATGGGAAATGCACCTGAGACAGATAGGTGATATTGCCATTGACCAGCATCCAGCCCACGGGGTCGACCTGCGAGGCCTGTCCGGCGGTGCGCACGAACAAGATGCGTGCGGTCTCGAACATCACCATGAAGGCCGTACTGGTCAGGTGCCAGAGCGGATCAAGGTCGTTGAACCGCACACTATCCTCCCGCCAACTTCGATAAATCGCCGGGTCGGTTGCATCCAGGTCTGAGATTTCAGGTGATGGTGTGTCCATAAATATCCGTCTGTACAATATGTTTTTGAAAACGCCTCAGGCGAGGAAGCGGTCCGGTGCAACAGCCTGACGCTGCAGTCCAAGAGTGCTCAGGGCTGCAGGCACTTCGTTGTTATGTATCAGCCCGGCCACCAGCATGGCCCCGCCATGGGCGCTTTGAATGCCGTAGCCGCCCTGGCCTGCAAACCAGAAGAAGCCTTCGGTCCGGGGATCGAAACCGATAACATGGGAGCGGTCCGGGCTGAAGGTGCGCAAACCGCCCCAGGTATGCTCGACACGCGTGACCTCGATGTCGACCAGGTGGCTGAATGCCTCGATGCCTTCAGCAATCGCCATGTCGTCGGCATAGGCGTCATGGGGTTCTACCAGGGTTTCGTCCGCCGGCGAAATCAGCAGTTTTCCGCCTTCCGGCTTGAAGTAGAAATGTTCGTCCATCTCAGCGCTGGTCGGCCATGCGGTGATATCCAGACCCGGCGGTGTCGGTACGATCGCGACGCTGCGGCGGCAGGGCTTGAAACCGATTGGTTCAAGGCCGGCCTTTTCAGCGATTTGGTCGACCCAGGCACCGGTGGCGTTGACCACGATGGGCGCTGAATAAGTGTCGCCGGCCACGGTTGTGACCTGCCAGGCACCGTCACGGCGTTCCAGCTTGTTCACATCGGCGTTGCAGGTAATTTCGCCGCCCTCGGCCCTGAGCAGGCGGCGGAAGCCCATAAGGATCTCATTGACGTCCATGTCTTCGGCGCCGGCCTCGAAGCCGCCCCTGACGACCTTGTCGCGTTTGAGCGCAGGTATCTTGCTGCATGCTTCATCCGCGGTGATGGGTTCGATGCTGCCGTCCGAGCCGTTGATCAGTTCATCGAGCGCTGCTTCCTGACCGGCCATGGCCAGATACATGACGCCGCGCGGTCCAAGCACGGGCTCGGGCCAGTGCTCGTTGCGCTCCTCAAGGGGAGCACGGCTTGCGCAGGTAAGCTGCCTGATCACCGGGCCGCCGTAGTTTTCAATGAACATGGCAGCGGACCGGCCGGTCGAGTGATAGGCCGGCTGGCTTTCCCGTTCGAGCACCAGCACGTCGGCTTGTGCTGCCAGCCGTGCACCCGCGCCCATACCGGCCATGCCGCCCCCAATAACGATAATTTCGGCTGTGCGACCCATGTCGTGGCTCCGCTCATTGGCATCGTTGAGAATAACAAGGATCACGATCATATGTGACTGAATGATCCGATTGAAGTCTTCTTGTCTGTGCGCATAGTGTTATAGTCCCAGCGATTATACAGGATGCGGGAAATTCCAGATGCGAAGCTATTTTCTTACGGCGCTGCTTGTTGCAGCAGTCCTCCTCGGCGCCTGTTCAAAGGAGCAAAATGTTATCGCAGCGGATCCGGTCATCTCGGTGCCGTTCGATCCGACTGCAGCGGACTTTATCAATGGTTTGGGGACCGCAACGGTTTCGGGGCGGACATATCATGGCCAAACCCATACGGGCGAGTTTGCCAGTCTTCAGTTAATTCCCGTTACCGCTTATTCAGTCGAGTATATGCGTCTGCTGTTCGGTGGCAATAAGGCCTATTACACACCGGTCAGGGTCGCCAATGTCGATGACGGTTTCAAACGCTATCAGCGCCGCGCCCGGGCCGATGGAAAAGGTATGTTCAAATTCAGCGGTGTGCCGCCGGGGGATTATTTCGTCTACAGCCAACTGGTGGAAAACCGTGCCGGTGTCGCTCTCCATGAACGCATTACGGTCGGCAAGGGCCAAAAGCTCCAGGTTGATGTCTCGGGCTCGTAGCTGTCGATGACTAAAGGCGCACCGCTCATCGAGCATTTCAAGACACCGCCGTTTGAGTGGACCTGCGGCCATTGCAGCGTGAAGTCGGTGATCACGCCGGAGCACTATCACAGCGGCTATACACGCCTGGCGGTCGGCGAAACCGCCCTGGGAGAAACCGCCCTGGTCTATACCGCTATGGCCTGCCCGAACCCGGACTGCCGTGAGCTCTCGCTTGCTGTTCGCCTGGCGGACTACAAGGCATCGCTCGGCCACGCCTATCCGATCGGCACGGCGGGAGAGGCGATAAGGGACTGGGTTTTGCTGCCGGATGCAGGCGAAGGGGATGGCGGGCCGTGAGACGGCAGCTGTTGCCTCATCCTGCAAGCGCTCAGTGACCTTGCATTGAGTCCATCGTCGGGACCAATCCGGACGTTCTGATCACAATCAGCCCGGAATGCCAGCTTTCGACTATCATTTCATCGCCAGCTTGACAGGCTGGACAAGGGCAAAGATGACCCAAATGCGACGTCAGTAGCCTTGTCCCTCGGCCAATTGCTCAATCCTGTCGTAAGTGGACTGAAAGCTTGGCACAACGACTGGCATCGGCTTGCCACGTGAATGAGCTAATTTTTGGTGGTAGACAAGAAATTCGTCTGACACCAAGCTGCAAACCTCTTCATAGATGGGATCGCAAGTGGCTTCTTCCAGGGGTATGAACTGCACACCCTCGTCAATCAGCCGTGCAAAGAGGTCGTCGGCGAATTCGGCAAAGAACGGGATGAAGTGCCCCAGCGTGATGCCGATAAAATCCGTGCCGAACCAGTTCCGGGCGCAGTCTGTATCATAGCGAATTTGCGCCACACAAAAATTGAGAAACGACTGCTTCAGGAATGCGATGCGATCCTCGTCATCGGCTTCCAAGGCGTTCTTGTAGGCCCGGTTCCACTCCCACTCATAGAGCATTGAAGTCGCGTCTGCGACCGTATACCTCTTTTTGTCGAGGTGCGCCTTCACCTTGGTCAGCTTGTCCTCGGTGTTTCCCCAATAGATGAGTGTGTGGCGGAAATAGCGCTTGGGCGCTTTGGACAGCCACGGGGCCAGATGCTCTTCGGCCAGATCGATTTCATCGATGTATTCCTCGGCGCTTACATCATTAAGTTCCGGGTGATTGTGCGTGTGGTTGCCGACATGGTGACCGGCGTTCACCCAACGATCCATGACATCGGCGAGTTCCGGATGCTTCAAAAGAGCCCAGGAATTTGAAAAGGCATAGATATGCTTCAACCCGTGGTGATCCAGCGCAGCAAGGACTGAATCGACAATTCCCGCCGCGGTGTAGCCTTCCGGTGGGTAGGAATTCGGCCAAAGAGGAAGGTCGTCGATCGTAAAGGCTACTTTCACTTTGCCCTCCATCGAATGCAGCGTCATGTGTGTATAACACACCTAACTTGAAGCTTGCAGTTGGGAGCGGGAGTTCGCAAATCGGCACATTTTCCCCATGCTATGAGCAGCTTTGGGAGGTCTGAAGTTGGGAGCTGAGCGGACGGTGCCTAGGCAGGCTTCACCGACTCACCTTTATGAATACATGGCCCTGAGTTCTACTGGTGTTGGGTATGTACTTGATCGGCTTCGCACTTTGCATTTGCGGCAGCCTCATCAGCGAATGAAACAGCTTCGTTCGCAAAGGCATTGATTTCAAAGATGTAATTATTCAATCGGTCAATATAGGTAGATATCTCGGATTTGTAGCTGTCAATTTCCCGGCTGTCACACGTGTGCGTGCCCGAATACAAATAGCCTTGGAGACAGTACGGTACGCTTGGATGTCGTATTGTTGGGGGCGGAGAGGGTGTACTGTTTGATAGAGGGGATCTGAACAGTGGCGGTGGATCCAGTGGGTGGTGGGCGAACTAGCGTCAAGATCTCTGGTGACGAATCCAGCTAAGCCCCTGAATTTACTGGTGAGCCCGGCAGGGATCGAACCTGCGACCAACTGATTAAAAGTCAGTTGCTCTACCGACTGAGCTACGGGCCCTCACTGTAAATTCGGCGCGACCATAGGGCGGCGCCCCGGTGCGGTCAATACCTTGTCAGTATTGAGAAATGGCTAATCCGCCTTGCCGGTCACTTGGTCGGTTTGGCACGGGGAATCGGCGGGTTGGCGATCAGTGCCTTGAGATTGGTGGATACGCGCAAGGGTGTGGTGTCGTTGCTGGCCACCACTTCGACTTTTATCAGTGTGCCGGGCGAGGGGGGGCTGATCAGATGTTCGCCGCCGAATACGCTTGCCGTGCACTTGATGCCACGGGTGCGCAGTTTTGCGCAACGGTTTGCCGCTTCGGCGGCATTCGAGACCGGCCCTACGATCAGGCGGTACATCAAAACACCGTCCTGGGTGCCCTGCGGCAATGCCCGGGGTTCAAGCCGGTCCAGCAGGTCGCCATGCTTGGTGCTGAGCTGATGCCAGGCATCGCGGACGTCGCCCACATCGTCATGCAGATTGAGGCTCAGGGCGAAACGGGTTTGCACCACCTCCTGGGTGTTTGCATTGCGGACTTCCGGTTTCACCAGCTTGGCCAGATCGTTGTCTGCGGCGTTTATGGGAGTGGATGATCCGGCTGGTTTGATCGAACCGGTAACGATGGTGTCCATGGTGTTGTTTTCAAGCGCCGGGAGCACGGGTTCTGGCGCCTTTGCCATGACCGGCTGCACTGGCGTGGATGCCGGCCTGGGCGGGTGCATGCGGGTCAGCTGTTCAAGCTCATCGTCGGATTGGGTTGGCTGGTGTTCGGTCGGGGGCGATGGTTTGGGAGTGGTTTTTTCAACCGGCGCCTGGCTCATGACCTGGGTTTCCACCACCTGCCTGTCGGCGTCCAGTTGTGATTCCAGTGCTGAAACCTTGTTTTGAATCGATAGCTGTTTTTGCTGCTCCTCGGTCGACTGGGTCTGCAGCATGATAATCTGGCGCTCAAGCAGGGTGAGACGGCGCTCCATGAACTTCATGCGCGTTTCATCGGTCTTTACCGGAGCTGCAATCGGGGTCGCAACCGGCGCAGGTTTGGATTTTTCAGCACTCAGCACCGGTGTCATGTCGGGCGTGCGGGCCATGCGACGCATGACATTCTCGATCGCCAGCGAACCGGCAACCGTGAGGGCAACGATGATCGATGTGATGGACAGCAGGCGAGAGACATTTGTCCGGGGTTCGGAATTGGTCAGCCCCGATGCGGCGGTGCTAGACCGATCCCCGGCCTGGTTGCCGCGTTTGGCGTCCGATAGTTGCGTGAACCGGATGCTCATTCACTGTTGCTCCAAAACATGACAAGACTGCTTGCCGGTGCGCCAAGCGATTCGCTCATTCACCGGTTCCTTACCCAGATGTATTGGCCAAACAGAAAAAAAGTCTTAATAACTCGGTAACCACTTTTATTGATTTGGACACTCGCCCTATAAAGGGCGGCTAAAGCAATGGAAGCGGTGCAAGGTATTGGTTCGGTTGAGGTTTTCATCGGACCGTTTAATTGAGCCCTTAACAGGACGATATGCGTGGCGCCGGTTTCCACCAATGCCGACCATTCCGTGTTAACCAACCCTTTGATCGCTTGTGCGATGAGGCATCGGCGGTGCGGCTCTTGCATTGGAAAACCCCATGAATAAAGCGGTGTTTGGATCAATCGTTCTCGCGGCCGGCAAAGGTACGCGGATGAAGAGCCGGCGGCCCAAAGTGCTCCATGAGGTGGCCGGACTGAGCATGGTTGGTCATGTGCTGCGCAGTCTCAGGCAGGCCGGGGCGGGCGAGACCGTTCTGGTTACCGCGCCGGAACAGGATGACGTGCGCACAGCTGCTGCCGCGCTGGCGCCGGGGCTGCAACTTGCCGTCCAGGAACAGCAGAAGGGCACGGCCGATGCGGTTAAGTCGGCCCGCAGCTATTTGAGCGACGAGTTGAGGCCGGTCATCGTGCTGTGTGGCGATACGCCGTTGCTCAAGTCGCAGACGCTGATCGATCTGATCGGCAGCACCACTGAGCGGGGGGACATTGCTGTACTAGGCTTCCGCGCTGCTGATCCGACAGGCTATGGCCGTTTGCTGCTAGGCAATGACGGCTATCTCGTGGAAATCCGGGAACATGCGGACGCCAGTGCCGAACAGCGCGCCATTGACCTTTGCAATTCAGGCGTTATCGCCTTCAAATCCGCCGGCCTGCTGGCCATGCTCGATGAAATCGGCAACGACAATGCCAAGGGTGAGTACTACCTGACCGATATCATCGCTATTGCCCGCAGCAAGGGACTGAAGATCTCGGTCCTTGAATGTGGCGAGGAAGAGGTGGTCGGTGTCAACTCCCGTGCCCAGCTGGCTGAGGCCGAAGCATTGATGCAGGATCGATTGCGTCTCAGGGCCATGGACGACGGCGTTACCCTGATTGCGCCTGAAACCGTTTATTTGAGCGCGGACACCGCACTCAGCGAGGATGTCACCATCGAGCCACATGTGGTCATCGGCCCAGGCGTGTCCATTGGTCGGGGCGCGCATATTCACGCATTTTGCCATCTGGAGCGAACCGAGATCGATGACAATGCCACGGTGGGTCCCTATGCCCGTTTGCGGCCGGGCGCGCATATCGGCACCGGCGCCAAGATCGGCAACTTCGTCGAGATCAAGAATGCCGAAATCGAGGCGGGCGCCAAGGTCAATCACCTAAGCTATATTGGCGATGCGCGGGTCGGTGAAAAAGCCAATGTGGGCGCCGGCACGATTACCTGCAATTATGACGGCTTCGCCAAGCATACCACTGATATTGGTGCCGGTGCGTTCATCGGCTCAAACAGCGCGCTTGTTGCGCCGGTCAAGATCGGTGACGGTGCTTATGTTGGCTCAGGCAGTGTAATTTCGAAAGATGTCGAGCCAAACGCCCTGGCGGTAACCCGTTCTCCGCAATTGCAAAGGGCCAATTGGGCGCAACGCAAAAGGGCGGCGGGCGCCCGTGCGAACGAAAAAATCGACCAAACGCGCAAGCAGCAGGCATAAGGAGACGCCTTCCATGTGTGGTATTGTAGGTATTCTGGGGACGCAGCCGGTCGCGCCATTGATGCTGGACGCACTGCGGCGGCTTGAGTATCGCGGCTATGATTCCGCCGGCATTGCAACACTCGAAGACGGCCAGTTGGTGCGTCGCCGTGCCCCTGGAAAACTCAACAATCTGCAGGGCGTGGTGCTGAGCACCAACACGCTTGCCGGCACCACCGGCATCGGCCACACCCGATGGGCAACCCATGGCGCGCCGACCGAAAACAACGCCCATCCCCATTCGGTTGGTGGTGTGGCGGTGGTGCATAACGGGATCATCGAGAATTTCCGCGAGTTGCGCGACGAACTCTCAAGCCATGGCTGCACATTCGAAACAGAAACTGATACCGAGGTGGTCTCACAGATGATCGCCCATCTTCTGGGGGCCGGCGAAACACCCGCCGATGCCGTCCAGGTGACCCTCAAGCGGCTGGATGGCGCCTTCGCGCTCGCCATCATTTTTGCCGGCGAGCAGGATCTGATGATCGGTGCCCGGCGCGGCAGCCCGCTTGCGGTCGGCCATGGCGATGGTGAAATGTTTCTTGGATCGGACGCCGTCGCCCTGGCGCCGTTCACAAACAAGGTCACCTTTTTGGATGAGGGCGACTGGGTCGTTCTGACCCGCACGTCGGCGCGGATTTTTGATGAACATGGTGCGCCTGCCGAACGGCCGGTGCGGTTGACGCAGGCTTCGGCCTATTTGGCGGATAAGGGAAATCACCGGCACTTTATGGCCAAGGAGATCGCCGAGCAGCCCGAAGTGATTGGCCATACACTTGGCGAATATGTCGACATGGCGGAAAAACAGGTGCTCCTGCCAGACATGCCGTTCGATTTTGCCAAGCTTTCGCGGTTGACGATCACCGCCTGCGGCACTGCCTATTATGCCGGTCTTGCCGCCAAATACTGGTTTGAACAGATCGCCCGGCTGCCGGTGGAAGTCGATATTGCATCGGAGTTTCGCTACCGCGAGGCGCCGATGCCAGAAGACGGTCTGGCCGTGGTGATTTCCCAGTCCGGAGAAACCGCCGATACGCTGGCCGCTCTGAAATATTGCACCGAGCAGGGACAGCACACGCTCGGTATCGTCAATGTCCAGGATTCATCGATTGCGCGCGACTGCGAAGCGGTTCTGCCAACGTTTGCGGGGCCGGAAATCGGCGTTGCTTCGACCAAGGCGTTCACCTGTCAACTGACTGCTCTGGCATGCCTGGCGCTTTATGCTGCACGGGCGCGCGGTACGATCACTGTGGAAGAAGAACGCGAACTTGTCTCCGCCCTGATCGGTGTGCCCCGGCATATTGCGGAAATACTACGCAATGAAAGCGACCTGGAGCGAATTGCAAAAGTGCTCGCGGGCGCCCAGGACGTGCTGTATCTGGGCCGGGGAATCAATTTCCCGATTGCCCTTGAAGGCGCGCTCAAGCTGAAGGAGATTTCCTATATTCATGCCGAGGGCTATGCCGCGGGTGAACTCAAACATGGCCCCATTGCACTGATCGATGAAGATGTTCCAGTCATCGTGATCGCTCCCCATGACGTGCTTTACGAAAAGACCATATCCAACATGGAAGAGGTTGCAGCGCGCGGTGCAAAAGTTGTCCTGTTGACCGATGAAGTTAACGGCAAGGCGAACGGATCAGTTGCGTTCGAACAGTTCCGAGTGCCGCGTGCCAATCCCTTCATCAATCCCTTGCTCTATGCGGTTCCGGTTCAGTTGCTGGCCTATCATGCGGCGGTTTTCATGGGAACCGATATCGATCAACCAAGAAATCTGGCCAAATCAGTAACAGTGGAATAGAGTTTCGATTCTTCTGGGGTAGCGTTTGCCGCGTCTTCAAGCTTCATTAACCCTCCGGTGCAACACTCGAATTGTGTAACCGGAGTAGAGTACAGGCTGTGCGGAAAACTACATTCGCCATCGCGTTGTTCGCCCAAGCGTTAACGCTGGGGGGCGGTAATCTTGTTTACGCTGCCGTATCTCCCGAGCAAAAAGCCATCCAGTCCGGTTCGGCTGCCCTGCAGGCGGGATCCTATCAAGCCGCGATCGATCAGTTTACCAAAGCACTTTCTACAAAGAAGCTGTCTGCAAAAACATCAGCAATTACATTGCTGAACCGCGGGCTCGCCTATCAGCAAAACGGCATGCTGGTGGAAGCTCTTAACGACTATGACCGTGCCTTGCAGAAAAGTGCACTGCCGGCGGCAACCAGAGCGGTCACCCTGTATAACCGGGGGCTCGCCAACCGCAAGCTTTACCGCACGACCCTGGCGCTGGAAGACTTCACCAACGCGTTGCTCCTCAATCCAGAGTTTCCCCAGGCCTATAACAGCCGGGCCAATATTCTGCGGGAGCTTGGTTACTACACCACGGCGATCGAAGATTACTCTGCAGCGGTGCGGTACAAACATCCGCAATTGCACATTCCGCTTTACGGCAAGGGACTGTCACACGCCGCCTTGCGCAACCTCCCTGCGGCGAAAACCGCATTGGCTCACGCCTTGCAGGTCCATCCGAACTATAAGGCTGCGAAAAACCTTCTGGCCCGCCTTACCAAGGTGCCTGGTCAGGAAAACCGCGACAAACCGCGTACCGTAATTGCCGGGAATGCCACGGACCCGGTCAGTACCGGCGCCATAAAGCAGGCCACAACGGTGATGGCCAAGAACAATTTGCCTTGGGCGCCGGCGCAAGCGAATACGTCCACACTGGCAACTCTGAACAAGCCGGCTCCGCAAACCGTTGTAGCCACGGCTTCAGCCACTCAGTTGTCCTCATCCGATATCATTGCAAGTCCGACTGCTGCACAGGCAAATCAAACAACACAGAATGTGCTGTCAACTAACCAGGCGGAAAACCCCGGCGAGAAGGCAAACGCTACACCCGGCCACACCGTCGTTTATGTGCCTGCGCCCACTTTGGATGAAACGGCTCCCAGTAAAGAGCCTCTGCTGACCGCTTCTGTTGCGCCTGCAACAGATGTTGTGCGGCCAAAACCCAGGATCGGCGAGTATCTCATTCAATTATCGGCGCAGACCAACCCGGATGTCGCCCGTAATCTTTGGAATAAGATGGCTGCCGCCCACAGTGACCTGCTTGGTAATCTCACACCTTACATCCTCAAGGTGAAGATCGATGGTAAGGGCACTATCTACCGGGTCAGGGCTGGCGGTTTTGGGACACGGCAGGCGGGGTCTGATCTGTGCAAGCAGTTGAAAAGCCGGCGGGTTACCTGCTACGTCGCTGTGGCGAAAAACTAAAAGCTTCCCCTACTGCAATTTGATTATACGCTTTCCCGGTGCATGGTTCGCCGGGTCAGGATGAAGGTCGCAGCGCAGATCAGGCAGATTGCGACAACGCCAATTAAGATGGCGGGCAGTCCTGACCAGACAATCAGCCAAACCATGCTGGCACTCATCATCGTCACTGCAAGGATTTTCGCTCTGAAGGGGATGGCCTTATGGGTGCGCCAGTCCTTTATGTAACGACCCAGTATCCGGTGGTTTTCCAGCCAGCTCCGAAATCGCGGTGATGATTTGGCGAACGCCCAGGCCGAGACCAGAAGAAATGGCGTGGTCGGCAACACGGGCAGGAAGACGCCTATTCCGCCTAAAATTACACAAATCCATCCCAATCCGAGCAGCAGCAGTTTGGGCACGATGACGCCTTTCGTATCAGTCTTGGTATATACCCTTGAACACAACGTCACTCAGGCACAATTTATGCATGGTATAAGAGAATAGCCAATTGCCACAAAAATGCACCAATACAAGCTATGGTCGGTGCATTAACGGCGAAAATACGCAGCTCATGTTTTTTTTAAGAATGATTGTTACAATGGGTGTTCATGACCGATACTAATAAAAATAAAGTCAAAGAGCGGAATGCCAAGCTTTCCGAGATCATCAGTGCCGATCCTGCACCGAAGAGAATGGGTGTGTTGGCGCGATTGCGGACCTATTTTCTGACCGGTCTTGTGGTCGCGGCACCGATCAGTATCACGATTTATCTGACCTGGTCTTTCGTCACACTGGTCGATGTCTGGATCAAGCCGCTTGTTCCGGTGATTTACAATCCTGACACCTATCTGCCGTTCTCCATGCCTGGCGTCGGTCTTTTGTTTGCGCTTTTTGCATTAACCGTACTTGGTGCGCTAACCGCAAATCTGTTTGGCCGCACAATCGTTGCTTACGGCGAGCAGATGTTCAACCGGATGCCGGTCGTGCGCAATGTGTACAAAGCGCTCAAGCAGATATTTGAAACCGCATTGTCTCAGAGCAGTTCGTCCTTCCAGGACGTGGCACTGATTGAGTATCCGCGTAAAGGCCTGTTTGCGATCGTGTTTGTTTCGACTGAGACAAGGGGTGAGATCCCGCAGAAATCAGGCATAGATGATCTATTGAGCGTGTTCCTGCCGACCACCCCCAATCCGACGTCCGGCTATTTGCTGTTTGTTCCCAGGGAAGACGTAATACTTCTTGAAATGTCGGTTGAAGAAGGCGCCAAGCTGGTGATTTCCGCAGGGCTGGTGCTGCCGAATGACGGTGAAACACCTGATGTGCCAAACCTGGGACCGGAAGCAGCGGAAAAATTGGCAACCCGGGCCAAGCCCAAACCCCAAAGGGCAACACGGCGCCGCAAGGCGCCTGAAAAAGTTGATTAGATCAACATTGAACGGGCCGTTTCCACTTACCCTGCAGCAAGCAGGCGGATGGCCTCATTGCGTTCAAACAAATAGAGCAATATGCGCAAGGCTGTGCCGCGTTCGCCGGCAAGTTTAGAGTCGCGGTTGAGGATCAGATTGGCGTCGTCACGGGCAGCTGCAAGCAAATCGCCGTGAGCTGCAAGATCGGCGACGCGAAAACCAGGCGTTCCGCTCTGTCGGGTGCCGAGCAACTCGCCAGCACCGCGCAGGCGCAGGTCTTCTTCTGCGATGCGGAAACCATCCTCGGTTTCGCGCAGTATTTCCAGGCGTGCCTTGGCTATGTCGCCAAGTGGGTGTTGATAGAGCAAAAGACAGCTTGACTGGCCAGTGCCCCGGCCGACGCGTCCACGCATCTGGTGCAATTGCGCCAGGCCGAAACGCTCGGCGTGTTCGATGACCATAATGGTCGCCTCGGGAACATCAACGCCCACTTCGATGACAGTTGTGGCCACGAGAATGTCAATTTCTCCCGATTGGAAGCGGGCCATCACGTCGTCTTTTTCCCGGGCTTTCAAACGACCGTGGGCAAGACCCACACGGCCGGGAAACCGGGCGCATAATGCGGCAAAGCGGTTTTCTGCATCGGAGAGCTCGGAGAGCTCGGATTCGGTGACCAGCGGGCACACCCAATAACAACGCACGCCCTCGATCAGGACTTTTGCCAGGCGGGCTTCGACGTCGCTGATGCGGTCCATCGGCAGGACCCGGGTGTCGATTGGTTTGCGGCCTGCGGGTTTTTCGATGAGCTTCGATGATTCCATGTCGCCATAAAGCGTCAGGGTCAAGGTGCGCGGTATCGGCGTTGCAGTCATAACTAAAACATCGGTCCCGGCGGACGCCTTGGCCTGGAGTGCCAATCGCTGGTGAACGCCGAACCGGTGTTGTTCGTCAATGACAACAAAGGCCAGGTCATGGAACGCAACATCACTCTGGAACAGGGCATGGGTGCCGATAAGGATATCGATGTCACCGGCGGCAAGCTGTTGCAGAAGCAGCTTGCGTGATGCGCCTTTCTCCCGGCCGGTGAGCAGGGCCGTCTTTATGCCCACAGCCTGGCAAATAGGCTCGATGGTTGCGAGGTGCTGGCGCGCCAGGATTTCTGTTGGCGCCATCAAAGTTGCCTGGCAGTTTTCTTCAACTGCTGCGGCCATGGCGATGACCGCCACGATGGTCTTGCCTGAGCCGACATCGCCTTGCAGCAGGCGCAGCATGCGTTCCGGTGACGCCATGTCCCCCAGTATTTCTTGAAGGGCACCGGTTTGTGAACCGGTCAGGTTGAAGGGCAGGCTTTCGATAATGGCCTTGCGCAGCTCTCCGGTGCCGGCAAGACTGCGGCCGGAGGCTTTTTTCAAAGTGTTGCGCATGATGCCAAGCGCCAGTTGATTGGCCAGCAGCTCATCATAGGCGAGGCGGCAGTGGGACTGTGCTGTCGGTTCCAGGTCCTCCAGCCGGGCCGGACTGTGGACTGATCCAAGGCATGCTAGAAAACCTGGCCAACCTTGCCGGGCAAGCCAATTTTCATCTTGCCATTCGGGCAGGTCCGGACACAATGCCACGGCTGCGCTGACCGTATTGCGCAGGGTCTTGGGAGCGAGGCCAGCGGTGGATGGGTAAACCGGTTCGACCAAGGGAAATGCGTCGAATTCCTCCTGCGTCAGAATGTAGTCTGGATGGGTCATCTGCGGCTGGCCGTCGAATGTTTCAACCTTGCCGCTGACAAGCCGTGTTTCGCCGATTGGAAGTCGCGCCTGAAGATAGTCCTTATGGGCGCGGAAAAACACCAGGGTCAGTTCGCCGCTGTCGTCAAAGCATCTCACCTTGTAGGGAACACGCTGGTTGTGACGCGGCGGCGGACGATGCTCTGAAACCGTAAGAGCGATCGTGACCACGGTGTTTTCTGGAGCATCGATAACCCGCGGGCGCAGGCTGCGGTCGATCACCGTAAAGGGAAAATGCCACAAAAGATCGGCGATATGCACGCCGGAAGAAGCAGTATCGTCGCCTGACCTGTTGAACAGCCGGCTGATCGTTTTGGCGATTTTCGGCCCGACGCCCGGCAGAGTGGTAACATCGGCAAAGAGCGGATTTAATATGGTCGGGCGCATGGGCTTTGATCAGTTTTAATAGTCAATTGCCTGCCACCACGCCTCCTGGCGTAATGCGGCACGCAATGGTGTTTCGACATTTGCGGGAGCCGATTCGATATAGCGGCGTGCTTCGATCAGCGATGCACCTTCCAAGGTGCGCAGATAGGCTATTGCCCCAGGCAGGGTAAACGGCGTGCCGAGGATCTCTTCATAATTGCCGGTGAGATCGGTCCACACCGCTGCGTCGTATGAGCTGGCGTGCAGCCATGCGGAAATCGCATCGCCGGCAAAGTTGTGCCGCGTCTGAACCACTGTGCCGTGCCGGTCAAGGTGGCCGATGCTGTCTGCGGTCGTGCGTTCGCGCCTGGCCAGGTCTTCTACCGCCTGTTCAAGAGTGTCCCTTGTGCTTTCGATGTGGCTGGTGGAGCAGGGAACACCATGATCGGCGTCGATAACCACCACCAAAGCCTGTTGCCGTTTTGGTGAGACGCGGACAAATTCAAACGGCAGTGTCGGGCCCCGGGCAACCTGCCACTGTCCAGTGACGTGGGGCGCCAGGTCGTCGAGATCCCATAGCAGCGAGCCCCATCCAATCACCGCAGTCTTTGTCATGCTCGAAGCCTTTGTGACACCGTGTTGCTTAAAACGGCTCTAGCTATTGAGTCTTTTCCCTGCATGTCTATAAACCACTGCAACGACCGAGGCCAAGCAAGCTGCCTTCGGGTTCAGCAAAATCGGCTCATCATGGACAACCGTTTAAAGAAAATAACCTTTCGTGCCGCACACCGGGGCATGAAGGAAATGGATCTGCTGCTGGGCGTTTTTGCCGAACGGCATCTGTGTTCTATGAGTTCGGAAGAGCTGGACCTGTTCGAGACTTTGCTGAGTTTACCCGACCCGGATCTCTATGCCTGGATCACTGGGATGGAGGAAGTTCCCGATCGGTATCGTTCGGTCATCATGCAACGGTTACAGGCATTCAATCTGCAAACCCCTGACTATTCGCAACATACATGATGCCGGCGTGTAGCGAGCGATGGACACTGTGATCCCGTTAGAAAAACTCATGTCCAATACCGGACGGGCAACCCTGTGTGGTGTGCCCGAAGGACTGGATGCGCTGTTTGCCGGGGATTATGCGCGTGCGCATTTTGACCGTTCCGGTGATCGCCGCCCGGTTCTTTTTGTCGCCCGGGACGACACCCGGTTGGCTGCAACCCGTGATGCTCTTGGCTTTTTCGCACCCGACATTGATGTCGTGCAACTGCCGGCATGGGACTGTCTGCCTTATGACCGGGTTTCGCCCAGACCGGGAATTGTTGCCGAGCGGATCGCATCGCTGGCGGAACTTGCCGAAACCGGTACACCGGAAAAACCACGGATTGTCCTGAGCACGGCCAATGCGGTGCTCCAAAGAGTGCCGCATCCCGACACCATCAGTCAGGGTGTCTTTGCCGCCGTGCCGGGCAACCGCATCGATCTGGATCAGCTTCTCGCCTATTTTGCGGAGAACGGCTTCAACAGGACCGGGACCGTGGTTGATCCTGGTGATTATGCGGTGCGCGGCGGCATTGTCGACCTGTTTGCACCTGGCGGTGATGCACCGGTTCGTCTGGATATGTTTGGTGATACGCTTGAATCAATCAGGACATTCGATGCCCAGACCCAGCGCACGATAGGCCAGCTCAAAAGCTTCAGGCTTCTGCCTGCCAGTGAAGTGGTTCTTGATGCCGCCTCGATCGCCAGATTCAGATCGGCCTATAGTGCCCGGTTCGGCGGGGTCACGGGCGCGGATGCGCTCTATGAAGCTGTGAAGGCTGGGCATCGATATCCCGGCATTGAACATTGGCTGCCGCTGTTTCACGAGACATTGAGCACGGTGTTCGACTACGTCGATCCAGCGGTCATGCTTCTTGACCACCTGCTTGAAGACGCCGTTCGGGCGCGGTTTGAGCAGGTTGCTGAATTTTACGATGCCCGGATCAGCGCACGCGACCAGAAATCATTCGGCGGTCCACTCTACAATCCAATCGATCCAAACCTGCTCTATCTTGACGAAGCAGAGTGGAACGAGCTGATCGGCCGATTGCCGTCGGTCAGCCTTACGCCCTTTGAGCAGCCGCCATCGGCAAACAGTTCTATGACGGTGTCCATGGGGGGCCGTTACGGCCGTACATTTGCGGCTGAACGCAGTCAGCCCGATGTCAATGTGTTCGAGGTGGTGAACGATCATATCACAGCGCTTCAGGCAGCAGATAAGCGCGTGCTCGTTGCATGTTGGAGCGAAGGTTCGCGAGACCGCCTGAGTGGTGTGATGGCCGACCACGGTGCGGTTGACGTGGCTCTTGCCGGTTCCTGGTCGGATGTCAGTGCCATGGGCCCGAAAACGGTCGCCCTGGCGCTTCTGGGATTGGAAACCGGCCTAGAAACCGAACAACTGGCGATCATCGGCGAACAAGACATCCTGGGCGACCGGTTGGTGCGGCGGGCGCGGCACACCAAACGCGCGCAGGATTTTCTGACCGAGGTGTCGACCCTGTCAAAGGGCGATCTGGTGGTTCATGTGGACCATGGCATCGGACAGTTTGAAGGGCTTCAGACAATTACCGTCGATGGCGCACCTCATGATTGCCTGTATCTGGTCTATCACGGGGGTGACCGGCTGTTCCTGCCGGTGGAGAATATTGAACTTTTGAGCCGCTATGGGTCGGACGATGTCGGTGCGCAACTTGACAAGCTGGGCGGTCCTGGCTGGCAGGCGCGCAAGGCGCGGCTCAAGCAGCGCATCTGGGATATTGCTGAACGCCTGATCAAAACAGCGGCGGCTCGGGCGCTCAAACAAGGCGATGTTCTGGCTCCAGCGGATGGTCTCTATGATGAGTTCTGCGCGCGGTTTTCATTTGACGAAACAGAGGACCAGCGGGCGACTATCGATGACGTGCTCGACGACTTGTCGTCGGGGCGGCCAATGGACCGTCTGGTCTGTGGTGATGTTGGCTTCGGCAAGACCGAGGTCGCCCTGCGTTCCGCGTTCATCGCTGTCATGTCCGGTAAACAGGTGGCGCTTGTGGTGCCGACGACATTGCTTGCACGACAGCATTTCCGGACCTTCAAGGAGCGCTTTGAAGGACTTCCGGTGCGCATTGAGCAGGCATCTCGGATGGTGTCCAAATCCGACCTTGATGCAACCAAGTCCGGGTTGACCAGTGGTGATGTCGATATTGTCATCGGCACTCACGCTTTGCTCAGCAAGTCCATTAAGTTCCGTGAGCTGGGGCTTCTCATCATAGACGAGGAACAGCACTTCGGAGTTGCGCATAAGGAACGGCTCAAGGAACTTCGGTCCAATGTGCATGTGTTGACGCTGACCGCCACACCGATACCTCGGACGCTGCAACTGGCCCTCACGGGGGTGCGCGAGCTGTCGCTGATTACCACACCGCCGGTCGACCGTCTCGCGGTGAGAACCTTCATCAGTCCGTTCGACCCGGTTGTCATACGCGAAGCCCTGCTGCGCGAACTCTACCGGGGTGGGCAGAGTTTTTATGTCTGCCCCCGCATTGCGGATATCCCCGACATCGAGGCGTTTCTCAGGGAAAATGTGCCGGAAGTGAAGTTTGCGATTGCCCATGGTCAGATGGCGTCAGGGCAATTGGAGGATGTCATGACGGCGTTTTACGAGGGCAGGTACAATGTCTTGTTGTCCACCACGATCATTGAATCCGGGCTCGACATTCCAACCGCCAATACGTTGATCGTACACCGTGCTGACAAGTTCGGCCTTTCCCAGCTTTACCAGCTGCGCGGGCGGGTTGGCCGTTCCAAAACCCGTGCTTATGCTCTGTTCACCGTGCCGGTGAACAAGCCAATGACCGATACCGCTGAAAAACGGTTGCGGGTTCTGCAGTCGCTCGATTCACTGGGGGCGGGCTTTACCCTGGCCAGCCATGACCTGGATATTCGGGGCGCCGGCAACCTTCTTGGTGAGGAGCAGTCCGGCCATATCAAGGAGGTCGGATTCGAACTGTACCAGGACATGCTGGAAGAAGCGGTTGCCTCATTGCGTTCTGGCGAGGACACTGCTGACCAGGAAGACAAGTGGTCGCCGCAGATCAATCTTGGTACCTCAGTCCTGATCCCCGAAACATTCGTGTCGGATCTTGAGTTGCGGCTTGGTCTTTATCGCCGGCTGGCGGATCTTGATGATCAGGACGCCGTTCGCGGTTTTGGTGCTGAGCTGGTCGACAGATTTGGACCCTTGCCGGAAGAAGTCGAACATCTCCTGGAGGTCGTCGCGATCAAGATACTATGCCGTCATGCAGGCATATCCAATGTCGATGCAGGGCCAAAGGGCGTGGTGTTCAAGTTCCACAACAGCGAATTCGCCAATCCGGCGGGGTTGATCGAGTTCATCAATGAACAGGGTGCGTTGGCCAAACTGCGAACCGATCATACTCTTGTCCTGACGCGCAACTGGCCCGCTCCGGACGACCGGCTTAAGGGCACCTATGGACTGATCCGGCAGCTTTCCAGGGTTGCCATGGATGGCAGGGCGGTCGCCTGAGACCTCTGTCATTGGCAAGGGCTGGACGGTACTCGACCTATTGTTTCGGAAACCTGTCCTATTCCCCGCCGGTTTCGGGGGATTGCCCGGCGTTGTCACCGCCTTTTTGATCTTCCAGGGCCAGATCGAGCGCCCGCACGATTACTTCTGGCTGCTCGGCGCCCATAACGGCGTATTTGTTGGCGACAATGAAGCAGGGCACCCCGTTGACGCCCATTTCGCGGGCCAGACCGACTTCCTTTGTGACCAGGTCGCGGTCCGCATCGGTTTCGATCAGGTCGGTCACAATGGTAAGATCCAAACCGACGTCCTTTGCAGCCCCAAGCAGGACGTCGGAATTTCCGATATCACTGCCTTCTAAGAAATAAAGTGAAAACAGTCGTTCGACCATTTCGTCCTGAAGGTCAGGCGCCTGGGCCCATCGGATCAGGCGATGTGCATCAAGGGTGTTGGGGGAGCGCTTGATGTCGCCGAAAGCGAACGGGATGTTTTCTTCATCGCCCGCGTCGGAGACAGCCTGATAGATTTGCGCGGCACGCTCTGATCCGCCGAACTTAGTGCTCAAATACTCCTTGCGGTCGATGCCCTCTTTAGGGATCGTTTCATCAAGCTGATATGGACGCCATCTGACGTCGACGTTGATGTCGGGCCGGAGCGCCAGTGCCTTTTCGAAACGTCTCTTGCCGATATAGCACCAGGGACACATGACATCGGAGATAACGTCGATGGTTATGGCCTGCGATCCGGGGTCAGTCACAAGACTGTCTCCATGGTTGATGGATGATTCCGCCAGTATGAAACCCCGGGCGGGAAAATGCAAAAAACCTCAGCTGTGCTGAGGGGCCTCAACTGAGCTTGGATTTGATCCTGTCGATCATTTCCTGCGGTCCGGCATCGTCTTGATATTCCGATACACTACAGATCAGATCTACCTTGATCGGGCCGTCGATGTCGGGAGCTGTCAGTTCGGTGCAGTTTACGACACCGCTGATACGCTTGACCGCGACGCGTGCTGCCTCAACGGATGTGTCGGGTAGAATTATGCAGTAACGGGCATTGTTGTACCGTGCGGTCAGATCTTCACCGCGCACCAGCAGTCCCATCATTTCGCCGACCTGGCGGATTATCCGGTCTCCGACGACATATCCGAATTTCTGATTGATCTGCTCGATATTCGAAATTTCCAGAAACGCCACTGAAAATTGACGTGCGCGTTCCTGGGTCTGGGTGATGATGATGCGCAAATGCTCGAGAAGGAATCCCCGACTGAACAGTCCGGTCAATCCATCGCTGGTGGCCATGTGCCGCGCCTGCTGGTAGATGCTGCGCAGCGAGTTCCTGAATCTAAGTTCGGAAATCAGGGAAATGATACGGGTTTCAAGTTCCAGGGTACGGATCGGTTTGGCGATAATGTCGGTTACCCCTTCGCACGATGCGAGTTGAGGATCCTCCATCAATTCCTGCTTGGCCAAAAGAACAATCGGAATGTTGAACAGACGCGAATTGCGGCGAACCTGACGGCACAAATCCAAGTATGGCTGCGGGTCGAAGCCGAGATCAAGAATTACCGTGTCGAAATCACGCCTGGTTAGGTAGTCCAGGGCCGTTTCAGGCGTTAGGGCGCCAATAAGCGTGGCATGCCGCGAAAGCGTGTTCTCGATGATTGGAAATGCTTCCGTTGCGCCCACAACGAGTACCGTGGCGTCAATCAGCTCCCGTGGTGGTGCGGTCACAGCCGGTGCGTCGACACCATATTTTGCCGAAGTGGTGAGGCGGCGCACAAGTTCTTCATGCATCGTGTTCAACCGCACGAGGGCATTGAGCCGGCCGCAAATCTGGTGCTCATTAACAGGGCCGACGATAACTTCGTCGACCTGGGCATGGCGGATGTCGTCGATCACCGAATCGGTACAGCTGTCATCATCGCCAATGGCGACGATCGGCAGGTGTGCCAGCGCGCTTTCCCTCTTGAGCCGCCGGGCAAACTCCAGGAACTGGTTGATCTGCCGCGAAGCATCGGCCTGCAAGAGATCAAACACCACGACGTCTGGACGGGTGCTGGTGTTGCTGTCAACAATCCCCGTCGCCAGATCGACATTGTCACTGATGAAGCCGTGTGACTGCAGCGTTTGAGACAGGTTCGACGGTGTTCTAGCAGCGTTTTCACCGACGATCAGGACGCGGGCGGTGTTGGGCATTTAGCGTGCTCCTTTTCGGCGGCATGGTGACAGTGCAGGCAAACTGATTCCCCGCTTGTGCCGGTCCGCTTGAACAGCACATTTGTACGAAAAACGTGGTAAAGGTTTCCTTAAGGAACCTGCCGATACGGCGCTATATTTGCTCCATAACCTTGTTGCGAAGAACACTGCCATCGGTGTCTCGCGGTATGTTTTTGACGGTCACCAGTCGGTCGGGAACTTTGTACGGTGCGACCTGCCGGTCATTGAGGTAATCGACAAAGTCAGAGAAGCTTATCGTTTCACCGGGGTTGGGTACGATGGCGGCAAGAATTCGCTCGCCCATCACCGGGTCCTCGAAGGTAAATGCCGCGGCATCGGAGATGCCTTGATACTCGGCATAAAGCTGATCCAGTTCGTTTGCCGACACGCTCAGGCCACCGTAGAATATGACATTCGAATTTTTTCTGATGATGTCGACTTTAGGGCTCGAAGTGCCGGTCAGCAGGCATCGAAATCCCGTGTTGATGAAACCCTGACTGTCTTTGGCGATGAGTGGTTCATCGACACCGTCGATAGCCGGCGGGTAGTAAGCGTCAAACATCATCGGGCTCTTTATCATCAGATCCCCGGTCAGCAGTGACGCAACCTTGTCATTGCTCGATATGCCGCCCTTGACCCGGGTCTCCATCAAAACCGCTCCGCCGGACTTGTATGTCGGATAGGTCAGCTCGCCATGTTCAAGTTGTGCTGGCCGTTCTCCGGCCACGCGCTTCTTGGAAATGTAGGCCATTTCCCCAAGCATACGGACATCGACGACTGGAATCATGAGATCGGCGGCGTGCTCTTCGGCGTCCTTGGGCAGCACCGGTCCCGGCCAGACGCAGCTCAGGGTCTGCAGCGAAGACGCAGCGCCGTCACTGTCAAACTCGCCATCGGCCTTGAGCAGATCGATCACCGCTGGAGGCAAGGCGGTGATCGTGACTGTCTCACTGCGCAGTTGCTGGGCAAACACCGGAAGGTCGAATGGATGATGCAGGCACAAGGTTGCACCAGACAGCAGCCACGGTACCAAAAGCGCACCGATCGGCACAATGCCGGTCATCGGATAAGGGCTCAGGATGATGGAGTTGCCGTCTATGTCACATTCCAGCAGGTTCATCATGCCCGCGGCAATCCACTGATTGTGCGAACGGGGAACCGGACAGGGCTTCAAGGCGTCGTCGCCAACCCAGCAAACGGTGGCGACGTCGTTTGCGTCAGACGGCAAATTGTCCGGGATTTCACCGAGTTCCTCAGCGATATCTGCAACGGTAAATATGGCATCGAGGCCGACAACACCATCGGGGACCTCTGCACCAAAGGACAGGACGGCGCGGATGGTCATATTTTCTGCAGCCGCCGTGCACATCAATTCGGCATGGTCGCGGTCCGAAATGTTGCTGGAAGTCAGCAGCACTTTAGGCCCAATCAGGGGCAAGGCGGTTCGAAACTCGTGTTCGCGCCACAACAGCGGCAATGGCGATACGATCAATCCGCATTCGACGGCGGCAAGTATCACTATCACCTGTTCGACCGTATTTGGCAGTTGAAAGGCGATGACGTCGCCATTTTCCAACTGCAATGACCGAAATACGTAAGTCAGGTTGCGTACTGTTGCGGCCAGCTGTGCATAGGTCATCCTGTGCGGTGGGCCGTCGGTGATTTCGGATCGGTTGGGAGGGTCTGCCAGCGCAAGTTTTTCCGGCTGGCGGGTTGCCCAGCCTTCGAACAGATCCATAAGAGTCGCATCGCCCCAGATGCCCGAAGCGCAGTGCCGGTCGATTGCCGACCGTTCAGATAAATTCATGCCTCCCCCTCAGCCCATGGAGAGCTTTTGCTGATTCTATTTATTCACTGATTCTCGTCCCGCCACCAAGTGTCAAGTTGATAGCCGTACAAAGATGTCACGTCTGGGTGGTGGAGATATGTCCACCGTGCCGCCCAACGTGTCGGCGAATGAAACATCGGAATGACATAATGGCTGGAGAGAAGAATGCGGTCGAGGGCCCGTGCAGCGGACACAAATTCCGAACGATCCCGGGCGGCCAGGAGGGCTGAGATCATGGCGTCGATGGCAGGGTCCTGGGCGCCCATATAGTTGCGTGTGCCTTCCCGTTCGCGTCCCGGCGACCCCCAGTAGAAGGATTGTTCGTTGCCGGGCGAAAGCGAGGCGAACCAAGTGTATTCCATCATATCGAAATCGTAAATCTGGCGCCGCCGCTGCATCTGGGTGGAATCTATCTGCCTGACCCGGACCTCGATGCCGACTTTCTCCAATGCGCGGGCAAAATGGAGGACCAGGCGTTCCTGGGCGCGCGACACGATAATGAATTCAAAACTGAACGGCACGCCGGTCTTCGCATTGACCAGGCGTCCGTCGCGGGTCTCGTAACCGGCCTGTTTCAGCAATTTTAGCGCGATCCGCCAATTGGCCCGATTGCGACCGGTTCCATCAGTGGTCGGCATGGCGAATGTGCCCTCGAGCACTTCCGGCAGCACGGCATCCGGAAATGGCGCCAACAATGTTCGCTCATGGGCATCGGCGGGGCGGCCCGCCGAGCTCAGCTCGGAGTTATCGTAGTAGCTCTGGGTGCGGCGATAGAGCTTGTGAAACAGCGTCTTGTTGGCCCATTCGAAATCGAACATGTGCAGTAATGCCCGTCGCACCCTGGGATCGGCAAAGATTTCCCGTCTGGTGTTAAACACGAAGGCCGACATTCCAGACGGCAGGGCGGTGGGGTATTCGTCGGTTGCAACACGGCCGTCGAGGACGGCGGGAAAATCATAGGCGGTTGCCCATTTTGTCGGATCGCCTTCACCGCGCATGTCGACAATGCCCTTGGTGAATGCCTCGAAGGCGGAGCCGGCGTCGCGATAATGATCGTAGCGAATGCGGTCGAAATTGTGCCGGCCGACATTCGGCGGCAGGTCCCGGGCCCAGTAATCGGGGTTTCTCCGGTAAACAACACGGGCGCCAGGATCAACTTTCTCGACCACATAGGGACCACTGCCCAGAGGTTTATCCAGTGTGGTCTTTTCGAAGGTTTCAACGTTGTAGAAGTGTTTTGGAAGAATTGGCATCAACCCGAGGATCAGGGGCATTTCACGGTCACCGTCCGGTGTGAAGACAAATTTGACCGTCAACGGTTCGGGCCGTTCTATGCGGGTAACCTTGGAATAGTAGTGGCGATGATTGGGGCGTCCGTGGTCCCGCAGCAATTCGAGCGAAAACACCACGTCATCTACCGTTATCGGTGTGCCGTCGGAAAATTTCGCATTCGGGTTCAGGCGGAAAGTGACCCAGCTCCGGTCTTGCGGTGTTTCTATTGAGGTTGCGATCAGACCATAGAGCGAGAACGGTTCGTCAAGGGCCCGCGCCATCAGGCTTTCGAAAACATGCGCCCGAACGCCCGGCGCCGCGACGCCTCTGATGATCAGCGGGTTTGTACTGTCGAATGTCTGTTCCGTGGCAAGAGTGACCATCCCGCCTTTGAGGGCATTCGGATTGGCATAGTCAAAATGGCTGAAATCGGCCCGGTATTTCGGCTCACCGTGCATGGCGATGCCGTGTTGCGGTTCGGCATTCACCGTGGTGCTCACGGCGCTGATAATCAGGCAGCAGAGGCCTATAACGCATAGCCGCAGGCGGGACGGGATGCCGTAGTTCGGCGTCGAAGGATGATGGATTTTAGTCACCAACTGCGGGTCAGTTCATTATCGATCGTATGCGGTATGTGCCTTCTTCGAACTCGTCGAACAGTTCGTTTACCTGCGGATGCCGGACCGGCTCGCCGGTATCGTCTTCAAGAAGGTTCTGCTCGGAGACATAGGCAACGTATTCTGTGTCTTCGTTTTCAGCCAGCAGGTGGTAATAGGGCTGGTCTTTTCTGGGCCGAATTTCTTCGGGAATGGATTCCCACCATTCGTCAGTGTTGCTAAAGGTCGGATCGACGTCGAATATCACACCGCGAAATGGGAAAAACCGATGTCTCACCACTTGGCCGATACCAAACCTTGCCTTACGGTTGACTTCCATTCTCAAACCCTTGCGTACGCTTCAGTGGGTAGTGGAAACCGCCCGGATTCTTCGGACAGCATACCAAACGGTGCGATTTCAACAAAGCACTGAATGCCCCAGATACACCGGTTGGATCAAGCAAATTGGCACGGGTGGCATTAAATCTGCGGCACTACAAGCCGTAGGCGGACGCCATATCCGGGTCTTTTTCTGCGACCAGCCGGGCGAGGTCAACGATCACACGCGCCTGTTTCCAGGTGGCGTCATCCTGCATCTTTCCATCAATCATGACAGCACCGCTGCCATCAGGCATGGCGTCGAGAATCCGCATTGCAAATTTGACCTCATCAACGTCCGGACTGAATACGGTTTTGGCGATACCGATCTGGCTTGGGTGTAGCGACCAGGCGCCCAGGCAACCCTGAAGAAACGCGTTTCGGAACTGCGCTTCACAGGCTGCGGGATCGGAAAAATCACCAAACGGTCCATAGAATGCCTTGATACCGTTCGACGCGCAGGCATCGACCATCCGCGCGACCGTGTAATGCCACAGATCCTGCTGATAGAAACCGCGCGCCGCACCGTCGGCATTTTCGTCCTGTAGCACGCCATATGACGGATGGCCGCCGCCCACGCGGGTGGTTTTCATGCCTCTTGATGCGGCCAGGTCGGCCGGACCAAGGCTCATCCCATGCATCCGCGGGCTGGCTTCGGCAATGGCGTTGACGTTCTTGACGCCTTCCGCTGTTTCGAGAATGGCATGGATCAGTATCGGCCGTTCGATTGCGTTTGCCGCCTCAAGTTGGGCGAGAAACTGATCGAGATAATGAATGTCCCACGGCCCATCCACCTTCGGCAGCATGATCACGTCGAGCTTGTGTCCGACCGCGGATACGATTTGTGTGATGTCGTCCAGCGCCCATGGGCTGTTGAGCGCGTTCACCCGCGTCCACAGGCCGGTCTGGCCGAAGGTGTTGTCACGGGCGAGCTCGATGAAACCCGCCCGTGCCGCCGCCTTGTCTTCGATTGCGATTGCGTCCTCCAGATTACCTAGAACCACATCCACCTTTGCAATCAGGTCGGGTACTTTGGCGCGCAACTTTTCAATGTGAGGAGGTATGAAGTGGATCATGCGTTCCAACCGGACAGGCGGCTCGGTACATGGCTGGGGAGCACCTATGGCAAGCGGCTGGTAAAACCTGGAGGGCAGTCTGGACATGGGCATACTTTCGCGCGGTTTGTTGCGAGGTTCCAATACGGCAGACAACACGCAGTGGCAATAGCGCGGGCCCCGCAAAGGCGTTAGCTGCCGTATTTTCCGGCGCCATTTTGTCCTGCCGGTTTCCGCAGTTGTGCTCATGGCGCTAAATCTTCTAGAAGTGTGCCACCTTTAAGAAACCGAATGCGCAAAAATCCATGACCAGTTCAAACTCTCCTCAACCGCTCAGCGGCATCAAGGTTCTCGATTTCACAACGTTGCTGCCGGGACCCATGGCAGCGCTTATCCTTGCTGAGTCCGGTGCCGAAGTCCTCAAGATAGAACGGCCCGGAGTGGGCGAGGAAATGCGGCACTACCAGCCGAAATGGGGTCGTGATCCGGTCAGTTTTGCATTGCTGAACCGGGGCAAGAAAAGCCTGGCGATCGATCTAAAGGACCGCCAGTCGGCCAAGCTCATGGAATCTCTGATCGGCGAAGCTGATGTTCTGATCGAACAGTTCCGTCCCGGCGTCATGGAGCGGCTGGGGCTGAGCTATGAGGCGTTATCGCGGATCAATCCCAAACTGATCTATTGTTCGGTCACCGGCTATGGCGCAACCGGCCCCAAAGCAGACGTGGCAGGCCATGATTTGAACTATATCGGTGATACAGGTCTGTTGAGCCTCAATCTGGGACCTGCCGAAAATCCGGTGGTACCGCCTGTGCTGGCTGCGGATCTGGCCGGTGGAACCTACCCGGCGGTAGTCAATATCCTGCTGGCGCTTTTGCTGCGCGAAAAGACCGGGTTGGGCACCCATCTGGACATCGCCATGACCGACAACATGTTCATGCTGATGACCTGGGCGATTGGTCAGGGGCTGATTGCTGGTGAGTGGCCGGAAAGCGGTAAGGAACTTCTGACCGGAGGGACCGCCCGCTACCAGATATACCCGGCAAGCGATGGACGATTCGTTGCCGCAGCACCGATCGAGCAAAAATTCTGGGAACGATTCTGTGAGTTGATCGAATTGCCTGAGCCGTTTCGTGACGACAAACAGGATCCCGATGCGACGCTTGCCGAGGTTCGCCGCATGATTGCCCAGCGTCCTTCGGACGAATGGCGGCGGATCTTCTATCGTGAGGATTGTTGCTGCAGCATTGTGCAGACATTGCGGGAGGCCCTGGCAGATTCCCATTTTCTTGAGCGGGGCTTGTTTGACTACGTGTTAGAGAATGAAGAAGGCGACAGCATTCCCGCGACCGTCGTATGTGTCTGTCCGCAGTTCCGGGACAGTCCAACGGTGAACGCATCGGCGCCGGCGCTTGGGGCACATAATGATGGCATTTTGAAAAAGCATGGCGGGTGAAATGGGCCTTGCTCGTGTTCCCGCCCGGCCTGCAGATCTGTTTCGACACGATGCGCTGATGAGCGGTTTTGCGCTCGCTGATCGTCGATTTGCTGCAATATGCCGCGCGGTCTGTGACCAAAGAAGAAGGCGCGCAATTTTGTATTGAAATTCCGCAGACCTCGATGGTCGGCCTGTGAAGCAGCGGACAGCCGTCAGGAATGCCGCTGCATGATTTTCGGCAAATTTGCCTGTGGTTCCATGCCCTGTCGCATAACCGCGCGGCGCAAAGGGCCCACGGTATCGAGTATGAACAGCCCAAGGCCGCGCAGACCGTGCAGCGGAAGTGCTCCTGATATCAAAGAGCGATTGAGAAAATCGACCAAGGCTGTTCTCGGTAATACATCCAGTCTGCGGCGCCGGTCATAGGCATCAAGCGTGTTGTCCGCGCCGATATCGGATCCCTCAGCCGAAGCCTGGGTTGCGAGTTCACTGATCAACGCGGCATCGCGTAGCCCTAAATTCAGACCCTGTGCACCAATGGGTGGCAATACGTGCGCTGCTTCGCCGATCAGTGCGATCCGGTTGGTGGCGAATTTTCGCGCGGTCAGGCCCTTGATCGCAAATGCTCCGCGGCTGCTTGACTCTGATATTTTACCGAGGGCGCCATGACATTCGCGTTCCAGCCTTTCTTTGAATTCTCCGCTCGGCAGGGCACAAAGCGCTGCGGCCTCGTCGGGTTGTGTCACCCAGACCAGACTGGATTGGCGGCCCGGCAGCGGGACAAGGGTAAGCGGTCCCGCGGATTTGTGGAATTCAGTCGAAGTGTCTTTGTGCTCCAGAGAATGGGAGAAGGAACATGCGATCGCGGTTTGTGGATAGGCCCACTGGTCAACCGCGATATTGGCGGCGTCACGGCATAGTGAATTACGGCCGTCGGCGGCAAGCAGAAGGCGTGCCTGTATGGCTGTGCCGTTGGGATCGGTGACCGTCACGCCATCGGACTCAATCTCGACGCGTAGCGCATCCTCTGCAACCAGGTGCAACCCCGGTGTCTCGCCCGCAGCCTTGGCCAGGGCATCGATCAGCTTCTGGTTTGGTATATTCCAACCAAACGGCTCGTCTCCCAACTCTGCTGCATCGAACAGGACCGAGGGCGCCTTGACCGTCCAGTCGGTGTCGTCGATGAGATGCAGCCGCCGCAGGGCGGCCGAAAAAGTCTTGAGCTCCGGCCAAAGATCCAGATGGTCGAGCAGTCTGATGGCGCCCTGCATCAAGGCGGTGGTGCGGGGATCACGTCTGTCCGCGAGATTGCCTGTGCCTGTGAAGCACACTGTTGAGTGCCCGCCATGCGCCATAAGCAATGCCGAGGTGAGGCCGGCGGGACCCGCACCGACAACGGCAACATCAAATCGGGTGTCTTCAACCACTTCGCAAAGTCCCATCGCGTGAACTCTGTCAAACTGCCTCGATATGGCCGGTGGCAGCAACAACGCGAGTTGCCGCAGCCGCGCGAAGGATGTGCGACAATGCTTGTCCACCAATTTGGATCTGCTAGCTTGTTTGCCGTGTGGGCTAGAGGCGAATGGGCATGCCTGCGGCGCACAGTGCACCTTGTCTGTCCGGTGAACAGAAAATATGAGTGAGCATACGCATATTTCCGATGTCCAGATGCGGCCCGAGGCTGCTGGCTGGTTCGCGACCGCGTTGTCGCGGCCAAAGCTCGTATTGTGGACCGGGGTCACATTGTTGATCGCGGTTGGCTGGACCTATCTGTTTTTGATGGTGCTGGAGGTGCTGCCACGCACGGATATGGCGCAGACCGGGTTCGGCATGGCGGTCTTCAACGTGTTTTCCGACTGGGCAACCCTTGGGGAGTTCGGCCGGGAACTTTTGCGCGCTATTTGCGGGCCATCCCAGACACTCTATGCAGACGGTGGCGCGGCAATCTGGACGGTGCGGGATGTCGGTCTGGTGCTTGCCATGTGGATTGCCATGACTTTGGCGATGATGGTGCCGACGGCGGCCCCGATGATCGCGACCTATGCCGACATCTCGCTGACCGCGAAGGAAAAGGGCATTACGATTGTGCCCACCACGGTTCTCATTGCCGGTTACCTGGTTGCATGGGGTGTTTTTTGTGTGCTGGCGACCGGTGCGCAATGGGCCCTGACCAAGTTCGCACTGATCACGCCGCAACTGACACTGAACAGCGGATATGTGGCCGCGGTGGTGTTGATCCTGGCCGGCATCTACCAGTTTACGCCATGGAAGAAAGTTTGCCTTTCAAAGTGCCGTACGCCATTGCCGTTTTTCATGGCCAACTGGAGCGACCGGGTAAGCGGTGTGTTCAAAATGGGGCTGAGCCAGGGTGTGTTTTGCGTCATATGCTGCTGGGCGCTGATGACTGTCATGTTTGCGGTGGGATTGATGAATGTGATCTGGATGGCCGCGCTTGCGGTGATCATGGCTCTGGAAAAGATTCTGGCCGATCCACGTTTTATCGTACAAGGAACAGGTATCGCACTAATTGGGTTTGGGGTGGCATTGATCGCCACGGCTTAGAAGTTCAAGTGAGGGAGTTTGAGGATGGCGGCGATTGAACCGTGGAAAATGAAGGGCGAACTGATTCTGAGCTGCAGCTGTCAGGTGTTCTGCCCCTGTGTGATCTCGCTGGGCGAACACCCGCCGACCGAAGGCCATTGCCAGACCTGGGGAGGAATTTCGATTGCCAAGGGTCACTATGGAGATATCGACCTGTCAGGCATCAATATCGCCCTTATGATTGAAATCCCCAGTCTCATGAGCCGCGGCAACTGGACGGTTGGTGCCTATATCGATGAAATTGCCGATGCTTATCAGATGCGTGCCCTGACCAAGATCCTGTCCGGCCGGGCCAAGGGCACGACGTTCCTGTTCAACATCCTGGTTGGCAAGTTCATCGGCGTCTATCAGGAGAAGGTATCCTATGAGATCGATGGCGACATCCGCCGGCTCAAGGTGCCGAAACTGATCGACGGTGAAATACAGCCGATCGATGGCGCCAAAAGAGGGGAACCGGTGGTGATCACCAATTCCAAATACTGGATCTCCGATACCATCACTGTTGCCCAGGCAAACAAGAGCCGGTTCCGTGCCTTCGGGCGCAACTGGGATTTCAAAGGCCTCAGTGCCGAACTGTGCCAGATCGACTGGTCGGGGCCTTAGAGCGCTTCATGTTGGTCAGGCAGGCGGTATCGTCTGTTGCATTGACGGCCGGTCGGCGAACGTCTGGTACCATTGGGCGAGATTGGGCCGGCTGGTTCGCCAGTCTTCGTCGGGATAGCGGAAATCCATATAGCCAAGGCAGACCGCAACCGCGATCGACCCCAAAGTGACATCCGACAATTCGCCGATCCTGTCGTTTTCCAGGGCATCGAGTGATCTGCCAAGCCGCGCCTTTTGTGCGTCGATCCATTCCTGCCATTGCAGGGCCCCGGGGCGAAGGGCCGTCTCGTAGCGCAGATTAACGGCTGCGTCAGCAAACCCCTGGGCGAGCGCCTGCAGGGTAAGGCAGTTCCAGCGCGCCGTGCCGCTTTCCGGCAGCAGGCCTTTTTCAGGCGCCTGATCGGCGAGATACTCGCAGATCACCCGGGAATCATAAAGTGCCGTACCATCGTCGAGCACAAGGGTCGGTATCTTGCCGAGCGGGCTGTCCCCGATGACTGCCGCATGAGGTTCGATCGGCAGAAAGACACCGGTGAATATCTGTTCGATCCGGTCGGAAAGTCCTGCCTCAAGGGCGGTTACCGTGACCATTCTGACGAAGGGCGACGCGGGGTTGTGGTGGAGTTTCATAGAGCCTCATTTTTATTCTGTGTTCAGTGATGCGGGGTTGGCGCCTATTGGGGGGACTGCTGGAACGCAGGTGCCAGATCGATTGCCGGGTTGCGTTCGAAATAGTTGACCGGACGAAGCATAAACTCATGCCACCGGGTCGGCAGTATCGGCCAGTCCTCAGCCCGGGTTATATGGTGAAAGCCCAGTGTATACCAGAGCACGATGTCGTGATCCTCAATCGGGGCCTGATCGGCGACGAACTGCGGCAATCCACCGCTCATGACCTTTTGATTGAGAAATCGCCCGGCAGCAAACCGTTCTGCGGGATTAAACCGGCTGACCCATAGCTCGTGAGCCGAAAAGATTGCGCGCTGCTGCGGTCCGTCTTCATTGCTGAGAGGTGAGGTAACCCTGTGCCCGGTGGCAAGTTCGTAACTTGAATTGTGCCCAAGCCCAGTGCGGTGATTGCCGTTGACGACACGCCAGGCGCCTGGACCCTTTACATGGTGGTCAACCGGGCCTTCCTGTTTGACGGTCTCGGGCTCAAGCACCCACAGGCTGCGCCGCGGGTTGTCCGGCGGCAACTGCTTGACCACCAGATGGTCGCGCACCAGCCGGTTTGCCTGGCCGTCGACATCAAGATCCAGGCGGAAGGAAAAATAGTGATCGTGATAGACCGCAACCGTGTTCGGTGCGACCAGCGCTCCATAACGCGTATCGGCCTCAGCCGTTGGGTCCGACATGGCGGTGGTTGCCACGCCCTTTACCGCGTCGATACCCGTGGCGCCGACCCGGACCATGATGTTGCCGTGCAGAGCAAACACCCAGTCCACGACATAGTCGTAATTGCCAATGGTCGGGATCATGCGCACGACAAGTTCGACATTGGCTCTGGAATCGGTGTTCCTTGATCCGGCATCGTAGTGCCGCCAGGCCGGATTAGTGGTGTTGCGCTCAAAGATGCAGACGGCCCGGTCAACCTTGAACAGGCCTCCCATGTCACTTGGAATGATCGCCGGCAGATACGCTGAATGATTGGGGCAGTCATGACCGGGCTTCAGGGAGGATGCCAGATATCCTAGGCCGAACTCGCCAACGTCAAGAAATGTGCGATAGGACCAGTTGGGGTCTGGATCCATATAAGGCACGATCATTTCCGACAGCGCCATTTGATAGGCAATCAGACGGTTAGTGCCCTTGTCGTTGTACCGTACCAGAGAAATGATCGGGCCCTCGCGCCGTTCGATACGCAGGTGAAAAGACCAGTTCTGCCAGCGCAGGCGGTAGCCGCGGGCGAGGTCGAAATTGGCACCTTGCGGGCTGACATTGACAACCGGCTTGAGGGCAGGCCGGGCGGTAATATCAGGCGTGGCAGTGCGGCCGGTGTCGGTTTCAACGACGCCGGTGTCTACCACTTCAAGGACAACGCGTTGGTCGGTGTCGACAATCGCCGTCACACCCTCAATGGGTACGCCATAGGCGTTTTCGCCCGGTTTCGTGCTGAAACAGGGGACACGGAACAGGCGGCGGCCGCGATATCCGGGCTCGGGCAAATACCCAGCCGCGGTGGGCGCGCAGAACACCAGCTTGAAGTCCGTGATGCCGCGTTTGCCCATGGCGGCCTGCCAGCGGGGGTCGGATTTTGCAAGGCTGCCAGCCAGATGCCACTCGTCCATCATGATATTGGGCTGTGCACCTTCGATTTCGCGGTGGTGTGTGACCCTTTGAGCGGTGAGATCGACCTCAGTCTCATAGGTTTTGCCGCCATGGCGCAGGACGACGATGGCGGTGCGGGTAAATGCTGTGCCGCGGCGCCATGCCAGAACCTCCGGTTTAGGCATTTCCTTGAGCCTGATCATCGGATAGCGGGTCGTGTCGTCGGCGTGGCCGGCGGCCTTGAGGATCCCGACCGCAGACAGCACCTCCTGCACGGTCAGGGCATCCATCGGATGCGTCGGTTTGGCCTGTTGGGCCGTAGCGCTGGCGACCCCAAGCCACATCAGCAGCCCGGCAACCAACAGTTTGATCAATCCTGGTCCTGGCATGGTGTTCGCGTTCCCGCTGTTTGGGTTGGTTTTACTTTGCCGCGATTCGGTTACCGCCGAAGCGTGTTTCCGTGCCGAACAGGCAAAGAAAAAGCTCCGGTCCGAAGACCGAAGCTTGATCATGCCACCGACACAGTGATGGTGTCGATTATTCGGGTTGCGGAACGATCCGCAGATAAGGCTTTGGCGCCTTCCAGCCGTCGGGATATTTCTTTTCGGCTTCTTCATTCGAGACCGCCGGTACGATGATGACGTCTTCGCCACTCTGCCAGTTGACCGGGGTGGCGACCTTGTGTTTGGCCGTCAGCTGCAGGGAATCGATGGTGCGCAGGATCTCATCGAAATTGCGACCGGTGCTCATCGGATAGGTCAGCATCAGCTTGATCGACTTATCCGGCGCGATGACGAACACGGTGCGGACGGTCTGATTGTCGACCGCTGTGCGTCCTTCCGACTGGCCGTTCACATTGGGATGGATCATGCCCCAGGCCTTGGCGACTGAGAGATCGGTATCGCCGATCATCGGGTAGTTCACCGCATGACCCTGGGTTTCTTCGATATCCTTGGCCCATTCCGCATGGTTTTCGACCGGGTCGACACTCAGGCCGATAATTTTCACATTGCGCTTTTCGAATTCAGGCTTGAGTTTGGCCATATAGCCAAGCTCGGTCGTGCAGACCGGGGTAAAATCCTTGGGATGGGAAAACAAAACGCACCAGGAATCTCCGATCCAGTCGTGGAAGCTGATTTCGCCTTGTGTGGTTGTTGCTTTGAAGTCCGGGGCTGTGTCGCCCAATTGCAATGTCATGAAACACCTCCTGTTGGCGAACTGCGCTTAAGCGCCGCCATTTTCCAAATGTCAATACGTCTGCGGAAGCCGTTATTTAATGTCAAAGAACCGCCCGCGGCAACCAGAAACCGCGTGCGTCCTTTTTGGCTTTCATGTAACTAGATATGGGTCGCACGATGCGGAATTCATCTAAAATATCAGGAGGCGTAAAGGATGGGACTGTTCGACTTCATCAAAGAGGCAGGCGTGGCATTGGGCATTACCAGTGCCGATGAAACGCCATCTGCGGAAGATCTCAAGGCTGAACTGGATTCACATGATCTTGGAACGGAGAATATCACGGTTGAGGTCGATGGCGACAAGGCGATCGTTAAAGGGTCGGTGGAGGATCAATCGGCATTCGAGAAGGTGATCGTTGCCGTTGGCAACAGTTTGGGAATTTCCCAGGTTGAAACCCAGGTTGATGTGCCAAACGAATCCGACCCGTTACTCCATACCGTGAAAAAGGGTGACACGCTTTGGGCGATCGCCACGAAGCACTATGGCAACGGCTCGAAATACAACGCCATATTCGAGGCCAACAAACCGATGCTCTCGCATCCAGACAAGATTTATCCGGGTCAGGTTCTGCGCATACCGCCCAAGGATTAACGGCCGCGTAGTTTATCCTCGGCGGCTAAATCAATGGCCCGGCATGGTGCCGGGCCAATTTCGTCTCAGGCCTTTACGCGTTCGGCTTTGGGGTCGTAAAACGGCCGTAGCTGCGCCTTTGCCGGGTAGCGCTTCCAGGCGATTTCAATTTCGTATGTGCCGCCATCAACGAAATCCTTGGTGACACCACCGTCATTATGGACATAGCCGAGCGCCAGGGAACTGCTGAGGCGGTGGCCCCATGATCCGCTGGTGGTTGCTCCGACCAGTATGCCGTCTCGATAGATCGGCTCTTCGTGATACATGAGTGGCGCTGTGTCGCTGTTATCATCAAGGCACAGTGCCACCATGCGCTTTGACGGCACGCCCATTTCTTTCTGCTTCAACAGAGCCTCTCTCCCGATAAAACCACCGGGTTTGTCATAAGCGACGGCAAAGCCCAGCCCGGCCTCGATCGGTGTGTCTTCGTCAGCGATATCATGGCCCCAGTGGCGGTAACCCTTCTCCATCCGGCAGGCATTCATGGCCTGGTAGCCGGCAAATGTGAGCCCGTGTTCGGTGCCTGCCTCGCGGATGGTGTCGAACACATGCTGGGCAAAGTCCGCGCCCACATAGATTTCCCAGCCGAGTTCACCGACATAGGTGATCCGGTTGGCGCGCACGGTGGCGTATCCCAGCTCAAAGGTGCGGGAATGGCCGAACGGGAAGGCTTCGTTGGAAAAATCGCACCGTGCAATAGAGGAGAGCAGGGCGCGGCTGTTTGGTCCCATGACACCGAGCATGGGCAGGCCTGAGGTTACATCGGTAACAAAACAATGAGCGTCATCGGGCGTGTGGCGCCTCAACCAGGCAAGATCACGGGTCTGACCAGCGCCCGCGGTGACCACCATGAATTCGTTTTCGCCGGTACGGGTTATTGTCAGGTCGGCTTCGATACCGCCGCGCTCATTGAGCCACTGGGTGTAGACGCAACGGCCGATATCCACGTCGATGTCATTGGCGGATATCCGATTGAGCACCGCGCAGGCATCCTTGCCCTGCACCAGGTATTTCGGAAAACTCGACTGGTCGAACATGGCAACCTTGTCGCGCAATGCCAGGCACTCGGTGGTGCAATGATCGAACCAGTTCTGCCGGTGGTAGGAGTATTCATAGACCGGCTCAACCCCCTCCGGCGCATACCACATGGGCCGCTCCCAACCAGCAGTTTCGCCCATGCAGGCGCCAGCGCCTACCAGACGGTCGTGGAACGGCGAACGGCGGACGCCACGCGCTGTTTCATAGTGCCGGTATGGCCAGTGCATGGCATAGAGCAGGCCAAGCGACTCAGAGATACGGTCATGCAGGTATTTGCGGTTCGATTGAAACGGCATCATGCGCCTGATGTCGACATCTGCGACGTCCATCGGGGGATGGCCGTCGCGGATCCATTCGGCGATTACCTTGCCAATGCCGCCTGAGGACTGAATGCCGATTGAGTTGAGGCCGCAGGCGGCAAACAGATTGTTCACTTCCGGGGTTTCACCGATGCAGTACCGCACATCAGGGGTAAAACTTTCAGGGCCGCAGAAGAACAGTTGGATGCCGGCGCTTTCAAGGGCTGGAACCCGATTGATCGCTGCTTCCAGTACCGGTTCGAAATGATCGAAGTCATCCGGCAGGCTGTCGAAACTGAATTCTTCCGGGATGCCGTCCATGCCCCAGGGCTTGGCATTGGGCTCAAATGCACCGAGCAGCAGTTTGCCGGCATCTTCCTTGTAGTAAGCACATTCATCTGGAATGCGCAGTACCGGCAAGTCTGCGGGCAGATCCGGGATCGGCTCTGTGACAATGTAGAAATGCTCGGCGGCATGAAGGGGAATGTTGACGCCGATTTCCTCGGCAATGAAACGCGACCACATGCCGGCGGACAGAACCACGGTATCCGCCATGATTTCGCCGGCCGAGGTTACAACCCCTTTGGCGGCGCCGTCCTCGACAATGATCCGTTCCGCATTGGTGTTTTCAAATGTCTTTGCACCACGCTTGCGGGCACCGGCTGCCAGGGCGTTGGTGGTATCGATCGGATTTGTCTGGCCGTCATTGGGCAGGAACACACCGCCCACCGCGCCATCCATATTGATCAGCGGCCAGCGTTCCTTGATTTCGCCAAGAGAAACGACTTGCACATCCAGACCGAAATTACTCGCCATCGATGCGCCACGCATCAGTTCCTCAAGCCGTCCGTCACAGGTTGCCACGCTGAGCGAACCATTCTGCTTGAACCCGGTGGCCTGGCCGGTTTCCTGTTCCAGCGTCTCGAACAATTCAGTGGTGTATTTGGCAAGTTCGGTCATATTGCGTGATGCGCGCAATTGGCCAACCAGGCCGGCGGCATGCCAGGTGGTGCCGCAGGTGAGCTGCTTTCGCTCCAGGAGAACCACATCGGTAATGCCGATTTTGGTCAGGTGATAGGCAATGCTGCAGCCGATAATGCCGCCGCCGATGATCACCACATCTGCCCTGCCTGGAAGCGCCTTTGCCATGGTTCTGGTCCCGAAATCTCATCGCCGTCAATTGCGGCGAAACATTAGCAGAAGACAGCCCGCAGACCATTTGAAAACGGGCCGGTTCACTTTCTGGCTCCATATACTGTTTGGTTCCAGAGCCAAACGAAAAAGCGCCTGAACAGGTAAATTTCGATTTCCTTCGACCGAGTGTTTGAATTATAGTCCAATTTGTTCGATATAAAGAACAGCAGCAACCGCGAGGCAGGTAGACGATGTATAAAGGTGATCTTCCCCCACAAGAGGCTTACGACCTCATGCAGCGCTCCGACAATGCCGTGCTCATCGATGTGCGGACAGACGCGGAATGGGCCTTTGTCGGCTTTCCCGCGGTTGAAAACCTGATCCGGTTGTCATGGCAGGCTTTTCCGACCATGGAGCGCAACGGCAATTTCGTAGCCGATGTGGAAGCGGCCGGTGTCAGCAAGGATGCAGATGTGTTCTTGATCTGCCGTTCCGGTGCACGCTCGGCGTCTGCTGCAGCCGCACTGACCGAAGCCGGCTTTGAAAACTGTTACAATGTGGCGGAAGGTTTTGAAGGCGACAAAGATGCCTCCGGCCGCCGCGGCAGTGTGGGGGGCTGGAAACATGCAGGCCTTCCCTGGATACAGGGTTAGCGGTGGCGCCATGAAAGCAGATACAGAAAATTTTGATCCAGACAACTGGGGGGAAGCCACAAAGCTGGTAAGGGGAGGGCTTGAACGCAGCCAGTTTGGGGAAACCTCCGAAGCTTTGTTTTTGAATTCCGGCTTTGTCTATCCCGATGGTGAAACAGCCGCTGCCCGGTTTGCCGGAGAAGATGACGGTTTCGTCTATTCCAGGTACGGCAATCCGACAGTGTCGATGTTCGAGGAGCGCCTGCGGCTGCTCGAAGGTGCGGAAGCGTGCTATGGCACGGCGAGCGGCATGGCGGCGGTGTTTACATCTCTTGCCTGCCAGATGAAAGCCGGTGACCATGTTGTCGCCTCACGTGCCTTGTTCGGCTCGTGTTTCCAGATCATCACCAACATCCTGCCCCGGTTCGGCATCACCTTTGAATTGGTTGACGGCAAGGACCTTGATGCCTGGCGGAAAGCCGTCGTGCCCGGAACCAAATGCGTTTTCGTCGAGACGCCGTCCAACCCGACGCTTGAAATCATAGACCTTGCCGCTGTCTGCGATATCGCTCATGCGGTTGGTGCGCGGGTGGTCGTCGATAATGTGTTTGCCACGCCGATACTGCAAAAGCCGCTCGAATATGGTGCCGATATCGTCATCTATTCCGGCACCAAACATATTGACGGCCAGGGCAGGTGCCTGGGTGGTGCTATCCTTTCGACCGAAGAGTTCAAGGAAGATGAGCTCAAGCCGATGATCCGCCATACCGGGCCGTCGTTAAGCCCGTTCAATGCCTGGGTGCTGTTGAAGGGTCTGGAAACCCTGAAACTGCGGGTCAGGGAACAATCGCGGTCGGCCCTGACGATTGCCAATACACTGCAATCGGTGCCGGGTGTCACCAATGTCATCTATCCGCATCTGGACAGCCATCCTCAGGCCGACCTGTCGCGCCGGCAGATGTCGCTAGGCGGGACAGTTGTGACATTCACGTTGAATGGTGGACGGGATGAAGCGTTCGATGTGCTGCGCAAGCTGTCGATCATCGATATTTCCAACAATCTGGGCGATGCAAAATCGCTGATCACCCATCCTGCCAGTACCACACACCGCAATATCGGCGAGGAGGAGCGGGCCAGGGTCGGTATCGGGGAGGATATGCTCAGGCTGTCGGTCGGGCTTGAAGAAACCGAAGACCTGATTGCCGATCTCAGTCGGGCGATCGGCACGGTGCTATAGGCAGAAGGCGGACACCGCCGGCCGCCGACATTGCAGGGGGCGGTGGATGTGATTACATTTACGGCACTTGTCGAAACCTATAATCCGGAGCGCACCCACCGCTATGCCTGGACCTCTTCACGGCTATCGCATACTCGATCTGACGTCGATGATCTCTGGACCACTGGCAACAATGTTGCTCGCGGACCAGGGCGCCGATGTCATCAAAGTGGAAAACCCGGTGGAGGGTGATCACACCAGGGCAGGGGGCAACAACCGTAACGGCTTCTCAGCGACCTTCCTGAACAACAACCGTAACAAGCGTTCGGTGGCGATCAATCTGAAACATGAAGAAGGATTGGCAGCGGTAATGCGGATTGCCACAACCGCCGATGTGGTTGTGCAGAATTTCCGCCCCGGCGTGGCGGAACGTATCGGTGTCGGCGAGGATGCCATACGTGCGGTCAATCCAAATATTGTTTACGTTTCGATCAGCGGTTTCGGCGAAGACGGCGCCTATTCCCACAAGCCAGTCTACGACCCATTGATTCAGGCATTGTCCGGACTGGCGACCGTGCAGTCTGGTTCCGACCAGGAACGCCCCAGGCTGGTGCGGACGATCCTGCCGGACAAGCTTACCGGTGTGACCGCTGCCCAGGCGATTACCGCTGCGCTTTTGGCGCGTGAAAGGACCGGTCAGGGTCAGCACGTCAAATTGTCCATGCTGGAAGCGGTGATCAGCTTCCTGTGGGGATCGGATATGGGCAGCCAAACCTTTGTCGGTGAAGAGATCCCGCAACAACACGCTGCAAGTTTTATCGATCTGATCTATGAGACCGCGGATGGCTACATATCCGTGGCCGTTCAGCAGGACCGGGAATGGGCGGCACTGACCCGTGCGCTCGATAAGCCGGAGTGGCTTGAAGACGAAAGGTTTAAATCACCGGCACTGCGGCAGAGAAACATCGATGCCCGACTTGAGATGACCCAAGAGGTGTTGCTGACCAGAACCGCTGAGGAGTGGCTGGAGCGGCTGGAGGCGGAAGATGTCCCCTGCGCGCCGGTTCTGAGCCGCACGGATGTCATCTCCCATCCACAGGTCGTCAGCAATGCGATCGTCGTTGAAACCACCCACGAGCATGCCGGCTTACTGCGCCAGGCACGCCCGGCGGCGCGGTTTTCGGAAACACCGGTCGGTATCCGTCATGGCGCCCCGGGGTTAGGGGAACACACGGATATGGTGCTTGCCGAAATCGGGTATGAGAGTGCCGATTTGGAGGCCCTGAAGGCTGCCCGGGTGATTGGCGGTGCCGTATCGCCCAAGGCGCTCAAGACCGGTTAACACCTTTGTAACCATGATCTCGCTAGGTTGATCCTGGGCATAGCGAACACGCATTGGCTGAGACCATGGTACAATTAAAGTTGTCAGTGGAGATTGTGGAGTTTGACCTGACCCACGCGACCATCGCGATGACGGTCTTGAACAAGCGAAACCGGGATGGCTTGGGCGGTGGGCTGGCTGAGCCTGGAAATCAGCCAAACAGTGCAAATCTCAAAATGACCCTGCCGGAACTACACATATTTCTGCGGGCAATGCTGGAATTCAACGGGCCGTTGGAAGTGACCACACCGGATCTTGATCGCAGCGATGAGGCTGACGATATCTCCAACTATGAGGAAGAGAACAGTTTCCTTGAAGACAAGGTTCTGTTCGATCCATCTGAAGCGGCAGAGTAGGCCGGCACCTTCATCCAATTACAGTGCTATTCGAAAGACGCGTCGGCGACCGCGTAGAGTTGGGTGCCGTCACTGGCTTTGATGTTCTGCACTTTGTTCAGCCGGAACAGTTCAACCTTGCCGGTCGGGAAAAGCTCGACTGCGTGCTCAAGTGTTTTGACCTGCAGGGGAAGCATGACTTCCATGTTCGAGCCGTCCGTCAGCTCCAGCTCAAGGCTTGTGAACTGAACCTGGGAAAGGCAGGCATGGCGTTCAATGTGGGACTTCACCTGTCCCTTCACGATATTGCCCGCCAGATCGGTTTCGCTGCGCGTCTGCTCTGGACTGCGTGGCTGATTGTTGTTCGCCTGATCCTCCAGCACTGAGCCGACCGCGTTCATGGTTGTGGGTACACCCAGCATGTAGCCAAACGCAAAGGCCATGAACACAGCTGTCAACATTGGCCATCCCCGGATGGCCAGCCGTATCAAGTTCGTTTTCATGTTACTTGCCTCCAGCTTTGACATTGCGCTGATTGCTCCGGTCGTTGTCATTCTGGCCTCGTGCGACCGTTGATGCATCGGAATGCTCTGGCGCGTCGTCATCGATTTCCAGCTCGTCCAGATACCGGCGAACATTTTTTGCAAATGATTCATGATCGGCGAGGTAGGTCCGGAACTGCTTTTTCAAATTCGCATGTTCCAGGTGCATGCCATCCATGGCTACGGTCAACCCGCCCATGGCCTTTTCAAAATCTCTCAGATGGAGAAAATATCGGCTCATTACGAATTCCTGAGTTGTTGGGAAATCTCTGGAGTTGGTTAGAAGAAACCGGCCGCCAACACAATTTGGTTTGGAATTAATGGTAAAGACCGCGCCGGATTTCGGGCTTCGATTGTTTTGAATTATATAATAAAAACAGTAGTTTATAGATTGCTTCGGTTACTCGCACTTATCCATTGCGAGTACGATGAATCCATCGCCGCAATAACCGTTCGTCATCATGCCTTCCTTGTCGATCTGGAAGACTGCGGCGAAATCATATGTGGTCGCGGGTTTGACATCGGTTCGTTCAATATAGAAATATTTGCCGCCACCCAGCCGGGCGGTGTAGCGCCGTCCTTCACTGTCAAAGACGATTGTGCGCCCATCGGCGGATGAACGGGCTTCAAAGCGATACAACGGTAGACAGGATCGATTTGGGCTTGGTCTGGTGTCGTCGGTGTAGCCGCGGATCCCGTTGAAATGACATTTCGCGGCCGCTGGATCGAGAAGTGCTATCCCGAGTACAGGGAGTATGGCGGCGTACGCCAAAAGGTTCCGAGTAATATGCATCGGCTTTACCAGTGACCGCAGGAGATTACGGATGAGACTGGCTCATCCGTAATCTCCTGGTTTAACACTATGCGATCACGAAAGAGACACAGAACCAGGTCGCGGCTACCGATCGGCACCGTGACCTCTGCGTCAATCCCGGATGGCGCTATTGTTAGGGCTTGGTAATGGGGGAAAGTGGCTGCACCTTGTCCTGCAGGTCCATGACCTTCTGGCCAATAGCCACCATTGCGCCGCCAATTTCACCAACCAGATGGATCTGATTGTTTTCGGTAACAGCAGCCAATTTCTTGAACTGAGCTTCCAGCTTGTTGAGACGCTTGTTCATGGCGTCTTCTTGCTCTTCAATCATCCGAACCAGTTCAACAAGGCGGCCCTCGTTCAGCTCTTCGGTCGGACCGATCAGAATTTCCCGGATCAGATTGAGTTCGCTTTGCGTATGCATCACCTGTTCGGGAACCTTCGGCTTGCTCTGTCCAGACGGGCGAGCCTCTGCCGGTCGTTCAGCCGTTGCGTCTTTTGTTGTATTCATTTGGAACACACCTCCTTGCGGCAAAAGTCTTATACGCTGCCGTAGCAATTGACATGCCAACACCGCTGGCATTTTACAAAGCCTAGTCAGTGCTCAAAGAGATGCAAAGGATGGAAACCTGTCATACTTAATGAACACGTTTTGACTTGGCCTCCGCAGGGTCATTAATCCTACAGATTAACGAACAATACAAGTGCGGTTTTCCGGTAACTGTGTTTCAGCCACAATGGTGAATATGCAATTTCAAACACCAATCATGACGACGGTTACGGTTATGCGGTCTGGTTCCGGCGCATCGGCCGGCCATTGGCGGTCCAGTGAATTCCACATTCGGTCTTAGGCGTACCGGCCCAGCGTCCGTTCCGTGCTGTAGCGCCAGGCGTTGGAAGATTGGTACAGGGCATGCATCCTACCGAAGTATAGCCGCGTGCGCCGAGGGGATGAACCGGCAGTTGATGGGCTGAGAAATAGGTTTGGATATCGTCCTGAGACCATCCAGCAAGCGGGTTGATCTTGAGCCGCCAGTCGGTGACTTCCAGGGTCTGCAGTTTGGTTCTCATGCCGCCGTGGAACCGTTTACGTCCGGTGATCCAGGCCTGGAAACCGCGCAAGGCCCGTTCAAGCGGTTCGACCTTGCGCAGGTGACAGCATGTATCAGGTTTGGTTTGCCAGAGATTTCCGCCCGGGTCGCCCGCATTGGTATCAAATGTCTGTGGCGTTATGCTGCGGATATCGGTCAAACCAAGTTTATCCGCAAGAGTGTCCCGATAGCTCAGAGTTTCGCTGAACAGCTTGCCCGTATCGAGAAACACCACAGGCATGGATTTGTCGATCTCTGACACCATGTGGAGCAGAACAGCCGCTTCGATCCCAAACGACGAGACCAGCGCAATCCGGCCCGGAAAGACCTCTTTGATCAGTGGCTCCAGAAGGCTCGGGCCGCTAAGCGGTCCATACCTCTTCATAATCAGATCGTAGTGTATCATCGACCCGTCCTTCGCGTGCACTCCAAACATCAGCCGGTGCAAAACCGCGGTCCGGCACATATCCACTTTGGTAGGTCACCGTCATGGCGGTCGCGGCGCGCTGCCAGACGGCAAGGTCGAACCGGTCATGGACCTCAAATGTGTCAAGCCCGCATTGACGCATGAACGCCAACTGGTCCGGCAGCACGTTGCCGGCTGCGCGCAATTCGCCCCGGTAGCCTTGTCGCCCGCGCAACTGACGCGCCTGGGAATAAGCCCGGCCGTCGGCAAATGATGGGAAGTCCAGGACAACCGCGTCCAGTGCGTCCAGAAAATCAGCGATTTCATCGACGCTTCGGTCATTCGGGAGAGCAACGGCAAGCTGCCCGTTATGCAGCATCAAAGTTTTGAACTCTGCCGCCAGACGATCGGCCGTCACGATGATATCAGCACCTTGTGGCGGTGTTTCGTCGTCGTCCAGTTCGATCCAGGTGTCGTCGAAAATCTCACCATTCTTAAGCAGTCTCATAAAGTGCCTCCTTGAAGGGTTTGGCGCCGACACGGCGGTAGGTTTCGATGAATGGTTCTCCCGTTTTGCGCAGGTCCAGATAGGTCCCGACAACGGTCTCGATGGCATCGGCCACCTGGTGGGACGCAAAACCCGGGCCGAGAATTGTACCGATGGATGCATTCTCATCAGAACTGCCGCCAAGAGTGATCTGGTAGTATTCCTCACCCTTCTTATCGAGGCCGAGGATGCCGATATGGCCGACATGATGGTGGCCGCAGGCGTTGATGCAGCCGGATATGTTGATGGTGAGCGGACCGATGTCGTGCTGGCGTTTGAGGTCTGCGAAGCGGTCCGTGACGGTCTGAGCAATGGGAATGGAGCGCGCGGTCGCCAGCGCACAGTAGTCAAGGCCGGGGCATGCCACGATGTCGCCGATCAGGCCAAGATTGGCACTACCCAGATCCGCGTCCGCGAGCAGCAGCCACAGGGCATGGAGGTCGGATAGGCGGACTTGGGGCAAGACCAGGTTCTGACGGTGAGTGACGCGTATTTCGCCGTGGCTGTATTTGTCCGAAGCCGTTGCCACCAGACGCATCTGATCCGACGATGCATCGCCGGGTATTCCACCGGCCGGCTTGAGCGAGATATTGACGATCGCGTGGCCGGCAATTTTATGTTCGGTGACGTTGGATTTCACCCAGGAGGCAAATTCGTGGTTCTCGTTTTTGGCAAGCTCGAACGGGATGCAGGTCGGTGCCAGGTGGTCATAGGGAGGAGGGGCGAAATAGGCCGAGATCCGCTCCAGTTCCCGGGTTTCGACATCGACGGTGGGGCCTGAAAGTTCCTGATATGCGGTTTCGACCTGGCGCCTGAACTCATCGGCGCCAAGCTCGTGTACAAGGATCTTGATACGCGCCTTGTATTTGTTGTCGCGCCGGCCATGGAGGTTGTACACCCGCATGACCGCCTCGAGATAACCGAGCAGTTCGGATTCAGGCAGCCAATCGCGCACTGTTGCAGCGATCATAGGGGTGCGCCCCTGACCGCCGCCGGCGAGAACTTCCCAGCCGCGTTCGCCGGTCTCATTCAGATGCATGCGCAGTCCAATGTCGTGTACCGCGACCGCTGCCCGGTCATGGGGCGATCCGGTCACCGCAATCTTGAACTTGCGCGGCAGGAATGAAAATTCCGGATGCAGGCTCGACCATTGCCTGAGCAGTTCGCACACCGGGCGAGGATCGGCCAGTTCGTCGGCGGCAACGCCTGCCCACTGATCTGTGGTGACGTTTCGGATGCAGTTGCCAGAGGTCTGAATGGCGTGCATCTCGACATCTGCCAGGTCGGCGAGAAGGTCGGGAATGTCATTCAGTTTCGGCCAGTTGTACTGGATGTTCTGGCGGGTCGTGAAATGGCCGTAACCCTTGTCGTACTTATCGGCAATGTCCGCCAGTTTGTGTAATTGGACGGATGACAGGGTGCCATATGGTATTGCGACGCGCAGCATATAGGCGTGAAGCTGCAGATAGACGCCGTTCATAAGGCGTAACGGTTTGAATTCCGCTTCGGTCAACTCGCCGGACAGCCTGCGCTCGACCTGATCGTGAAACTGGGCGACCCTTTCGCGGACAAATCGGTGATCGAACTCGTCATAACGGTACATGATGCATGACCTTCTTTAGACTGCCGCAGCGAATATGCCGCCCTGGCCGTTTGCCTGCTTGCCGAGGTCGCCACGCACGGTTGGACCAAGTGTCCTGATCCGCTCGCGGATGTGGACTGGCCGGATGGCGCCAGCCACCCTTTCAATGTCGAACAGATAAATGTCGGTAACCTCTGTGCCGGCATCGCTCAGGCGAAGCTGTTGTTCCAGCAATTCCCGGGTTGGATCGCTTTCAGCGATCAGGGCGTGGGATATGTCGAGGGTCCAGCTGTGGTCGCTGGCAAAAAACACCACCTGGCCATCATCCACACGATTGGCGGTTAAAACCTTGTCGGCCATCATGATGCCTCCGAAAACTGTTTGATGGGTGCCGGGGAGAACGGTGCACTGGTGTGTTCCGCCTGGAGTGGATGAGCCACAGACATTTTGGCCCTGGTCTGCGGCGTGGGTGTCAGGCCTACGAATATGATGGCCGGGCCCTTGATGTTTTCGACTTCGATGGTCTGTCCGAGGCTGGCGATCTCGGTGATGAAGGCGCGCTCATTAGGTAAAGTGCCATTTTCGACAATCACGACCGGTGTATGGGGATCCATGCCGGCATTGAGTAGATGTGATTGAAAGCTGCCCGCGGTTCCAACGCCCATGTAAATCGCAAAGGCTGAACCTTTCTGTGCCAGGGCCGCCCAATCATGCTCGGCCGGCCCGGTCTCGGTGGTGCCGGTCAGCACGGTGAAGGCGCGGTTTCGTCCACGTGTGGTGAGCGGAAGCTTTAACGCTGCAGCACAGGCGGCTGCGGCGGTAATTCCCGGTACGATTTCGACGGGAATGCCAACAGCTTCCAGGGCAGTCTGTTCCTCGCCGCCGCGACCGAAGATGTAAGGGTCGCCGCCCTTGAGGCGGATGACCAGCTTACCCATCAAGGCGTGGTCGATGAGTGTGCGATTGATTTCAGCCTGGCTCGGCGAAGGGCGGCCCGGGGTCTTGCCGACGGCGATACGCTCAGCATCACGACGGCCATGATCGAGCACACCACCGCCCACCAGCCGGTCATGGATGATGACGTCTGCATCCTGGAGCAATTGGCGCGCCCTGAGGGTCAGGAGGTCCGGGTCGCCCGGGCCGGCGCCAACCAGGGCAACCCGGCCGGGCATGTCTTCCAAAGGGTCCTCGTCATCAAGCTCCCGGTCGACCCGGTCGTTAAAGTCTGTCATGTCGCCTGCAAGAAAAGCGTCCTTGATGGGGCCGAAATAAAATTTCTGCCAGAAAGCCCGGCGGCGCGTACCCGCTGGCAGGTTATTACCTACACGGGACCGCAGTCGCCCGGCTTTCTTTGCAAGCGCGCCAAGGCGATGGGGGAGGATCGTTTCAAGGCGCGCTCTCAGGCCCTGCGCAAAAACCGGGCCCGTTCCCTCGGTCCCAATGGCAACCACCACCGGGTCACGGTCAACAATCGCTGGCGTGATGAAAGAACATTGGTCAGGATTGTCGACCACATTGACTGGAATGTCCCATGCGCGGGCAAGGGCGGCGATACGGCCATCGAGCTCGAGATCTCCACTGGCAACATATGCCAGAACCGCACCGTCCAGATCGGAAGGAAGGAACTCCCGGTTGAACACCTCTATGCGGCCGGTACGGACAAGGCCCGCCAATTCGTCGGTAAGCTGTTCGGCGACAACGACAATCCTGGCGGTGGTCTTGATCAGCAATCTGACCTTTTGAGTTGCCTGCTCGCCACCGCCAACGACCAGTGCGCGGCGGTCCTGCAGATCGATAAATATGGGAAAATATCTCATGTCCCGCTCCGTGCAATCGAGTGCGGGCGTGTTTTTTGTTTGGATGGTAGTTGGGTTGCCGACGGCATCCGCGTGGCAGAAGTCCTCACCAACTGAGTTCTGTTCGGTATAACAAACGAATTGGGTCGGTTGGTGTCGGCAGCGGTTAACACGTGAAAACTCCTTTTAAACATATGTGTTTTAAGGTTGGCCTTACGGGTTCGATGTGATGTACAATATAGGTGTTCTTTTTAAAGAACGCAATGTTTGATATAAGGAACGTGGAATGGCGCGATACAGAACCAAGGACGGTGCCTCTCCCGGCTCGGAACATCTGGGTAAAACCATTCAGCGCCTGCGCAAGGCCTACAAGATGTCCCTGGGCGATCTTTCGGAGCAGTCCGGGGTGGCCAAGTCGATCATCTCTCAGATCGAGCGTAACGAAACCAATCCGACAATCGGCACCGTTTGGCGGCTGACGCATGCACTCGACACCACGGTTGACGAGGTGCTGAAGAGTGATACCGCGCCCAATTTTCTGGAACATCAGAACAAGGGCGGCATTCCGGTGCTCACCAGTGAAGACGGGCTATGCACATTGAGGATCATCGGGGGCCTCAATCTGGTCGACCTGTTTCAGTGGTACGACTTTGACGCCAAACCGGGTGGGGTTCTGGAATCAGAGCCGCATAATCCAGGCTCCGTGGAGCATCTGAGTGTGCTTGCCGGCGAGCTTGAAGTTGTCGTCGATGGTGAAAGCAAGATCGTCAGGGAAGGGGAGACCCTGCGATATCGGGCGGACCGAAATCATAAGATCACCAATATCGGTGTACAACCCGCCCATGCCACGATGGTCGTGGCGCTCAAGGTCACGGTTGCGGATTAGGCCCGGCCCTTATTGGTGTCAGGTCGAGTGCGTCTACGCTGCTTCGAGCACGGGCAGCCCGGTAACGATACCCTCGCAGATCACGTCTGGATCATAAGCCTTGCGGGCAAATACCTGTTTCACCAGGGGTGCGAAAAACTCCAGAGGTTCGCTTTCATAGTCCGGGTCGAAAGACGACTGGTCCCAGCGTTCGCAAAAATCGACACAGGCCTGATAATGGGGGTGGCCTTTGTGGGTTTCGCGGGCATTCTTGTCCCAACCGTGGAAATGGCCGTAATAATAGGTCTGAAACACGCCATGGTGTTCGACCACCCAGGTGCATTCCTCGCGCACGAATGGCCGGATCACCTCGGCTGCAAACTTGTCGTGGTTTTGCGGCGCAAGACCATCGCCTATGTCGTGCAGCAATGCTGAAACAACCCAGTCGATATCGGCGCCTTCGCGATGCGCGCGGGTGGCGGACTGAAGGCCGTGTTCAAGACGGGTGATCTTGTAACCGGAGAAGGTTTCCTCCGCCTGGCCGGCGAGTTCGCGCAACAGCCTGTCGGCGGTGCCTTCTAGGAAAGGTTTTTCCAGTTTGGAAAGAAGGTCATAGTCTTCCTTCGTACCGTCTTTCATCTGCGTAAATGCTACTGTGTCCATGGTACTTGGTGCTCCATGCGGGAGAGTATGCTGTTTTCGTACTTATCCGTACATGGCCTTGCGGGCAAGTGAGATTAATTCAAGGGTTTGCACCGCCTCAGGCGAGGAGGTCTTCTTCGAAGGGAAATCTGCTCAGCACTTCATGGCCATTGTCGGTGATCACGATCTGCTGCTCAAGTTTGACACCCTCTGGCCCACCGACTTCGCCGACATAGCTCTCGACGCAAATTGTCATGCCGGTTTCCAGGACGCCGTCATAGCCGAGATGCTCTACATCATCTGGATAGAAAATTGTCGGCCATTCGTCCGACATGCCGACCCCGTGGGCGACGACAGGATAGTGCTGGGCGCGAAACTCTTCCGGCTGTTTGAAACTTTTGTTCGTAATGTCGCGAAATGATGCCCCAGGCCGCATCAGTTCCAGATTTTGCTGCACTTCGTCATATGCCCTTTGATAGAGGTCCTTTTGATAGGCACGTGGGCGGCCGGGACCGCAGAAATAGGTTCGCGAAACATCGGCGCAATAGCCGAACGGGCCGATCATGTCGGTGTCGAAGGCAACCAGATCGCCGGCTCTGATCATGCGGTGCGAGGCTTCCTGAAGCCAAGGATTGGTGCGGTCGCCGGACGACAAGAGGCGGCATTCGCACCAGTCTCCGCCCCATCGGATATTTGCCGACCACAAGTGGCTCCACAGTTCGACCTCGGTGATGCCCGGCTGCAATGCTTCGTGCATGCGCCACATGCCGTCTTCAGCGGCTGCAATGGCTGCGTTCATGCACAGGATTTCCTCAGGCGATTTGATGACACGGGCGGCTTCGATGACATCGACCGCATCGACGACTTCAATATTGTGCCCGGCAAAGGCGCCCGGCGCCCTGGTGCCCGCCCGTTCAACTCCCAGGCGACGGTTGTCGCCACAGTGTCGATCAACCAGTTCGGTGATTTGTGCCGCCCATCTGGCATACCAATCGTCGAGACGGGTTCCGCCAAAGAAATAACTTAGCGGCAGCACATCTTCGCGGACCTCGTCTATTGTGCCGAGACCCGGACCGTTCACAGCGCCAAGATCGCCGTCAAACAATATGACCGGCCCTTCTGCAGGCACGAACAGATATCCGGCCTGAATATGTGTCTGGAAGATTGCGCAATTGCGGAAACCGGTAGCATAACGGATGGAGTAGGGGTTCAACAGAACACATGCGCCGACATTCTGTTTGACCAGTTGCTCCCGCAAGCGGCCAAGGCGGTATTTGCGCATCTTGTCCAGGTCAATGCCTGCGGCCTCGGTATCGCTCAAGGATGTGACCGGCGTGGTGCGCGCGGCCCGTTCAAGTGTCAGTTCCGACATGTGATCCGCTCCTGCCATGAAACCATGAATGGGTGCAAAACCCTTCATCGTTCGTCGGTACTTAAGTCGCGTCCGGCATTCAAGAGAAAACGATTCAGGCAAGTCATCCGTCTATTTCTCAGGAACGCATCGGTCGCGCGGTCACGGTTAACGAGATGTTAAACCTATCCGTGATCGATGGGTTCTGAGACTAAATCCACTCTGGCGGAATTCTAATGACCCCACAGGCACAACTTCACTCATCAGGTGGCACTAACCGCAAGGCGTGACGTATGAGCGCCAAACACGCCCGCAAACAGAGTGCCAATGACATTGCCGCTCAGGTGCAGACCGCCGAAACCATGCGTGAATCTGGGCGCCTGGATGAAGCTGAAAAAATTTGGCGCCAGCTTCTGGCTCAGTTTCCGAACCTTCCGCAGCCTTATGTTGGACTGGCAGCGTTACTGGATCAGCGCGGAAAGAGCCGAGACGCATATGAACTCCACAAGAAAGCAGTTGGGCTCGCACCAAAAGAGATTGTTGTGTGGCGCCAGTTGGGTTTCTGTCTGACCAATCTTAGACAATATGAGGCCGCCGCCATGGCGTTCAGACAGGCGCTGGATCTCGAACCATCGAACACCGATGTACTCATGGATCTTGGGCGCGCTCTGTTGCATATGGAGAATTCGGATGGAGCACTTGCAGTCTTTGACGAGGTGCTGGCTTTGAATCCATCTCATGCAGCTGCGTATCTGGCAAAAGGTGTTCAACTGCAAACACTCGGTGAGTTTGAAGAGGCTAAAGCCTGCTTCCGCAAGGCGCTGGACATTGATCCGAATATGGCGATCGCTCATTTCCGGCTGGCGTCCATGGATCAATCACCGGACGAAGCGGAGCAAACCCTGGATCGCCTGAACAGCATCGCTGCGTCATCACAGGTGCGCCTGGTGGATCGGGCATCCGCTTTGTTTTCCGCGGCGACTGTTCTCCAGAAGCAGAACAAATATGACGATGCGTTTGCACAATACTCCCGCGCCAATTCTATACTCAGTGATGAATTTCCGTTCGACCGTGACGCTTTTGCGCAACGCATAGACAACACGATCGAGGGGTTTTCTCCCGGGGCGTTTGCCGCCTTGAAAGATGCCGGGTCTTCAACAGACAGACCAGTATTTATCATCGGCATGCCACGGTCGGGCACGACACTTGTGGAGACGATCATATCCAGTCACCGGCACCTTGCAGCCGGTGGTGAAGACAAAAAAATGGCCGAGTTGGCGGATTCCATGTCTCAGGACAGGCATGGCAAGCTGCGCTATCCACGAGATGTCGGGAAAATCGATCCGGCCAATATGGCACCCTTCGCCTCCTTGTACATGTCTCACATGGTGCGGATGCATCCAGAAGTTCCACGAACGACGGACAAGTTTCCGTTCAATTTTCTGCACCTGGGTTTGATTGCGGTCTTGTTTCCAAACGCATCGATCGTTCACTGTCGGCGCGATCCGATGGATACCTGCTTATCGTGTTTTTTCCAGTACTTCGGTGAATTACAGGGATTGAGCTTCACCAACAACCTGGAAGATCTTGGTTTTTGTTATTCCGAGTATGAGAGGCTCATGGCGCATTGGCATCAGGTGTTGCCTGTACCGATCCTGGATATCTCTTATGAAGAACTGGTGGCTTCTCAGGAAATGATAAGCCGACAGATGATTGCCCATATCGGTGAAGAATGGGATGAGGCGTGTTTGCAGTTCCATGAGCAGGACCGCAACGTCAACACCGCCAGTCACTTTCAGGTGCGCCAGCCGATCTACAAGTCATCGGTGGAGAAGTGGCGGCAATATGAACGCCATCTTGGTCCACTGCAGGATGCTTTGAAAAAAGCCTCGTAGAGATCTCGTAGAGATTCAGTCGATCGGCAGCAACAGCTCAGGACTGTTATTGCGCACGTTTCCAACCGCTTTTGAGACCTTGTGAGCGCACAGGAGATTGTCATTGCATGATTTCAGGAGTGTCGCGGCATCACCCTTCAGCCAGGTTTGGAACTCTTCGGGCGTCAAAATCACGGGCATTCTGTGGTGGATTGGCTGCATGAATTCGTTGGAGGTCGTGGTGAGCAGCGTGCAGGAGCGGACTTCGTCGCCGCTGTCTGGGTCCTGCCAGCTTTCCCACAGGCCTGCAAATGTCATGGGTGAGCCATCCGCCATGGCGATCAGATAAGATTGCTTTTGATCGCCTGTTCGTTGCCATTCAAAGAAACCACTGGCCGGGATCAGGCAGCGGCTGCGTTTGAATGCGGTCCGAAACATCGGTTTCTCTGCGACAGTTTCAGAACGCGCATTGATGGTTGAGGGCAGGTCCTTGAGCGGTTTCTTCCACCAGCTTGGTATCAACCCCCAGCGCATGTCTTTTACCTGCAACCCGGCTTCGGTTGCGCCAATGACATTGATCGACTGGGTGGGGGCGACATTGTAGTTGGGCTGAAGATTGCGGGCCGCGCCGATCAGATTGTAGGCACGAAGCATTTCCTGCCAGGTGTAGGCTTGCGTGAACCGGCCGCACATAGGGGAGGGTGGCCGTTTCAGTCGGAACCCTTGCGGATAATTCGGCTGAATAACCGCAATGGCTCCAACATAAAAACAGCGATATCGGCCAAGCTAGTGCCCAAGCCGATCAGGCGTACTGCAATACGAATGACACTGAGCGGATCGGCGCTCAAAGCGTCTTGATGTTGGCGGCGGCTGACTTGCCGTTGCGACCTTCTTCAATATCGAAGGAAATTTTCTGGCCCTCGTTCAGAACCGACAGGCCTGATCGCTCCACAGCACTGATATGTACGAATACGTCAGCGCCTTGATCTTCCGGTTCGATAAACCCGTAACCCTTTGCCGCGTTGAACCATTTGACTGTGCCGGTGGGCATCTGCTTCCTCCAGTTTGACAGTAGTGCAGGCAACATGCCTGATAATTTAAATAACCAATGGAGCCAACCGGACAGGGCCGGATAAGGATGACCACCGTTATTTGACACAATCCATATAGGACCAACAAATTTTTTTGGCAAGTATCGCCGTACCTTGACCGACCGGTTTTTGCCTGCAATTTTTGGCCATCTTGCCTAGTTGCGCTCGCGCAAGAGGTACATTCGAAACTCTCCATAGTCCTTGGCAAGGGCCACCATGCCAACATAATCGCATTCGATATCGTGATCACCGGACAAGGCGAGTGCCGCCGCCATAGGCTCTGTTACATAGACCGCGCCCGGCGGTGTGACCGGTTCAATGCGCGCGACCTTGGTAACGTGAGAGCCGAAGAAACTCGGTTCGTTTCTGATAAAATCGGTACCGTGAAATACCGGCCCGAAATGTCCGCCCAGCCGAAAACTCAGTTTGGATCCGGTTTCAGTGTCTTTGAAGTCGGTCTGATCGAATACCCGCTGGATGGCAAGTGCACATCTCGCTGCTTCGAGGGCTGAATCGATCACCACATAGACCGCATCTCCGAAGCTGTTTTTGTACAGAACATGAGCTCCATATTCATGCAGCACACCGGATATTCTCGACATGATGGTGTTGTTGAACAGGGCGAGTTGTTCTTCCTTGAGGTCGCTGAAGCCTTCAACATCGCCGTACAGGATTGCGTGCGGGTGGCGTTCGGGCACCTCCGGAATGGCAAGATCCCAGACCACGTCGGTTCGTGTCTTGGTGCCGCCGTCGATTTGGATGATGTCGCAGTCGAATCCCAGTTTTGTCCAGATATCGATGCTGCCATCGGTACCGACCCCCTTGGTCGGAGCGCCGTCATAGACAGCGATCATTTTTTGTCGGGTATCGAGGTTCTTGGCTCTAAGGACCGCGTGACCCATGGCGTATTGGGCGCCATAGAGGAATAGGCTCTCGTCACCCAGGAACGCGCCATCGGTGGCATAGGTCACCGACGAGGTTCCTTTTTCGGCGCCCTGTCTGCACCAGGTGAGACATTCGTGGAAACGCTCCACCCAGTTCTGTCCGGCGGGATTGACCGAAGTCTTGATGAACGGATCAGGGTCGAAAGGCAGTACCACATGCAGATCGATACCGCGATCCCGGCAGGCTTCGGCAAACAGGATATCCGATCCCGCGGCGAGCGAACCGAAGGCGAAACCAATATCCTTGCCGTCGAGATATTTGCCGATACGCTCTTTTACATAATTTTCCTGGTCGGCGGGAAAACGGCCCTGGATGCCCGGCGCGGAAATGATATGCCCGGCATAATAGATCACCTGAGGAACGTCGATCAGGCCTAAGACGTCCGGGTCCAGTTCATTGGCTGCACAGATGAAGCGCATCTGCTTGCGTGTCGTTGCACGGGTTGCATGGCCAACTGACCGATAGGTGCCGGCGCGCCATAATTCAAGCGTTGCGGTGCGCACATCGCCGACGACCAGCGAGGCTTCGGCCATGGAAACCGAACGAAAATATTCTTCCTGCTCTGTTTCCGGCAGGTCGTCAGCGCAGGCCTTGAACACCTCCTGTGCCCATCTGGCGGCTTCTTCCCGGTTGCCGGAAAGCAGGTAAAGCGTTGCCGCATTGACTGCCGGCCAGTGCCCGCGATGGCTGGAGAAAACATTTGCGTAGGCTTGAGCCGCGACCTGTAAAGCGTCAGCCCGCTGATCAGGGCCGGTCTTGATCGCCTGGTCCTTGACGATGCGTGCATAGAGACCCTGGGATTTGTGGTCGGTACGCGCGGCCATGTTGTATTCGCGGTACAACTGCAAGGCACGCCTGGTGCCGCCACTGCGCGCCACGGCCCATACATGATGATAGGTGATTTCAGAGATGTCCCGATGATCTGCCGCTGCGCCGAGATCAACACCGTCTGCTGCATATTGACGGAGCTTGCGTTTTGCCAGGTCTGCAGCCTCCAGAAAGGCACCACGCTCACTGAGATTTACCAGTTGTGCAATCGGTGTTTCAGCGCTCTCTTCCGGTCTGCCCGACACCTGTCAACCTCGCGCGCCAATCGCTGCCATGAATGGATTTCCGGTATCGATAGTATGCCAGCGCCGGCCTTTGCCGCAAGGACATGACCCTACAGCGATGTCCAAACGCCGTCCTTGTAAAACAGAGAGCCCCCTCGCAGGGAGGGGGCTCGATCACATCATATGACCGGATCTGTTGATCGTTGTTACCTGTCCAGGGATTTGGCGAGACGGACCAGGGTCAGGAATTCGCTGCGGTAGCCGAACGGGTCGGAGCCCCTTGCGCCTGATGCGAGGGCGAGGATTGCGTCATAGTCATAATCCGCCAGGCTGGAAACGCCGCGCAGCTTCTGGCCGAAGGCTGCAACGCTTGCGGCAAAGCGCATGTCGTCGGACAATTCGTTGACACCGTCACGGGCCAGTTCGCGGGTGACCGGCAGGGTCAAAAGCTTGCTAGTCTTTTCGCCGGGCAGCTTATAGCGGATCTTCAGGAACGCGAACTCGTCCTCAGGCTTTGTTTCCGCAGGCGGCGCCGTGGTGGTTTCCGGCTTTTGGTAACGCAGATCGTCAATCAACTGAGCAGTGCTGCCGACTGGTGTCAGCTCATAGATCGCAGTGACCGTATGGCCCGACCCGATATCGCCGGCATCGACCTTGTCATTGTTGAAATCCTCGCGTTTGAGCGCACGGGTCTCATAGCCGACCAGGCGATATTCGGAAACCAGGGCCGGGTTGAACTCGACCTGAATCTTCACGTCGGTGGCGATCGGGAACAGGGTCGACCCGGCTTCTTCGACCAGCACCTTCTGGGCTTCGCGCAGGCTGTCGATATAGGCAGCGTTGCCATTGCCGTTTTGCGCCAACACCTGCATCAGGTGGTCGTTGTAGTTACCCCGGCCGAAACCGAGCACGGACAGGAACACGCCGCTCTTGCGCTTGGTTTCGATATAGCTCTTGAGCTGCTCGGTGTCAGAGATGCCGACATTGAAGTCGCCGTCGGTTGCAAGAATGACCCGGTTGATGCCGTTTTTGTCGAACTCCTCCTCGGCCAGTGCATAGGCCTGGCGGATGCCCTGGGCACCTGCCGTCGATCCGCCCGATTGCAGGCGGTCGAGAGCTGCAAGGATTTTGCGCTTGTTTGACACCTTGGTCGGTTCGAGCACGGTGCCGGCATTGCCCGCATAAGTGACGATCGACACCGTATCGGTGGGCTCAAGCTTGTTGACCAGCAACCGGAAAGCGCTTTTCAGCAAAGGCAGTTTGTCCCTTGACCGCATGGAGCCTGAGACATCGATCAGGAACACTAGGTTGGAGTGCGGCTTCTCGTCGGTGACGATCTGATGACCCTTGATGCCGATATGCATGAGCATGGTATTGGTGTTCCATGGTGTCGGATAGACCGCGACACTCTGGCGGAACGGCACTTCGGCGGTCTCGGGCCGGGGATAGTTGTAGGAGAAGTAGTTGATCATCTCCTCGACCCGCACTGCCTGTTTCGGCGGCAGGGTGCCGCCCTCCAGGGTGCGCCGGACAAAGGCGTAGGATGCGGTGTCGACATCGATGGAGAAGGTCGAAACCGGCTCGGACTGGACGCTCTTGACCGGGTTGTCCTGAGCCTCCTGGAATTTGTCGCGGTTCTGTTCGGCTGGCGGCGGCGTGGGGAGGATGCGAGTTTCGCTCTCCTGACTTAACGTGCCGACAAGCCCGGTGACAGACTGCGTCCGTTGTTTTGCACGCGTCTTCGGCCGCTGTGAATCGAGGCTGAACTGCTGTAAAGCGCCATTGGAGCTGGGTGACTGTTCAACCTTGCGTGCAGGCGCTTCGCTGGGCTTTACCTCGGCGGTCAGTGCCGGTTCGGCTTCTCCTTTAGGGGTTTCCGCCATTTCCATGAGTGGCGTTGCGCCATCGTCTTCATTCCTTGTCGCCGGTGCTCCGCCAACCACATCGCCTTCCGGCTTGTGTTGGACCTGCGGCTTAGCCGATTTATTCAACAGTTCCACAAGGTCCACAGCGCCGGCACTGTCATCCATCCGCACCTCTGGAGCGGGTGCGTTCGTATTGCTGTCAGGCTTTGCGTCTTCGTCAACAGGTGGCGTGGCGGCCACCTGATCATTGCCTGCCGTGCGGCCGAACTCTTCCGAAGTTCGTTCGCGAAACGTTTCGGATGAAGTTGTGTCTTGGAACATCCCCTTTGTTTCTTCACTGGTGGTCAGGTGTTCGGGTTTCAAGGTGCCGGTGTTCCACATCAGATGTGTGGCGATCGGAGCTACCAGAAGTCCGGCAGCGACTGTGCCCATAAGCATGCGTTTATCCATGATCCACTCCCAAGTTGCTTGGATGAAAGTGGTGGTAAGACGTAGCCCGGCTTCAGATCCTTGGGTCGCATATGAATTATTTTTGCCGGCATCATCGAAGGCCGCCATGGAAAGCTGCAAGGCGCGCGCCTTCGCGTCCGCGGACGGCTCCGGGATTTCAATGTCTTTCAAACTGTTCAGGTCTTTATCGTCCATGATCTCAGTCCTGTAACAATCCTTTCAGCCGCTTCTTTGCTTCATGTATGTGCCAGGAAACGGTGCTCTCGGCGCACTCCATGACATCGGCCGCCTGTCTATGGTTCATGTCCTCTCCAAAGATCAGCATCACCGCATCGCGTTGTTTGTCCGGTAGCTGTCTGACAAACGTCCAAAGCTGACCTTGTGTCATTTCGGTCTCCATGTCGGGCACATATTCGGTCTCGGCCACCGGCGCCATGGCGGCAATATTCTGGGTCCGGCGCTTGTGGGCGCGCTGAAAATCGCGCACTGCATTGAGCGTCACCCGATAGAGCCAGCTTGAAAATGCCGACGTGCCCTTAAATCCGCGGATCGCGTGCCCGAGCTTCACGCACACGTCCTGTGTTACATCTTCCGCATCCGCCTGATTGCCGCACCATTTATAGGCAACACGGAAAATCATCGCATAGTGCTGCTCAACCAGGCGGGCAAACGCCTCGCCATCGCCGTCCTTGGCTCGTTCGATCAGGCCATGGTCAGTTTGCTCAAGCATCACATTCGACTGTTAGACGTGTGTCGCCGGGATATCCTTGGGTATGCCTGTGGGATTTTTTCATACCTGTAAACCGGTTAGAAGACACCGGCTTCGAGCCCCGCTGCGACCAGGGTTCCAAGTTCCTCGCATTGTTCAAGGAAACCGGGGTCATAATCGCCGCGGCAGATCAGCGGGTCCTGCACGGCGCGCCAGCGCAGGCCGGTGACAATGGTCTCGACACCGCGCCTTGTGCCGGTGCCGTCATGACCTGCCCTAATATAGAGTGCATAGGGCATGCCCTGGGTCTGTTCGAGGCAGGGATAGTAAATGCGGTCGAAAAAATCCTTCAAAGCGCCGCTCATATAGCCGAGGTTTTCGGTGGTGCCCAGAATGACCGCCTGGGCCCAGAGCACATCTTCGGGCTGCGCCTCATACGGCGTCAGGCAGCGCAGTTCAATGCCGGAAATATCGCGGTGGGAGGCGCCGCGCACCACCGCGTCACGCAGGATCTTGGTATTGGGCGAGGGGATATGTCCGACGATAAGAAGGTGCTTTGACGTCATTTGATTCCTGAACCGGTGGCGTCTGGTGCAGGTTTAACCACTATCCCCGTTTGGCTGATTTGTACAATGCACTTGACCAGCCTGTGCGGCTCTGTCCCACAAGTTTAACCGGGAAACGGCTACTATTTTTGTTGAGAACCGAGCAGTACTCTACTATATCGGTAGATGGTCTTAGTCCGGCATTCCGGCAAGCAGTTTCAGGAAATCCTGCATATGGATGGCAGTCTGGCGAACCCGTTGACGGCGGCGCACGCTATCGTGCGCCTTAAAAAACGTGCAGGCAAGTTGGGCATCACAGTCAGCGCCGGTTCGGATTTCAATTATTTTCAGACCATCCACAAGGAGGGTCCAGGCACAGATGTTTCGGTGTTCTTCGATCCGAACCTGTCCGACCTGAACCAGAGCAACGCCATGTGGATCGCCGGTCATCGTGGCGGCGAGCTCGTCCACATCCAGGCATTCCGGACCTGTTACGTGGGGGAGGGGTTCCGCCAGTGGTTCATGACCTGGATGCTCGGCATGCACAACCGGCGCGGCGAAAAAGCGGTGATCAAACGGTTCGAGGAACGTGAGACCGAACAGACCGCAAATCTGCGCGGACGTCTGGTGTATCATGGTGATGTGTGGGTCAAATCGGAAAATACGGGATTGCTGCAGGGGCCTGTGGACTGTCTGGGGCCACTTGGCCTGCTTGCAGCCTACGTAAAATGGCGTCCCGAAGCGATTTTTGCCATGGTTTCGGAGCGCTTAATCAAGCGAGGTATCACACCACGTTACGGGTATCCCTATGTCGAACGTGGTTTTGTCACCTGGAAGAAAATCGACGCTGGAATTGCCGGCAAGGAAGGGCTCGCTGTGGCACGGCATGGCGATCTTGAAGACTTGATTGTTGCAATGATGGATCGCCGGGGATCAAATCCTTTGGACTGATTGCGTCAGGCCTATTGTTCTGGCTCGGCTAAGACTGTACGCCGCCTGCTGGCGCAATATCGACCGGGCCCCGGGCAATCAAACTGATCGTGCCATAATTGCGACCATTACGACGTGGCAGGACAACCCGGTGATAAGGTTCCCAAATAGGTTCACCACCCGGGCGGGCCAACGCTGCCAGCACATGATCGTAACGCGGTTTCCAAGTTGATAGGACATTTTGGAATGGTCGTGTGACCTCTTCGTCCCAAGCTTTGTTCTGAACACCGAGATCAAGATTGGGTCCATCCAGCCAGTCAGGCCCTAGGAATTGTCCTGTGGCACATTTCAGACCGGCAAACGTGATTGGAAATTCTCCGGATTGTTCATCGAACTTCGCCTCAATAGCATAGTTCCGGAATACCTTAGGGTAATGCATCATGAGTTTGATGAGCGGCGGCAGGGTTTCGGGTTCGAAGGGTTGTTGCTTCAGGAAACCTGGTTTCGATATCGCAAGGTTTTTCAGTGTTTGTATGGCGTGCAGCCGGTTGACCGCCTCATGAGGATCGGCGAAGACCTCGCGGAACCAGCCGTCCTTGTAGAAAATTAGTCTGGTTGCACTATTGGCTTCGTAAATTTTTTCAATTGCGGCGTCGATTGAGGCGCTGTCGGGATAGCGCGGATCCCAACGTACCGATGTTAAATTACCGTCTGATCTTACTGAAATAAGCGAGAAATGCCGGAATGGCAGATCCAGATCGTTCTGGAAGATATCCGCAGGAATGCGCGAAAGCGGCTTGCCACGGTCGATCCAGTAATAGGGGGGTGAAGGTGCGGTCAATGTTTTCTGTACCGATCTGATAGGGTGCGGGCAACATAGATGTTGTCCTGGGTTACAACCTGCCGGTCCCGTTCGATCGCGTCGTCGATCACATCATCGAGTGGGAATTCCGTATTCAACGAGATCATGACCAACTCGCCAAGGAAGTTAGCGGTGTCGCCAGTCTCAATTTGCTGCAGCACGTCGATGGGAATACCGACCCGGTCGGCAAAGTCCTGCTGGGAGGATTTGAGAACCTCTTCCCGGTACCATCGTACGGATTGCCCAATGACTGCATATCTCTGATTCATAAATTGCCCCGGCCTCCCGCGTGATTGTGCCGGTTATCCGCATTACACCATCAATATTGCGACAGCAGCTTATGCGCAAACCGGTTCTCTTCAACACCGCATCTGTTTTCTGTGGTGAATGCTAGCACTTCCCGCTTAGGTTGCCTAGATCAACCCGCCGAAATTCAGAATCAATTTTTGACGGAAAAGCTGATCGCCTTCAAAGTGTTACAGCAACCTGTCCGCGTCCGGTAGGACGCGGTTGGCTGTAGTCTGGTTGATGCTACGGCTTTGTCGGAGGGAGGTGCCGCACAGTAATCTTCAACAGGCCCATTCGCTGGAAAAATTGTTGTTGATGTCTGCGGTATGGACACAATGGAGTTTGGCGGAAGGGGTGGGATTCGAACCCACGATACGGTCTCCCGCATGCCGGTTTTCAAGACCGGTGCCTTCAACCACTCGGCCACCCTTCCGCATGTGCGCTCGGGCGTCCGATTGTTGAATCAGGCGGCCAAGCGTACTGTCTTTTAGGCATTGACGGTAAATCTTGCAATCTTATTGACGATGCTCACCGCTGATCGCGGATTCGTCCCCGGGAGGCATACCCGGTCCGGCCTTCTAATGCTGTTGTGGTTGGACAAATGGTTTGTCCTCGGCAATGAACCTGGCGGCCAGGACCAATGCGCCCATGGAAAAATCCTTACCATGGGCGGCGATCATTTCCTGCGACAGGTCGGCGAGTTTCTGGAAGAAAATATCCTTGCTTTTTTCTTCATCGGTTTTGATTTCGGTCATTTGTCCGGTCCTTCTTCTGTCTCGAATTGCACAACGGCGTTATTTGAACATCAGTTCGGGAAGGGAAATGATGGCTGCCCGGCAGTTGTCTGCGGCAAGAGCGAGGTTCTTGCCATCGCGCGACCAATCCAGAGCGGTTACGGTTCCATGTCCATTGCTGTCCAACATCATCTCATCGCTTCCAGCGATCTGCACGATGACCAGATTGCCATTGTCGTAACCAGCGGCAACAAGGTTGCGGGCAGGGTGACTGACCACTGCGCTGACCGGGACGAAACCTGCCCTGCCGGTTTCAAGAGCGCCTGATGCCGGATCCTCGATGGGAGGTGCGTCCATGGACCACGCGGTGACCCTGAAGGCGCCGGATGTCACAATGGCGTTGGCCTGCCGGTTCCAGATGATGCTGCCAACAGGTGAGGGGTATCCGGTCAACGCCCTTGCGCGGTTACCCTCAAGATCTATGAGCTGAAACCCACCATCGGAAAGCGGTGTGGCGAGCCACAGACCATCAGCGCTCCAGGACACAGCATTGGGCCGGCCGGAGAAAGTCAACTCGTTGGTCTTACTGGCACCCTCCTGCAATGACCAAACAGTCATGCCCCGGTGATGGGCCGCAGCGATCGATTGACCGTCGGGAGAAAAACTCAAACCGGTGACCGGTTCGTCCTGATCAAGCGTCAGAACCGGGTCCAGGCTGGCGCTGTCGAATATCATGATTTGTGACGCGGCAGCGCAGGCAAATCGCTCTTCGGTAGCGCTCTGGTCGGTGGCGGCAATAGGCCCTTCCAATGGGATGTCGAATGCGGTTTTCTCACCACTGGCGGAAACCCGGTAAAGCGGACCGTTTCTTTCGCCAGCGACAAAGTCTGTTTCGCCCAGCCTGCCGAACAACAACCCGCCCGCGGATCCGACCTCTAGCATGATCAGTGGTCTGACGGGTTTTGCGCGGGGCCGGATGATTGAACGGCCGTTTTCAGCGCTGGTATGAATGCGCTGGTCGGGGGGATCATTGTCGCCGGCATCGGCGATCGCCACCGATCCGTTATCAAGGGCGTAGCCGACCGCGGTCTGGTTGGTGTTGAACAGCATGGCCTCAATCTCCGAGCCGGTGTTCCATTCCCGGGCGAGAAGATCAAAGAGGGTCGGGTTCACGGTGTCTTGCTCACTCATATGTTCATCTCCTGTTGGTGCCGGGGAGGGCGACATGGTTTCATCGCCTCACAGGGCCTCCAGTTTTCGATCGAGTTTTGCTACCTGCTGTTCGAGAACCAGGCGCTGTTCTTCGCAGTCGTTCATCCTGGATATAAGCTGGGCCTCAAGCGCCTTTGTTTCGGCGAGTTTTTCGCCTGCTGCGGGTTGGTCGTCGCTGTCGGCATGGCGTTGTATGTCGAGTTGTGTGCCGGAGAGTTGCTGGGTGGTCTTCAATTGCGCGGCATTCAATTGGGAGATTTTGCCGACCAGGACCATTCGCTGTTCGAAAATTTCCCTGATCTTTTCAGCATTGTTAGCCATGAGCTGGCACCGATGGTCCGGTTTGAAGCTGGTCAGCGCTGGTATCCGATTGAGGATTGGGGCAGGGTCTCAAAAGTTTGGAAAAGGACTGCACCTCATGTTCGAGATATTCGGCAAATCGTTTTTTCAAGCCCTGAAAGACGGCGCGGAAGAGAAACTGGGGCCGGATCACCCATGCACTCATGCGGTTGCGAGGGTGGTTGAGACCGGGGCGCAATCCGACATAGAAAACGCGCAACGGCACTTGGCGGAACTCGATGATGACGTTGCGGCGAATTTGATGGAAGCAGCCCACAAGACAATGAGAGAAGACCCTGACGCGCTGCTCAATATGTGGGGAGGGGAGGCCGGTCCGGGGCGTGTCAACTGATCTTTGTTCTGTGTTTGTCACTGGCTGTTACCGCTCTTGGCGTCTTGCAGCGCACGCTCTTCGGCGACCGCTGCAAGAATGCTCTGCAGACCGCCGATGTTCGAGATGAAATGGTTTTCAGCGTTGGAAATGTGCGACGACAGTGAATCCCACAGATCGACCCGAAACAATTTCATCGGATCACCAGCAAGTTGTTCAAACTCGCGCATCGACAGTTGATGCTCCAGCGCCACCCCTGTGGTGACAAATTCGGTTAGTTCATATCCATGGGTTTCGATGAACGGTAACAGCAGTGGATGGTCGCCGAATGTGATGCCACGCTGAGCCAGTTCGTCGCGGATGAAATCCTGAAAATGTTGCTGCAAAAAATTTCTGCTCTCGCCAAGAATCCTGACTGAGAAAACGACGTCACGATCAGCATGCTGAATAATTTTTTGTGCAATGCCGGCTTTGTCTGGACGTAATGACCGTGGCCCGTTTTCAGATGTCATTTCGAAAAGTCCTGCGTGTTACCCGTCCAACCGGGCGTCAAAAATACGTAATAATTACAGTTACTTACACAACGTCTCGCGCAAGGAAAATCACTCCCTGCTTCATTCTGGAGAGTTGCAGCGCATGAGTTTTTGCCAACTCGCCGAGGTCAAATTAAAGGCGCTCTTTTGGCAAAGAGGCAATAGTAAAATTCTCGCCGGACAGATCAGATCATCTGTAGAGGGCCCGAATGCGGGGATCTCAGGTGCTGCCGGCCGGCCGAATTTTGGCGTCGGGCTCAGCGGCTGTGACAGGGCCTACCAGATGACTTTTCGAGTGCCCCTTTTTGAGGTCGCTAACAGCGCGATTTGACGTCTGTGGATGTATTGAAAACGGCATTCGGCGCTGGGCCGTACAGGGCCGGTGACCGAAAAAATCGGACACTTGTGTCGCTACAATCGTCCGATTATCGGACGGTCGAGTACGACTAATGGATAATAAATCCCCACCCTTCAGTGAATCCCAAACTGGCACACACCTTGCATGTTAACCATTAATCAAGAGGCCGGCGGTCAGCTGCACGGCCAAAAAGAACGAAGAGTGGGAGGAAGGGCGGATTTTGTTCGACCGCCGGAATATTGGAAACGGTTCTCTCTGATTCAGAGACCCAAACCAACTGTTTCGTAGTTCGGTCGTGCCATACAAAATTGCCCGTTTCAGATTCGCCGTCCCCCTGAATCTTTGCCCGAATTCCACGATCTGCAGCGATGCGGATCGACTGATGATGTTCACGTGCAGGCACGGATCAGGTCTGACGTAACTCTAAAGAGATGGAGAAATTCGGTTATGTCGAAAACGCTAACTCTTAATAAAATCACTTCGCAACGCGGAATTTCGGTCGGCGAGGCCGCGGCGAAAATCGCCGATCTTGGATGGAATCCGACTTACGTTCAGGAAGCGATGACCTATCCCACGGATTACAAGATCAAGAAGATCCCCAAGGATCCCATGAAACAGGTATTGCGGTCCTACTTCCCGATGGAAGAGGAAAAGGACAATCGGGTTTACGGCGCCCTCGATGCCGCCCTGCGCGGCGATATGTTCCGTAATGTGGAACCGCGCTGGATTGAATGGATGAAGCTGTTTTTGGCGATCATCCCGTTCCCTGAAATTTCTGCGGCCCGTTCCATGGCGATGGTTGCGCGTCTGACCCCGGGCGAAGAGTTGCGGACCGGTTTTACCATGCAGATGGTCGATGAATTCCGGCACTCGACAATCCAGATGAACCTGAAAAAATGGTACATGGAAAACTACATCGACCCGGCCGGCTTCGATATCACCGAAGAAGCATTTGGCAAGTGCTACGCCACGACCATCGGCCGCCAGTTCGGTGAAGGCTTCCTGACCGGCGATGCGATTACAGCCGCCAGTATTTATCTGACTATCGTTGCCGAGACAGCATTCACGAACACGTTGTTCGTTGCCATGCCTTCGGAAGCTGCGCGTAACGGCGATTATGCCTTGCCGACGGTTTTCCTTTCTGTGCAATCGGATGAAAGCCGTCACATCGGCAATGGCCATTCCATGTTGATGTCGATGTTGAAGGAGCCTGACAATTATCAGTTGCTGGAACGGGACATGAAATATGCCTTCTGGCAAAATCATGCGATCGTCGATGCGGCCATCGGTACCTTTATCGAATACGGCACTACCAACCGCGACAAGGACAAAGAGTCCTATGCGGAAATGTGGCACCGGTGGATTTTTGAAGACTACTACCGCACCTATATGCTGCCGCTGGAAAAATACGGCGTCAAAATCCACCACGACGACGTGCACGAAGCCTGGAAACGTATCACCGACAAAATGTACGTCCATACGGTCGCGCAGTTCTTTGCGGTCGGTTGGCCGGTGAACTTCTGGCGCATTGAAGCTCAGACGGAAAAAGACTTCGAATGGTTCGAGCACAAATATCCTGGCTGGTATGCCAAGTTTGGTGAATTCTGGAAGTGGTATGCAAAGCTCAGCCACCCGGGCCAGAAGGTCGTAACGTTCAATGAAGAGGTCGGATATGTTTATCCGCACCGTTGCTGGAGCTGCCTGGTTCCATGCCTCATTCGCGAGGACATGGTTGTCGATGAAATCGACGGTAAACTGCATACCTTTGCGCATGAAAACGACCGCTGGACAGCTGTTGAAGCCTTCGCCGATGAATATCAGGGACGTCCAACACCCGCCATGGGCCGCTTCAGCGGCAAGCGGGAATGGGAAACGCTGTATCATGGCGTGGACCTGGCCGATGCGATCGTCGACCTCAACTTCGTCCGGTCGGACGGCAAGACCCTGATCCCGCAACCGCACCTGCGGTTCGACGACAAAGACATGTGGACACTCGATGACGTGCGTGGCCACACACTGATGTCGCCGCTGACGATACTGCGGGAGATGTCTGCGGAAGACCGCGAGCAACATCTTGCAGACTACAGGGCAGGCTTTGAGATTAATCCCTGCAACTGATTTACCTCCGCAAACTGGGGGAGCCGGCGCCTGCCGGTTCCCCACCTAGTCTGCTGAACAAAAGACCAATCGAATAATCGGATTGTCAGGAAAAGGCGCTCAAATGAGTGAGACCTACACAGTTACGCTGGTGCCGGTCGATGTGGAATTCGAAGTAGAAGACGGCGAAACAATCTTGAATGCCGCGTTTCGCCAGGGCATCGCCCTGCCACATGGTTGCAAGGAAGGGCAGTGTTCTGCGTGCAAATCGATTCTGCTGGATGGCGAAATCGAAATGCAGAAGCACTCTACTTTTGCGCTCAGCGAAACCGAGCGTGATAACGATCACGTCCTGCTGTGCTGCGCCCTTGCTGACAGCGATGTCGAAATCGAGTTGCTTAATTACGACGAGGAACTCCTGTCCAAATCAATCGCGGTGAAGGAATTCGCCGGTGCGATTGTCGGTATCGAAAAACTCACCTCCGATATTCGGCAGGTCGATATCAGTTTGGACAGTCCACTCAAATTCTGGGCCGGTCAATATGTCGACATCACGGTCACCACCTCGCAGGGGGAGACGATTACGCGGTCGTTTTCCATGGCAAATACGCCGGACGAAACCGAAAAATACCGCTTCATCATCAAAAAATACCCGGAAGGAAAATTCTCCGGCGAACTCGATGACGGTGGAATCAAGATCGGAGCACAGGTCTCCGTCAAAGGACCCTACGGTGCCTGCTTCCGGCGCGAAGGAAGACAAGGACCAGTAATCCTGGTGGGGGCGGGTTCGGGAATGTCCCCGGTATGGGCGATCCTGAACGACCACCTGGCAAGTGACGAACAGCGCAACGTCTATTTTTTCTACGGTGCGCGCACCCGCGATGATCTGTTCTACCTCGAAGAGATAGAACAGCTTGCCGCCAATCCAAGCTTCACTTTCATACCGGTGCTGTCAGAAGCCGGGGATGACGCGGAGTGGATGGGTGAAAAGGGGTTCGTTCACGAAGCCGTGGACGCCCACCTGAAAAGGCTTGATCTGGATGGCGAAGGCGACGTGTACGCCTGCGGTCCGCCGCCCATGATCGATGCTCTTGTGCCGGTTCTGTTCATGAATGATTTCGATACCGACCGAACATTCTTTGACCGGTTCACACCGTCAAATGATGCCGAGTTGTCGATACCTTCGCTTAAGACCGCAAGTCACTAACAACACCGTCAAAACCTACGTAACCACTAATCAACTTGAAGGAGAGGAAAATGCCAGCAACATCCAGCTCAGTCGGATCAGGTGCCGCAGGTGCAGCCGTATTCGCCGATTCCGATAGCCGTAAGTACCGCTATTTCGAGCCCCGCGGGAAGCGTGCCTCCCATTACGAAGATGTGACCGTTGATGTGCAACCAGATCCGGAGCGCTATCTGATCCAGGACTGGATCATCTCGTTTCCAAACGGAGAAGGTGCCTATGTCAAGAACGCCACCCAGGCACTGAGTTCCAACTGGCACGCGTTTCGCGCGCCCGATCAGGAATGGGAGCGCACTCATTATCAACGCCAGTCCAAAATCGAAAGCCTGATCCAGGGCGTGATCGCCAATGCCCGCAAGTTCGGCGTTCACAAAAAATTCGACAAGGCGTGGAGCAAAATCCTGCAGACCCATCTGGGTGCATGGAAGCATGCGGAGTTTGGCCTCGGCACTTCGCTGATGCAGGCGCAGCGTTATGGCTACACGCAGATGATCAACAATGCGACGTTGACCAACTCCTCCTACAAACTACGCCTGTCACAAGACATCACCTTGTATCTGGCCGAAATCGGCCTCGATATCGAGGGTTGGAATGATGACCTGGGCAAATCAGCGTGGCTGGATGATCCGATCTGGCAGGGCACCCGGGAATTTATCGAGAGCATCATGGGGGCCGAGGATTATCTGGAACAGTATTTCGCCACCAATCTGGTTTTCGAACCCCTGATTGGTGAAATGTTCCGCTCCGGGTTCATGGTGCAGGTCGCAGCGGCCAATGGAGATTCCGTCACACCGCCGGTTATTTCCGCAGCAGAGGCCGATTACGAGCGCAACCTGGCCAACACAATTGACTTGTTCCATCTGCTGATCACCGATGACGAGCACGCTGTTCACAACAAGAAACTGTTTGCCGGCTGGGTCCAGAAGTACCAGGCGCTTGCTGAAAAGGCGGCGACCGGTCTGCAACCGATTTGGTCACAGCCTCACTCCAAGCCGGTTTCATTCTCGGACGCCCAGGAACAAGCCGCAGAGCGCTTCGCCAAGATCACCGGCGAACTTGGCCTCTAGGATCTGATCATACCAACAAGGAGCAATGTCATGTCGACAGTCGCACGAGATGCCACACGGCAAAATATTTTCAAGGACATGAGCCACATCGAGTTCAAGCAAACCATTTCGCATCAATGCGGAGTGACCATGAGTGACTCAGTCGAAGCCCGCGCCATCGCGGAATACAAGGATCAGGATCCCGACGTCACGGTCACCTATCAGCCAGCGCTTATCCGCATAGATGGCGAAGGTCAGCTGGTCTTTAAAATGAGCGAGATCTCGGAATTCCTCGGCAAGGAGATGACTGCGGAGACATTCGAGGTCAATTCATCAACCCATTACGGCCGCATGGTCCGGGTGGATGACGACACGGTTATCCTGTTTGGCGACATGGAAGCCATGCGCTCATACATCGAGTAATCCCAAACAGATCGGGCTGCGCAAATCGTTCTGGTTTCAGAACATTTGCCGGCTCGATGGCGCTGGCAGGCAGGCAAGAATACTGGTTAAGGAGCGAAACTCTCATGTACACCACCCCTGAAGGCAAAGAAGTTTTCATCGTTGATGGCCACACCCATTTTTGGGATGGCAGTCCTGAAAACCAAAAGAACATCCACGGCAAACAGTTCATCGAGTGCTTTTACGCCTATCACACAGCACTCAGCCCGCCGGAGCAGGTTTGGGAAAAATCACAGTTCGAAAAATACAGCGAGGACCAACTTTACAACGACTTGTTCGTCGACGGGCCGGATGATGTGGCCATCGTACAGTCGACCTACCTGACCGACTTTTACGAAAATGGTTTCAACACCATTGAGCGCAATGCCTCGGTTGCCAAGAAATATCCCGACCGTTTCATCGTGAACGGTGCCTTTGACCCGCGCGACGGCGAAAAGGCGCTGGAATATATTCACTATATGAAAGAGACCTTCGACATTCAGGGGGTCAAACTTTACACGGCTGAATGGAACGGGGCCTCAAAAGGCTGGGCCCTGAACGACCCGAACGCCTATAAGTGTTTTGAGCTCTGCGACAAGCTGGGCATCCGCAACATGCATGTGCATAAGGGTCCAACGATCATCCCGTTGAACAAGGATGCATTCGATGTCCATGATGTGGACTATGCAGCAACCGACTTCCAGAACCTGAACTGGATCATCGAACATTGCGGTCTGCCGCGCCTGGATGATTTCTGTTGGATTGCTGTTCAAGAAACCAATGTTTATGCCGGTCTGGCCGTAGCCCTGCCGTTCATTCATGGCCGCCCGCGCTATTTTGCCGAGATCATTGCCGAGCTGCTGTTCTGGGTGGGTGAAGACAACATCCTGTTTGGTTCGGATTATGCAATCTGGACACCGCGCTGGCTGGTTGAAAAGTTGTGGGCATTTGAACTGCCGGAAGACATCAAGCAGGAACGCGGTGTCGATCTGACCCCGGAGATCAAGGAAAAGATCCTTGGCCTCAACGCGGCAGCACTCTACGGCATCGATGTCGCGGACCGCAAAGCCAAGCTGGCATCGTCGCCGGTCATGGTCGCGGCAGAATAGACGTGACCCACAAACCGCAACCGCAGGCGACTGGTATCGACCTCAGCGACCCTCAGGTCCTTGAAGTGTGGCGTCAACTTGAAAAAGTCTGCGATCCTGAGCTCGACGAACCCATTACCGATATGGGTTTTGTCGAGCTTGTCGAAATTGACGGCGATCGACAGGTCGCCGTCAGCTTCCGCCTTCCGACATATTGGTGTTCGGCCAATTTCGCCTACCTGATGGCAAGCGATATTCGGCTGCAGGTGGAGAAACTCGATTGGGTCGCCCGGGCCCGTGTGCGCCTGGAAGACCACATGTTCGAAGAACAGGTGAATACAGGTGTCAATGAAGGACACTCTTTCCGAAAAATATTCGCGGACCTCGCACCGGATCAGGGTTTGGACGAGATACGCGAAAAATTCCGCAAGAAGGCGTTCCAGCGACGCCAGGAAGTGATCCTTCTGGATCTTCGGGCGAGGGGGGTCAGCGATCAGCAGATCGTCGCAATGACACTGCGCGCGTTCGAAGAGTTGCAGGTCGATGACCTTGTGAAGGCACGGCAGAAGACCCGTTACCAAGCGATCATCGCCGAACTTGGCCGTGTCACAGACTTGGATGGTCCGGCATTTTGCGATTACGACGGTAACCGACTGGATGGCAATGATTTGTCGGAATATCTGAGCCTGCTCAGGAGTGTCCGGATCAATATGGAGTTCAGCGGTGCGTTGTGCCGCGGCCTTCTCAGCACCCGCTACAAGGAACTTGATCTTACCCGGGAGGAGCCAACCCTGGTTGATTTCATTCTGGACCGCGTGCCATCGGCGCGTTCCGAAGAGAGCGTTATTGAAAGCTGATCTGGCCGGCCTGATTTGCCTGTACCGGGCAAGCGGCGGTGTCAAACACAAGAAACGATAAAAAAATGCCTACTGAACGGATCTAAGGGAGAGTGCCATGTCGAAAATGCTTCTGCACAATATTGATGCACGCCGCGCATTAGCGGCCGGCGTTGGCAAACTGGCTGCTGCCGTCGTGCCAACGCTTGGCCCGAAGGGCATGAACGCGATGATCGATCGGCCGATAGGCACGCCGATCATCTCCCGTGACGGCGTGAGCATCGCGTCCGAAATCGAACTTTTCGATCGGTTTGAGAATATGGGCGCCCAGGTTGTTCGTGAAGTCTCGATGCAAACCAACGAGGTTGCGGGAGATGGAACGACTACGGCAATCGTGCTGGCCAATGCGCTCATTCAAAAAGGCGTGGAAGCCCTTGAAGAGGGGGGGCGGCCGGTTGATCTGTGTCGCGGTATCGACCAGGCGGTAGCTTGTCTTGTTGAAAAACTGAAATCCTCGGCAAAGCCGGTTACGGGTCCCGAGGTGCTGGAGCGCGTCGCGGAAATTGCCGCCACGGATCCAAAGCTTGGTGCGTTGGTGGCTGAGGCGTTCAACACCATAGGGGCAGACGGAGTGATTACCACCGACTACGGCGTCACGACGGAAACTGTGTTGAGTATTGTCGAGGGCATGTCGTTCGAGCGGGGATATGTTTCCCATCACATGGTCACCGACGTCGAGCAGATGCTGGCGGTCCTCGACAATCCTTATGTTCTGATAACGGACCAGAAGATCAACACCCCCGACCAACTGGATGCGGTGAGGTCCATTGCGGATGCTGATAACCGGCCATTGCTGATTATAGCCGAAGAGATCCAGCCGGAAGTGGTGATGCTTTTGCTCGAGCAGGGTAGTGCTGGCAAATATGTTGTTGTGCATCCCCCAGAATATGGCCAGTGGCGCACTGCGATGCTGGATGACCTGGCGATATTGCTCGGTGGCCGGGTGTTGGCGCGGGATCTTGGCAAACAGATTGCCGACATTGCGCGCGAAGATCTTGGACAATGCGATCAGGTGCGTGTTTCCGCCAGCGAAACGGTGATCATCCGGGGCAAGGGCGATGCTGACGCGATTGTCGCCAGGCGCAAGCAGGTGCAACGCCAGTTTGAACTGGCACCGCCCAACATTGAGCAGGACAAATTGCGCGAACGGCTGGCAAAATTGTCCGGCGGCACTGCGATTATCTATGCCGGCGGCGTCACGCCAGTCGAGCAGAAACGAACCATACAGTTGATCGATGACGCCCTCAGCGCCGTGCGGGCGGCATCGGAAGAAGGTGTTGTGCCCGGCGGTGGTTCCGCATTGATCCATAGCGGCGCCGCACTCGATGAACTCCAGGCGGCTGCAGATGGCGATATCGCCTGCGGTATCCAGATTGTCCGGGACGCACTGTCTCAGCCGCTCATACGCATCGCCTTCAATGCCGGCCGTGACCCGGAGCGTATTGTTACCGAGGTCACCAACACCAATAGCGGACATGGCTATAACGCTGCCACCGGCGAATTCGTCAACATGTATGACGCCGGCATCGTTGATCCGGTCCGGGTGACCTACAGCGCGCTCTCCAATGCAGCCTCTGTTGCAACTCTGATCCTGACAACCGAGACCCTCATTGGCGACATCGGCGAAGACGAGGATCCAACCTCTGGACCAGCCCTTGGCGGTGGTTCTGAAAACCTCGGGCGGACTTGAGCAAACCATTCAAACGAACCTGCGTAACAAGTTAGGAACATCTCATGAAGGCAGCGCGGCTTTACGATTACGATCCGGAAATGAACGTTCAGCTTAAGCTTGAGGAGGTGAAATCACCGACCATCAACAGGCCCGACGAAGTTGTCGTCAAAGTGGGAGCCGCCGGTTTGTGCCGTACGGATCTGCATATTATTGAAGGTGTCTGGAAAGACATCATGGATGTTGAAGGTGCTTTGCTGCCCTACATTATGGGCCACGAAAATGCTGGCTGGGTGGAAGATGTCGGCAGCGGTGTAACGTCGGTTAAACCCGGTGACGCAGTGATTTGTCATCCGCACCGCTCATGCGGGATATGTCTGAACTGCCGGTATGGCGAAGACATGCATTGCACCGATTCACTGTTTCCAGGACTGGGTCTTGATGGCGGATTTGCCGATTACTTCATCACCAACGAACGGGCGCTGATCAAGCTGAACTCCAACATTACCCCGTTGGAGGTGGCACCCATGGCGGATGCCGGCATTACCGCTTACCGGGCTGCCAAGCGTGCTGCCGAACTGCTGCGTCCAGGCGCATATTGCGTGCTTCTGGGCATCGGTGGCCTGGGCCATATTGCCCTGCAATCTTTGCAGGCAATATCTGGCTGCCGTACCATCGCCGTCGACCGTGAACCGGCAGCTCAGGTTTTGGCAAAAGACCTTGGTGCTGACTATGTTTTGGACGGCGGACCAAATGTGGTTGCCGAGGTGATGGATATTACCGGTGGCGGAGCCCAGGTGGTCATCGACTTTGTCGGCGAGCTCGGCGTTGAAAACGTTTGTTGGCAAATGGTGCGGCAAGGCGGTCAGATGTTCGTTATTGGCTATGGCGGAAAGGTCGAAGTGCCGACGGTTCATCTGGTTGTGCAGGAAATCAACATCGGTGGCAGCTTGGTGGGCAATTTTACCGAACTGGTTGAGCTGATGGAGCTTAACGCGGATGGCAAGGTGAAGATGCACTACACCGAGTACAAGCTCGACGAAATCAACGCAGCAATCGATGATTTCAAAAACCGCCGGTTTGCCGGGCGCGGGGTATTGGTGCCATGATGGCCAAAACAGTACTGCGCGGTTCAGGTTTCGGAATCGCAGTGCTGAAATACGGGTTCTAAGGCGTTGGATTATTGGTTCGGGCAGGGAGAATGGTGAATGGCGTATATCATTTCCAAGAAAGACGGCCCCCGCCGTGAAGACGTGGCCGCGAAGCGTCTGATTGCGGAAAATCAATCGACCATCAAGGCATTGGCTGATCAGTTCTCAGGCGGTACCTATTCAGCAGGACGTCAACCGCCCAAACCACCGGAAGCCTCCGGGGCGGTCTTTCACTTTCTGGCGGGCCTCAAAACAGCTGAAGCCGAACGGCTGCCATATATTCGCATCAGTTTGAACGGTAGGGTCGTGGTGGTTGACGGCGATACCAGCAAGCAGCTGAGTTTTCTTGGTGTTATTCGCCAACGGCATGAGCATCAGGAATTTGTCCTGGCAACACGGCAAAACGAATTTTATCCGCCGATGAGCGATGAGTTGCACGAACAACTCAAAGAGTTTGACCATCAGATCATCAATGATGATTTTTCCGAAGAGGACCTGGCTGAGAAAATTGGAAATTGTTTGGGCCTGCTGTGAAGTCACCAAAAGTGTTTCGGCTCGACAGGCCAAGGATTACACTTAGTATTGATAAACAGGGGCCAATGCGCACGAGAAAGTGCGCCAAAGAGGATTAAAACACCAACGCTTATTGTATGAAGAGTGGTGACGGTATGATCAAAAAGCCAAATTCACCGAACAACTCTGCCTTGGACAAGGTGGATGGGACGGGTGGATTTGTCAGAGGTCCTAACAGGCTCAGCTACAATGAGAACCGGGTGATGACAGCCTGGGAGTCTTTTTTGACCGGCGGCGGGGAACAGGATTACGCACACGTCCGATCGTTGGTCAAAGATTCCTGGATCCGATGCAAGACTCACGGTGTCGACGCGCATGGGGTCGGCGCTACCCTGCGCAACGACGCCGACTATCTGCACCGCTTGCATGAAGAGAATTGTGATTTGATGATCGCAGCTGCCGACTCACTGGCAATGCTCAATCATCTCCTGGACAGCACGTCGGCGATGATCATTCTCACCGATCGTGATGGTGTCATTCTTGAGAGTTTTGGTGATTCACGAACCGTGGAGGCCGGCCGCGATATCCATCTTGAGGTGGGCGGCGGATGGAACGAGGATTCTGCGGGCACCAACGGTATTGGTACCGCCTTGCGTACCGGCAAACCGGTATTGATCCATGCTGCAGAACATTATTGTGAAGGGGTCAAGGCGTGGACGTGTGCCGCCGCGCCGATATTTGATCCGTTTGACGGCAATGTGGTTGGTGTTGTCGACCTATCAGGGCCGACCGAGATTTTCCAACGGCATAATATGACCGTGCCGGTTATCGCTGCCCACCAGATCGAACAAATCCTTCACCAAAGGGGAACAGGTGAACGGATGCAGCTGATGGAGGCCTGCCTCAATAGTGCGCCGACGCTCAGCAATGAAGACGGAATGGTGCTTCTCGACCGCAATGGCCGGGTTGTCTGCCACAGAAATGCTCCAAAGATTGACTTGGACGGAAAGGCTGACCGGTCAATGAGAACCGGCGACCGCTTGTTTTCTCCCAAAGCGGATATGACGGAAACGGAGATTGCTGCGTCATTGTCGGCAAAAATGAAACCGCAGGTGATCAAACCTATATTGGTCGAAGGTAAAGTACGCGGTACAGTACTGGTGTTTGAGCACAAACAACGTGTTCGCTCGACAATGGTTTCGACGACCCGCATTTCGACATCCGCACTACCGTCTGCCAATTTGAATCAAGCTGTGCCGCCACCGCTTATTCTTGGTGAGTCAAAGGGTATAAAGCGGGTGATCGACATGGTCGGCCGGGTATCCGCAGGTCGGGGATCGGTTCTGATCGAAGGTGAAACAGGTGTTGGCAAGGAACTGTTTGGACGTCTGTTTTTTTCGCATGCCGCCCGCAGGCAGGATACTCCTTTCGTAACGGTCAACTGTGGCGCCATAACCAAGGACCTGTTTGGCGGAGAATTGTTCGGCCATGTTCCCGGAGCGTTTACGGGCGCGCTGCGCGAAGGCAAGAAAGGTAAATTCGAACAGGCGCATGGTGGTGTTTTATGTCTCGATGAAATTGGCGAGATGCCGTTGGAAGTACAGCCTTTCCTGTTGAGGGCGCTTGAGGAGAAGGTTGTCTATCGGCTTGGCGACAGTAAACCGAGATTGGCTGACGTGCGTCTCGTGGCTTTGACAAACCGCGATTTACTGCAGGAAGTCGAAGCCGGATCATTCCGGAAAGATCTGTATTACCGCATCAGCGCCATCAGAATTCCGGTACCGGCACTCCGCGAGCGCGGCGAGGACATCGCCATGTTGCTGGATCACTTCAATCACGCCTTTGCCGAAGAGCTCAACAGCGTTCCGCTATTATTCACCGAACCGGCAATGGTGGCACTGTCTCGCTATGCTTGGCCCGGCAATGTGCGCGAGTTGCGCAATCTTGTTGAACGACTGCACCTGACTTTATCGGATGGCACAGTCGACGTGCCTGACCTGCTCTATTCGGGGATAGCTGTTGGAGAAACGGGCACTGAGGGGTTTGGAGCACAGACCAAGATCTCCGCTGATGAGGTCGTTGACCTTGCGGAAATTGAGTGCCTGACGATCAAGAAAGTGATTGAGGACAATAACGGAAACCTGACGCTTGCAGCCAAGCAGATGGGAATTGCACGCAGCACCTTGTACCGCAAGATCGACCTGTGCGGCATCAAGAGAGTACTGACGGCCGTGTCGGACTGACGTTTTCACGAAGCCGTACGAAAATGTGCCGTTCTACAGCAACCCGTGTCCTGTCGGACTCGGACAAGTTGCTGTAACATCTTGAATTCGATCAACTTACCCGCCAAAAATCGATTCTGATTTATGACGGGTTGATCTAATGACGGTAGGACGGGTCCTGGTTGTCGAGGATTGCCTTCATTTCCTCGAAGTGGGCCTGCTTCATGCCGTCGCCATAGGCTTCCCATTGGCTGGCGGTTTCTTCAGCCACGTCGTCGGACAGCACGTTGAGCGGCTGGCCGGTGGAATAGGCGAGCACCAGGGTCCGGCAGGCTTTTTCCAGATAGTACATGTCATCGAAGGCCTCAGCCACCGTGTTTGCAGCGATCAGCACGCCATGATTGCCCATCATCATGATCGATCGGTTGCCCAGCATGCTGGCGATACGTGCGCCTTCTGCCTGGTTGTCGGCAATTCCGCCGAACTCCGTGTCATAGGCGCAGCGCCGGTAAAATCGCGCGGTATTCTGGTCGATCGGCTTGATCTCGGGATCATTGAGGGAGGCAACCGCTGTTGCGTAGGGCATATGAGTGTGCAACAGGCAACGCGCATGGGGCAGGGCGGCATGGATCTGGCCGTGAATGCACCAGGCCGAGGGGTCTGGCGCATCGGGACGGTCCATGGTGGCGTCGTCATCGGTGTTCAGAAGAAGCAGGTCGCTCGCCTTGATGCGTGAAAAATGCACCCAGCGCGGGTTCATCAGGAACGATTTGGCATCCGGCGACACAGCGAGAGAGAAGTGGTTGGCGATGCCTTCATGCCAGTCATTCATGGCGGTCAAACGGAACGCCGCCGCAAGGTCGACCCGCAATTGCTGTTCGTCCTGCTGTGATCCCGAATTAACGTCACGCAGAGCTGGTTGGGTCATGATGTCGTCTCCTCGATGTTGCGATTAGCTATCGAACGAACGGCCAAGTACCGCTGCCTGATCGTCGAAAATGCCGTCGGTGCCGTCACGCCGGGGTAAGGGTATGCGAACCGGCACGTCGATCTGGCGGGGCATCCATGTGGGCGCGCCGGTCAGTATTCGACCGTTGAATTCGTCCAGGTCGTATTTGTCCACAATAGGCCAGGCATCGACCGCAGCATAGGAAAACAGCAGCAGCCGTCGCTCCCGTATGCCGCGGTTTTCGGTGGAGGCATGCAGAGCCCTGACATGGTGGAATGTGCACGAGCCGGCCTGACCGGTAAGAGCCACCGCCAGTTTAGGCGCTTCACCGAGAACCGTTGGATCACAAGCGCCGACAAACACGCCGTCGTGATGGTGATCATGAACCGGTCCCCTGTGCGAGCCGGGTATCACCATGAGTGGCCCGTTCTCCTCAAGGCAATCTTCCAGTAGTACGCCGACCGCCAGGAGATCGTCATTGGTGTGGGGGTAGAACGCCCAGTCCTGATGCCACTCAATGACCGCGCCACCGCCAACCGGTTTGATGTTGAGTTTGGAATGATCGAAACGCACTCCCGGCCCGATCAGATCTTCAAGAATGGCGACCAGCTTTGGATGCCGCATGGCGCGCGCATAGGCGTCATGTTGCCTGTCTGGATCCTTCACCCGGCGCACTTTGGGCGTATCAGCGGTGTGGTCCGGGGCAACATCAAACAATTCATTGCTGTGTGTCACGGCTCGAGAACGATGGACAAATTCATCGGTGACCTGATTGAGTTCGGCTAAGTCGCTTGCGTCGAAAACCTTCTCGACGACGAGGTAACCATTGGCGTGGTAGAATGTTTTTTGCTCTTCATTCAGCATGGAATTGCGTCCCGCGCGGTCGAACCAACCTTTGAGGTCTGATTATTCGCTTCGACTTGACGGCGGCAAGCGAAATTAATTCAGCCCGGCGGAGGCGGCGCGGGGTGTTCGGTGCGCAGTTCCTTTTTCGACAATTTGCCGACCATGGTCTTGGGTAATTCGTCGCGGAACTCGAAGTGATCCGGCATTTCAATGGGTGACAGTTTCTTTTTGAGAAAGGCCAGCACTTCCTCCTTGGTTGCGGTCGTGCCGGGTTTGAGCTTGATGAACGCCTTTGGAGCCTCACCGCGATACTCATCAGGCACACCGATCACCGTTACCTCCTCAACCGGGGGGAACTCGTAGATTGCGTCCTCGATGCGGCGGGGATAGACGTTGAAGCCGGAGCATATGATGATGTCCTTGATCCGGTCGACCAGATAGATAAAGCCGTCTTCATCGAAATGCCCGACATCACCAGTGCGCAGAAACTCGCCGAGCATCACATCCTCGGTTGCAGCTTTATTCTGCCAATAGCCTTTCATTACCTGCGGACCGGCAATGCACACTTCGCCATTTTCGCCGCGCGCCACTTCACGTGCGGGATCGTCCAAATCGCGGATCGAGATCACGGTGCCCGGCAAGGGCTGCCCGATGGAGTTTTCCTTGATCAGGCCGCCCAGAGGGTTAATCGTTGCCACCGGTGAGGTTTCACTCAGGCCGTAACCTTCTACAACATTGCATGACGCCAGTGCTTCAAAGCCGGTCTTGATTTCCATCGGCAGACCCGCACCTCCAGAGATGCAGTATTTCAAGGATGACAGGTCGCTTGAATTCACCTTGGGGTGGTTCATCAGAGCATTGAACAATGTTGGTACGCCGGGCAGAATTGTCGGCTGCTTGCGCTTTATCAACTGGATGGCGTCTTCCAATTCGAATTTCGCCATCAAGACCAATTCATAACCCCTCGACAATCCATTGTTCATGATGCCGGTCATGGCAAACACATGGAAGAACGGCAGCACCGCCATGGCCCTTTCCTTGCCGTCTTCGGCATCGGGGAACCACAGCGTCACCTGTTGCACGTTTGCCGTCAGGTTGGCATGGGTCAGCATGGCTCCCTTGGGGACGCCGGTGGTGCCGCCGGTATATTGCAGAACCGCAACGTCTTCTTTCGGATTGATGCTTGCTGGCGCGTAATCAGTGCCAGCGGAAACAAGCTTATCGAAAGGGATTAGCGCGCTGGCCACCGGCGAGGCAGAGGGCGCCGCCATCTCGCCGCGCTTGACGATTTTGAACAGAATACTTTTGACGAAAGGAAGAAGGTCCGCGAACGGGCAGATCACCGCCCGGGGGAGGGTTCCCTTTTCCAGCAGTTCGGCAACCTTGTCGAACAGGATGTTGAGATCAAGGCTGACCATTACAGTGGTGCCGCTATCGCTGACCTGATGTTCCAGCTCTTCGACCGTATATAACGGATTGAAATTCACAACCACACAACCGATCTTGAGCGCGGCGAAGTAGAATGCGATGAAGTAGGGGCAGTTGGGCAGCAGGAGACCGATCTTGTCGCCGGGCTTCAAGCCGTTGGCCTGCAGACCGGCGGCGATCTGATCGGCGAGTTCACCGATCTCGCCATAGGTGAGCGACTTGCCGAGAAAATAGGTGCATGGCAGTGCGCTGAACCGGGCGACGGCTTCATCAAACATGTCGGGAAGGGAACGCGGCTTGAGTGGTGCGTTCCAGTCGACATTGGACGGATAGCTCGACAGCCAGGGATAGTCGGTTTCTTGCTCCAGGCTCACACGATTCTCCCCTTGGCGCCCGTGCCACGATACGGGTGCGATTCTTGTATCACTGCGTGTATTTGAATTGTTTGAAATCCATTTGTCCACTCGATCATTGATCCCGTCAACCAACAGTTAATCATCACACGGTTGATTGGAGCGGTGAGTGAACAGGTTGGACCGACAAATGCCATATTTGACTGTACCCTTTGTCCAGGCCTACAAATAGACAGGTCTGGTTAGACGAAAGCGCGATCAATGATTTCATTCTGGCGTTTCAGTATTGTAAGGCCGGTTGTTTTACTCGCCATTTCCACAGCGTTGCCTGCACTTGTCGCGGTGTCCCCCCCGGCGTGGTCGCAGACCGCTGCGAATAATGCCTTCATTCAGCAACTCTACCATGCGCGTTCGGGCAACCTTAATGCCCAACTGTTCGTCGCCAAATCCTATGCCGATGGCGAGGTCGTCGAACGCAATATGAAACAGGCGGTGGGGTGGTATTTGCGAGCCGCCAAGAAAGGCAATCTTGAAGCACAGTTTCAGGCAGCCAAAATTTTTCACGCCGGCGGCGAAGGGGTTAAGCGTCAGCCGGGTGCTGCGGTGAAACTGTACAAGGCGGCCGCCCAGCGGGGCCATCCAAGTGCGCAGAACTGGCTTGGTTATGCCTATCAGCACGGCCACGGGGTAGTAAAAGACTACAATATTGCAGCCGACTGGTATGAAAACGCCGCCAAGCAGGATCTCTCCGATGCCCAGAACAATCTGGGTTTGATGTATCTCGCCGGCAACGGCGTAGAGCAGGATCACAAAATCGCGGCCCAGTGGTTCCAAAAGGCTTCCGATCAGGGGCACGTCTTTGCCATGAACAATCTCGGCGGCATGTATGAAATCGGTTGGGGGGTCGACCGGGATGCGGAAAAGGCCAAAAAGCTCTACAGGTCGGCGGCACTGACGGGAAATCTCTCCGCGATCGAAAATCTCAAGCGGCTGGGTGCACCGGTACCACCGGAGGCTCAGAAGAAAGTCGATCAGGCGAATCAGCGGGTCCGGGCTAGTGTAACTGCGGGAACCGATCCCGAAGCCATTACGACCTCCGATGAGTTGCAGCGCGGCGATATTTTCACCGACCTACCATCGCTTGATGCCTCCGACCAGGAGTTTGACGATTGGCTCGCCAGACAAACAGAAACCGAAACCGCGGCGCCGACCGCACGGACGCGGTCTAACGATCCGTTCAGTGTTCTGCGCAAGAACTGGAATCAGGTCAACCGCCAGCGCACACGGCGTAAAAAACGTACGCCCGAGGGCAGCCTGAGATAAACGGGCCGACCGCCGGCGGTTAAGCTACCGTTAACCAGACTTTTCAACGGAACGTTTACCGCAACCCGGCCAAAATACCCTCTGCATGATGGTGGGAACGTCATGCGATGGACTGATCGTGCTCTCGTCCAGCGACCATATCCACATTCCCGGGGATGACGTGCTGATGATTGAATTGACCCGGCTCGATATTGGTTGCGACGGCAATCGGACGAACAACCGGAAACCTTATCTGGCATTTAGCGCAATGGCGGCAATGGTCATTGGCTTGCCCTTGCTGGTAAGCGGTTGCGCCGGTAACAAATCGGCTTTTTCCGGCAAGGGCAGCCCAATGTATGAGGGCTCCGGGCCCATCCCCAGGGGTGGCGGTATATACAAGGTTGGAAACCCCTACAAAATAGCCGGCCGTACCTATTATCCCAGAGAAGACCCGACTTACGACAAAACCGGGCTGGCATCCTGGTACGGACCGAAATTCCATAAACGGCAAACCGCGAACGGTGAATGGTACGATATGAATGCCTTGACGGCAGCGCATCCGACCCTGCCATTGCCGAGCTATGCGCGGGTCACCAATCTCCGGACCAATAAATCTCTCGTGGTGCGTATCAACGACCGGGGTCCTTATGCCCATGACCGGATAATTGATCTCTCCAGGCGTTCAGCACAGGTGCTGGGTTTTGAAAAAGCCGGTGTGATCAAGGTGAGAGTGCAGTATCTGGGAAAGGCGCCGCTTGAGTATGATGACACCGACCTGGTGGCGATCAATGAAAAATACCGGACGGGTGGCAGGCCTGATGTACTCACTGCCGAGGTGCCCAAGCCGTCGAAGCCGGCAGTCACTGCAGCAACGCCTGCGGTGCCTACAGACACAACCGATGGATCGCTCGTGTTGGGAAGTACGAATCAGCCAGCGCAGGTTTCGACCACAGGCCAGTATCAGTATTATGTGCAGGCGGCTTCTTTTTCCAATCAGGACAACGCCATGCGCCTACAGCAACGGTTGAGTGCGATCGGCAATGTTGCGGTCGACGAAACAAGGATCGGTTCGACGGTGTATTACCGCGTTCGTGTCGGGCCGATAGCCGACAGTACTGCTGCAAGCCAGGCGCTTGAGCAGGTAATGGCTGCCGGCCAGCCAGATGCCCATGTGGTGGCGAACTGACGATCTTTGCATCTGGCGAACGACCATCCACTTTCACGTTATCGACACTTTCTGGCTTTGCGTGTTGATTTTTCGCATAAGCTGAATAGGGTTGGTGACATTGGCACAAATCATGCTCACCAGGCTTTGACCCATCGACGTGGGGCGTGTGTCAATGGTCGTAATCACGTGAACTGGATATCGCCGAATGTCAATTTCGATAAAACGCCCTTTCAACGGTCATTTTCCCGTGCGGTGGATGTTCATACTGACCGTCATTGCAAGTGTCTCTCTGTGGGTGTCAAATACGGCGCATGCCGCCACAGCGACAATCGAGACGGCAGCCAAGCATGTCATTCTGATCGATGCAGAATCAGGGGCTGTGCTGTTTGAAAAAGCCGCAGACGAACTCACCCCTCCTGCCAGTATGAGTAAGATCATGACTATGGTCATGGTGTTTGAAGCCTTGCAGCGTGGCGAGTTGAATCTGGACAACGAGTTTCATATTTCCGAAGACGCCTGGCGGCGAGGTGGGGCGACATCGGGTGGATCGACCATGTATGCGGAATTGAATTCCTCAATCCGCCTTGAGGACCTGATCAAGGGCGTCGTGATTCAATCCGCTAATGATGCCTGCATCGCCATCGCCGAAGGCATGGCCGGCTCCGAACAGGCGTTTGCGGATTTGATGACAGAGCGTGCGCGCGAATTGGGTCTTGAACAATCAGTGTTCAAGAACTCGACCGGTCTTCCAGACCCGGAACACGAGGTTACCATGCGTGAACTGGCACAGATCGCCCGGCATCAGATCTATGCCCTGAAGGATTACTACCACTTTTACAGTCAGACTGAATTCACCTGGAACAACATTAAGCAACGCAACCGTAATCCACTGCTCTATCAAAACATCGGGGCGGATGGGCTCAAGACCGGGCATATCCAAGCGTCCGGATACGCGTTGGTGGCGTCCGCGGTCCGCAGCAACAAACGGCTTATTCTGGCAATGAGCGGTCTGACTTCGGCCAAACAGCGGTCAAAAGAAGCGCGAAAACTAATGGATTGGGGTTTCCGCCATTTCAAAACCTACACGCTGTTTAAATACAAAGAAGAAATCAGCAAGGCGCGGGTATGGGGTGGCACGAAAAACTGGGTTCCGCTGTCCGCCAAGCGTGAAGTGAGATTAATGTTGAGCCCTGTCGATCGGAAAAAGATCAGGGCTGAACTGGTCTATAAGGGGCCAGTGTCGGCGCCAATCAAAAAGGGCGACCCGATCGGCAAGATCCGTTTCGTTTCCGGCGAAGTAACGATAACTGAAATTCCGTTATTCGCCACAAAGGACGTTGACCAAAGCGGTGTAATCGATCGGGCAATCGATACCCTGACCTTTATGGCTCTTGGTGGTTGATGGCGCCGAAAAGGCGAACGCATTACGGTTCCAAAGATGAGCGCCGGTAAATTCATTACCTTCGAAGGCGGGGAGGGGGCCGGCAAGTCCACACATGTTGCCGGACTGAGTAGCCGTTTGCGCAATGGCGGCTGGACCGTCTTGGAAACCAGAGAACCTGGAGGAACGAATGAGGCAGAAGCCCTTCGCACACTCCTTGTGTCCGGTGATCCCGGACGCTGGTCGGCAGAAGCTGAAACTTTGTTGAATTACGCTGCGCGCGACAGTCACCTGAATGGCGTCATCAGGCCCGCTCTCAGAAAGGGCAGTTGGGTTGTATGCGACAGATATATGGATTCAACACGGGCGTATCAGGGCGTCGCCGGCGGTGTCGATGAGGAGATAATCTCCATACTGGAACGGACGATTGTCGGCGACACGCTGCCTGACCTGACATTCATACTCGATCTCGATCCACAAATGGGGCTTGCCCGAGCCGCCCGGCGGGAAAATGCAGAAGTTGCGGGTGAAGACAGGTTTGAGTCAAAGGGCCTTGCGTTCCACCGTGTTTTGCGTGAGGCGTTCCGGCAGATTGCCCAGGACAATGATAAGCGGTGTGTACTGATCGATGCGGCCAAGCCACTCGATGAAATAACCGAAATGATCTGGCAAACGGTTGTCACCCGGCTCTCACCCTGATATCGCCTCACCCCATGGATGAACTGCCAGAAAGCGATCGCCTTTTCGATTTTACCCACCCGCGCGAACAGGTGGATCTGATTGGTCACACCGCTGCGGAACAGCGGCTTTTGCAGGCTTACCTCAGCGGCAAGATCCATCATGGCTGGATATTTGGCGGGCCTAAAGGTATCGGTAAGGCAACGCTGGCCTATCGGCTGGCGCGTTTTATTCTCAAACACCGGGACCCCACAATTCTCGACCGCACGGAGCACGAAACGCTTTTTATCTCGCCGGACGATCCTGTGTTCAAACGTGTGGCAAGCCGCGGCCATTCAGACGTATTTGTCGCGTGCCGGCAATATGATCAAAAGTCGAAACGACTGCGCTCGGAAATCAGTGCTGAGTTGGTGCGCAAAACAACACAATTCTTTGCGCGCACGGCGGGCGAGGGCGGATGGCGCATTTGTATTGTCGATGCAGCCGACGACATGAACAGGACGGCTGCCAACGCGCTTCTCAAGATTCTTGAGGAACCACCGGAGCGCGCTCTGTTCATCCTCATTGCGCATGCTCCGCGGCGCCTGTTGCCGACCATCAGGTCGAGATGCATAGGCCTTACGCTCAATCCGCTCAGCCAACAGGATGCAACGCAAGTGGTCCAGGACCAGTTGCAGACCCGCAATATTCCGCCACCAGACAACCTTGCGGAGTTGGTCGACCTCTCGAGAGGCAGCCCGGGCCGGGCCCTGGCTTTGTTGCACGGCAAGGGATGGACCCATTTCTCCGACTTCAAAGGCTTGATGGCGGACATGCCGAAACTCGATCAGCAAGCCTGTGTGGCTTTCGCCGAGCGCCTTGCCGTCCGCGGTGGCGAAGATGAGTATGCCTTGTTCTTCGAACTCCTATCGGACTGGCTTGCAACAAACATACGGCGAAGCGCCACAGGGCAGGGTGGGACACAGCATTTCATGGCGCGCGAACGGCTCGGCCAATGGTCCGAGGCCTGGGAACAAATCACGCATTCCATTGGCCGGTCAAATGCCCTAAACCTCGATCGCAAACAAACGATTTTGCAAACCCTGTACACGCTCGAAGAAACCGCCGTGGCGGCAACGCGTTAGGATTGCCAGCCAAGCATTTGGAACCAGTATGTCCGACGACAAGCGCTTTTATATCACCACCGCGATTTCATACATCAACGGGCCGCCGCATATCGGGCACGCGTATGAAGCGCTCGCAACAGACGCCCTGGCACGGTTCAAAAGACTGGATGGCTTTGACGTATTGTTCCTGACCGGGACGGACGAGCATGGCATCAAGGTTCTGCAGGCGGCAAAGGCGGCCGGCAGGACCGTGCAGGAATTTGCCAGCGAGATCACTCCGCTGTTTGAAGAAATGGTCCGTAGTCTGAACTGTTCCAACGATGATTTCATTCGAACCAGTGAAGAGCGCCACAGGCGTTCCTGCGAAGAAATCTGGCGCCGGATGAAAGCCAATGGCGACATCTATCTTGGAACCTATTCCGGCTGGTACTCGGTACGCGATGAAGCCTATTACGATGAAAGCGAACTGAGTAAAGGAGAGGATGGTGAACTGCTCTCTCCTCAAGGGACACCGGTTGAGTGGGTCGATGAAGAGAGCTACTTCTTCAAGCTCTCCGAGTATCAGAACAAGCTGCTTGCGCATTATGAGGCAAACCCCGACTTCATCGGTCCCGATACCCGGCGTAACGAAGTGGCCAGCTTCGTCAAAGGCGGGTTGAACGATCTGTCGGTTTCGCGCACAACCTTTGACTGGGGAATTCCGGTTCCCGGGGACGAACGCCATATTATGTATGTCTGGGTGGATGCTCTGACCAACTACATAACCGCCACCGGATTTCCCGACGTCGAAAGTGCAAAGTACAAGAAGTTCTGGCCAGCCGATATCCATGTTATCGGCAAGGACATCGTACGGTTTCATGCCGTCTACTGGCCGGCATTTCTGATGTCCGCCGGCCTGCCTTTGCCGAAACGCGTTTATGCCCATGGTTTCCTGCTTAACAAGGGAACCAAAATGGCCAAGTCGGTTGGCAATGTGGTGTCTCCAGCGGAACTGAGCGAACGCTTTGGCCTCGATCAGGTGCGCTATTTCTTTATGCGGGAAGTGCCGTTCGGTCAGGATGGCAATTATGGCCAGGAAGCAATCGTAAACCGGGTGAATGCCGACCTTGCCAATGACTTCGGCAATCTGGCACAGCGCTCGTTGTCCATGATCGCCAAGAACTGCAACGGACAGGTGCCGCAGCCAGGCGCTTTTTCCGATGCGGACGAGGCGCTGCTTGGGGCCACGGACGGTTTGCTGGACAAAGTACGACCGGCGATGGATCAACAGGCGCTGCACATGGCGCTTGGAGCAATCTGGGACGTGGTTGGCGATGCGAACCGTTACTTTGCCGGTGAAGAACCCTGGGCGCTCAAGAAAACCGATCCGGAGCGTATGAACACAGTGTTGTATGTGACCGCGGAGTGCGTCCGGCAAATGGCAATACTTGCGCAGCCCTTCGTGCCGGGCTCGGCGGGTAAAATGCTTGATAGCCTGGCGGTAGCCGATGATGCACGAAATTTTGACCGTCTGGGAGATGTTGGACGACTGACGCCGGGCACCGAACTGCCAGCACCGGTTCCGGTGTTCCCGCGCGTTGAAATGGACACCGAATGATACAGGCAGGTGTCGTTGACAGTCATTGCCACCTGGACTTTCCGCAGTTCGAGCAGGATCTCGACGGGGTCGTGGCGCGTGCGCACGATGCCGGCGTGGACCTGATGGTGACGATTTCGACACGGGTCAATGAGTTTGCGCGTATTGCAGCAATTGCCGAGCGGTTCGAAAATGTCTACTGCACCGTTGGAACCCATCCCCATAATGCAGCAGAAGAGCCGGATGTCACAGCGGCCCAGTTAATCGCCATCGCGCAGCACCCCAAAGTCGTTGGAATAGGCGAGGCGGGGCTCGATTACTTTTACGACCACAGCCCCAGGGATCAGCAAGCGGCGAGCTTCCGGGTGCATATCGAAGCTGCGCGTGAAACCGGCCTTCCGTTAGTCATCCATAGTCGGGATGCGGAGGACGATACAGCGGATATTCTGGAAGACGAGATGGGGAAGGGGGCCTTTCAACCCTTGCTGCATTGTTTCAGCTCTGCGGCGGTTCTCGCTGAACGCGGCATCGCCATTGGGGCTTATGTGTCATTTTCCGGCATCCTTACGTTCAACAAGGCTGAAGAACTTCGGGAGACGGCAAGAGCTGTTCCACTCGACCGCTTGCTGGTCGAAACAGACGCACCATATCTGGCTCCAGCGCCGAACCGCGGCCGGCAGAATGAGCCGGCCTATGTAGTCCACACATTACGCAAGCTTGCCGAGGTCCGCACTATGAGTGAAACAGACATGGCAAAGCAGACCTCAGATAATTTTTTCAGATTGTTTGCCAAGGTGCCGAGGCCGGCAGACTTCGGATCCAGGTAGGCACTAACGCCGTGTCTCTCAAGTTAACAATCCTGGGCTGCGGCTCATCAGGCGGTGTACCGCGCATCGGCGGCGATTGGGGGCTGTGTGACCCGCACAATCCGAAAAACCGGCGGCGGCGGTGCTCATTGCTGGCGCAGCGACGCGGGCAGGGCGGTGTTACAAATGTCCTGGTCGATACCTCTCCGGATATGCGGGAACAACTCCTTGGCACAGATGTTTCCTGGCTTGATGGAGTTTTGTATACCCATGAGCATGCAGACCATATTCACGGCATCGACGATTTACGTGTGGTTGCTATCAATGGACGCAAACGAATACGGGTCTGGGCCGATCACCGCACGAATGCCCATTTGAGGAATAGATTCAACTACTGTTTCGAACAACCGGCCGGCAGTGACTACCCACCAATTTGCGATGCTCATTTGATTACGCCGTATGAAACGGTCGAGGTCGACGGTCCAGGAGGCGAGATATCGGCAATCCCGTTTGAACAACTGCATGGGAATATACGTTCCCTCGGATTTCGTTTCGGCGCCTTGGCTTACTCAAGCGATCTCAATGACCTGCCGGAGGAGAGCCTGGACCTCCTCAAAGACCTCGATATCTGGATCGTGGATGCACTTAAGCAAACACCTCATCCATCTCATTTTTCATTAGCAGAAGCATTGGACTGGATCGAACGGATCAACCCGAAGCGCGCAATATTAACGAATATGCATGTGGACCTCGATTACGAAACCCTGCGCCAGACATTGCCCCCGTACATCGAACCAGCCTACGATGGCCTGACAGTCGAGATTGATAATTGATTCCGTTAACGGCGCTGATGAAACCAATAGTGCCATAGTGAGATGCATGTTGAGGCAGGCACCATGAACGACAAAGACAATGACAGTCCAGCAGCGACCATCGACATTTGTGCCGACGGTCCGTTAATCGTTAACACCGCGGCAGAGATCGATGGAACGAAAGTGGATGCAGGTGCAGCATTGTGCCGGTGTGGACAGTCCAGCAACAAACCATATTGTGACGGCAGCCATAACGCGGCTGGGTTTAAAGACGCCGGCGCCGTGGAGGCCAGACGCGAAACTGAATCTGCGCCGCCCAGTCATCTGACGGTCAAACTGGCAAAGAACGGCCCGATATTGTGTTCCGGTCCATTGACCGTGCGATCAGCGGATGGTTCTGCGACATATGCCGGCGCCAAGGCTGCATTGTGCCGCTGCGGGGCCTCGACCAACAAACCGTTTTGCGATGGTACGCATGGAAAGATTGAATTCCAGACCGGTTGAGTTAACGCCCATATTCCCTTGATTTCCGCGCGTTCGGGGCCAGTATTCCGGTTTCTGGCCTAATCAATATTTTCCATAATATATATTATGCGAATAGCCTATTAATACAATCAGCTCGTTCCTGCCAATATCCAATTGCCGCCCTCACACATGTTGGTGCTGTTGCGAGTGTCGACAATCATGCAAGTATGTAGGGATGCTCGATCCCGCAAAGATAAAGATGTTCCGCGAAAAGCTCCTAACTCTTAGGAGTGAACTCGTCGCGCTTTCAGAAGCAAGCCAGGACGGCCGCAAACCGGTTACATTGGACCAGCAGTCAGTCGGCCGGTTGTCGCGCATGGATGCGCTGCAAAGCCAGGCCATGCAGTTGGAAACAGAAAGACGTCGTCAGATATCGCTGTTGAGGATTGATACCGCCTTGGCGCGGATGGATGACGAAGAGTTTGGGTACTGTATTGCATGTGGGGATGAGATGGATCTACGGCGGCTTGAACATGACCCCAGTGTGACCACCTGTGTTCAATGTGCGCGGAAGGGACCGTAAAGCGCCCTTCCCCGGCATAGCTACGCGTTATCAAGAGCAGGTATTTTTCCGATGAATGACGGTGTTCCTTTCAGCGACCTTCAGTCCGTACAGACACTTCGAAAAATCATGCTGGCTCTGCGTACACCGGTAACCGGTTGTCCCTGGGACCTGGAGCAGGATTTCTCATCTATTGCGCCATTTACGATTGAAGAAGCCTATGAGGTGGCGGATGCCATCGAACGCAATGACATGGGTGATTTGTGCGACGAATTAGGAGACTTGTTATTGCAGGTGGTTTATCACGCTCAGATGGCTGAAGAGGTTGATAGTTTCAGCTTTGATGATGTGGTTCAGGCGATTTGCACAAAAATGATCAGAAGGCACCCTCACGTGTTTGGTGACAAAGAGGCCCGTACAGTCGGTGCGGTCAAGGGTTTTTGGGAAGATATCAAGGCTCAGGAGGATGCGGAAAAAAATGGCGGGTCGCAAACGGCAGAAAGCGCGCTGGACGGTGTGCCGCTGGTCCTGCCGGCTTTGATGCGTGCGGTAAAGGTACAACGGAAAGCTGCGCGTGTCGGTTTCGACTGGCCCAATCCCGCGCCGGTATTTGACAAAATCGTCGAGGAGGTCGATGAGCTAAACCGTGGGCTTGAGGATGGCGACCGTAAAAATGTTGAAGAGGAAATCGGTGACCTTTTGTTCGCGATCGCAAACCTTGGGCGTCATTTACGCATAGAACCGGAAGCCGCATTGCATGCAGCAAGTGCAAAATTCTCACGAAGGTTCAAAGCTGTTGAACGAAAATTGTTTGAACGGGGCAGTTCACCGGAAACGTCAGATCTGAATGAAATGGACCGCCTGTGGGATGAAGTTAAACAAGAAGAATAAGCTGAAGCGCTCTAGCCGTCCGGCACAACTGATATGTCTTTTTGCAGCAAAGTACCGATTTTCGGCTGCGCTACCCTGATGCGCAATCGGCTTGAACCGTCATCCTCGTCTGCACGATCGAGAACGTCGGCATTCTGGTAGATCCAGTGCAATTCAGCCCCTTGCTCCGGTGCTACGATAACGTCTATTTCACGCTCGCCCTGGGCAAGACGTTTGTCCAGAAGGGTCAACAGATCTTCGCAACCCTCCCCTGTCGTTGCCGATAACATGACCACGTCATGTTCGGAACGCTGGTTTTGGTGCTGGGCGGTTTCTCTGGCGAAATCATCCATCAAATCGATCTTGTTCCAAACTTCGATCACTTGCCTTCGTTGCAGTTCATCGATGCCGAGTTGTCCAAGTACGTCTTCAACATCTTCACTTTGAGCCACACTGTCGCCATGGGAAATGTCGCGCACATGGACGACGATATCCGCTTCCAGAACCTCTTCCAGGGTTGCCCGAAAAGCGGCAATAAGATTTGTCGGAAGGTCGGAAATGAAGCCCACCGTATCGGACAGAACAACCGGCCTGCCGTTCCGCAACGGAACTTGGCGCATTGTGGGATCGAGCGTGGCGAACAACAGATCTTCCGCCATCACGTCAGCGTCGCAGAGACGGTTGAACAAGGTTGATTTACCGGCATTGGTGTAGCCGACCAGAGCAATGATCGGATATGGAACTTTTCTCCGGCTGGCGCGGTGCAGTTCACGGGTTTTCTTGACGGTTTCGAGCTGCCGTTCAAGGCGATTTATACGATCTTGAATTTGCCGCCGATCGGCCTCAATCTGGGTTTCGCCCGGCCCGCCAACGAAACCCAGGCCACCACGCTGGCGTTCCAGGTGGGTCCATGAACGGACGAGCCTGCTTTTCTGGTATGTGAGGTGGGCGAGTTCAACCTGCAGCCTCCCCTCTTTGGTACGCGCCCTCGCGCCGAATATTTCCAGTATCAATCCGGTCCTGTCGAGCACCTTCGTGTTCCATGCACGTTCCAGATTGCGCTGTTGAACAGGACTGAGGGCGGCATCGACAATTACAAGTTCCGCCTGCGTGGCGGCGATGATACCGGTAAACTCTGAGACCTTTCCCGGACCCATAAGTGTCGCTGGGTGCATCTTTTGCAGGCTCAGGAGAAACGTTTCGACCACATCCAGGTTTATTGCGCATGCCAGACCAACCGCTTCCTGCAGTTTTGCCTCAGGCGTACGGGTAGATTGCACTGAGGGTTGCGTGCTGGCATCCCTGCCCCTGCGGGCAGATTTTGGTTCTGCATGGATAACCAAAGCGCGGGTGCGGTCAACCGGCCCAACCTGAAATGTTTTCGGCCCCTTCCTGCCGGCAACGGCATCTGAAGAGGTTCTGCTGGAAGTATGTTCCAAGTCGGCGGCTACTCCTTACTAACCGTGGTGCGCATAGCGAACTATTCGGAACCGGTGTCATCCTCTTCAAAAAGCTGTACCGGTTGACTGGGCATTACCGTGGATATCGCGTGTTTGTATACTAATTGTGACAAGCCGTCGCGCCGCAACAGAACGCAAAAGTTATCGAACCATGTGATTACCCCTTGAAGCTTCACACCATTAACAAGAAATATCGTTAGTGGTGTCTTCTGCTTCCTCACTTGATTGAGGAATGTGTCTTGTAGGTTTTGTGTTTTTTCCGCAGCCATAGTGGTCCCCGCTTATGCTGGACGGCGTACCACCGCACTAAAATTGCTTGCCGCATCAAATCCAGATTGGGCAGGTAGATTCTATATGTGCAGTATACGTGCTGGTAAAAGTAGCACAGGATACCCACACGTGACCACGGGATACGTCATGAATTACACGTTACCTGTTGGCCAACAGTGGACGGTTCGGCATTGCCGATATGCGTGACGAAAGAGCAATTGGCGCCGGTAATGGCGGGTTTGCTTAAGTTTTGCGCGCGGTACAGCAGTGTTAGAAGCTTTAATGCTCCATGCCGCATATAGTTGTCGGTTAGCGCCGGGTCACGATCATAAGTGCCAGACTCAAGAGTACGACAAACTCGATTCGCCCGAGAATCATTGCTCCCGCGAGCGCCAGCAATGGAAATGTTGATAAGTCTCCATAAAAACTCGCCGAGGTTTTCGCAACGTCAAGTGCGGTCATGTGGAGCGCGGGCCCGGTGTTTGTAAGGCTGGAAACAGCAGCAATCACCGCTTGTCCCACAGGCACGCCTTCGGCACCGAGCACGATGCTGACCACCGCCATGGCAACCAGAAAGGCAAAAAATATAGACCAGATCGTTTTCATGATCTGGATGTCGATCGGTTTGCCCGCGGAATTGGCCCGTGTGATGCCCCGGGGGTGTACCAGTCTTTTTAACTCACGATGGGCTTGGGTCACCATTGAGAACACCCTGAAAATCTTCAATCCGCCGGCGGTCGAAAAAGACGCACCGCCAATACTGCACAAGGCCAGGATGAGAGCGAACGGAACACCGGGTGATCCAGCCGGTCCATTGTCGAAGCCGGTTGTCGTTAGCAGGGAGACCCCGCGAAAGAAACCGGTTCGGATCGCCTGCCAACCCTGCTGGGTTTCTCCCGGCAGTCCCAAAAGAGTGGTCAGCACCGATCCCGCGATCAAAACCACAAACGCCAGGTACCATGTTTCCTGATTATCCGAATGAGTGCCCGCCACTCTCAGGAGCACCGCGCGGTGTGCCAGAAAGCTTGTGGCGCCGACCAGCATAAAAAACATGAGCACCAGCTCGCAAGCCACGGAACCATAAGCCGAGATGTTGCCTTCTGCGGGCATGAATCCGCCCGTTGAAATGGCAGCAAATGACAGACAAACTGCATCGAAGGTCGGTACGCCGGTCAACCACAACAGAATGAAGCACAGCAGTGTCAGCAAGACATAGGTGGGCAGGATATGGCGTGCGGTCGCCACGACGCTCTTGGCAAGGTCTTCGCGTTCATAGCCGGGTATCGTAATGTTCATGGGGGTGGAGAGGATGCCAAACGGCGCCAGCACGAGCACCGCTGTCAGCAATGTCGCGGCACCACCAAACCATTGCAACTCGGCGCGCCACAATATCACTGTGGCGGGAACCACGGACAGATCATCCAAAACCGTTGCGCCGGTCGTCGTCAATCCTGACACAGCTTCGAACACTGCCTGGTCGATTGTCCTGAACCCACCAAGCGCGAACAGCGGAAGCGCTGCTATGATGGGCAGAATGATCCATACCAAAAACAGCAGCACTGATGTGTGGTAACGGTTCAAGCGCTCGGACCGCCCGCGGAACCCGATGATCAAGGCACCCGATATAAAGCCACAGACACATGTGTTGACCAACATGATGCCGGCCTGTGGCCATTCACCCAGACCAACCGCTGCAATGCAGGCAAAAAACATCGCGGCCGTCAGGCACCCAATGGCCCAACCCAGGAGATAATAGATGTTCGTGTTCAACACGGATCCGCGGCCTTATTCCCCGGGACGGCAATGGAAGTCCGTTTCATTTTTCTAGAAATATTCCAGGCTGACCCGGAACATATGTTCGACTTCGCGAACCTGGTCCGCCAGAGCGAAAATAACAATCCGGTCATGGGGGCGAATCTCGGTATCTCCATTGGGAATGATGACCGTGTCGCCGCGCACAATGGCGCCGATGCGAATACCATCAGGCAAGCCTGCTTCGCGCAGGGGTTTGCCGACCAGTGTGGCGGTTTCAAGGGCCTCTGCTTCAAGCACTTCGGCAAAGCCGTTCTGGATCGAGTGCACACCGCGAATACGTCCACGCCGCACGTGCTGAAGGATTGCCGAAATGGTCGTGGCGCGGGGGCTGATATAAGCATCGATGCCAAGTGATTTGAGCATCGGCGTATAGTCGGAGTTGCTGACCAAAGAGAGCACCCTGCCCGCCCCCTCCTGTTTCGCCATGAGGCTTGCCAGTATATTGACCTTGTCGTTGTTGGTCAGGGCCACGAAAGCCTCGGTGTCTTCGGCACCCGCCTCGCGCAGGAGATCCACCTCAAGGGCATTGCCGTTCAAGACCACCGCCTTGCGCAACTGATCTGCGATGTGGACGGCGCGGTCCCTCGACCCTTCGATCACCTTGACCTGGGTGCGCGTCTGCTGTTCCAGTTTCTGGGCAACGTAAAACCCGACATTGCCGCCGCCGGCGATGACAATGCGCCGGGCTTCTTTTTCCTCATGGCCAAAGATGCCGAGTGTGCGCTCGGCCTGCGACCGTTCGGCAATGAGATAGGCATCGTCACCGACCAGCATCTGGTCAGAACTGTGCGGAACGAACAGCTTGCCGTCGCGCATAACGCCGACCACGACGGCATTCAAATCGGGAAACAGCTCGGTCAGCTGCTCCAGGGGTGTGTTGACGACGGGGCAGTCTTCCTCGCAGGTGATGCCCATAACGATGACTTTGTCGTTGACGAAATTGATCGCCTCGAAGGCGCCCGGCAGGGCGAGCCGGCGCAACACCATTTCACCAACCGCCATTTCCGGCGAGATGATCACATCGATCGGCAGGTGGTCCCGCGAGAACATGTTCCGCCACACCGGGTCGAGGTAACTCTGCGCCCGCACCCGGGCTATTTTTGTTGGGATGTTGAACAGAGAGTGAGCCACCTGACAGGCCATCATATTGACTTCGTCTGTGAAGGTGACCGCGATGATCATTTCCGCATCTTCGGCGCCGGCGCGTTGCAGGATGTTGGGATAAGAACCATGGCCGACAATTCCCTGTACATCGAGGGAGTCGGTGATGGTCTGGATCAGTGCAGGTGAAGAATCGATGACGGTGACATCGTTCTGTTCGGCCGCAAGCCGCTCGGCAATACCGAAACCAACCTGCCCTGCGCCACAGATTATGACTTTCATGGTTCGACCGCTCCGGACACGGAAAGTGCCGCTCGTTCGTTCGCTAGAAATGAATACAAGAGAATATTCCCGGCGTTGTCAGGGGATCAAATTTGCGTTTCGACTTCTGGCCGGCCGGCCGAGTTCAAACCCAGGGACTTTAACTTTCTGTGCAGGGCGGATCGTTCCATGCCTACGAATTCGGCGGTTTTCGAAATATTACCTCCGAAACGGCTGACCTGGGCCATGAGATACTCCCGCTCGAACACTTCACGGGCATCTCTCAACGGCAGCGCCATCAATTGCTGGCTGCCTGCGCCATTGACCACGGCCGGTGCCGAATCACCCACTTCACTCGGCAGCATCTTAGCAGTGATTTCGCTGGACGGGTCACCACTTGCCAATATCAGCAGGCGTTCCACGTTGTTGCGCAATTGCCTGACGTTGCCTGGCCAGTCATGTGCCTGCAATGCGGCTATTGCATCGCTGCCTACCTTGCGGGCCGGCAAACCGGATACCGTTGAAAACTGTTCGATGAAATGTTCAACGAGTTCCGGAATATCTTCACGCCGTTCCGATAAAGTGGGAACCATGACCGGCACCACACCGAGCCGGTGCAACAATTCGTGCCTGAAGCGGCCTTCTGCGATCTCATGTTCCAGATTGCGGCTTGTCGAGGAAACGATGCGCACATCGACCATGACGCGCGTGCTGCCACCGACCCGCTGAAATGATTGATCGACCAGCACACGAAGAATTTTGCCCTGGGTCTCGAGCGGCATGTCGGAGACTTCATCGATAAACAAAGTGCCGCCGTGAGCCTCCTCAAGCGCACCGATGCGTGCCGGTCCGCCCTCCACACCCTCGGTTCCGAACAGTTCCTGTTCCATGCGTTCGGGCGCCATGGTGGCCGCATTCAATATGACGAAGGGGCTCTCTGTGCGTTTGGAACTGGAATGCAAGGTGCGTGCGACCATTTCCTTCCCCGACCCCAAAGGGCCGTGGATCAGTACCCGTGAATTCGTTGCCGCTACTTTGTCAATGGCCTGTCGCAGGAGCTTCATCGCAGAGGAACTTCCAACCAGTTGGGTTTCTGTTCCCACCCGTTCCCGAAGGTCCTCGACTTCGCGCTTCAACCGGTGCGCCTCGAGTGCGCGCATGATGACGAGGATCAACCGGTCGGCCTTAAACGGCTTCTCGATATAGTCATAAGCGCCCTGCTTGATCGCTGAAACCGCTGTTTCGATGTTGCCGTGGCCGGAAATGATCACCACCGGAAGATGCGGATGGGCTTGCTTTATTACGTCGAGAAGTTCAAGCCCGTCCAGGCGGCTGCCCTGCAACCAGATATCGAGCACCACCAAAGATGGGCGACGCTCCTCGATAGCTGCCAGGGCACTGTCGCTGTCATGCGCCAGCCGGGTGTCAAATCCCTCGTCTTCCAGAATTCCGGAAATCAATTCACGGATGTCCGTTTCATCATCGACGATCAAAAGATCCGAGGCCATTTTGTTCCTAACTCATCCTGTTTATCGCGATGCCGGACATGTGCCTCTTTCGTCCGTCACCATCAGTTGGTTTCTACACAACATCATCCGGCGCCAAGCGCACCAAAGGAAATTCCAGCCGAACCAGCGCCCCAGAGTGACCGTCGGCATCCTTTGGTGCATCGTGAAGACTAATTTTGCCGCCGTGCTCCTCCATGATCTTTTTCACAATCGCCAGCCCCAACCCGGTGCCCTTTTCCCGGGTAGTCATATATGGCTCCACCAGCCGCAACCTGTTTTCCTTTGGCAGACCGACCCCGCTGTCGGCCACGTCTATCCACAAGGCACCATTTTTGGCGTTTATCGAAACATCGATGTGGCCTTTGCTTTCGGGTTGTTCCTGCTGCCTGGCTTCGATGGCTTCGGTGGCGTTTTTGATCAAATTGGTAATTGCCTGTGTCACCAGCCGTCGATCTATATCGATGATCATGGGTTCTTGTGGTGGTTCGAAACTGAATACGATGTCTGAGCTGCTGACCCGTTGCAGGACCATGGCTTCCTTTACAATTTCGACCAAATTTTGTCGCTCCATAACCGCTTTGGGCATGCGTGCAAAAGTCGAAAACTCATCGACCATGCGGCCGATGTCGCCGACCTGGCGAATTATCGTGTCAGTACATTGTTCAAACACACTTGGATCGCTGGTGATTTCCTTACGATATTTTCGTTTGAGCCGTTCCGCTGAGAGTTGAATCGGGGTCAACGGGTTCTTGATTTCATGGGCGATGCGGCGGGCAATATCGGCCCAGGCGGAATTGCGCTGCGCGGTAACGAGTTCACTCATATCGTCAAATGTCAAAACGTAACCATGTTCGGCTTCACTTGATTTTTCGGTGGTCACACGGACCAGGAAATTCCTTTCCTGGTCGCCCGATTTCAAGACGATATGCCCTTCTGCCGAACCGGATGCCTTTCCCTCCGCTTTTTTCAAAATGACGCCCATCTCTGGGACTGCGTCACCCAGCCGCTTGCCGAACAAGTCACGCTCCCGTTTGCTAAGCAGTTTCGGAGCGGCACGATTGACGAGGGTAATTTCACCGTGCTGATTGAGTCCGACGACACCGGCGGTGACACCGGATAGAACGGCTTCGGTGAAGCGCCGGCGCTCGTCGAGCATTTCATTTGCACTCACAAGTTCATCGCGCTGCGATCGAAGCTGACTGGTCATGTTGTTGAACGTGCGACCAAGTGTTGCCAAGTCGCCTTCTTCCCGCCGAACCGGTACTTTCACGTCGAGCATACCCAAAGAAACCGACCTGGCGGCGTCGACCAATCTCACGATCGGTTGGACCATCCTGTCGGCCACCCAGAAACCAAACCAGATGGCAGCCAGAAGAAAAATCAGGGAAACCCCGACATACATCAACGCAAAAGTCAGCTGCACGCCATATTGCGAGGTTTCAAGCGCATCGTATTCGGCTTTGCTTTCTTCGGTTTTGCGTAGATGGTTGACCACAAGTTCGTCGATAAACCGGTGAACATAGAGATAGAGGCCATCAAATCCCGGTTGTTTTATCAGGGCGCGGACCAGATTATTATCCCCTGGATTCAGAATTGCCGCCTTGTTTCGATCAGCCTGCTCAAATGCCCATTCGGGGGGCAGAACGAACTTGATCTTGGCGTCTATCACAGCCTGAGTACTGATCTTTCCAGAACGGTCTATGAGAAACGAAGCATGCAGGCCGCGCAAGGCGGTTTGAGTGATGAAGAAACGGTCGAACACCGGCCGATCCCGGTCGAACGCGGATCTCGTCTGTACCAGATCGTTGGACATGTTGGATACATCGCCACGGATTACGTTGGCGTGTTCGCGGACATAGGCCTGGGCAACGACCACTGCTGTTTCGACGATCGATCTGGTGCGTGTGGAAAACCACGCATCAAGACCGCGGTCGAGTGTGACACTGGCAAACAGCGCGACAATGATCGCCGGTAACGCGGCAATGATGCTGAATAGGGATACGATACGCACTTGCAGCCGGGAACCGGCGATTTTGGACCGGCGCGCGCGCATCAGTAAAATCACTTGCCAGCCGATCATGGCAAACATGGCCAGCACCAGCACGGCATTGACGATCAGCAGGCCGATTATGGTCGACCTGTTGGGACTAAACGGTGTCAGGCCGGTGAGAATTGTGAAGGTGGCAAGACCTACGCCGATTGCCAACGCGATAACCGAAACGCCGACCGATGCTGGAATCCTCTGACTTTGGAATCCGCGATGCTCGGTCACGTTCGGTGTTGCGATACTCTGTGTGGTGTCTACGGTCGCGTTCATGCTCTGACTGGTGGAAAAAACCCACACGTGTGATCGGTCACCAACTTAACGCAACATCGACCGCGCTCAAATGCGTCCCCACGAATCGGTATCTTCGCAGCGGAAATGATGGCACCAGATCTCGATAATTTCGCGGCATATTGCAGGCAATGTTGCCGCAAATCAACACCAATGTTGCAAATATGAAACAATTTGACCGTGAGGTTAAGAGGGCACGTTGGTCTTGATCGACAGTCCTTTGATCAAGGTAATCTCATGATCCCTGATCTTTTTGCGTAGTGTATTCCGGTTGATTCCCAACAGTTCTGCAGCCCTGATCTGGTTGCCCGACGTGGCTGCCAGTGCGGCATTGATCAACGGCACCTCAACTTGTGCCAGAACCCGGTTGTACAAGCCAGGCGGTGGCAATTTGTCATTGAAGCCGTTGAAATAGCCGGCAAGATAGTTTTCCGTGTATTCGCTCAGATCGGCCGTTGACGGGTCGGAGCGCTCAAAGCGATCGCCTTCCAGGAGTTCCGTCTCGACGGTCGCAAGATTGATGACCTCATCGGAATACAGAGCCGCCAGCCGGCGCACCAGATTTTCCAGCTCCCTCACATTTCCGGGCCACTTATGCCGGCGCAGCAGGTCCATCGCGGCAGGTTCAAACAGTTTCACCGGCAGGCCGTCGCGTTCGGTTTCGGCGAGAAAATGACGAACCAGATCGACAATGTCCTCGGTGCGCTCGCGCAGGGGCGGCAAGCGAATTGGAACAACGTTCAATCGGTAATAGAGGTCTTCGCGAAACAGGCCCTGGTTGATATGCTGGCGTAAATCGCGGTGCGTGGCGGCAATGATCCGGACATTTGCGCGAACCGCCGTCACCCCGCCGACACGGGCGAACTCGCCTTCCTGTAATACCCGAAGCAGCCGGGTCTGTGCGTCCATCGGCATATCGCCGATTTCATCGAGGAACAAAGTACCCCCTTCTGCCTGTTCGAATTTTCCGGTGGACCGCGATGATGCGCCGGTGAACGCGCCTTTCTCATGACCGAACAATTCTGATTCTATGAGTTCGCGGGGAATGGCCGCCATGTTCAAGGCGACGAACGGACCGGAGCGCCGTTTGCCGTAATCGTGCAGGGCACGGGCGACCAGTTCCTTTCCGGTGCCGGATTCCCCGGTAATGATGACTGTCAGGTCGGTTTGCATCAATCGGGCCATGATCCGATAGACGTCCTGCATGGCGGCCGAACGGCCGATCAGCGGCAACCGTTCCTCTCCGCTGTCGGGCGCAATCGCACGGGCCCGAGGTGCCGATTGATCGAGTGCGCGGGCAACGACCGCTGTTAACTCGTTCAGGTCAAATGGCTTGGGCAGATACTCGTAAGCGCCTCGCTCTGCCGCAGTGATTGCCGTCATGATGGTGTTTTGCGCGCTCATGACGATGATGGGCAGGTCCGGGCGCAGTTTCTTGACCCGGGGCAACAGGTCGAATGCATTCTCGTCGGGCATCACCACATCGGTGATCACCAGGTCACCCGACCCCTCAGCGATCCAGTGCCATAGGGTGGCGGCGTTGCCGGTCGATCGAACGGTGTAGTCGAGCCGGGTCAGTGCCTGGCCGAGCACGGTGCGAATTGCCGCGTCGTCATCGGCAATGAGGATTGTTTGCTCCTTCATGCCGTTGTCTCCTGCGCATCCCGGCGATCCCTGTCGATATCCACCGGCGTGGCCTTGTGGGTTTGATGCATCGGCAACAGAATTCGAAATACCGTCCAGCGCCCTTCCCGTTCGCATTCGATGACCCCGCCATGATCGCGAACCACTTTAGCCACCAGTGCTAAACCAAGCCCCTTGCCGGTGACCTTGGTGGTTATGAACGGATCGAACAGATGTTGTTTCAACTCCTCCGGCACTCCAGGTCCGTTGTCTTTGATACAGCACTCGAGAGGCAAAGAGACACGCTCGCCGGTGCCTGGAACCGTCAGGCGGATGCCGGGACGGAATGCAGTCGACATCGCGATTTCTCCGTCACCGCTGTCCAGGGCGATCGCTTCGGCGGCATTCTTGACCAGGTTCAGGAACAACTGCACGAGAAGGTTTCGGTCGCCGGGAACGGATGGCAGCGAGGGATCATAATTCTGCGAAAACTTAATCGTTTTGGCGAACCCGTTACGGGCGATCGATGTCACGTGATCCAGCACAACATGGATGTTGATCGGCTGTACGGAAAGTGGCCGCTGATCGGAAAAAACTTCCATCTGGTCGACCAAGGCGCAGATACGGTCCGACTCGTCGCAGATCAGGCGGGTCAGGGACTGGTCGGTTTCGCTGACTGCGGATTCCAACAATTGGGCAGCACCGCGAATGCCGGAAAGCGGATTTTTGATTTCATGGGCCAGCATCGACGCCATGCCCGATACCGATCGCGCGGCCCCGATATGCGTGAGCTGCCGGTCTATTTTCTGCGCCATGGTGCGCGGTTGAAAGACGATCAGTATGCCGCCTGGGAGTTCGGGCACAGGTGCTACCTGAAGATCGACCGTGCGCCGTCCACCGGTGCCAGGAGTACCCACTTCGACCGCGTATTCATTGATCGGCGCGTCGTGGTGGCGGGTTTGCTCGACGAGTGCCAGTAAGGGGCTGGAAAACGGTACCAGTTCATCGAGCGAGCCGCGGCGCAGCACCGATGCCCCAGTGCAGAAAAATGCTTCTGCCGCTACATTTGCGAAACGGACTTTGCCTGCATCGTCAATCATCACCACCGGATTGGGCAGTGCATTCAAGATAGCGTCCCTCAAAACCTCCGGCACGGTTTCATGATCGTTGAGAATAGATTGGGTCATCAGGCAGCGACCCGATCTTCGGCATAGCGATAGAATTCATCGATCCCCGTGCGAACACATGATGCGTCGTCCTGTCGGCAAAGCCGGTGGCGCCAGGACTTGATAGCCTCCTGGGTAAGATGCACTCCATGATCGCCCACCTGGGCTATGTACCAACCCAGATGTTTGCGTGCGCACCTCACACCAAGCTCGCTGCCGTAGTGAACGAGCATCTCGTCGTAATGTTCGTGAACCAGGTCTCGTTGCTCCATGAGACCGGGCATGCGCCCTGGCAGACCATTCAGGGCCGCTGAGAGAACGCCCGGCAACCAGGGTCTGCCATAGGCGCCGCGCCCGATCATGACACCGTCCGCTCCTGATTGCGCCAAGACCTCTTCGATATGGTTCAAGGTGCTTACGTCGCCATTGGCGATGACTGGAATGGTGACGGCCCGCTTGACCTTGGCGATAGCAGCCCAGTCGGCGACACCGCTGAAGAACTGACAGCGGGTACGACCATGAACCGTAACCATCCGCACCCCGGCGGCTTCGGCCCGGCGCGCCAGATCGGCCGCATTCAGTGAGTTGTCATCCCAGCCAAGACGCATCTTAAGGGTCACCGGTATCGACACGGCGCAGACGGTCGCTTCTATGAGTTCAAGGGCATGATCCAGATTTCGCATCAGGGCCGAACCGGACAGACTGCCGGTCACCTGCCTGGCTGGGCAGCCCATATTGATGTCGATGACGTCTGCGCCAAAACCCTGCGCAATGCGCGCGGCTTCCGCCATCCATCGCGCTTCACGGCCGGCGAGTTGTATGACGAACGGATGTGCGGACGATTTGCCTTTTGTCCGCCTGATCACATCTGTGCGTTTTTCCACCAGATCAGCGCTTGCGACCATTTCCGTGACAACCAGGCCGGCACCGAAACGTGCGGCGAGTTTGCGGTATGGCTGGTCAGAGACGCCCGACATCGGCGCCAGAAAGACACGATTTTTGATGTCCAGACCGGCAACACGGATGCCCATGTTTTATGCAACCTTCAATTTCGCTTAAAGAATGAGCAAATAGCCAGAAACTCCTCAGGTTTTCAAGTGCTATTGCCCCTTGCCCGGCTCATAAGCTTGCTGATAAAGCTCAAACGCCTGAATGCTTAGGGATTGAATGCCTGGATTATGGTCACCGCCGCTATCATTGTTGCTGCAGGACGGGGTACTCGTGCAGGCGGGAGTGTGCCCAAGCAATATGCCCAACTCGCCGGAAAACCGGTGCTTGCCCACACAGTTGCTGCCTTTACCAACCACCCCGGCGTTGACCAGGTGGTGGTGGTTATTCATCCCGATGACCGGGAGGCCTACGACCACGCCTGCGGCGGCGCAAACGCATTGCCGCCGGTCAATGGCGGCGAAACGCGTCAGCAGTCGGTGCTGGCCGGCTTGCAGGCCCTTGAAGTGCTCAATCCGGCCCAGGTGCTCATTCATGATGCGGCACGTCCTTTCGTAGACACTGAAACAGTAAATCATGTGCTCAGTGCTCTCAGCGATCATGATGGTGCGATACCCGCCCTGCCCGTCTCCGACACTCTTAAACAGGCCGATGGTGAAAAAATCACCGGAACCGTCGACCGCTCGACACTTTGGACGGCCCAGACGCCACAGGGCTTTCACTTCGATGCGATCCTTTCAGCACATTGCAAAATACGCGATGAGAACCGCACCGACCTGACCGATGACGCAGCAGTGGCGGAGTGTTGCGGGCTTGACGTGGTTGTCGTGCAGGGCAACACAAATAATCGCAAACTAACCACGGCTGACGACATCGAGGAGGCGCAGCGCAGAATGCAAATGGATCAGGCGGCAAAACTGCTCGATGTCCGGGTCGGACATGGCTATGACGTTCACGCATTCGAGCCTGGAGACCATGTCATCCTGTGCGGCATTAAAGTGGCCCATGACGCCGCCCTCAAAGGACATTCTGACGCCGATGTAGGGTTACATGCCCTGACCGATGCGATCTTCGGCGCCCTTGGTGATGGCGATATCGGGCAGCACTTTCCGCCAAGCGATCCGCAATGGCGCGGGGCCGCTTCGGATATCTTCCTGAAAGCTGCAGGAGATCGCGTTGATAAGCGTTCCGGGGTGATCGCCAATGTGGATGTAACCCTGGTGTGCGAGATGCCAAAAATTGGCCCTCATGTTTTGGAGATGCGCGCGCGGGTCGCTGACATTTTGACCATCGACCTGGACCGGGTCAGTGTGAAGGCCACGACCAGCGAACAGCTTGGTTTCACAGGGCGGCGCGAGGGGATTGCCGCCTATGCGACTGCAACCGTACGGTTGCCGATCTAACACGGGACACTGAAACCGCATGTTCTCAACCGATATTGTCGACCGCGCGACAGCGGTGCTCGCCAGATGCCGTGAACTGGGGGTTCATCTGGTAACTGCTGAATCCTGCACCGGCGGGCTGATTGCGGGTGCACTGACTGAAATTGCCGGTTCCTCTGATGTGGTGGACTGCGGCTTCGTTACTTATTCCAACGGCGCAAAGATAGATCTGCTCAAGGTGCCTGCCGATATGCTGGATCAGCACGGTGCGGTGAGCGAGCAGGTCGCACGCGCTATGGCCGAAGGTGCCATGGAGCGCGCACATGCGTCGGCCGCTATCGCGGTCACCGGAATTGCCGGCCCTGGCGGCGGCAGCGCGGACAAGCCGGTCGGGCTGGTGCATATCGCCTGTGCTCGCGCAGAACAGCATACGCTGCATCAAAGATGTTTGTTTCGGGATGTCGGCCGCGCCAGGGTGCGTGAGCTGACGGTGCTTGCAGCACTTGATCTGGTATTGCAGCACCTGCAACAACCAAGCCTTGCCTGATATGTTCGATGTTACCCGTAAATCGCTGCCGCGCGTTCCCGGAAGGCGGATGAGATTTTGTCAAACACCCGAACATAGACAGTGTTCATGAGCATCTGCATCGGCCAATTGCGCATTTGATACTCGATCGAGAATTGCGTCTCCGAACGCCCGTCGCCCAGATCCCTGAAAACCCATTTGTTTTCAAGATGTCGCACAGGACCGGTTTCGGATCTCGCCCGAATGGTCATCTGCGGCCGGTCGATATGGACAAGGCTTTCCAGTTCGTCGCTGATCCCGCTTTTTTTGTGGGCAACTTCAAGGGTTGCCAGAAGCTCCTCCACACCATTGTCCAGCGGCTTGCGGCTGGTGATCACCGAGCGTTCGCACAGGGGCATGAACTCACTATAAGTATCGACAGATGCAACAAGATCGAACATCTGTTGTGCCGTATAGGGCAATCGCTCAGTGGTCTGATATTTAGTCATGGGGAAACGGGTTCAGGGCCTTAGAGCATAATCTAATGGCCGAGCTTTGCCTGGCGTGCTGCGCGCAACCGTTGAAAGTCGTCACCGGCATGGTGTGACGAGCGGGTCAAAGGGCTTGAGGAAACAAGCAGGAAACCTTTTGAGTAGGCGATGGTTTCATAGGACTTGAATTCTTCAGGTGTAACGAACCTATCGATCTGATGGTGTTTGCGCGATGGCTGGAGATACTGCCCAATGGTCAGGAAATCGACCGAGGCTGCACGCATATCATCCATGACCTGCAACACTTCTTCGCGGCGCTCCCCAAGCCCTACCATCATGCCAGACTTGGTGAACAGTGAAGGATCGAGCTCCTTGGCCTGCTGCAACAATCGCAGTGAATGGAAATAGCGCGCGCCTGGACGCACACCCAGATAAAGGCCGGGCACGGTTTCAAGATTGTGATTGAACACGTCGGGCTTGGCGGCGACCACCAAATCGAGTGCGCCTTCCTTGCGCAGGAAATCGGGTGTCAGCACTTCTATGGTCGTTGTCGGTGTGCGTGCCCGGGTACGAGTAATCGTTGCTGCAAAATGTGCCGCCCCCCCGTCTGCCAGATCATCGCGGTCAACTGATGTGATGACCACGTGATTGAGCTTGAGCTGCTCGACGGCCCGGGCAACGTTTTCCGGTTCGTCGGGATCAAGCGCATCGGGCAATCCGGTGCGCACATTGCAAAATGCGCAGGCACGGGTGCAGGTGTCGCCCATGATCATGAAAGTGGCGTGGCGCTTAGACCAGCATTCGCCGATATTCGGACAGCCGGCCTCTTCGCACACGGTGACGAGCCCGTTATCGCGAACGATCTTCCGGGTCTCATTATAAACCGGAGACCCCGGCGCCTTGACCCGTATCCAGTCCGGCTTGCGCAGAACCGGTGTATCCGGGCGGTTTACCTTTTCAGGATGCCTGGGCCGTTGTTTTTGATTGCTGTCGAGAACCGTAACCATGTGCGTTTCAAAGGCCTATCTGCTTTTAATGATCCGAACCGCCCAGATCAGGACCACCGCGCCAATAGTTGCGATGACCAGTGAACCGATCAGACCGCCCGTGGCAATGCCCAATTGACCAGCCAGAAAGCCGCCGATCACGGAGCCGACAACACCGACGATCAGATTGGTGATCAGATCGCTCTTGGATTTCATGATTTGCGCTGCGACGAAACCGGCAACCAACCCAATAACGATCCAGTAAATAATGCTCATGTTGTCAGCCTCGGTTAGAAGTGGATTACACGGCCATAAGCGTCAAGCACGGACTCATGCATCATCTCAGATAAGGTCGGGTGTGGGAAGATGGTGTGCATCAGGTCTTCCTCCGTTGTCTCCAGTCCCATGGCCACCACAAATCCCTGTATGAGCTCGGTGACTTCGGCGCCGACCATATGCGCGCCCAGTAGCTGACCGGTCTTGGCATCGAACACGGTCTTGACCAGCCCGTCCGGTTCGCCGAGCGCAATCGCCTTGCCGTTGCCGGCAAACGGAAACTTGCCGACCTTGAGTTCATGGCCGGCAGCCTTAGCTGCTGCTTCGGTCAAGCCGACGCTTGCGACCTGGGGCTGACAATATGTACATCCGGGTATCTTCAAGGTTTCCAGGGGATGGGCATCGAGCCCGGCAATTTTTTCGATGCACACAACGCCTTCATGCTCTGCCTTATGGGCCAGCATCGGCGGGCCGGAGACATCGCCGATGGCGTATACGCCTGGTTCGTCGGTGCGGCCATAACCGTCAGAGACAATTACGCCCCGGTCGGTTTTGGCCTTTGTGGTTTCAAGGCCAATATCTTCGATATTGCCCTGTACACCGACCGCTGAAATGACCCTCTCCGCTGTTATTTCCTGCGCCTCACCCTTGGCGTTTTCGATTGTCGCAGTAACGGAATTCTTGTCTTTCTTGACCGCCGTTACCTTTGCGCCGGTGAGGATTTTCATGCCCTGTTTTTCCATCTGCTTGCGTGCCAGCTTGGAAATATCGACGTCTTCGACGGGCATGATCTGGTCGAGCACTTCGACGACGGTCACCTCCGCGCCCATAGTCAGATAGAACGAGGCAAACTCGATACCGATGGCGCCGGACCCGATCACCAGCAACGATTTGGGCATGATTTCAGGCACCAATGCTTCGAAATAGCTCCAGATCAATTTGCCGTCCGGCTCGATGCCCGGCAGCGCACGCGGACGTGCGCCGGTGGCGACGATGACATGTTTTGCCGTGTAGCTGCCAACCGCCTTGCCGTCCTTGGTGACATCCACCTTACCGGGTCCGTTAAGGCGCCCTCGCCCGTCGATCACCGTCACCTTGTTCTTTTTCAGGAGATGGCCGACGCCCTGGTTGAGCCGCCCGGACACCTGGCGGGAACGCTTGACCACGGCGGTAATGTCAAAACCGGCATTGTCAACCGAGAGGCCGTAGTCTTTGGCATTTTGCATATAGTGGTAGATCTCGGACGTCCTGAGCAGGGCCTTGGTCGGAATGCAGCCCCAGTTCAGACAGATTCCGCCGAGGTGCTTTTCCTCGATGATTGCGGTCTTCAGCCCCAACTGCGCTGCGCGAATAGCCGTGACGTAGCCACCCGGTCCTGCGCCGACGATGAGAATGTCGAATGTGTTATCGGCCATGAGGCTTTGCCCTTTGGTCAGAGGTCATTATTGCAGCAGTGATCGAACCACCGGCATCAGGCCGGTGCCGATCGCACGGGTGTTTTCAGCGTCCAGGTGACAGCCGTCGAGTTCGCTCACGGTTGCCACGGTCGATGCATCAAAGTTCCGGCAACCGCGCTCAGAAGCAATTCGTTCATAGGCGGCGGCGAGTTTGGCGGATTCCTCGATCGCTGCACCGAAATAGCCGTGATAGTCGGGCTCACTGGTGGCGACGCGCAGATGCGGCGGTGCGACGAGCAGAATTTCCGGGCGGCCCATACCCCGGGTATAGGGATGATGCAGGATGATTTCCACCAGTCGGTCGATACCCCACATGGCTTCGAATGCCCGACCGCCATGGCGGTGGTTGAGATCGTTGGTGCCAAGCATGATGATCACCAGATCCAACGGCGAGTGCGCCTCAAGCAGGCCCGGCAGGTGATCGGCGCCGTTCCGGTGTGGCGAGAAATGGTCTTCGTGGACCGTGGTGCGGCCATTGAGCCCGTTCTCGATGACCCGGACGCTGTTGCCCAGTCCCTGCTCAAGCACATTAGGCCAGCGGTCACTGAATTGATGGCGATCATCGCTTCCAGGTATTGCACCCCAGGTCAGAGAGTCGCCAAAAGCCAATACGGATTTCATCTCTCGCGGTCCAACACACTCACCAGAAAGTCATTTGCCCGCTAAACCAGCATCATGCCGGGCTCTTCTATAAAGCCCTTGAAGGCATCCAGCAGTTGCGCGCCCAGTGCACCGTCCACGGCACGATGATCACACGAGAGCGTCGCAGACATGACGGTACGCACCACGATATCGTTGCCGACCACCACGGGCTGCTTTTCGCCGGCACCGACCGCGATGATCGTTGCATGCGGCGGGTTGATCACAGCCGAGAAGTGACTGATGCCGAACATGCCCAGGTTAGAGACGGCGGTGGTGCCGCCCTGATATTCATGGGGTGCAAGACGGCGTTTGCGCGCGCGGCCGGCAAGGTCTTTCATCGAGGCAGAAATCTCTGCAAGACCCTTGGTTTCGGCAGCCCTTATGACCGGCGTAAACAAGCCGCCTTCAACGGCAACCGCGACACCGACGTCGGAGTGGACGTGTTTGAGCATGCCGCTGTCGGTCCAGGTGACATTGGCATCCGGCACTTTCTGAAGCGCCTGGGCCAGGGCCTTGATGATAAAATCATTGACCGAAAGTTTGTAGACCGGCTTGCCGTCCGCATCCTTCGGTGCCCGCTCGTTCAGGGTCGCCCTAAGGCCGAGCAGATTATCCAGATGACAGGTCACGGTCAGGTAGAAATGCGGGATGGTCTGTTTCGACAACTGCAGACGCTCGGCGATGATCTTGCGCATGCCGTCATGAGGCAGGACTTCGTAGGAGCCCGGCTCGAACATCGCGGCAATCTGTTCGTCCGACGGCGCCATGGCGACAGGAGGCCGAGCCCCCGCCGTATCGGCCGCACGCGGCACCCCGTCAACCAGCGCCTTTTCAATGTCGCGCTTGACCACGCGGCCGTGCGGGCCGCTGCCGGCTAGCAGGGATACATCAATATTGTTTTGCTGCGCCAGGCGCCGTGCCAGGGGACTTGCAAACACGCGTCCCCCCTGCCCGTTTGCTTTGGGTGCTGCTTGTTGTGTAGGTGCCGCTGCAGCAGGAGGTTGCGGAGCAACAGCCGGTGCGGATGCAACCGGGGCCGCCTCGGGCGCGCTCGATGCAGGTGCAGGGGGTGCTGATGCCGCTGTGTCAATGGCGGATGCGTCTTCCCCTTCTTCAAGCAAGACTGCGATCAGGGCATTGACCTTGACGTCTTCAGTACCTTCCGCGACGACGATCCTGCCCACGGTGCCCTCGTCGATGGACTCCACTTCCATGGTCGCCTTGTCGGTTTCGATTTCCGCGATGACATCGCCGGAGGTTACCGTATCGCCCTCCTTGACGTGCCATTTGGCAAGCGTCCCCGTCTCCATGGTGGGCGACAGGGCGGGCATCAGAATTTCTGTTGGCATTTTCTGCTCCCGTCACACGTAGAGAACGCGTTTTGCCGCATCGATAACATCCTGCGTGCTCGGCAAAGCCAGCTTCTCAAGATTGGCTGCATAGGGCATGGGTACGTTCTTGCCAGACACCCGTTGCACCGGGGCGTCCAGGTGATCGAAGGCCTGTTCCATGACGACGGCGGCGATTTCAGCGCCGATGCCGCATATGCTCCAGCCTTCTTCTATGGTCACCAGCCGGTTGGTTTTCTTGACCGAGGCGATAATCGAGGCGGTGTCCATGGGGCGCAGCGTCCTCAGATCGATCACCTCAGCGGAAATGCCGTCCGCTGCCAGTTGTTCGGCAGCAGCAAGTGCATAGGTCAGCCCATTTGAAAACGATACCAACGTTACATCGGAGCCTTCGCGCATGATTTTTGCCTTGCCCAGAGGCACCACCCAGTCATCCATTTGCGGAACGTCGAAGGCGTGGCCGTAGAGCATTTCGTTTTCCAGGCAGATCACCGGGTTGGGATCGCGGATTGCTGATTTGAGCAGGCCTTTGGCGTCAGCAGCGGTATAGGGTGCAATGACCTTGAGCCCGGGTACGGCACTGTACCAGGCGGAATAGTCCTGGCTGTGCTGGGCACCGACCCGCGATGCCGCACCATTGGGTCCGCGAAACACGATCGGACAGCCCATCTGACCGCCTGACATGTACAACGTCTTGGCGGCTGAGTTGATAATGTGATCCATCGCCTGCATGGCGAAGTTGAAAGTCATGAACTCCACGACCGGTTTCATGCCACCGAACGCCGCCCCCACACCAACGCCGGCAAATCCGTGCTCGGTGATTGGCGTGTCGATCACCCGCTTGGGGCCGAACTCATCGAGCAAACCCTGTGTAACTTTATAGGCGCCCTGATACTCGGCGACTTCCTCGCCCATGACAAAGACGGCGTCGTCACGGCGCATTTCTTCGGCCATGGCGTCACGCAACGCCTCGCGCACCGTGGTCGACACAAGTTCGGTGCCAGAAGGTATTTCCGTGTCCGGCGGTGTTGTGTCCGTCTGTGGCGGCGGTGCGGTGATGCTTGCGGGATCGGCTGCCACGGGAGCTGCCGCCGCTGCAGGCGTATCCGCCGCCGCCGCGGGGGCAGCAACTGCTGCTGCATCGATCGCTGAGGCATCCTCACCGTCCTCGAGAAGGACTGCGATCGGTTCGTTCACTTTGACGTTCTCGGTACCTTCATCAACCAGTATCTTGCCGACCTTGCCCTCATCGACCGCCTCGACTTCCATGGTTGCCTTATCGGTCTCAATCTCGGCGATGACATCGCCTGATGTCACCTGATCGCCTTCCTTGACCAGCCACTTTGCCAGTTTGCCTTCTTCCATGGTCGGTGACAGGGCGGGCATGAGTATCTGCGTTGGCATTGACCTCTCCCCTCCCTAGGCTTCGACCAGAATGTCGGTCCACAATTCCGATGCATCCGGTTCGGGATCTACCTGAGCAAATTCCGCCGCCTCGGCGACCACGGCGCGGGTTTGCTTGTCGACATCCTTCAAAGCGTCCTCGTCCATTTGACCGCTGGCCAGGAGACGCTGTCGCACCTGTTCTATGGGATCATGCTCCTGGCGCATCTTCTGCACTTCTTCCTTGGTGCGGTATTTTGCCGGATCCGACATGGAGTGACCACGATAACGGTAAGTCATCATCTCAAGGATCATCGGTCCTTTGCCGGCGCGGCAATGGGCAACCGCGCGATCGCCGGCCTCTTTGACCGCACGGACATCCATGCCATCGACCTGTTCTCCGGGAATGCCGTAGACTGAACCACGATTATAGAGTTCTTCGGATTTGGCCGAGGCCCGCTTTACCGACGTGCCCATGGCATAGCGGTTGTTCTCGATGATGTATATCACCGGAAGTGACCACAGCGAGGCCATGTTGAAACTCTCGTAAACCTGCCCCTGATTGGCTGCCCCATCGCCGAAGTAGGTCAGGCTGACCCGGTCCGTGCCGCGCAGCTGATTGGAAAACGCCAATCCGGTGCCAAGCGGCACCTGGGCTGCAACAATGCCATGTCCACCAAAGAAACTTTTTTCGCGGCTGAACATATGCATCGAACCGCCCTTGCCCTTGGAATAACCCCCTCGCCGGCCGGTCAGTTCCGCCATAACGCCTTTGGGGTCCATGCCGCAGGCAAGCATATGACCATGGTCCCGGTAAGAGGTTATGACCTGGTCACCCTCGTCGATCGCCATTTGCATGCCGACGACAACCGCTTCCTGGCCGATATAGAGATGACAAAAGCCGCCGATGACACCCATGCCGTAGAGTTGCCCGGCCTTTTCCTCGAAACGGCGGATCAGGAGCATCTGACCATATGCTTCGCGTTCTTGGTCGGCTGAAAATTCTATGTTTTTGGCGGAAGTTGACTTGGATTTGGCGGGCTTGTTTGTGCTGGATTTCTTTTCGGCGGCCACGAAACTTCCCCCATATTGATCACTCTTGCGGTCACAATAGCGGAATGCGAGAGCGAACACCAGTGCCGACATAGGTCAGAATTATGGGTCTAACCTATTGTTATTAAATAATATATCGTTTCTTAACTTGATTTGTAGCAAAGCAACGCTCGAATGTGGGAATTCTGCTACTGGCGGGTTTTCAGAATGATCAAATCATTCGGATGAGCGAAACCGAGCGAAGAACGCGCGCTCTCATCAAGCATGTCCGGATCTAGGGATTCCGGCAGCATCAAAGAAATACGGTGGTCCAGAGCGGTTTTGCGCGCCTCAAGCTTTGCCAGTTGTGCGCGAAGGACACTGGCCTCCAGATCGATTTCCCGCGAGGCGTTGAGGCCATGCTTGCCATAGACGCCGTGATAGACGAAGTAGCCAAGCAGCAGCATACAGGCGATGGTCAGGCAAAACTGCGGGGAAATGCGTGGCATTCGGTTTTTCTCTGCGGAGTATGCAGTTCCAAGGTTAAGTCCCTGGAGGTAAAGATTCTGCTTACCGCCTCCATCATTTCGCGTCGATGGTGTTATTTGAGCATGCGACGCCCCGCATACACCGCCTGCGGTCCGAGTTCCTCCTCGATGCGGATCAGTTGATTGTATTTCGCCAGACGCTCCGACCGCGCCAGGGAGCCGGTCTTGATCTGTCCGCAATTGGTCGCAACCGCGAGGTCAGCGATAGTGGCATCCTCGGTTTCGCCGGACCTGTGCGACATGACCGCAGTGTATCCAGCCTTATGGGCCATTTCGACCGCTTCAAGGGTTTCGGTCAGGGTGCCTATCTGGTTCACCTTGACCAATATGGAATTCGCCATGCCCTGCTTTATGCCACGGGTCAACCGTTCCGGGTTGGTGACAAACAGGTCGTCTCCCACCAGTTGCACCTTGTCGCCAAGCGTGCTGGTCAATACTGCCCAGCCGTCCCAATCGTCCTCGGCCATGCCGTCTTCGATGGATATGATCGGGTAGCGTGCGACCAGGTCACCAAGGTAAGCGACCATTGCGTCGGCATCGTGAGAGGCGCCTTCGCCTGCCATTTCATAACGGCCGTTCTTGTAGTACTCGGTCGCTGCACAATCGAGCGCCACATAGACCTCCTCGCCCGGGCGGTAACCTGCGGTTTCAATCGATTTCATGATGAAACCGAGCGCTTCATCGGTCGACGACAGGCCCGGTGCAAAGCCGCCTTCGTCTCCGACATTGGTATTGTGACCGGCCGCACTGAGAGCGGCCTTCAATGTATGAAATATTTCCGCACCGATACGAACCGCATCCGCCATGGATACCGCCGCCAGGGGCATGATCATGAATTCCTGAATGTCGATCGGATTGTCCGCATGGGCGCCACCGTTGACGATATTCATCATCGGCACCGGCAGCAGGTGGGCGCCAGGTCCGCCGACGTAGCGAAACAAGGCCAGACCTGATGTCTGGGCAGCTGCCTTGGCAATTGCCAGAGAGACGCCGAGAATGGCATTGGCTCCAAGACGGGACTTGTTGTCGGTGCCGTCGAGTTCAATCATCGTGCGATCGATCAGGATCTGGTCTTCCGCATCAAATCCACTCAGGGTCTCAGCTATCGCACCATTGACCGTGGCGACTGCCTTGGTCACACCCTTGCCAAGAAAGCGTTTCTTGTCACCGTCCCGCAACTCTACCGCCTCATGCGCGCCGGTCGACGCGCCGGAAGGGACGGCGGCCCGGCCAAATGCGCCGTCCTCGAGGAACACGTCCACCTCTACAGTGGGGTTGCCCCGGGAATCCATGATTTCCCGTGCTGAAATATCGATGATCGCCGTCATGTGTCCGCTGCCCGTATGAGATTGATTATGTGCACATCTAATAGCTCCGGTAAGGTTCAGTGGAAAGCTGCTTTGCGTCCCGGGCCCGTGCGGGCGACACTAAGCCGCTGCCCGGTTGGCGTTTATCCGTTCCGATGAAACGTGAAGTTCCGCCGTGTAAACCAGCCGAGCAGAATGGCGCGGACGCCGGCATAGGCGCAGGATGCGATCCCGGCGCCGACCAGCCCGATTTCCAGTAACAATATGTAGAGCAAGGCAAAGTAGATCATCGCCGAAGCAACCCGTACCAAAACGGTGAGGCGGACCCGGCCGATGGAGACCAGCAAGGGTTCCAGTGGAAATATGCAGTTGGTGATGACGCCGGCCAGTGCCAGGAAAATCATCACCCCATAGGCTGCATCGAAACCCGGCCCGAATATGGTCTGGACCATGTATTGGCCGAAAACCGCGAGCCCTATGAATACGGCGATCGAAACACCTCCGACGATCAACATCGAATGCCACATCATCCGTGACCTGGCATCGGTCGTGTCCCGCGCCGCATGACGTGCCAGTTCTGGATAGATGGCCGGGGCAAGGAATGCACGGTTGGGCTTGATCAAGAGCTCCGCCACATGGAGCGCGACCCGGTAAAAGCCTGCTGACGCTGGACCGAGCAACCATCCCACTGCGAGCAATCCCGCATGCTTGTCAACCACCGCGAGGGTTGCGTTGGCACTGGTGCCAAGGGCAAAACGCCAGACCCCGCCATCTGTCGTAAGCGGAGTTCCAAGGCTGCCATCGAGGCCATCCAAAAGATTGCGGCGGGACAACTCGCGCCAGGCAAAATAATGCAATGTGCTCCGGGCAATGACCGTCCCTGTAAGCCACAGCCACAAGAAAGATTCCAAATCACCCCCGAGCGCAAACAAGACAAGTGTGCCGCTCAACCGGATAACCGGGGCAATCGTCGTCTGCCAGGAGATCAGGTCGAAGCGATCAAGCAGGCGAAGAACGCCGTTGGCGCCTCCGGTACTGATGAGAAACACCACGCCTACAGAGAAAATCCGTGCAGCTTCCTGATGTTCGCTGGGCAGATTAAAAAGTTCGAACGCCGCCGACAGGCCTAAGAGAACGATTGCGAGCCCCGCGACTGCGCCGGCAATATCCAGTAGCAGTGCAAATTTGAGAACCTCATGAAAACGCAGCTTGTTGCCGGCCTCAAGCGGCTTGGTGCCGTAGTGCAGAACGACCTGCCATGAATCGAACCTGGCGATTTCGGATACGGAAACCACCAGACCGTTCAACACGACCAACACGCCAAACTCGGCAATCCCCAGCGTTCTTGCCGCCAAGGCCAGATAGGCTATGGACAGCACCCCTTGAGTGGTCTTTCCAAGCAACAGCACGCCCGCGCTTCGAAGCGGGGAAAACCAGTGCGAAATGGGCGGCTGCAGCACGACTTCCCGATCTGTAAATAATGGCTGGGGCCTTGACCTCGGCCAATGTTGGAGACCTTGGTACCATGAGCGTGGAAAAATTCCATCTGTTGGGACTGAAACCCGGCCAATCACGTAATTGCAGGGAGATGTGAAACGGTGTGACTTGCATTACCCCGGCCAGGCACCAAATCGATCACAAATCAAACATCAATTGCCGGCATTCTCACCAACAGAAGCGAACACTTCAGTGAATTTGCGGAACCATGCTGTGGGTAAGCCCGGCAGGAAAACAGTAAGAAGCCGTGATCATGAATTCCCTGCCTAGAGGCTGCATGGTATCGCAGGTTGGGCCGCTCGGCATATTATACGGTTAACTCGGTTTTTATGAAAAACGCGCGCCTGAGCCCAAAAAATGCAAGAATAATGGTTGGTATGGATGTGTAACTCGAATAGTGCCGGTAATGATTGAGTATTCTGCCCGGGTTCAGCCATCAGTTCACACCCCCGCTTCCAGCGACACTCAGCGGCTGGAAGCCGCGGGCGTGTTGATGCGTGCACTATATGCTTGAGGATTTTAACACCTGCACGGATCTGGTTTCGGTTGAAACCGAAGTCTGCATTGTCGGTGCAGGTGCGGCGGGCATCACACTTGCCCGCGAACTTGTTGCTGCGGGAATGGAGGTCTGCCTGTTGGAAAGCGGCGGGGTTGACCATGAGCAGGCGGTACAAGACCTCGCGCACGGCTCGTCGATTGGCTATCCGTATTATCCGCTGGTGAGTTCGAGGCTGCGTTTTTTTGGCGGCACGACGTCCATATGGGGCGGCCGCGTGGCACAACTGGACCGCATCGATTTCGAAAAGCGCTCCTGGGTACCTGATAGTGGCTGGCCATTCGACAAGGCGGCCCTTGCACCGTATTACGCACGCGCGCAAGAACATCTCGGTGTTGCCAGTATCTATGGCTCAGACAATATGGCAGTCCAACTCGGGCACACCGCACGGCCTCTGGATTCAACACTTTTGCGTACAGCATACTGGCAGTTTGACGAACAGTCCGAACGGTTCACGATCCGCCGATGCGCTGATTTGGTAAAGTCGCGCAAGGCTCGCATTCTGCTTCATGCTACGGTCGTCAACATACAGACTGACCATGCCGGTAGATCAATCGACCATATCGAGATTGCTAATCTGCGCGGCAGCCGTGCGTTCGTGAAAGCCAAAAACTTCGTATTGGCGGCAGGAGGACTCGAGAATCCGCGGCTGATGCTTGCCTCTAAGACCGTACAGGAGTGCGGACTTGGCAATGATCACGATCTGGTGGGCCGGTATTTCATGGAACACCCGCGCGCACGTGGCGCGCATGTAAGGCCGAAATCAATTGGTCAACTGATGGATATGTTCCCACGGCTCAGGCGTCATCACGGAAATCGTTATGCAGCTTTGCTGCGTGGCTCGGAAGTGCTCCAGGAGCAGGAAGGGATCCTGAACACATCGTTCAGTTTGTCGGTTCGCCAGGCGCCAGATGAAAACCTGGTTCTGTATAAGCGGGTCTACAAGGCTTTGAAGGAAAGGTTGCCGCCAAATCGTGCCGGGCGCGCGTTGTGGCGCTTGGTGCGCCATGCCTCGGTCCGAGGCCGCGAGCAGTTCTCCTCCCTGTCACGATGGAATTCGGTCACACGCCACACCGATGACCTGTATGTGGTGATCCGTGCCGAACAGGCGCCAAATCCTGCCAGCCGTGTCATTCTCACCAACGACAGGGATGAACTGGGTGTGCCGCGGATAGCCCTGGACTGGCGGTTCAGTGAAATAGACAAGCGCAGCGCTTCAGTCTTGATGTCGACATTCGATCAAGAACTACGAAGATGCGACCTCGGGCATCTGGAGCAGTCGAGCTGGCTGGACAAGGATGGACCGGTCTGGGAAACCGACACGCTCATCAGCAACCATCCAATTGGTGGATATCATCATATCGGCACCACCCGCATGGCACTGAGCCCGCGCAAGGGGGTGGTCGATGCCGACTGCCGGGTTCATGGCCTCGACAACCTTTATGTCGCGGGAAGCTCAGTGTTTCCGACCGGTGGATGGGCCAATCCAACCCTTACCATAATGGCGCTTGCACTGCGGCTGGCGGACGAACTGGCAAGGTCGGCACGGAAGCCATTTGCGGAAATTGTGACGACAGAACGCCGGTCCAAGACCCGGTCCCGAATGGTGCCTGGCAAGGTCGCTGCCCGAATTCGATCATTGGGCATCGATACATCACGGTCGTGATATCCCATAGGTGGCAAAATTCGGTTTACCAAAATGCTTGTATTCCCAGCTTCCAGCGTCTATCCCGCTCGCCCATGAGCACAGATCCAAGCGACCTTAAACAACTGGGTGAACATACCAGTTTGCCCGCCTCGCCGGAGCAAGCGGTTCTTGAACGCGTCGGCAATCCACATCCCGATACGGCCTATGTGACACGGTTCACCTGTCCGGAGTTCACATCCCTGTGCCCGGTCACCGGGCAACCGGATTTCGCCCATCTGGTGATCGACTATGTGCCTGACCAATGGTTGGTCGAGTCTAAATCACTCAAACTCTATCTGGGCTCATTCCGCAATCACGGCGCGTTCCATGAAGATTGCACGGTTGGGGTCGGCAGGCGGTTGTGCGACCTGCTTGCGCCGCACTGGCTGCGGATTGGCGGTTACTGGTACCCGCGCGGTGGCATGCCGATCGATGTGTTCTGGCAAACCGGTGCACCGCCGGCTGATATATGGTTGCCGGACACCGGTGTTCCCGCCTATCGCGGCCGCGGCTGAGGATTACTCCTGAACCGCACCAAGGTTGCGCGCCAGGACGAAGAGGCACTCAAGCGCTGTCTGTCCGGCCAGCAAAGCGGTCATGCCATTGGCATCGTGGGGCGGGCTCACGGTATTGATGTCCACTGCAACGATATTGATGTCCGACAGGGCCCGAACGAGTTCGAAACCCTCTCGGGCAGTGATGCCTCCCCAGGTCGGATTGCAGACAGCGGGCGCACATGAGGGATCATAGAAATCCATGTCCCAGCACAGATAGACTGGTCGGTTGCCGATAGTTGCTTTGACTTCGGCGATGACATCTGCGCTGCCGCGCCGCAGCAGGTCCGCATCTGGAATTATCCGATAGCCGAAGGATCTAGTGTGATCGAAGACCCTTGCGGTCGATACCGGCCCGCGCGGGCCGATATGGAAACTGCGTTCCGTGTCGAAAAGGCCCTGCATGGCAGCATAGGTGAATGTGGTGCCCGTGGTATGTGCACCCTGCTCGGGCGGTGGATACACGTCGGTATGGGCATCAAAGTGCAGCAGTACCAACCCGTCATGGTGTTTCGACAAGGCGCGGGCTTGCGGAAACGACACCGATCCGTCGCCGCCGAAACTGACAGGAACTGTACCGGCCGCGGCGATCTGAGCGACTGCCTGCTCGATATTTTCCCATGACTTCTCGCGTTCTCCCGGCCAGACGACAATATCGCCGCAATCGACCGGATTGAGGGTGTCGTAGAGGTCGAGGTCGGGTTCCATTGGGTCGTAAATATCCAGGATCTCGCTTTGCTCCCGGATCGCTGCCGGTCCAAGGCGCGAACCAACCCGAACCGGTGCCACGCCCATATCAAACGGCACCCCCACTATGGCAGCGCGGACATTTTCGAGCACAAGGCTGGCTGGAAATTCAAGAAAACTTTTGACCGGCGAAAACAACTTCGTGTCCAGCTCATGGGTTTCAGTCATAAAGCGCCCTCCCCTGCGCACTATTACAGGGCCAAGATCATACAGGTTGTTGAGCCATGGGCCAGAAGCCTGCCCTCGGCATCCAGCAGACGGCCCTCGGCTGTCGCCATCCTGCGTCCTGGATGTATTGACGTTCCGATGGCACGGACAATGCCGGTGTCGGCGGTCATCGCGCGGATATAGTTGACCTTGAGTTCAACGGTCGTAAAGCTGAAGCCGGCATCAAGCAGGCTTTCCACCGCACAGCCCATGCAACTGTCGAGTATCGATGCAGCATAGCCACCGTGCAGAATGCCTTTCGGGTTGTAGTGTTGTTCGCCCGGCGTGCCCTGGAACACCACACGGCCTGCCTCAACTTCAACAGGTCGAAAACCCAACAGTTTGCCGTATGGAGCCGTGCTTTTGCCCTCTATCAGGCCGCGTAACCGCTGCACGCCCGATTGACTGGCATCATCCATCAGGTTTGACTCTCGCGGAATTCAATAAGCGTACCGAACGCCTCGGCTGACGAAACCCGAATGGCACCGGATGTGGTTTCAATAGCGACATTGTTGTCGGCGCAGATACGCGCAACGGTATCGAGATCCGCGACATCAATGACCATCGCGGCAAATCGTGGCCCCTGAGCAAGATCTGGCGCGGTTCCAGGTCCGTATGTGTGTTCATAAGCCTCCGGCGATATGACCGACACAGTGCCGCGGGCGGTTGTGGCCAGATATCCGTCTGCCGTCTCGGTGACCGCATCCGTGCCCTGGAGAGCCTGGAAGAAAGACACATATCGACCTGGCTCTGCAGCCACCAGAACCACTGAAGCCACTGCCTGGGCACCGTTATCATGGGTTTGATATGCCGGTTTCCAGAAATGCTGAGGTGCATGCTGCTGGCAGCAGAAATATACCGCACGCGGCATCTCGGGGTGGGTGGCAAAGGCCAGGGAAAACCCTACCGTGACCTCCTCCCCGCTGGGCAGTACCGCCTTGCGCGAAAAATCGAAAGGCGCGTAGGTGTCGAGCTGTTTTAGCTTGAATTCCGCCTGGTCGGCGCGGGCGTCCTGGCTTTCGAAAACCAGCATCGACATGCCCTCGCCCTCGGCCAGATATGTCTGGTTGTACTGGGCAAACGAGAACTGACCTTTCGGTGGCGGTTTAATCAGCGTGGCATCGGCAACGGTCAGCAGTTCAAGAAAATTGCCCTGCAGCTGGACCAGAGAATTGGCTGTGCCGAAAGGATGTTGCGCGCTTGGCGTGAGCTGGAAACCCATTGCGCCATAAAACGTGCGCGCTTCCTCCAGGTCGTCGACACACAAGACCAGATGATCGATACCCCGGTTCATAGGCGGGCTTTGTTCATTGCTTGCCTCTCAGTCACTGGATTGCGTCCGGGAGCTGCTACCTAAGGTCTGTTCCAACCGATCCATATCCTTGAAATGGATATCGCGTTGCGGGAACGGGATTTCGATGCCGTCCTCCTTGAGCGATTTGAAGATGGCATATCTGAGGTTGCTCAAGACGGTGATCATTTCATCGACATCGAAAATGTAGCATCTGAGTTCGAAATCCAGTGAACTTGCACCGAAATCCATGAAGTAGACATATGGTTCAGGTGCGCGCATCACCATGTTGTCCTGCGCTGCGACTTCCAAGAGTAAATCCCGCACACGCTCCGGGTCGGCATCATAGGACACGCCAACCGCAATGCGCAGCCGCCCCATCTTGTCGCTATGGGTCCAGTTTTTGACCGCACTTGTGATCAGGTTCGAGTTGGGAACGATGACGGTTGAACGGTCGAAAGTTTCGATCTGGGTGGCGCGCACATTGATCTTTCGCACGGTGCCCTCATCTGTACCGACGACGATCCAGTCGCCGACCCGGATCGGACGCTCGGCCAGCAAAATGAGCCCGGACACGAAATTGTTGACGATGCTCTGGAGACCGAAACCGATACCGACGGACAATGCACCGGCGACAATCGCCAGGTTGGTGAAGTCGAGGCCGGCATAGGTTGCCGCCAGAAGCGCTGCCAGAATGACACCAGAATAACTCGCCGCCGTCTTGATGGAATCCCGGATGCCGCGGTCAAAATTGGTCCGGCGCAGCAGTCTCTGATCCAGCCACTTAACGAGAAACCGGGACAGAATGAGGACAACGAAGAAAACCGCAATGGCGATGAGAATGGACGATGGTGAGATCGTTACATCGCCAACCTTGAAACCGAAAAACGCGCCGGTGAGCCAGCTTTTGAGATCGATCCAGGTGACCGTCCATTGCAAGACCAGCAAAGGTACGGCGATCAGCAGAAGAAGCACATCAGCCGATGTTGTCAGTACCAGGCTGAGCCTCTCAATGCCGCGTTCCTTCACCGAGAAGGTACGACGTACAAAATTGCCCAATACAAGGCCGCGTGCCAAACCGGATGTCAGGGCTTCATCGGCGAGCAGATGCAAAAGGTAAACCCCCAGGATCAGCAGACCGGTGATGATGAACTGTTCGCTGAGGAAAGACGCCAGCGCCACATAACCCAGGAACAAAGCCGCGAGGATTGCGACCGCGAGCAGCCATAGCACTCCGCGAATGCGCGCTGTCCATTGAAAGTATCCTGGCTCGGCTGCCACGACGGTTGCCGGTACCGGAGCGGCGTCCTCGGTCTCGCCAAGGACACCACGCCCGGCTTTCAACAGCATGGCAATCAGCAGGATTGTCACCAACGCGCTCAGGATGCCGCCCTGCATGACAGTGAACTCCACCGGCAGGAACAGGATGGAGCTGACTTTGGTCATGAAGACGTTGACTGCGAACACCGCTGCCAACAGCGTGAAGAGCCGGTGCAGACTGATCGCCAATTGGTCGTTCATGCTCGGCAGGCGCCATGGCGGCGCCGCTGGAGAAAGGACGCCACGGCTGGCTGACGACAGGAACACGAACCAGAGAAATGCGTACATGCCGATGGCGGCTATTCGACCGAACTGGGTGGTAAAAACGTCGGTGAAATGGTTCGCCAGAAAGATGAGAATTCCAAATGCGAGCGCCACTGCAAGACAATTGGTCAAAGGCAGATAGGCTGCGCGCCACAAGCGGAACAAGTCGGTTGGTTCCGGGTCGGTCAGGTCAGGTCCGATAAGCTTCTGAAAACGCAAGCGCAGTGGCCAAATAATCAGCCAGGTCACAAAAGCCAAACCGAGGCGAACCAGCCAACCCACAAGAGTGTGTGTCTCAGACGACGAAGTGAACCAGTTTTTTATGATGAACCGCAATCTCTCATAGAGCGCGGTCGAATGGGTTACGCCGTCGATCCAGAACCGTGGGTTGAACACGGACGGACCGGGTTCAAAAATCCGCCGGAGGAACTGTGTACGTTGCAGTTCGGCCGCCTTGCCGGACACCTGGCCCGCAACAAGCGCGGTAACATCGAGCTGCTTGATCACTGCCTGAAGATCGGTGAGCTTTGCTGCCACCCGGGTTCGTTCTTCGATAATAGCCGGGGGTTCCTCTCCGGCATCTTCGGCAGGTTTGAGTTGCTCTGCCTGTTTTTCCAGGGCCTGCAGTTCCGGTCTCAGCGATTCAATCGCCTGCAGCGATTCGGCCCTGATTTCCTCCAACCGGTTACGCAGCTTGGTGATGTCGGAAGGCGACAAATCCGAACGGAGCAACGTTTCCTCGGACTTGGCGATTTCTTCCTTCCAGGCGTCGAGGTTCTGTTGCACCTGGGCATTTGCCTGATGTCCGGTCGTGATCAGTGCGCACAGCAGCACGACAAGGAGCAGTATGGCGCTGATCCACGTTCTTCTTCTATTTGCCGCTTCAGTGTTGGCGATTACGGGCACGTAGATCATCTCCATTCACTTTATTCCGACATCGGTGCTGTCTGATTTCCAAGCGAAAAAAGGTAGTTTTTCAAGCAATAATGTCAATCAGATGGGAGCCAACGCTGTCGCCAGGCGTCGGTGCGGATCAGACTTATACAAGACGGCTTTGATCGACCGCAGCGGATATAAACGACGCGAACAGCGGGTGGGGCTCAAACGGTCGGGATTTTAGTTCGGGGTGATACTGCACACCGATAAACCAGGGGTGATCCGGCAGTTCGATAATTTCCGGCAGGAGACCGTCCGGTGATGTGCCGGAGATCAACACACCATTCTCCTCCAACTGGTCACGATAGGTCATGTTGACCTCGTAGCGATGGCGGTGGCGTTCGGAAATACTGCCTGAGCCGTAAATCTCCGCCACCTTGCTGGATGCGGTGAGTTGCGCCTCATAGGCGCCAAGGCGCATGGTGCCGCCGAGATTTCCCGATGCCTTGCGTTGCTCCAGCTGATTGCCCTTGAGCCACTCTGTCATCAGGCCAACAACCGCCTCTTCAGCCGGTCCGAACTCAGTCGATCCAGCATTGGTTATTCCGGCGAGGTTTCGGGCAGCCTCGATGACCGCCATTTGCATGCCGAAACAAATACCGAAATAAGGCACGCCGCGGGTGCGCGCGAATGTGGCGGCTGCAATCTTGCCTTCCGCGCCGCGTTCGCCAAAGCCGCCAGGTACCAAAATGCCGTTGACACCCTCCAGATAGGGTGCCGGGTCTTCCTGCTCAAAAACCTCAGACTCGATCCAGTCGAGTTTGACCCGCACCTTATTGGCGATGCCGCCGTGAACCAGGGCTTCATTGAGAGATTTATAGGCATCGCGCAGGCCGGTATATTTGCCGACAACGGCGATCGTGACCTCGCCTTCCGGCGTCCGTACCCGCTCGGATATGTTTTGCCAAACCGTCAGGTCCGGGGCCGGCGCGTTTTGTATTCCGAATGCGGATAACAGCTCGTAGTCGAGCCCTTCCTCGTGATAAGCGACGGGCACGTCATAAATACTGGCAACATCGATTGCCTGAATGACTGCAGATTCCCGGACATTGCAGAACAATGCGATCTTGCGCCGCTCGTTTTCAGGCACCGGCCTTTCGCACCGGCACAGCAGAATGTCCGGCTGGATGCCGATCGACCGCAACTCCTTGACAGAATGCTGCGTCGGCTTGGTCTTCAATTCTCCGGCGGCGGAAACAAATGGAATCAGTGTCACGTGAATGAAGATTGAGTTGCCGCGCGGCAGGTCGTTGCGCAGCTGGCGGATGGCTTCCAGGAACGGCAGGCCCTCAATGTCGCCGATGGTGCCGCCGATTTCGCATAGAACGAAATCATAGTCGTCATTGCCGGACAGGATGAATTCCTTGATTGCATCGGTTACGTGCGGAATGACCTGTACAGTGCCACCGAGATAGTCGCCTCGGCGTTCCTTGGTCAGGATGTCCTGATAGATCCGGCCAGTGGTGATGTTGTCGGATTGCGAACAGGGCCGCCCCGTGAAACGTTCATAGTGACCGAGATCCAAATCCGTTTCCGCACCGTCATCGGTGACGAAGACCTCACCGTGCTGGTACGGGCTCATAGTCCCCGGATCCACGTTGAGATAGGGGTCGAGCTTGCGAATGCGTACGGAGTATCCACGCGCTTGAAGGAGCGCGCCCAAGGCCGCTGCTGCTAAACCTTTTCCAAGGGAGGAAACCACGCCGCCAGTGATGAATACGTACCGCGCCATGGGCGACCAGTTATACACGAGTCGGTGAGTGTGGGAAGAGGCTTTGTGACGCCGTGACGGCGATATACGCAGGTCTTTTCAGCGAAATCGGCACAGTGGTTCCTTACATGCCAGGACCCAAGCTTTCAGGCTTGGAGATAAATTAGTCTCAAATGGGGGTGGCCCGTAACGTGTAGGGCGCAAGATCGATTGAGCGGTGTTACTCGGAAACAGGTGCTTGTGGTTCTTGTGGTTCTGATTCCAAAACGGGCAGTTGGTCATTGACCGGCGCATCCGAAGGTGTGTCCGCGCCTGGTTGCTCGCTGGTTGTCGGCTGTATGGTCTCAAACACCGAGGTCGGAGCTTCGCCCTGGCGTGCCAGGATGGTCAGCAGGATCGACGTGCTGAAAAACACCGCTGCCAGAACCGCGGTTGCCCGGGTCAGCATGTTTGCAGCGCCTCTTCCGCTGAACATTCCACCGCCGCCACCGCCGCCGCCGATTCCCAACGCTCCGCCTTCGGAACGCTGCAGCAACACCAGGGCAACAAGCACCAGTGCCACGATCAAATGGATAATAAGCACGACCGCTGTCATGACGTTTTCAACCCGGTTTTCGACTGAGCGGATTCTAACTTCGCCCAATTATATGGGGATCTGGCCGCGCTTTTAAAGCAATCGGCGAAAAAAGCAAATCGTTTGACCCCCGTAACCTGCATGCAACCCTCATTGCGCTGGATAAATGATCCGAAACATCCAGAAACTATACAGGTCGCCTGGGATATCCGCTGACATTCAGGGTCAATGCCAGGCCTGAGACCAGAATCAACATGATGCCCATGCCACCCCAAACCGTGGGCCATTCGCCGAATATGAACCAACCGATCAGCAGCGCGAAAACAACCGAGCTGTAACGAACGGGCGCCAACAGGTTTGCGTCCGCCAAGCGGAATGCCTTGACATTGAAGACCTGGGTCATGATGGCGAGCGGGCCGATGAACAACAACATGATCCATTGGGTCCAGCTCAGCGGTGTCCAGGCGATGATACCGGGAATAGCGATCAGGCCCGCTGCGATCAGGTTGACGGTAAACAGGATGCGCACGGTTTCATCGCGGACCACAGTATATTTGATCACCGTCGACTCTATCCCCCAGATCGCTGCGCCTACGAGAGCCGCAATCGCACCGGAGGACAGAAACCCCTGAACCTGCCATTTCGGCTCGGCAGCAATAACCCCACCGGCAAAGCAGACCGCACAGGCGACGAGAGTGGCCGGGCGTGCTCGTTCATGCAACAGCAACACGGCAAATACGATCATGAATACGCCATTGGTCAATGTGATGGCTTGGGCATTTGCAAACGGCATGTGGGTGACGGCGTAAAACAGACAGGTTATCCGAATCACCGCGAGCGCTGCACGTAGTGCGTGAAGCTTGAAGGTATGCCGGCCCCTGCCCTTTGTATCGTATTCCGGCAGACCGGCCTTTGCGCGAAAGTAGAACGGCGCAATGGTGGCGAGGCCGGTCAGGTAACGCAGCAATGTGAACTGGAACGGCGAAATGTCGCCTCCCGCCCATTTCGGTAACGCCAACAACATACTCGCGGTCAGGACTGCAAGTGCCGCCCAGGCGATGCCCGCAAGCGGACGATCGGTGACTGCGTTCACAAATAGGCCGATATGATGCCCAGAAAGTCATCCGCCTTCAAACTGGCACCGCCGACCAATGCACCATCGACATTTTCGACCGCCATCAGCTCCTCAGCATTTGCGGGTTTTACGGAACCACCGTAGAGCACCCGGGTTTTCGCCGCCGCCTGCTCTCCAAGCAGCGCATGCAGGCGTTTGCGGATATAGGCATGAACTTCCGCGACATCTTCCAAGGTGGGGGTCAAGCCGGTGCCAATCGCCCAAACCGGCTCATAGGCGATGATGGTATTGGCAGCACTGGCACTCTGGGGCAACGATCCCTTGAGCTGCGCACCGACGATGCGCAAGGTGTCGCCCGCCCGGCGTTCGGCCTCGGTCTCACCAATACAGATGATCGCATTGAGCCCGGCGGCATGAACGGCGGCCGCCTTTGCCTTAACCACCGCACTGGTTTCTCCATGATCGCTGCGCCGTTCGGAATGGCCCACGATAACGGCGGCAGCGCCTGCTTCTTTCAGCATTGCCGCGGAAATGTCTCCGGTATGTGCACCCGACACGTTCCAGTGACAATCCTGCCCCCCCAGCCTGATCCGCGACCCTTTTGCGGTTTCCTTAAAGAGAGACAGCAAGGTCGTTGGAGGGCACACCAATATTTCGCATTTCGGTGCCGACGTTTCCCGCTTCAGACGTCGCGCAAGGCTTACAATTTCGCGTTTCGATGCTTTTAAACCGTTCATTTTCCAGTTGCCCGCAACCATCGGGCGTCGTGCGTGCCGTGCCATCAACCATCGTCCCCTGCTTTACCTTGATGTATTGTGCTCAATAGCAGAGTTTGCGGTCAGTGCTAACCGTGAAGGTATCACGATCAATTTTGTGAAATTCACGGAACTCTCTGCTAAAGCCTTGCGCGGTGCTTGCCCGCACGCTGCGAGGTACCTATTATGCCGCCAACGGTCGTATGTCTTAACCGTATAACTGAACTCGTAACTATGCCCGCATGCTTGGCGTGCTAAGCTTTTCGGCCATGTTTGGATGATTGGACACCATGCTATCTGTAATGCGTGACAAGGTCGGCGGTTGGGTCGCCAAGGTATTCATCGGACTGCTGGCGTTGAGCTTTGCGGTTTGGGGGATCAACGACATCTTTACCGGCTACCGCGGCGACGCGGTGGCCGTGGTTGGTGATCAGGAAGTAACCGCCAATGAATTCCAGTTTGCCTTTCAACGGCGCCTGCGTTCCATGTCCGCCAGACTGGGGCGGCAACTGACACCTGCCCAGGCGCGTGAACTGGGATTTGACCGACAGGTTCTGGCCGAGCTGATTCGGGACGCAGCTCTGGACAATCAGATCAACCAGCTTGGTTTGGCGATAACCGATGAGGCGATTGCACAACAAATCGCAAACAACCCGACCTTTCACAATTCGCAAGGTCAGTTCAATCGCCCGTTGTTTCAGCAGATGCTGGCGCAAAATGGCTTTACCGAAAGCCTGTTCGTTGTGCTGGAACGGGAATCCATATTGCGGCGGGAAGTGGCGGGTGTGATCGATCAGTCAATCAGTGTTCCAACAGCAATGGTCAGCGCCATCGTTGAGCTGCAAAACGAAACCCGCATTGCTAAATATTTTGAACTGGAACCGGCCGATGCAGGCACTATCGCCGATCCCAGCGATACCGACCAGCAAGTCTATTACGATCAGAACAAGAGGTCGTTCACGGCGCCGGAATTCCGCACGCTGACAATGTTGCGGCTTGAACCGGAAGATGTTGCCGGAACACTTGATGTATCAGATGAAGACGCGCGCGTGCGTTACGACCAGCGGATCAGTGATTTTGTCACGCCGGAAACCCGGGAAATTCAACAAATTCCATTTCCCAGTGTCGAAGAAGCGCAGGCGGCCCGCGATCGTATCGTGGCGGGAGCCGATTTTCTCGAGATCGCAAAAGAACGCGGCCTCAAACCCATTGATTACAACCTGGGCACCTTGCAGCTCACCGAGGTCGTCGATGAAAAGCTCGGCGTAGCAGCATTCTCACTGCCCGAAGGCGAGGTCAGCGAACCGGTGTCCGGCAAGCTGTCGATTGTTCTCCTGCGGGTTTTAGCGATCAAACCGGAAGAGAAGAAATCCTTTGAGAGCGTCATGGCGGACCTCAAGAAACAGATCGGCCTCGAACGTGCTCAAGAGGAGATTCTGAACCTGCATGACGCGGTTGAAGATGCGCGGGCGGGTGGCGCAAATCTTACTGAAATCGGTGAGAAGTTCGACCTGCCGGTGATCACGATCGACACTGTGGACCAGAGTGGAAACGGCCCAGACGGTAAGCCGCTGACGACCATACCTGCAGCGAGCGCGGTTCTGAAAACGGCTTTCGATAGTGATGTCGGTGTTGAGAACGATCCGGTGGAAACTTCAAAGAGCGGTTACGTCTGGGTTGAGGTAACCGAAGTTACGCCATCAGCGATCCGTCCCCTGGAAGACGTCAAACAAGAAGTGATCGATTTGTGGAAGACCAACAAAACGCGCGAAGCCCTGGTTAAAAAGGCCGAAGAACTGGTTGAGCGGGCGAAAGGCGGTGCGACTATTGATACTTTGGCGCAGGAACATGGAAAGACCGTCACTGAAACCGCAGCACTCAAGCGCCGCGACAGCGCGGACAAATTCGGTGCCGCAGCTGTTGCAGCATTGTTCCGAGCGGCAGAGAACAGCACATCTCTCGCACAGGCAAGTGAAGGCGCCAGCCTGGTGGTGTTCCATGTTGAGAAGGTTGAGACGCCCACGTTCGATCCCGAGAGTGCCGAAGCAAAAGCCATCAGCACCCAGCTTGCCACCGGTGTCGGACAGGATTTGTTTCAGATCTATGTCGCCGGCCTGCAGGATGAGCTTGGAATACAGATCAACGAGCAACTTTGGAACACCGCTCGGGGTGTCGAAACCACTACCCAATAGTTGGATTGATGGAGCAACCGGGTGCTGATGTCGCAAATATTTGTGCTGACATCCCTTTCCCCCTGTAAACGGCCATGATGATCGAGCCCGATATAGACGCATTCACTGCCGCCTATTCATCCAGGCAGGCGCAGGTTGTGTGGACCCGGCTGGTGGCCGACCTGGAAACGCCGGTCTCAGCGATGCTGAAACTTGCGCAAAGCGATCCTTACAGTTTTCTGCTCGAATCGGTCGAAGGCGGTGCGGTACGTGGGCGCTACTCGATCATTGGACTCAAACCGGACGTAATCTGGAATGCGCACGGAACAACTTCACAGATCAACCGCACCGCTATATCCGACACCGAAAAAGGTTTTACGGCGTGTGAGGGCCCACCGCTTGAAGCCTTGAGGAATCTGCTCGAAGAATCGCGCATCGATCTGCCTGAAAGCCTGCCGCCCATGGCGGCCGGTGTTTTTGGCTACATGGGCTACGACATGGTGCGCCTCATGGAGCACCTGCCCGATCAGAACCCGGATGTCCTCGGTTTCGCCGATGCAACCTTGATCCGGCCGACCCTCATGGCGATTTTCGATTCGGTGAAGGACGAGGTAACCGTGGTGACGCCGGTCTATCCGCGCGACGACCTGTCGGCAAAGGCGGCCTACGCCCGCGCTCTCGATCGCATTTCGACGGTGATCGATACGCTGGACGAACCGCTCGATCATTCCGTTGGAACGCAACCGCCAACACTTGAGTTTGAAACACCGGTCTCCAACACCACACCGGAAGATTATATGGAGATGGTGCAGCGCGCCAAACAGTACATCGAGGCGGGAGACATTTTCCAGTCGGTGCTCAGTCAAAGGTTCTCGGCGCCGTTTCCTCTACCGCCATTCTCGCTGTACCGTTCGTTACGGCGGATCAATCCTTCGCCATTCCTGTATTATTTAAACTTTGGCGGCTTTTCCCTGATCGGCTCAAGCCCGGAAATCCTTGTGCGCGTCCGCGGCGGCCGCGTGACCCTGCGGCCGATCGCCGGGACCAGGCGGCGCGGCGCCACGCCACGCGAAGACCGGGCACTGGCAGACGAACTTCTGGCAGACCCGAAAGAGCGTGCGGAACACCTCATGCTGCTCGATCTTGGGCGCAATGATATCAGCCGGGTTTCTGAAATCGGGTCGGTTACGGTGACCGACCAGTTCATCCTGGAATTCTACAGCCAGGTCATGCATATCGTTTCAAACGTCGAAGGCGACCTCCATCCAGATCATGATGCGATCTCCGCATTGGTGGCCGGATTTCCAGCCGGAACGGTTTCCGGTGCGCCCAAGGTCCGTGCCATGGAGATTATCGATCAGCTGGAGAAGGAAAAACGCGGCATCTATGCCGGCTGCGTCGGTTACTTTTCCGCCAATGGCGATATGGACACCTGTATTGTGCTGAGGACGGCAATCGTCAAAGACGGCATGATGCATGTTCAGGCAGGTGCCGGTGTGGTCGCTGATTCGGTGCCTGAAAAGGAGCATGAAGAGTGCATCAACAAGGCCAAGGCCCTGTTCCGCGCGGCTGAAGAAGCGGTTCGCTTCGCCGGTCAGCCGGGCCGCGGGCAATAGGTTGAAAGATCGCACCATGATCCTGCTCATCGATAACTACGACAGCTTCACCTATAATCTGGTGCATTATCTGGGCGAAATCGGTGCTGAGACAAGGGTTGTTCGTAACGACAAGATAACCGTGGAACAGGTGGTTGGACAACGACCGGAGGCAATCGTCCTGTCACCGGGTCCGTGCACACCGAATGAAGCAGGTATCTGCCTGGAGCTGATACGCAAACTCGATGGCTCGGTGCCGGTCTTGGGGGTCTGCCTTGGTCATCAGGCGATTGTTCAGGCCTATGGCGGCCGCGTGGTTCGGGCACAGACGCTGATGCATGGAAAACTATCGCCGATTCAGCATACCTGCCGTGGCGTTTTTGACGGTATCGACACTCCGTTTAACGCCACCCGCTATCATTCACTCACAGCTGAACCCGCCTCAATGCCCGATTGTCTTGATGTTACGGCAACCACCGAGGACGGTACGATCATGGGCGTTATGCACAAATCAGCGCCCGTGCACGGTGTTCAGTTTCACCCAGAAAGCATCGCCTCTGAACACGGCCATAAGTTGTTGCGGAATTTTTTGACCCACGCAGGGCTTAACCAGCCCGCTGATTAGGCCATGGAATGCGCATCGCGTTCAGTGTAGCTTTGGAACCTGTACAGAAATCATATGTCGAAAAAGATGGCTGATTTTAAACCACTCATAGCAAAAGTCGCCGATGGTACCCGCCTTAGCGAGCAAGAAGCGCAAACCGCATTCGACATCATGATGTCCGGCGATGCGTCGCCGTCACAAATCGGCGGTTTCCTGATGGCCTTGCGCGTGCGCGGCGAGACGGTCGACGAAATCACCGGCGCAGTACGAACCATGCGTTCGAAAATGACCCGGGTCGAGGCGCCTGATGACGCCATGGACATTGTCGGAACCGGTGGCGACGGTGCGGGAACATATAACGTGTCGACCTGTGCCGCACTGGTGGCTGCAGGGGCTGGCCTCAAGATTGCAAAACACGGCAACCGCGCCTTGTCGTCCAAGTCGGGCGCTGCCGATGCGCTGATGGCGCTCGGGGTCAATATCGAAATTCCGCCACAAAAAATTTCCGAATGCATTGACCGCGCCGGCGTCGGTTTCATGTTTGCGCCAGCTCATCATGCCGCCATGCGCCATGTCGGTCCGACACGGGTCGAACTCGGCACCCGGACGGTGTTCAACCTATTAGGTCCGATTTCCAACCCAGCGGGCACCAGGCGCCAGGTGGTTGGCGTGTTTGCCCGCGATTGGGTCGAGCCGATGGCGCATGTATTCAACAATTTGGGGGCAGAACGCGTATGGGTGGTGCATGGTTCAGACGGCCTTGATGAGCTGACCACGACCGGACCAAGCTTTGTCGCCGAGTTGCGGGATGGAGCAGTTTCGACTTTTGAAGTCTCTCCGGAGGATGCAGGACTGTCGCTGGCAAAACCGGAAGATCTCAAGGGTGGCGATGCGGAGGTCAATGCGCAGGCGATTCGTGATGTGCTCAGCGGATCGAAGTCCGCCTTCCGCGACATCGTGGCGTTTACCGCAGCGGCAGCGCTGGTGGTCGGCGGCAAGGCCGATGACCTAAAAGCTGGAACAGTGGCGGCCTTTGCCGCGATCGATGGCGGCCAGGCACAGTCCGCCCTCGATCTGCTCGTCGAAATCTCGAACGCAGGCTGACTGCCGATGGCGACCATTCTCGATAAGATCGCCAGCTACAAGCTGGATGAAGTGGCCGCCGCCAAGCGCTGCTTACCGATTGCAGAGCTGGAAAAGGCGGCAAGCCGTGCAGGTGCCGTGCGGCCTTTCGCAAAGGCGCTGGAGCGACAGATTACGCAAGGCCAATATGGCCTGATCGCGGAAATCAAGCGGGCCAGCCCGTCAAAAGGCCTGATCCGTGAGGACTTCGATCCTCCAGCCCTCGCCCGTGCCTATGAGAATGGCGGCGCTGCCTGCCTCTCCGTGCTCACCGACAAGCCGTCTTTCGATGGCCGGTCTGACTATTTGATTGCTGCACGCAATGCGACCACCCTGCCGGTATTGCGCAAGGATTTTATGATTGACCCCTATCAGGTGACCGAAGCACGGAGCTGGGGTGCGGACTGCATCTTGATCATCATGGCGATGGTCGGTGATGCCCAGGCGCGTGAACTGGAGGCGGTTGCACTGAACTGGAAAATGGATGTCCTGGTCGAGGTCCACGACGAGGCGGAACTGGAGCGTGCGCTTTGCTTGTCGAGCCGGCTGTTGGGCATCAACAACCGCAACCTCAAGACCTTCGAGACAAACCTTGCGACCACCGAACGCCTGGCGCCTTTGGTGCCGGCGGACTGTTTGCTGGTTGGGGAAAGCGGACTTTCATCCCCGCAGGACCTGGACCGCCTGTCCAAAGCCGGTGTGAACAGCTTTCTCATCGGCGAGAGCCTGATGCGCCAGGATGATGTGGAAGCGGCAACCCGCAGCATCCTTGCAAAGGTTCCCTCTCCCGCTGCCGTGGCCGGGGAATAGCAGGCAACGCCCATGCCTCCCAAGGAACTCACCCATCTCGACGACAAGGGCCAGGCCCATATGGTCGATGTGTCGGACAAGGCGCAAACCTCCCGCACCGCGATTGCAAAGGCAAGCGTCTGTATGCAGGCGGAGACACTTGAACTGATCATGACCGGCAATGCCAAGAAGGGCGATGTTCTGAGCGTTGCCAGGGTGGCCGGCATTATGGCGGCAAAGCGCACCCACGAGCTCATTCCCCTGTGCCATCCCCTTGCCCTCACCAAGGTCAGCATTGAACTGGACCCTGATACCGCGACTTCGTCACTGCATGTCACAGCACTGGTCAAGGTGACCGGCCAGACCGGTGTCGAGATGGAAGCCCTGACCGCGGTTTCCGTGGCCTGCCTGACAGTCTATGACATGGTCAAGGCGGTCGATCGGGGCATTCGCATTACCGACCTACGGCTGGTCGAAAAAACCGGCGGCAAATCCGGCACGTTTCAGGCCCTAGACCAATGACGCTTCTTCCCGTTGCAGACGCCAAGTCCAGGATACTGGCCGGGGTCGCACCGACCGGTCTTGATCAGGTCGCACTCGATGCTGCCCATGGACGGGTACTGGCACAAGACGTGACCGCCCGCATCAATCAGCCGCCCTTCGATGCGTCCGCCATGGATGGATACGCTGTGCGGGCTGGCGACATATGCACCGTGCCGGTGGATCTGACAGTGATCGGGGATGCTCCTGCGGGATCCTCTTATGACGGTGTGGTCGGCAAGGGGCAAGCGGTGCGCATTTTTACCGGCGCCCCGGTGCCCGAAGGCGCCGATACCATTGTCATTCAGGAAAATACGGTAACGCAGGGCGCGGTGGTCACGGTTCTGGAAACCGCATCCTCCGGCCGATTTGTGCGGCCCTGCGGTCTTGATTTCAAACATGGCGAAGTCCTGCTTCAGAAGGGCAAGCGGCTCGGCAGCCGAGAGGTGGCCTTGGCTGCTGCAATGAACCATCCAGCGCTTCCAGTGCATCGGAAACCAGTCGTTGCCATCCTGCCGACAGGTGACGAGTTGGTCGTCCCGGGAGGTGCGCCTCGGCCCGAGCAGATCATTTCCTCGAACAATTACGGCATCGCTGCCTTTGTCCGGCAGTTCGGCGGCGAACCTCTCGATCTCGGCGTGACGGGAGACAGCAAGCAAGCACTCCAGCACGCTCTTGAGCGGGCTGCAGGTGCTGACATTCTCGTGACCCTGGGTGGTGCCTCTGTTGGCGCTCATGATCTGGTGCAACAGGCACTGGTCGACTTCGGTATGACCCTCGATTTCTGGAAAATCGCGATGCGACCAGGCAAACCACTGATTTTTGGCAGGCTTGGTGATATGCGGGTGCTTGGTTTCCCGGGCAACCCGGTATCGGCTTTTGTCTGCGCAGCGGTATTTCTGCGGCCACTCCTGGACGTCATGCTGGGCCGCGCTGAAGACGAGACGACGCTCAAGGCAAAGCTTGGTGTCCGCGTTGATGCAAATGACGAGCGGCAGGATTATCAACGCGCTACACTGGGCCGTGACGATGCGGGATGTTACATCGCAACACCTTTTACCAAGCAGGACAGTTCGATGTTGCGCACCCTCGCGCAAGCACAATGCATGGTCGTCCGCCCACCACATGATCCGTCTCGCAAAGCCGGCGATTTCGTCGAAATTCTACTTCTCGATTTCTAATTTCCGATTTTTACCGAACCTTAAGGCTTGCCGAACATAACTAGAACATGTATTGATGTTTCCAGTTTGTTCCACATATGGTGTCGCTCTCGAAAACGACCCCAGAACCATAGGCAGGCCCCGCAATGCTGACCCGCAAACAATATGATCTGCTGATGTTCATTCATGAACGCCTCAAAGAGACCGGTGTTCCGCCGTCATTCGAAGAGATGAAAGAAGCACTCGATTTACGGTCCAAGTCAGGCATCCACAGGCTGATCACGGCACTTGAAGAGCGAGGATTTATCCGCCGCTTGCCGCATCGGGCGCGTGCCCTGGAAATCGTCAAACTACCGGAATCCGTGGCACCGGGGCTGGCATCGCCGGCACGCGGTTTCAGCCCGAGCGTCATCGAAGGCAGTCTCGGCCGGGTGCGCAAACAGGTAGAGCCGGATGGCAGCCAGACCCCCCATGCCACCGTACCGGTTATGGGCCGGATCGCTGCCGGTGTTCCGATATCGGCCATTCAAGACCACACGCATAATGTTACGGTGCCGCCTGAACTGCTTGGCGTGGGTGACCATTTCGCTCTTGAAGTCAAAGGTGATTCGATGATCGATGCCGGAATTCTGGACGGCGACACGGTGGTGATACAGAAATCCGACAGCGCAAACAGCGGCGAAATTATCGTCGCCCTGGTTGATCAGGAAGAAGCCACCCTCAAACGGCTTCGCCGGAAGGGCGATTCGATTGCCCTTGAAGCTGCAAATGACGCCTATGAGACCCGTATTTTCGGACCTGACCGCGTTCACGTCCAGGGCAAACTGGTTGGCCTGATCCGGCGGTATTAACGGCCCATGGACCTTGTATCCAGGTTATTGCGCTAGCGGATAAAGCCCATCAACCAGTTACCGAAATCGTGAAGCTTGTAAGCCATTCTTTCTAATCCATTGGCCAGGTGATCGGACCGTTGTGCGGCCTTTTCATTTGCAGACTTGTTTTGCAGATCGCCCTGCATAACCGGTTCCTTTGCCTGCTCGGCGTCTTTGGCCATTAGAGTTCCCTATTCAGTGCCGGCAGTTTCGGTGCGGTTGTTTGGGCTGTGCGAGGATCGGGAAATCGGAACATCGTCCGACCAGGGGCGGTGTCCCCGATGATCAACAACCCGCACGACCTTGAATCCCGTGGTAGTAAGATACACCGCATGGGCGCCGTTTCGGTAAAGAGCGTAACGGTCAATTACCAGTTTGGCCGAACCACATTTGCCGCGATAGGAAAAACTTGTAATCACGATGTCCGATCTACCGCATTCGTCCCAAAGGGCCGAGGCATGATTCAGCCACGCGACCCGCTTTCCCGTATGCGTCATTGCAATGCAGCCTTCCCGGTCACAGACCATTCCCTGGCGGGACGACGCCTCCGCCGGGGATGCTGAATCGCCATCACGGGACAGCCATCTTTCCACTGCAAAACGCGCTGCTGTTTTGCTGGTCGGCACCAACCGGCCACCAAGGGTTCGAACCGCAATGACCCTGGCTTCCTGGTCAATCAAAATGTCGGGTTGCCGGGCAAAGATCGTCATGGCCAGCCCCACACTGATCGATACCGCCCCAAACCAGCGCAGACGTGTTCGCCATAGGCAGAACCACAACATTCCAACAACCATCGCGAGGAGCGCCGGCGCCGATGTTGACGGCACGTGATGTATCGAACCGGGTATGTTGGCAGCGACCTCCGCGCTCTTGAGCAGGAGGGTTATGCCCCAGCCGGCAAGAGCGAATGGCACACTCTCCATACCAAATGGGATCAGCAACACGCCCACAAGGGCCAATGGCATAATCACCAAAGCCATCAGAGGTATGGCAATCAGATTTGCCACCATTCCGAATACGGCCACGCGATTGAAGTGGTAGGCCGCAATGGGGCCCGTTGCCAATCCGGCAACCAGCGTCGATAAGGCAATACCGGCAATGTAGAGCAGCACTCTTCTAGCACGCCACAGAATGTGTCCGTTGGACCGGTTTTTCGGTGCGCCATCAAACCCGATGCGCGCACGTTTTTCATAAAGCGCTATGAGAGCGACGACCGACAGAAACGACATCTGAAAGCTGACATTGAGAACGCTTTCAGGTTGCCAGACCAAAAGTAATATGGCTGCCAGTGCCAGATTGTGCATGCTGATTGCCGGGCGTGCGACGATGATTGCCAACAGCATGATGGTCACCATGATATAGGCCCGCTGGGTCGATATCGCGGCACCGGACACGAGCAGATAGGCTGTAGCGCCCAGCAATGCCAGAACCGCTGCCCATTTTTTGATCGGCAGTTCCAGAACGGCTCGCTCGCTAAGCGCGAACAATGCCCGGACCAACGAAAACAAGGAAAAGGCAATCAATCCCATATGTAGCCCAGAGATTGCCAGGAGGTGGGCCAGTCCAGCAGCTCGCAGGTGCCCGACAATGACGTCCGGTATGCCGCCGCGAAGTCCGGTCAGTATGGCCACGGCGAATGCCGCCTCGTCTCCCTGCAGGTGCGCCTTGACCGCATTGGCTATTCTTGTCCGGATATTTGAAATCTCAGCGCCCAGCCAAATTCCAAATGGCCTTGGCCCGGGATTTACAACGGCTGTTACTTCGCCAAACCCATAGCCCGAACCACCGATGCCACGAAACCAGTCGCGGCGGGCAAAGTCGAACGCACCTGGTGAAATCGGTTTACGGGGTTTGAATAGCTTGGCTTTAAAGGACACGGCCGACCCCACGGCAAGATCACCGGTTTTCCTCGAGAGCGAAATCCGAAGTTTTTCCGGGAGCGGGTTGTTGGTCCATGGTTCAAGACGAATGACGCGGATAAGGGCGCGTTGCTTGCGAGGGCTCTTGAACTCGAGCGCTTCAACCCAACCAGACACGGTGACCACAGAGGTGTTTGACGCCAAAACCGGAGTTGAAAGGATTTCAGTCCGGGTCTTGCTGATCAGAAAGCCGCTGGCCACAAGACAGATGATCAACGCTGGCCATCGGGCGCCGGTGCGATACAGGGCCACAGCACAGATGGCCGCAACAGCATACAGTCCAGCGACCATCGGCCATGACGGTTCAACTGAAAGAGAGAAATATGTGACAGCACCTGCGGCAATGAGCACGGGAGACCACAGGATGTAACGGTCAACCTCCTCAGCCAACATGCGTTTCACGGACTGAACGGTCTGCCTGAGGAGATCCGTGCGCGCCGCCTCAGCAGGCGCTTCAACGCTGTCCCAATGTGTCACCGTACCAGCACACCCGGCGCCAGTACCCATACCGGCGCTGCACCCTTACACTACACGCAAAGCTGTGGTAAGCCCGCGCTCACCGCGCGGTGTTCGTCTTGTCCTGCAGCTTGGCACACTCACTATAGGACGCTTTGCCAAATCTGCCATGTGGAGCTTTTTCCTATGACCATGTCCGTTGTCACGCGCTTTGCCCCCTCGCCCACCGGTTTCCTGCACATCGGCGGCGCGCGAACGGCATTATTCAATTGGCTGTTCGCCAGACATCATGGCGGTAAGATGCTGCTTCGCATCGAAGATACAGACCGGGCGCGGTCAAACCCCGAAGCAATCGATGCCATTTTAAGCGGGCTGGAATGGCTTGGGCTGTCATGTGACGATGAGCCGGTCTACCAGCATAAGCGTGCCAAACGCCATGCCGAAGTCGCCAATCAATTGCTGGACAATGGTCATGCCTATTATTGCTATTGCTCACCTGAAGAATTGGCAGCTATGCGCGAGACCGCACGGGAACAGGGGCGAACCGTTGTCTATGACGGTACCTGGCGCGACCGGGACCCATCCGATGCTCCATCGGGAGTGGATCCGGTAATCCGCTTCAAGGCGCCGCGTGACGGACAGACGGACACCCAAGACCTCGTACAGGGTTCGGTGGTGGTCGCCAATGAGCAACTCGATGACCTTATTCTCCTGAGAAGCGATGGGTCACCCACCTATATGTTGTCAGTTGTCGTTGACGATCACGATATGGGCGTAACCCATGTTATTCGGGGCGATGATCATTTGACGAATGCGGCGCGTCAGATCCAAATCTACCAGGCCATGCAGTGGAGCGTGCCGGCATTCGCCCACATTCCCCTGATCCACGGCCCCGATGGTGCCAAGCTGTCCAAGCGGCATGGGGCGCTCGGCATCGATGCCTACCGCCTTATGGGCTATCTGCCGCAAGCGATGCGCAATTATCTGGTTCGTCTTGGATGGAGCCATGGTGATGACGAAATCATGTCGATGAAACAGATGACCTCCTGGTTCACCCTGGACGCAGTCGGCCGGGGACCGGCGCGCTTTGACTTTGCCAAGCTTGAAAACCTCAATGGCCACTATATTCGCGAAGCAGATAATGCAGACCTCGTCGCTGCACTGGCCGGTGTGCTGGCCGACCTGCCGGATCAGACGGCATTGCCTGCATCGCTGTCTGCGGAGCAGAAGAAACTGTTGGCCAAAGCCATGCCAGCATTAAAGGAGCGTGCTAAGACACTGGTGGATTTGATTTCTTCGGCCGGATTCCTCTTTACCACGCGTCCGATCGCAATTGACGATAAAGCGGCAAAACTTCTGGATGAGGATAGCCGCGCCATATTGGCGAAACTCGCCAAACATCTCGAACATCTCGATGACTGGTCGATCGATGCAATAGAGCAGTCGATCCGGGCCTTTGCCGAGGCAGAAGAGCTTAAATTCGGGAAAGCCGCGCAACCATTGCGCGCGGCAGTGACCGGTTCTACAGCGTCACCGGGTATCTTCGATGTGCTGCACCTTCTGGGCCGCGAAGAAACGCTCGGCAGGATCACGGATCAAGCGACCTGATCTGCTCAATATTTGTGCAACGCAAAAACTTGCCACAGAAATTTGCGGCTGTATTATTCTTGCATCTCAGATTGCAAGCTATCTGCCTGGGGGCCGCCCTATCTTGACAGTTTCCGACGCACATATTGTGTCTGATTGCGGCCAACGTAGTATGCTATCGGACACGACATCAATTTACTTGCGGGAACGATATGAGCGGTACCAAGGACACCAAGACCACGGCGAAACTCGAAACTGACTCCGGTTCGTTGGAACTGCCCGTATATCAAGGAACGCTGGGCGCCGACGTCATAGACATTGGCTCACTTTACCGGGTATCGGGCAAGTTCACATATGACCCGGGTTTTACGGCAACCGCTAGCTGCCAGTCGAAAATAACCTTTATCGACGGTGATGAGGGTGTTTTGCTGTACCGGGGCTATCCCATTGAGCAACTGGCCGAGCACGGTGATTTCCTGGAAACCTGCTACTTGTTGCTCTATGGCGAGTTACCGAACAAGGATCAGCGAGAAGAGTTCGAAACGGCGGTCACCTATCACACCATGCTGCATGAGCAGATGAGCCGCTTTTTCACCGGTTTCCGCCGCGATGCGCACCCGATGGCGATCATGTGTGGGGTGGTTGGCGCACTTTCCGCATTCTACCACGATTCAACCGACGTCAATGATCCCTGGCAGAGGGAAGTTGCGAGCCGGAGGATGATTGCCAAACTGCCGACCATAGCGGCCATGGCGTTCAAATATTACATCGGCCAGCCCTTTGTGTATCCACGCAACGACCTGGATTATGCGTCCAACTTCCTGCAGATGTGTTTCGCGGTGCCGTGTGAGGAATACACGGTGAACCCGGTGCTCGCCAGAGCCATGGACCGGATCTTTATTCTGCACGCAGACCATGAGCAAAACGCATCCACATCGACCGTGCGACTGGCTGGCTCCTCGGGTGCAAATCCCTTTGCATGCGTTGCGGCCGGCATCGCCTGCCTGTGGGGTCCCGCGCATGGCGGCGCCAATGAAGCGGCGCTCAACATGCTGAGCGAAATCGGCAGCGTGGAGCGTATTCCAGAATATGTCGATCGCGCCAAGGACCGGGATGATCCGTTCAGGCTTATGGGTTTTGGTCACCGCGTCTACAAGAACTACGACCCGCGTGCCAAAATCATGCAGCAGACCTGTCATGAAGTTCTGGGTGAATTGGGGGTTCGCAACGACCCGCTTCTCGGAGTTGCGATGGAACTTGAGAAGATTGCCCTTGAAGACGAATATTTTGTTGAAAAGAAGCTCTACCCGAACATCGATTTCTATTCCGGCATCACGCTGCGGGCCCTGGGTTTCCCGACGACCATGTTCACCGTGCTCTTTGCGCTTGCACGGACGGTCGGCTGGATTGCTCAGTGGAAGGAAATGATCGAAGATCCGGAACAGAGGATAGGCCGGCCCAGGCAGCTCTATACAGGGCACACGGAACGGCAATACATAAAGTCGGACCAGCGCTGAACCGTCTCAGCGCTGCATGTCAATGCGGGCTTTCCAACACTATCTGGCAGGTGTCTTGACGGCGCTGTCGTAACGGATGTTCAGGGCTGGTCGCCGGGTGCGATCATCGCTGTAACCTCGGCTTCAGCAACAAGCTGGTCGTCCACCCGCGCTTCGCCGCGATACTTCCAGACATTGGCCCGTTTGCGGATCAGATGGACCGGAAAATACAGAGTATCTCCCGGGCCGACCGGCCGGCGAAAGCGCGCTTTGTCAATGGTCATGAAATACACAATGTAATTTTCGTTGCTGCCACCGCCCAAATAGTTGGAAACCAGTCCGCCAGCAGTCTGTGCCATTGCCTCGATCATGAGAACGCCTGGCATAACCGGGTTGTTGGGGAAATGGCCAGCGAAATAAGGTTCGTTGATGGTCACGTTCTTGATCCCAACGCCCGAGATGTCCTGGTTCATCTCGATCATCCGGTCGATCATCAAAAACGGATACCGGTGCGGGATAAGCTCCATGATCCGGGAAATATCGGCCGTCTCCAGCGCTTGATTTTCCGCCAAGTTCGCCATTCTCGTGACTTTTCTTCCTGATGCGTCTCAAGTGCGTCGACGGTTTTGATCAAACCGCCGTCACGACCAGAGTTGTTACCGCACCCTGGTATCCTATTTCCCATCTACCATAGGCTGGATGGTATTCCAAAGCGTATCCTTCACCATCCACGGCAAATCATCGAGGAAGTCCGCCGTACTACGCTTCTGAGTTGGCTAGAACCTGGTACCGGCACTAAACCTGAAGAACTCTTCCTGGTCGAAGCTTTCCTTCACCAGCGGGTAAGCTAAATCAAAGCGCAGGGGACCGAGTGGCGACGTCCACAGCAAGCTGACCCCAACCGATGCACGCGGATCAGCATTATTGCCGACGACGAACGGGTTGGATGAAGCTTCCGGGGCACTGAACAGCGTACCGACATCACCGAACACTGCACCACGTACGCCGAACTCTTCCGGCAGGCCGAGGGGGAATGAGACCTCCGCTGTGCCTATGGCGAACGCTTGTCCGCCCAGCGAATCTCCATTGGACCCTGGTGTCAGGTCACGCGGACCGATACCGGAGCGTTCAAACCCGCGGAAACTTTCACCGCCTTTGAAAAACCGGTCAATGATGGCGACTTTGTCTCCGTTTAGAGAACCAATGTAGCCGCCGGATGCGCGAAGCATGAACCGCACGCTTTCGAATATTGTGTAGAAGTATGTTGCCCGGCCTTCGGAGCGCCAGAAAAACACATCGCCTCCGACACCGGCGATATCCTCGTCAATTGCAATACGGAAGCCCGAAGTAGGATTAAGCGGACTATCGAGAGTGTCGTAGATCCACGACGCGCCAACCGTTGATATGTTTGTCGTACCGGCAGACTGCTGGATGGCAAGAGATGCCGACCCGTCAACGTCTGAAATTCGCCGGTTTGTGAAATTGTAACGCAGAGCGAGCGACGAGTTCTCCGATAGTGGAAAACCAAACCGCAAACCGCCACCAATCTGCCGGCTGTCAAAGGAGGATTCCGATTGCAGATCGGTCTCGGTTGCAAAGGCATCGACGCCGGCGCGAATTTGGCGCCCAAGGAAGTACGGCTCGGTGAAGCTGAAGTCGAGCTGCTGCCGTTTGAAGCTCAAGCTGGTTGACAGCCGGACAAACTGTCCTCGGCCAAGCAAGTTTCTTTCCGACAGACTAACCGTTCCAAGGATCGCCTCGGTGGTCGAAAATCCGGCGCCGAAATTGAGCTGACCAGTCGATTTCTCATCGACCTGCACAACCAAGATAACCTTGTCCGAGCTTGAGCCCTGCTGCTCCTTTATTTCGACCGTGTTGAAGAAATCGAGCGACGTAATCCGGCGTCGGGCGCGATCCACTAGGATCCGGTTATAGGCATCACCTTCCACAAGACGCATCTCACGTCGTATCACCACATCGAGGGTCCGCACATTGCCGACCACCTCAATACGTTCGATATAGACGCGCGGTCCCTCGTTTATCGTGTAGGTGATGTTGATGCGGAGGTTTTCTTCATCACGTTCCGCATTGGGCCTGACCTGGGCAAACGCAAAACCGAGCTTTCCTGCCTGCAGCGTAATCTGTTCGATCGACTTATCGACTTCGTTGGCGTCATAGGTATCGCCTTCCAAAGTCGTGATTTCCTGCAGGACCGCATCGGCATCAAGCGATGTATTGCCAACATCGACGCGAATCTCGCCGAACTGATATTTGGGCCCTTCCTCAACGGTGAAGGTGATAAAGAACCTCTCTCCGTCGCGGGCAAGCTCGGCGGTGCCGGAAACCACGCGAAAATCCGCGTAACCGTTCTGCAGATAGTGCCTGCGCAGTAACTCCCGGTCAAAGCTGAGCCGATCCGGATCATAATTGTCGGATGCGCCCAAAATCTTCCACCAGGCGCTTTCACCGGTCGAAATGACCTGCCTGAGTTCGGAATCCGAGAACTCCCGATTGCCGACGAAATTAATCCGCTCAATCTGGGTTTCCTCGCCTTCGCTTATCTCAAACACCAGGTCGACACGGTTTTGCGGCAGGCGAATGATCTTTGGTACAATACGGGCGGTGAACAGGCCGGAGCGTCTGTAAATGGCGTTTAGCCGCTGCAGGTCGCTTTGCACGCGGGCACGGGTGAACACCGTACGCGGCCGCAATTGCACTTCCTTCAGAAGGGCGTCGTCGGTTACTTCCCGATTGCCCTCGAAATTGATGCGATTGATGATTGGATTCTCATCAACCTGAACAATCAGATTGCCACCCTGGCGAAAGATCTGAACATCCGAAAACAGGCTGGTTCTGAACAACGCTTTGAGTGAGTCATCGATCCGGACCGGGTCGAATGGATCACCTTGCGAGATAACCAAGTAGGAGCGGACGGTATCCGCTTCAATGCGCTGGTTGCCCTGTACGACGATCGAACTGATGACCGACTGGGCAGCTGCCGGAGACACTACACGCAGACCTGCCCCTTGAAGGCAGCTCAGTGTGACGATCACGGCGGCAACTAGTGCAATAAAATCATACCTAAAACGCATATATGAACTTTCACCCGCTCGTTACGCCGTCCCTGTGCAACAAAGCTGTTATTACAGCCTGTTGTACGATGTTTTCTGGTGCAAGGAAACCTAAGATTTCCCCTTGTCCAACCGGTAATTGCCGATCAGAAAATATTAAAATGAGTGAGATCGTTCCACGTTGCGAACACCATCAATGCAACAACCAGTCCCAGACCCACCCTGAAACCGATATCCTGCATCTTTTCGCTTAGTGGTTTTCCCCTCAAGGCCTCGATTCCGTAGTACAATAAGTGCCCACCATCAAGCATCGGAATTGGAAATAGATTAATGAGCCCGATGCTTATCGACAGCACCGCAGCCAAGTTGAACAAGGCCGCGAAGCTGATTTGTAGGACTTGGCCAGAAACTTGTGCGATTCGCAATGGTCCACCGAGCTGATCGGCGCCCTGGCGGCCAATAATAACGTCGTAGAGATAACTCATTGTACGCTCTACGATGAACCAGGTTTCCTTGGTTCCCATCCATGCAGCTGTCAGTGGATCATATCGTTCGGTGGTCACGTCCCCCTGGGTGTCCCGGGTTATTCCCATCACCCCCATTTTGTGCTTGTTACCGAACCGATCGGTGATCTCCCTGAGCTCAGGTGTGGCCAGAAGGGTCACCAGCTCATCGCTGCGGCGCACGACGACGCTCAGCTGTTCGCCGGCACTGGTGCTGAACACCCTCTGCAGTCCGGAAAAATCCTCTATGACCGTTCCGTCAATGCTCACGATGGTGTCGCCCACTTCGAATCCGGCTGTCGCGGCAGCGCTGTTCGGCTGCACTTTATCGACCTTTGCTGCGGTGATCTGTCGCCCCACGATCATGAACATGAGGGCAAAAATCACAATCGCGAGAATGAAATTCGCGATCGGTCCGGCCGCCACGACCGCCGATCTCCTGCCGACCGACTTGTGGTAGAAACTGTTTTCACGTGCCGCGCTGTCCATTTCGCTGAGGCGTTCGCGCGAAGGTACGCTGGCGGCATTTTCATCGCCGAGAAACTTCACATAGCCGCCAAGTGGTATCCAGGACAGTTTCCAGCGGGTTCCCTTTTTGTCAGTGAATCCGCAGATTTCCTTGCCAAAACCAACCGAAAAGGTCTCAACCGCCACACCACACAGGCGGGCAACCATAAAGTGGCCCAGTTCGTGGAAAAACACGATGACGGTCAGCACAAACAAAAATGGCAGTGCATAGGAGAACACGGTCTCGAACGGCGCCGCAATTCCGGAGATGATGTCCATATCAGTCAGCTCTGTTGTTTCAACTAGATTGCCGGCGAAATCGCCATTCTGTACCGGAAAGCAAATGTTGTGCCCGAATCACTTAAAACCAAGTGAATCAGCGAATTTTAAGCCTGCAAATCGGAAGCGATCCTCTGTGCCGTGCCGCGACCATATTCGTCAGCCGCCATAACATCGTCAAGAGAACCCAAATCGCACTGCATGCCTGACCGATTCGCATCGCTCAATGTCTCTTCTACTACTCGAACAATATCCAGAAAAGACAATCTTTTAGACAAAAATTCGGCAACGGCGATTTCATTCGCAGCATTAAGTATCGTGGGTGCGGACTGTCCGGCCTCCAAGGCGTTACGGCACAGCCGAACGGACGGAAACCGGTCGTCGTCGACCGGCTCGAAAGTCAACTCACCAATTTCTTCAAGGCGCAGTCGTGGTGACGGCGTGGCGATCCGATCCGGCCAGGCCAGAGCATAGGAAATGGGTGTGCGCATGTCCGGTGTACCGAGTTGTGCCAACACTGAACCGTCACGATACTCAACCATGCTGTGGATCACCGACTGGGGGTGCACAAGCACGTCCAGTTGCTCGAGTGTCGCTGGGAAAAGGTGAAAGGCCTCGATCAGTTCAAGCCCCTTGTTCATCATGGTCGCAGAATCGATTGTGATTTTACGGCCCATCGACCAGTTGGGGTGATTGAGCGCGTTTTCCAATGTGGCGCCGGCAATTTTCTCCTGGCTCCATGTTCTGAAGGGCCCGCCGGACGCCGTCAGAATAATGCGCTCGATTTGGCCGGTATTATGGGTGTCGAGCACTTGAAATATCGCATTGTGCTCCGAATCCACCGGAACCAGTGTGGTACGTGAGCGCGCAACTTCGTTCATAAAAAGCTGCCCGGCGCACACCAGACATTCCTTGTTGGCCAATGCCACCGGTTGGCCGGCGCGAACCGCTGCCAAGGTCGGTTCAAGCCCGGCCGCCCCGACCACGGCTGCCATCACCTGATCGACCGGGCGCAAAGCTGCTTCGGTAACCGCCTGGGAACCAGCTGCAACTTCGATGGTGGTTCCGCTGAGCGCCTGCTTCAGTTCGTCGTAGCGTGCGGGGTCGGCTGTCACCGCGAGGTCCGCGTGATGCTCAATAGCCTGTTCGGCCAGTAACTTGATGTTGGTGTTACCGACCAGTGCGACGATCTTGAACTGCCCTGGATGATGGCGCACGATATCCAAGGTGCTGCAGCCGATTGAGCCTGTCGACCCCAGAATTGTCAGCCGTCGGAGTTCGCCGGAGACTGTGGAAGGTTCCTGTTCGCGTTCGGCCGTGGCTGTCATCGCTAGACCCTAACCTTTTTGCCTACCAGGACCAAATCAGTGTGCCCTGTGCTGCATGTGCGTAGCCTCTGTGGAGTGCGCCGATAATCAACGCGGCCACGGAAGCGGTAATCAGACTGTCGAGGCGATCCAGAACGCCGCCATGGCCTGGAATCAAATTACTTGAATCTTTTACGTCAAACCGTCGTTTTAAGGCTGATTCGATCAAATCACCGATCTGTCCGACCACCGATATGCCCGCACTCATGATGGCAACACCCAAAGGGCCCGGCAATTGGGCCAGCAGGGCGAAAGCATAACCGGCAATCGTTGCCGCAATGAGGCCCCCAATGGCCCCCGACCAGGTCTTTTTCGGTGATATGGATGGTGCCAGTTTGGCGCCGCCGATGCTACGCCCGGCAAAGAAAGCGGAAGAATCCGTCGTCCATATGACGATCAGAAGCCACAACACACACAGCACTCCATAGTGTCCGTCTGATCGCAGGGCGATGAGCGCAAAAACCGGCAAACAGATGTAAGGCACACCGGCAAGAGCCCAACCAAGACCGCCACCGCGGTGGTACCACGCCAGCGCCACCGTGGCGGCCCAGAAAGCTGCCAAGGACAAGATGTATGACGGCAATGGCGCTACATATCCAGACATTGCGGCGATTAACACGGCGCCGCTCAGCAGGATCGTTTGCGACCGTGAATGTTCCGCTGCGAACACCATGCGGCACCACTCCCACGCCATCAAAAAGCCGGCGAGCGTGACAAAAACTGCAAATGGCAAACCACCGTACCACACGGCAGCGAGTGCGACCGGTGCGAGAACCGCTGCGGACCCGATGCGGACGGCGACCACACTCCCCTTGCCATCGGCACTGGGAGCCGGCTGAGGGGAAGTTGTTGGTTTTGTTGAAATCGCTTTAACCGCCGGCGGATACAGCCAGACGGCCAAAACGCCGGTCTCTGTTGGTGTATTGGGACAAGGCGCGTTCAAACACCTCACGGTCGAAATCTGGCCAATACTCTTCGACAAACACCAACTCCGAGTAAGCGCTTTGCCAGAGCAGGAAATTACTCAGGCGCTGCTCGCCGCTGGTTCGGATTATCAGATCAGGATCAGGTATCCCCTTGGTATCCAGAAATTCAGACACGGTATCGCAGGTGATATGATCAGGCTGCAGATGGCCCTGTGCCACTGCCTGTGCCATTGCCCTTGTCGCCCGAACAATCTCATCGCGGCTGCCGTAATTGAATGCCACGATTAGTTTCAATTTGTCGTTTTCAGCCGTCATGGCCTCAGCCTGCTCGATCAGAGCGCGCAGGTCGGGTTCGAGATCGTCGCGTTCGCCAATGACCGTAATTTTTACACCGTTGGCATGAAGTTCTGCGACGTCTTGATGAATGAACCGTCTTAGCAGGTTCAAGAGATAGTCGACCTCGCTTGGCGGCCGCGCCCAGTTTTCCGAACTGAAACTATACAGTGTCAGATATTCAATCCCCAGTTCGGCGGCGGTTTTGACCGTGCGCCGCACAGCTTCGACGCCTTGCCAATGGCCAGCGGATCGCGGCAGCGAGCGCCGATGCGCCCACCGCCCATTGCCGTCCATTATCAAGGCGACATGACGGGGCAAATTATCCCCAACATGCACAGTGGCGGGCTGTTCTGGAGCCATCATTGTTTCAGCGTTCCACGCTCCACGGTCCAACCATAGGACTCAAATGTAGGGAACGACACATATCAGCAGGTGTTTGTACCGACGACAGGTCAACAAACCTCAAACCTGCATTATTTCACCTTCCTTAGTGGAAAGCGTGTCGTCAATCTCTGTTATCAGCTGATCCGTCAGTTTTTGCAGATCTGCGGACCATGCCTTGTGCTCGTCCTGGCCCATATTACCATCTTTTTCCAGGTGCTTCAGCTGGTCCATGCCGTCACGGCGTACATTACGGATGGCAATGCGTGCCTTTTCAGCATACTGCGCGGCAACTTTGGTCAATTCCTGGCGGCGCTCCTCGGTCAGTTCCGGGATTGGAATTCTGAGCGTCTGTCCCTCGATAATCGGATTGAGCCCAAGAGTGGAATTACGAATGGCCCGTTCCACCGATGGCGCCACTGCCTTGTCCCAAACCTGCACGCTTAGCATTCTCGGTTCGGGCACCGAAACATTAGCCACCTGGTTGAGCGGCATCTGTGAATCATAGGCGTCGACCGATATGTGCTCCAGTAAACTGGGGTGTGCCCGGCCGGTTCGAAGTCCGTTGAACTCTTCTTTTAGTGCAGCTATCGCGCCCTGCATCCTGCGCTTGAAATCACTTAAGCCGAACTCGCCATCATCAGCCATAACTCTCTCCTCGACACCCAAAGTTGTCGCAGATCAATCCCGGTCCGCCACGATCGTAAATCGTCCATCTCCACGCAGTGCTGCGCCCAATGCGCCTTTAGTCTGGATCGAGAATACGATTATGGGAATTCGGTTGTCGCGCGCAAGTGTGATAGCTGCCGCATCCATAACTTTCAGGTCCTTGGACAAGACGTCCAGATGAGAAAGTTTCTCAAATCGTTGCGCTTTGGGATCTTTTTTCGGGTCGGCAGAATACACGCCATCGACATTGGTGCCCTTGAACAGGGCATCACAATCCATCTCGGCGGCGCGCAATGCAGCGGCTGTGTCGGTGGTAAAAAACGGGTTGCCGGTACCAGCGGCAAACACCACCACCCTGCCCTTTGACAAGTGCCGCACCGCGCGCTGGCGCGCATAAGGTTCACAAATGGTCGGCATTGGTATGGCAGACAGGGTACGTGCCGCGACACCCCGTTTTTCCAGGGCCTGGTGCATGGCAAGCGCGTTCATGACGGTGGCCAGCATGCCCATGGAATCCGCCGTCGTCCGGTCCATGCCCTGGGCAATGCCGGCTACGCCGCGAAAGATGTTCCCGCCACCAATGACCAGACACAATTGGGCACCAAACTCGACCGCATGGCCAACCTCGGTCGCGATACGCTCCACGGTTGCGTTGTCAATGCCATAATCCTGGTCGCCCATGAGGGCTTCACCCGATACTTTCAGCAAAACACGCTTGTAGGAAAGATCAGCCATCCCAGGTCCGCTCCCGGTTGTCACGGACCCGGTCACGGCAGTCATCTACCGTACCGAACCCGAGGCATTGTAAGGGTGCACGATCGATTCGTGCAGCCCGCGTTTCAGGATCAGCTTCCAGAGGCCGCAGCCGCCACTTCGGCCGCGAAATCCTGCGGGCCTTTCTCAATTCCTTCGCCAAGAGCATATCGGACGAAGGCGGCAATCTTGACCGGACTGCCGATATCGCCTTCAGCGCTTTTGACTGCCGCCTCGACGGTGCTCTCGCCGTCAATAACAAAGGTTTGCGACATCAATACTGATTCTTCGTAGAACTTACGCATCCGGCCATCGACCATCTTTTCGATGATTTCCTCAGGCTTACCGGATTCGCGCGCCTGTTCTGCAAGGATTGCGCGCTCGCGGGAGACGACGTCGGGATCAAGCTCATCCGGAGTGACCGCCAGCGGGCTGATCGCTGCGATGTGCATTGCCACCTGTTTTCCAAAGGCATTCAGCTTGTCCTGATCGCCTGCAGATTCCAGTGCCACAATAACGCCGATGCGGCCAAGTCCCGGTGCCGATTGATTATGGACGTAAGAGGCAACCACACCATTGGTAACCGTGAGGCGCGTGCCCCGGCGTACCGACATGTTCTCGCCGATTGTTGCGACCATTTCAGTAACATAGTCTTTGACGGACTTATCGCTACCTGGATAAGGCGCGCTTTCAATGGCTTCAAGTCCGCCACCGGTCTCCAGACTGACCGCTGCAATTTGTGTGACCATGTCCTGGAATTTTTCGTTCCGGGCAACAAAATCCGTCTCGGAATTGACTTCAACAATTGCGCCTGCGGTACCTTCGGAACGCACACTGACCAGGCCTTCGGAGGCAACCCGCCCGGCCTTTTTAGCCGCTTTGGCAAGACCCTTAGTGCGCAGGTAATCGACCGCGGCTTCCATGTCGCCGTCCACTTCGGTGAGCGCGTTTTTACAGTCCATCATGCCTGCGCCGGTTTTCTCGCGCAGCTCTTTCACCGCGCTCGCACTGATGTTCGCCATCACGTACCTCTTGTCATCCGGCATGCGCTATCCGCAGCCGTCAATTATCGAATTGGGGCCGGCTGTTACTTGCCGGCCAGTTCCGCCGCCTGACCGAGCCAGTCATCACGATCGATGCGGCCCTTGAAATTCAACTCTTCGTCGACCTTCCGGATGTCTTCAACAGACAATGCCGCGATCTGCGAATAATGGAAAATACCAAGCCCATTGAGCTTTTGTTCCAATACTGGTCCAACACCGGTGATTTTCTTCAAGTCGTCAGGCTCGCCATTAGGTGCGTCCAGGCCCTTGTATTTGTCCAGTTCTTCCTCGGCAGCCTCTTCCGGCGCTGCTTCTGCGGCCGGAGTTGCCTCAACTGCCTGGGCGGCCTCGGCAACCGGTTCAGCTTCGGCAACTGGTGCGGCTTCAGCAACCGTAGCCTCTTCAACCGCCTCGGCAATCTCTTCGGGAATGACTTCCGCCAGCGGCTCAACAGCCTCACCGATATCGATGCCGGCGCTGCCTTGTGCCTGGGAAATCCCTTCGATCGCTGCCCGGCTGATCAAATCGCAATACAGATTGATCGCCCTGCCGGCATCATCATTGCCCGGAATTGGATGGTCGATGCCGACCGGATCGCAATTTGTATCCAGAACACTGACGACCGGAATTCCCAGCTTGCGGGCTTCCTTAATGGCGATCTGCTCTTTGTTGGTGTCGATGACAAAGATGATGTCGGGTGTACCGCCCATATCCTTGATACCGCCGAGCGCTCGATCAAGTTTATCCTTCTCACGGGTCAGGTTCAGCGTTTCTTTCTTGGTCAGACCGGTTTCGTCCTGGCTCAAGAGTTCTTCCAGCTGGCGCAACCGTTTGATCGAATTGGAAATGGTTTTCCAATTGGTCAAGGTGCCGCCGAGCCAGCGGTGATTGATGTAATACTGCGCAGAGCGCTTGGCCGCATCGGCGATTGCATCAGAGGCCTGGCGCTTGGTGCCGACAAACAGCACGCGTCCACCGCCGCCCACGGCATCCCTGACCGCAACCAGGGCCTGATGAAGCAGCGGCACTGTCTGTGCCAGATCGATGATATGAATATTGTTTCTGTCCCCGAAAATATACGGGGCCATCTTCGGGTTCCAACGGTGTGTTTGGTGACCAAAATGTACGCCCGCTTCCAATAGCTGACGCATCGAGAACTCTGGCAAAGCCATAGTTTGTACTCCTGTTCTCCGGTTAATCCTCCGCGGAAAGTGGCCAGGGTTACGCCTGGCACCGGATGGAACCACTGCTATGTTGCAGAGGTGCAATGGTCCCTGAATTCCGCGTGTGAAGTTGCGGGCTTATAGGCTTACATCACAACGAATGCAAGTGCCGTATTGACCGGCAGGTCAAGTCGGTTGTGCGTCCGGCTCGGACGGTTCAGCGGGCTGGTCATCGGGCGCCTCGGCGTGTGGAAAAACGAAGCGCTGATAAACATAGCCGATGCCGACAAGGCATAGGCCAAGTCCCAGAAAGGACGCCACCCGCAACAGGCCGGTCAGATCTGCCATATCAAACAGGAACACTTTCAATACAGCGATCAGGAGAACTCCCAAAGAGGCATAGCGCAGCATGGGTGCGCCGCGATAGATGCCAAGCGCCAGCAGCGCCAATGCGAAGCCCAACCAGGCAAGAGAGTATGCATAGAACTCGGCATCCGATTGCGGATCGCCCGACAATACAGACCCCTGGAAACCCCTTTGAACTTCAAGCGTTATGTAGACAAAAATCAGCAGGAAACTCAGTAGCTGAATTGGCCGCTTGAAGATCGCAAATCCGATCGCCTCGAGCCACCAGACTGAGGCAAGCAGCAAAATGCCTGGCAGCGCATAGGCTGAAAGCAGCACATTGACCACCGGATAGACCCCGACCGGATCTCCGGTCATTATCGGGTTGGACACCAGCAATTGGAGGAACACGATCTGCGCCAGGGACAGGCAGATCAGGATGCGCGCGCCCCAAAGTTTTGTAAAACGCGGGGTTACGGCATGGCTCCACATGCGTGACAGCGCGATGATCAGCCAGCTGATGGTCTGGAGGCTTTGTTCGAACAGGCTGTAGCGTTCCGCGGCGAGCTTGCCCTCGACCAGAGTGCGGATCTCCAGCGAAACCAGCAAGGTCGCAAACAGCATTGTTCCGCCCTCAAGCAGGGTCACCACATGATCGTCCCGGAGTTCTCTGAACTGTCGGGCCGCCCAGTAGAACATGACAGCAGGAATGCCGTAGCCGTAGAGTATCCAGTTCGATCCGATGTCGCGCCCCAGCGGATAATCGAGGACATTCCAGTTGAGCGCCAGACGCGCCAGCACCACGCCGGCCACGATGCCGGCGATCCATCGGAGCAAGGGTGTTCCCGCCTTGTGTGCGATCCATGCAAGAGCAGGCAATTGTATCGACAAGGCAACGGTCAGGACGGCACGGTCAAACATCATTGTTGCGGCAAAACTCAACCCCGCGACGGCGGCGGCGGCGTACAGCGCAAAAGCATTCGCCATTCTTGGATTGTCGCGATGAGCGACCAAGGCACGGGCGGCCGATGTTGCAATACCTGCGATGATCAGGGCGAGCACCGACCAGTTTACGTCAGGAACACGGTCCTGGATCCTGAGATAGGACAACACCAGCAGACCAATGGGAACGGCGGCCGATATGCCGGCCCAGACTTCGGGGCGCTTGGCCTGCCAAAGGGAAAAAAAGCCGCCGACCGCAAACAAGGCGCCAAAGATGAACGCGGTCGATGCAAACGGCACCAGGTCATTGTCCAGAACCGGTCCGAGGAAGCGCCAGCCGCCGGGCAGAGGGAAATCATCGAACTGTTGTCCGGTCGTGGGCAACTGCCACACGGTGATCACGAACAACACCACGATACCGGCAATTACCACCAGGCCGTCCATGGATTGCACCCGGCGCGCGAACCAGCCGTACAGGCCGCACAGAACAGCGACGAATGTCAGGGATGCGAATGATTGATCCGAAAACTGCACCAGCCCCGGCATGAGCACAGCAACGGCAATTGCGCCGACCCATCCGGCGAGTTCGGGCATGGTTGCACCACGAATTTCTGCAATCCAGTTAACGCCGCGTTCCGGCAGTTCGTAACGCCACCAGAACAGCAGTGACATGGCCGCCAATACGATCAGATAGACGCCGGTTACGAATACATCACGAGGGGTGTGTTCTATCGTCAGCCATAAAAATGCCCAAACCGCCCCGCCGCCGATTGCCGCAAAGGCCAACCACCACCAGCGCTGATAACGCACAACCGCCAGGCACGCACCGACAATCATGGCGACGTAAGAGAACAGTCCCAGGGCGGCCGGCGCATCGGTGCTGACCAGGGCCGGTGTTGCAAGCCCACCGATCAATCCCAACAGGGCAACGAATGGCCCTTGTAGAAGCGAGAGTGCGAAAGCTGCCAGGGCGATCGCTGCAAGCGCTGCAAAGGCGACCAGAGGGGCCAGCAGTTCATACAGCCCATAGGCGGCAAAGACGCTGGCGAAGGCCATGAACAAACCGGCCGCCGTGACAGCCTGCGGCACGTAGGATCCGGGCGCTATTTTGGCCAGCCCATGTTTTGGATTGCGGCGAACCCATTCGCCGCCACAGGTCAATGCCAGCCCCAATACAAAGCCGAGCGAAGTACGGGTTGCCGGTCCGAGCAATCCCTGATCGGAGGCATATTTGACCAGAAACACACCTGCAAGCGCGATGGCAACACCGCCAAGCCAAACCAGCCAGCTCGCGGTCAGTTTTTGTTCAAAACCGGTTCTTTGCGGTGCCGCGGCCGCCATTGCAGCAGCATGGACCGGTTCTACTTCCACCTCATCGGACAACTCGGCATCCGCGGTGGCGGCGTCGGCATCGTCATCGGCTTCCATCGATGGTTCGGGTGGGACTTCCTCGGCCGCTGCTGGAACCTCCTCATGCAAAGGCGCCTCGGGGGTGGTCTCGGTTTGCGCGCCTCCCGTTTCGACCTGGTAGGTCAGCAGTTCAACCTTGCTGGTTAATGCCTTGACTTCACGCTCCAGACGATTGGTCACCACAAGCGACCAGATAGCCAGCACAGCCGGGCCAAGTAGGATCAAACCCAAGATAATGAATATTGCTTCCACGTTTTATTCCGTCCACGCGGTCTGCAGGGCGCCCTGCCAATGCCCCTAATTTCCTGATTCTTGCCGTACAATCAAACAAACAAGATCCTCATATGGGATACAGCAACACTTCAACCAAGGGTGACGTCACGTCAGGTTCAAACAAAATATCTAAAGATCGTGAACGTCGATCACGCCTGGAACGGACTTGATCGCGCCCTTGATTTGCGGCGTTACGGTGAATTTGTTGCCGAGCGCGATCTCCACCTCCTTGGCCCCGTCATCGAGTTTCACAATCAGACGGACCGGTGATTTGCCTCCATTGGTCAGGCGTGCGGCAATGCTTTCAAGGGGTGCTGTGTCGGCCACGAATATTCGCAGGCCCGCCTTGACATTGCGGGCAGCATTATCCAGCGGTTCGACGGTTTGCACACGTACTTTGACGTCGTCGCCGTCCAGCCCTGCTTCGACACGCAGGATCACCGCGGAACCAGGTTCGAGAAGGTCGCGCGACGCAGCCAGCGTGTCGGCGAAGACGATCGCTTCGAACTGACCGGTTGCATCGGAACAACCGATAAACGCAAAACGGTTGCCCTGGCGGGATTTACGCTCCTGGCGATAGATAACCGTGCCGGCGATTTTTCCTGCCGTACTGCCGGCTTTCACCATGTCGACGAACCCGGTCCAGGACACAGCCCCCAGACGGTCGAGCACCGTGGCATATTCATCAAGCGGGTGACCGGACAGGTAGAATCCGATGGCGTCGAATTCCTGGGAAAGACGTTCCATGGGCAGCCAGGGGTCGACATGCGGCAGCATGAGGTCTTCGGTTGCCTCACCGCCGCCGCCGAACAGGTCGTTCTGCCCGCATTCCCGTTCGCTGTGGGTCCGGTTGGCGGTCGAGAGGATGAGTTCCACGCCGGCAAGGACACGTGCGCGGTCTTGGGTGAATTCATCGAACGCACCGGCCCGGGCGAGGTTTTCCAATGCCCGCTTGTTGATTACCCGCGGGCTGATACGCGCAGCGAAATCGGCAAGAGACGTGAACGCACCACCCTCCCGGCGCAAATCGACGATGTGATCAATTGCCTGGCGCCCGACATTCTTGATCGCAGAAAGCGAATAGCGGATCGCCCCCTCGTCGACAATGAACTCAGCCTCTGAACGGTTTACAGACGGCGGTTTGACACTCAGGCCGAGGCGGTCTGCCTCCTGCTTGAAAACATAGAGCTTGTCGGTATTGCCCATGTCCAGGGTCATGGATGCCGCCATGAACTCGACCGCATGATTGGCCTTCAGGTAAGCGGTCTGGTAGGCAACCACGCCATAGCAGGCAGAATGTGCTTTGTTAAATCCGTAGCCGGCAAATTTCGCGACCAACTCGAAAATGAACTCAGCCCGCTTGCGGTCGACTTTGTTTTCAATCGCGCCTTCAACGAACCGGCTTTTCTGCTGGTCCATCTCCGCCTTGATCTTCTTGCCCATGGCGCGGCGCAGCAGATCGGCTTCACCAAGGGAATATCCGGACAAGACCTGGGCAATCGCCATTACCTGTTCCTGGTAGATGATGATGCCGTATGTGTCCTCCACGATGGGTGAGACAATCTCGTGCAGAAACTCAGGTTCTTCCCGGCCGTGCTTGGCAGCGAGATATTTAGGGATGTTCTCCATCGGGCCTGGACGATAGAGGGCAACCAGGGCGATGATGTCTTCGATATTTGACGGCTCGGCTTTCCTGATCAGGTCCTTCATGCCTGAACTTTCCAGCTGGAACACACCGATTGTGCTGCCGTCGCACAGCATCTTGTAGGTTTTGGCGTCATCCAGAGCGAGCTTGTTGAAATCGATTTCGACGCCGCTGCGGGCAATAAGCGCGCGTGCTTTCTCCAAAACGGTAAGGGTCTTCAGGCCGAGGAAATCAAATTTTACAAGGCCTGCGTTTTCGGCCCACTTCATGCTGAACTGGGTAACCGGCATGTCGGATTTGGGGTCGCGGTAGAGCGGCACAAGCTGATTTAGCGGCCGGTCGCCGATCACCACACCGGCGGCGTGGGTCGAGGCGTGGCGGTACAGCCCTTCAAGCTTCAGGGCGACCCTGATCATGCGGCCGACCTGGGGGTCGTCATCGCGCGCCTCCTGAAGCTTGGGTTCGATCTCTATCGCCTGGCTCAGTGTTGTGGGGTTGGCCGGATTGTTGGGGATCAGCTTGCACAAGCGGTCCACAAGACCGTAGGGGATCTGCAGCACGCGCCCGACATCGCGCATCACGGCGCGCGCCTGCAGCTTGCCGAAGGTAATGATCTGCGCCACCTGGGCTGAACCATAGCGCTCCTGCACATATGCGATCACCTCGTCCCGCCGTTCCTGACAGAAGTCGATGTCAAAGTCCGGCATGGACACACGCTCTGGGTTCAAGAACCGTTCGAACAGCAGGTTGAAACGCAACGGATCAAGATCGGTGATGGTGAGGACCCAGGCAACCACCGAACCTGCTCCTGAACCGCGGCCCGGGCCGACCGGAATGTTTCTGGACTTTGCCCATTTGATGAAGTCGGCAACAATCAGGAAGTAACCGGGAAACTGCATCTCGATGATGACGTTAAGTTCGAAATCCAGGCGCTCGCGGTAGTCCTTTTCGGTATAGCCTTCCGCCACACCTTCCACCTTCAAACGCTGATCGAGACCTTCATGGGCCTGGCGGCGAAGTTCGCCCGCTTCATCAAGAGTTTGATCGCCGGTGCTGAAGTTGGGCAGGATCGGAGGGTGGATCCTTGGGCGATGGGCGCAGCGCCTGGCAATCTCAATAGTGTTTTCAAGGGCTTCCGGCAGATCTTCGAACAGGGCGATCATCTGCTCCGGCGATTTGAAATAATGTTCAGACGACAGGCGGCGGCGTTCCGGTGCGCTGACCACATCGCCATGGGCGATACAGATCAGGGCGTCATGGGCTTCATAATCGTCCGGATCGGCGAAATAGGCTTCGTTGGTCGCAACAAGGGGCAGCTTGAGATCATAGGCCAGCTGTACAAGATCCGGCTCGATGATGCGCTCATGCTCCAATCCGTGGCGTTGCAGTTCGACATAGAGACGATCGCCAAAGACCTGTTTCAAATGTTCAAGGCGGCGCCCTGCCCGGTCATGTTGACGATTGACCAAAGCCTGATCGATTGCCCCGTCCGGACCACCGGTCAGGCAAATCAGCCCTTCACTGTGTTCGGCGAGTGTTGCAAAAGTGACATGAGGATCAAGCGAGCTGTCGGTGTCCAGAAAGGCGCTGCTCGACAGACGCAGAAGATTGGCATAGCCGACTTGGTCTTTCGCTAGGAGCGCCAGAGTTGGTGGCTTGTGCCGGACCGGACCGCCCCGGCCGTTCTCTGCTTCGGTTTCGTCGTCCTGAAAATCTACCGACAGGGTGCAGCCGATGATCGGCTGGATGCCGGCTTTCACCATGCTTTCAGAAAATTCGAGACACCCGAACAGGTTGCCCGTGTCGGTTATCCCCAGAGCTGGAAGATGGTGCCGCTGACACAATGCCGCCAACGCGGATACATGCAGTGCGCCTTCCAGCAGGGAATAGGCAGAGTGCACCCGCAGATGGACAAAACCGGGATGTGGTGGTCGAGACACAGAGCGCTTCCGATTCTATTGTTCAGCGCCATTGTACCCCGATCGCCGGAGATTTGCGTTCCTGTTCACCGGTCAGATACGATGGATTGTGGATAAAACGCTGATCGACCGTTTACGTCAGTCCGGGACCAACTGGCCGTCTTCAAGCCTGATCACCCGGTCCATCTGATTGGCCAAGTCGAAATTGTGCGTAGCGATCAGCATGGTCAACCGTTCTTCTTCAACCAGCCTGGCAAGCTGCCGGTAAACCTCAGCGGCGGTGTTCGGGTCGAGATTGCCGGTCGGCTCGTCGGCTAGAAGCAGGCTTGGGCTGTTGGCAACCGCGCGCGCAATGGCGACGCGCTGTTGCTCACCCCCGGACAGCTCGGCCGGCCTGTGGGTAACCCGGTCCTTGAGACCAAGACGGCCAAGCAGGTCGACGGCACGCTCTCTTGCCAAAGATTTGTCGCAACCAGCGATGCGCTGCGGCATGACGACATTCTCCAATGCGGAGAATTCGGGCAAGAGGTGGTGAAACTGATAGACGAAACCGATCTCCGTCCGCCGAATGCCAGTGCGACGGTCATCAGACAATTTTGCGCAACTGGTGCCGTTTATGATGACATCCCCCGCATCAGGAGCCTCAAGCAAACCGGCGATGTGCAAAAGCGATGATTTACCAGCACCAGAGGGACCGATAAGACCGACCCGTTCACCGCTTGCAATGACAATGCTTGCGGATTTGAACACATCGATCTGAGTTTTGCCCTGGACAAAACTGCGGTCGACGGCGTCAAGCCGTAATGCGGGTTCAGGGTTTTCTGACATCTGCGCCTATTCGTACCTCAAGGCGTCAACCGGATCGAGGCGCGCGGCCCGCCAGGATGGGTAAAGCGTGGCAAGGAACGACAGCACCATGGCCATGACCACCACGTTGATGACTTCGCTCGGGTTCACTTCCGCAGGGAGCTGGCTGAGATAGTAGATTTCGGGATCGAAAACCACGGTTCCCGTCAGTGAAGACACGAACTGCCGGATTGCTTCTATATTTATGCAGAAGGCCAGGCCCACAACGAGGCCGGCAAGCGTACCGGCAATGCCGATACTGGTGCCTGCGATGAGGAACACACGCATAATCGCACCACGGGTGGCGCCCATGGTACGGAGGATCGCAATGTCACCACTCTTGTCCTTCACCAGCATGATCAGGCCGGCAATGATGTTCAAGGCGGCGACCAGGACGATCAGCGTCAAGATCAGGAACATGACGTTACGTTCAACTTTCAATGCATTGAAGAAGCTGGAATTAATGTCCTGCCAGGAGGTCAGCCTGATGCCACCCTGGAGCGCTTCCAAAATCGGCATTTCATAACGCTGAACCAGCTCCGGCTCTTCCACCTTGATCTCGATTGCTGAAACCGTGTCTTCGTGAAGAAAATACAACTGCGCTTCACTCAACGGCATGAAGATGAAGGACTTGTCATATTCAGACATACCGATCTGGAAGATCGCAACGATGGTGTAGGGCTGGATCCTCGGCGCAACGCCGAACGGTGTCACGGGACCGCGCGGTGAAATCAGGGTTATCTGGTCGCCAACGCTCACGCCGTGCTTGATCGCAATGCCCGACCCGATAGCGACGCCTTCGGATGTATCGAAACCATCCAGTGTGCCGGCACGAATGCCGTTGGCGACACCGGGCAGTTGACGCAAGTTTTCTTCAGTCATACCGCGCACCAGCGCACCGCCGGCGGTCCTCGATGAGGACGCCATGACCTGGCCTTCAACCAGGGGGATGGCATGGGTCACCCCGTCAATCGCCTTTATGCGCGCGGCAATCTGTTCATAGTCGGAGATGTCGATCGATTGCCCCTGCGCCATGAAATGGCCGTTGAAGCCCAGAATCTTGCCCAACAGCTCGGAGCGAAATCCATTCATCACCGACATGACGATGATCAGCGTGGCGACACCGAGCATGATGCCGGCAAAGGAAAAACCGGCAATCACGGATATGAAGCCTTCACGCCGCCGCGCCCGCAAATAGCGAAGCGACAGGCTCCATTCGAACCCGGCAAACGGCGGTGTCCGCCCAGGCACGGTGGGGATACCGGACGCGTTCATCCAGCAAGCCGCTTAAGGGCTGCTTCAGGTGTCATGTTTTGCCGCTCGCCCGATGCGCGGTTTTTCAGTTCCACCTCGCCGTCCTTGAGGCCGCGGGGCCCGACAATGAGCTGCCATGGCAAGCCAATGAGATCCATCTTGTTGAACTTGCCCCCTGCCCGCTCATCGGTATCGTCATAGAGCACGTCGATGCCGGCATTGGAAAGCTGCTCATAGAGTGACAGGCAGGCCTTATCAGTGGCATCGTCACCGACCTTGAGATTGATCAGCCCGACGTGGAACGGCGCCACTGCTTCCGGCCAGATGATGCCGGCCTCGTCATGGCTTGCCTCAATGATGCCTCCTGTAAGGCGCGACACGCCGATGCCGTAGGAGCCGGAGTGAACAGCAATCTGGTTGCCGTCGGGTCCCTGAACCAAGCACCCAAGGGGCTCTGAATAATTTGTGCCGAAATAGAAGATGTGTCCGACTTCAATGCCACGACCGGTAACCTGGCGGTCGGCTGGTACCCTTGCGTCGAACTCGGCCTGATCATGTTCCTCATCGGTTGCAGCATAAAGCGCGGTGAAACCGTCGATGGCTTCCTTCAGCCCTGAAACATCATCATAGGAGATGCCGCTAGCCTGCCAGTCCATCTCCAGATATCCGCGGTCGAAATACACCTGGCTTTCGCCGGTTTCGGCCAGGATCAGGAACTCGTGGCTGAGATCGCCGCCGATCGGCCCCGTGTCCGCCTTCATGGGAACTGCCGTCAGACCCATACGCTGGAAGGTCTTGAGATAGGACAGGAACATCTTATTGTAGGAATGGCGTGCGGCCTCCTTTGTGAGGTCGAATGAATAGGCATCCTTCATCAGAAATTCGCGGCCGCGCATGACACCGAAACGGGGCCGGATCTCATCGCGAAATTTCCATTGGATATGATAGAGATTGCGCGGCACGTCCTTGTAGGACTGGACGCCCGCCCGAAATATGTCAGTGATCACCTCTTCATTGGTCGGACCGTACAGCATATCGCGGTCGTGCCGGTCGGTAATACGCAGCATCTCTTTGCCGTAGTCGTCATACCGCCCGCTCTTGCGCCACAAGTCGGCCGACTGGATCGTCGGCATGAGCACTTCGATGGCGCCCGCGCGGTTCTGCTCCTCGCGGACAATCCGCTCAATGTTTTTCAACACCCGGTAGCCCATCGGCAGCCAGGAATATATCCCCGCGGTTTCCTGGCGCACCATGCCGGCGCGCAACATCAACCGGTGAGACACGATCTCGGCTTCCTTGGGATCGTCCCTCAATATAGGCAGGAAATACTGGCTCAGACGCATATCATATTCCGTGAAATGGCGAAGCAGGTTGCAAGGACGCCATTCGGCGCGCCTCGGACCGACTCCAAAGCATGGCAAGACCTTTTAAGCGATCTTGAACAAGAAACAAGGGTTGTGAGGATCAACGGGGTTGGTCTGCAACCACCAACCGGTCCGAAATTGCCAGCAGGGTCTTGCGCTTAATCGCAAACAACCGGCGGCGGTGGAACATCCCCTGCGTTTCTGAGGGGGTAGTCATTATAGTGGATCGAACCGTCACTACCATCGACGGTTACATAATCGCGCGGCCTCAGCGCATACTTGTTTTCGATCGCCGTCGGTGCTCGTCGGGCGAGAAACTGCAGACTGGGCCGGGCCCAGTGGGTTGCATCATGAGATGGCAAGTCTGCCAGCACCACCGCATTGCCATCGATATCCAAGCCGGGCTGGTAATCTGCACCGGCGTTCGCCGCAAGGCGGGCTGCCCCGATGCATGGGCCCGCCTGAAACCGCCCGGGCACCAGCACGCCTGGAGTGTGGGTCGAGTAGAGTTTGTGCGGTCGGTTTGCGTGATCGTCGCGAAACTCACTTTCATCCGCGCCGCCCTGCCCCGGACACGCAAAAAACATCAGCGTGACCAGCACAATCACTGCTGTGTGCGAATGACGGTAATTTGCGCGATTCTTATGCATCACTTCAATACTGCCATATGAGTGTTAAAAACACAGAAACACCAACAACAAAAACATCTGAACTGACGCTAAATGCTTGAAATTACAACCTTTTGGCGAATTGCAGTGAACTGCTCGCATTATTTTTTTAAGGTGACAGTCAAAACGAGATGCGTTACTGTCGCCGCAATAATAAAAAGAATTAAGGCTTGCAAAGCGTCTGCGTATTGACCACCGAGTGAGTACGGTCAAATGACGGCCCAAGTCTGGGGAGGAGAAGTCGCCTGCCGACTTGGTGGTTCTGCCACCACGGCACCACCGCTCGCGTAAACTGGGCGGAAGTAGGAGACACAACACTTTTGGCAAGGTCCCGAGGGTCCTTGCTTTTTTTATGCCTGAACGGCTCCTGCAACGATCAAAGGCGCGTCAATTTTATCGCTCAAATGTCGGCAGAAACGGGATGCTGTCAAGGTCGATCAGCCGGTACTCGATGGTTGCGTAGACCAGAGCGAAGGCGACCGCGGAGATGATCGTGGTTATGGCGAACTTAAAAAGTATCCGGGGATTGAGTGGCGCACTCGGCGCGTTGCCCGGTTCAATATGGGCGTCAGCTTCATGGTGGCTTTTTGCACCAAATGGCAGAACCGTGAACAGCACCAGCCACCAGACAATAAAGTAAATCGCAAGACCTGTTGTCAGCGTCATCGAAATTGGGCCATGGCCTGCTCAGGCCTGTTCGAGTTCGACAAGAGTGCCGCAGAAGTCCTTTGGATGAAGGAATAGCACGGGCTTGTTATGGGCGCCGGTTTTTGGTTCACCATCGCCGAGAACGCGTGCACCCTGTGCTTTCATCTGATCGCGCGCCGCCAATATGTCGTCGACCTCATAACATACATGATGGATGCCGCCAGAGGGGCTTTTTGCCAGGAACGCGGATATCGGTGAATTCTCTCCAAGTGGCTCCAGGAGCTCGATCTTGGTGTTCGGCAGCTCGACGAAGACAACGGTTACGCCGTGTTCCGGCAAGGCTTCCGGCGCCGATACAGCTGCACCCAGGGCATCCCGGTAAATGGCAATGCCCGCAGCAAGGTCGGGAACTGCAATGGCCACGTGGTTCAAACGTCCAATCATGTTTCAATCCCGGTCAGTAATGACGCCTGTCTAGGGCAACCTTGATACTCGACAGGCCCTAAAGCATAGAACGCTCAGACGTGCAAGCACACCTGCTGGGCCGCGTTCAATCCGAGAGCCGATGCATGGCGATTATGCATAATGGCTTTTTGCCCCACTGCCGGTCGACCGCGCGGCGGACCGCCTGGAAAACGAACTCCTCAAGCACCTGGTCGTTGCGCCGCTTGGACCGCGGCAATTTTTCGAACACGTCTTCAATGATGTCGATCACCATGGTTTCCAGCGCTTCGCCATTTTCGCCGCTCTCGGGCATTCCGACCAGTGAGACCTGCGGATCGCTGAGGAGATCACCGTTTTCATCGATAACCAGAGAGACAGAAATCACACCGTTGAAACTGAGTTTACGCCGTGCGCGGGCAGGCCCTTCGGTACCCGGTACGATGACCCGACCATCCACATGAAGTCGCCCGGACGGTGCCTCATCGATGATTTCGGCTGGGCCCGGCAGAAGGCGTACCAGATCGCCATTACCCATGACGATCGTTTCGGGCACGCCGCATTCTTCGGCAAACCGGGCCTGCTCCCACAGGTGCCGTGCTTCACCATGCATGGGAACGACCAGTTTTGGCTGCAGCCATTCATACATCTGCTTCAGCTCATCGCGGCGGGGATGGCCGGTAACATGCACCAAAGCGTCATCAGCAGTGACGATCTTGACGCCATTGACCGCAAGTTCATTGTGAACCTGGGAGACGGATTTTTCGTTTCCCGGAATAGTGCGTGAGGAGAAAATCACAACGTCACCGTCCTCGAACTCGACGTTTGGATGGGTGCCGTGGGCGATGCGTGACAGGGCTGCCCGCATTTCACCCTGACTGCCGGTGCAGATGCACAGGATCTTTTCCCGTGGAACATAGCCAAACTGATCTTCGTCGAGAAACTCCGGCATGCCGTCCATGTGTCCGGTCGCTTTGGCTGCTTCAATATTGTTGCGCAGCGCCCGGCCAACAATCACGACGTTGCGGTCGCAGGCCATGGCTGCACGGGCAATCGATGCCACACGGCCGACATTCGAGGCGAAAGTGGTGACCGCAACCCGCTGAGGCGCGGAACGGATGACTTCCAACAGTCCTTCGCCGACTTCTGTTTCAGACGGCGATATGCCCGCGCGCAGCACATTGGTTGAGTCGCACACCAGGACATCACAACCTTCCTCGCGCAATGCCTGCAGGCGTTTTTGATCGATCGGTTTGCCGGTGACCGGTGCATCGTCGATCTTCCAGTCGCCGGTATGAACCACCGTTCCGTGTGGCGACCGGATGATCAAGGCGTTGGGCTCGGGGATCGAATGGGTGACGCTGAGAAACTCAAGATCAAACCCGCCAACCTTGAAGCGCTGATCCTGATCGATCTCGTGGATTGGGACGTCATTCTCCAGGCCGGCTTCGGCGAGCTTCCGGCGCAACAGAAAGGCTGCAAATGCAGTTGTATAGACAGGCACCTTGAACCGTGTCCACAAATGCGCCACAGCACCAAAATGATCTTCATGCGCGTGGGTCAGGACTATGCCTTGCAGGGCCTTTCGGTCAGCCTCAATAAAAGCGGTGTCCGGCAGAATGATGTCGATGCCTGGATCCCGGTCATCACCGAATGTGATTCCCAGGTCGACCATGAGCCACTTACGGTTACTGGCTGGACCCATGCCGTAGAGATAGAGGTTCATTCCGATTTCGCCGCACCCGCCCAGCGGTAATACAACAAATTCACCAGGGGATTTTGCGGAACGTCGCTTTTTGGTCGGCTTCTGCTTAACGGCCATATTGTCCTTCAGTGTTCTTATTGACGAGCGTTCGTCCGCGCCGGATTAGCGGCCACCACATCACCGGCCAATATGCGCCGGTCTTCGCCGTCTTTCAGCTTCAACATCATCGCACCCTCATTGTCCAATCCGGAAAACCTGCCCGACACCTTACCGTCAGGCATGTTAACCGTCACCGTCTGGCCCAGCCGGTGGGCACGGATCATCCAATCCTGCCTTATACGCGCAAATCCCGCACCGTGGTCCCACTCTGCGTACCATTCAGCAAACGCCTGTGCCAGATGTTCAAAAGCCTCATGGACATCGCCTGTGGCGCCATGGGCGGCCAGGTCAGTTGTTTCGTACATCGTCACCGCGCGTGGCGGACTGTGGCGCACATTGAGGCCGATGCCGACCGCCAGGACCAGGCCAGTTGCGGGAACATTTGTTGATTCAAGCAATATGCCGGCGACTTTTGCATCGTTCAGGATCAGATCATTCGGCCATTTCAGCGCCAATTCCGTGTTGCCGTCAGTGCCCCGCAGACAACGCTCTGCTGCATCGTGGACCGCAAGGCCTGCAACGAAACCGACCTGCGCCAATGTGGACATCTGCAGGTTGTCGCTCAGCAGCAAACTGCAATAGAGATTGCCGGGCTTAGATACCCATGGCCTGCCCTGCCGGCCACGCCCGGAGTTTTGCGACTTGGCCTGTATCCAGACCAGACCGCGCAGGCCTTTTTGTGCGCGGCGCAACGCTTCGGCATTGGTCGAATCGATGTCATCAAGCTGCACCAACGCCCAACCATCAGGCAGCGCCGGGATTGTCGTCACAACATGACCTATGGGAACAGAACGGCTGCAGCGGTGCCGGCTGCCGATACCAGAGGACCTGGATAGACAAAGAAGAAAATTACGAAGATGCCAGACAGTCCGAGCACCAGTTTGATTTCACCGGGCATCGGATCAAACTCTTCGGCAGGCTCGTCGAAATACATGATCTTGACGATGCGCACATAGTAATAGGCGCCGACCACACTGGCCAGCACACCGATCACCGCCAGGGCGTAGAGGCCGGCCTCGATTGCGGCGAGGAAAACATAGAATTTTGCAAAGAAACCGGCCAGGGGCGGAATGCCGGCAAGCGAAAACATCAGCATTGCCAGAATGAACGCCATCATCGGATTGTTGCGCGCAAGCCCCGCAAGTTCATCGATGTTTTCCACTGTGCCATCGCGGCGGCGCATCGCCAGCACACAGGCGAAGGTTCCAAGCGTCATGACCAGATAAATCGACAGGTAGATTATGATGCCGCGCACGCCCTGTTCACTGCCGGCTGCCAGACCGACCAGCGCGAAGCCCATATGACCGATCGAGGAATAGGCCAGCAGCCGCTTGATGTTGCTTTGTCCGATGGCGGCAAAGGCGCCAAGCACCATCGATGCGATGGCAATGAAGACCACGATCTGCTGCCAGTCGGGTGTGGCCCCGTGGAACGCGGTTTCGACCACCCTGATAAACATGGCCATGGCAGCGACTTTTGGGGCTGCTGCAAAAAACGCTGTGACCGGTGTCGGCGCGCCTTCATAGACATCGGGCGTCCACATGTGAAACGGCACCGCGGATACCTTGAACGCAAGGCCGGCAATGATAAACACCAGACCGAACAGCAGGCCCAGATTGAGTGTCTCTTTCGTTGCAGCCGCGGCGATCTGTTCAAATCCCGTCGAGCCGGTGAACCCATAGACCAGCGAACAGCCATAGAGCAGCATGCCGGAGGACAACGCGCCCAATACGAAATACTTCAGGCCCGCTTCACTCGACCTAACCGAGTCCCGGTTAAGGGCTGCAACCACATAAAGTGCCAGGCTTTGCAGTTCGAGCCCCATATAGAGAGAAATCAGATCATTCGCCGAAATCATCATGAGCATGCCCAGCGTGGCAAGCACGATCAGGATCGGATACTCAAACCGCTCAATGCGTTCAACGCGCATGAAATGCACGGACATGATTATGGTAATCGCCGAACCGCCGATCGCCAGCAGCTTCATGAACTGGGAGAAGGCATCGGTGATGAATATGCCGTCAAAAGCTGTTTGGCGCACACCGCCATCGAGCAAGACGAAGCCGCCCGCAACAATCAAGAGCGCCACGCATAACCAGGTGATCACCGCCGTCATGTCGTCACGGCGGAAGGCGCCGAGCATCAGAAAGGCCATGGCACCGCAGGCGAGAATGATCTCGGGCAGCACGATCATGGTGTCGGCTTTTGAAAAGGCGGTGTCCATATGCTGCATAGTCTCCGCTTAAAAGGCCGCGGCCAGTTTGGAGGCTTCGAACGCTGCCAGAGCCGATTTGTAATCGGCGATTAGGTTGTCTACCGAAGCGGCAGTGACGTCCAGCAACGGCGCTGGGTAGACACCGAACAGAATGGTCAGAACGACCAGCGGCGCCAACACAACCACTTCGCGCGGCGTCATGTCCGCGATGGCCTTGAGATTGTCTTTTTCCAGCGCACCGAACACCACCCGGCGGTAAAGCCATAACGCGTAGCCGGCCGACAGGATGACGCCGGTGGTCGCCAGAAATGCAACCCAGGTGTTGACCTTGAAGGTTCCCACGAGCGCCAGGAACTCACCGACAAATCCGCTGGTTCCCGGCAGCCCGACATTGGCCAGGGTAAAGACCATGAAAGTGAAGGCATAAAGCGGCATTCGGTTCACCAGGCCGCCATAGGCGACGATTTCGCGGGTGTGCATGCGGTCATAGATGATGCCGACGCATAAAAAGAGTGCCGCGGACACGATGCCATGGGACAGCATCTGGAATATGCCGCCCTGAATGCCCTGAACGTTGAGCGCGAATATACCCATGGTGACGAAGCCCATATGGGCAACGGATGAATAGGCAATCAGCTTCTTCATGTCCTCCTGCATCAGAGCCACCAGGGAGGTGTAGATGATGGCGATCACAGAAAGACCGAAGATCATCGGTGCGAACATCTCGGTCGCGACCGGGAACATGGGCAGAGAAAACCGCAGGAAGCCGTAACCGCCCATTTTCAGGAGTATGGCGGCCAGGATCACCGACCCCGCGGTCGGCGCCTCGACATGGGCATCCGGCAGCCAGGTGTGCACCGGCCACATGGGCATCTTCACCGCAAATGAGGCAAAGAACGCCAGGAACAGCCAAGTCTGCCAGCCGACCGGGAAATTGTGCTCGATCAAGGTGGGTATGAGGGTTGTGCCGGCATCGACATACATTGCCATTATCGCCAGCAGCATGAGCACCGAGCCGAGCAAGGTGTAGAGGAAGAACTTGAAGCTGGCATAGACCCTGCGCGGTCCGCCCCAAACGCCGATGATCAGGAACATCGGAATGAGGCCGCCCTCGAAGAACAGGTAGAACAACACGAGATCAAGGGCGCAAAAGACACCGATCATCAGGGTCTCGAGCACCAGAAAGGCGATCATGTATTCCCTGACCCGTGTTTCGATGTGCCAGCTTGCCAGAATGCAGGCGGGCATCAGAAATGTGGTCAGGATAACGAACAGCATGGAAATGCCGTCGACGCCCATATGGTAGTTGATCGCACCGCCGAGCCATGCGCCCTCTTCGACGAACTGGAATTCAGCGGAACTGCTGTCAAAATTGATCCAGATCAGGAGCGACAGCACGAATGTGATGATCGTCGTCCACATGGCGACAAAGCGGGTATTGCGTCGCGCGATTTCATCGTCGCCACGTATGGCGAAAATGAACAGTGCGCCCAAAACCGGCAGAAATGTTACGACGGAGAGGATCGGCCAACCGGTCATCAGTGCGCGCCTCCAACGCCGCTAAACATGTAGTAGGTGATCAAGGCGGCAATTCCGATCAGCATGGCGAAGGCATAGTGATAGACATAACCGGTCTGCAGGCGCACCACCCGGTTGGTGATATCAATCACCCGTGCAGACACGCCATCTGGCCCGAAACCATCGATGAACCAGCCATCGCCCTTCTTCCACAGGAACCGGCCCAGCCACTTTGCCGGATTGACCAGAAGAAAGTCGTAGATCTCGTCGAAATACCACTTGTTCAGCAGGAACTTGTAAGCCAGCACATGCTGTTCTGCGAGCCGGCGCGGGATTTCGGTATTGCGGATATACATCAGCCAGGCGAGCGCCAGGCCACCCAGCATGACCACGGTGGCCGACCATTTCACCCACAAGGGCACGTCGTGCATCGTGTGGACGATATGGTTGCCTTCAGCGCGGAAGATCGAACTTGCCCAGAAATGCGCCTCGTCGTGGCCGATGAAGTAGGGTGCAAAAATCACCCCGGCCAACAATGCGCCTGCGGCAAGGAGGTATAATGGAATGAGCATGACCTTGGGCGATTCATGGACATGGCTCATTACTTCCTTGGAGGCGCGCGGCTTGCCGTGGAAGGTCATGAACATGAGCCGCCATGAATAGAACGAGGTCATGAAAGCCGCGATCACGGTCATCCAGAAGGCATAGGAGCCAACGCTTGAATGGGCAGCAAACGAGGCCTCAATGATGGCGTCCTTGGAATAAAAGCCCGCGGTGCCGATTATGCCGGGTATGCCGACGCCGGTCAGAGCGATGGTACCGATCAGCATCATCCACCAGGTTTTCTTGATGTAGGGGTAGAGCCCGCCCATCTTGCGCATGTCCTGCTCACCGCCGACCGCATGAATGACCGAGCCGGAGCCAAGGAACAGCAATGCCTTGAAGAAGGCATGGGTAAACAGGTGGAAGATCGCAACGCCGTAGGCACCGACGCCAAGGGCGACAAACATGTAGCCCAGCTGCGAGCAGGTGGAATAGGCGACCACCCGCTTGATGTCATTTTGAACGAGACCGACGGTGGCTGCGAAAAACGCCGTTGTGGCGCCAACCACGGTGACCACCATCAAGGCGGTCGAGGAGAGCTCGAACAACGGTGAGCAGCGCGCCACGAGAAACACACCTGCGGTGACCATGGTTGCTGCGTGAATCAGGGCGGAGACCGGAGTTGGGCCTTCCATGGCATCCGGCAACCAGGTGTGCAGCAGGAACTGCGCCGACTTGCCCATGGCGCCGAGGAAAAGCAGCAGACAGATGGTGGTCAGGACATCGACTTCATAGCCCAGGAAGTTGAATGTCTTGCCAACCTGGTCTGGAGCGGAGGCAAACACGGTGCCGAAATCGATGGTGCCGAAGATCATGAATATGGCGAAGATGCCGAGCGCGAACCCGAAATCGCCGATCCGGTTGACGATGAACGCCTTCATGGCAGCGGCACAGGCTGATGGTTTGGTGTACCAGAAACCGATCAGCAGATATGACGCCAAACCGACCCCCTCCCAGCCGAAAAACAGCTGCAGGAAATTGTCGGATGTGATCAGCATCAGCATGGCGAAGGTAAACAGCGACAGATAGGAGAAAAACCGCGGCTGATACGGGTCGTCGCTCATATAGCCAATCGAATAGATGTGCACGAGAGCCGAAACGAAATTCACCACCACCAGCATGACCGCGGTCAGCGTGTCGATCCGGAACGACCAGTGGATGTCAAGCGCACCGGAGGTGACCCAGCGCATGACCGTGACTTTTTCGTTCTGCCCGTCAATCCCGACCAGGTAGAGGGCCACAAAGGACAATACTGCTGAAATGCACAAGAAGGCGGAGGTCAGGGTACCGGCGCCGCGGGCACCGATCCAACGGCCGAAAAATCCTGCGATCAGGCAGCCCAGAAGCGGAAGAAAGACGATGATGGAGTACATGTGCCGGCTACCCCTTCATCATGTTGATGTCTTCAACCGCGATGGTCCCGCGGTTGCGGAAATAGACCACCAGGATGGCAAGTCCGATCGCTGCTTCGCCGGCTGCCACGGTGAGTACCAGCAACGCGAAGATCTGCCCGACAAGATCTCCAAGGAAACTTGAAAACGCCACCAGATTGATATTGACCGCCAGCAGCATCAGCTCGATCGACATCAAGATGATGATGACGTTCTTGCGGTTCAGGAAAATGCCGAAGATGCCGATGGTGAACAACACCGCGGCAACCGCCAGATAATGTGACAACCCAACCTGTATCATGCCGCTTCATTCCGAGCCGGTGTGTAAACCGTCATCAGATCCCCTGCCCCGGTTTGACATTTTTCATTTCAACTGCTGTGTGCGGTGCGCGTGCAACCTGATCGGCGATCACCTGGCGTTTGACGCCTGGCTTATGGCGCAGCGTCAGCACAATGGCGCCGATCATTGCGATCAAAAGCACAATGCCGGCGGCCTGGAACAGATACACATATTTGGTGTAAAGCAGCAGTCCGATGGCTTCGGTGTTCGACAACTGGCCAGGTGGCGGTGTCGGTGCAGCGGCAACTGATGCTGCTTCAGGTGCGAAGGTCCAGGCGCCAAGCACGAGGAACAATTCGATCAGCAGGATTACCCCGATTGTCACGCCGATCGGCATATATTGCAGCATGCCTTCGCGCAATTCGGCAAAATCGATGTCGAGCATCATCACCACGAACAGGAACAACACGGCAACCGCGCCGACATAAACGATGACCAGGATCATCGCCACGAACTCAGCGCCGAGCAGGACAAACAGGCCCGCCGAATTAAAGAAGGCAAGGATCAGGAACAGAACCGAATGCACCGGGTTGCGCGCCGAGATCACCATGACCGCAGCGGCAATGGTGAATGCGGAGAACAGGTAGAAAAAAAGTGCGGAAATGACCATCGGCTTTGTGTGTATCCCGTCTGTTCGGCTGCTTAACGGTAAGGTGCGTCGAGTGCAATATTGTTGGCGATTTCACGTTCCCATCTATCACCATTGTCCAACAGGCGTTCCTTTGAATAGAAAAGTTCTTCGCGGGTTTCCGCGGCAAATTCAAAATTCGGTCCTTCCACAATGGCGTCCACCGGACAAGCTTCCTGACAGAAACCGCAATAGATGCACTTCACCATGTCGATGTCGTAGCGGGTGGTGCGGCGGGTGCCGTCATTGCGGCGCGGGCCGGCTTCGATGGTTATCGCCTGGGCCGGACAGATCGCTTCGCATAGTTTGCAGGCGATGCAACGCTCTTCGCCATTTGGATAGCGCCGCAATGCGTGTTCGCCACGGAACCTTGGGCTGAGCGCGCCTTTTTCGAAGGGATAGTTGATTGTTGCCTTGGGCGCGAAGAAATAGCGCATGGCGAGAACGAAGGCTGACACGAACTCCATCAGGAAGAGCGATTTCGCGGCTTGACCGATACGGAACATCGAACCCTCCCCTACAGACCTGGTTGTGCGAATTCACTGCCGACGATATAGCCGACAATGGGAAACACGGTGAAACAGGCGACTTTGATTGCCCCCATTATGACATTGGGATCGACGCCCTGAGTTTGCCTGGTCTTGGCAAATTCGTGTTTTTCCCTGAGCCGCGGGTACAAGAGGCGGTCCAGCAAGACAAAATCGAGCAACCCGATCACCAAGCCGATAAACGCCCCCAAGACACCATATTGCGAAATTCCCGACATGGCCTACCCCCTCACGGTGCCCAGTCGAAGGCCACGAGCACACCGGCGGTGAGCGCGACCCAGAACAGGGACAACGGTAAAAACACCTTCCAGCCAAGCCGCATCAGTTGGTCATAGCGGTAACGCGGCACAATCGCCTTGACCATGGCAAACATGAAAAACACGAAGCAGACCTTGATCAGGAACCAGCCGATATCTGGAATCCAGGTAAACGGCACGATGCTGAACGGCGGCAACCAACCGCCCAGGAACAGGATCGTGGTCATCGCGCACATGAGGACGATGCTGACATATTCGCCGAGCATGAACATCAGGTATGGCGTCGATGAGTATTCCACCATGAAGCCCGCAACCAGCTCGGATTCAGCCTCCGGCAGATCGAATGGAGGCCGGTTGGTTTCCGCCAGGGCGGAGATGAAAAACACCACGAACATCGGGAAAAGCGGGATGAAATACCAGCCGAACAGGCCCCAGTCGCTGTTCTGGGATTCGACGATTTCGCTCAGGTTCAGCGAGCCCGCGCACAACAAGACGGTAATGATGACGAACCCTATCGACACCTCATAGGAGACCATCTGAGCTGCCGACCGGAGCGCTCCAAGGAAAGGATATTTCGAGTTTGATGCCCAGCCGCCCATAATGACGCCGTAGACGCCAAGCGATGAAATGGCAAAGATGTAGAGAATGCCGACATTGATATCGGCGATCACCCAGCCATCGGCCAAGGGCACAACCGCCCAGGCGGACAGTGCCAGCACACAAGTCACCAGTGGCGCCAGCATGAACACGCCCTTGTTGGCGCCAGCCGGGATCACCACTTCCTTGAACACGAATTTGAGCAAATCGGCGAAGGATTGGAACAGACCGAACGGCCCGACCACATTCGGTCCGCGCCGCATCTGAACCGCTGCCCAGATCTTGCGGTCCGCCAGGAGCAGAAACGCAATGACGATCAGCAGCGACACCAACAGCGCAACGCTCTGTGCGCCGATGATCAGCAGGGTCAGGACATATGGCCAAACTGCTTCAACCATCGGTGCCTGTCCTCTCCTTTTGCTGAGCGGTCCGCAGCGCGCTGCATTCCGCCATTATCCCGGACGCGCGGGCGATCGGATTGGTCAAGTAGTAGTCCTTCACCGGGCTCTTGAACACGGACTTGTTGACGCGTCCGGCATGTTGTGAAAGTTCAGCAATCTTCGATCCGTCCGCCGGTTCGACCTGATCTTGTGCTGCTAACAGGGGACATTCGCCGTAGAGCGCGGTGCGCAATTGGTCGAGAGTGTTATAGGGCAGCGTGTGGCCGACCACATCAGACAACGCCCGGGCGATCGCCCAATCCTCTTTGGCCCCGCCCGGTGGGAAAACCGCGCGGCGGGCAAGCTGTGGGCGGCCTTCGGTATTGACATAAAGGCCGGTTTTCTCGGTGAAGGCTGCACCCGGCAAGATTACGTCGGCACAATGGGCGCCCGCATCGCCATGGGTGCCCTGGTAGATGACAAAGGCATCGCCCAGCCTGGCTTTGCTTATCTCATCTGCTCCCAGAAGATACACAACCTCGATGTCACCGCTCTTGGTGCCAGCCAGAATATCGTCAGTCGCCAGTCCGCCGCCTTCACGGGGCAGGAAGCAAATGTCGAGCCCGCCAACCCGGGCAGCCGCGGTCTGCAGCACACAAAAACCGTTCCAGTCCTGGGTGACCGCACCGCAGCCTTGTGCAATCCCGGCGGCGTGTCCCATTACGGAGCGGCCGTCCGCCCGTGACAATGCCCCCTGGCCGACGATGATCAACGGACGGGACGCCTCGCTCAAAATCTGCGCGAATTTGTGGGTGCCGCTACTTAGGTCTTTCAAGCTATCGGGCCCAGCGCCCAGATAGTGGTAATCATATGCCAGGTCGGCCTGCTCACCGATAACGCCAATCGGCACCCGGGAGGCAAGCCATGCTTTACGGATACGAGCATTGAGCACCGGCGCTTCAAGGCGAGGATTGGTGCCGATCATTAAAATCGCATCGGCGTCTTCAATGCCTTCGGCCGTTGCGTTGAACAGATAGCCCGCCCGGCCGCCGGCTTCTCCCAGCGCTGTTCCGTCCTGGCGGCAATCGATGTTCTTAACGCCCATGGCATCCATCAGGTCGCGCAGGGCGTACATGTCCTCAACGGCACACAGATCGCCGGCAATGACGCCAATTTTCGACGCATCGGTCGAATTCAGCTTTGCCGCCACAACGCCGAGCGCCTCGGGCCAGCTTGCCTCGCGTAACTTTCCACCCTCGCGCACATAGGGCCGGTCCAATCGTTGCGACTTGAGGCCGTCCCAGATGAACCGCGCCTTGTCTGATATCCACTCTTCGTTCACCTCGTCATTGAGGCGCGGCATAATACGCATGACTTCACGGCCACGGCTGTCGACACGGATCGCCGAGCCGAGTGCATCCATGACGTCAACCGATTCCGTCTTGCGCAGCTCCCAGGGACGCGCCGCAAATGCATAGGGCTTGGACGTCAATGCGCCGACCGGGCACAGATCAATGACATTGCCCTGGAGCTCGGACAACATTGCCTGTTCCAGATAGGTGGTGATCTCCATGTCCTCACCGCGGCCAATGGCGCCCAGTTCAGTCACACCGGCTACCTCGGTCGAAAAACGCACGCACCGGGTACAGTGAATGCATCGGGTCATGATGGTTTTGACCAGCGGCCCGATATATTTTTCCTCGACCGCGCGTTTGTTTTCCGCATAGCGGTTCTTGTCGATGCCGTAGGCCATGGCCTGGTCCTGCAGATCGCATTCGCCGCCCTGGTCGCAGATCGGGCAGTCGAGCGGATGATTGATCAGCAGAAACTCCATCACCCCTTCGCGGGCCTTCTTGACCTGAGCCGACCGGGTGAAAACTTCCGGCGGCTCGCCATCTGGACCTGGGCGCAGATCATTGACCGACAGTGCACAGGAGGCCTGCGGCTTGGGCGCACCCTTTACCTCGACCAGGCACATTCGGCAGTTGCCGGCAATCGACAGGCGTTCGTGATAGCAAAAGCGCGGGATCTCAGCGCCGGCTTCCTCACAGGCCTGCAACAGCGTAATGCCGTTCTCGACTTCAATCTCGATGCCGTCGACAATGAGTTTTGGCATGCGTCTTAAGCTCCCCTACTCCGCCGCTGCCATGGGCGCTTCATCCGGTTTCGGATTGGCCGAATAATCGTCAATGCGCTGTTCGATGACATGGCGGAAATGGCGGATCAGACCCTGCACCGGCCAGGCGGCCGCATCACCCAGAGCGCAGATGGTGTGGCCCTCGATCTGATGGCTGACGTCGAGCAGCATGTCGATTTCACGCTTTTCCGCCTGGCCACGCGCCATGCGTTCGAGAACCCGCCACATCCAGCCGGTGCCTTCCCGGCAGGGCGTGCACTGGCCGCAGCTTTCGTGTTTGTAGAAGTAGGCAAGGCGGGCAATCGCCCGGATGATGTCAGTGGATTTGTCCATGACGATCACAGCGGCGGTTCCGAGACCGGATTTCAGGTCGCGCAAAGTATCGAAATCCATCGGCATGTCCTTGCAGACGTCCGCCGGCAGGCACGGTACCGAGGAGCCGCCGGGAATCACCGCGAGCAAATTGTTCCACCCACCACGGACACCGCCGGCGTGCTTGTCGATCAGTTCACGAAACGGAATGCCCATTTCTTCTTCGACATTGCACGGATTGTTCACATGGCCTGAAATGCAGAACAGCTTGGTGCCGGTATTGTTCGGCCGGCCAAGGCCTGCAAACCAGTCGGCGCCACGCCGCAGGATCGTCGGCACGACAGCGATACTTTCCACGTTGTTCACCGTGGTCGGCGCACCATAGAGCCCGACATTTGCCGGAAACGGTGGTTTGAGACGGGGCTGGCCCTTCTTGCCTTCGAGACTTTCCAGAAGCGCTGTTTCCTCGCCGCAGATATAGGCGCCGGCACCATGGTGGACGTAGCAGTCGAAATCCCAGCCATGCTTGTTGTTGGGGCCGATCAGGCCGGCTTCGTAGGCCTCGTCAACGGCCGCCTGCAATTGCTCCCGCTCGCGGATGAACTCGCCACGCACGTAAATGTAGCAGACCGGTGCGTTCATGGCGAAAGATGCGATCAAACACCCTTCGACCAGAAGATGGGGGTCATGCCGCATGATGTCGCGGTCCTTGCAGGTGCCGGGTTCGGATTCATCCGCATTGACCACCAGATATGACGGCCGTCCATCGCTTTTCTTGGGCATGAACGACCATTTGAGGCCGGTTGGAAAACCGGCGCCGCCGCGGCCGCGAAGGCCAGACGCCTTGACCTGATCGATGATCCAGTCCTGGCCGTTCTCCATGAATTTCTTAGTGCCGTTCCACGCGCCACGCTGTTTTGCGGCGCGCAGTCCGGGGCTGCGCAAGCCGTAGAGGTTGGTAAAAATGCGGTCCTTGTCACTGAGCATCGTTACTTACCCGATCCCTTCTTGGACGAGCGGCTGGAGAACTCGGTTTCTCCGCCGGCAGCCAGGACCTTTGCCTGTTCGATCCAGTTTTCCCGGCCGATGCGGCCCTTGAATTTGAGGAACCCGTCAACCCATTCGATGTTTTCTTCCGACCATCCGGTAATCTGGTCAAAGTGGAACACGCCCAACTCATGCAACAGGCCTTCGATCTTCGGACCAACGCCGCTGATCTTGCGCAGATTGTCGGCACGGCCATCGCGGGGAGCCTCAAGACCACCGGGCTTGGTTCCTCCGGGTGCGGATTTGGCAGCCGATGGGGCGGGTTGTTTAGCGGCAGGCGCAGCTTTTGGCGGTGCGGCCGGTGCAGGCTTGGGCGGAACGGTTGTGGTCGGGGCAGCAGTTGGGGGAGCAGAAGCTGTAGGTTCGGCAACCGGTGTCGACTTGCCGACATAGATCTCCGGGTCGATCAGGGTCAGCGGTCCGCCTTCCGGGTCCGACGAATGTCGCGCAATCTGCGGCCCGGGCTTGACATTTTTCCCGGCTTTGAGATCCATCAGGATCTGTTCGAAATTTTCCGCCGTCAGGTCTTCGTAGTAGTCTTTTTCGATCTGCACCATCGGTGCGTTAACGCAGGCGCCGAGACATTCCACCTCGATCCAGGAAAACAAGCCGTCCGGAGTAACCGTGTTCTGATCACCAATCACCTTGCGGCACACCGCCTTGATGTCATCGGCGCCACGCAACCAGCATGGAGTCGTGCCGCAGAGCTGGACATGGTGCTTGCCCACCGGTGACAGGTTGAACATGGTGTAGAAGGTCGCAATTTCGTAAACCCGGATGTAGGGCATGCCGAGAAAGTCAGCGACATAGCGCAGTGCCGGTTCGGACACCCAGCCGTCACTTTGTTCCTGGACCCGCCACAATAGCGGAATGACCGCCGATGCCTTGCGGTCGCCGGGGTATTTCTTGACCAGGGCCCGTGCCCATTTGAGATTGTCAGCGGTCAGACTAAAACTTGCAGGCTGATTGGCGTCGAGGCGGCGCACGCTCATCGGTCGACCTCCCCGAAAACGATATCCAGAGAGCCCATAACGGCGGATACGTCGGCAAGCATGTGGCCCCTGCACAGGAAGTCCATTGCCTGGAGATGGGCATAGCCCGGCGCCTTGATTTTGCAACGATAGGGTTTGTTCGTGCCGTCTGAGACGAGATAGACGCCAAATTCGCCCTTGGGGGCCTCGACTGCAGCATACACCTCGCCGGCGGGAACGTGATAGCCCTCGGTATAGAGCTTGAAGTGGTGGATCAGCGCCTCCATGGAGCGTTTCATTTCGCCGCGCTTGGGCGGCACCACCTTATTGTCGGTGTTTGATACCGGCCCCTGGCCTTCCGTGGAGGCTAGCTTGTCGAGGCACTGGAGCATGATTTTGACCGATTCGCGCATTTCCAGCATGCGAACAAGATAACGATCATAGCAGTCGCCGTTCTTGCCGATCGGGATTTGAAACTCGAGATCAGAGTAGCATTCATAAGGCTGCGAACGGCGCAGGTCCCAGGCAGCGCCCGATCCGCGCACCATGACGCCGGAGAACCCCCAGGCAAAGGCGTCTTCAAGGCTGACCACGCCGATATCGACATTGCGCTGTTTGAAGATGCGGTTGTCGGTCAAAAGGGCTTCGATATCGTCGATGACATTCGGAAAGTGTCGGCAAAATCCGCGGATGTCGTCGAGCAATTCCGGCGGGAGGTCCTGATGCACGCCGCCTGGACGCACATAGGCTGCATGCATCCGCGAACCTGATGCACGCTCGTAGAAGATCATCAGTTTTTCGCGCTCATCGAACCCCCAGAGCGGCGGAGTGAGCGCACCGACATCCATGGCCTGTGTGGTGACATTCAAGATGTGCGATAGCAACCGGCCGATTTCGCTATACAGCACCCTGATCAACTGCCCGCGGATCGGCACATCGATGTTGAGAAGACGCTCGACCGCCAGGGCAAAAGCGTGTTCCTGGTTCATCGGTGCGACATAATCCAACCGGTCGAAATACGGTATGGCCTGCAGATAGGTCTTGTTTTCGATCAGCTTCTCGGTACCGCGATGCAACAAACCGATATGGGGGTCGACCCGGGTCACGACCTCGCCGTCGAGTTCGAGCACAAGGCGCAATACGCCGTGGGCTGCAGGATGTTGCGGCCCGAAATTGATGTTGAAGTTGCGTACCTCTGCCTCGGCCATCCGCGCAAAATTCCCTAATTGGCCTTTTCGTCGCCCGGGAGCAGGTATTCCGCACCTTCCCATGGACTCATGAAATCAAATGAACGGAACTCCTGAGCCAGTTTGACCGGCTCATAGACCACGCGTTTTTGTTCGTCGTCATAGCGCACCTCGACAAAACCGGTCAGCGGAAAATCCTTCCGCAGGGGATGGCCGTTGAAACCGTAGTCGGTCAGGATGCGGCGCAAATCGGGATGACCGGAAAACAGGATGCCGTAGAGGTCGAATGCTTCGCGCTCGAACCAGTTGGCCGCCGGAAACACCTCGCATACGCTCGGCACCGCGGTCTCCTCGTCGACACGCACCTTGATCCGGATCCGTTGGTTCTGGGTTGGGCTGAGGAGATGATAGACGACCTCGAAACGCTCTGTGCGCTCGGGATAATCGACACCACAGATATCGACAAAACAGACAAACCTGCAGGCCGCATCGTCGCGCAGAAATTTCAGAACCCGTGAAATCTGGTCTGTCACAGCGATAACTGTCAATTCGCCGCGGGTCACATCCCAGCCCACCAGCGCATTTTCGAGCTCACCCGAAACGTGCTCGGCCAAATCCCGCAGCGCTTCTTCCATGTCGCCGTCTTCGATGTTCGGAGTAGCTCGTTTCACCGTTCAATGGTTCCCGTACGACGGATCTTCTTTTGCAGTTGAAGTATCCCATAAAGCAGTGCTTCAGCGGTTGGAGGACAACCGGGAATGTAGATGTCAACGGGAACGATCCGATCACAGCCACGCACAACCGCATAGGAATAATGATAATAGCCACCGCCATTGGCGCATGATCCCATGGACAGGACGTAACGCGGTTCCGGCATCTGGTCGTAAACCTTGCGCAGCGCGGGCGCCATCTTGTTGGTCAAGGTGCCGGCGACGATCATTACGTCAGACTGCCGCGGGCTGGCGCGTGGCGCAAAACCGAATCGCTCCGCATCGTAGCGCGGCATGGACACCTGCATCATCTCAACTGCGCAGCAGGCAAGACCGAAGGTCATCCACATCAGCGAACCGGTGCGCGCCCAATTGATAAGATCATCCGAGGCGGTAACCAGAAAGCCCTTGTCGGCAAGCTCATTGGAAATGGCATCGAACATCGGGTCTTCGGGCCTGAGCAATGCATCCCTGCCAGGCCGTATCAGATTTCCGGCACCTTCTGGGCCACCCTTGCCCTCACCAATCAATCCCATTCGAGCGCTCCCTTCCGCCATTCATAGGCAAAGCCAATGGTAAGCACGCCCAGGAACACCATCATAGACCAGAAGCCGAACAGGCCGACTTCCTTGAGCGAAATCGCCCAGGGAAACAAGAACGCCACTTCAAGGTCGAAAATGATGAACAGTATTGAGACCAGATAGAATCTTATGTCGAACTTCATACGTGCATCGTCGAAGGCGTCGAAGCCGCATTCATAAGCCGACACTTTTTCCGGGTCGGGATGATGCACGGCGATCACCAGTGCAGATAACAGGAGCGCCAGGCCAATGACCATTGAAATGCCGATAAAGATAACAATCGGCAGATAGTCGTTCAGAAGTTCTTGCATGTGCGCGCCTGCAGTAAAGTTGCACCGGCGAGGCGTGAGAGCCCGATGTCAGGCCCCTCGACCCCCTTGACCGTTCGCAGCCCCCAAATCAATGCCACGAAGTCGTCACTCATGAGAGGTGTTAGCGCACCGATACCCCGTGCGCAAGATCAAATGAACCTCGCGGAGAAATCGCGGTTTTGTTGAGTACAATTGATTTTACAAACCCTGCCCGGGTGAACATTTAGGTTTGCAAGGCGTCTCCCCAAAACCACCGTGTCGAAGACGGCCAGCATCGACGCATTTTCGGAATAGAGGAACTTTGGCAATGTCAGGATCATTAAAAATTACTGCAAAGAACTCACAACGCACCGGCAATGTGCTGCTTGGTGCTGCCCTAATCCTTGGCCTAGGCGTACTGCTGCACCTAGGCTCAACTGAAGCCAGCCTTGGCAATTCACATGGCGACGCAGCCACTCCGGCAGGCGACGACGGGTTGTTCGCATCGGATTTCCAAGCTCATGACAAAAAGAAGAAGAAAAAGAAAAAAACCCGTCGCGGATCGTTTCGATCAAGCTAGGGCCGGTTGGCGGTCAATCGAAGGCAGGTTGCGATTCGATCGTCGGCACCCAGAATGCCGTTGAGACTGTGCGATCTGTTGCGCACCGAAATGGCGACAACTCTCAAGCGGCCCGCTACAACAGAGCAGTATCTCGTTTCTAACAACGACAACTGCGTTGCCGGTCGACATGAAAATCCGCTTGTCATTGCCGAGGGCATCAGGGCACCGCCTCCTGCCACACTTTATGTGGCTTGCCACAGGTGCTGGACTTTTTGTCAGCCTGTCTTTGCTTGCCATCCTCAGTGACGGGTTTGGATATGATGTCGATGTAATCGACATGCCGATTACAGCTCTGGTCGCCATCTTGATGATTGCCGGTGCGGTATTCGTGTGCCTGCCGCGCCTGCTCAGGAGATCAACGGAACACGGGGGCATTAATCCGGTCTATCTGGTGACCTGGATCATCGTAACGGGACTGGCCATGCGTCTGGTTTTTCTGGGCACCCAACCGGTTCTCGAAGATGACTACAACCGCTACCTGCTCGACGGCGCGGTAACCGCACATGGCTACAACCCCTACAGCCACAGCCCTCTGGCGATTGCGGAAATGACCACCGACGATGCCGTGCTTCGCCAAATCTCCCAAGATGCCGGTGTGGTTATGGAACGGATAAATTACCCGCAAATCAGGACCGTTTACCCACCCGTCGCCCAGTTCGCATTTGCCCTGGCACACTGGATCAAACCATGGAGCCTTGATGCCTGGCGTATGGTCATACTGGGCTGTGACGCCGCCGTCCTCGGGCTGATTGTTCTGCTGCTGCGAGAGGTTGGGCGGCCGGTCGCCTGGATGGCACTTTACTGGTGGAATCCGGTGGTCGTGAAGGAACTGTACAATTCCACTCATATGGATGTGCTGGTCGTGTTGCCGATGTTGGCCGCTTTATGGTTCGCGATCCGCCAACGCCCAATGTCAACAGCGGTGGCGGTGGCGGTAGGCATCGGCGCCAAGATCTGGCCGGTCCTGCTGCTGCCCACGGTGTTTCGAGCATGGTTGCGGTTTCCGCGCATTATGATACCCGCCATGGTCGCCACTGCAGCACTCAGTGCAGCGCTGCTCTCACCGGTGGTGATTTCGGGTTTGAACGATAGTTCAGGCTTCGTTGCTTATGGCAGCAGATGGCAGGCCAATGACGCGTTGTTTCAGATTGTGTTGTGGGGTTGCCGTCTGGTGGCAGAGCTCGCCGGTCTTGCCCCTGAAGCCGGCAAACTGATGGCCCGCGCACTGGTTTTCGCGGTGCTCTGCTGTTTTGTTCTGGCGCTTAACCGGCACCCGCCGGCATCTCCCAGTGAAACCTGCCGCCGTGTATTCTTGACGGTGGCCGCATTGCTGCTTCTCAGCCCCACCCAATTCCCCTGGTACTACACCTGGCTTGCAGTTTTCCTGCCTTTGTTTCCGCTGCGCGGTTTCCTGGTCCTCGCAGTGACCATGCCGCTTTACTATGCCTACTTCCACCTGGTCGCCCGTGGCCAGGAGCATTTGTTTGACTATGCGGTCGTGTTTCTGATCTGGCTGCCGGTGTGGGCGCTTTTGCTGACCGATTTAGTTCGCCACCGAAACGAGCGACGATCTGATGAGTGTGGTAATGTGCAGTAAGAGCCGACCGGAGGAGGTTCATAATGAGGTTCAGCTGCCGTGTAGGGGTGGTGATACCCGCGCTTAACGAAGAACAGGCGATTGCCCGTGTTCTGGCCGATATACCCGCCTGGATCGATCAGATCGTAGTCGCGGATAATGGCTCGACCGACCGGACCCGCGAGACCGCACGCGCGAGCGGCGCAGATGTGGTGTGCGAACCCGAACGCGGTTATGGCGCGGCATGCCAGACGGGCCTCAAACGCCTTGAAAACATCGATATCGTGGTATTTCTGGATGGTGATTACTCCGACCGGCCGAAGGAAATGGCCCTGATCGTCGATCCTATCGCCAAGGGTCAGGCGGAGATGATCATCGGCTCACGGGTCATGGGAACCGCTGAGCCTGGTGCACTCTTAACCCACCAACGGTTCGGTAACTGGCTTGCCTGTGCGCTCATGCGCTGGTTCTGGAACACCCGCCATACGGACCTTGGGCCATTCCGCGCGATAAAGGCGGATGCGTTGAAAGATCTCGATATGCGCGACCGGGCTTTCGGCTGGACGGTTGAGATGCAAATCAAGGCAGCGCGGAACGGGCTGACCACCCGTGATGTGGCGGTGAGCTATTTCCCACGCATCGGAACCTCGAAGATCTCCGGTACTGTGAAAGGGACGATACTGGCAGGCACCACGATTATCGGCGTTATCTTCAAATCCGCATTCCTGTCATACAAAAACGACAGACGACATCCTGCATAGAGCACGGACGACCACTGAGCGGATCACCAGTTTACAATGTCCGCACTCTGCATTTGGCGGCAGTATCATCCATATACTATTGATTGCAGAAGATGTGGCTTTGCAATACTTTGCATAGCAAGCCTGATCCATGTGGTCGAAATTGAAAACATGTGTTTTGCGGCGATCGGGGTTCGGACCGGTGGGTGGGGTTTTGTGTTGTCGATGTAAAGGTTTGAATGAATCGGGGGTTTTATGAGAGACAAGAAGCTGAAATACCAAAGAGTGGGATGGACCATACTTGACCGACGGCTCGAACTGGGTGTTACGCAGGAAGCGCTTTCGGAAGAGCTTGGACTGGACTTGGGTGTTTTGGAAAGAATAGAAAAGGGAGATTCAAAGGATTTCCTGGTTGATGTGATTGCGATTGGCATCTATCTCAATATTGACCTCGAAACCCTGTTCGACTTTGAGCGTGAACCAGAAATCGTCGCCACTATTCCCCACGGGGTGAGGAAGAAATACCTTTAGGCATGAGCAGAGTATCCACCATTTGGATAGACAGCGGTGAACCGGTTCCCGGACTGGACCGCAACCCGTTCCCCAACCTTGACATGCCGTTCAGGTATTACGGCCTAGTCGAGGTCACGCATTCAACCTGGGGAACCGCGATCAGGTGGGACCCGTTACACGCCAAACGGTTGTCCGTTGAAAATATTGTCGACCGGATTACCGCGTGGACCGGGCCTTACACGCTGATCTACTACAAGCAGGGCTGGTTTAAGGAGACCCTGGGTTCGCCGGCTGAGGCGGCAGACCGTATGCTGCACATTCAGTCTCTCGACAATGTTCAGATCTTGAACACCGCATTTGTGAAAAACTTTCCAATAAACGACCAAACGCTTCTGCCTTGGCTGCGTGACGCCCATCAAGATCCCGGATCCGTTCGCGACTACTGTGTTGAAGACTTAATCGACGAGAATGAGGGAACATTTCGGTTGGGGATGGTCGGAGACAAGTCACTTTTTCGGCAGTATGTCTGCACGAAACAAGATGATCGTACCAGAGTTATCCCGGGCAATGAGCGATGGTTGGACGAGATTGGGCCGCATTATGCAGATGTCCTGCAAAAATGGACGCCCAGGCTTGACCACGTGGTGGCTGCGCTCACCTCACAGGAAGGCGAGCCGATGTGGCGCTCTTGGCACCGAATGGTTATGCCAATAAAAACCAGCGACGGTGATTTTGGCGTTCGGTCGTTTGTTATGAAGGCCCCGGCTGACATCGTAATTGTCTAGAAATTGGCGACACCCAAGGTTGTCATTTTAGCATTTTCAATAGTGTCGCTATACCCTGGTCAATACGGCAATCAGGTGTTCCAAATCTCCCGCTCGGGCAACGGCAAGACCTTCAACCTGCCCCCATCCTTCTGGTCGCTTCTGCCAATCCACGAAGGACAATTCGGCCTGCGAATAGCCCATTCTGGCAGCCGCACCCTGCTTCAGGTTGATGTCCGAGGAAATTCCCCAAATGCAGGCGGGATGCCATTTCAGATATGCCCAGAGCATGCCAAGCTTCATGACCACATCGATCGGGCCCAGGCGCCGGGTCGGACTGCGCAGTTCCGGAGCCATCCAGATCTCACCGTGATAAACCGTGTGACCTTCGATGCAGCGCGTCAGGGGCGTTTCTTCGACGATGTAGTCTTTCGGCTCTAGAGTTTGGCCGCGGATGTGGTGCATGCTGCAAAACCAGCGCAGGCCGGCGATGTGAAACGGCTCGTCCATGTGGCAGGTGCGGAAAGCCTGAAAATGAACCGGGTCACCGTTCTTGTTCCTGCCCATCACCCAGAATGAGTTGTTTGCCGACAAATGAGTGACCTTGGGATCGAATACCGCACTGGGCCGCGCGCCCATGGCGGCGAAGCCCCGAACGTGCTCATAGCGGTTGAAATCGAAATTAATGGACAGATCTATGCCCATCTCCGCCGCCTGATGAAACAATAACGAGCTGGCTCGAACCGCCCGCTCCGGATCCTTGATCACCGCCTCTTCGTCCCCTGGTTTCCAGCGTCAACCGGAAATTCCCCAACGGGAAGGTGATACACGAACCGCGGCGAACGGGCAAATTGCCTATGTTGTGACAATTCGCACAGTGCCAAGGTGAACCGCGCTGTACACCCCATTAAGAGGAGCGCAGTGGGTGCAGGATGTTGTTTGTGAGAATTGGCGGGAGTGACGGGACTCGAACCCGCGGCCTCTGGCGTGACAGGCCAGCGCTCTAACCAACTGAGCTACACCCCCGCAAGAATGACTATGGACACCCTTGTCAGGGACGCCAGTGTGTACGGTACGGATTTCACGAAGTCAAGACACGGATTCTCCCCCTGCAATTGCGTCGCATCACATCTACACCTGCTTCACGAATGGTGCTCATATGCTTATAGTTGTAACAACGAAGGATGCGGAGTTTCATGGCAATACACAATAATGCAGGCAGGATTGCCGATCACCGGCATGATGCACATGATGGTATCGAAGCGGCTAAGTTACCAATCTTTCGACACTGCACGCAGAGCGCTGACCAAGTCAGAGGTGGCGCACATGTCTGAGAGCTTTCAATACGACTTTCGCTTTGTGCGCACAGGAACACGCCTGAAGCATGCCCGACAGCAGCAGGGTATCAATATTGCAGAATTAGCGGAACGGTCGGGTGTCAGTGTCGATATTATTTGCCAGATTGAGAACGGCCATACCGAGCAGTACCTCAGCCAATGTATCGTTCTGGCCGTGGAACTTGGACAGAGCTTCGATGCATTGTTTGAGGGAGAACGCCATAGCGGGGAATTGGCCGAAACGGTCAACCGGATTCTTGCAGGCGGCGGCAAGTGGACAATGTCGTAACCACTGTACGCTGAACAGTTGCAACGGATCTTGATATCAGAATTTGGTGGGCGGTGACGGGCTCGAACCGCCGACCCCCTCGGTGTAAACGAGGTGCTCTTCCAACTGAGCTAACCGCCCTTGCGCCCTAGAGCGCTTCATGTTCATACGGAACCGTTTGATGGAGCCAAACCGGTTTGTCGGCAAGGCGCGATGAGAAGTGCGATGCGGTGCATCGGGCAAGCATCGCAACACCGCCGACGAGCCGGTTTGGCCCACCGAAGGCCGGGGTTTCACGCCCGCTGTCTGCGTTACGGGCCCCTTGTGGACAGACAGTCCACGGCGGGACCCGTGCCTTGCCAGCAGACGTGAAAACCCGGTCAAACTGATTCCGTATGAACATGAAGCGCTCTAGTTTGTGGCATGGTGGTATTAGGCCGTCCAACACCGCAGAGCAACAAAAAAGACCCGCATGAGATTTTCCCATGCGGGCCTTTCGGCGGTCATCCGAGAAAGCGCAACCAGCTAATTCAATGAGAACCAGACCGGGCCGCCTCCCCTCGGTTCTATTGGTTCACGGCATCCTTAAGAGCCTTGCCCGCTTTGAACTTGGGATTCTTGGATGCAGCAATCTGTATTGGTTCGCCCGTACGCGGGTTCCGGCCTTGCGATGCCGCACGATGCGACACGGAAAAAGTACCAAACCCAACGAGCCTAACCTCATCACCTTGGCGCAGCGCACTCATGATGTTTTCCAGCGTCGCTTCAACCGCTTCGCTGGCATCACCCTTTGTGAGCCTTGCATCTTGGGCAACTTTTGAAATCAAATCATTCTTATTCACGTCTCAGTCCTTTCCTGGATCTCAGGTTAAGCCGGTACGAAACGACTGTGAGGTCATGCTCAACGACTATGAGGGCATGCTCAAAGCAAATTTCGGTCAAATGCAACCCTGAATTCGGTATTCTATTTTTTTTCATTATTTATCAGTCACTTACCGCTGTTTAAAAACGCTTGAAGCCGGCGTTTGCAAAGCGCCGGCTTCAAAATTGTCCAGAATCACGAATCATTGATTCTCCGCAGAAATCCGCCAAATAGGAGGATTCCTAGTGTGCAATCACACCGGAAGCTTCCTCACCGTCGCCGATCACCGGGGCTTGATGTGCCTCTTCGTCTTCGCTGTCCCATTCAATCGCCTCTGGAACTTCGATCAAAGCATGAGGCAACACCTGGTCCATCATGGAGACCGGTACGATCTCCAGACCGCTCTTTACGTTGTCTGGAATCTCGGCAAGGTCCTTGGCATTCTCCTCCGGGATCAGCACCTTCTTGATGCCGCCACGCAGTGCTGCCAGAAGCTTCTCCTTCAAACCACCGATCGGTAAGATGCGCCCGCGCAGTGTGATCTCGCCGGTCATCGCAACATCGCGCCTGATCGGAATTCCGGTCATGATCGATACAATCGCCGTTGCCATGGCCACGCCGGCGGACGGACCATCCTTCGGCGTTGCACCTTCGGGCACGTGGACGTGGATGTCCTTCTTATCAAACAAGGGGGGTTTTATGCCGAACTCAATGGCGCGGGACTTCACGTAGGAATTCGCTGCGGAAATCGATTCCTTCATGACATCGCGCAAATTGCCGGTAACGGTCATTTTGCCCTTGCCCGGCATCATCACGCCTTCAACGGTCAGAAGTTCGCCACCCACTTCGGTCCAGGCAAGACCTGTCACCACGCCGATCTGATCTTCGGTTTCAGCCTCGCCGTAGCGGAACTTTGGAACACCCAGAAAATCTTCCAGGTTCTTCATGGTGACTTCGATCTTGGTATCCTCGGATGTCAGGATCTCCTTCACGGCCTTACGGGTAAGCTTTGCCAGCTCACGTTCAAGGCTGCGCACGCCTGCTTCACGGGTATAGCGTCGGATGATCTCGTGAAGGGCATCATCATCGATGGACCATTCGTCCTTCTTGAGGCCGTTGCCTTCCATCTGCTTGGTAATGAGGTGCCTGCGGGCAATTTCGACCTTCTCGTCCTCGGTATATCCAGCGATCCGAATGATCTCCATACGGTCCATCAGCGGGGCTGGAATGTTCAACGTATTGGCCGTGGTTACGAACATGACACTGGACAGGTCATAATCGACCTCCAGGTAGTGGTCGTTGAATGAATTGTTTTGCTCGGGATCCAGGACCTCCAACAGTGCAGAAGATGGATCGCCCCTGAAGTCGGCGCCGAGCTTGTCAATCTCGTCAAGCAGAAACAGCGGATTGGACTTCTTGGCCTTCTTCATCGACTGGATGATCTTGCCTGGCATGGAGCCTATATAGGTTCTCCGGTGACCGCGGATTTCGGCCTCATCGCGGACGCCGCCAAGCGACATCCGAAGAAATTCACGGCCGGTTGCGCGGGCTATGGAGCGGCCAAGCGAGGTCTTGCCGACGCCCGGCGGTCCGACCAGGCACAAGATAGGCCCTTTCAGTTTATTGGTGCGCTGCTGGACCGCAAGGTATTCGACGATGCGCTCCTTTACCTTCTCCAGGCCGTAATGGTCTGCATCAAGAACGTCCTGTGCCTTGCCGAGATCCTTGTTGACCCTGCCCTTCTTTGCCCAGGGAATGTTCAATAGCCAGTCAAGGTAGTTGCGCACGACAGTCGCTTCCGCCGACATCGGGCTCATCTGGCGCAGCTTCTTGAGTTCCGCGTGTGCTTTTTCGTTTGCTTCCTTGGACAGCTTGGTATTCTCGATCTTCTCTTCGAGTTCCTGCAGTTCGTCCTTACCGTCCTCGCCGTCGCCGAGTTCCTTCTGAATGGCCTTCATCTGTTCATTCAGATAGTACTCGCGCTGGGTTTTCTCCATCTGGCGTTTGACCCTGGAGCGGATTTTCTTTTCGACCTGGAGGACACTGATTTCGGCTTCCATCAGGGAGAATATTTTTTCCAGCCGGTCGTTGACCGAGGCGATCTCGAGGAGTTCCTGTTTTTCCGGGATCTTGATCGCCAGATGAGAGGCGACGGTATCTGCCAGTTTGGAATGATCATCAATGTTGCTGACTGAACCGAGAACCTCGGGCGGCACTTTCTTGTTCAGCTTCACATAGCTCTCAAACTGCGAGACAACCGAACGCGCCAAGGCTTCCAACTCGTGCTCACTGCCGCTCTCTTCGGGCAATGGTTCCGCCATGGCTTCAAAATATTCTTCGTTATCCGTGTAATTGAGCACCCGTGCGCGTTCGCCACCCTCAACCAGCACTTTGACAGTACCGTCGGGCAGCTTGAGCAATTGCAATACCGATGCCAGAGTTCCAATGGAAAAGATCGCGTCAATCGTTGGGTCGTCGTCGCTGGCGTCCTTCTGGGTTGCCAGCAGGATCTGCTGATCGTTGCGCATGACCTCTTCAAGCGCCTTGATCGATTTTTCACGGCCGACGAACAACGGAACAATCATGTGCGGAAACACGACGATGTCACGCAGAGGCAGTACCGGATACAGGTCGCTCGGGCCGCCTGATGCAGGGCCCGGTGTGATTTCGCTAGACTTCGTCATATGACCGTACCTGTGTTCTTGTTGCGATCGATATCAGAGAATATGGGAGTGGACGAAGCTGAGCGCTGGCCGACTTGATGAACTCCCACGCGGACGCCACACTGAAGCTGGCCCCCTGTCAGAGGCACTGGGCATTTCACAGACTCAAAACAGTTCCATGTGTGCCGCATCACCCCATAGGTGGCGTTCTGCAGCCGGTTCGTCAAGCCCAAAGGGCGACAATACAACATTATCAATGGAACCCGTCGGTTCCACGTCAAGCGGTGGTTTCGACCTCTTCGGCACGCTCGCCATAGATCAGCAGCGGGCTGGCATCTCCGTCGACAACTTCGCCGGAAATCACAGCTTCTTCAACACTGTCAAGTCCTGGCAGATCGAACATGGTATCGAGCAAAATGCCCTCCATGATGGAGCGCAATCCGCGGGCGCCGGTTTTGCGTTCGATGGCTCTCTTGGCAATTGAACGAAGTGCCTCATCGGCGAAGGTCAATTGCACATCTTCCATCTCGAACAAGCGTTGATACTGTTTGACCAACGCGTTCTTGGGCTCGACCAGGATCCGCACAAGGGCTTCCTCGTCGAGGTCCTCAAGGGTTGCAAGAACCGGAACACGTCCGACGAATTCGGGAATAAGCCCAAATCGCAAGAGATCTTCAGGCTCGACGCGCTTCAGAACTTCACCGGTCTTGCGCTCGTCTTCCGATTCGACATGCGCACCAAAACCAATGGAGGTCGTCTTGCCGCGTTCGGATATGATTTTTTCCAGACCGGCAAATGCGCCGCCGCAGATAAACAATATATTCGTGGTGTCAACCTGCAGGAACTCCTGCTGGGGATGCTTGCGGCCACCCTGGGGGGGAACCGATGCCACGGTTCCTTCCATGATCTTCAAAAGAGCCTGCTGCACGCCCTCGCCGGAAACATCGCGGGTGATCGACGGGTTGTCGGACTTGCGGGAGATCTTATCGACCTCATCAATATACACGATACCGCGCTGGGCACGCTCGACATTGTAGTCTGCCGACTGGAGCAATTTGAGAATGATGTTTTCGACGTCTTCGCCGACATAACCGGCCTCGGTCAAGGTCGTGGCGTCGGCCATGGTGAACGGCACATCAAGAATGCGGGCCAGGGTCTGTGCCAGCAAGGTCTTGCCGCAGCCAGTCGGTCCAATCAGCAAGATGTTCGACTTGGCCAATTCGACGTCGTTGTTCTTGCCGCTGTGATTAAGCCGCTTGTAATGATTGTGAACAGCTACCGACAGGACACGCTTGGCGTGGTACTGGCCGATGACGTAGTCGTCCAGGACTTCGCAGATCTCTGCGGGCGGTGGCACGCCATCGCGAGACTTAACGAGAGAACTCTTGTTCTCTTCGCGTATAATGTCCATGCACAGTTCAACGCATTCATCGCAGATGAATACAGTTGGACCAGCAATTAGCTTGCGCACTTCGTGCTGACTCTTGCCGCAAAACGAACAATAGAGCGTATTCTTCGAGTCGCTTCCGCTCACTTTACTCATGGGCACTCCCTGGCCAAGTGGTCGGGGTCTTCACCCCTTGGGTGCTCGGGTCGGTTGGCGCATCACTCTGAACCGTCTTCGACGGCCAGAATATTTCGCCTCCGTCCGGGGTCCGCCGCACTGATGTTGCAACGCCCAACATCGAATCAGCATCACAGCATGGTATGTATGCACTGATCAAGAATTGATTAACAGGATCAGCTCTCTGTCCACCGTGATACATCGTGCTAAACGGTTCCCTGACCGGCTTTCTACTTTTTCTTAACCTCGTCGTCGCTTGGATCATCGGGACGCTTGTTAATCACATTGTCGACGATCCCGAATTCCTTGGCGCCTTCCGCGGTCATAAAATTATCGCGCTCTAGTGCGCCTTCAACCTTCTCAACCGGTTGCCCGGTATGTTTGGCATAGATCTCATTCAACCTTGCCCGTAATGCCAGTATCTCCCTGGCATGTAGTTCGATGTCACTCGCCTGCCCCTGAAATCCGCCAGAGGGCTGGTGCACCATAATACGTGCATTGGGTAATGCAAATCGCATGCCTTCCTGGCCGGCACACAGAAGCAATGAGCCCATGGAAGCCGCCTGACCGATGCAAAGTGTTGAAACCGCAGGCCGGATAAACTGCATGGTGTCGTAAATGGCCATACCGGACGTCACGATGCCGCCTGGCGAATTTATGTACATCGACAGCTCTTTCTTGGGGTTTTCCGCCTCCAGGAACAAGAGCTGGGCAGTGATCAGGGACGCCATCATGTCTTCGACCGGGCCGGTGACGAATATGATGCGTTCCTTCAGGAGCCGCGAATAGATGTCATACGCCCTCTCGCCACGATTGGTTTGCTCGACAACCATCGGGACCAGAGTGTTCATATAAACATCATAGGGGTCTCGCATAGTATTGTTTTCCTTTATGCCGTCTCACGACATCTGTATGCCGGTCTACGGGCTGCCGCACATGACAGGGGACGCTGGGTGTTAACCCCCGCCAGATCGGGCGCCAAATTAGTGTGATTCGTTAGATAGCGATACACGTACAAATATTATCGCACCGGGTGAATTCCAATAACTTTAACGTCATGCCGGCGTGCCTGGATCAATCAGATTTTTTCACTGCAGCCTTCTTGGCGCCAGCCTTGGTCGGTGCAGCTGCCTTTTTCGGGCTCGCTTTCTTTTTGGAAGCCGCTTTTTTGGGCTTTTCCGCAGGCTCGTCTTCCGGGTCGCGGAACAGTTCATCCTTCGACACGGTCTTGTCTGTCACCTGTGCCTGCTCGGCAATGTGGTCGATGACCTTCTGTTCAAATATCGGGCCACGCAACTCCAACAATGCCTGGGGATTTTCCTTGTAGAATTCGTAAACCTGTTTCTCCTGGCCTGGGAATTGGCGCACGCGTTCTATCAGCGCACGGTTGACTTCCTCTTCGGTAACCGACACCGAAGCTTTCTCACCGATTTCTCCCAAAACCAGACCAAGCCGTACACGCCGCTCCGCAATCTGGCGGTACTCCGTGCGGGCGTCCTCTTCGGTCGTATCTTCGTCCTCAAAGGTTTTTTGATTGTTTTCCAGTTCCTGGGTAACCTGCTGCCAGATCTGTTCAAATTCCTGTTCAACCAAGCGTTCAGGCAGATCAAACTTATAGACGTCATCGAGCTTGTCCAGCATCTGACGTTTGAGCTGGGAGTTGGCCACCATTTCGAACTCCCGTTCGATCTGGCCGGAGACGGCTTCTCTGAGTTTTGATATATCTTCAAATCCCAGCCGTGACGCAAAGGCGTCATCAATCACCGCGTCCACCGGTTGGGCAACCTCTTTGACATTCACGCCGAATACCGCGGGTTTGCCGGCCAGTTCCTCAACCCCATAGCCGTCCGGAAACGAGACTTTGATTTCCAGTTCATCGCCAGCCTTGGCGCCGACCAATTGATCTTCAAAGCCGGGAATAAAACTGTTGCTGCCGAGTTCAAGCGGCGCGTTCTCCTGGCTGCCGCCTTCGAAGGCCACGCCATCAATCTTGCCGACGAAATCAATCGTTACCCGATCTCCGGTCTCTGCCTTGCCAGCCTTGCCACGCTCCTCGAAGTCACGGTGCTGTTTGGCAAGATCCGCGAGCGTTTCGTCAATATGGCTGTCTTCGACATCGGCAACCAGCCGTTCCAGTTTGAGCACCGTCAAATCCTGCTGCTCAAAATCTGGCACAACCTCAAAAGCCATTGTGTAGGCCAGATCGCCATTGCCCTCGATGATGTTTTCCATCTCGGCCTGATCTTCGGGCAGTTTGATCTCAGGCTGGTAGGCTGGGCGCTCACTGCGTTCATCCAAAGCCTTCTGGCTGGAATCGGTGACCGCCTGCTGCACAACCTCAGCCATGACCGAGCGACCATAGAGCTTGCGGATGTGGCCGACAGGCACTTTACCCGGCCGGAATCCGTTGATCCGGACCTGCGACTTCAACTCATTGAGGCGTGCTGTCATCTGTTCTGACAGTTCACTGGCACCGAGAACGATCTTGAGTTCCCGCTTCAGGCCTTCGCTTAGACTTTCAGTTACTTCCATGGCTTAATGCTTTCCCAAGGACTTGCGCCAAACAGGCGCCCACCCGATGACCAGTTAGTTAGATGTTCACGCCGACCTATATCAGCTTCGCGGTGCGGCCGTAGCAGTGTTTGGTGCGGGCGGAGGGACTTGAACCCCCACGGCTTGCGCCACAAGAACCTAAATCTTGCGTGTCTACCAATTCCACCACGCCCGCGCAGAGTGCGGACTGGCCGCGCATCTTGCCGCCTCTATAGCACATTGAATTTTCGAGATTCCAGTAGGGAAACCAAATGAGAACAAACTTTTTTATATTCCCGTTCCGGCACAGGCAGATAAGAATTCGGGCGAACCGACAGAGAACAAGTGGCGGTTCGCCCGGAATGTCGCTTCCAGGCCAGACTCAATCGCGCAGCAAGAAGTGCATGCTCACGACATAAGCCATGCCAAACAATCCGATTGCCAGCACGCCGACGGGTATGATTTGCTCATTGTAAGCCGATACTGCACCGGCAATCATCAGAAGCATGAATAAGATATGATGCATTTGATCTACCTTCCCGTTGTGCGATCTGTCATGAATACAACTTGCATTCGACAGAACAGATATGGTTCGCAACGGGAGGTACGCATGATCCGTGCCAAAACCTGGGCGCAATCGTCTGCAGGCAGCAACACAATCGTGAAGTTATACAGGAACTGTACCGTACCGAACCATGTTCTTGGTTGCGCAGCCATGCGTAAATTCTGTAATCTATGGTTGCGTGTACGCCGGGGGCCAGGAGTATAAGCGGACAAAGATAAAGCATGACCGGTGGGCCGCAAGTTAGAATAATACGTACGAGAGAGAGAATATTAGCTGCAGCAGTTGATTTGTTTTTAGAAAATGGCTTTCATGGAACTAACATCGACTCTATTGCCGCCCGATCTCGAAGCTCTAAACAAACTATCTATAAGTATTTTGACGATAAAAACGAAATATTGGATCACAGCATTGAACGTCTGAGAGACGAATTTGCTGAATACTCTCCGATAATTAACTTAGATTCCCCCAATATCAGCGCTGAACTTTCGAGATTTGGGTTATATTACCTGGAAAACATACTCAAAGAGCGTCAAGTCAAGACGTTTCGTTTGTGTGTCGAAATGGCTCGCAAAAATTCCACATTAGCGGCGTCTTTTAGTAAAATGGAATCAGAAAACATACAAACTGTTCTCGTCAAATATATTCAGCACCTATTTTCAAAAGGCCTTATACTTCTGCATGAAGATCCTGAATTCATGGCACAAGCGTTTCTTGGCTTGGTGCGTGGAAATTTTCAGTTCTTTCGCGCTGTGGATGAGGATTTCCTGCCGACTCAACAGGAACTTCACAACCATGTCGAGCGGGCAACACAACTGTTCTGCGGAGCTCTAGAATTTCCGGCGGAACAACTGGGTTGAGCAACCACTGTGGTGTCATTCCTCGCCGTTAGCTGATTTGCTTCAGTATCTGGGGAAGGATTTCAGGCAGATCTTCGGCTATCAAACCCGGCCCCGCCCGTGTTGCCGCCTCCCCGTGCAGCCAAACCGCGGCACAAGCAGCCTTAAAGCCCGGCATTCCTTGCGCCAGCAAGCCTGCAATCATTCCAGCCAATACGTCACCCGAGCCCGCGGTTGCAAGTGTCGGCGGTGCGTTGGTGTTGACAGCGGCCTGACCGTCCGGGGAGGCAATGACGGTATCCGCCCCCTTGAGCACGATGACGGAGTTCGAGTGCTGGGCTGCTGAGACCGCGCTCGCAATCTTACTGTCCCCGCTGACTTGAGCGCTGAACAGTCTGGCAAATTCACCGCCATGCGGGGTCATCACCACAGGCCCTCCCTCATGGTCTGCGACAGCATCGAAGAGTTCGTGCGGCTGATCGGCAAACGAGATCAACGCGTCTGCATCCAACACGCAGGCGGCGCTGCTTGACAACACCACGCGCGTGTTGGACCGGGTTGGGCCACCGACCCCGGCTGCGGGTCCGATCAATACAGAATTCAGACGCTGGTCCTCCAAAAGACCCGACAGAGCGGCCGCTCCATCGAACGGTTTAACCATTACAGCGGTCAAATGCGCGGCATTTACAGCCACTGCGTCGAGTGGACTGGCGACAGACACAAGACCTGCGCCCGATCTGAGTGCAGCACGCGCGCCGAGCCTTGCTGCTCCGGTATTTGCCACACCGCCAGAAACCACAAGGGCGTGGCCGCGATCATATTTATGACCGAGTTGCGACAGATGGGGCAGCCGAGAACACCAGAATGCAGGCGTGTTCTCTGTGAAGGTCGGTACAATGTCTTCGAGCACTTCGGCCGGTATGCCAATATCGGCAATCAAGGTTTCACCGCAATGCGCGCGCCCGGGAAAAAGCACATGCCCGGGCTTCCTGCGGAAAAATGTTACAGTCAGGACTGCCCTCACAGCGGATCCCAAACAGACTCCTGTATTGCCGTCAATTCCGGTCGGCACATCAATCGCGCATACCGGCAATCCGGAGGCGTTGATGCGTTCTATGAGTGCGCCGACGACACCGTCCACGGGTCTGGTCAGGCCGGCGCCGAAAATCGCATCCACCACAAGATCCGCATCATCGACCGTCGCATCAGACAGGGGGATCGTTTCACCGCTCCAGCGCGCAGCAACCAGTGCCGCATCCCCGGACAGACTGCTGCGTTCACCGAGCAGGGAAACCGTGACTTTCCAGCCACATTCCGCCAGCAACCGTGCGATCACGAACCCGTCACCGCCATTATTGCCCGGGCCGCACAACACAATAACGCGACCGGCAGGGTAGCGCTCGACGATGGCACCGGCGCAGGCCCTGCCGGCGTTTTCCATCAAGGTGATGCCGGCAATGCCGGAAGCGATCGCCAGCTGATCGGCGCGATACATCTGTTCCGTTGTGAGAAGGGTCGGTTCTGTTGCGTTGGAATTTGAAGGTTCAGACATAATGTCGTGCATGGTTATTCGGAGCGCTGGCGGGGCAATTGAGTGTTGAGCCCCATGGCCGGGCGACAGTTCTTCACGCCACCCTGCCCGGCTTCATCCAAAGAACGCGTTCAGACGATCCGCCGCCTCCGCCATGACATCGTCTTTCTTGCAGAAGCAAAACCGCACAAGGTTGTTCGGTTTGGGTTCGGAAGCAGGGTGGTAGAACACACTCATCGGCACCGCAGCAACCTTGGCGTTCGCCGTGATGTGCTTGCAGAAATCATAGTCCGTGCCGTTGAAACCAAACTTGCCGATGTCGGCAGTCATGAAATAGGTTCCTTCACAGGGAAGCACCGGAAGGCCGATGCGCTCCAGTGTCTGTTGAAGAAAATCCCGTTTGCCCTGCAGTTCCTCCGCAAGTCCGGCAAAGTACCGACCATCCATCTCCAGCCCGTGGGCAACGCCATATTGAAGTGCCGGACAGGTTGTGAAGGTTACGAATTGATGCGCCTTGGCAACCACGCCGACCAGGGATTCAGGGCCGGAAATGTAACCTACCTTCCAGCCGGTAAGCGAAAATGTCTTGCCCGCCGAGCCGATACGCAGGCACCGCTCACGCATGCCCGGCAAGGCGGCAAGGGGCATATGTTTGCGCCCATCGAAGGTCAGATGCTCGTAGACTTCATCACATATGGCGTAAGCATCATATTTGATCAGAAGGTCGGCGAGGATCTGCAGTTCGTCCTGCGTGAACACTTTACTGGCCGGGTTCATGGGAGAGTTGAGAACCAGAAGTTTGGTGCGCTCTGAAAAAGCCGCTTCAAGAGCGTCTAGTGGAACCGTCCAGTCGGGTGGAGTGAGCGACACCGCACGAACCGCCGCTCCGGTTTGTTCGATCTGGGGCAGGTAGCAATCATAGAACGGTTCCAATACGATTGCTTCATCGCCGGGATTCAAAAGCGCCATCATGCAATCGGCAAGCGCTTCCGTGGCACCGGATGTGACGATGATTTCAGACTGCCAGTCATAGTCCAGACCGTAGTAACGCTGATTATGCCCGGCCACCGCTTGACGAAGTTCCGGAATACCCATCATCGGCGGATATTGATTTGGACCGTCCATGAGCCGTGCCGCGGCAAGGCTACGGATTTCATCTGGACCGTCTACATCCGGGAATCCCTGGCCGAGATTGATGGCGCCGTGTTCGGCCGCCAAAGCGGACATGACGGTAAACACGGTGGTTCCCTGCCCGGCAAAAACTTTGTTGAGGTGCTGGTCGACGCCCATGCTTGAAACCTGTATCCGGTTGACTGATCAAGACGCCATGTTTGCCGCGCCGGCATTGCAAATCAAGGGACAAACACGTGGCATGCGTTATTTTCAGCCGCTGAACCTATGCCGATGCGAACCGAGGCATAAGCCGCGACATCCCATGCACCGGCAAAGGTTACAGGTGCCCCGGCGATACCGCTACCCTTAATCTTGTCCAGATAAGTGGCGAATAGATCGACGCCAATGTCGGCACATGACGACAGGGCATAACGCAGTCCGCCGCCGATCTGGGCGATCATCGCGGTGCCATCCGCGTCTATGATCTTTATCCCTCCGGATAGAACCTCGAGGCTCCGATAAGCCACGCCGATACCACCCCCCAATCTGGCATTGACACGGGAGCTGACGGGCAATTCGATCGACAAAAACGGCATAAGACCAATATAGCTGTTTGACCCCTCTGTATTGAGTGCGCCGGGGCCCGCCACACCGGTCAGTCGCACCGCTTCTGTCTTGCCGACAACACCCACAAGGCTTACGCCAAGGTGAGCTGGACCGAGGGCTTCAAGCCACATGGCGCCGAGACCGAAACGGGCTGCGATGCCGGGATCAAGATCGACCGACAGGGTGACCGGGTCGAGGTCAACCTTCTCGGTGGACACCGTGACCCCCAACCCGGTCTCCAGGACAATAAGCAAATCGCCTTTCGCCTCCTGCTGAACGGTTGGGCGTGCTTTGTCGGCAACCGGCTTGTCGGAGGCCTGCGGCGCCGAAGGTGCAACGCTTGGGGGCTGCGTCGCATCCGGTTGTGAAGGTGGATCCGGTGTCACGACTTCCGTATCGATATCGTGGCTCACACCTGGCTGGTTGTCAGGAGTGGCGACTTGTTCCGGCGTGGGTGGGTTTTCTGGAGCCGGCGTTGTGACGACGGAAGCTGGCGTTTCACCTTGTAACGGTTCGGTACTGGTGGCGGCTTGCCGGTTGGACGTCTTCATGCCGAATGCGAGTTTCGCCTTGCGGATGAACCGGTCCCTGTGTTCCGCCTCAACTACACCTACCTCGACCAAACGGTCGGCAAAGGCTGTTACGGATTTTTCGTCGACCACAAGATTATCGTTCCGGGCGACCTTCAATACCTCGGCCAGCAATCTTGCCTTGACCGTCAAGACGTCGCCGCGCAGAAGAAACTGCAGGTGGGGCTGCTTCACGAATTCGACCACGTCGTGATACAGCCCGGTGTTTTCCGCACGGCTCTCGGCTTCCGGCAGATCTTCCTGCACGACATCGTCGGGCACCGGAACATCATCCACCGAACCAGGCGGATCGCCAGGCAAACGGTAAATTTTGTGAACGACCCGCTGGGCAAGCCCGACAACAGGCTCGATCATGAACTCCGGAATGTCGAGATCGGACGATTTGTTGGCGAAGCCAATGGCTGTAAGGGCGTCGTCTGCGGTGTCCTGCAACAACTGTTCAGGAGCCATGGAGGCGGCACCTTCCGGCATGTTGCGCCGCCAACGCCCGATATGGAAACGCTCCAGCAGAAGCGCCATGGCCGTGACCTTGCCACGTCTCAGATCAACCGATATGCGCTTGAACAGCAGCGCGGTATAGCGCTCGGCCTGAAGAACCTGGAGAAACCCCTGGAAGCTCTCATAGTTGGCGCCCTGCCACTCCCAGTTATTGCCCAGGCCGATACCGGGCATGGATGCCTGGGCGGTCTGCACCGGTTGCGCATTTTCCGGAATTGGCGAGAGGCTCGGCAGAGGATCGTTGCGGCGCGCAGCGTCAACGGAATTGAGTTCGAACACAGTCAGACTGATGCCGGCCAGCAACAGTACCGCTGCCAAACGTCCCCCTCTGCCCCGCTGCATCCCCGTCATCAGCATCCCAGTCGAACCCTACCTATGTTGGGTACTCTGCCACGCCGTGATTTTCCATTGATTCGTGATGTCTCTGCCCGATTATTTGTGGACACGGCTGCCTGTTTATTAGGCACACCGCTCAAACATTGAGCAGTCTCCGAGCCCACGAATTCTTCTGAACATGCTTCCTTCTCATTTTTGTCCATTTTTTCAACAGCTTACCGGACCGCCAAAACTGGCATGCCATATGCTATGGGCAAGAAGAACATTCGTTTGGTGCGACCGGCACAGACGGTGGACATATCGGTGTTTCTTGGACACCTGGAAATGGCAAGGCGTATGAAAAAAATCGAAGCAATCATCAAGCCGTTCAAGCTGGATGAGGTCAAGGAGGCGCTTCAGGAAGTCGGCCTGCAAGGAATCACGGTGACCGAAGCGAAAGGATTTGGCCGTCAGAAGGGCCACACGGAACTCTATCGCGGCGCGGAGTATGTGGTCGATTTTCTGCCGAAGGTAAAAATCGAAGTGGTGTTGAATGACGACCTTGTGGACAAGGCAGTTGAAGCGATCCAGAACTCCGCAAAAACCGGGCGTATCGGTGATGGCAAGATCTTCATTTCCAGCGTCGAGGATGCCATTCGAATACGCACCGGCGAAAGCGGATCTGAAGCACTCTAGGCGTCACTAACCCAAATCTAAGTATACGGGCAAAGCCCCAGTGAAACTAAACCTCAATCAATCATAACAGGTGGGAATTTTATCAATGTCCGATGCAGAAACAATCTTAAAGACAATCAAGGAAAGAGACGTCAGATTCGTCGACCTGCGGTTCACGGATCCGCGCGGGAAAATGCAACATCTGACCATGGATGTGGCTGTCGTCGATGAGGATATGTTCGCCGATGGCGTAATGTTCGATGGTTCCTCGATTGCCGGATGGAAGGCAATCAACGAGTCCGACATGACATTGATGCCTGATCCCGAAACCACCCATGTGGACCCGTTCTACGGCCAGACCACATTGGCAATCTTCTGCGATATTCTGGAACCGACAACCGGTGAAGGCTACGAGCGCGATCCGCGCATGACCGCCAAGAGCGCAGAAGCCTATGTGACCCAGACCGGCGTAGGTGACCGAATTCTGGTCGGTCCGGAAGCCGAGTTCTTCATCTTCGACGACGTGCGCTTCACAACCGACCCGTATGATGTTGGCTTCAAACTCGACAGTTCGGAACTGCCGACCAATACCGGCACTGAGTATGAGAGCGGCAATATGGGCCACCGGCCGCGTACCAAAGGCGGCTATTTCCCGGTCAACCCGATCGACAGCTGTCAGGATATCCGGTCCGAAATGCTGACCGTGATGAGCGAAATGGGCGTTGAGACGGAAAAGCATCACCATGAAGTGGGAGCAGCCCAGCACGAGCTTGGCATCGTGCGCAGCGACCTGACCCGCATGGCTGATAAACTGCAGATCTACAAATATGTCGTGCATAACGTCGCCCATGACTACGGCAAGACAGCGACTTTCATGCCCAAGCCGGTGTTTGGCGATAACGGCACCGGCATGCATGTCCATCAGTCGATCTGGAAGGGTGACACGCCGCTGTTTGCCGGCAACCAATATGCCGACCTTTCAGAAGAATGCCTGTTCTACATCGGCGGCATCATCAAACATGCCAAGGCGCTCAATGCCTTCACCAATCCGAGCACCAATTCCTACAAACGCCTGGTGCCCGGCTATGAAGCGCCGGTGCTGCTGGCCTATTCATCGCGCAATCGCTCGGCATCATGCCGCATCCCCTATACATCATCGCCCAAGGGCAAGCGGGTCGAGGTACGTTTTCCCGACCCCACCGCCAACCCGTATCTGGCCTTTGCATCCATGCTCATGGCCGGCCTTGACGGCATACAGAACAAAATCCACCCGGGCGACCCGATGGACAAGGATCTCTACGACCTGCCGCCGGAAGAGTTGAAAGACGTGCCGACCGTCTGCGGATCCTTGCGTGAGGCGCTTGATGCGCTCGATGCAGATCGCGACTTCCTCAAGAAAGGCGGCGTTTTCTCCGACGATCAGATCGATGCCTATGTGGAGTTGAAATGGGAAGAGGTAACCCGCTACGAACAAACCCCTCACCCGGTCGAGTTCGACATGTATTACAGCGTCTGATCTTTCAGCGCCAATCACCAGACACCTTGGTCTGGCACAAGGCCGGAGCCCTTCGGGTTCCGGTCTTCTGCTTGACCGCATAATATTGGTCCAGATCAACACGGTAGGGAAATATTGACATCATTCAGGCTAAGTTTTGGCTGATAAGCACCTGCAGTTTCAGCGAAATCGGAGTACTTCATGGTTCGCGGCGTCATTGTACTCGTCCTCACACTTGGCCTGATCACCGGCGCAAGCATCACCTTGATGGGGCTGCTTGCACCGTTTGCTCCCTCGCTTGAGATCGTAAATCACTTCCGCCCGTTTATTCTTGGGGGCTTTGTTGCCCTGGTCGCCCTGGCGCTGGTTTTCAAGATGCGGCGGTGGCTTTTGCCGGTGACCGGTTTCGCCGCGCTCAATACGGTTCTGCTGCTGGCGCCGGTCGCCTTTCAGGCAAGCCAGGCCTCGCCCGCCAACACACCGGCAGCGACCTTGAAGATCATTTCGTTCAACATCTGGGTGGGGAACCGGCCGCTCGGTGACATCGAGAAATTTCTGCGCAAAGAGAACGCTGACGTGGTTTTGCTGCAGGAAATCAGCAGCAGGCACGCGGCCGCCCTTCTGCCGCTTCTGGAGGACATCTATCCTCATCAGCTGTTCTGTACAAAGCAACGCGCCTGCGATGTTGCAATGTTATCGCGCACACCCTGGACAGACGGCCGGATTGTTGAGGGCGGCGCGCAGAACCCGGCGCTGGTCTGGGCGCGGTTCAAAGAGGGTGCGCAAAGTTACCGAATTGCCAGCCTTCACAGCGCCTGGCCGTTTCATCCCTATGCCCAGGCCAAGCACACAGACTGGCTGATCAATTGGCGAAAAAGCATTTCCGAACCGCTGCTCATCGCCGGCGATTTCAACCTGACGCCATTTTCCTGGAAATTGTCAAAATTCGCCTGGGAGACCGGCCTCAAACGCTATTCGACCTTTCAACGCAGTTGGCCAAGCCATCGTTACGCACCGGTTTTCCTGATCGACCATATGTTTTCGACCCCCGCATTCAGGCCAATCGATGTGCGCGTGGGGCCGCCGCTTGGATCGGACCACTTGCCGATCATCGCGTCGGTCGCATTCGGAAACCGGTAGCTGGATCCGTCGCAGCGTTGGACGCATTCAATTCATCGTTGTTGGTCAAACTACGTCCGCTATAGTGGTCGTTTACAGGCTTGCCTGACCCGGTATTCCATTCATCACACAGGGCCACCTAACGTGGCCCTATTCTCTTGGGCTGTCGAAATGTCTGGGACGACACACAACCCCCATGCGATCAAGGCCATTGCACTGATGTGCGGGGCGGGCCTGTGCTTTGCGCTGCTCGACACAACGGTAAAACATCTCGGCATCACCTCCACCATACCGATTGCCGAGATCATCTGGATCCGTTTCGCTATCCACGCCTTGCTGACAATCCTGGTACTCGCACCGGCCGGCCTGCCAAAAATGCTCACATCACGTAAACCAATCCAGCAATGGCTGCGGTCGGGTTTCATGCTGAGCGCAACATTTTGTAATTTCCTCGCGGTCAACCATCTGCGCCTCGACCAGACCGCGACAATCTTTTTCCTGACACCGTTGATGATTGCAGCACTTGCCGGCCCTCTCCTCAATGAATGGGTCGGGTGGCGCCGCCTGCTGGCGATCTGTACTGGCTTTCTGGGAATTGTCATCGTGATGAGGCCCGGTTTCGGCTGGATCCACTGGGCAGCGCTTTTTTCTCTAGGCGCGACTTTGAGCTATGCGCTTTACAGCGTCACCACACGCTATCTGGCCGCCCATGACACTGCGGCAGTGACCCAGTTCTACACCCCCCTGGCAGGCGTCGTTCTAACCGCCCCGGTGGCCTTTTCAGACTGGGTCTGGCCGGCGGATATGTGGACCTGGTGCCTGTTGGTCTGGCTGGGCGTTATCGGCAGTTTCGGTCACTGGATACTCATTCAATCCCACAGATTTGCCCCAGCACCAGTGCTGGCGCCGTTCATCTATGTCAACCTGGTCTGGATGACAACGCTTGGCTTTCTGGTGTTCGGAGACATTCCGGACATTGCAACGCTTACAGGAGGCGGCGTGGTTGTTGGCGCGGGGCTGTATCTGCTGTATCGGGAACGGCGGTTGGCGAAACCCTAATGTCCGCCTCCGGGGCGGGCATTACAAGATGCCGTCGAAACGGCGGTTCAAACAGAATGAACCTGGAGAAAGGCAGTCGTCAACGCGGCGCTCAGTTCAACCGCCAGACACTATGGGTCAGACGCATCACCACAATGCTGGCCCATGACGTAATCGGCATCGAAATAGTTTTCAGCGGACAGGGCCCAGTATGAGACGTCGACGCTAACGCCCGGGGCGACGCGTTGGTCGCGAACCATCTGGTCGTGTGACATGCCGATTTTTTCCATCACCCGCATGGATGCGGCATTTGCCGCAAATGCCTTCGCCCAGACCTTCTGGCATTTGAGTTTTTCCAAACCGACACACAGCAATACACGGGCAAGCTCGGTGGCAAACCCCCTGCCCCACAAGTCAGGATGAAGTCCCCAGCCGATTTCGGCGGTCTTGCCGCCGTGGATGACGACAAATCCGTCGCCTATGACATGACGGGTGGCTTTGAGTTCCGCGGCCAGATAATAGCCACGGCGGTTGGGCAGCGACTGGCGCCTGAGACAGCGTGCAACGAAGCCCTGGACTTCCGAAATCGACCCGTACCGGCTCGCCAGATGCTGTTGGTAATCGGCCCTCAGCATGTAAGCGGCAAAGTCCCGCAAGTCTTCCTTGCGCACTTCGCGCACCACCAATGCAGGTGTCTCCAGCGAACTGATTTGGACGGTCGTACTCATCGTTTGCAGAGCGCACCCTCACCATTGCGGACTGTTTCGATGAAGGAGAGCTTAGAGGATTTCCATTGGCATGCCTAGGCATCAGCCCGGTGTAAAACCAAATTTAATGCTTGACTGACCTGCCAATGTTATGTCGGTGCGCTTGAACCGCTTTTCGACACGAACAATTCCCCGAGCACAAGGCTATTGACCAAACAGTTCTTCAAAATTTCACCCCGGCAAAAAAACCTTTGCGCACGCACCCGGCCTAAGCCGCTTTCCATTTGATCGAACACCCCATAGTGGGAACCTGATCGCGGGGACCTCTCCCGGTTTCCGCAATTTGCAGCATGGCTTCATAGAGGTCACGCCTGGCGTCAGGAACCGGTTCCATACGCGAGGCATCCAGACGGCCACGATATTGTAGTTCCAGATCCTTGTTGAAACCAAAGAAGTCCGGCGTGCAGTGTGCGTCATAGGCACGCGCAACAATCTGGGCCTCGTCATGAAGATAGGGAAATGGAAATTTGTGTGCCCTGGACAAGCTGCACATATTGTCAAATGAGTCCGCAGGATAAGCCGATGCATCGTTGGCGCATATGGCAACGGACGTAACGCCGTGCCCTGTCAGGTCATGGGCATCGCGGACAATCCGGTCGAGCACGGATTTCACATAAGGACAATGATTGCAGATGAACATGACCACCGTGCCGTTGGCACCGCGAATTTCATCAAGTGCGTAGTTTCTGCCGTCGGTTCCCGGCAAAGTAAAACCAGGTGCGTTCCAGCCGAAATCGCAAATCACTGGGTCAGTCGTCATGAAGGCCTCCGTGCAACAAACAGGTATCGTTCAAGTGTACTGTCCAGCCTGGCGCGTGTCGTGCATTTCTGCCGTCATCCAGATCAAGCGCCACCACAAAGCAGGTTTGAATTGACGAATTACTCTTCTTGGTACACTATAGAGGCACGAGGAAACGGGAGGTTTAAGAAATTGACCCCACCGAAAGTATATGCGCCGCTCTAGGGACACCATACTGCATATCATACCAAGAGTGGCAGCTCCGACAATCTAATCTCTACTCAGAGAACGACTTCATTGGTCGAATGATGTGATAGATATGCTTATGCATAAAGTCACGTGTATTTGGTCACTGACTAGGAATACTGAAAGTATCTGGTATACATATCAGATCGGGTAAAACCCAAAGCAAAGGCCCTGCGCGCTGAAAGATGCCCGGGGCCTACTTTTATCAGCTGCGTTTATCGCCCCATCGAGTTTCAAGACACTCTTATCCACAGACCCATTGTTGCAAATGTAAAATGACCGTACCTGAGTCAATCCGCCCTCTCGCCCTATCCGCCGTGCGGTGGCATACTGAACATCGATTCGCCCCAATTTTCCGCCCAATAAGCGATCACCCGTGAGGCCATTGCAACTCTATGTCCAACGTGCACGACCTTTTCGACAAACTGGAAGCTGAAGTGAGTCCTGATTCCGCCAAAACACGTGTCTCCAAACGGGGCCGCAAACCGGTAATGGTGGAAGATGGCTATACGGCCGCCGACATCGAGGTCCTCGAAGGTCTTGAGCCGGTCCGGCGCCGGCCGGGCATGTATATCGGCGGCACCGACGAAAAGGCACTGCACCACCTGTTCGCCGAGGTGATCGACAATTCCATGGATGAGGCGATTGCCGGCCATGCGAGCTTTATCGAAGTGGAATACGATGCCGACGGGTGGCTGTGCGTTTCAGACAACGGGCGTGGTATTCCAATCGACCCGCATCCCAAGTTCAAGGACAAGACCGCTCTTGAAGTGATCATGACCACGCTGCATGCCGGCGGCAAGTTTGATTCCAAGGTCTATGAAACCTCCGGCGGATTGCACGGTGTCGGCGTGTCGGTGGTCAATGCCCTGTCGGAACAGCTTGAAGTCGAGGTGGCGCGCAACCAGCAACTCTACCGCCAAAGCTTCTCACGGGGCACACCATTGGGCGGCCTTGAAGAGCTCGGCAAGGTGCACAACCGCCGTGGCACACGCGTGCGATTTCAGCCCGATACGCAAATCTTCGGCAAGGGTGTCGTGTTCAAGCCAGCCAGACTGTACAAGATGGCGCGCTCCAAGGCCTATCTGTTTGGCGGCGTCGAGATCCGCTGGTCCTGCGACAAGGTGCATCTGGGTGAAAACGACGCCACGCCGGAGAAAGCCACCCTTCATTTTCCCGGCGGGTTGAAGGATTATCTGGAAGCAACGATCGAAGGCTATGCGCGGGTCACCGATGACATTTTCGCCGGCAAGGTCGCCAAACCGGGCGGCCATGGAACGGTCGAATGGGCGATCGCCTGGTTCGGCGGGCGCGACGGCTTCGTTAATTCCTATTGCAATACGGTGCCGACCATCGAGGGTGGCACCCATGAAACCGGTGTTCGGGCGGCCCTGTCGCGGGGCCTGAAGGCCTATGGCGAACTTGCCGGCAACAAGCGTGCGCAGATTGTCACCGCCGACGATGCGATGATCTCTGCCGGCATCATGTTATCGGTGTTCATTCGCGAGCCCGAGTTCCAGGGCCAGACAAAGGAAAAACTGGCCACCACCGAAGCAACAAGGATCGTGGAAAACGCGCTGCGCGATCATTTCGACCATTGGCTGACCGGACATCCGCGCCAGGCGGACAAGCTGCTTGACTGGGTGATCGAGCGGGCAGAAGACCGCCTGCGCCGACGCCAGGAGCGCGAGGTCAACCGCAAGACGGCCGTGCGCAAACTGCGGCTGCCGGGCAAGCTTGCGGACTGTTCTCAAAACCAGGCGGCAGGTTCCGAACTGTTCATCGTCGAAGGCGATTCCGCCGGCGGCTCGGCCAAACAAGCACGCGACCGCAAAACCCAGGCGGTACTTCCCCTGCGCGGCAAGATCCTGAATGTCGCCTCAGCCGCAAGCACAAAGATCGCGCAGAACCAGCAGATCGCCGACCTCATTCAGGCGCTTGGCTGTGGAACCGGCGCACAGTACAGAGATCAGGACTTGCGTTACGAAAAGATCATCATCATGACCGATGCGGATGTTGACGGCGCACATATCGCATCGCTCCTGATCACATTTTTCTTCCTCCAGATGCCGCAACTAATTGAAAATGGGCATCTGTTTCTGGCAGTCCCTCCGCTCTACCGCTTGTCGCAGGGCGGTAAGACGGTTTATGCCCGCGACGATGCCCATAAGGACGAGTTGCTGGAAAGCGAATTCAGCGGACGCGGTAAAATCGACATCTCTCGCTTCAAGGGTTTGGGCGAGATGATGCCGGCGCAGCTCAAGGAAACCACCATGCGCCACGAAACCCGCGGTTTGTTGCAGGTTGAGCTGATCGAAGATGAAAAGAAGATCGCGGTGCGCGTGGTCGATCAGCTTATGGGCAACAAGCCCGAGGCACGGTTCAAGTTCATCCAGGAACGCGCCGAGTTCATAACTGGCGACGATCTCGACATCTAACGATCAGATTTCCTCGGCCTCGATCACCCATGGTTCGGCTTGCGCTGCAGCCTTCCAGTCGAGGTAGGCCGGCAGAGTGAGCATGGTGTCCATATAGGCAGCGCATGCGCCGGGCTGCTCGATCTCATACACCGCAAGCCGGCTGACCACCGGTGCATACATGGCATCCGCGATGGAAAAGTTGCCGAACAGGAATGGCCCATCAGCGCCAAAATCCGCCCGGCAGCCGTTCCAGATTTCCTGAATACGATTGATGTCGGCCTGAACCGATGATGTATATCCAACCCGTGCCGGTGTCCGGCGGACGTTCATGGGCAATTCGGATCGCAGGGCGCCAAATCCCGCATGCATCTCATTGGCAGCAGTTCTTGCCCGCGCCCGAACCTGCCGGTCGTTGGGCCACAAGGCTTTTTCAGGAAACAGTTCTGCAACATATTCCAGGATCGCCAGGGATTCCCAGATGCGCAGATCGCCATGATACAGTACCGGCACACGGCCGGCAGGAGAGTGTGCCTTCAGATGAGCGTTGTTGGGGCCGTCTCCGTCGAAATCGAGCCGGACCACCTCTTCGTCAAACCGGATGCCGCTATGCGTCATGGCGATCCACGGGCGGAGCGACCAGGACGAATAGTTCTTATTGCCTAAAATGAGTTTCAGATCCGCCATCAGCGGTCATAATCCTCGACCGGTCCGCCGGCATTGCGCCAGGCGCCATATCCGCCAGCCATGTTGAATACCGGATGCAGTCCCATGCGTTGAGCGACTTCGGTTGCAAGCGCTGATCTCAGCCCACCGGCGCAGTGAAATACGAACGATTTGTCCTGGCCGAAGACGTCCTTGTAATAGGGGCTTTCGGGGTCGATCCAGAACTCGACCATGCCACGGGGACAATGAAAAGAATTCGGGATACGGCCTTCGCGCTTGAGCTCGCGCACATCACGAATATCGACAATCACCACATTCTCGTCATCGTGGATTTCCATTGCCTGTTCAACGGTGAGTGTCTGGATCACCTTGTTTGCATCGTCGCATAGCTGCTTGATGCCAATGGTAATTTTCTGGCTCATGACCAGCATCCCTCCCCTGTGATCTTCAAGACAGCAATTCGACACCAATGGCCGTTGCTTCACCGCCGCCGATGCAAAGTGCTGCGACGCCGCGTTTGCCGCCGGTCTTTTGGAGTGCACCGAGCAGGGTCACGATGATCCGCGTGCCTGATGCACCAATCGGGTGGCCAAGCGCGCAGGCGCCGCCATGGACATTGACCTTGTCGTGATCGAGATCCAAATCCCGGATCGCCGCCATGGCCACCACGGCGAAGGCTTCGTTGATCTCGAACAAGTCGACATCATCGGTGGTCCAGCCGACTTGCTCGTAGAGCTTATTGATCGCTGTAATCGGTGCGGTGGTAAACCACGCCGGCGCCTGGGCATGGGTGCTGCAGCCGACAATTCGCGCCAGGGGCGCAACGCCGCGTTTTTCTGCTTGTGATGCCCGCATCAACACCAAGGCTGCAGCGCCATCTGAAATCGAACTTGAATTGGCCGGCGTCACGGTACCGTCCTTGCGAAAGGCCGGTCGCAATTGCGGGATCTTTGCCGGATCGGCGACAAACGGCTGTTCGTCGCGCGAAACCAGAGTTTCGCCCTTGCGGGTTTTCACCGTGAACGGCACCATCTCGCTGTCAAATGATCCGTCTTCATTGGCGGCCCGGGCGCGACGCAGGGATTCAATCGCATAGCTGTCCTGGGCATCCCGGGTGAACTGATAATGCTCTGCTGTATCTTCGGCATAGGTTCCCATCAGCCGGCCCTTGTCATAGGCGTCTTCCAGACCATCGAGAAACATGTGGTCCTTGAGTTCGCCATGACCCAAACGCAGCCCCTCCCGCGCCTTGGGCACGATGTAGGGTGCATTGGTCATGCTTTCCATACCGCCTGCAACGATCACATCTGACGGCCGCGCATGGAGCGCGTCATAGGCCATCATCGTTGTTTTCATGCCCGAGCCACACATCTTGTTGACGGTTGTACAGGGTACCGCTTCGGGAAACCCGGCTCCGAATGCCGCCTGGCGTGCGGGCGCCTGGCCTTGTCCAGCCGGCAACACGCAGCCCATCAGGACCTCGTCCACGCCCTGTCCAGAAACACCTGCGGTTTTCGAGGCTTCAGCGATCGCTGCTGCACCCAACTCCGATGCCGATGCTGCGCTAAGTTCACCCTGAAAACTGCCCATCGGCGTGCGCGCCATGCCGGCAATGACGATCGGGTCCTGGGAAAGTGATGACATAACGCCTCCAGATATTCGCTACATTCCAGCCAGATAAAATCCTACACCGTCTCCTTACCGCCTGCCAGCGGTACAGCCTGGCTGGATCTAGCCGGCTGCCGGTGCAAGATGAAAGTTTGGTGTCGAACGCGAGACTTCGACCTCGGCTTCAGTCATCTCCGCGGGCACGTCTGCAAATAACGGCGTGCTGAGATAACGCTCGCCGGTATCCGGCAGCATGCACAGGATCGTGGAACCTTTGGGCGCTGTTTCACACATCTTCAGCGCACCAGCAAATGTGGCGCCTCCCGATATGCCGACGAAGATCCCCTCCTGTGTGGCCAATTGCTGGCTGCACCGCATGGCGTCTTCATTGGCGATCTTCAGGGTCTGGTCGATGACACCGCTGGCGACCGCATCGCCGGTCAGTTTCGGGATGAAATCAGGGCTCCAGCCCTGCATCGGATGAGGTTTGAACGAGGGATGACTGGCAGCTGGCGAACCATCTGGATTGCGCTCCTGGGTAGCACCATCTGAAAGCATCGGGGCGAGTTCCGGCTCGCAGACAATAATCTTTGTCTTAGGCCGTTTTTCCTCCAGTACCCGGGCGACACCTTTCAATGTGCCCCCGGTGCCAAAACCGGTCACCCAGTAATCGAGCGCCTCGCCGTCGAAGTCGTCCAGAATTTCCTGGGCCGTGGTTTTGGAATGCATATCCGGATTGGCTTCATTCTCGAACTGGCGGGTCAGAAACCAGCCATGGGCCTCTGCCAATTCGAACGCCTTGGCGACCATGCCCGTGCCCTTTTCCATAGCCGGTGTCAGGATCACCTTTGCGCCGAGGAAACGCATCAGCTTGCGCCGTTCCACGCTGAAGCTTTCCGCCATGGTGACCACCAGGGGATAACCCTTTTGCGCGCATACCATGGCAAGTCCAATGCCGGTATTGCCGCTTGTCGCTTCAATCACCGTCTGGCCGGGTTTCAACTGACCAGTACGCTCCGCCTCTTCTATGACGCCGAGTGCCAGCCGGTCCTTGACCGATCCCAACGGATTGAATGCTTCGATTTTGACGTAGAGATTGATATCGGCTGGTGCCAGCTTGCCGATCTTGACGACCGGCGTACCGCCGATTGTTTCCAGAATATTGTTGTATCTACGGCCCATGTTTGTTCGCTCCCATGCGGCGTCGCTACCGGTGTTCCGGCTGCGAAACGCAGCATAGACCGGATTGAAATGATTACGCACTGTTCCGTTGTTGCGCGGTTCGACAAGAACGGCGCACCCAGGTCCACCGTTCTTTTAAGGTGAACGGCGGTGTTTAGAAAGCCGGAAAGACCGCGCGCCGCAAGGCGCCTCAGTCCATGTTAAGCGCCAGATCGACTGAATGAATGTGCCGCAAGACGCGGTCGAATCCATCCTTGGTGTCCAGGAGTTGCTTGGGCGCCGAACCGAGTTCAGCGCTCATCTTTTCCAGCCAATCCTCTGCCCTTTCCTCCGTGCCAAACACTTCAATGGCGCGGTTGAGGGCATCAGAATAGTAAGACATGGTCTTTTTCCTATCGGTAGTACGGGTCGGTGATCCCAATTCACGCCGAATGGCTTGAACCGGCAAGCACTCAAAAACTGCATGGGTACTTAGGTTAAAATGGGGATACTGCAAGTATCGGCATTGATACAGATCAGCCTTGTTGCAAAAATATTGTCCCCGGTGGAAATTTCACACTCACGTGTTCTAAACCTTTTTGGCGCATCGCCGGATCAAATCGATCAAGTGATGCATATCAGCATCCGAATTCTCGTAGTGCAGTATGCAGGCCCGGAGAGCGACGAGTCCGCGCACTTTGGTGGTTGGCATGTGAGCTTCGCCGGTGTTCAGGATTTCATCGGAAATGGCATCGTTGAGACGATCCAATTCGGGCTCACTCAGCCGACCTTCCCCGACATATCTGAAATTGGCAATGGACAATGATACCGGCGCGAGCAGTTCGAAATCCGGCGCCTCCTCCACAAGCCTGCCCAACAAACTGGCAAGGCGATTGCAGCGTACCACAAGTTCGCGCACGCCTTCACGCCCAAGCCGCGCCATAACCGCCCAGGTCTTGAGTGCGCGGTTACCGTAGGTCAACTGGAACATGTGCTCATAGGGCCACGGGGCGGAATCCGCACTCGAAGCGGTCAGGTAGTCGGGTTTCAGGCCAAAAGCTTCCGCATGGCGTTCGGGATGGCGCATCAACAGCGCACCGCAATCGACCGGCGCCTGCAGCCACTTATGCGGGTCAATGGTCAGGGTGTCCGCCCGCTCTATGCCCTTGTATTTGTCAGCGTAAACCGGATCGAGACTACCAAAGCCGCCATAAGCGCCGTCAACATGGAACCACAATCCAAACTCGTCACAGATATCCGCCATGGCGGCGAGCGGATCAATGGCGCCGACATTGGTGGTACCGCCACCTGCAACTACACACATCGGCCGAAGACCCTTGTCGAGATCAGTTACAATAGCCTTGCGCAATGCTTCCGGTTTGAGACGAAAATCATCGCCGGTTTCGATCAGGTGCATGGAGGACGAGCCCAGCCCCAGCTGCTCCGCGCATTTTTGGATCGAGCTGTGCGCCTCGGCACTTGTATAGATCATGAAACGGGGATGACCGCTTTGCAGGCCTTCTGCCCGGATGTCCCAGCCGTCATCCTGTGCCGCCTTGTGGCGGGCAGCGGTCAACGCGTTGAGATTGGCCGCGGAGCCGCCTGAGAACAAAACGCCGAAACCCTCACCATTGGAGAACCCTGTAAGGTCCATCAGCCAACGGCCGACAGCGACGTTGAGAAAAATGCTGGAATGATCATATCCATCAAGCCCGGTATTCATGGTGCCCGCAACCAGATCCGCGAGTGCGCCAATGGGTGCAAAACCCGCACAAATCCAGGCGTAACAGCGAGGATGGGTGATCGGCACAGGCCATGGCAGGATCTTGTCTTTCAGGAAGTCGAACATTTCGCCGGGTTCCTGGCCGTGATCCGGCAAGGGCATGTTCATGAGTTCCCGGCGCAAGTCATCGGGCACCCGTCGCGACAGGCTGCCGGTCGCAACGTCTTCGGCATAATCCTCAAGGTCCGACAATACCCGTTTGCCCAGTTCGGCATAGTGCTCCCGGTCGCGCGTAAATGGATGTTGTTGTTCGCTGTGAGACATTGCCTGTTCCTTTAAAGGTCAAGTCGCTGGACATGCCAGAATAGGAATTGGTGTCAACCCTTTGAGGAGGTGTACGTCATGACAGAGCTGCGGTAAAAGCGCACCCTTGCGCTTAACAACGGACCACCTTGTCGTGACAGATACAACCGCGCCCGGGCAGATCAGGAAACCCAATGTCGGCGACGCCGTTCTGCTGCTGGTGCTCGGCTGCCTTTGGGGCTCGGCTTTTCTGCCGATTAAAATTGCCGTGACCGAAACCGGCCCTGTGCTGCTGGTGTTCCTGCGGGTGTTATGCGCGCTGGTGCCTTTGTGGCTCTATATGACCTGGCGCGGCGTTGGTTTTCCAGATAACGGATACGACCGGCGCCTGATATTCATCATGAGCCTGCTCAATTCCGTCGTGCCGTTCCTCCTGTTATCGTGGGCGGGCCTGCATATCAGTTCAGGTGTGATGGCACTGATCATGGGTATCAGCCCTCTCCTGTCCCTGTTCATCAGCCACCTCAGCACCCATGACGACAAGTTCAGTTCAAGCAAGTTCATCGGTATGCTGATCGGCTTCTCCGGGCTTGCGGTCATCATCGGTGGTGATGCACTGAGCGGGTTGTCAAAGAATTTGGCCGGCGACCTTGCGGTTGTGGGCGCCATCAGCTGCTACGCCGTAGCGACCGCCATGGTGCGCAAAGTACGCTCAACATCGAAAGAAGCGATCGCCACGAGCAACATGATCGTTTCGATCTTCGTGTTGGCGCCATTGGTGGTCCTAGTCGAGCCGCCATCAATTGCCGATCTCAGCATGAACGCATTATTGGCAATCGCCTATCTGGGGGTTGTGACCACCGGTCTTGGTTATCTCATGCGCTATCACATGGTGCTGACCGTCGGGCAGAGCTATATGTCGATGGCAGCCTACATCATGCCCATCGTCGGCGTCTTTCTGGGGGTGATTTTCCTTGGAGAACCGCTATCAGCCAACATCATGATTGCGCTGGCGCTGGTGCTTGGCGGATTTGCCTTCGCGCGGTTTGGTGCGTGAGACGAAGACCGTTGGGGTTCCGGTAGTCCGAGAGCAACAGCACGGAGCTGGAGAGGGGAACGGTTACACACGTTTTTCCGTACCGTATGCCCTCGGACCTGGAACAACAGGAGTTTCTTCCTGCTATGATCGATAAATGGACACGTAGTTGTGAAGCCGGTGTGATCCAGGTCACTCGGACGGTGCGCGCCGTTACTTTTCCATAATGATCTGCTGGAATTTCGACTAACAGCAGCGCAATCAGCTTAAGGTTGGTTAAGCATGCATAGCGTCTGGAATTGAAGGCCCCGGCTCAAGCACTTTCTTCAAACAGCTCCCGGCCGATCAGCATGCGGCGGATTTCGCTCGTTCCCGCGCCAATTTCATAAAGTTTTGCATCGCGCAACAGACGGCCGGTCGGGCTTTCGCTGACATAGCCCATACCACCGAGCGCCTGGACTGCCTCCAGGGCCATCCAGGTTGCCTTTTCGGCGGCATAAAGTATGGCGCCGGCTGCATCCTTGCGCGTGGTCTCGCCGCGGTCACAGGCCTGGGCAACCGCATAAACATAGGCCTTGGTGGCGTTCATGGTGGTGTACATATCGGCAAGCTTGCCCTGCATCAGCTGGAAGGTGCCGATCGGCTGGCCAAACTGTTCACGGTCATGCACATAAGGCACCACCACATCCATGCAGGCCTGCATGATGCCGGTCGGCCCGCCAGACAGCACGGCACGTTCATAATCCAGGCCCGACATCAGCACATTGACGCCACGGCCGAGTTCGCCAAGGATGTTTTCTTCCGGCACTTCACAGTTCTCGAACACCAGTTCGCCAGTATCGGACCCACGCATGCCGAGTTTGTCGAGCTTCTGGGCGGTCGAGAAACCCTTGAACTCATTTTCGATCAAAAACGCAGTGATGCCGCGCGATCCAGCATCTGGATCGGTCTTCGCATAGACCACAAGAACATCCGCCTGGGGACCGTTGGTGATCCAGAATTTTGAGCCGTTGAGCACATAGCGATCACCTCGTTTTTCCGCCTTGAGCTTCATGCCGACCACATCGGAGCCGGCGCCGGGTTCAGACATGGCAAGCGCGCCGAGATGCTCGCCGGACACAAGCTTGGGCAGATAGCGTTTTTTCTGATCCTCATTGCCGTTGCGATGGACCTGGTTGACGCACAGATTGGAATGAGCGCCATAGGACAGGCCGACCGATGCGGAACCCCGGCTGATCTCTTCCATGGCGATAACATGTTCCAGATACCCCATGGCCGCGCCACCATACTCCTCATCCACGGTCACACCCAGGAGACCCAACTCGCCGAGCTTGGGCCACAGGCCGCGCGGAAACTCGTTCGACCGGTCTACCTCATCGGCAATCGGCGAAATATGGTCGGCGGTAAAGGACCGCACCATGTCGCGCAGCAGGTCTGCGGTTTCACCGAGGTTGAAGTTCAAGCTTGGATATTCATTGCGGATCATGGGACGGTTGTCGCCTCAAACAGTGATGGATAGGAAGTACGGATTCAGTTTAGCAGATCACGCCGCCCGGTCTCCGAGAGAATGGTCAGACGTGTTGTCAAGCGACATGAAGGTGCCAAGAGCAGTGGCACAGAGTTTTTCTATGCCATCACGCACAACGTACACGTCTGAATGACAGACCGTGATGCGCCGGCCCGGCCGCACCACCACGGCACGCGCAATCAGACCATCGCCTAAAGCCGGTGACATGAGATTGAGTTTGTATTCGACCGTCAGCACCGAGTTATTCGCCGGCATCAATGAGTATGAAGCATAACCTGCAGCATTGTCGGCAATGGTGCCGATCAGGCCGCCATGAAACAATCCGTGTTGCTGGCACAGGTCGGGGCGATAGGGAACGTGGATCTCCGTTTCGCCGGGCACCACGCGGGTCAGTTCAGCACCGATGGTCGCCATGAAGGACTGGCGTGAAAAGCTGTCGCGTATCCGCGCCTCAAAGGCTGGGTCTGAAGCTTCAAATTTCATGGCAGGTAAGTCTCCAGCTGTTTGAGGCGCTCCAGGCATTTCGCTTCCACCTGTTCGAGTTCATCCAGTGTCAGTTCAATATCGCGCCGTTTTTGCTCGAGTTCGGCCCGCCGTTCGGCGATTTTACCGATCAGCAATTCCAACTGGCCGGCCTCGCCGGGTTCGGCGCCATACATGTCGATGATCTCGCGAATGTCAGCCAGGCTCAGCCCCAGACGCTTACCGCGTAATATGAGCTTGAGACGGGTGCGCTCTCGCTGATTGAACAAACGGTAGCGGCCCTTTCGCAATGGATTGAGCAGGCCTTCTGCTTCATAGAACCGCAATGTCCGGGTGGTGATACCAAATTCGCGTGTGAGTTCCGTGATCGAGAAGTAGCGTGACGTCTTATGGTCGTCCTTCTCAATCTGCTCATAAGCATGCAGATCCACCATCTTTTCCACCTTCAGTGCACACTGTCCTGACCGAAACCTCGGCGACCAATTATTAGCCTACTCTTACGTTTACGTCAAACAATCTATTTATTGCACATTCTTCAATTAGTTATGATCATATCCATGGGGTTTTTGGGCATTGCCATGATATGGGTGATCCAGTGCACACTGATTGGTCACCAGCGGCACCATCTCCAATGTCGACAAGGAGGCGGTTCCCATGCCCACGACACGAACTAAGGCGATACAACGGATAAAGCGTCTGACCCTACGCTCTTCAATGATGCAAATTTTGACTGCGTGGTTGCTCGCCGGTTGCGCCATTGCGTCCCTGGCATTGGTGGGATAGAGGCGGCCCGACCGGGAACCCACGCAATTTACGGCCACTTATGCCGAAGCGTTACGCTTCCAGATGCAGCCAACAGGCCCCTGATCCAACCTGCTCACAATCAAATTAACCGGACGGGAGAAAGAACAACTCTTTGTTTTCATGTGATTTTCATCACACAAATTATGCAAACACATCACCATCTATCCGATACGCAATAACGGATTACGAATGATGACCAAATCGACAGACACAAACGACGGCGATGCTACGCATCGGCCAATTTCGAAGTGGGATGTCGTCGTTGCCTGGGCCGTGCTTGCAGTGACCCTGGCGGGATTGGCAATTGCTGGATAACGCTGTGGCCCCTCGGCGCCGCAGTCCCTAACGCATACTTGAAAGATTGACAATCAGCGCATCATTTTTCTGTCGGATGGCGGCAGCGATCTTGTGTGCCAGATCACGGTCGGCGGACGGATACTGCAAGGCGGCATCGACCGCACGGTGCTGTCCCTCAAGCAGGGCCTTAATCACGGTTTGCTCAATAATCTTTTCGACACGTTGCCATTGTTCATCGGTAAGCTTGCTTTTCAGCAATCCGTCTATTTCGCTTGTTGCCTCCTCGGCAATCTCCTTTAGCCGCTCCATGTCAGTTGTCCTCTGGTTTTGTTGATGTGTTCAGCGCTATGTCCGCCCATGGATATACACGCGGGCGGGAGACAGCATAACCCCTAATCAAGCGCGGTTATTTGGCGCCAAGGGTTGGTTGTGACATTGAGCAGATGCAAAACGGCTTGCACCTTGTTACACGGACTGCTCCAATCGCTATGGTGAATCAGGGAGGCTGGAGTGCCATCAGATCGTGGCGCAATTCCGGGTGCGGAGTTTCTGCCGCTGGCGGAGGCCGGTCGCGTGCAACAGCAACGCTGGAGACGGCAATCGTCCTACGTAATGTCGGCGTCGGCTTTTTACCGGAAGTTGTTTGGTGTCAACCGCCTGACCGGTGATGTTGAGGAAATCAACGACCTGCCGTTCACCGACAAAGAAATGTTGCGCGAGGATCAGGCCGAACACCCACCGTTCGGGCAGTATCTGGCGACACGGGCCGACAAGATTTCCCGCATTCACCGCACTTCCGGGACGACCGGCCTGGCCATGAACCTGGCGCTCACTGCATCCGATGCCGAAATGACCGCATCTGTTGCCGCACGCGCCCAGACTGCCGCCGGTCTTGGGTCCGGCCATTGCGTCATTCATTGCCTCAATTATCAATTGTGGATGGGCGGCTATACGGACCACGCATCGCTTGAGGCCACGGGCGCCACCGTGGTGCCGTTCGGTGTCGGGTCAACCGAACGGCTGATCCGCACCATTGTCGAGCTGGGGGTTTCGGCAATCTCCTGCACCCCCTCCTACCCGGCCGTGGTCGAGGCGAAACTGGCGGAACTTTATCCAGATCTTGGGCCGCGTGATCTGGGCCTGACACTTGGACTGTTTGGCGGTGAACCGGGGCTTGACGATCCGGAATTCCGCAGACGGCTGGAGGACACCTGGGGATTTGCCGCCCGAAACGCCAATTATGGCGTATCGGATGTGTTGTCCAATTTCGCCGGACAGACCGAGTTTTCAAACGACCTGCATTTTATCGCACTCGATGTATTGTTGCCCGAACTGGTCGATCCGGAGTCTGATCGGCGTTTGCCGTGGCGTGAAGGGCAACATGGCGAACTGGTATTGACCCACCTGACCAAGGAAGCCCAACCCCTGGTGCGATTCCGTACCGGAGATATCATCAAGCTGACCGGGCTTGGAACCGCGCGCTGCGGCAGGACGGCACCCCGGTTCCGTGTAATCGGGCGCACCGATGATATGGTGGTGGTCCGCGGTCTTAATCTGTTTCCAACCATGGTTGCCGGCGTCATCAATCAGTTTCCCGAACTGTCCGGTGAATACCGCATCGTGCTCAGCGGTCCACCGCCTTATGACTTTCTGCCGGTCGAAGTCGAAGTGATTTCGGGCCGGCATCATGTGGAAGGGCTGGCGCAAGCCGTAGAGGCAGCAATAAAGCGGGAACTGGGCGCTACCGCCCAGGTCGATGTATTGGCACCCATGTCCCTGCCGCGGACCGAAGGCAAGACGCGGCGCGTGTTCAGAAAATAGCGAGAACCGATGACCTATGAAACGATCCTGAGCGTCCTTGGCGACGATGGCGTGCGCACCATTACCTTGAACCGCCCCAAAGCGCTCAACGCCATGAATGGCCAGTTGGTACGCGAAGTAACCCTCGCCTTCGACCATGCCAATCAAGATATCGCAACCAAAGCCATCATATTCACCGGTTCGGGCCGTGCCTTTTGTGCCGGCGACGATCTGGTTGAACATTCACATCCCGGCTCTGAATCAGAAGCCCGCGCCGCCATCGATGCCATTCAACGCGCGACCCGGGCAATCTCCCTGGGCGACAAGGTGGTGGTCGGCGCCATCAACGGCTGGGCGGTCGGCGGCGGTTTTGAATGGGCGATCAACTGCGACTTCCCAATCTGGGCGGAAAGCGCCAAGGCATTTTTCCCGGAACTCTATTGGGGCATGTTCGTTACCGGTGGTGTCACCGCCCTGCTGCCGGCTCTTGTCGGCCTCAACCAGGCCCGCGAACTCCTGTTTTTAGGCGAGCGGCAAAGTGCCGATGCATTGCATGAAATGGGGCTTGCCTGGCGGATCGCGCCCGATGACAAGCTTTTGGATGAAGCTCATCTGGTCGCCGCCAAAATCGCTGCCCTGCCCCAGGGTGCGGTTTGCGACATGAAACGCACTCTTGCGCGCACCGCCTGCACGGATATCGAAGCCGCCATCAAACTTGAAACAGAAGCCACGATGCGCGGGTTTCTCGACCCGGAAACGATCGAGCGGATCAAAGAGTTTGGCAGTTAGAAGCTGACTTAATCCCGCTCTCGCAGCTGGTACATGCGGATTTCGCCATAATCCTTGGCAAGCGGCACCGGGCCAACATAGTCACAATCAATGTCGCCGACAGCCGCCAGGGCCAGCGCCGCAGCCATGGGTTCGGTGACATAGACCTTACCCTCAGGCGTCACCGGTTCGATGCGGGCGGCACGGGTGACATGGGAACCATAATAGGTTTCAACCTCACACAGCTGATCGACGCCCCGGTAAATCGGCCCGAAATGACCACCCAGGCGCAGGCGCAATGGCACGTCCGCGCCGACCGGCATGAATTCCATGTCGTCGATCACCTTTTGCAAAGACAACGAAAACCTGGCAGCCTCGACCGCACCGTCAAACACCACGTAGATCGCATCGCCCCAGCTGTTCCTGTAGAGCACATGTTCGCTGAAGGTCTTGAGCTCTTTTGAGATGCGCGCCATGAACACGTCATGGAAGCGAGGAACGTCTTCTTCCTTCAGCTTGGAAAATCCGACCACATCGCCGAATAGGATGGCATGGGGGTAACGGATGCGCCTGTCGTCGGCGACCGGCTGTGCTGTCGACGGTTTCGGTCCGCAACTGCCGGGGCAATCAATGACATGGTAAGGAAGGCCCAGATCCTCCCACATCTCTATGCTGCCGTCGGTGCCGACGCCGCTGCCACCCAATCCGTCATAGACCACAGCCATGCGCATACCGGTTCCGAGCCCACTGGCGCGCAATAGTGCCAGGCCCATGGCGAGTTGGGCGCCGTACATGTAGAGGCTCTCGTCCCATAGAAACTTGCCATCGGTGGCATAGGTCAGGGCGCGCTGGCTCCTGCCCTCACCGGCTTCGAACCAGGCCAGGCAGCGGTGGAACCGTTCCACCCATCCAGGTCCTGCAGGTGCGACGGATTGTTCGACAAAGTCCTCAAGATTAAACGGCAGGATAATACCCAGTTCTATGCCGGCATCGATACAGGCTTCGGCGAAAAGGATATCGGCACCCGCTGCAAGCGAACCATAGGCGACACTTGGCCTGTGCTCTGCAAGGTAACGATCGATTTCAGCACGCACAAAATCTTCCTGGTCGGCGGGAAAACGCCCCTCACCGCCGGGTGGCGAAGCTATGTGTCCGGCAAAGTAGAGCACGTCTGGCACGGAAATATGCTGCAATATGGCCGGATCGATACCCCGCGCCTCGCAAATCAGCTTGAGCTGCTTAACCGTTGTGGCACGGGCACCGAAATCGACATTCTCATAGGCTCCAGCCTGTGTGAGGGCAGCTTCAGCCTGTTCAACATCGCCCCGAACGAGTTGCGCCTCGGCAATCGATGCATCGCGATAGTATTTTTTGCGCTCCCGGTCCGATTTGTCCAATGCACAGGCATCAAGGGTTTTTTGCGCCCAGACATTTGCCTCGTCTTCCCGGCCAGCCAGCAGGTTAAGTGTTGCGGCATTGACCGCTGGAAATCCGCCGCCGAAATCTCCATAGACCTGAGCGTAGGCGTCCGCAGCCTTGTGCAGCAAACGCGCCCGCTCCTCGCCTTTGGCCTCAAAGGCTTCATCCTTCATCAACCGCGCGCGCAGGCTTTGTGCGTCCTCGGAACGGCGGTCGCCAATGCGATATCTTTCGTAGAGTTCCCTGGCGGTTTCAATGGCGCCGCTGCGCGCAACAACGAGAACATGCAGATAGCTGATGGTGTGCAGCTTTGCGATATCTTCAGAGGTGGTGTCCTGCGCGTCTGTCCCTGGCTCATAGTCGAGCAACAGCCGGCTCGCAAGGTCGGCAGCTTCGAAATAAGCGCCCCTGCGTTCCAACTGTTGGAGCCGTTCAACGGGATCCAGTGTTTCCTGTTCGTCCATTACCTAGAGCCGTTGATTGCGGGCAGCAAAATGGTGCGTCATCACAATACGCGACGATGCCCGCTAATGTAGGCTGCGGGCTTGGTCACAAGCAACAACAACGAGGAGCAGTGAAAAAATGTCAGGCCTTTTGGGCGTTGCGCCAAGCCGCATATCCACCGGCCAAAGATGCAACATCCTGGAACCCCATATCAAGAAGCGTTTTCGCGGCAAGGGCCGATCGTCCGCCCGTGCCGCAATAGACGATCACACGCATTTCTGTTTTGAGTGCTGGATTATGCACCGGACTGTCCGGGTCGACATGAAACTCGAGAAGTCCGCGGGATGCGTGAATTGAGCGCGGGATGTCGCCATCGCGCTCCCGTTCAACCGCTTCGCGCACATCCAGGAGGATCACTTCGGTATCATCCATGTGATACGGTAGATCCTGTACCGAAACGGTTTCAATCGCCGCGTTGGCTTCCGCCAGCATATCCTTGAACCCGCGCTTTAACATCGGCCCTCTCCTGTTCCACATAAAAAGCTGGCGCGTAACACCAGCAATTATCACTGTAACCGATCATTCTTCCGTGAGGAATTGATCTGGCGCAAATTAGAGCATGTTGTGTCAGGGCACACGCCAGAACAGAGGGACCTGAATGGCCCAGCCCGGGCTCCAGCGGAATCTCCAGACGACCTCGGCGTTTCGTTGCGTGTCCAACCGCAGGATCTCCACATCGCCGGTGTCGGCCTCATACCCAAGTACATGCGCCATACCATTGAGCGTGAACGGCAAGGTGACCGACCACCCCGGACGCCATACACCGGTTTCGATTACAGCATGCGGTGTGTTTTCGAGGTTACGCAACTCCCAAGCGCCGTCATCGGTGCGATACAGGAACACACCATCATGGGGCGGGGCCAGCACCGCCATCAAGGACCAATTAGTGTCCCATTTACCGGTCATGGCTGGGCCATCGGGTGCCTGCGGGTCAATGATCGATACCGACCCGTCGGTGGCCGCGTAGCTTATCAGATGCACCCTGCCCTCATGTTCTACAACGCTCAATTGGGACCAGCCGCTGCCCACGCCAAAGCCCTGGCCGATCGCTATGGATGGCTCGTCACCGGCAGACAGGTCCAACGCGCGACAGAAACCGCTTTTGCGGTCATAGGCGTAAAGCCGTGCAGAACGCGGATCTTCTACCTGAAGGCTGGTAATCAGGTCCCATTGCCCCTTTGCGCCCTCATTTTCTTGACTGTGGCAAGTGTCAAGGCCGCTCCCATCCGCGCGCACCCGGTCGATGGCCATGGTTTGTGTGGTGCGGTTATATTTGAACAGGCAGGCAATGCCCCGATCATCGGTAAAGGCTGCTGCGTGGGTCCAGCCCGGTTCGATTGGTCCCGACCATAGTTCCGCACTCATTTCATCGGCATCGGGGTCAGGATCAAACCAGTCGAGGGCTGCTGCTCCGGCATAACGGGAGTCGGTCTTATAGGCAAAAAGGCCTGGAAGAGGCATGAGTTATCCAGTCTTGAGCAGATTGTGTTCAGAGCTCCTTGGCATCAAGCCAGCCACGAATGATGTCCACATGCCGTTCTTTACCGTAGCTTGGAAAGTGCCCGCCATGGACAACACGAACGGGATAGTCCAGCAGCCGTTTCATACTGGCGACATAGTCCAGAGGGTCTGAGTGATAACAATCCTCGATGAGTGGTCCATCATAAACAATATCACCCGAAAACAGGATGCCGGTGGCCTTTTCCCAGAGTGCTATGCCGCCGGGGGAATGTCCGGGCGTGTGTACCACTTCGAAAACCCTGTCACCCAGATCGATGATGTCGCCGTCGTCCACAAGACGGGTCGCCGGCGCCTGCTTCACGGCGTATTCGGTGGAGTTGTAGGGTCCTGGCGGCAAACTGGTGAAAATGTCGTCCGTGACATAGGGATCGGCCAGCGTATTGGCCCGGGTGGGGTTGGCCAGAAGGTCTGCCTCGTGGCGATGCACCACCCGTTCGTCAAACTCGTGGTGACAACCGATATGATCGAAATGGGTGTGGCTGGCGACACAGACGCATGCACGCTCGGTAACCAGCGGTACATATTCGCGCAGGCTCAAGACGCCCATGCCACTGTCAACAAGCATGTCCCGGTCGCGGCCACGCACATGCCAGATATTGCAGCGGTAAAACTCTTTGATAAAGGGCTCGCCGATATAGGTTACGTCATCACCAACCCGCCGGGTCTCATACCAGCTGTCGGCGGTTGCAATTTGCACGATCTCGGCCCCTTCTGATCCGGATTAACCCACGAGGTCGGACCGGCGGATGCTTGTGTCGATGGTGTCGCCACGCTCCATGGCGAGCGCCGCCATGATGCGCATGATGACGCACACCGCCAGACGGGCAGCGGTGCCGCTGACGTCGAACACCGGGCACAGTTCGGTGACGTCAAGGACGGCAACCTGACCGCGTTTTGCAATCATTTCCGCAATGCGCATGATCTCGCGGGATTCAATCCCGCCGGGTTCCGTTGCCGTGACGCCGGGTGCAGCGGAGGCATCCATGACATTGAAGTTGAAGCTGACATATTGCGCGTCGGTGCCTCCCCAGACCTGTTCCAGGGCTTCGTTCACGACTTCATCGGCGCCGCGCTTGAGGAACTCGAACATGGAGTGAAACCGGATGTTCCGCTCCCTGGCCAGATCGATATAGTCCTTTGGGTTCATGGAATTGCGCGCACCGATATGGCCGATGTTGCTGGCCGATAGATTGGGCAATTCCGAAATGCGTGCCAGGGCACAGGTCGAGAGATACTTCTCACCCGCCCAGGTATCGGCCATGTCGAGATGGGCGCCGAAATGCAGATAGCCCATCTTCTGGTCGCCGATGTGATCGGACAGCGCCTTTGCCGCGGCAATTGATATGGAACGGTCACCGCCGCAAATGATCGGCACCAGACCGGCTTTCAGGACTTCGCGTACGGCATTGTAGATACGGTCACGGGCCACTTCCGGGCTGACCTTGGGCATGGAGACATCACCGCAATCGACCGAACTGCCGTCCAGATCGACGTCATACTCAAACCAGTAGGGAAAATATTCCTGGGTCGCCAGACGGAATTCGCGGGGGCCGTCTTCGGAACCGGGCTTGCCGACATTGCCTTCATCAAAGGGCACGCCGAGAAATGCATAACGGGCGCCGGAGTTCCTGAGGTCCTCGGCATTGAGCGCGACATGGGGTGCGCGCAGAAAGGTCAGCACACCGGGTGCACGGTAATTGTCGCCGGCCTCTCCGCCAAGCGGCGAGAACAGGTGGGCATAGGCTTTGGCTGGGTTCATGATGGTAACTCCTCGCAGGCGCGTTCGTTGATTATGGTTGTAAACCCTGGTCGCGCAGGGTTTTCGCGCGGCTTCCCAGATAGTGATAGATCATATTGGCGGCCATCTTGATGCTCATATGGCTGATGTCGAAATATGGCGCCAGTTCGACGATCTCGAGCACGTCACAGCCGTATTCACCGGCGACGCTGGCAAGCTGAATGGCCTCACGCCCCTTCAGGCCGTAGCACTCAGGCGACGTGGAACCGGGCATGCAGGCGATGTCGATGGAATCCGTATCCCAGGAAAAATACAACGTGTCGGCGCCTTCCCGGCAGCGCTTGAAAACATCATGGGCACAGGCTTCCAGACCGCGGTCAACGATTTGATGCATGGTGACCACGGGAATGTCGTTATCGACAAAGAAATCGTACCAGTCCTTCGGGTTGAGACTGTTGCGCGACCCCAGATGCGCCATGTTTTCCGCGTTGCAGTTCGGCAGCTCTATCGCACGTGACGGGCCGGAGCAGTTGGTAATGGTATTGCCCGCCCAATCGGGTGCTGCATCAAGATGACTGTCGACATGCAGATAGCCCATCCTGCCGTCGCCGGTAAAACGCGAAAGGGCCCGCGATCCGGGAATGGGCAGGGAGTGATCGCCGCCGCACAGGATGACCTTGGCGCCGCCCTCAAGACATTCTGTAACGTAGTCACAGATGTATTCATGGGACTTTTCGTTGTTTCCCGGAACAGTTGGAACGTCGCCGCAATCGACCACATTGAAGAAGGTCAAAAGATCGACGTCATATTCAAACATGTAGGAGAAATATTGCGTGGTCGCCTCGCGCAGACCCGAGGCACCCTGGGACGTGCCGGCCCGCACGATCTGCCCCTGATCCCAGGGCACGCCAAGGAAACAAATCTTGGCGCCCATTTTCTTGATGGCATCGCGGTCCGGCGGGCAATAAGGCGCGCCCATGAATGTTGCAAGCCCGCGCGATTTGAACGCGCCATTGTGGAGCTTCGGCGAGTATATGTGATCGTCAGCACCGGTCTGTTCTGCCGGACCGCGATGCTGGTGGGGGACAAATGTCCAAATGTGATCGCTTTCGGCTTTCATAACGCGCTCCTCGCCATCTCTTCCTTGTCGTTTTTGCTCACCGTCGGCGCCTTGCTATCAAGCTCGATGGACACGAGTTCCATTTCCCGCCCAGTAACCACTTTCGGGGTCGGATAGCCGCAATCAGGGCAGCGGAAATTGTAAAGGGCCTTGGGAACCTTGACACCGCCGCAGGTATCGCACTGAACGCTCAATGGCACTTCTTCGATGCGCAGTGTGGCGCCCTCGCACATGGTCCCGCGCGATGCCGGCTCGAAGCAAAAATACAGCGACCGCCCTATGCCGCAGAGCACGCCGAGACGGACGGTGATTTCCCGCACCCTGACGGCGTCATTCTTTGCGGCATAGTCGCTGGCCAGTTCAACCAGACTGTTGGCAATGGTCAGCTCATGCATTCTGCACTTCCCCTGACTGTTCCTGGGTGCCAAGTGCTGTGTTCAATTGCGCCAGCCTTGCTTCAAGGGTTCGCTTTTCGTCTTCCAGCAACCGATGCTGTCTGGTGGTGATCCAATCTGTCCACTGATCCATGCCCGAGCCGGTCTTTGCGGACAGTTCGATCACGGCAATATCTGGATTGACGCAACGGGCATGTTCGATGCAGTGCGCCACATCGAAATCCACATGGGGCAACAAGTCGATCTTTGACACCAGCATCAGGTCGGCAGCCGCAAAGGCATCTGGATATTTGATCGGTTTGTCGTCGCCTTCGGTGACCGACAGGATAACAACCTTGGCCGCCTCGCCGAGATCGAAGCCTGCCGGACAGACCAGATTACCGATATTCTCGATGAACAGGACGCTGTTGCGCGCAAGTTCCAGCTGATCCATGGCGTGGCCGACCATATGGGCGTCCAGATGACAGCCCCGGCCGGTATTGATCTGGATTGCCGGCACGCCGGTTTCGCGTATGCGTTCGGCATCATTTGCGCTTTCCTGGTCGCCCTCGATCACCGCCAAGGCAAAATCCGAATTCATTCGACTGAGGGTTTCAACCAGCAAGGTGGTCTTGCCGGCGCCTGGACTGGACACCAGATTGAGCGCGACAATTCCAAGCTCCCCGAGCCTTGCGCGGTTTTCCTGAGCGAAACCATCGTTCTTGGACAGGATGTTCTGTTCGATCTGAACCAGATGGGACTGGCTGACACCGCCAACATGGGTACCCGCCGAGCCGTGGCCGAAATGAATGTCATGGCCATTTTCGGCGTGGTGATGATGATGATCATGGTCGTGGTGGTGATCATGGTCGTGATGATGTTCGCCATCGTGATCGTGATCATGGTGGTGCGATGCACCTTCAATGCGAACCTCTGCATCACCGCATCCACAAACCTTACACATTCCCCGATCCTTTCTCTTTTTCACCTGATGAAACCGGTCTCTGATTGTCGTATTTCAGTATCGCCCAGGTCGTGTCTTGCAGGTCCCGCATAGCTGTGGCGATGTCGGTATCCTTGCGAACAATGGCGCCATAAAAAATGCCATCAATGTGTTTTGAGATGAATTTGGCGGTCGCTTCCGGTGCGGCGCAGGTAAAGACCCCGGCTGCGACGCCGGCACGGATGCCTTCTACAAGAATGCTCTCTTCGAGGGCATAAAAGTCGTGAATGATCTCGCCGACAAATTCCGGTGACGATTTGCGCCTGGAACTTGCGTGAACGAACATGATCCGCACCAGGCGCTTCAGTGCATCGGACTGTTCGGTATTGATCGTGAACCACGCATTCAACCGGTCAACCGGATCAAGATGCGTCGACTTGATCGCGCCATACTCCTCCATGGCGTTGTCGAGAGCGTGCAGCAGGGCTGAATGGAACAGGTTTTCCTTGCTCTTGTAGTAGTAATAAATGAGCGAGTGAGTGATGCCGATGGTCTCGGCGATCCGGTGCACGGTCACCTCGTTATATTCTTCCCGCGAGAACAGCTCCAAAGCTGCTTCCAGAACCACCTCGGCGCGCACACCATCATGTTTTTGCAGACGTGCTTTCGCCTGCTGGACACTACCAGTCATGCGTTTGGTATCGGTCTGGCCGGTAATACTCACTGTGCCTGATCCTTGAACATGACGATGTCCGAAGACCTGGTCCATAGTGGTGTCTGCGCCTCCGGAGCGACCTCGATCTCAGCCGGCAGCCGCACCTGGAGCTTGACGGACGCATCAGGACCCGCCAGCGCTTCGCAACGCCGGAACGTGCCCTGAAAAACGAAACCATTGAGCTGCGCCGTTCCAAGGGCAAGAATGTTTTCTCCATGTGCTTCACCGCACCTGATGGTTTCCGGCCGCATGGAAAGGCTGACTTTTTCCCCGGGCTCGCCCTGGCCACGGCAGTTGAGCTGCCCGATCGATGTATCAACCGTTACTGTACCCGCTGACGCACTGGCAATTTTGCCGGGCAGGATGTTGGTGTCTCCCATGAAGGTGGCAGCAAAAAGTGAGGCCGGCTGGCGGTAGATCCGCTCCGGCGGACCGCTGTCTTCAATGCGGCCGTCATGGACAAGCACGATCCGGTCGGCAAGGCTCATGGCCTCTTCCTGGTCGTGGGTGACGTGAATGAAGGTCGCCTTCAGGTCGCGCTGCAATTTGAACAGTTCATCCTGCATCTGGCGGCGGATCTTGACGTCGAGTGCGCCGAGTGGCTCATCCAGCAGCAACACTGCCGGTTCGATGACAATGGCCCGGGCCAGAGCGACCCGCTGGCGCTGGCCGCCGGACAATTGATGAATGCGCCTTGATCCGAATTCTTCCAACCCGACCTTGGCGATCGCTTCATCGGCAAGGCGGTGGCGCTCGGCTTTCGGCACCCGGCGCATGGTCAGACCAAAGGCGACATTGTCACGCACGCTCATATGCGGGAATAAAGCGTAGTCCTGGAACACGGTCACCGTGGGGCGCCGCGCCGGTGCGACCGTGGTCACATCGTCACCGGAAATCAGGACCTGGCCCTCGCTCGGTTCAACGAAACCACCGAGGATCGACAGCAATGTGGTCTTGCCGCTTCCCGATGGCCCGAGCAGCACGACAAATTCACCCTTTTCGACGGTAAGGGAGACATCCCTGACCGCAATCACGCCACCATATGATTTCGATATGTTGCGAAGTTCGAGAACCGTCTCGCTCATTGTTTCGGTCCCTTCCGCGCCAGGATCGCAATCGCCGCCAACAAGGCCATGGCGACGGATATGGCAAAAACGATTGTTCCCGCAGCGTTGACTTCGGGCGTCAATCCGGCCCGCAGCATTTCAAAGATCATTACCGGCAGGGTGACATCGAAGCTCGAAAGCAGGAATGCGATGATAAATTCATCCCATGACAGGGTTGCCGATATCAGGAAGCCCGCGAGCATTGGCGGGGTCATGACCGGAATGATCACATAGCGCATGGTCTGCCAGTCGCTGGCACCGAGATCATGAGCTGCATTGTCGATGTTGCGGAGATGTCCGCCGAATTGGGAAAAAACAATGGCGTAACAGATCGGCAGGTTGATCAGCGCATGGGCAATGCCGACCGACAACAGGGACTTGCCGATCCCGACATAGTTGAAGACGATGAGCAGACCGAGCCCGATGATCAGATAAGACACGGTCATCGGCGCCATCAGCAGGAAGCGCAAGGATCGCGCGCCAAACGGGGTGTGCTTGAACATGCCGTAAGCGGCAAGGAAGCCCAAAATGGTGGCACATAGCGATGACGTAACTGCAATGACAATCGAATTGAGCAATGCGTCCATCAAGCGGTCATTGGAAAACGCCTTGTAGTACCATTCAAGGCTTGGACCCTCAAAGGGCGGCACCGGCAAGACCCCGTGCTGGAATGAAAACAGCACCAGAATAATGACCGGCAGATAGATGAAGGTGAGCATCACAAGGAGATAGATGCCGACCGGGAGGTGACTGCGCCAGCGTTCCATCACAGGCGATCCATCTTCAAATAGCGCTGGATGGAAAAATAAACCAGCAGCACGCAGACCATCAAAAGCATGCTCATCATCGACGCCATGGGCAGATCAGCGGTTCGGGAGATCTGCAGAATGATCGCCTGAGGCATCAACACTTCGGTGTTACCGCCCAGTATCTGCGGTGTTATGTAATCGCCGATGGTGATGACGAAGGTCAGAAATGCACCGACCGCAATGCCGGGCAACGACAGGGGCAAGGTCACATACCAAAGCACCTTGAGGCCGGACGCTCCGAGATCCTGTGCGGCTTTCAGGTGTGAGGGATTGATCTGAATGAGATTGGAATAGATCGTCAGGGTGAGCAGCATGGTGAAGAAATGCACGAAGCCCAGCACAGTTGCTGCCCGGGAATAGGCAATTTTTATGGGCGTGGTCAGCACGCCAACACCGATCAAAGCATCATTGAGAATGCCGTGGTCGGAAATCACCAGAAGCCAGCTATAGGAGCGCACCACATAAGACGTCCAGAACGGCAGGACGGCAAACAACAGCAACAAGCGCTGCCATCGCGTGGATACCTTGAAGGCCAGTACATAGGCCAGGGGATAGGCGAGCAGCACGCTGATTGCGGTGGTCAGCAAGGTGACTTCAAATGAATTGACAAGCGCTGCACGCAGATATTTGCGGGCGAAAAACTTGTCGTAATTGATCAACGACCAATCGGGACCGTAAACGCCATGTTTGCGGCTCCACAGGCTGACGCAGGCCATCACCACAAGAGGTACGACAAAGAACAGGATGGTGAACAGAACCGGCGGCCAGACGATCCAACGGGCGATCTGCACCCGCGGCTCGCTGACACGCGCATAAAGCGGTGTTTGCGGTGCCTGACCGGCGCTCATCGTCCCCGCTGTCACAACAGCTCTCCTTGTCCGCTCCCTACAACACCGGAGCGAGACCTGAACACATACCTTGCGAAAAGTGGCCGGCCCCACCAATCAGCGGCGGAACCGACCTTAACCCTAGCTCTGCAGAAACTCCGTCCACACGTCGAGCATGGCTGCATCGAGATCGCCCTTGGGCAATTGCGAATAGACCGAACGGGCAAGGAAATCGCCCTGCTGATCCCAGCGCAGCGTTTTCTTGGTTGCCGCATCGAGGTCCGCCTTGTTGTTGGTCGGCATGGCCCAGAAGCATTCCGATGTCGCCAGTGCGCCCTGGCCCTTGGGGCTCAGAATCCACTTGACGAATTCCTGGGCAAGATCCTTGCGCTTGGAATCGCTGAACACCGCAAGGCCCTGGGTCCAGATCAATCCACCCTCGTCCGAAATGGTCCAGTCAAGATGTGGATTGGTCGGCATCAGGCCGGAGACAGCATATTCCGCACCGCCGATAATGGCGTCCGCATTACCGGTGGCCAGTGCATTTTGAACGGAGACGATATCGCCAATCAGTTTGACATTGGGTTTTGCTTCAATCAGGCGGGCACGGATTTTTTCCAGCTTGTCCTGATCAATGTCATTGGGCTTCCAGCCCATGGAGATGCCGACCATCTGGATGATCGGGAAATAGTAGTCATAGACCGCCAGCTGGCCTTTGTACTTATCGTTCCATGGCAGATCGCCGCGTGTGGCGTCAGCTTCGTCGATCTTGTCCTTGTTGTAGCAGAAGCCGTAATAGCCGAACTTTTCTGGTGCGGCGTAGAGCTTGCCGTTGACGCGGGCAAAGGGTGAGTTGCGGATTTCTTCACGCATGTCACCCCAGGGCGCGATGTCTTCGGGCAGCTCCATGAGGAGGCCAGAATCGGCCACCGTGGGCACGTCCGGCGCATCGATCACGAAGACGTCCCAGTCCCCCGGTTTCGACTGCTCAACGATGGAAAGCGCGGTTCCGGTGCCTTCATAAGTCTTGACGTTGACCTTGACGTTGTGGGCTGCCTCAAACGGCTTGATGAGCTTGTCGTCCGCGTGGTCACACCAGACCAGGATATTCAACTCCTCTGCCGCCAGGCCGACACGAGGGGCGACAACGGATGCAGCGGCGGTTACCGCGGCACCTTTCAAAACAGTTCTGCGCGATGGGCGCCAAGAAGACTTTCCAGGCAAGCGGGTCATTCGATTTCCTCCCAGTTATGGCCCCTCACCGCTTGTTGTCCGGCGTTCAGGCCCTCGACACTCTCACCTTGATCCGGTGAGTTCCCCGGTCTTGTATTGGCAGACTGACCGCATCTGGCGATGGATTAGCGTCGTTTTTCGCCAGATTTATTCGTCTGCTCGGGTCAATCTCGTTTGTTCTGATGATCAGGCTATTGCAAGTTTGACAAGTTTGTCAAATTTTCGCGGAACCTGAGTGTGGATTCGGGACGCTGTGGCGGCCACGACATCGCATCTGGCAAATGGAGGTTTCCGGTTTGGACTCAAGAGCGGTCGTGGTTGCTGAAATGACGGTACGGTGAAAAAGTGCCATTAACGGAAACAAAAAAACGCGCTCTCATTTGCGTCCATTTGGTGGGAGAATGATGGGTCAGTCGAATGAATACAAGCGCGTATCAATCAAGTTTGCGAGAGGGTCGCCGTCTTCAAGACCGGCCACATATGAAACTGTCGATTGGCCATCTTTGAAGCAAACTTGCAGCATCAAGAATTGGTCCAACTTCGGCAAATCACCAATTACTGTTTGGCTCCGCCCAAGGCGGTATCGGATGCACTTGTCGTGCCATTCGTTAGTGCCATATTGTTCTAAGACACGTTCGAGACCAAGGAGGTCATCCGGCGGGCCGAGAACCGCAACTACTCGTTCAAATGTTGGTCTGGGCTCAGCCTCAACAAATTGCATAACCGCTGCGCTTAACTCAAGGCGTGCATTACTCTTCAACAGCTGTTGATACTGCTCCGATGTCATGCTTTCTGCTGACCATCCGGTCTTGATGGCTTCTGACGTGGCAAGTGGCAGTAACGCGCCACGAAGCAATGGCGGTAGATCCGACAACCTCCAAATCACCATCACCACGGCCACCAGCGTTAGCGCAATGAGTATGGATGTTGCCCAGCGAATAACCGACATCGTGTTTCGTCCTGAATCATGGATCGGGAGCCCATTCGCAACACCCACTGACCTCCCAATACCGGCCGATTCGGCCATGTGCTCACGGGTCCCGTAAGCTATTGAAGACAAGACACTGGATAGTATTCCCGATCGCGCATCACCTCACCATCCGCAGTTCAATCGCCGTGCTGTGCCCGCCATTGCAGTCTGTGGTCTCCTCGGGACAGGCGGTGACGCCGACAAGGCAGTCCATTTCCGCAGTCAGCTCGATATAGTCACCGGCCTGTGAGTCCGGCAGGTCGATGACCAGTTCGTTGTTCGGTTCCACGTGGGTTTTCATAAACAGGTTGAACGGGTCCGGCACGGCTCCCTCGTCGATACCGTAGGGCCCGAGAACGCCGCTCAGGATCTCCAGGCAGCCGGTGGCACCGGGCTGGTCGAGCACATGTTCGTAGAGCCATCGATTGCACGGCGGGAACAACAGGTCATGGGCGCCAACCGTATCCTTGGTGATGGTGAACATCACTTCATTGCGGTTTGAGAACAGCCGGTCGCCTTCGCTGATCCTCACCTTGAAAGCATTCATGCGCGTCTTGCCGGCAGACAGGAACGATGAATGGTCATGTTCGTTGAAGCAGATGAAGTCGGCGACCTGATGGCCCTCAACATCGATGACTCGTAACGTTTCGCCCTTGCGGACAACAAGTGCCGCACCGGATTTTCCTGGGATAATAGTGTTTCGTGGATCGTCCATGGTGGCTCCTGCGAACTTTGGTGGCAAGGCAAATGCCATCATCATACAAAACTGCAAACTCTGTCGAGAACCGGTATCATGGGTGCGCCATGATCGACCGGACGGGCGGCTACTGTTTCATGCAGGGAGGAACCAACAATGTCACAAACCGGAGATGACGCTTTTGCAGGCGAGGCGGAAATCCTCGATCGGGCCGCACAGCAATATGAAACCTCTAATCCCGAGTTTCCCATAGATCATAGCAAGACCGCTTTGCTGGTGATCGACCTGCAGGAAGGGTTCGTTGCGGAGGGCGCCCGCATGTGGACACCCGAAAACTTGCGGATCATGCCGGGGGTAAAGCAACTGATCGAACACTGCCGCGCGCTTGGTGTTCCGGTGATCTTCACCGAACACGCCCATGATCCATCAGGTCGGGATAAGGGCCTGATGTGGGATGTGCCGCTCAACCTGCCGATCAAGGAAGGCGCTTTGCGTGTCGGGGCTGAGGATACTCCCACGTATCACGAGATCGCCCCCCTGTCGGGCGAGAAGGTCATTCAGAAACACCGTTACAGCGCGTTCTTCGACACCGACCTGCATACCTATCTGCGCGGCTGCGAGGTGGATACGGTGATCATTACGGGCTGCATGACGAATTATTGCTGCGGCGCCACGGCCCGCGATGCGTTCTTCCGTGACTATAAGGTGATCTTCGGCAGCGATCTGAACGCCACGGACAATCAAGAAGTTCATGATGCAGAACTCAAAACATTGCGACGCGGCTATGCGCGGGTCATCGCGCTCGATGAAATCCTTGGCGAGCTTGGGGAGCCCTGACCCAACGAACTATCCGTAGCGTTCCTTGAATGCCGCAGCAGCCCCCTCAAAGCACTCGATTGGCGCGCGCAGGGTGCCAGCACCAATCTGCCCACCATCCCTGCCGGCAACACCGGCATCGATGGCAGGTGTAATGCCGGTGTCCAGCACCTTGAAGATGTCGACACCCGTAGGCGTGCCGCGATAACCCATGAACGGGATCTGGAAGGTCGTATTCTCGCCAATGGTGATGTCATACATACTGGCGTTCGTTGCAGCCATCGCTTCCGCCGAGCCACCCTGATAGCGCTGCAGGGCGAAGGCTGCCGCCTGGGCGAAACCTCCAAGACCAACGGTTTCGGTGATGTGGCTTTCACCACCGATCCAGTGGATATCGTCAGATGTGTAGCCCTCGAACAACTGGGCTTCGACCACAGGTGGCGGACCGGTGAACCATTGATCGCCAAGCCCGCTGACGCGGATGGCAAAGCCGTTACAGCTGATGGTCATGGCGGTCATCATGCTTGAATGCTCTATGTCACGGGCGGCATCCGCCATGCACTTGGCCGCTGCCATGGACAGCCGCAGGAAGAAATATTCGTTTTCCTTGAGGAACCTGTCGGCCTCGCCGACACCGTCCGGATTGCCGGCATAAAGCGCCATCAAATGCGTCATCAGTTCCCGATGGAACAATATTGTGCCGGCGGTGTTGCGGCTGTGAAGTTCGTCACCCATGTGAACGGCGCGCTGCATCAGTGGTTTCAGCGGGATACCGCCTGACTTATCAACGGCCGATGCGATCACCGGTGCGATTACCTGTTCGATGAATTTCAGTTGATCCCGAACCTCATCATCATAGACCCCGTAATTCAGCCGCCGGGGCGATCCGCCTTCATAGAAATTGCAGTACCCCAAGTTACCGAACGCCTTGTTCTCAACCACGAAGACAGGCATGGACGCGGTATAGATTCCGGCCACCGAGCCGACACAGCCATGATCATGGCAGGCACCAATGAGGTTCTCACCCGAGGCGAACTTGTCCACAGCCTCGTCTTCGGTTTCAGCCAAGCCTTCATAGATCGCGCCATAGACCAAAGACCGGCGCTGGCCGCCGGAATAGTCTTCCCAGGGCATCGGCCAACCGGACGTCAGCACCATGTTCGGCTGCATGCCAGGCAAAACGTCACCTGCGGGTTTGACCGCCGTCAAAACGGGTTCGCCGGCATTCAACCGGCCAAAGGCATCGGCGTTGGCTGTTGCGCGGGCATCATTGTCTGCGATCATCGGTTATCCTCTGCATGGCCCCCTTCACAACGCCTTCAAGCCCACCTGCCTCACCAGATATGCAGATAGCGGTCGCGCTCCCATTGGCCGACCACCAGGCAATATTCCTCCCATTCAGAGCGCTTGTACTTGGTGAAGCTGTCATGGAACTCCGCGCCGAGCGTGGCTTTGGCCAGATCGCTGGCGGCAAAAGTATCAACCGCCTGGCCAAGGGTGCGCGGCAGACGGTGGATGCCCTGTTCGGAAAGCTCGTCTTCCGAAATGGAGTATGTGTCGATTTCCACGGGCTCGCCGGGTTCCAGTTTATCGCGGATGCCTTCAAGACCGGCGGCCAGCATCAAGGCGGATGCCAGGTAAAAATTAGCCGCACTGTCGGTGATCCGCAATTCAAGGCACTTGCGATTGACCGGCAAGCGGCAACCCAGCGTCCGGTTGTTGTGGCCATAGGCCCGATAGACCGGCGCCCAGGACATCTCGTTCATAAGGCCACGTGGGTTGAGCCGCTTATAGGAGTTTACGGTCGGACAGGCGACCGCCATGATCGCTTCGGCATGTTTCAGAACACCGGCGGTGAAATGATAGGTGAGCTCTGAGTAGTTATGGTCACCACGTACTTTGCCGCCGCTTGCGGCGTCGAACACATTGGCGCCGGTCGCAGCATCCGCCAGGCTGACGTTCATATGGGCACCTGAGCCGAAGGCGCTCGACCATGGCTTCGGCATGTAGGTTGCGATGCAGCCAAGCTCACGGGCAACATGTTTCGACATCAAACGGAACAGCACCATGCGGTCGCACATGCCCAGCATGTCGGTATAGTTGAAGTCGAACTCATATTGACCATCACCACCTTCGTGATCGAAGGAGTACACTTTCCAGCCAAGTTCGTTCATGTACCGCACCATGGGCGCAAGGAATGTGTCGGCCAGCATGGTGGTTTCGAGATCATAGCCCCGGGTCGGCAGGTTGTATTCATCTTCGGTGATGAACGGACGCCATTCGCCATCGTCTGTGTGGCGCAGCACATAGACCTCCGGCTCAACGCCCATATTGACCGTAAACCCCATATCGGCCGCAGCTTTTATCTGTTGCTTGAGGATAGTGCGCGAACAGTGGTTATAGGGTGCGCCCTTGAACAGGAGATCCGTGAAGGCAAGCGCATAACGCTTGTCCCAGGGCAGAACAACGGTGGTGTCGAGATCCGGAATGCCGACGCATTCATCTTCATTGGGACCGAGCGGTCCCATCGCCTCGAGGGCGCCGACCGTATAGAGCTCAGAACCTTCAGCGGCATCCTCGAGATGATCAATCGGCACGCATTTTGATTTGGGCACACCGAGCCCGTCCACATAAGCGCCGAAGAAATATTCGACCCCCTGCCCTACCAGCCCGTCTTTCAATGCGGAAATGTCCAAGTCCGTCCCCTCCCGTAGGCATGGCCCCGACAGGAGTATAGATCCCAGGTTGGATTTGACAATCCTGTCAAACTCAGAATGCGCCCAGGTGTTTAGCGGCTGTATTTGACCCCTGGCAGGACACACAACATTTCATAGAGCAGATTTGCACCGATCAGGGCGGTGTTGCCGGTGGTGTCGTAAGGCGGTGAAACCTCCACAAGATCGCCACCGACGATGTTGAGACCGTGGCAGCCGCGTATGATCTCCAAAGCCTGCCAGATGGTCAGACCGCCAATTTCCACGGTTCCGGTACCGGGGGCAAAAGCTGGATCCAGACTGTCGATGTCATAGGTAACATAAGCTGGATGATCGCCGATCTTGGCCCTCACCTGCTCCATCACCGGCGTCATCGACCGGCCCCAGCATTCTTCCGCCGGGATAACCGTGAAGCCCTGGTCACGCGGCCACTGGAAGTCTTCCGGCGAATAGCCGGTGCCGCGCAGACCGATCTGATAGACCTTGTCGCAGGCCAGGAGATTATCCTCCACCGCGCGGCGGAAGGGAGTGCCGTGGGCGATCTTCTCCCCGAACATCTCATCATTGATGTCGGCATGGGCATCCACATGAACCAGCGCCACCGGCCCGTGCTTTTTGGCCATGGAGCGCAGTATCGGCAGGGTCATGGTGTGATCGCCGCCCAGCGACAGGGGAGTGCAGTTTTCGGCAAGAATACGGTCGAAGGCCTGTTCGATGAGATCGACCGATTTTTTGAGATCAAAGGCATTGGTGGCGACATCACCGATGTCGGCAACCTGAAAACTGTCAAATGGTGCAGCACCGGTTGCCATATTGTAAGGGCGCAACATGGATGATTCCGCCCTTATCTGCCGGGGGCCAAAACGGGTTCCAGACCGGTTGGATGTACCGATGTCCATAGGCACGCCGACGAAACACGCAGCCAACCCCTTTGCCGTGTCTTGTGCCGGCAGACGCATCATGGTTGCCGGTCCGCCGAAACGGGGCATGTCATTGCCGCCCAGTGGTTGATTAAAGCTGCTCGTATTGTCTGAAGCCATTGTACCGGTCCGTTGCCTGATTTGATCCGGCGCGATCATCCCTCAAATATAGCGGGGTTGAAAGGCTTGAATCTCAACGGCCGAAAGTTGCTGTCATACTTCCGAAGCGGATGCCCTGCGGGGTCTGGGCACTGACGATGCCAGTACCGATGCCGCAACACCATAGATCGCGCAGCCCAGGGCGATTTGCTCAAATGTTATGCCCCGGTCAATCAGGAGCCCCATGACGGCCGGTGCCAAACCGGATGAAAACACCATGGCCGCATGACCGAAGGAGCGGATTGCACCCAGATGGGTGACACCATAGAGTTCCGGCCAAACCGCACCGAGAAGGACCAGGGTGAGACCTGAATTGACCCCAAGCAGTCCAAAAAACAGGGGCGCCGCCAGGTCGCCTCCAACCGCATAGAGCACCCAGCAACTGGCAATCAGCGGGGTCAGGAAAAACGGCATCAAACGCCGGGCCGACAACCAGTCGATCAGAGGGCCGGCAAGGATTGTGGATACTACGGACAAAACCGCCGCCAGACCGAACGACCATGCGACCAGGGATGGCGACCAGTCTTTGATCTGTGCCATGTGGACCTGGTGAAAGATCAAGCCGGTAAATACGAATGCAGGTGCAACAATTGCCGGCAGGCGCATCCATAAACCCGGATCGCGCAGCACTTCCGCCAGCCTGTAATCCAGCCCGGCTGCAGAACTTTCCTCGCGCCGTGCTTTCAGCAGCAGATCATGGGTACCCAGTTCTTTCAGAAATGAGCCAATCATAGGCAAGGAAACAAACAGCGCCACGGCTGCGGCAACCCAGATCATACGCCATTCAATGATCACCAATGCGGCCACGACCAGACGGGGAAACACTGCTTCGCCGAAATTATAGCCAAGCGAAGCCAATGAGATGACGCGGCCGCGTTCAGCTTTGAAATAGCGGCCCATGGCGGTGAGGCTTGCATGGCTGACCAGCCCCTGGCCGAACAGGCGCAGCCCGAATATGGCAACGCCGAGTGCAACGGCATTCCAGGCTGAGGCCATCAGCAGACAGGCGCCCGCCAATCCAACCACGACGGCCACTGAAAAACTGCGCAGGGACACAATGTCAATGGTCCGGCCAAGCCAGACAAGCACGGCGGCACTGGACAAGGTGGCGATTGAATAGATCGAACCAAAGTCACCATGGCTGAGACCGAATGAGGATCGAATCTCACCGCCGAACCAGGAGATGAAGAATGTCTGCCCGAAACTCGAGCAGAAGCACATGAAAAAACCAAAGGCAATGAGGCGCCAGTGTTCACGTATGAAGGTGGGTCGGAGCATGGGCGCACCTTCTACGCGGAACCAATGTGAAAGGAAAGACGAATACTTGGCCGGTGCTGCAGACAATCAGATCCAGTGACCACATAGCGAAATACGCTCTGATCAAACAACCTAGATGATGTGTGGTGGGTGGCCTGCCCTGCCCCGCCGACAGGGAGACAAATTAGTGGCGGGCGACTGTCGCAACGTTGGGAGGCACCCAGCGAGTACGCAGTACTCAACTCGCTGGTACGCGTGCGCTCTCAACTGTCACGACAATCGCATGCCTGTGTTTAGAAATGGTGAACAGATCAGGCATCATGTGTGACAGGGCGCACGTTTTTTCCTTTTAGTGGCAAAAAAAGATGTGCCGAGTGATTTCTTTCGAATGGAGATCAACTCAATCTGTCTCGGGGATGATTTTTGACCACCCTGAGCGCGGTGTTTTCCCAACAAGTGCTGATGATTACACAATAATGTGGCCTCCTGTGACATATGTCACATTTAGCTCGCAGATGGCGCCCCATATCAGGTTTATCGTAATTGGGAATACGAGCCAGCGCCTGATTTCTTTGACATAACCGCGCTGGCCAACAAGGAGAAACACCATGAAGAGCACTGCTATGAGCTTCACCAAGAGCACCCTGATCGCGGCAGCCGTCGTTGCAACCTCGCTGGTTGCATTTCAGCCGGCAGACGCGGAGGCAAAGGTCCAGTTTAACTTCGTCATCAGCACCGCTCCCGTCGGCCCCGGCCCGGGTGTTGGTCCAGGTCCCGGCCACGTTGCCCCGGCGCCACACAGGCTGAGCTGCAAAACCGTGCGTCATATTCTGCGCAACAAATACGGCTTTTACAAAATCAAGGCATTTGACTGTAAAGGCAAAAGCTACTGGTACTTCGCCAAATATCAGGGTCAGGGCTTCAAGGTAAAAGTGAGCTCTTTCAACGGCAAGATAATCCGCCAGATCCCGATTTAAGCGAAATGCGTGCGTAACGCACACATCGTACCATCGTCGATCAGCGCCCGGACCGGTTATCCAGTCCGGGCGCTTTCGATTCTGGAGCTGTTCATTTGCGACATGGCGCACGTCGTTTTCAGGCGAGACAACCGCACGCAAACGAGGCAGATTTTATCAACACTAAACGACATCAGACCGTTCCTGAGTCCAGCTGGACAGGAGGTGGCGATGGCCAGCGTTTCAAACCCACCGGCGGGATCGCACCCTCCCCTGAGTGACACAATTCGCGGCGTCACCTTTTTGTGTGCCGGCCTCTTTGTCTTCTCGTTTCAGGACGTCATCATCAAGCTCCTGAGCACGTCTTTTCCGGTTCACGAGATCGTCTTTATCCGGGGCCTGATCGCTGCCCCGTTGATCTTTCTTTATGTGCATTTTGATTCGGGGTTTGGCACTTTGTCCACCAAACGCCCCTGGCTTCACGCCCTGCGCGCGGTGACCATGTTCGGATCATACATGGCATACTACCTTGCTCTTTCCGCAGTCCCTTTGACCACGGCCGTTTCGCTGTTTTTTACCGCCCCCTTGATGATTACCGCCCTGTCAATTCCCATGCTGGGGGAACGGGTTGGCTGGCGCCGTGCTTTGGGCGTGCTGGTTGGTTTTTCAGGAGTGCTGATCATCCTGCGGCCCGGACTTAACAGCATCGAACCGGCAGGCCTGCTCGCCATCGTCTCGGCTCTGGCCTACGCTCTGGCGCAATTGATGGGCCGCCGACTCGGCGTCACCGACAGTGCATCGGTCATGTCATTCTATATGGCCATGGTGTTCGTCTATATGGGTGGCATGCTCGGATTGGCGTTCGGTTCTGGAGAGTTCGCAAACGGCAACAGTGAGGCCCTGGATTTTTTGCTGCGGGCCTGGACCATACCTGGTTGGCTCGAATTTGCGATGTTGTTCACCACTGGAATTATTGCCGCCATGGGGTTTGTTCTGCTGACCCAGGCCTACCGGATCGGGGAGGCCAATAAAATCGCACCGTTCGAGTACACGGTAATGATCTGGGCAGTGCTTCTGAGTCTCGTGTTTTTCGGCACTGTCCCGGACATGTTCACGCTTCTGGGCTCTGCACTGATCGCTGCCAGCGGCATCTATGTGCTGCACCGCGAACGCAAGAACAAGCAGAGCGAACTGGAAGGCCGCGGCCCGTTCCAGAGCCGCTACGCCATGGACTGAGGCCGGCGATCATTCTAGTCTCATCTTCAAAGCCGATTGAATTTCCGCTGGGAACCGCAATGCCGCGCTGCACAGCTTCGCTGTCATTTGGGTGCATGCCGTTAGGACAGATTCAGGCACATACAATCCGGATTATCGCCCTAGTCCTTGTCTTTTTGACCTGCCCGTGGGTCGCCCCAAGCACCTCCCATGCCGAACCAACCCGTATCGCCATCTATGGTGATTCCTTTGCAACGGGCATCTATTTCGGTATGCGGGATGTGCTGCCGCAAAGCCGTGATATTGCCATTAGCCGGCGCTCGAGGGGCGGCACCGGGCTGGTCCGAAACGACGCCTATAGTTGGGTCAGGCAGTTGGGTGCGTTTATTCATATTGACCGCCCAAACATTGTCATTGTCTCACTGGGGGGTAACGACCGGCAGGATTTCCGTTTTGAGGATCTTGCGGTCGAACGGTTTTCCGACCTGTGGTGGCGCGAATATGTGCGTCGTGCCGAACGGGTCATGCTGGATCTCAGGGCCGGAGGCAGTTCGGTCTTCTGGGTCGGCATTCCAATTGTTCGGTCGCAGCGTATGATGCGCGATTTCCGGAAGCTGAACAGCCTTTTTCGCGGGCTGACCCGCCAGTACGGCATCCACTATATCGACCTTGAAGCGCAATTCCGGGGACCGAACAGGGGCTATACCCCATTTGATGCACAGGCTGGTGATGCACAGGCTGGGACCCGAGAGAGGATCCGCCATCGCGATGGCATACATTTTACCAACCTGGGAAATTACCGGTTCGCACAGCTTATCGCCAATGCGATTAGAAAAAGACTGGCAGCGGCACCATAAGACCGGTTTGAACAATACTGCAGTACAAAAGTTCACCTTCTCCAGTAATACGGGTTGAGATCATCGCGCCGACTTGCTAACCCTGCTCCATTGAGACCCCGTGTTACGAGGAACCTGAAGAATGTGCTTGTTTGTCAGGGTGTTTGCGTGTTCTGCACGAAGATTTATCCAGACCCCAAATCATAAAATACTGGCGGCGTGCCTGGCTGCATTCCTCACTCTGACATTTACCCAAGTCACGTTTTCAGCCGATGCCCCACTGACCACTGCGGGCCTTCTGGACTTTCTCAGGAAAAAACCGAAAGCGATCAACAGATCCTCAAAGACGCGCATTGCGATTATTGGTGACTCGCTGGCGCTGGATCTCTGGTTTGGCCTTTCCAGACGTTACCGTAAGAACAAGAATGTCGAGTTCCTGAGATTTACAAAATCCGCCACCGGACTTGTGCGCGACGACGTCTATGACTGGAACCAGAAGCTTTCGACATTCATTCGGAGCAAAAGCTTTGATGTTGCCGTGGTCGTTATGGGTGGAAATGACCGCCAACCGATCAGAGTGGACGGGCGCCGGCTCAAACGGCGCAGCAAGGCCTGGCTGAAGGAATACCGGGCGCGTGTCGATCATCTGACCAAAACACTCAAATCGGAAGCCAGAATTATTTACTGGGTCGGTTTGCCGATAGTCCAGTCACCCGGCATGGCAAGGGACTTTGGTCAGTTCAACATGATCTATGCCAGCAGTGCGATGGCCCACCGCATCAATTACATCAATATATGGCCTTTGTTTCGTGACAAGAACGGCGCCTTTACATCATTTGGCCCAGACACGAGAGGGGCGAAACGCCGGCTTCGCAATGATGACGGATTGCACTTCACAGTTGCCGGCCAGAACCGGCTGGCGCAGGTCGTCGCGAAGGAAATTACCCGACGTATAAAGTTATCGGCAAACGCACCTGACAGATCAATCAATGTGCACCAGTCAGAAACGGACACCGTATCGACTTCCGGCGCGGTTTCTCTTATCCAAGAAGAAACCGCCCACCGACCAGAAATTTTGCAAGAACCTCACCTGGCGGGCTCAGGTTAGGGCCTCAGGCCGGCGGCAAATTTGACACTGTGCCCAACATTCCGCGTGCACCCGGTTGAGGTTTGCGGCTCAAATTGCTAACGGTTCGCCATTGCGACTCGTAATTGTCCAAGAGGCCAGGTAATGCGTGCACGGCATTTTGTGTTTGGTGATTTCGGTATCTCCCGCAACCGGCAATGGGCCCAGAATATTCTGGTCGCTTGCCTCACTATTCTTTTGGGTTTCGCTGCAATGCCGGTGGCGATCGCCGACAGCGAGCGTAGTGTAAAATCCAACCGCATTGTCAGCCAGGACGATGACACCCCCCGGCGCATTGCCATTATCGGCGATTCCCTTGCGCAGGACCTGTGGAACGGTCTCCATAAACTTTACCGCGAGAACGAAAATGTGGAGATCATCCGGTTTACCCAAGTGTCGACCGGACTGGTGCGCGACGACGTTTACGACTGGAGCGAAGCTCTTAAGGAGTTCGTCAAAACCAAGGAATTCGACATTGCCATAGTCCTCATGGGAGGCAATGACCGCCAGCCAATCCGGGCAAACGGACGCAGACTGAAACGAAATACGGATGCCTGGAAGGAAGAGTACGCCAACCGCGTCGCCAAACTGATCAATGTACTCAAGCCTGAAGCCGATGAAGTCTACTGGCTGGGCCTGCCGATCGTGCGGCCACCGAGCATGGCACGGGCCTTTCGCCGATTTAACAAAATCTACAACGCGCAGTCCGACGCACTGGGCGTCAAATTCATCAAAACATGGTCCCTGTTCGAAGATGAAAACGGCGCCTATACCTCGTTTGGACCAGATGCGGGCGGCGTCAACCGGAGGCTTCGCAAGGACGACGGCATGCATTTCACCGTTAGGGGCAAACTTCGTTTTGCCCAAGACGTTATGGAGATTATCGGGCAGGATCTGATCGCAACCAACCCGGGCCTGAGGCTGAACATGGCCTCGGACCCCTCGGGCGGATAATTATGGCGTCGCACCAGCCAGCGTTTTGCCGGCTTTAAATTCTCAATTCACACAACACGATGAACGCCAATGCTGTTTCCAACATTTGATTTTGCGTTGTTCTTCATCGTCGTGTTTACCGCCAGTTGGCTGATCCGGAACAAGGCGCAGCCACGTAAACTCATCCTGCTGGGCGCCAGTTATTTCTTTTATGGCTATTGGGACTACCGATTTCTGGCGCTTTTGGCGGTCAGTTCGACGATGAACTATGCCGCGGGCGTGGCCATGACAAAGGCTGAGAACGATACCCTAAAACGACGTATCGCGGCCGTGGCGGTTATTGCGAATCTCGTAATACTCGGATTTTTCAAATATTACGGTTTTTTCCTCGAGAGCCTGATCGACCTGATGATCGCCACCGGGCTTCAACGTGACCTGCCCTTTCTTGAAATCATTCTGCCGATCGGCATCTCGTTCTTTACATTTCAGGGCATCTCTTATGTGGTCGACGTTTATCGCAAACAGATCAAACCAGTCGAGACCCCGGTCGACCTGTTCCTCTACATATCGTTCTTCCCGCAATTGGTGGCGGGACCAATCGTCCGTGCATCGGACTTTCTGCCGCAGCTGGCAAAAAAATGCGAATTGAACAACCCGGCTGTGGTTTTCGGATTTCTGCTGATCCTGTCGGGCCTGGTCAAGAAAACCCTGGTTGCACATTATCTGGCAGTCGAACTCGTGGATCCGGTGTTCTTCGATCCGTCGTCCTATAGCAGCCTCGACCTGATCGGCGCTCATTATGGTTATACGGTGCAGGTTTATTGCGATTTTTCCGGTTACAGCGACATTGCAATCGGTGCCGCCGCCCTGCTCGGCTACCGGTTCAAGAAAAATTTCGACCGGCCATTTTCCGCAACATCGCTGGTCCAGTTGTGGCAGCGCTGGCATATCTCGCTCTCGACATGGCTGCGCGACTATCTGTACCGCTGGCTGAGAGGTGCCAAACGCGACAGCGGCTGGCGAATGTACAAGAACATTTTTCTGACCATGCTGCTTGGCGGATTGTGGCACGGTGCTGCCTGGACTTTCGTTATTTGGGGCGCGATCCATGGCGCGGCCCTAGTCGCTGAGCGTGTGGTCAAAGGCAAATGGAACAAGTGGACTGGTAAAACCAAATCGCGCCAGACCGGAACCATGACAATTGCTGAGCGCTGCAGCAACACCACGAAGTACTGGCTGGGCTGGCTTTTCACTTTTCACGTATTCTCGATTGCGACAATATTTTTCCGTTCACCTGATATGGAAACGGCAACCGCGTTCTTTGCCGGGATTTTTCAGTGGACCGGTTCAGTGGAACTGTTCAGCCCGTTCATGCTGGCTTTGATCATTGGCGCCGTGGCAATTCAGTTTCTGCCTGGAAACGTGTTTGAACGTATCGCCCAACGGTACCAGAATGCCGGTATGGTGGCTTTGGGACTGATGCTCGGCGGTAGCCTTTTGCTGATGGAAGCAATTGGCCCTGAAGGTGTCGCACCGTTCATCTATTTCCAGTTTTGAAAGGCGTGGAACAACAGGAAATGGCCAAACAACCCGAAATGCCTCCCGGAGACCGCGCCACCGCTGCAACTGTCGCTGGGCCATCTGTCGTCACCGAGGAAGCGTCTGTGACCATGAGCAATATACGGCGTGGCCTTGGCGCGATGCTGATCGCCATGATGTTGCTCGGGTTGTTCAATTCCGAAGGCCTGACGATATATGCCCGGGATTTGCCCGGCAATGCGTTTTCCGATGCCGTGGTCGCCATGGCAGATGACTGGCACGACCTGATGCTGGATCTTGGGCTGACCAGGGCAACCGAGGTCGTGCGCGAAACCTTTCTTTCTTTCAAAGAGACAGAATGGTGAAACAGCGGGGCACGGTTACCGCGCAGTCAGTGTTCGTATCGGGGCGTTTCAATGGAGTGGCCGCAATTGTTCTTTTGTGCACGCTCATAACTACCAATGATGCAGGTGGAAGACCATTGACTGCCCCTATGCAAAACCCCATCGACAGCATCATCAGAAGCTTCATGAAGCAGAATGCCGTTCCGGCATGCTCGGTCGGCATCGGGCGTGGCGGTGCTCTTGTCTATTCAAAAGGGTACGGGCGGGCGGGCATAAAACTGCCGGCCGGGGTGGACACGGTTTATCGCATCGGCTCGCTGACCAAACAGTTCACCGCTGCACTACTGCTAATGGCATCGGAGGGCCGCATCGCTGCCACAGGACGGCAAACGCTCGACACTGAAACATCGCTGGCCACTTTCTTTCCTGATCAAAAAAAGTGGGCGGGCATCACACTGCACCACCTCCTTACCCATGTGTCCGGCATGCCAAGTTACACCGCTGCACCGAACTGGCGCCGCCAGCAGTTCAAAACTATAACGGCGGAATCCCTGCTGAAACGGGCTCAAGGTTATCGGCCCGATTTTTCACCGGGCACCAGGGGCCATTACAGCAATACCAACTATCTTCTGCTCGCCCATGTGCTGGAACTCTACACCGGGCGGACCTATTCCGATCTGCTTGAAGACCATATCTTCCGCCCTCTTGGCATGACTCACACCAGGGTCATATCGACGGCGCAGCCGACCGGCGATCAGGCACGCGGGTCTGTCAAAGGCCGTTTCATCTCACGGCGCACCCATCCCAACTGGGCATTCGGTGTCGGTGACCTGCAATCGAGCGTGGCGGACCTGGCGCGATGGAACATGGCTTTGCTTGGAGGCAGGCTCATGTCTCACAAGTCGCTGGAGCTCATGTTCTCTTCGACCCGAACCAATAAAGACCCTGCCGTGAAAGGTGAAAAACTGGCGATGGGGTGGATGGATATTTCAAAGGGCGGTGTGAAACGCTTCTACCATCAGGGCTATCTGCATGGTTTCAGCGCGATCAATTATGTCACCGATCCGTTAAGCGGCCCGAAAACCTTCGTGACCCTCCTGTGCAACGGAAATCTTATATCTGAACTCCCGGAAACAGCCCTTCGCATCGGCAAAGCGTTTTAGTGCTGCGAGGTGGTCACGACCGCACCGACGGCCGCCGGCATTGTCAGTGACAGTATCGCTGCGCAAGACGACAGGATCGCTGCGACGATAAAGGCGTAGGGCAAATCGTACCATGCGGCGAGGCCTGCCAGCGCACCACCGAGCGCCCCTACCCCGTCCATCAACGCAAATGCCAGGCCGAGTGTGGTGGATTCACGGTGACCGACGAAATCAATCGCTGCAGCAAGTGCGGCAGACCGAATGCCGGTGAGCACCGAGGCCACGACAACCAGCAAACCGATGATAACGATGGGGTCCGTCATCAGGTAAATCATCGCGGCGGTTATGGCGGCGATCAGGTTGCCTGCAAAGAATACGGCGCGCCGGCCAATCAAATCGGAACCCAGGCCGACATAAGGCTGCAACAGGGCACCGAACAGCAACATGCCGGAAAATATCAAGCCGGTCGTTGCCGGCGAGTAGCCATGGATGCACTGGAGGTATAACGGGGTCATGCTCAATACGGCCATGAGCGCCATGTTGTAGAAACTGATCATGGCGAGCATTCTGGCACCCTTGAGCGAGCACCAGATACGGCAAAGCTGCCTTACATCACTCCAGGATATTGCTGTTGTGGGAGAGTGTGGAACACGGTGCCGGATGAACCAGAACGCTATTCCTCCCGCGATCGCCGGCAGTACTGAAATCTGCAACACCTGCTGCCAGTCAAACCAGGACAGCAGAAAACCGATGCTCAGGGGTGCCAGGACTTCCGCCAGTGTGCCGCCGACCGCATGCAGGCCCAGGACATGGGCGCGCCGTTTCGGGCTGGCCTGGGTCAGCACGCCTGTGGCGATCGGATGCCAGGCGGCGTCACCCATGCCGGCAATTGCCAAAAGCAGTGCCAGGGACCAGAAACCCGGCGCAAAAGACGCCACCATATAACCCACCGCCACCCACCAGAATGTGGCAGCCAGCAGGCCACCCCGGCTGCCGACCCGGTCCGCCAGCACACCGGCTGGAAGATAGGCAAGCGCTGCACCTACACTGTGCAACGCAATCAACAGGCCGACTTCGGCCGGAGACAGATCCATGGCAAGGGCGATTGCCGGTGCCAGCAACCAGATCGCCGCCGGCGCCCAATCATTCGCCAAATGACCGGCAGAAAACCACACCAGCAGGGAACGCTGCGGTGCGATATCTATCTGCGTGTGCTGGTCCATGTAAACCGACCTTGTTTTGCGCTCAGCGCTGCTGGAACGATCTTACCAAGTGCAATGGATAGCAAACCCGGGTAGTCGGCGACAGACCCAACCTGACAGTCTCCTGACAGCCAACGACAGCAGACATACAAACTGGCAACAATCCGGCACTTCCGGTTCACAGGTTTAGCGCTTATCCTAAGCAGCAGCCCGTGTGCCCAAGCCCTTGAGGATGATTGAATGACCTTCTCTGACGACCAGATCCGCCAGTTCGATGAAGACGGCTACATTTTCCTGCCCGGTTGGTTCAGCCCCGAAGAAGCCGCCATGCTACGCGCCGAGGCGGATGTCGTCTACGCCATGGAACGGGATGAAGTGGTGCGCGAGAAATCGGGCGTTGCCCGCACCGCATTTGCCGCACACACCTACAATGAGGGCTTTCGCCGATTGGGCGCCCATCCGCGTCTCATTGAACCGGTCATGCAACTGCTCGACGGCCCGGTCTACATGCACCAATACAAGGTCAACGCCAAAGCCGCTTTCGACGGCGATATCTGGCAGTGGCATCAGGACTATGGCACCTGGGCGCGCGATGATCTGATGCCCGAACCGCGCGCCATGAACATCGCAGTGTTCGTGGATGAAGTAACCGCTGCGAACGGGCCCTTGCTGTTCATCCCAGGCAGCCACAAGCATGGCGTGATCGATGCCGGTCATGATGTCGAGACGACAAGCTATCCCCTGTGGACGCTGGACCGTGAAACAGTGACAAGGTTGGCTGAACGGGGTGGCTGTGTCGCACCGACCGGCCCGGCCGGCAGTATGCTGGTGTTCTCGTCGCTGCTGGTGCACGCCAGCCCGCCTAACATTTCCCCCTTCGGCCGCACCATCGTCTATTTGTCATTGTGCCATGTCGACAATCACATTCGCCAGTTCAAGCGGCCGGAATACATCGCGCATCGGGATTTTGCGCCCATCGAACCGCTGGCAGATGATTGCCTGATGGAGCTGGTCGCAGCGCGCAGCGCCACCGCGGCTGAATAGCAACCCAACGCAACCCGCCAAAAAGACCACCTCACATGCCATCGGTCGACGCACTGGTTTTGTTCTTTATTACCGCGCTGGTGGTCATCATCTCGCCAGGGCCATCCAATCTCTATGTCATGGCGCGCAGCGTGGCGCAGGGGGTCAGGGGCGGTGCGGTTGCGTCAACCGGGCTGGCCGCCGGCGGCATGGTGCATGTGGTCGCCGGCGCACTTGGACTGTCGATCATCGTTCAGCATTTGCCGGTGCTCTACTCATTGATGAAAATTGCCGGTGCAGTCTATCTGATCTGGCTCGGCATCACACAGATCATGGCAACCCGCAACACCCCTGCCCGGCTGGACGCCCCTGATCCGGTTGCTCATCGCAGCGACCGGCGGATTTTGATGGAAAGCGTCATGGTCGAGGCGCCCAATCCGAAAGTTGCACTGTTCTTTCTCGCTTTCCTGCCGCAATTCGTGGACACGGCACAGGGTGCCTTTGCCCTGCAGTTCGCGGTATTCGGCGTCATCTTTGTGGTCGTCGCGTTCCTCTGTGATCTGGTCTATGCGCTGGCTGCCGGTCGCGCGGCGAACCTTATGCGCACCAGCCGCACGGCACGTCAGATCCAGGATTGGGTCTCAGGCTCGGCACTTATCGGTCTGGGCGGCTATATGGCGTTCAGTGCCCGCGATTGAACATCGAACATGCGCTTCACACCAGTTCCGGATCGGTGATGACCTCCAAAAACCGACATTTCGGCCCGATTTTACCCGACGCGTCTGCTTAGATGCCGAAGTCCACCGCTCTATCACTCCAGCGACAACGGGGACATTTGCCAGCTGCGGACACTCTCAACGGAGTTGCGGGGTGCTCAAAGAGTTTTCGAACTGGTTTGAACCTTTTTCCGCTTCACCGCGACAAACTAGTGTCTAGGGAACAGAACTAAAGGGAACAGACCAATGCAAACTTCCTATTTTTCTTTCCTTACCGTCTTTGCCGCGAGCCTTTCTGTTGCGGCGATAAATGTAGCGCCTGTGAAAGCAGGGATCGCCGACACCGCGCGCCTGGCGATAGACGAAGCACTGGAGCCCACAAGCCAAACTATGTTGGGCACGACGACTTTGGTCCGCGAAAGTCTTGAACCAATCACGACCGCGTTCACGAGAACGGCCCGAAGTCTCGCCCGCAACAAACGCCGTGGAGCGCCAGCTCGACGTCGAACCATCCGCACGATCCCAGGCCACCATATGGCGACACCGCGCCCGCCTCTTCCTCCAGCAACCCAGTGAAGCCGTCAAAAGGTTACGAATGGCCATTTCCGTTTCGTCGAGACGAAGTCGAAGCACCTAAGCTTGAGCAGTGATCATGACTTGACCAAAGCGCGCGCGCATCCGTCTCGATCGCACAAGGTAAATGGAAATGAGAACGTAGTAGGTGCATTCGCGAGCGAAATCCGCATAGCGGCTTGACCTCTCCATGAAATCGAAAGTCTCGATCGCGCACAGCGTGGCGAGTGCGGCATACAGCACAATCATGGCCAGGGGGGTGTAGCTCCAGCGTAAGAAATATCCTGCCAGGAAGACACACCCTGACAGCGTGATCAACAGCCAATGCACGAACTGCGTACCGCTTGGGAAGGTTGCGTTCTGCAGAGGTAAGAGCGGAGCCAATCCGGTGAAATACTCCAGAAAACCCAAAATGCCCCAGCCAAGCATTACGGTTGCTGCAAGAACCAGCAGATAGCTGACCCCTTGAGAAAGCATATCCCAGATCTTGTGCATTAATCCTCTCCTTTTGGAGCGAAGGCCTGCCCGGTCAACTCTTCAGACAGCTCCCAAAGCCGTTTGGCGACATCTTTATCTTCGGTGACGGGATCGCGCTTGGCCGGTCCCACGGGGCCACGCAACTCCATTATGCCGGTTGGACCAAAATAGTCGCCTCCAGCAACTTCTGGTGCCAAAGCCGCATGCAACGCCGGCTTGGAGGCCGAAGCGTTGGAGTGGGTGATGAAGGGCGAAAGTGCCTTGAGGGTGAGGTATTGCAGCTGGCTCATTTCATCGAAAAGGCCTGAATCAGATCCGCCCGGGTGCACCGCCAGCGCCTTGATCTTCCGCTCCGATGCCTCCAGGCGCCGGTTTAGCTCATCAGCAAATAGCAGGCAGGCGAGCTTCGATTGGCCATAGGCAACACCGCCATTGCCAGTGCACGTCAGGTCTTCGAAATGAATGAAGGCGCCCTTATGGGCTACGCTTGAGAGGGCGACAATGCGCGAGGCCGGATCATTCGGCATCAGGTCAATCAGCAATGCGGTGAGGAGAAAATGGCCCAGATGGTTTGTGGCAAACTGCAGCTCGATTCCATCGTCATTGGTTTGCGCAGAGTAAAGCAGGATGCCGCCGTTGTTGATCAGCACGTCGAGGTGTGAATAGCGTGCTCGGAAGTCTTGGGCGAAGGCGCGAACGGACGAAAAATCACTGAGGTCAAGCAGCATGATGTCCAGTGCGACCGATGGCAGGCGCTTTAGGATCGAAGCCCTGGCCGTCTCCGCCTTGTCTCGGCCACGGCACGCCATGACCACATGCCAACCGGCATCAGCCATCCCGATGGCAGTTTTGAAACCTATGCCGGCGTTGGCGCCGGTTATGACAGCGATCTTCTGTGAATGAGTGGGCATGTTTGCCCTCCGACAAAATGGACATATTGCGTATGTCTGTCTATATTGACAATTAGCGTATGATTGTCAATATGTCAGGATGAACGAGCGCGAAGAAAACATCATTGAGGCGGCGGTTCGGCTGTTCTCTCGCTACGGTGTGAAGCGCACGAGCATGAACGATATTGCCGCTGAGGCCGGTATTGCGCGGCAGACCCTCTATAATGCCTTCTCAAATAAGGATGAGGTGCTGCAGGCGACCATACGCCTGTTTTCCGACCGGGCCGCGGCAAGTATCAATGCTGGCTTGGAATCCACAAATGACCTGGGCGAACAACTGGATGTGATTTTTAAGCACGTGGCGATTGAGCCCTTTGATCTGCTGAATGCTTCGCCCAATTCAGAAGATATCGTCGCCGGGTTCAACGCCTCCAGCCAGCAGGAGATTGCCGCTGCAGCGGAGCGCAATCAGATCATTATCGGGCAGATCATGGAGCCCTACCAAAGCGCGATCGAAAAGAGCGGTCTGACACTCGACCAGTTTGCAGACTTCGTGCAGCGCTCAGCCTCTGCTGCCAAATACAATGCCAGCAATCGGAAGCACCTCCTAAGGCTTCTCGCGGCGCTCAAGGTCGCCGCGTTGAAGGTGGCGGACTGTGCGTGAGGTTAAAACGTCTCGCTCGGGCGCTATGAACTGAACGGATAATGTGTGTGCCATGGCCTGATCTGCCGGGCTGCGTGTATTTGCGTCTACGCCCTAAGCCCGCCGCGCATCCGAAATGGCTTGAACGAGATCTTCCGGGACATCCTGCGGCACTGGTGCTGAACCGTCTTGATAGGCCCGGCCGGTAATTTCGATGGTCCGCTTGTAGGCCGCCATATATTCCCGGCATTCGCGGCAGATTTTGATGTGGACTTCGAACACGCGCCTTTGGGCAGGGGAAATATCACCTTCCATATAACCAATGAGAAATTCCTCGAACTCCATGCAAGTCAGCATGCCCGGCAGCCATTTGAGCATGGCACCCTTGATCTTGCGCATAAACCCGGTCCTAAGAGAGGTCATAGCTCACCCTGCCCCCGCAATAGCGGTTCAAGTAAAGACTTAAGTGCGGATCTTGCCCTGTGCAGACGCACCTTAACCGCCCCGGCCGTCATATCCAGCATGGCTGCAACGGTTTCGGTATCGAACTCATCGATGTCCCTCAGCTGCAAGACAATGCGGTAATTGTCGGGAAGTTTTTCGATCTGCGATTGCACCAGTTCGCGCGACTGCTGTTGTTCCAGCAATTCGTCCGGCGTCGCCAAATGAGACCAAGGCGCCTCTATCCGGCAGGCATTCGTATCGAATTGCGGCATGAGTTCGTCAATCTGCTCTAATTGACCGCGCCGGTCCTTGCGCATTTTCATCAGCGCCTGATTGACCATGATGCTGTGCAGCCAGGTCGCCAGGCTCGAGAGGCCTTGGAAGGTATCGATTTTGTCAAACGCCTTGAGGAAGGTCTCCTGCAGACAATCCTCAGCCAGCGCATCGTCACGCAGGACCCGCCGACCGGCGGCAAGCAGGCGTGGTCCATAGTCACGGACCAGTTGCTCATGCGCTGCCGTCTCACCCCGGCGCAAGGCATCAACAAGTGCGTTTTCTCTGTCGCGTTTCTGCTGCACCAAAAATCAAACCTATCGCCGCAAAGAGATGCTGTAACCTTTGACCATACACATGCATCTATCAGAGGGACAGCGGGGGCATTCATTCCGTATCCCGTCGCATCAACACAAAGGCTGAAAGCCAGAACATGGACAAACTTGGCTTTGTCATCATTGCTACCGGGATACTGGGGTTCAGTTTCGTCTCAGGCCGATTGAAAGACAGTTGGATTACGCCACCCATGGTGTTTGCCGTATTTGGCCTGATTATCGGTGCCGCCGGGCTTGGTCTTGCGCCGCTGGATATCTCTCATGGCATGATCCACCTGTTGGCTGAAATCACCCTGGTGCTGGTGTTATTTTCCGATGCAGCGCGTATTGATCTGCGCGCCCTGATCCGGGATCACAGCCTGCCGGTTCGCATGCTTGTCATTGGCATGCCCCTGACCATCGCAGCAGGCACAGCCGTTGCACTTGCCTTGCCGCTCGGGCTGGACCTTTATCATGCAGCGCTCCTGGCTGCCGTTCTTGCGCCGACCGATGCAGCACTTGGCCAGTCGGTGGTGTCCAATGCCAATGTCCCTGTGAGGATCCGCCAGGCACTCAATGTGGAAAGCGGTTTGAACGATGGAATTGCGGTTCCGATTGTCCTGCTTTTCGCCACCCTGGCCGCGGCCGGTGACAGTCCGGCGGGCACATCCCTGCCCGAATTCCTGACATTTGGAGGCCTGCAGATTGTCATGGGGCCTCTTGCGGGCATCATCGTTGGTGCCGCAGGTGCCCGCTTGATGGACTGGACCGTGAGAAACGGCTGGATGAGCATGGCATTTGAAGGCCCGGCCGTGCTTGCCGCCGCCGGCCTCGCCTTTGCCGGCGCCGAACTGATCGGTGGCAACGGTTTCATTGCGGCATTCACCGCCGGCTTGAGCTTCGGGTTCGTTGTCGGCGACAGATGCAAATTCATTCTCGAATTTGCCGAATCCGAGGGGCAACTATTGACGCTTCTCACCTTTCTTGTTTTCGGTGCGATCATGCTGCCGGAATTGGCCCATGGTCTTTCCTGGTCGGTGGTGGTGTATGCGGTCCTCAGCCTTACCGTGATCCGGTTGTTGCCGGTTGCACTTTCGCTGCTCGGTACCGGCGTCAATCCGATCACAACATTGTTTCTTGCCTGGTTTGGCCCCCGTGGTCTGGCCTCCGTGCTGTTTGCACTGTTGATCCTTGAGCGCATGGAAACGCCCCAGGCACACACCATTATGCTGGTCACGATCGTGACCGTAACCATGAGTATTCTGGCGCATGGCGTCTCTGCCTCACCAGCCGCTGCGTTTTATGGCCGCCATGCGCGCGCCCAGGGTGAGTGCGTTGAAAATGAACCTGTTCCCGAAATGCCAACACGAACCGGCTATGTAACCGCTGGTCCAAACGAGGAAAATTGATGAAAAAAATTGCCGTAGCAGACTGGAACGACCTCGAGGACCGCGCACCCGCCTATGCGCTGGTGGCCAATGTCGATCTGGTGGTCGTCCGCTATGATGACAAGGCATCTGTCCTCTATGGCCGTTGCCTGCACCGTGGTGCTCTGATGTCGGACGGCAGCGTGGATGGAGACAACCTGATCTGCGGCCTGCATGGCTGGGACTATCGGATCGACACCGGCGTCAGTGAATATGCGAATTCCGAAGTTCTGCAAAAATTCTCGTCATGGATCGAGGACGGTCAGGTGTTGGTCGATGAAGATGAGGTTACCGCCTGGCACAATGCCCATCCGCAACCCTATCAGCGTGATGCGTATCTTGGTCTATACGCCGATCTTCATGGTGACCCTGCCGAGCCCCATGTCAAATTGATCCAGGAATATGCCAATAACGGGTTGAGCAAGACCGGCCATCACGGCCTGGTCGAAGCCATGGGTGTGCCGCGCGATCAACTGCCGTCCTGGGACGAAATTCAGTTTGTCACCGCACAACTCCACAAAGCGCCGGGCCTGGATGATGATCCAGTGTCATCGGATGTTGTCATCGGCCCTAACGCCCAAAAGCCGTTGCGTCTCGCCATACCCCTGTTTGTCTCGGATATGAGCTTTGGCGCTCTGTCCGAACCGGCGAAGGTTGCGCTCGCGCGTGGGGCTGAACTGGCGGGCACCGGGATTTGCTCAGGTGAAGGCGGTATGCTGCCTGAAGAACAGGCGGAAAACAGACACTATTTCTACGAACTTGCATCTGGACGTTTTGGCTTTTCCTGGGAAAAACTTGCACAAGTCCAGGCATTCCACTTCAAGGGCGGTCAGGGCGCCAAGACCGGTACGGGCGGGCACCTGCCTGGACATAAGGTGGTTGGTAAGATTGCCCAGGTGCGTGACCTCGAAGAAGGCCAACCAGCAGTTTCCCCGGCGCGATTCCCGGACTGGACCGAAGTCTCTCAGATCAAGGCGTTTGCCGACGAGGTGCGGGACCGCACCGGAGGTATTCCGATCGGCTACAAGCTTTCCGCACAACATATCGAGAAAGACCTGGATGCAGCCCTTGAGGTTGGTGTCGACTATGTCATCCTGGATGGCCGCGGCGGGGGAACAGGTGCGGCCCCGATTATATTCCGCGACAATATCTCCGTGCCGACAATCCCGGCCCTGGCACGGGCACGGCGTCACCTGGATCAGCTTGGACGCAAAGACGTCAGTCTGGTGATAACAGGTGGCTTGCGTAAACCTGCCGACTTCGCCAAGGCCCTGGCGTTAGGCGCAGATGCAATCGCTGTTTCAAATGCTGCCATTCAGGCGATCGGGTGCCTTGGCATGCGTGCCTGCCACACCAACAACTGCCCGGTCGGCATCGCCACGCAAAAGCCCCATCTGGTGTCACGGGTCATTGTCGATAAATCCGCCCAAAGGCTGCAGAGTTTCTTTGAAACGTCGGTCGACCTGATGAAGATACTGGCGCGCGCTTGCGGCCACAGCCATCTCAACCAGTTGTCTGTCGACGACCTTGTCACATGGAAGGAAGATATGGCACGGCTTTCGGGGGTCAGTTATGGCGGGGTGGGTAAGCCTCAGATCTAAAGCAGCCAGGCTGCCGCCAGCCCGAGAAACGCGAAAAATCCGACAACATCCGTAACTGTGGTGACGAACACACCGGATGCAATGGCCGGGTCGATGTCAAAACGGTCAAGGGCCAGTGGTATAAGGATGCCGGATAGGGCGGCAACGATCATGTTTACGATCATTGCAGCACCAATCACCACACCGAGTTGCGGATTGCCGAACCAGAAATGCGTCACCAGCCCCATAATGATGGCGAACAATACACCGTTTAAAAACCCGACCGTGGTTTCACGCCCGACAACCCGCAATGCATTGAGGGATCCAAGATCGCGGGTCGCCAGTGCGCGCACGGCGACCGTCATGGTCTGTGTGCCGGCATTACCGCCCATGGAGGCAACGATCGGCATCAGCACGGCAAGGGTGACCATCTGCTCGATGGTCGCGTCAAACAGGCTGATCACCAGAGATGCGAGCACAGCGGTACCCAGATTGATCAGCAACCATGTGAACCTGTTGCGCGTGGTCGCCCAAACCGTGTCGGTAATCTCTTCATCGCCAACACCACCAAGACGGTGGATGTCCTCTTCGACCTCTTCTTGAATAACATCGACGATATCGTCGATGGTGATGACACCGACCAGCCGTTCGGATGCATCGACCACGGCAGCGGATGTCAGATTATATTGCTCGAACTTGTAGGCCACGTCCTCCTGGTCGTCATCGACATGGAAGATCGTCTGCTCTTTCAGCATGACGTCGTCGACTTTGGTCTCGCGCGGTGTTCTCAGTATCCGGCTGACCGGTATGGTGCCGACCAGGTGGAACCCAGGATCGACGACGAACACCTCGATGAAGCTGTTGGGCAGGTCGTCGGTCTTGCGCATATAATCGATGGTCTGGCCGATGGTCCAGAACGGCGGGACGGCGACCAGCTCTATCTGCATCAAACGGCCGGCGGAATCCTCGGGAAACTCAAGGCTGCGTTCGACCGCCAGCCGGTCGGTAATGGATATCTTCGCCAGCACCTCCGCCTGCTCGTCAGGGTCGAGACCATCAAGCAAGTAGGCTGCATCGTCTGAATCCAGCTCGGTAACGGCCTCGGCGACCGTATCGGACTGCATGACATCGAGTATTTCATCACGCAGGGTTTCGTCGAGTTCCGGCAGGGCCGCGTAGTTGAAGTCACGGTCAAGAAGGGTGACGAACCGTTCGCGCTCTTCGGCGCGCAACCACTCCATCAAATCTGCAAAATCGGCCTCATGCAGGCCGGCGGTCAGGTCGCGCAGGCGAGTTGCATCACCGGCGTCGACCGTCTCGGTCACAGCACCGACGAAGTCCGACGTCAGAACACCGTCTTCATCATGAATGTCTGGTTGTATGGCTGCTTCGCTCATGGCGTGCACAGGCTCCACGGTGACGTGCGGATGTGGCACCGTTTATAGGCGATCTTTGCCCATCGGCAACTGAATTGGCGTCGTCCCGGCCGGGTAAATCACCGGCACATCACATCATGGCCGCATAGTCCGGGGGTCATTGTTGTACGCCATGCCTGAGAATTGCGCGCATTCAGGCAATTTTGACGCCTGGTCCCTGCACTGCTTTGTCCGTATCTGGCGCCAACAGGTCGGTGCTGCCCTGTGAGCCTTCTCGGTAGTCCCGGCTGATCACCTCCCAGGGATCGCGCATATCCTGGGCCCAGCCGAGGAACGGCCGGTGCACATTATAGCCGATCAGCCGGCCGACCTCCTCTGGTAACCCACGGGCCACCTCGGGCGGCGTGGTCAGATAAAAGTTCTGCTCCTGGCGCAACCAGCCAAGGCAATAGCTCGAATACATGCCGATACGCCAGGTGTCGTCTGTCACATTGTTCCCGCCGCCATGATAAGTGGATCCAAGGAAAAGGCAGACCGAGCCCTTGGGCATTGTTGCATACGCAACTTCGTCTTTTTCGGGTTGGCGCTCATCGTCCCATAGATGGCTGCCGGGCACGACCTGTGTCGCACCATTTTCCTGTGTGAACTCGCTCAGTGCCCAAAATGCAGTGCAACAGGCAGGACGCGCACTGGGGTGGGCAAGAGGATAGATCAGATCATCGCGGTGAAGCTCCTGAGCCGTCTGCCCGGGCCCGATAGAGGTTAGCGACAATGACGACAGCTGATAACATTCACACCATGGTCCCAACACTTCATCCATGACGCCGAGCAGGGCTGGATGGGTCAGAAGATCTCCTACTTTTGCGGATTTTCCGAGTAACCCGTGGACCCGTTTGGTGTTGGCGCCGGTGAAACTGCCCTGACTTGTCGGTTTGCGGTCGAGATAAGGCATGAGTTCAGCCATCATGCCATCAATCGTTGCGCCATCCAGAAGCTCTCGCAGGATAACAGCGCCGTCGCGCATCAAGATGGAGCTGACATCGCCCGCAGATGCGGTTTGGTCCAAATATTCGATTTTGGGGCTGGTCATCGAAACTGTTCCTCCCATGCCGGGTGACAAGAACGACAGTTTCTCATGCCGACGAAATTTTTCAACAGTTCCGCGTCACGCGCATGTTCTCCCTGCTGGATGCAGGGCTAGAGCGTTTCATGTTCATACGGAACCGTTTGATGGCGCCAAACCGGTTTGTCCGGCAAGGCGCGATGAGAAGCGCGATGCGGTGCATCGGGCAAGCATCACAACACGGCCGGCGAGCCGGTTTGGCCCGCCGAAGGCCGGATTTTCACACCCGCTGTCGGCGTTACGCCCCCCTTGTGGACAGCTAGTCCACGGCGGGACACGTGCCTTGCCAGCAGACGTGAAAACCCGGTCAAACTGATTCCGTATGAACATGAAGCGCTCTAGATCATTTCGAGAAGGCGTCCATAGCCGGTTACCGGTTCACGGTAGCCCGCAGCCCTCAGCGCCTGCCAACACAGTGCCTGATTGGCGGTGACCACCGGTTTTCCCAATGCCTGCTCAATCCGCTCAACCACATCGACCGCACGGATCGCGGTGCAGGAAATGAACAGGGCTTCGGCATCGGGGCGGTCGGCTTCCAGTGCGGCCTCAAAAATCGCCTCACAAGGCAACGCCGCCATCACCTCATTGTCTTCGATGTGGAACGATGTGAAGCCTGCAAGGTGCTTACCATGCGCTTCAAGGTATGTGGCAATGGCGCCGTTGACATCATCGACATACGGCGTCAGCACCGCAAGTTTTTCAGCGGCAAACCGGTCGAGAGCCTGCAAAGAGGCGGTGATCGGCGTGATACAGGGTACATCCGGCCGGGCTGCATGGACATAGCTGCAGATGCTGTCATAACCCATCACCACGGTCCCCGACGTGCAACTATAGGCCACCGCGTCGAGGCGCCCGTCGGGCACCAGCAGGGACGCAGCCGTGGTGATATGCGGGGCCATGGCACGCAGCGTTTCCACGGTGCACTCCGGCGTGTTGGGTACGCGGCTGACAAAAACAGCGACATCATCGGTGGGACGCATGTTGATAAAATCCCGCTCCGTCACATAATCGTTGGACAAAGCGATCAACCCGATACGGCACCGGCCGGGGCCGCCATCAGCGGTGTATGAGGTTCTGACCGGTGTGGACTGGAATGTCTCGGCGACCGGGGGCTGTGGAGTTCCCGACATTCTGCGCGGATCCTCTTATCGGGCGCCAACGCTGTCATAGCCGACGGGCACAGTCAGGCGCCCCTTGAGAGATGGTGCGGTCGAGAAGACTCGAACTTCCACGGGAGTTACCCCACAGCGACCTCAACGCTGCGCGTCTACCAATTCCGCCACGACCGCATGTTTCGTAGCTGCGGGTGAGCCTTTAACAAATCGCGCGGCTGTTAACAAGGATTTCCCTGAACCCGCAGTCAGAGAACCCGATATTTTGAACCGAACACGTCCGGCAGCCGGACCCAGCCTATGTCATGGCGTTTTAGTTGGCATCCGCCAGGATTTCGCTCTTGGTCAGCTTCCTGGTGATCTGAACGGCAATCTTCTCGCCCGACAACACAATCTCGCCCTTGGCGATGGGGATCTTGTTGGCCAAAATCTGAACTTCGTCATTCTCGTCCGATCCCAATTCGATCACCGCACCGCGGCCCATTCGCAGCAATTGGTGAATCGGCATTTCAGACCGACCCAGAACCACGACCAATTCAACAGGCACGTCATTGACGTTGTTCACGTAAGCTCCCCTTATGCGTTAGACTGGCAAAACCGTTTGCTGGATCACCGGCCGGCGGCCTCAATGTGAATCACCGGCTCACCTTGCATGCAAGGTTTCACAGATAGCGTTACCTAATGGTTAAACTTCGCAATGAACTGACCCCGGGTCTTGCCGATTTTGCCGGCAGCACACCTGTTGAATGGCGTATTTCGGACCGACCTGTTGCCTATGAAACCGCCCTTGCGCACATGGATGAACGCAGCACCGCCATACGGGACGGCCGGGCGCGCGAGCAGGTGTGGCTTTTGGAACACCCGCCGCTCTATACCGGCGGTACCAGCGCCCAAGACCAGGACTTGCTGGAACCGATGGGTTTTCCGGTCTACCAAACCGGACGCGGTGGCCAGTACACCTATCACGGCCCGGGCCAGCGGGTGGCCTATGTGATGCTCGACCTCAAGGCACGCACGCCGGATGTCCGTCTGTTTGTCACAGCGCTTGAGGATTGGCTGATCAGGACATTGCTTGATTTCAATGTAGCCGGAGAGCGGCGCGAAGACCGGGTCGGTGTGTGGGTGCGCCGGCCGGAACTCGGCAAGACGCGCGAGGACAAGATCGCCGCCCTTGGCATTCGCGTCCGGCGCTGGGTCACACTGCACGGCATCAGTATCAACATCGAGCCGGACCTGTCCCATTTCAACGGGATCGTGCCCTGCGGTGTGCGCGAGCACGGCGTGACCAGTCTGGTGGACCTTGGCCTGCCAGTCGCCATGGCGGATGTCGACCTGGCACTCAGGCGCAATTTCGAAGATATATTCGGCCCAACTATTTGAGGACCACCAACATGGCGGACGAGCCGCTTTATCACATCGCCCAAATCAATACCGGCCGTATCCGGTATGAAACAGACGATGAGCGTATGACAGAGTTCATGAACAATCTGGACCGCATCAATGCGCTTGCGGAACGCTCCCCGGGCTTTGTCTGGCGGCTCATGGATGCCACCAACAATGCCACCAATATCCGCATCTTCGAAGATCCGTTCTTGTTGCAGAACATGTCGGTCTGGGAAACCATCGAAGATCTCGAACAGTTTACCTACAAGACAGCGCATACCCATTTTCTGGAGCGCAAGGAGGAATGGTTTCAGCCCGATGCGGATAGCCACATTGCCCTGTGGTGGGTGGAGAGCGACCGCTTTCCAACCGCCGAGGAAGGCCATGAAAAGGTCGAGTATCTCAAGATTAACGGCCCCACCCCGCTTGCCTTCACATTCGCCGAACGGTTCCCGCCACCGGGGTTTAAATAGAATATTGTCCGGTTTTGGATAACGTCGGGCGCCCGTTCAAACCGTCTCAAGCTTCCGGAAACCCTTGCCCTCATAGGCGTCTTCCAGCGTCACCAAAACATCCTCAACCCTGGCGTATGTCGGTCCTTGGCGGCATGCGGCAAGCATTTGATCAACCATCTCCGCCCTGCCGCTGAACAGCGCCTCGACCGTGCCGTCACGGCGGTTGCGCACCCATCCCGCCAGTCCCAGCCCGTCCGCCTGCTGTGCCGTCCAGCCGCGGAACCAAACGCCCTGAACCCTGCCCGAAATGCGCGCGCGGATGGTTTTTGTCTCAAGTCCCGGCGCTATGTCGGTCATCGGCTTCGCCAACCGTTCAACCGTGGTTTATGAAAATTCCATGATCACTTCGTCGACCGCCAGGCTGTCGCCCGGTGTGCAGTTGATCTTGGCCACCGTGCAATCGCGTTCAGCGCGCAGGATGTTTTCCATCTTCATGGCCTCGACGATGCACAGGCTTTCACCCGCCTTGACGTCCTGGCCCTCTTCCACAGCGATCGACATGACCAGTCCGGGCATTGGGCACAACAATAGGTTCGACGTGTCTGCGATCATGATTTCCGGCATCAGGGCGGCGAGTTCCGCTTCCCGGAGGGTGAAGACATGGGCATCGACATCCACGCCGTGATGGCCGATACGGTAGCCGTTCAGAATGCGGGTGACCTGCACCGAAACGGAACGACCGTTAATCTGGCCATTCCATACGGCCTGGCCTGGCCGCCAGGTACCCTGCACGGCAAATTCACTGCCCTTGTGGCCGCCATGGACAACTCTCAAAAGAGGGCCGCCATCGTCGATGATTTTTACCGCATGGTCGGTGGCATCAAGATGCACCACACGCTCGACCGCAAACTGCACCGGTTTGCCACCCATCTGATCGGTGATCGCGCGACGGCGCATGTTTTCGGTATGGTCAAGGACCGCCGCCACGGTCACCATGGTGGCGCGCAGGTCACCGGTCAGTTCACCACCTGAAAAACCGTCCGGAAATTCCTCTTCGATGAAGCCGGTCGAAAGATTGCCGGCCATCCAGCGCGGGTGTCTCATAACCGTCGAAAGGAACGCTACATTGTGCTGAATGCCCTCGATATAAAACGCATCGAGCGCCCGTGACATATGCTCAATGGCACTCATGCGGTCGTGGGCGTGGGTGCACAGTTTGGCGATCATCGGGTCGTAGTAGATCGATATTTCGCCGCCTTCATAGACACCGGTATCATTGCGCACCACCGGACCGTCTTCTTCGCCACCTTCGACCGGTGGGCAGTAACGCACCAGGCGGCCGGTCGATGGTAGAAAGCCTCGCACCGGATCCTCGGCATAAATCCGGCTTTCTATCGCCCAGCCATCGATTTTTACGTCGTTCTGGGCGATTTTCAGTTTCTCTCCAGCGGCAACCCTGAACATCTGCTCGACCAGATCAACACCGGTGATCAGCTCGGTGACCGGGTGTTCGACCTGAAGCCTGGTGTTCATTTCCAGGAAGTAGAAGTTCTTCTCCTTGTCGACGATGAACTCGACCGTGCCGGCGCTTTGATATTTGACCGCCTTAGCAAGGGCGACAGCCTGCTCGCCCATGGACTTGCGGGTTTCTTCGTCCAGAAACGGGCTGGGCGCTTCTTCGATGACTTTCTGGTTGCGCCGCTGGATGGAACACTCCCGCTCGGCGAGATAAATCGCGTTGTCATGGGCGTCGCCCAGGACCTGGATTTCGATATGGCGCGGATCGACAATGAACTTTTCAATGAATACCCGGTCATCGCCAAAACTCGAACGCGCTTCCGACATGGAGGCACGAAAGCCCTCCGCCACGTCATCCCGGCTGCGGGCGATGCGCATTCCCTTGCCGCCGCCGCCGGCGGATGCCTTGATCATTACCGGATAACCGATTTCTTCGGCAATTCTGACCGCCTCGTCGGTATCTTCGATAACGCCCAGAACGCCTGGAACGGTGTTGACTTTGGCTTTGGCGGCGAACTTCTTGGAGGCAATCTTGTCGCCCATCACCTCAATCGCGCGCACATTGGGACCAATAAACACAATACCGGCTTTTTTGAGCTTCTTGGCAAACTGCGCATTTTCCGACAGGAAACCGTAGCCTGGATGGACTGCTTCCGCGCCTGTTGCTTTGCAGGCTTCGATGATCTTGTTGATGACGAGATAAGACTCAGCCGCCGGTGCCGGGCCGATATTGACGGCTTCGTCTGCTTCGCGCGCATGCAGCGCCCTGGCATCGGCATCGGAATAAACCGCAACGGTCTTGATGCCCATGCGCCGCGCCGTCTTGATGACACGACAGGCAATTTCTCCACGGTTTGCAATCAGAATTTTCTTGAACATGGTACCGGTACGCCCCCCTGCTCCAACGACAGGTAATGCTTCAGGGTTTGCGGCGCACCCTGAAAAATGTCAATGACCTTTTTAGTGTAAGACCAACGTGTTATAGCTCGGCACCGCCCGCCCATCCTGGATTTTAGTTCAATGCGAAAACACAGTCCCACAGTCGGCCTGGTCAGTCTTGGCTGCCCGAAGGCCCTGGTTGACTCTGAACGTATCCTGACGCAATTGCGCTCGGAAGGCTATGTGATATCGCCGGACTATGATGGCGCAGACGTGGTGATCGTCAACACCTGCGGTTTTCTCGACAGTGCGCGCAACGAGTCTCTCGATGCGATCGGCGAAGCCGTCAGGGAAAACGGCCGGGTCATCGTCACCGGTTGCATGGGCGGCGATGCAGACAGCATAACCCAGGCGCATCCCAAGGTTCTGGCGGTTACCGGCCCGCATCAATATGAGGCGGTCGTGACGGCTGTTCATGATGCGGTGCCGCCGGGTCATGATCCATTTGCCGATCTGGTGCCGCCGGAAGGCCTGAAGCTGACGCCGCGCCATTATGCCTATCTGAAGATTTCCGAAGGCTGCAACAACCGGTGCAGCTTCTGCATCATTCCGCAATTGCGCGGCGACCTGGTGAGCAGGCCGGCGGCAAACGTGCTTACAGAAGCCGAGCGTTTGGCCAAGGCGGGGGTGCGCGAACTTCTGGTTATCTCACAGGACACCAGCGCCTATGGGGTGGACATCAAATATCGCCCGAGCACCTGGCGCGGCGGCGAAGTTGCCGCCCGTTTCGCCGATCTTTGCCAGGCCCTGGGGGAACTGGGCATCTGGGTGCGCCTGCATTATGTCTATCCCTACCCCCATGTGGATGCGGTCATTCCGCTGATGGCGGAAGGCAAGATCCTGCCTTATCTGGATATGCCGCTGCAGCATGCGAGCCGCAAGGTGCTCAAGGCCATGCGCCGGCCGGCCAATCAGGAAAAAATGCTCAACCGCCTGGGCGCCTGGCGCGATATCTGTCCCGATCTTGCCATCCGCTCAACATTTATTGTCGGGTTTCCGGGCGAAACCGAAGACGACTTCGAAATGTTGCTGGATTGGCTGACGGACGCCCGGATCGACCGCCTGGGCTGTTTCAAATATGAAGCAGTCAGCGGGGCGCCCGCCAATGAAATCAGTGATCATGTGCCCGAAGAGATCAAGGAAGAGCGATGGCATCGCCTGATGTCGCAACAGGCCAGCATCAGCTCGGAATTGCTGAACTCAAAGGTCGGGCGCATAATCGACGTCATAATTGATGATATCGATGTCGATGAGGCAATCGGCCGTTCCAAATGGGATGCACCTGAGATAGATGGCACGGTGTTCCTGCCGGATAGTGGCGATTTGACCATTGGCGATATTGTTCAGGCGGAAGTCCTGGGCGTTGAAGGTTACGACCTGGTCGCCCGACCGCTTTGAACGCCATCTACGCTCGCAGGTGAAATCGCGTGAGCCAATCCCCATATAGAAACCCGGAGAACACGGGAGCCCGATATGCCGGCTTTGTCACACCGATCATCGACATCGAACACGCTGGTCAACCAGGTTGCCGACTGGCTAATGGCCAAGGCGTTGGATGATACCGACCTTGAAGCGGTCGTCATGGGCTGCTGCGAGCGGCTGCATGCAGCGGGCATTCCGATTTACCGCGGGCATTTCGCATTTACGGTGCTGCACCCGCTCTATGGCGCCATGGGGTTTACCTGGAACAGGGGCAAGGGCGTCACCGTTAAGGGCTACCCGCATGTGCCCGGTTCCACCACCATTCAATTCACCAACAGTCCGCACCAATACATAATCGAACGTGAACTCGAGTTTCTGCGGTGCCGGCTGGATACGGAACGCGGCCTTGAATTCCCGATTTTCGAGGATCTGCGCGCTGAAGGGGCGACAGACTATCTCGCCTTCGTAGCACCGTTCACGCCCGGCCACCACGATGGCATGATCGGTTCCTGGTCAACCGACACCGCCGGCGGCTTCACCGACGCTGAGATCGAAGCCCTGATGCGGATTCAGGACCGGCTTGCGGTCGCCTGCAAAATGGCCGTGCGATCGGTACTGACCCGCAATGTTCTTGAGACATATCTCGGCATCAATGCCGGCAACAGGGTGATGAAAGGCCAGATCCACCGGGGTGACGGAGAGTCGATCCAGGCGGTGATCTGGTACAGCGACCTGCGCGGTTCAACCACCATGGCCGACACCCTGCCCCGCCAGGACTACATAGCTGCGCTCAATGCCTATTTCGATGCTGCCGGCGGTGCCGTGGTCGACAAGGGCGGTGAAATCCTCAGCTTTATCGGTGACGGATTGCTGGCGATTTTCCCAGTCAAGAAGGGCAAGGCCGGTTATGTGGACGCCTGCCGGTCAGCCATCGAGGCAAGTTCAGAGGCCTTGAAACGGATCAGGGAAATCAATCAATTGCGGAGCGATACCGGCGAGGATGCACTCAAATTCGGCATAGCATTGCACAAGGGCGAGGTCATGTTCGGCAATGTGGGAGTACCGGAACGGCTGACGTTTTCAGTGTTCGGCGCCGCGGTCAATGAGGTCGTGCGGCTTGAGACCCTCACCACCAGTCTCAATGAACCGGTACTGGTAAGCGACAAGATTGCGGGAGTGTTGGAACACGACTGGCGCCCGCTCGGTGAACACGCACTGCGCGGCGTTGAACGCGACATCCCGATCTATGCTCCGGACATGGCTGCACAAACAAATGGGGCGGCTCTGGCATAACGCCACAACCGCCCAGTGGGTTATAAATAACCCTGCCCCTCAACTACAGCCGCTTAGGCCACACGGTCCACAAGCGCCTTTAATGATGGATGGATGTCTGGAGATTCTTCCTTGATGAACGAAATCAACGCTTTTTCGTTTTCATGGAAAATGCCGTCACGACCAATACGCGTGGCCAGCCAGTCTGCTTCATGTTCGCTGATTTTTTCTGCCTGCTTGGCCATGTTTTCCCGGCCGAACAGTCTGGCATAGCGTTCAACGTCTTCATCGCGTTGATAGACCTGCCAAATTCCCTTCAAACCTCCCGACAGCATCTTGCTCATGAAGCCGCCGACGCCATCGCGTTCCTCGAGCCACTCTTCACGGCGCAAGGCGTCCTGGCGTGTCGGCACCACGTAACCGGAACTTGCCATTAGGAAATTGGCCACGGCCTTGACGAACAGATCGGACCATGAAGGGTCGTTTTCGGCTTCCACGGTGGCATCGTTCAGATCGAAAAGGACCTCTGCTTCCGCATGGGTAATGGCGATGCTGCCATCACCACCGAAGGCGTAAAGGATCTTACGCAGAAGTTCGACTTCCGTCTTGCCAATTACACCGGGTTTGAGTTCGCGGTTCTTGCCGACCGGCCCCTCTCCCTCCAAAACGCCGCGTTTCACTTCGCCAAGGGCGAAGGCAACCAGGCTGTCTGGACTTGATGTTGCCTTGTCGACAATCTTGATGAGCAGGTTCAGTTCGGTCTCCGAATCGACCTTGCCGTCTGCTGCGATGCACTTCATCAGCCAATCCGCATTGGCTTCCGATATGTAGCCCTCGGGCTCTGCCTGGGTAACTGCATATTCGGTCAGGGCCTCAATGAAAAACTCGCCCCATTTGTCGTCCAAGGGCTTACATGCATCATTGAGACGGAACATGACGTCCGCTTCCTGAGCGGAAACAATTCCGTCACCGAACACTTCACGTCTTAAAACCAGAACATCGTCTGCTGAAATAGTTCCCTTGTCCGCGATTTCGCGGACGGGACCAGGTCCCATGACCTCTGTCATTACAACCAATCCTCACTTACGCCACACCACTTACGGTTTCCAAGATAGGCGCGAGTTCTTGATTTTTGGCTAACACATGCTGAAGAAATTATTCCAGAGGCCAGTAACGGTCTGGTTTCATGCATCAGTCAGAGGGGTGGCATCACATGAAACAGGATTGTAAGTTTCATATGCGGTTGCTGGAAAACAGCAGGGATTCGATCCGTCACAACGGTATATTATCGTGCTTTTTCCACGGGTTAGACTGTTTTTTCTTGCTCAACATGTGAAGCGCCCGGCCGATCCGCCACCGGGTGTTGCGCGGCAGGATGACCTCGTCAATATAGCCGCGCTCAGCGGCGATAAACGGATTTGCAAAACGGTCTTCATATTCCTTGATCCGCGCCGCGATCTTGGTTTTATCGCTGAGTTCCGAGCGATAAAGGATCTCTGCTGCCCCTTTCGGCCCCATGACCGCAATCTCTGCTGCCGGCCAGGCATAGTTCACGTCACCCCTGATATGTTTCGACGACATGACGTCATAGGCGCCACCATAGGCCTTACGCGTGATGACGGTGATCTTCGGCACGGTTGCCTCTGCATAGGCAAACAGCAGTTTGGCGCCATGCTTGATAAGACCGCCATATTCCTGGGCGGTTCCGGGCAAAAATCCAGGCACATCGACGAAGGTCACGAGCGGGATGTTAAAGCAGTCACAGAACCGCACGAAGCGTGCCGCCTTACGGCTCGCGTCGCTGTCGAGAACACCCGCCAGCACCAGAGGCTGATTGGCGACGAAGCCAACGGTGTTTCCCTCCATGCGGCCGAAACCGGTGACGATGTTGCGGGCAAAGGCCTCCTGGATCTCATAGAAGTCCCCCTCATCGGCAACTTTCAGGATCAGTTCCTTGATGTCATAGGGCTGGTTCGGGTTGTCGGGGATCAATGTGTCGAGAGAAGGTTCGACCCTTTGCGGTTCATCGAAGCTTGGCAGGCTTGGCGCCGGGTCGGTGTTGCTGGACGGCAGAAAATCGATCAAGCGGCGCATCTGCAACAAAGCTTCGACATCGTTCTCATAGGCCCGATCGGCGATCGACGACCGGGTGGTGTGGATCGAGGCGCCACCGAGTTCTTCAGCGGTTACGGTTTCGTTGGTGACCGTCTTCACAACATCGGGCCCGGTCACAAACATGTAGGAGCGGTCTTTCACCATGAAGATGAAGTCGGTCATGGCCGGGGAATAGACATCACCTCCAGCACATGGGCCCATGATGACGGAGATCTGCGGGATCACCCCGGAAGCCAGCACATTGCGCAGGAATACTTCGCCATAGCCCCCCAATGCGGCCACCCCTTCCTGGATGCGCGCACCGCCGGCGTCGAACAGGCCGATGATCGGCGCCCGGTTGCGCAGCGCCATGTCCTGGATCTTGGTGATCTTGCGCGCATGGGCTTCTGACAAAGAGCCGCCAAACACGGTAAAATCCTTGGCGAACAGATAGATCACGCGGCCATTGACGGTGCCCCAACCGGTCACCACGCCGTCGCCGGGGATCTTGCTGTCGGCCATATTGAAGTCCGTGCAGCGGTGCTCGACGAACATGTCGAATTCTTCGAACGACCCTTCATCAAGCAGCAGGTCGATACGCTCGCGTGCTGTCAGCTTGCCCTTCTTGTGCTGGGCATCGATACGCCGCTGGCCACCGCCAAGCCGTGCTTCGGCGCGGCGCTCCTCCAGCTCCTGAAGAATATCCTGCACTTACCCACTCCCCTCAGTGTTGGTCTCAGTCGCTCAATGTCTGATTAGCAGTCTGGAGCGGAAAAGGGAACTGGCCGATGGAATGACGCGATGTATGTCGGAGACGGTACATGTGAAGGCGGCAAGACCGTACCGTTGGCAGATCGCTCTGACAGAGGCTAACAATGCCCATTGTCATCATCAAAGAATTTGTCCGCGAGCCGTACTAGCAGCATGCCCAACCAAAGGCCAAAACGTCTGGGTGTTGCCTGCAGCGCGTGACATGTCCAACACCGACATCACCAAACATGTAAGGCAGATTATTTTCTGAATCAATTTGGAACACGTGAAACATTGCTTCATTGCATTTTGGGCAATTTGGGTACTCGACACCCTGTATCCAGGCTGGCCACCCGCCAAGTTTGTCACCCTGCGTTGGGGTGTTCGAGTCCGCGAGAAGGTCGGATTCCTGATCTGTAAGCTCAACACCCATCATCGACAGTTCTTCCCAATTCGGGAGATCAAGTTCCAGTTCCCAACCCTCAATTGATCTTGCCGGAAAAGCATTTTCGACGGGCGAAGTCTCAAATTGCTCAAATGCCCCTGGTTCCACAATCCTAACAAGCGACGCCTTGGAGAATGGGAAGTAAGCTTCACAATCAACCTCGCATTGAGGTTCACTATTGGTGCAGTAAAACAGCTGTAATATTCCTTCAAGGATTAAGCCGCTCGCATCGTCAGGCACCTCATCAGAATTGACTTGAACGAAAAGCTGCATCGGCTTTCCACAATTGCCACATGACGGCCAGGACTGCCCTTGCGGAATGTGTGCTATCCCTGAAATCTTTGACGCTGACACATTTCCATCTCCAGCGCGGGTCTTCGGCAGCCACGCCTTTTTACGAAATTTGTGCAGCTTCCGACCAAGATCTGAGTTTTCCGAGATAACAACTTGCTGATCAGTTTCGTCATTTTTCCCGAACAAACGTCTGAGGAATTCCATTGATGGCATCTCGTGAATTGACTTCAACTGGTGAAGGCTAGCAGTGTTTGGGCGCCCGCGACAGCCCCGGCTGAATTCGAACTTGGGGCGGTGAGCCGACCACAAACGTGGCCAGAGCACCTCAGCCTGTCGATGTCAGAACAAGCTCCATGAACCGATCGTGGGCATCCAGTTCGGCCCGGCGGATGACGCGTCTGCTTTCGGCCTCATCGTCCTTGCCCCAAAGCTCAATCTGCCAGTCTTCGTCCACATTGGCCGCTGTCCAGGCCTCTTGCACGGAAATGCGGCGCTCAGCGAGAGCCAGCGCTATGACCGCTGACCCGGTGAGTGCGGCTACAGCCTGCAGAACGGTCAGCCGGAAATGGTCATATGCCTCGACATGCGCCCCGAGCGCCTTGAGCGACTGTTCGGGCTGCTCCTCGTGAACAATACCAGTGGCGACGACAAACCGTGCGCCTAAGCTTTGCGCAACCCAGGTCAGAAGCGGGTCCCACAAGGCCACCTGGCGCTCGACCAGCCCTTCGGGCGTCTCGGCGCGGTAGCACAGGAGATCTGCCCCGGCATAGGAAATGAATTCATCGACAAGAGCCCTGAACGCTGCGTGGCCATGATCTATCGACGTATTGGCAAGCTTGGTAAGAGGCATAGAGGCAGCGATGATCCGCTCCTCCTGTGCCTGCCATTCGGCAGCGACCGCATCCGCCAGGGCATGGGTCGGCAGGACAAGCGGCTGCTTCAGTGGTGTTTTGACCGGACGCCCATCCAGGAAAATGCCATGTCCACCTGCTTCAGGGCGAACATCCGCGGTCTCGTAGAAACGCTTGGGATGGCCGCCCGCCCATTGCCCGGCGGGTGGTGCACCATCTTGCTTGCTCATTATGTGGTCCTGTTCAACTTGCCTGCTGTGCGCCTGTCCCACGCCACACCGCCTCAAGAACCTGGTCCAGCTCGTTGAAATGGCTCACAATATGCCGTGCACCGGCTTGCGACAGATGGTGTTCGGGGTGATATCCCCAGCCAACGCCGATGGAATGAACGCCGGCATTCACGGCCATTTCAATATCGAACACCGTGTCGCCGATCATAACCGCATGACGGGCATCCGCACCGGTATCAGACAATGCCTGCTCGATCATCCCTGGATGCGGTTTTGACGGTGCATCATCGGCGGTCTGAATAGACACAAAGCAATGATTGAGATCCTTCTCGTCAAGCAATCGGCGCACGCCGCGCTGTGACTTGCCCGTGGCGATGGCCAGGAGCACATCGTTACGGGCGGCAAGCGCGCGAACCGCCTCTTCGGCGCCATCATACATGATCTCCGGTTCGGAGTTGAACTCCATCCAGCCGTCACGGAAGGCATGGATAAGCGCTTCCGCCCCGGCGGTATCGATATCCGGTGCGAGACTGGTCATTGCTTCCATCATGGACAGCCCGATGATCGAACGGGTGGCGGCATCGTCCGGTGCTGGACGGCCACAGGCTTCGAAAGCGTGCGCCATGGCCGCTACGATGACATGCTGGCTGTCGACCAGGGTCCCATCGCAGTCGAATATCACCAGCTTCATGCCTTCACTCCCCAAACAGGATGTCGGTGTCGCCATCTGCTTCATTGAAACCGAGAAACTGCCAGCTTGTCTTCATATGCGCCGGCAAGGGTGCGACCAAATCAAGATCGCCGCCGTCTGGATGGTCAAGCTTGAGCGCACGGGCATGCAGATGGAGTTGTTTCGGGAGCTCCTCCCCGGTTTCGATTTCTTGGCCGCCATACTTCCCATCGCCGATGACCGGGTGGCCGATTGCTGCCATATGAACCCGCAGCTGATGGGTCCGCCCGGTCAGGGGCGACAGGGCAAGCCAGCAAAACCGGCGCCCGGCATGGTCGATCATGGCATAGACCGTTTCAGCATGCTGGCCCTGTTGGTCACGGGCATCGACCGGCGCCATGCGCTGATCACCCTCCCGGCCGACCTTGGCCAGCGGCATATTGATCTTTCCCCTGTCCGGCCGGGGCACACCTGCGACAAGCGTCCAATAGGTCTTTTCGGTTTGCCGCGCCTCGAATGAGCGGGCAAGGGCTGCCGCCACCTTTCGGTTGCGCGCCAGAAGCAGGACGCCGCTTGTGTCCCGATCCAGCCGATGGACCAGACGCGGCCGCTCTTCGGCCTCGAAAGTCAGGGCATCAAGCATGCCGTCAACATGCCTGTCGGTCTTGCTGCCGCCTTGAACCGCCAATCCCGACGGTTTGTTGACCGCGATCACGGAGGCGTCGCGATACAGCACCAGGGATTGGATCAGATCACGATCCTCGTCACTTATTTCGGATTTGCGTTTCGGTTTGGCGACCTGTTGCTGCCAGTCGATTGGCGGCACGCGCACCATCTGCCCGGCGGCCACACGCGCATTGGCCTTGACGCGCGCACCATCGAGGCGCACCTGGCCGGTGCGAAACATACGCTGCAGGCCGCCATGGCCGATCCCCGGATAGTGCGCCTTGAACCAGCGGTCGAGCCGCATACCGTCTTCTGAGGGTGTAACCTCAATGGTCTGGACGACACTCATTGGACGACCGCACGGATGATCCACAAGCCGGCAAACAGCGCCAGGATCGACACGCCGACCGAACCAAGGGCATACAGGCCTGCCGACGCCATCGCCTTGCGCTCAGCCAGAACGGCAAAGTCGAGCGAGAAAGCGGAAAAAGTCGTAAAGCCCCCGAGTATGCCGGTGGTGAGAAACGCCCGGACTTCCTGGGAGGCTTCAATCTTGAGTGCAAAAAGGGCGATCAAGATGCCCATGGCAAAAGATCCGGCGACATTGACGATGAGCGTGCCCCATGGAAAGCCGTGGCCGAGCATGCGAACCGCCTGCACGCCGACCAGGTAGCGCGCGCCAGCGCCTATCGCACCCCCCAATGCCACCCAGATTACCATCGCCATGGACGGGACAATAACGAGCAGGCCGTGGCAGGGCAACGATTCCCGCATACCCAACGAGATCACATTTTTTGCTGCGGCACCGCCTAATCCGTTACTGTTGAAAATGCCAGTTTGAGATCGGCTCCGCATTCGCGAAAACACGCACTCGCCGCATCCAAATAGGCAGCCATACTGATGAAGCCGTGGATCATGCCGGGATAATGGCTGTGCCTGACTTTCACACTGGCATCCCGCAGCTTTTCATAATAGGCGATATTCTCGTCCTTCAATGGATCATAGCCTGCTGAAACAATCAGCGCATCGGGCAGACCACTGAGATCTTCAACGAACAGAGGTGAACATAATTTGTGCTCAAGATCGCGGTTCTCACCGCTGAAATAATGGCCCATGAAGTAGTCCAGAAGCGGCTTGGTCAAACGGTAGCCTTCGGCAAGCTCAACATGGGAAGCAAAGCTTCTGGTCATGTCGGTGCCGGGATAGATCAGCAACTGGTGGACGAATTCCGGGCCGCCCCGGTCCCTGGCCATAAGACAGATCACCGTTGCCAGATTACCGCCGGCGCTATCACCGCCGATTGCAATCTTGTCGGTGCGGCCGCCCAACGATGCAACGTTGTCCACGATCCAGGCTGCGGCCGCCCAACAGTCCTCCACCGGTTCTGGAAACGGGTGTTCCGGCGCCATGCGATAGTCCACGGAAACCACGATGCAGTCCGCTTCCAGGGCCAGGTTACGGCATGGCACATCGTGACTGTCCCGGCTGCCGATGACATAACCGCCGCCGTGATAATAGATCAGCATTGGCATGGCAGTGTCGCCGGGAGCGCGCGGAATATAGATACGCAGAGGTATCGAACCGAACGGACCCGGTGCTTCGAGGTCTTCCACCTTGAAAACAGCCGGCGGTTCACCGCCCGCAAGGGCTGCCATCTCATCATAGAATTTGCGGGCATCAACCGGCGCCAGGCTTTCCAGCAATGGCCGCCGGCTGCGCTCAGCGATTTCGAGAAACTGCTGTGCCTGAAGGTCCAGGGTCATGGTTTTCGACTCTTATTGTAGGGTGGAGGTTCTATTGTTTTTCGCTACGCAGCCTTGCCCAGAAAGCCATCCGCTTCTCAATCTCTTTTTCAAAACCGCGTGGTTCAGGCCGATAGAAGGATTGCCGCTCGATATCGTCGGGAAAGTAGTTCTGTCCCGAAAAGGCATGTTCCTGGTCGTGATCATAGAGATAGCCGTCACCATAGCCTTCGTTCTCCATGAGCTTGGTCGGCGCATTGAGAATGACTTTCGGTGGTACAAGCGAACCGGTTTCCTTGGCGGAGCGGACGGCGCGCTTATAGGCACTGTAAAGCGCGTTGGATTTGGGTGCTGTTGCCACATAGACAACCGCTTGTGCGATCGCCAACTCGCCTTCCGGGCTGCCAAGAAAATCATATGCGTCCTTGGCCGCATTCGCTTGTACCAGAGCCTGAGGGTCGGCCATGCCGATATCCTCAACCGCTGCTCGGACAATGCGCCGGGCAATAAACAGCGGATCCTCGCCACCGTCGAGCATTCGGGCAAACCAGTAAAGTGCGGCGTCCGGGTCGGAGCCCCGAACCGATTTGTGGAGCGCGCTGATCAGATTGTAATGGCCGTCCCGGGACTTGTCATAGAGCGGCACACGCTGTTGCACCAACTGCGCCAGACCTTCACGATCAATCGGTGGCTGGCTGTCCATGGCAGAGTTCAGGATTTCATCCGCCAGGTTCAACAGATAGCGTCCATCGCCATCGGCCATGGCGATGAGCGCGATACGTGCGTTGTCGGTGAGCGGCAGCACCCTGCCCTCATGGCTCTCGGCACGGGCGAGCAGCTGATCAAGCGCTACCACATCAAGCCGGTTCAACACCAGCACCTGGGCACGGGATAAAAGCGCACCGTTCAGCTCAAATGAGGGGTTTTCCGTGGTGGCGCCCACCAGGATGATTGTGCCGTCCTCCATATAGGGCAGAAAACCGTCCTGCTGGGCGCGGTTGAAACGATGGATCTCATCCACGAACAGCAATGTTCCGCGGCCCTCCGTGCGCCGCGCGCGGGCGGCATCGAAGGCCTTGCGCAGATCCTGGACGCCGGAAAATATCGCCGACATCTGTTCGAAATGAAGGCCGGTTTCCGCACTCAGGAGACGGGCGATGGTGGTTTTGCCGGTGCCGGGCGGGCCCCACAATATGATTGAGCCGAGGCGATCGGCTGCGATCATACGTGTCAACGGCCCGGTTTCGCCCAGGAGGTGATCCTGGCCGACCACGTCGGCGATGGAACCCGGACGCAGTCTGTCCGCCAGAGGGCGTGGCGCCTCCTGGTCCATGCCGGCCGCTTCGAACAGGTTGGTCATGTCTTTTGCATTTCGCGTCGGCGGATCAGCCGTTGATCGAAGTATTGATGACCCGAGATCCGCGCTTTATCGATAGTTCCCAAACATCATGACGGTAGCTGGTAATCCGTTTCAAGTCGTCTACCGATTTAATCGTCACGCCGCCGATGGAAAGGATGACGTCTCCGGCCTTGAAGCCGAGCCGTACCGCATTGCCGCGCTTGAGTTTGACGATGACAACCCCGTCATCAAAAATCGACAACCGCAGTTCATCGGACAACGCAGGCGACAAATTCGCGACAACCGCGCCTGAAAAGGGATTATTTGCGCCCTTTAGCAGCGTGATATCGCGCGGTGGATCTTCCGGCGGCACCTCAAGTTTGATGCGCGCGACCCGCAGTTCGCCATCACGCATATAGCCAATCTCGACCCGGCCACCCACCCGCTTGGTGGCAAAGCGGTAGGTGAATTCCTGGGATGCGGAGATATTGCGACCATCGAGGCTCATCAGCACATCACCGCGGCGTATACCGGCTTTTTTGAGCGGGCTCACCCGGTGCAGTTCCATGACCAGGGCGCCTTTGGGCCGGTCAAACCCCAGCGATTCGGCAATATCGGAGGTGACCACCTGGAGGTTTGCACCAAGCCAGGGTCTTTGTACCGTCTTGCCGATGCGTGCAGAGTCCACAACCACTCTCACCATATTGGCGGGAATGGCGAAGCCGATGCCGATGGAGCCACCGGTCCGGCTGTAGATGGCAGTATTGATGCCAACAAGCCGACCTGCCAAATCCACCAGAGCGCCACCGGAATTGCCGGGATTGATAGCGGCGTCCGTCTGTATGAAGAACTGGTAGTCGGTGACCCCGACATCGGTTCGCGCCAATGCCGAGACAATGCCGCTGGTTACGGTCTGTCCGACACCGAACGGATTGCCGATCGCCAGAACCAGATCACCGACCTCGAGCGCATCGCTGTCTTCGAATTCGAGGAACGGCAGTCCCTCCTCCCCGGTATTTATTTTCAGGACAGTCAGATCCGTTCGCTTGTCTTCCAGGACCACTTCCGCCTCAAACTCACGCTTGTCGTGCAGAACCACCCGAATATCCGTGCCGCCCTTGACCACATGATGATTGGTGACAATGAAACCGTCAGCGCTGACCAGCACACCGGAACCAAGGGAGTTCTGGACCCGTTCGCGCGGCATGCCGGGAAATCCCTGGTCTCCGAAAAAACGTTCCAGAAAGCCCAGTCCCTGACGCTTGACGACACGCTTGCTGTAGACATTGACCACAGCCGGGGCCGACCGTTTGACCACCGGGGCAAAACTGAGCGCCATCTCGGCGCGGTTCTGAGGCACCACTTGGGCTTGAGCGTTTGCAGCCGGCCCCAATGCGGCAAATAACACGACCAGCACAATAGTGGCCGACAGAGCGGTTGGCCGCAGGTATGCTGAATTACGTTTCAAGGCGCAGAACCAGGCAATGCTCATGAGTGATGCCTTTTGGTCGTAGAATTTACTGACAAAGCCGTGCATTTTACTCTGCGCGGACACGCATGAGATAAGCGGTTTCCGCGGTTTCGTCCAGTATCCACGATGATCCGAACGGCTGTCTGGTGACGTTTTCAGTGCCGGTCCAACTTGGTCGACAGAATGATCGCTGATTCTGTGCGCATAACGCCTGGCACCCGCCCGATCTCATCCAGCACCTTGTCCATTTCCGATGGCGAAGCGCTGCGCGCCACGGCAACCAGGTCGAATTTACCGCTCACGGTATGCAGCGAATCAAGAGCCGGCAGGCGTTTGAGCATGGCGACCACGTCGGTTGATTTTTGCGGCTCTATGGCAATGGTGACAAACGCTCTTACTCCCTCTTCGGCAAATTCATTGCCCAATGTCACCGTATAACCCGAAATGACGCCCGACTGTTCGAGCCGCCGGATTCGATCCTGTACGGTCGAGCGGGAAACGCCCAGCCTGCGCGCCAGGGCGCTGACCGGTTCTCGGGCATTGAGCCGCAACAGACCAAGCAGTTCACGGTCCTTGGGTGTCATCATAAATTTCCGTCTATTTGTCACAATTTTCGGTGATTTAACGGTTTTACCAGCATTTTGATGAAAAGATAGCGCCTGTTTTCTACCGGCACTAAGGGCAAATCTGTTTACTGACCGATTCGCCAGGGAGCAGACACATGCTGAATGAGTTGATGCATGACGCAACGCAAGAACGATATGAGCCGGCGCCTGCGGCAACAGGCATTGGTCAGGACGTGTTGCCAGATGTCTACCGCGATGCGCCCGAGGTAGCCCAGCGAATGGCACCGGATGTCCCGGTGTTTTGCTTTTCTCGAAACGCCCTTGCGCACCAATTGAAACGGTTTCAGGACGGTTTTCCGGGCAAAGTCACCTATGCGGTCAAGGCCAACCCCTCCCCTGAAATCATCGGTGCGCTGTCCACTCTCGGCATGACGACATTTGACGTCGCATCGCCTGTGGAAATGGAACTGGTTCGGAAGTTCTGCCCGCGCGCCATTTTGCATTATCACAACCCGATCAAATCCCGCAGCGAGATCGAACAGGCCTATCGCGCCTTTGGCGTGCGCCACTTCGCGGTCGATGACAAAACTGAGATTGAAAAGATCGCGCATGTTGTCGGCACCCGCTCGGATGTCGAATTGGTGATCCGCTTTCGTGCCGCCAAAAACCGGGCGGTATGTGACTTCACATCCAAATTCGGGGCCGATATGGCTTATGCCGCCGAGCTGCTGCAACTGGCAGACGAGCTTGGGTTTAATACCGCACTTACCTTCCATCCGGGATCCCAGTGCATCGATCCGGTGTCATATGTAGAGAACATAGAGGCGGCGGCTGAAATTTCACGCCGCGCCGGTGTGGTCCTCAAACAGCTCAATGTGGGTGGCGGCTTCCCTGTTAAATTTCCCGGACAGCAGACACCCCCGCTCAGTGCCTTCTTCAAGGCCATTGACACAGCAACCCGGGCAGCCTTTGGCGATAAGCGTCCCGACCTTACCGCGGAGCCGGGGCGCGCCATCGTGGCTGGTTGCACCTCCTTGCTCGTGAGGGTTAAACATCGCAGATCCGAGAGTGACGATCTGTTTATCAATGACGGCATCTACGGTGCGCTGATGGAACTGACCCAGGTTCCCATCGACCTGCCATGCCGGGCACTCCGGGGCGCACAGGTTCTTGAAGGACAGATGAAGGACTTTGTAATTTTTGGCCCGACCTGCGATCCCCTCGACCGCCTGCCCCGCACAGTGCGCCTGCCTTTGGACGTCACCGAGGGAGATTGGATCGAATTCGGTCTTGTCGGTGCGTATGGCGCTGCTACGGCAACACGGTTCAACGGCTATGGCGCCATTCAAACTACAGATGCTGCATCGGTATTGTCGTCATAACAAAAAAGAGCCCCGAAAGGAGCTCTCAGACTACTGACTAGGGTTGTGGGATTTCGTTGATCGTCAGGAATATGACTTTTCCATTGAGTAGCTAGATCGTTTCATCTTCATATTGAACGTAATCAAGGTGCAGGATTACTTTTTGCGTCCCTGCAATGCCAGTAGTTTACGCAACTGTCTGGCGCGCGCAGACACGGATGCGGCACCGTCGCCTTCGGCCGCCTGCAGCGCCAGTTCTGCTTCATGACTATATTCTGGAAACCTGTTTCCAAGAATCACTCTGGCATGAAGGCTCCAAGCGCGCAGAAATGGTCGAGAATGGCTGGCATAGGTTTGTGCCCATTCTATAAAACAATCTGCCTGCGCTGACGTGAGATTAAGTTTCTCAACTAGCTGACATAAGTGAAGTGCTGCCTGCCATGATTGGATACTACAGAGCGAATGGATAATGCGCTCTGTAAGTTCAGGCGGCAAATTCATACAGTCATTCAATTCTGCTTTGAGTATCCACGTCGCTCCATCAGAAACGGCGGGCCGCGGGTCAAAACAAAGAACCACCAGATCATCAAGATAGCTGGGCGAGTTCTTGCATGCGGTCCGTGCTTCTGAAAGAAATGAAACTGCCGAGCCGTCAAAGTTCAAAAGTTGTCGTTCAAGCTCGTTGATCATCGCGGCTACCCGTTTATGCAACAAGGTGTGTATCCACCATATCACCTTGACGGAAGGGAACTTGCCTGGTTTGTCCCGCATTGCGGCCATTGGTGATAACAGGATGCCATCTTAGATTTGCTTGAAGGCAAACCCGATGATTTTATCGTCTGGATCACCACACCGGTAGGCAGCAACACAGCATCATCCCTGACACCCGTGCAACCGCGGACATTGTGCATCACAGCACTCCCCATCCAGCCAAAAGAAAACTCCGTCAAAAATGACGGAGTTTGTCAGTAGTCTGAAAAGTCCCGAAAGGGTCTAGGTCATGACCTAAGCCGCTTGATCGCCGGCATCTTCCAGGTCCGGACGTGGTCCGGAATCCTGTCCACGCGCCTCAGGATCGCGATCAATCAGTTCGATGACCGCCATCGGAGCGGAATCGCCATAGCGGAAGCCGGCTTTAAGGACCCGGGTATATCCCCCATTGCGCTCTTGATAACGGGGCCCCAGGGTCTCAAACAGTTTGGCCACCATCGGCTTGTCGCGGATTCTGGAGATCGCCTGGCGGCGGGCGTGCAGGTCGCCACGTTTTGCCAGGGTAATCAGTTTCTCAACCACCGGCCTCAGTTCCTTGGCTTTCGGCAGTGTCGTCACGATCTGCTCGTGTTTGATCAAAGCCGCCGCCATATTGGCGAACATGGCCTTTCGGTGCGAAGCCGTCTTATTGAGTTTGCGTCCAGCTTTGCGGTGTCGCATCGCCCTTCTCCTCGGTACCCAAGTGACGCACGGTACGAAACACCGCGCTGCCACACATTATTGTACGTCTCGATATTGTACGTCTCGATATTGTACGTCTCGATATTGTACGTCTCGATATTGTACGTCTCGATATTGTACGTCTCGATCTCTAGAAATGGTCTTCGAACCGCTTGGCAAGATCTTCAATGTTCTCCGGCGGCCAGTTCGGTACTTCCATGCCGAGATGCAGACCCATCTGCGCCAGAACTTCCTTGATCTCGTTGAGCGACTTGCGGCCAAAATTTGGTGTCCGCAGCATTTCAGCTTCAGTCTTCTGAATGAGATCGCCAATATAGACGATATTGTCATTCTTCAGGCAGTTTGCCGAACGGACTGACAATTCCAGCTCATCGACCTTCTTCAAGAGTGCCGCATTGAATTCAAGCTCAGGCACCTTGTCTTCGACGACAACCTTCTGCGGCTCTTCGAAGTTGATGAAGATCTGCAGTTGGTCCTGCAGGATACGGGCAGAAAACGCCACCGCATCCTCCGGTGTGATCGAACCGTCGGTCTCAACCGTCAGGGACAGCTTGTCATAGTCCAGAATCTGGCCCTCACGGGTGTTTTCCACCTTGTAGGATACCTTTTTTACCGGACTGTAGAGGCTGTCGACCGGAATGAGGCCAATCGGTGCATCTTCGGGACGGTTGCGCTCGGACGCTACATACCCCTTGCCTGTGCTGACGGTAAATTCCATGCGAATTTCCGCCGCCTCATCAAGAGTGCAAATAGGCTGTTCCGGATTCAAGATCTGGATATCAGCGGTCTCTTCGATGTCGCCGGCGGTTACGAGGCCGGGTCCTTCTTTCTTGAGAACCAACCGTTTTGAGCCTTCCGCATGCATGGCAATGGCGATTTCCTTGATGTTCAGAATGATGTCGGTGACATCTTCGCGAACACCGGAAATCGATGAAAACTCATGCAGCACACCATCGATCTGAACCGAGTTGATGGCAGCTCCCTGCAATGACGACAAAAGCACACGCCGCAGCGCATTGCCCAGGGTCAGGCCGAAACCGCGTTCAAGCGGTTCTGCAATCATCGTTGCGACACGCTGGGCATCACGGCCTGTTGTGACTTCCAACTTCGTCGGTCTGATCAGTTCATGCCAATTCTTCTGAACCACTTTGCGATCCTCGTCCGGATGACTTGAGCCGCCGGCCAATTGCCCGGGGGCGAACGTCAAATGTTTGCGTCTCTAATATCTAAGACTAATAACCTTACGCCGTGCGATCCCCGTTACACGCGCCGACGCTTGGGCGGGCGGCAACCATTGTGCGGGATAGGTGTTACGTCCTTTATGGATGTCACCTGAAGTCCAGCCGCCTGAAGTGCACGCAGGGCGGATTCACGGCCCGAACCTGGACCGCAAACTTCAACTTCCAGGGTCTTCATGCCATGATCCATAGCGCGCTTGGCCGCTTCCTCCGCGGCCATCTGAGCAGCATAAGGGGTCGATTTGCGTGACCCCTTGAAACCCATCATGCCCGCCGACGCCCAAGAAATCGCGTTCCCCTGCACATCGGTGATGGTCACCATTGTGTTGTTGAACGTCGCGCTGACATGCGCCACGCCCGAGGAAATATTCTTGCGCTCCTTGCGGCGGACCCGTACTTTTTCCTTAGCCATAATACAGCTTTCTCAATCCAAACTATTTCTTCCTACCGGCAATCGCCTTGGCCGGGCCCTTACGCGTGCGCGCGTTGGTATGGGTGCGCTGACCGCGTACCGGCAGACCACGGCGGTGCCGCAGGCCACGATAGCAACCCAGATCCATCAAACGCTTGACGTTCATGGAAACCTCACGGCGAAGGTCGCCTTCCACGAGGTAATCCCTGTCAATGAGTTCACGAATCTGCATAACATCGGAATCCGACAGCTGATTGACCCGCCGCTCGCTGGGAATATTCGCCTTGCTGCAAATTTCCCTGGCCATGGTCGATCCAATGCCGTGGATATATGTCAGCGATATTTCCACACGCTTGTCGGTGGGAATGTTAACGCCTGCTATACGAGCCAACTTTCTTACTCCTCATAGTCGTCACGGTTTTGCACCGTGAGAATTCTCTCCGCAACGCGGGGCCTGCACGCCAAACGGCCCTGCGTTCACAGATCTCACTGACCTGGAACGCCAGAGCCGGGAAATTCCTTTGAGATGCGCGGGTTGTACGGCGACTCGCCCTCTGCGTCAACCGATTCCGAACGAAAACCCAAGGATTACCTCGTCTTACACCTCACCCAATCGCTGCCTCAATGGCACCACTGACCGCATCTATGCCGGCCATACCGTCTACGGTCTTCAAAACACCCCTATCTCTGTAATAACCAATCAAAGGCGCGGTCTGGGCATGATAAACTTCAAGCCGTTTGCGCAACGCCTCGACATTGTCGTCGGCACGCGGCCCACCTTCGGTTTCAGAGGCTCGTTTCTCAATACGGCCAACCAGAATCTCGTCATCTACGCCTAATTCCAGGACGGCATCAAGCTTCAGGCCTTTGTCCGCAAGCATGCGGTCCAACGCTTCGGCCTGGGCGACATTGCGCGGAAAACCATCCAAAATGAACCCCTTGGCACAATCGGGCTGATCGATCCGGTCGGCGATAATGCCGACAACGACCTCGTCGGGCACCAGTTCACCACGCGCCATGACCGCCTCGGCCTGTTTGCCGACCTGCGTGCCCGCCGCAACCGCTGCACGCAGCATGTCGCCGGTCGACAACTGTACGGAACCGTGACGATCCTCAATAATCTTTGCCTGCGTACCCTTGCCGGCGCCGGGTGGTCCTAACAGAATGAGCTTCATCTCTTGGACCCCCTCAATTTGGCCTTCTTCACAAGCCCCTCATACTGGTGTGCAAGAAGATGACTTTGCACCTGCGAGACCGTATCCATTGTCACACTGACCACGATCAGCAAAGACGTGCCGCCGAAATAGAACGGCACATTGACCTGACCTCTGAGGATTTCCGGCAGGAGACACACCAGGGCCAGATACATGGCACCAATAACCGTGATCCGGCTCAGCACATAGTCGATATATTCCGCTGTCCGTTCACCCGGTCGGATACCGGGAATGAAACCGCCATATTTCTTGAGATTGTCGGCGGTATCTTTCGGATTGAACACGATTGCCGTGTAGAAGAAGGCGAAGAACACGATACCGCTAATATAGAACAGCAAAAACAGGGGCTGGCCGGGGCCGAGCAGTGCCGTCACCGTGGTCAGCCATTCGGGCCCCTGCCCGGCGCTGAATTGCGCTGCGGTAATCGGCAACAGCAACAGGGATGATGCGAAAATCGGCGGAATGACGCCTGCGGTGTTCAGTTTCAACGGCAAATGCGAGGACTCGCCCTGATACATCCGGTTACCCTGCTGGCGCTTGGGATACTGCACCAATAACCGCCGTTGTGCGCGTTCCATGAACACGATGAATGCGATGACCACAATCACCATGACCAGGATACCGAGGATGATGTAGGTCGACAGGACGCCCTTGCGGCCCAGATCAAGCGTATTGACGATTGCAGCAGGCAGTTCCGCAACAATGCCGGCAAAGATGATCAGTGAGATGCCGTTGCCGATGCCGCGGGCGGTGATCTGTTCGCCGAGCCACATCAAGAACACGGTGCCGCCAACCAGGGTAATGACGGTTGTTGCCTTGAAGAACCAGCCGGGATCCGTGACGATTGTGCCTGACCCCTCAAGACCGGCGGCAATGCCGTAGGCCTGGAGCGCCGCCAGAAGTACAGTGCCATAGCGGGTGTATTGGTTGATCTGCTTACGACCCTGCTCGCCCTCCTTCTTGAGCTGTTCAAGATGGGGCGAAACGGTGGTCATCAGCTGGATGATAATCGACGCCGAAATATAGGGCATGATGTTGAGGGCGAATATCGCCATGCGGCCCAGAGCGCCGCCCGCCAACATGTTGAACATGCCGCCTAAACCATCCGAGGACCGCTCCACGAATTGTGCGAGTTCAGCCGGATTGATACCTGGAAGCGGAATGTAAGTGCCAAGCCTATAGATCAGCAGCGCCCCCAGTGTGAACCAGATGCGCTTTTTCAGATCCGAGGCTTTTGCAAAGGCGGCAAAATTTATATTTGCGGCCAGTTGTTCTGCAGCTGATGCCATTCCTGCTCCTTGCGCACCTGACCCTGGACTACGTCCAATATGGGGTGCACACAGCGATTCTCAACGTTTAGGCGTCGCCCTTCTGTTCACTTTTTGCGCCCGATTTCTTGGCGCCTTTGCCGGTTTTATCCGTGGCGCCGGGCACCTTCGCCGGCTCGACAATAGTAATCGTTCCGCCGGCCTTTTCGACAGCTTCAACCGCGGTTTTGGATGCGCCTGAAACCTCAAGGGTTACTTTCGCGGTAATTTCGCCCTGACCAAGAACACGGACACCATCGCGCCGTTTGCTGATGACACCGGCCTCAAGCAGGGCATCGACAGTAATCGGCTTCTTGGCATCCAGCTTCTTTGCGTCGATCGCTGTCTGAATGCGGCCGATATTCACCGGGTTGAAATTCTTGGAGAATATGTTGTTGAAACCACGCTTGGGCAGACGCCGATAGATCGGCATTTGTCCGCCTTCAAAGCCCTTGATGGCGACGCCGGAACGGGATTTCTGCCCCTTGTCACCACGGCCCGCTCTGGTTCCCTTGCCGGAACCAGGACCGCGTCCAACCCGCGTCCGCGGTTTGCGGGCACCTTTATTGTCGGAAAGTTCATTCAGTCTCATAATTGCATCTCTTTCGACACGGCGCAGATCACGCGTTGTCAATTACCCGGACCATGTGGCTGACCTTCTGGATCATACCGCGCACTGAGGGCGTATCCTCCAATGTGCTGCGGCGGCCGATTTTGTTCAGCCCCAAACCGATCAGTGTCGCACGCTGCTCTTTCGGCCGACGGATCGGGCTGCCAGTCTGTTCGACCGTTACCGTGCTTCCAGCTTTAGCTGCTTTCGCCATCTTCATTCACTCCGTGTGCCCGGCAATCCGGCCGCTCAAGCTTCAACGACCGCGCCACCGAGGTCGCGTCGGCGCGAAACAATATCGCTCACTTTTTTGCCTCTCCGCGAGGCCACCATACGCGGGCTGCACTCACCTTTGAGCGCATCAAACGTGGCACGAACCATGTTGTAGGGGTTCGACGAACCAAGCGACTTGGCAACCACATCCTGGACGCCGAGCGTTTCGAACACGGCGCGCATGGGACCACCGGCAATGATGCCGGTGCCCGCGGGTGCTGTGCGCAAAACCACCCGGCCTGCGCCATGGCGGCCGTCGACATCATGATGCAGGGTCCGGCCCTCGCGTAACGGAACGCGGATCATGGTTTTCTTTGCGGTTTCAGTTGCCTTGCGGATCGCCTCGGGCACTTCACGCGCCTTGCCGTGTCCAAAGCCAACCCGGCCCTTTTGATCGCCGACAACGACGAGTGCGGCAAAACCGAAACGGCGTCCGCCCTTAACCACCTTGGCCACACGATTGATGTGAACAAGCTTGTCTACAAATTCGCTGTCGCGATCTTCTCTCATTGACATGGAATGTGTCCAATCATTCAGAATTTAAGGCCGCCTTCGCGTGCCGCTTCGGCGAGTGCCTTGACCCGGCCGTGGTACATATATGATCCGCGGTCAAACACGACATTGGATATGCCGGCTTTCTGGGCGCGTTCTGCGACCAGTTTGCCGATTTCACTGGCAGCGGCCTTGTCTGCACCGGTCTTGAGCTTCTTGCGCATATCCGGCTCCAGCGACGACGCCGCAGCAACAGTGTTGCCGTTCAGGTCGTCTATAACCTGGGCATAGATATTCTTTGAAGACCGAAATACCGACAGCCGGGGCTGTCCATTGGCCCTGGATCTGATGGCGCGCCGCACACGGGCCTTGCGCTTGTCTGCAACAGTTTTGGATTTGCTCATGGTCTCAACCGCTACTTCTTCTTGCCTTCCTTACGGAAGATGTATTCGTCGGAATATTTGATGCCTTTGCCCTTATATGGCTCCGGCGGACGGTAGGAGCGAATTTCAGCAGCTATCTGACCGACGCGCTGTTTATCAATCCCACTCACGATGATCTCTGTCGGCCTTGGACATTCAACTTTGATGTCGTCAGGAATCGGATAGGCAACGTCGTGACTCAGGCCGACATTGAGTTGCAATGCCTTTCCCTGCATGGCGGCGCGATAACCAACGCCATTGATCAGCAAGGTTTTGCTAAACCCCTGGCTGACCCCTTCCACGAGGTTGGAGACAACCGTACGCGACATGCCCCACATGGACCGCGCGCGTTTGCTCTCCTCGCGCGGACCAATCGTGATCTCGCCATCCTCAAGCTTGGCGATGACATCATCGACCAGGACTGCGGACAACTCGCCCTTTGGGCCTTTAACGGAGACAAGTTGACCATCTATGGCCGCTGTCACACCGTCCGGCACCGAAATGTTCTTTTTTCCAATTCGAGACATGGTTCGTCTTTCCGCCGTCTCTCTAATTCGTTGCTAACCTTCAGAACCGCCTCAGGCGATCCACACTAGAAAACCTGGCAAAGCACTTCGCCACCGACATTCTGGTTACGCGCCTCGGCATCCGACATCACACCTTTGGGTGTGGATAGGATCGATATGCCCAGGCCGTTGTAAACCACCGGCAAAGTCTTGACCGAGGTATACACCCGGCGCCCCGGAGTGGACACACGGTGAATCTCACGGATTACCGGTTCGCCGTCGTAATATTTCAACTCGATCTCGAGTTCAGCCTTGCCGCCGTCATAATCGACGCGCGCATAACCGCGAATGAACCCTTCGGTCTCAAGGACATCGAGAACCCGTGCACGCAGCGTCGACGCAGGCGAACTGACCTTGGTCTTGCCGCGCATCTGCGCATTACGAATGCGCGTCAGCATATCCCCAACGGGGTCTGTCATGCTCATCGAACTTGTCTCCTCACCAGCTGGACTTGACCATGCCGGGAATTAGGCCAAACGAGGCCATATCTCGTAGCGCTATACGGGACACCTTGAACTTCCGGTACGTTCCGCGCGGCCGGCCTGATACCTGGCAGCGATTCCTCATCCGGATCTTGGACGAGTTGCGCGGCAACTCGGCAAGTTTCAGGCGTGCCTTGAACCGCTCTTCGTTGGTCAGCAATGCATCATTGGCGATCGCCTTCAACTCCGCGCGCTTCGCAGCATACTGAACCACCAGCCTGCGACGTTTATTGTCCCGTTCGACTGCGCTTTTCTTTGCCATCCATCAACCTCCGTGGACGAATAAATTCAACACCATGACCGCTTACTCTGCGGTTTGACCGCTGAACGGAAAATTGAAACCGCGCAGCAATGCGCGCGCTTCGTCATCCGATTTGGCGGTGGTGCACACGACAACGTCCAGACCCCAGATTTGCTGAACCTTGTCGTAGTTGATCTCTGGAAACACGATATGCTCCTTGATACCGAGAGCATAATTACCGTTTCCGTCAAAACTTTTAGGCGAAAGCCCGCGAAAGTCCCGAACCCGCGGCAGGGCAATTGTCACCAGGCGGTCGAGAAATTCATACATCTGCCTGCCACGCAAAGTAACTTTCGCGCCGATCGGCATATCTTCGCGCAATTTGAAATTGGCTATCGATTTCCGAGCTTTGGTGATCACCGGCTTCTGGCCCGCGATCAGGCCAAGATCCTCCACGGCTGCGTGTATGATCTTCGAATCGCCAACGGCTTCGCCGACACCCATATTGACGACAATCTTGTCCAACTTGGGAACTTCCATTTGATTTTTGTAGCCGAATTCCTCAAGCAGTTTCTTGCGGATTTCACCGTCATAAACCTGCTTCATACGCGGCATGCTAGCTGCTTCAGCCATCGATCACCTCTCCAGAACGCTTGGCGAACCGGACTTTTCGTCCATCATTCAACACTTTGAACCCAACGCGCGTTGGGTTTCCGTCCTTGGGGTCCTGATGCGACAGGTTGGACATATGAATCGGCATTTCCTTGGAAATGATGCCGCCTTCATCCTGCGCGGTCTGGCGCTGGTGGCGTTTTGCCATGTTTACACCCTGAACGATGACGCGGCTTTCTTTCGGGAAAACGCGCAGCACATCGCCCATCTTGCCCTTGTCCTTGCCGGACATCACGACGACGCGATCACCCTTTTTGATTTTTGCCGCCATCACAACACCTCCGGCGCAAGGGAGACGATCTTCATGTGGTTCTTAGTCCTCAACTCGCGCGTCACCGGGCCAAAAATACGTGTGCCGATGGGCTCGCCCTGGGCACTCACCAGAACCGCTGCGTTGCGGTCGAAACGGATCGCACTTCCATCAGGACGACGAATGTCCTTGGCCGTGCGCACCACGACCGCCTTCATGACGTCGCCTTTCTTGACACGACCACGGGGGATCGCCTCTTTCACACTCACGACGATGATATCGCCGACCGATGCGTATTTGCGCTTGGACCCGCCAAGCACCTTGATGCATTGGACCCGGCGCGCACCGGAATTATCCGCAACATCCAAATTCGTTTGCATCTGTATCATGACTGTTCTCGCCTCGTCTTTCGCCTGGCTCGGATACCACCAGGTGAGAGCCGCTCGTCAATTTCCATTCGCCGGATGGACTCCAAAACCAAACCCTAAGAGGCCTGATCTCCAATCAGCGTCCACCGCTTCTTCTTAGAAATCGGCGCGCATTCCTGAATGCGCACCAAGTCGCCCGATTTCGACGCGTTGTCGGCATCATGGGCATGGTACTTCTTGGTCTGCCGCACGGTTTTCTTGAGCAACGGATCCGTGAAACGCCGCTCCACCCGGACCACGATCGTCTTGTCATTCGCGTCGCTCACGACCACGCCTCTAAGTATTCGCTTGGGCATCTGTTACAGCCTCCAACTCGCCTATGACTGAGCGGTATCAGGTGAATTCGACCCCTGAACCGTCTTAATGCGCGCGATATCACGGCGGATCTGCCGGACGCGCGATGTGTTTTCCAATTGTCCTGTCGCCTTTTGAAAGCGCAGATTGAATTGCTCTTTCTTCAGCTTGATCAACTCATCGCCAAGCTGATCGGCGCTCAAATCTCTGACTTCACTGGCCTTCATGGCCGCATTCCTTCACTTTGTTTGACGTTGCGCCCGCAAGCATCCTATTCGCCAAGGCGTGCAACAATACGTGTCTTTATCGGCAGTTTCGCTGCGCCAAGCCGAAGTGCTTCCTCGGCAATCACACGCGACACGCCGTCGATCTCAAACATGATGCGCCCGGGCTTGACTTTAGCGGCCCAGAATTCAGGGGTACCCTTGCCCTTACCCATACGCACTTCGGTCGGCTTCTTTGAAACCGGCACATCGGGAAAAATCCGTATCCAAACCCGGCCCGCACGCTTCATGTGACGGGTAATCGCGCGTCGCGCGGCTTCAATCTGCCGTGCAGTGATCCGCTCCGGCTCCTGCGCTTTCAGGCCATAGGCACCGAAATTCAGATCTGTTCCGCCCTTGGCAGCACCTTTAATCCGCCCTTTGTGCTGCTTGCGGAATTTTGTGCGTTTTGGCTGCAGCATTGAACTTTCTCTCTCTTAATCCTGCGCGCCGGCGCAATTAGCCGGCTTTGGCTTCACGGCGGACGCCACTGCGCGCGGCATCCTGTGCATCGGCAACGCGGCGTTCCTGCGCCATCGGGTCATGCTCAAGGATTTCACCTTTGAAAACCCAGACCTTGATTCCGATAATGCCGTAAGCGGTCTTTGCTTCAGCGATTCCGTAGTCGACATCGGCCCGTAACGTATGCAGCGGCACCCGGCCTTCGCGGTACCATTCGCTGCGCGCAATCTCAGCGCCGCCGAGGCGGCCACCGCAATTGATGCGGATGCCTTCCGCGCCAAGCCGCATGGCAGACTGTACCGAGCGTTTCATCGCCCGGCGAAACGCCACTCGGCGCTCCAACTGCTGGGCGACGTTTTCCGCGACCAGTTTGGCGTCGATCTCAGGCTTGCGCACTTCAACAATATTGAGGTGCACTTCTGATTGTGTCATGCGCGAGATGTTCTGGCGCAGCTTCTCGATGTCTGCACCTTTCTTGCCGATCACCACACCAGGCCGAGCGGTATGAATGGTCACGCGACACTTCTTGTGCGGCCGCTCGATAACGATCTTGGAGACCCCGGCCTGCCTCAAACCATCGCTCAAAAACTTCCGGATCGCGACATCCTCATGCAGCAACTGGCTGTATTCATGACCATCTGCATACCACCGAGAATCCCAGGTCCGGTTGATCCCAAGCCGAAGTCCGATCGGGTTGACTTTCTGGCCCATCAAGCGGCCTCCTCAACTTGCCGGACCACAATGGTCAAACGGCTGAATGGTTTGATAATGCGCGACGCCCGGCCACGAGCCCGGGGGCGAAACCGCTTCATTACCAGGCTCTTGCCGACAAAGGCTTGGGAAACAACCAGATCGTCGACATCCAGATCGTGATTGTTTTCCGCGTTCGCGATGGCAGATTGCAGCGTCTTCTTGACTTCCTGTGCAATCCGCTTGCGCGAAAACGTCAATTCGGCCAGTGCTGCTTCAACTTTCTTGCCGCGAATTTCGGTCGCGACCAGATTCAGTTTCTGCGGGCTCACACGCAAGAGGCGGGTGATCGCACGGGCTTCATTGTCGCCAAGCGAGCGCTCCTTAGATCGCTTACCCATGACCTAATTCCTCTTTGCCTTCTTGTCCGCCGTATGGCCGTAATAGGTTCTGGTAGGCGCAAACTCGCCAAGCTTGTGGCCAACCATGTCTTCGGTCACCAAAACCGGGATATGCTTGCGTCCGTTGTGCACAGCGAACGTAACGCCGACGAATTGCGGCACAATTGTCGAACGGCGGCTCCACGTCTTGATCGCAGCCTTACGGCCGGACGTTTGCGCAACTTCGACCTTCTTCAGCAGGTAGCCGTCGATGAACGGACCTTTCCAAACGGAACGTGTCACAGCTCTTTACCTCTTAGCGTTTCTTCTTGCGCAGGTGTCTGCTGCGCAGAATGTATTTGTCGGTCGCTTTATTCGAACGTGTTCTCTTACCTTTGGTCGGCTTGCCCCACGGTGTCACCGGATGGCGTCCACCGGAAGTGCGTCCCTCGCCGCCACCATGAGGGTGATCGACCGGGTTCATCGCCACACCCCGCACTGAAGGTCTGCGTCCAAGCCAGCGATTTCGCCCAGCCTTACCCAGCTTGATATTGCTATGGTCCGGATTGGATACGGCGCCGACAGTGGCCATGCATTCGCCGCGCACCATGCGTTGTTCGCCTGATTTCAAACGCAGCATCGCGTAGCCGTGGTCACGTCCGACCAATTGAACGTAGCCGCCAGCTGCCCGGGCAATCTGCCCGCCCTTTCCAGCCTTCATTTCCACATTGTGGACGATCGTGCCAATCGGCACGGAGTGCAGCGGCATGGCGTTGCCGGGCTTGACGTCCACCTGCTCCCCGGAAATCACCTTATCACCCGGTGCGATACGCTGGGGTGCCAGAATGTAGGCCTGCTCGCCATCGTCATATTTAATGAGGGCGATAAAGGCTGTCCGGTTTGGATCATATTCCAGACGCTCGACGGTGGCCGGGATATCGAACTTACGACGCTTGAAGTCAACAACACGATAGGTGCGCTTATGGCCACCACCACGCCGCCGCGCCGTGACCCGCCCGTGATTGTTGCGTCCGCCATTTCCCGAGAGCCCTTCGGTCAGCGTCTTGACCGGCTTGCCCTTCCATAAATGAGAACGATCAACCAGCACCAATCCCCGTTGGCCAGGCGTCATCGGCTTATATTTTTTCAGAGCCATCGTCTAAAAACCTCAATAGAACGGCACCGCCGCCTACAATCCCGTTGTTACGTCGACCGAGTAACCTTCTTCCAAGGTTACGATCGCACGTTTCACATCACTTTGACGGCCGAAGCGGCCGCGAAAGCCCTTGATCTTGCCCTTGCGAACCAGGGTGTTGACGGCTTTCACCTTAACCTCGAAAAGCTTTTCGACAGCTTCCTTGATCTCCACTTTGGTCGCGGATTTCGCGACCTTGAACAATACCTGGTTGTATTCCGACGCAAGCGTCGACTTTTCGGTGATCACCGGGCTGACGATCACATCATAAAGGCGCTCCAACTTCATGCGAACCGAGCCTCCAGCTCTTCCAGTGCAGCCTTGGTCAAAACCAGCTTGTGGCGGCGCAGGATGTCGTAAACATTGATGCCCTGAACCGGCAAAACATCGATCCCGACAATATTGCGCGATGCCTTGGCGAAATTGCCGTCCACTTCCTTGCCATCGATAATCAATGCATTGGTCAGGCCAAGTTTCTCGAACGCCGCCTGCAATCCCTTGGTCTTGGGATCCTTCAAACTGGCCGCGTCGAGCACAATCAGCTCTTCGGATTTGACCTTGGCAGACAGGGCATGCCGCAGGGCAAGGGCGCGCACCTTCTTAGGCAGATCCACGGCATGGCTGCGCGGCCGCGGGCCGAACGCCTTGCCGCCACCGCGAAACTGAGGCGCCTTGGCATTGCCATGGCGCGCGCGGCCGGTGCCCTTTTGACGAAACATCTTGGCGCCGGTACCGGTAATTTCATTGCGGTTCTTCGACTTATGGGTACCGCTTTGGCGTTTTGCCAATTGGTACACGACCATGCGATGCAGAATGTCGCGCCGGGGTTCAAGGCCGAATATCGCTTCCGGCAAATCCACTTTGCCGGCAGCCTTCGCCTCAAGAGTTGTTACGTCGACCTTCATCACGCGTCGTCCTTATTCACGTCTGCAGCCTGGTCCTGCTGATCAGCTGCGGGAGCATCGGTTTGAGCGGCCGCGGCATCGGCAACGACTTCCGGCGTCTCCGCCGGCTCTTCCATGGCGGCATCATCAGTTGCAGCAACCGGGGCTTCGCCATTTCCGCCCAATGTGCGGAATGATCCGGGAAACGGAACGTCGTCCGGCAGACGCCGTTTGACAGCGTCACTGAGCAGCACCCAGCCGCCCTTTGAGCCGGGAACAGCGCCCCTGATCATGATGAGGCCACGTTCCACATCGGTGCGCACCACACGGAGGTTCTGTGTCGTGACCCGCTCGGCACCCATGTGCCCGGCCATCTTCTTGCCCTTGAACACTTTGCCTGGATCCTGGCACTGGCCGGTCGAACCATGTGCACGGTGACTGACCGAGACACCATGAGAGGCACGCATGCCGCCAAAGTTGTGTCGTTTCATGGCGCCGGCAAATCCCTTGCCGACGCTTGTTCCGCAGGCGTCCACGAACTGGCCGGGAACAAAATGGTCGGCGGTAATTTCGGCGCCAACGTCGATCAGATTGTCCGCGCTGACGCGAAACTCGACAAGGCGCCGCTTCGGCTCCACATGGGCTACCGCAAACTGACCCCTTTCCGCTTTGGTCGCGCGTTTGACCTTGGCCCGGCCTGCGCCCAGTTGAAGCGCGGTGTAACCGTGCTTTTCCTGTGTTTTCTGCGCAACGACCTGACACTGCTCGAGCTTCAGAACCGTGACCGGCACCTGCTGGCCGTCATCGGTGAAAACCCGGGTCATTCCCATCTTCTGTGCTATTACGCCTGCCCGCATTGGTCCCTTGCTCCTTAGAGCTTGATTTCCACGTCAACACCCGCTGCAAGGTCGAGCTTCATCAGCGCGTCGACCGTTTGCGGCGTCGGATCCACGATATCGAGAAGCCGCTTGTGGGTGCGGATTTCGAATTGCTCGCGGCTTTTCTTATCGATGTGCGGTGAACGGTTCACCGTGAATTTCTCGATACGCGTCGGCAACGGCACCGGTCCGCGAACTTGCGCGCCGGTTCGCTTGGCGGTGTTGACGATCTCGCGCGCCGACGTATCGAGTATGCGATGATCAAACGCCTTAAGCCGAATACGGATATTTTGGCCGTGCATCTTTGTTTTCCAATTCAAAAAAGCGCCTCACCAGAGACGCTTTTTGTTGTCCTACTCAAGTATCTTTGCCACCACTCCGGCGCCGACGGTACGGCCACCTTCACGGATTGCGAAACGAAGCTGCTCTTCCATGGCAATCGGAACGATAAGCTCGATTTCCATGCTCACATTGTCGCCGGGCATAACCATTTCCGTGCCTTCCGGCAGGGTCACAACACCGGTCACATCCGTCGTCCGGAAGTAAAACTGCGGACGGTACTTGGTGAAGAACGGCGTGTGACGGCCACCCTCCTCCTTGGTCAGAATATAGGCTTCCGCCATGAACTTGGTGTGCGGGTTGACCGAACCGGGCTTGCACAGAACCTGACCGCGCTCGACATCGTCGCGCTTGGTGCCGCGCAGCAGAACCCCGACATTGTCGCCCGCCTCACCCTGGTCAAGCAGCTTGCGGAACATCTCGACACCGGTCACCGTGGTCTTGGTGGTGTCCTTGATGCCGACAATCTCAACTTCCTCGCCAACCTTCACAACGCCGCGCTCAATTCGGCCCGTGACAACCGTGCCGCGGCCGGAAATCGAGAACACATCCTCGATCGGCATCAAGAAAGGCTGATCCTTGGGGCGCTCGGGCTGGGGAATGTAATCGTCAACCGCTGCCATCAGTTCTGCAATCGAATCCCTGCCGGTCGCAGCATCTCCGTCCTCAAGGGCGGCAAGGGCTGAGCCCTTGACGATCGGAATATCGTCGCCGGGGAACTCGTAAGAGCTCAAAAGCTCGCGCACCTCAAGTTCGACAAGCTCAAGCAACTCCTCGTCGTCAACCTGATCAACCTTGTTCAGGTAAATCACAAGCGCTGGAACACCAACCTGGCGGGCAAGAAGAATGTGCTCGCGGGTCTGCGGCATCGGACCATCGGCTGCCGACACAACAAGGATCGCACCATCCATCTGGGCAGCGCCCGTGATCATGTTCTTCACATAGTCAGCATGGCCCGGGCAATCGACATGGGCATAGTGACGGTTGGCCGTCTCATATTCAACGTGAGCGGTCGAAATCGTGATGCCGCGCGCCTTCTCCTCCGGCGCCTTGTCAATATCGTCATAGGCCGAAAACGTCGCGCCGCCGCTCTCCGACAAAACTTTCGTGATCGCCGCTGTCAACGTCGTCTTGCCGTGATCAACATGACCAATCGTGCCAATGTTGCAATGCGGCTTGTTCCGCTCAAATTTCGCCTTCGCCATCGCGAGTCTCCGTTACACTTTAGTCGTTTTCGTCGTTGTATCCGGTCGAGGTGCCGTGGCCCCGCTCCCGGTTTAAGCAAGTTTGGCGCGCACCTCGTCTGCAACTGCCTGGGGCACCCGTGAATAGTGATCGAACTGCATGGTGTACTGAGCGCGCCCCTGGCTCATTGACCGCAGCGTGTTGACATAACCGAACATGTTGGCAAGCGGCACCATGGCATCGATGACCGCCGCGTTACCCCGGGATTCAGTTCCCGATATCTGGCCACGCCGGCTGTTCAGATCACCGATGACATCACCCATATAATCTTCCGGTGTGACAACCTCGACCTTCATGATCGGCTCCAGCAACACCGGACCGGCCTTTTGAGCCACCTCGCGGAACGCCGCACGGGCGGCGATCTCAAACGCCATGACACTTGAGTCAACATCATGGCTGGCGCCATCGATCAGGGTTATCTTGAGATCGAGCATCGGAAAGCCGAGCAACACACCGGTATCGAGGACGCTTTGGAAGCCCTTTTCCACACCCGGGATGTATTCCTTCGGCACCGAGCCGCCGACCACCTTGTTTTCAAAGACAAAACCGGAACCGGACTCGCCTGGTTCCATGACGATCTTGATGCGGGCAAACTGTCCTGAACCGCCGGTCTGTTTCTTGTGGGTGTAGTCGAGATCGGCAGTCTTGCTGATCGTCTCGCGATAGGCAACCTGAGGCGCACCGACATTGGCCTCCACCTTGAACTCGCGCTTCATACGGTCAACGAGAATTTCCAGATGCAGTTCACCCATGCCCTTGATAATGGTCTGGCCTGAATCTTCGTCACTGGCGACGCGGAATGAGGGGTCTTCCTGAGCAAGACGCGCGAGCGCCATACCCATCTTTTCCTGGTCCGCCTTGGTGCGTGGCTCAACCGCCACTTCGATCACTGGATCGGGGAACTCCATGCGCTCCAGAATCACCAGATTGGCCGGATCGCACAAAGTGTCACCGGTGGTCGTGCCCTTGAGGCCGGCAATTGCGATGATATCGCCGGCGCATGCCTCTTTAACGTCCTCACGGTGGTTCGAATGCATCAACAGCATGCGCCCGACACGCTCGCGGTTTTCCTTTACGGAATTCATCACCGAGCTGCCCTGCTCCAGCGTACCGGAATAAATCCGGACGAAAGTCAACGATCCGACAAAAGGATCATTCATGACCTTGAACGCCAGAGCGGAAAAAGGCTCTTTGTCGTCACTTTCGCGAACGGTCTCTTCGCCGCTTCTGACATCGATACCCTTGATTGCGTCAACTTCCACCGGTGATGGCAGGTAATCCACAACCGCATCGAGCAAAGGTTGCACGCCCTTGTTCTTGAAGGCAGAGCCATTCAACACCGGGACAAATGACTGGCTTACCGTACCTTGCCGGATCAGCCGCTTCAGCGTCTCAATATCGGGCTCACTGCCTTCGAGATAGGCTTCCATGGCCACGTCATCCAACTCGACCGCGGCTTCGATCAACTGTGCCCGATACTCATCGGCCTGATCCTTGAGATCATCGGGAATATCGACCTCTTCGAATTCAGCTCCAAGCGTTTCATCTTTCCAGATGATTGCCTTCATCGTCAGCAGATCGACCAGGCCCTTGTAATTCGACTCGGAGCCTACCGGCAGCTGCAACACCAGAGGCGTAGCACCAAGGCGGTCCGTGATCATCTCAACGCATCGGAAGAAGTCCGCGCCGATGCGGTCCATTTTGTTGACAAAGCAAATCCGCGGCACATTGTATTTATCGGCCTGACGCCAAACTGTTTCCGACTGCGGCTCGACACCTGCAACAGAATCAAAAACGGCCACTGCACCATCCAGAACGCGCAATGACCGCTCAACCTCGATCGTGAAATCCACATGACCGGGGGTGTCGATGATATTAATGCGTTTGTCGTTCCAGAAACATGTGGTCGCGGCCGAGGTTATGGTGATGCCGCGTTCCTGCTCCTGCTCCATCCAGTCCATCGTCGCGGCACCGTCATGCACTTCGCCTATCTTATGGCTGCGGCCGGTGTAATAGAGTACCCGCTCCGTGGTCGTGGTCTTACCCGCATCAATGTGGGCCATAATGCCGATGTTGCGGTAGTCGCTAAGTGGTGTGGTGCGTGCCATGGCTACAAATCTTCTTCGGTCTGTTACCAGCGGTAATGCGAGAATGCGCGGTTGGCTTCAGCCATCCGGTGCGTGTCTTCACGCTTTTTGACCGCTGATCCGCGATTGTTCGATGCATCCAGCAATTCGCCGGAAAGGCGATCAACCATAGTGTTTTCGTTACGTGCGCGGGCGGCGTTAATCAGCCAGCGAATGGCGAGTGCCTGCCGTCGTTCTGGACGGACCTCGACGGGAACCTGATAGGTCGCGCCACCAACACGGCGTGAGCGCACTTCGATCGCGGGCATGACATTTTCCAATGCCTGGTGAAACATTGCGATCGGATCCGACTTGGCTTTCTGCTCCATCTGATCGAAGGCACCATAGACGATGTTCTCCGCAGCAGATTTCTTGCCGTCCTTCATGAGGTTGTTCATGAATTTCGACACCACAAGATCACTGAATTTGGGATCCGGATTGATAACTCTTTTTTCTGCGCGACGGCGACGTGACATCTGCTTCTCTCAGGCTTGATGATCGTTAAACTTGGCGACTGCAGCGCGCGTCGATCCTGCGCATCTGCGAAACCGCAATTAAATCTATTTAGGCCGCTTGGCGCCGTATTTCGAACGGCGCTGCCTGCGGCCACTGACCCCCTGGGTATCCAAAACACCACGAATGATGTGGTAACGGACACCGGGAAGATCCTTCACACGTCCGCCGCGGATCAACACAACAGAGTGTTCCTGAAGGTTATGGCCTTCACCGGGAATGTAGCTCGTCACCTCGAAGCCATTGGTCAGACGGACACGCGCCACTTTACGCAGTGCGGAGTTCGGCTTTTTCGGCGTCGTGGTATAGACCCGTGTACAGACGCCGCGTTTCTGCGGACATGCCTGCATCGCCGGCACATTAGTGCGCTTGACCGGTGCCTTCCGCGGATTGCGGAGCAACTGATTGATCGTTGGCATTTTCGCCCAAAATCCCTTTGCTTCCCGCGCCCGACATTCATGACACATGTCAAACTATCGCACGCGCATACCAAACCGGCTGCATGAACAGCGTTACCGCCATGCAACCTGTGCAAAACCAGAGGATCTTCATTCCCCGGTGGGAAGAAGATCATGAACCCGTCCTGACCTTGCTTTTAGGTGCAGTGTTTAGGCGCGCTCGAAAGCACCTACGACCTGCGACCGGAAATTCGCGCGAAACATACTTACGCGGTCCATGATCGTCAACCCCCGAATTCACAATAATGGAGTGATATCAGGATGCTAAGCCGGCAGTTGAAGGCGGTTGCGCCGGCAAAGCCAATATTTACCCACTTTCACCTGTCAATGGCGCGGGAATCGGCCACCCAACCAGCATCATTGATCACAAACCGATACACTTCGAGCAGTTTTCCGATTTGTTTTTACGGAGGCGGCAGGTAAAGCGGTCCAAATGTCTCAATTTCGATTCGGCCACAGCAACGTGTCGGTCAAACATCAGTTCTGATTTTAGGCCGGTTGCTCCAACGGCTATCTGCTGTTCCTGAACAACAACGGGACCGGGTTAAACCCCGGTCCCGTCATCATATTCCAATATGGCGTCGGTGAGCTATTCCGCCGGTGCCTCCGCACCTTCGGATGCTTCATCGCTTGCAGGCGCAGGCAGGCTTTCGATCTCCTGCTCGGCGTCCAGTTCAGCCTGTTTGGCACGCTCGTCGAGTATCAACTGGTCGCGCTTGTCAGCAACCACCTGCTGCCGCGTCAATGCACTGCCTGTACCGGCGGGTATCAGCCGGCCAACGATGACATTCTCCTTCAACCCTTCCAGAGAATCGACCTTGCCGATAACCGATGCCTCGGTGAGCACTCTGGTGGTCTCCTGGAACGAGGCCGCTGAGATAAAGCTGCGGGTCTGCAGCGATGCCTTGGTGATGCCAAGCAGAACATGCTTGCCAACAGCCGGTTTCTTGCCCTGCTTTTCCATCTCCGCATTGGCATCGGCATACTCGATACGGTCAACCTGCTCGCCGGTCAGGAACGCCGTGTCGCCGGGATCATCGACTTCGATCTTCTGCAGCATCTGCCGGACAATCACCTCAATGTGCTTGTCGTTGATGTTGACGCCCTGCAGCCGGTAGACCTCCTGGACTTCATTCACCAGATAAGAAGCCAGATCCTCAACGCCCTTAATGGCAAGAATATCGTGTGGTGCCGGGTGGCCGTCGAGAAGGTATTCGCCCTTTTCGATGTAGTCGCCCTCCTGCACCGTCAGGTGCTTGCCCTTGACGATCAGATATTCAACCGGATCCTGAGCCTCGTCATCAGGAACAATCCGGATCCGGCGCTTGTTTTTATAATCACGGGCAAACTCAACCTTGCCGTCGATCTCAGCAATAATAGCGTGGTCCTTGGGACGACGTGCTTCAAACAGTTCAGCAACGCGCGGCAAACCACCTGTGATATCGCGGTTCTTCGCACTTTCACTCGGCATGCGCGCGACAATATCGCCGGCCTTGGCCTTTGCGCCGACTTCAACCGACAAGATCGCATCAACCGAGAGCAGGTAACGCGCCTCGCCGCCACGGGCCAATGTGGCGATTTCACCCTTGTCGTCACGGATCACGATGGCAGGCTTCAGGTCAGCGCCACGAGGACTGGCACGCCAGTCGGTCACCACACGGTTGGTGATGCCGGTCACCTCGTCCGCAACTTCGTTGACGGACATGCCATCCACAACGTCCTCAAAGTCGATTGTGCCATCCACCTCGGTAATGATCGGCCGGGTGAACGGGTCCCATTCGGCAATCTTGGCACCACGTTTGACCTGATCTCCATCGTCGACGTGAATGCGCGCACCATAAGGAACCTTGTGGGTGGCCCGTTCATTACCGTCCGGATCCATCACCGCGATAACCATGTTACGCGCCATGGCGATCAGGTTGTTGTCACGACCGCGGATCATGTTCCGGTTACGAACCTGAACCGTGCCCTCGTGGTTACTTTCGATGGCCGATTCCTGCATGACCTGCGCTGCGCCACCAATGTGGAACGTGCGCATGGTCAGCTGGGTTCCAGGCTCGCCAATGGATTGCGCCGCGATGACACCAACCGCCTCGCCCATATTGACCGGGGTCCCGCGCGCCAGGTCGCGACCATAGCACCTGGCACACGTTCCCTTGCGCGATTCACAGGTCAGCACCGAGCGGATCTGCAGTTCATGAATGTTCGACGCCTCGATCTGCTCGACGTGGTCCTCCAGGATCTCATTGTTGCGTGCAACAATCATATCCCCGGTCGCCGGATCGATGACGTCTTCCGCAGTTGTCCGTCCCAGAACACGCTGGCCAAGCGAAACGACGACCTCACCGGCATCGATGAAGGCGGTTGCGCGAATGCTGCGCTCGCTGCCGCAGTCATCTTCCAGGATGATGCTGTCCTGCGCCACATCGACAAGGCGCCTGGTGAGGTATCCGGAGTTTGCCGTCTTGAGGGCGGTGTCCGCCAGACCCTTACGCGCACCATGGGTGGAGTTGAAGTATTCGAGAACCGACAGGCCTTCCTTGAAGTTCGAAATAATCGGCGTCTCGATGATTTCACCCGACGGTTTTGCCATCAATCCGCGCATACCCGCCAACTGCTTCATTTGTGCAGCCGATCCACGCGCGCCTGAATGGGCCATCATGTAGATCGAGTTAATCGGCGCCTCGCGACCGGTCTTGTCATCGACCACTGTAGCTGAAATGTGGTCCATCATCTCATCGGCCACCCGGTCAGTACATTTTGCCCAGGCGTCGACGACCTTGTTGTATTTTTCGATCTGCGTGATCAGGCCATCGACATACTGGTGCTCATACTCCTTGACCAGCGCGTGGGTTTCATCGACCAGCTTTTCTTTTGATCCCGGAATGACCATATCGTCCTTGCCGAACGAAATACCCGCCTTGCAGGCCTGACCGAAGCCCAGCGCCATAACCTGATCACAGAAGATGACCGTTTCCTTCTGTCCGCAATGCCGGTAAACGTCATCGATCAGACGGGACACTTCACGCTTTGTCAGAAGCCTGTTGCAGAGCTCATATGTGATGTTCGGACGCCTTGGCATGATCTCGCCGATCATCATACGGCCGGGTGTGGTGTCATAAATCTCCGACACCGGGTTGCCCTCCAAATCGACCGAATGGTAGCGCGCCTTGATACGTGAATGCAGCGTCACGATCTTGTTTTCCAGGGCGTATTCAATCTCCGACATATTGGCAAACACCATGCCCTCGCCCGGCTCGTTCTGCCGCGACAATGTCAGATAATAGAGTCCCAGAACAATGTCCTGGCTGGGCACGATGATCGGTGTGCCGTTGGCCGGGTGCAGGATGTTGTTGGTCGACATCATCAAGACCCGCGCTTCGAGCTGCGCTTCAAGCGACAAAGGCACGTGAACCGCCATCTGGTCGCCGTCGAAGTCGGCATTGAAAGCTGCGCACACCAGCGGGTGAAGCTGAATTGCCTTGCCCTCAATCAGGGTCGGCTCGAATGCCTGAATACCAAGCCGGTGCAACGTCGGCGCCCGGTTGAGCAGCACGGGATGTTCGCGGATTACCTCATCGAGGATATCCCAAACCTCCGGCTTTTCCTTTTCCACCAGTTTCTTGGCCTGCTTGACCGTGGATGCCAGGCCTTTGGCGTCAAGGCGCGAATAGATGAACGGCTTGAACAGTTCGAGCGCCATCTTTTTCGGCAGGCCGCACTGGTGCAGCTTGAGTTCCGGCCCGACAACAATCACCGAACGGCCGGAGTAATCGACACGCTTGCCGAGCAGGTTCTGCCGGAAGCGGCCCTGTTTGCCCTTGAGCATGTCGGACAGGGATTTCAACGGCCGCTTATTGGCGCCGGTGATAACACGGCCGCGGCGGCCATTGTCAAACAGCGCATCGACTGATTCCTGCAGCATCCGCTTTTCGTTTCGGATGATGATGTCCGGCGCACGCAGCTCGATCAGCCGCTTGAGCCGGTTGTTCCGGTTGATCACCCGGCGATAGAGATCATTGAGATCCGATGTGGCAAAACGGCCGCCATCAAGCGGAACCAGGGGCCGGAGCTCCGGTGGGATGACCGGGATCACGGTCATGATCATCCATTCCGGCCGGTTGGACGAATCAATGAACGCTTCGACGACTTTCAGCCGCTTGGCCAGCTTCTTCGGTTTCAGTTCGGACTTGGATTCCTTGATTTCGATGCGCAGATCGTCACGCAGCTTCTCCAGATCAAGATCCTTCAGCAGTTCGCGGATGGCCTCTGCACCGATTCCGCCTGTGAAGGTGTCTTCGCCATAGAGCTCCTGCGCCTCCAGATATTCCTCTTCAGACAGTAATTGCAGGGGTTTCAACGCGGTCAGACCCGGTTCGACAACGATGTAGCTTTCGAAATATAGCACCCGCTCAAGGTCCTTGAGCGTCATGTCGAGCAGCAAGCCAATGCGGCTTGGCAGCGACTTCATGAACCAGATATGGGCAACCGGGGCCGCCAGATCGATATGGCCCATCCGTTCGCGACGCACCTTGGAAAGGGTTACTTCAACACCGCATTTCTCGCAGATGACGCCCTTGTACTTCATCCGCTTGTATTTGCCGCACAGGCACTCATAGTCCTTGATCGGACCGAAAATCCTGGCACAGAACAGGCCGTCGCGTTCCGGTTTGAAGGTCCGGTAGTTGATCGTTTCCGGCTTCTTGATCTCGCCGAACGACCAAGAGCTGATCTTCTCGGGACTGGCTATGGAAATCCTGATCCGGTCAAAAGACTGCGGTTGGCCCACCGGGCCGAAAATGTTCATGACCTCTTGGTTCATCGCCTGTTCTCCTTGAGGCTAGGGCAGCTGACCTGCCCGTTCCGGCATCGCGTGATGCCCGCCTTGGTATCGTTAGTCTGTTGTCGCCCGCGAGCGCCGTATAGCACTCGCGGGAAGGTATCGTGAACTAGGTGCCTCAGGTTTGGGGCTGCACCAGTTCGACATTCAAGCCGAGTGAACGCATCTCTTTAACCAGAACGTTGAACGATTCGGGAATGCCTGCTTCGAATGTGTCATCACCGCGGACGATCGCTTCGTAGACTTTGGTTCTGCCGGCCACGTCATCGGACTTGACGGTAAGCATTTCCTGCAAGGTGTACGCTGCGCCATAGGCTTCGAGCGCCCACACTTCCATTTCACCAAACCGCTGTCCGCCAAACTGCGCCTTACCACCAAGCGGCTGCTGGGTAACCAGGCTGTAAGGTCCGATGGAGCGGGCGTGGATCTTGTCGTCGACCAGATGATGCAGCTTCAAAATGTAAATGAAGCCAACCGTCACTGGCCGGTCAAAGCGCTCGCCGGTCCGCCCGTCATGGAGAAACACCTGGCCGGACTTATCGAGCCCTGCGGCATCCAGCATTTCCACGATGTCCGCTTCATGAGCGCCGTCGAACACCGGGGTTGCGATCGGCACGCCATTCTGCAGATTGCGTGAAAGTTCGATAACCTGATCATCGTCAAGTGTGGACACGGTCGGATCGGCGCCGTAGATCGACTTGAGTTTGTCACGCAGCGGCTTGACCTTGCTGTTTTCCATGTAGGAATCGATGGCTTCGCGGATCTGATTGCCAAGCCCGTGGCAGGCCCAGCCCAGATGGGTCTCGAGAATCTGGCCGACATTCATCCGGCTTGGCACGCCAAGCGGGTTGAGCACAACATCGACCGGCGTTCCATCCTCAAGGTAAGGCATGTCCTCCACCGGAATGATCTTCGAGATCACGCCCTTGTTGCCGTGCCGTCCAGCCATCTTGTCGCCGGGTTGGATCTTGCGTTTCACGGCGACAAAGACTTTTACCATCTTCATGACACCAGGCGGCAACTCGTCACCACGCTGCAGCTTGTCGACCTTGTCAACAAAGCGCTGTTCAAGCCGCGACTTGGCTTCGTCATACTGGGCACGCATGGCTTCAAGTTCGCCAAGGGCTTTTTCCGCCTTCAGCGCAATCTGCCACCACTGGCTGCGCGGCACTTCCTCAAGGATCGCCTGAGTGATCTTGCCGTCAAGTTGAACGCCCTTGGGTCCGCCGGACGCCAGTTTGCCAAGCAGGAAGTCCGACAGGCGCCCATAGGCATTGCGGTCGAGAATTGCCAGCTCATCATCGCGGTCCTTGGCGAGACGTTCGATTTCCTCGCGCTCGATTGCCAGCGCACGTTCGTCCTTGTCTATGCCGTGACGGTTGAACACCCGAACCTCAACCACCGTGCCGGCTACGCCCGGCGGCAGCTTGAGTGAGGTATCCCGCACGTCGGACGCCTTCTCGCCGAAAATGGCGCGCAGCAGCTTCTCCTCCGGGGTCATGGGGCTCTCGCCCTTCGGCGTGATCTTGCCGACCAGAATATCACCGGGGTTCACTTCCGCGCCAATATAGACGATACCCGCCTCATCGAGGTTCTTGAGGGCTTCCTCACCGACATTCGGGATATCACGGGTGATTTCCTCAGGACCCAGTTTGGTGTCCCGCGCCATCACCTCAAACTCCTCGATGTGGATCGAGGTGAACACATCGTCACGGACCATGCGTTCGGATACCAGGATCGAATCCTCGAAATTGTAGCCATGCCAGGGCATGAACGCGACGAGCACATTTCGACCCAGCGCCAAATCGCCGAGATCGGTCGAGGGACCATCGGCAATGATATCGCCCGCCTCAACACGGTCGTTGATCCGCACCAGCGGCCGCTGATTGATGCAGGTGTTCTGGTTCGAACGCTGGAACTTCTGCAGGTTGAAGATGTCGACACCGGATTTTGAGGGGTCGGTTTCCTCGGTTGCACGAATGACGATACGGTTTGAATCGACCTGATCGATAACACCGGTTCGCCGGGCAGCGATCGCTGCCCCCGAATCGCGCGCCACAACCGCTTCCATGCCGGTGCCCACCAAAGGCGCTTCGGACCGCACCAACGGCACTGCCTGGCGCTGCATGTTCGAGCCCATCAATGCGCGGTTGGCGTCATCGTTCTCCAGAAACGGGATCAGGGCCGCGGCAACCGACACCAACTGCTTGGGCGAGACATCGACAAAGTCGACGCGGTCGGAGGACACCATATGAACGTCACCGGCGTGGCGGCAAACGATCAGTTCTTCTTCGAACTCGCCCTTTGCAGAGAATTTCGCATTGGCCTGGGCGATATGATATTTCGATTCCTCGATTGCCGAGAGATAGACAACGTCCTTGGTGACCTTGCCGCCAACCACCTTGCGATAGGGGCTTTCGATAAAGCCGTATTTATTGACCCGGGCAAATGTCGCCAGAGAGTTGATCAGGCCAATGTTCGGGCCTTCCGGCGTTTCGATCGGGCAGATGCGGCCATAATGCGTGGGATGAACGTCACGCACTTCGAAACCGGCCCGCTCGCGGGTCAGCCCACCGGGTCCAAGTGCCGACAAGCGCCGCTTGTGGGTGATCTCTGACAGCGGGTTGGTCTGATCCATAAACTGGCTGAGCTGGGACGAACCGAAGAATTCACGCACTGCCGCTGCCGCCGGCTTGGCATTAATCAGGTCGTGCGGCATGACCGTATCGATGTCGACCGAACTCATCCGTTCCTTGATCGCACGTTCCATGCGCAGCAGGCCGATGCGATACTGGTTTTCCATGAGTTCGCCGACCGACCGTACCCGCCGGTTACCCAGATGATCGATATCGTCGATCTCTCCCTTGCCGTCACGCAAGCCGACCAGGGTCTTGATCACCGCAAGAATATCATCCTTGCGGAGCGTCCTCACCGTGTCCTCACATTCGAGATCAAGCCGCATGTTCATCTTGACCCGGCCGACCGAAGATAAGTCGTAACGCTCGGTGTCGAAGAACAGCCCGTTGAACAGCGCTTCGGCGGTCTCGCGGGTCGGCGGCTCGCCGGGGCGCATGACACGATAGATATCAAGCAGCGCCTGTTCGTAACTGCCACACTTGTCGGCAAACAGCGTATTGCGCATGTAGCCGCCGATATTGATGTGATCAATATCGAGAAGCTCAAGTTTCTTGTGACCGGCTTCCTTCAGCTCCTCCAACATTTCCACGGTGATCTCGTCGCCGGCCTCGGCGTAAATTTCACCGGTCGTCGGATTGACCAGATCGTCGCCGATATACTGGCCTTCGAGGTCGGTATCCTGAACAAGCAGTTCCTTCAGACCTTCTTCGGCGAGCTTGCGCGCGAGACGCGGCGTCATCTTCTTGCCGGCTTCCACCGCGACATCGCCGGTCTTGGCGTTGATCAGGTCGTTCTGGGGCTTGGCACCGCGATATCTTTCTGGATCAAACGGCGTTTTCCAGCCTTCCTTGGACAGCTTGTATTCGACCTTGTCATAGAAGAAATGCAGGATCTGCTCACCGTCCATACCCAGCCCGTGCAGCAGAGTGGTCACAGGTAGCTTGCGGCGGCGGTCGATCCTCACATGGACAATGTCCTTGGCATCGAATTCGAAATCCAGCCACGATCCGCGATAGGGAATGATCCGTGCGGCAAACAGCAATTTGCCACTTGAGTGGGTCTTGCCTTTGTCATGATCAAAGAACACACCGGGTGAACGGTGCATCTGTGAAACGATGACCCGCTCCGTGCCATTGATGACAAAGGTGCCGTTGTCGGTCATCAAGGGCATGTCGCCCATATAGACATCCTGCTCCTTGATGTCCTTGACCGAACGCGCGCCGGTATCTTCGTCAATCTCAAAAACGATCAGCCGCAGGGTGACCTTAAGCGGGGCGGCATAGGTCATACCGCGCTGCTGGCACTCCTCGACATCATATTTCGGCGGTTCGAATTCATAGCGCACGAATTCGAGCGACGACTGGCCGGCGAAATCATCGATCGGAAAGACCGATTTGAACACCGCCTGCAGGCCACTTTCGTCACGCCCACCCTGGGGCTCCTCCATTTGGAGAAACTGGTCGTAAGAGTATTTTTGAACTTCGATGAGGTTCGGCATTTCCGCAACTTCGGCAATCGACCCGAAGTATTTGCGAACCCGCTTACGTCCAGTGAATGATTGAATCATCTCCGCTCCTCGCAGATTGTTTTGATCGGTTCACCACAAGGCCTCGCTGCACGAGGCTTTGGGGAAAACCGGTCCGGATTTACCAGAGGCAAACGCGCGCTGACGCACGGTCGCTGGAGCGCGATGTCTCCAACGGCCGTGCGCCACACATGTCGCGCAAAAAGCGATTACTTGAGCTCGATGGTTGCACCAGCCGCTTCAAGCTTCTCTTTGATTTCGCCTGCCTCATCTTTAGAGGCGTCTTCCTTAAGGTCCTTCGGCGCACCTTCGACCAGATCCTTCGCCTCTTTGAGGCCAAGACCGGTGAGGGCACGCACTTCCTTGATCACATTGATCTTCTTGGCGGCATCGAAGCCCGCCAAAACGACCGTGAAGGTGTCTTTTTCTTCAGTTGCAGCAGCATCACCGCCACCAGGGGCCGCGGCCGCAACGGCAACGGGTGCCGCGGCGGAAACGCCCCATTTTTCTTCCAGCATTTTAGAAAGGTCAGCAGCTTCGAGAACCGTCAAACTGGACAGGTCCTCTGCAATTTTTTCAAGATCAGCCATTTATCTTACTCTTCTATGTCTATCGGTTTGAACCAGTAACACTTGGTCGCGGTCGTCACGCCGCATCACTCTTGGTGGCATAAGCATTCATCACCCGGGCCAACTGGCCAGCCGGCGCCTGAAGTACACCGGCAATGCGCGTTGCCGGTGTCTGGATCATACCCACGAGCTTTCCTCGCAGTTCATCCAGCGACGGCAATTCTGCCAGCGTCTTGACACCGTTGGGATCAAGAACAGTGCTGCCCATCGTGCCGCCGAGAATGACAAGTTTTTCATTCTCCTTGGCGTAACCGGCAACAATCTTGGGTGCAGCCACGGGATCGTCCGAATAGGCGATCGCCGCGGGCCCTTGAAACAGGTCAGTGATTCCTGCTGCATCCGTGCCTTCAAGAGCAAGCTTAATGAGACGGTTTTTCACCACTTTGAAATTGGCGCCCACATCAGACATCCGGACACGCAAATCGTTCATTTGCGCAACCGTCATGCCTTGATAGTGGGTCACAACGATCACCCCGGCGTTTGAAATCACCTGGTTGAGCGTCGCAACGACCTCTTCCTTTTGGGTCCTATCCACTTGCTCTCTCCATCATTACAGTCCGCCGTTAGTGGCGGCACTGCTCCGACACAAGCCACAAACCGTTCACCCGCTTGAGGCAGATGAGAAACCGGCTTGCGGCGCTCACTTGCCTGTCCCCGCCAGCGACCTAAGAGGTCAAAAGCGGACTACGAGGTTCAAACCGATTGCCGAGACCGCGTGTGCGCTTCGACAATCTATTTGTTTCCCCATCTCATGCAGGCCGTCAGTTTAAGCAGCCAACCGGCTACACCCGCAATCTTGGACAGGTATCGCTTCGGGCATTGATACCCAAAGCTCATTGCCAGACCACATGGCCGGGCAACAACCTTTCAAGCCACTCAAGCGCTATTGACGCTTGTCGGCTCAATCTTCAAGCCCGGCCCCATGGTGGAGCTGAGCGAAATCTTTTTAATATAAGTACCCTTTGCACCTGTCGGCCTGGCCTTCTGGACAGCGTCCATCAACGCTTTAATGTTTCCGATAAGCTGGTCTTCGGTGAAACTCGCCTTGCCAACACCGGCATGAATGATACCGGCTTTTTCTACGCGAAACTCGACCGCGCCACCCTTGGCCGCCGCAACGGCGGCCTTCACATCCTGGGTGACCGTGCCGACCTTGGGATTGGGCATCAATCCGCGCGGGCCGAGCACCTTGCCGAGCCGCCCCACCAGGGGCATCATGTCCGGTGTCGCGATGCAGCGGTCAAAATCGATGTCGCCCTTCTGGATTTTTTCCACCAGGTCTTCGGCGCCGACCACTTCGGCGCCCGCAGCCGAGGCTTCCGCCGCCTTGTCATCCTTTGCAAACACCGCAACCCGCATCGATTTGCCGGATCCGTTGGGCAGTTGGCACATTCCGCGCACCATCTGATCCGCATGACGCGGGTCGACGCCCAGATTCATGGACACATCGATGCTTTCGTCGAACTTCGCGGTGGCGCCTTGCTTCACCAGCTTGACCGCCTCCTGGATCGGATAGAACTGATTCCGGTCAATGGCTTCGCGGCTCTGCGTCATTCTCTTTCCAGTTTTCGCCATGACCCTACTCCGCAACCTCAAGACCCATCGAACGCGCCGAACCGGCAATGATTTTTGCTGCCGCATCGATATCGTTCGCATTGAGATCGACCATCTTGGCCTCAGCGATTTCACGAACCTGCGCCATGGTCACCCGGCCGGCAACTTCCCGTCCAGGCGTTGACCCGCCCTTGGAGAGTTTTGCCGCCTTGCGCAAGAAATACGATGCCGGTGGCGTCTTGGTCTTGAACGAAAACGACTTGTCAGCAAACACAGTGATCAGCGTCGGTATCGGCGCACCACCCTCAAGATCCTGCGTGGCAGCGTTGAAGGCTTTGCAGAATTCCATAATGTTAAGGCCGCGCTGACCCAATGCCGGTCCGATTGGCGGCGATGGGTTGGCCTGACCGGCCGGCACCTGCAATTTCAGGTAGCCTGTAATCTTCTTAGCCATTTTAACTCCCTTTTCAGCCCCCTATCAGGGCAATTCACTGGGTTTGGTGGTGCGGTTGGGTCCACGGCATGGCACGCACGCGGGCAACCTCCCACCGGTCATGACCAGGGTCCGCCGTTACAGCTTCTCCACCTGGCCATATTCAAGTTCGACCGGGGTCGCCCGGCCGAAAATCGAAACCGCAACCTTCAATCGGGACCGTTCCTCATCGACCTCTTCAACCAGGCCGTTGAACGAGGCAAACGGACCGTCGGCCACCCGCACCTGCTCACCGATCTCGAAGGTAATCGACGGCTTCGGCCGCTCGATACCTTCCTGGACCTGCTGAAGGATGTGTTCGGCCTCCTTGTCGCTGATCGGGATGGGCTTGCTTTCAGTGCCCAAAAACCCGGTCACTTTCGGTGTGTTCTTGATCAGGTGATATGCCTGGTCGGTCAGTTCCATCTTGGCCAGCACGTAACCGGGAAAGAACTTTCGCTCCGACTTGACCTTGCGGCCCCGGCGCATTTCAACAACTTCTTCGGTCGGGACCAGGATCTCGTCGAACAGATCCTGCAAACCCTGCGCCACCACCTGCTCGCGAATTGATTCCGCGACCTTCTTCTCAAAGTTCGAATAGGCGTGCACGATGTACCACCGCTTGGTCATATTTTCAGGTCCACCGCTTAACTGCCAATGCCGAGAACGAAACGTACGAACAACTGCAGCACCTGGTCGGCCAGAAAAAAGAACACCGACGCAAACGTCACCATGATCAGCACCATGACCGTGGTGACCATGGTCTCCTTGCGCGTCGGCCAGGTGACTTTTTCACCCTCTGCACGCACCTGCTGCAGAAACTGTAACGGGTTCGTTTTCGCCATGTTTCCTTGTTACCTTTCGGATCACCTGCACGATTTGACCGGCTGGATCAGACTTTCATGCCCGGCTGGCAGGAGTGGAGGGACTCGAACCCACAACCCCCGGTTTTGGAGACCGGTGCTCTAGCCAATTGAGCTACACTCCTAATTCAACCTGCACCGAACCGCGACCCTGAACCCCGACGATTTGCGGGACCTTTACCGGCGTTGATCACCCAGGTGCGATCCACCTTTCCTACTCAAGTATCTTTGCCACCACTCCGGCGCCGACGGTACGGCCACCTTCACGGATTGCGAAACGTAGCTGCTCTTCCATGGCAATCGGAACGATAAGTTCGATTTCCATGCTCACATTGTCGCCGGGCATAACCATCTCCGTGCCTTCCGGCAGGGTCACAACACCGGTCACATCCGTCGTCCGGAAGTAAAACTGCGGACGGTATTTGGTGAAGAACGGCGTGTGACGGCCACCCTCCTCCTTGGTCAGAATATAGGCTTCCGCCATGAACTTGGTGTGCGGGTTGACCGAACCGGGCTTGCACAGAACCTGACCGCGCTCGACATCGTCGCGCTTGGTGCCGCGCAGCAGAACCCCGACATTGTCGCCCGCCTCACCCTGGTCAAGCAGCTTGCGGAACATCTCGACACCGGTCACCGTGGTCTTGGTGGTGTCCTTGATGCCGACAATCTCAACTTCCTCGCCAACCTTCACAACGCCGCGCTCAATTCGGCCCGTGACAACCGTGCCGCGGCCGGAAATCGAGAACACATCCTCGATCGGCATCAAGAAAGGCTGATCCTTGGGGCGCTCGGGCTGGGGAATGTAATCGTCAACCGCTGCCATCAGTTCTGCAATCGAATCCCTGCCGGTCGCAGCATCTCCGTCCTCAAGGGCGGCAAGGGCTGAGCCCTTGACGATCGGAATATCGTCGCCGGGGAACTCGTAAGAGCTCAAAAGCTCGCGCACCTCAAGTTCGACAAGCTCAAGCAACTCCTCGTCGTCAACCTGATCAACCTTGTTCAGGTAAATCACAAGCGCTGGAACACCAACCTGGCGGGCAAGAAGAATGTGCTCGCGGGTCTGCGGCATCGGACCATCGGCTGCCGACACAACAAGGATCGCACCATCCATCTGGGCAGCGCCCGTGATCATGTTCTTCACATAGTCAGCATGGCCCGGGCAATCGACATGGGCATAGTGACGGTTGGCCGTCTCATATTCAACGTGAGCGGTCGAAATCGTGATGCCGCGCGCCTTCTCCTCCGGCGCCTTGTCAATATCGTCATAGGCCGAAAACGTCGCGCCGCCGCTCTCCGACAAAACTTTCGTGATCGCCGCTGTCAACGTCGTCTTGCCGTGATCAACATGACCAATCGTGCCAATGTTGCAATGCGGCTTGTTCCGCTCAAATTTCGCCTTCGCCATCGCGATTTATTCCCTATTTTCCGTTACTTTAACGCCAGATCGGCATGTCAGCGTTGGGTGCAATATCCACTGCCAATGATGTATGCGGCGATTATTTGACCGAACCGGCCGCAGGTCCGCTACATTTCAGTCTTTCTTCGTTCTCGCCTTAACCGCCAAACTCAAATGTTGGAGCGGGTGAAGGGAATCGAACCCTCATCATCAGCTTGGAAGGCTGTTGCTCTACCATTGAGCTACACCCGCACTTTGTGTCCCTGCCGGTTGAGCAAACATGGTGGAGGGGGTTGGATTCGAACCAACGTAGGCATAGCCAACGGGTTTACAGCCCGTCCCCTTTAACCACTCGGGCACCCCTCCATTGTCTGTTTGATACAATCTGCAACGTCCACGGCACAAAGCCCCGGTGTCGTGCACCAGGAATCTTGCGCGTGCTTTATGTGAAGGGCAACGCCTGCTGTCAACCGCAAATCACCAAAAAAATGCAAAATAACCCGCCCGGCACGGGAGGTTACGTGAAAATGTACCACCGACCGGGGGAGACATATGTTTACTTCTGTGTTGTCGACAATATAAGCGGTTGTATGACCAACCGCAAGAGACCCCGCTCACGGGACCACACTGCCGCCAGGAATGACCTGCTCTATGGCGCTCATGCCGTGGCGGCGGCACTGGCCAATCCTGCCCGCCGGTGCCTGCAACTCTGGGCAACCTCCAACGCACTGAGCCGCCATGGCAAGGTCATAGAAAACTCAGGCATCGTGACCGAGCGGGTCAGGCCGGATGTGCTTGACCGCAAGCTGGGCGCAGGTGCCGTGCATCAGGGCCTTTTGCTGGAAGCGACACCCCTGGAAGAACCATCGCTTCACGATTTGGCGCCTGGCGGCGTGTTGGTGGTGCTTGATCAGGTGAGCGACCCGCATAATGTTGGCGCTGTTCTACGAAGTTGCGCTGCATTTGGCGCCAGGGGTCTGATTCTCACGGAACGCCACAGTCCCTCCAATACCGGGGTCCTGGCCAAGGCCGCATCCGGTGCGCTGGAACATGTTCCGTTGATCCGGGTAACCAATCTGGTACGCGCACTCGGCAGTATTGCAGAGCTGGGTCATGTGCGGATCGGCCTGGATGGCGATGCCGGCCAGGATCTGGCCGATGTCGATCTGTCCGGTGGAGTGGCGCTTGTTCTGGGAGCCGAAGGCAAGGGTCTGCGCCGATTGACCGCGGAGCACTGCGACCGGCTGGCGCATCTTGCAACACCGGGACCGCTGTCCAGCCTGAATGTGTCGAATGCGGCGGCCGTGTCGCTTTACATCTGCACCGCAAATCCCGGCCGTTAAGTGGCTGTTCAAGAACGGACTGCATCGACCGGTTGACCTATGAGCAGATCCTGACATCGCGGGTTTCGCAGACATGGCGTTTTTCAACACGCTGGCAGCGACCTGTCTTACTCTGGCGGGTACAGACGTGATCGGTATAACAGGCCCCCTTGCGTTTTTCCCACCTGCACTGTGACATTGGACCGGATAGAACCGTGTCCGTGTAGCGGCCGATGAACACCTGTGGTTTTACCGCACCTGCGGGCATTGCGGCCGCCGAAAGCAGCACACCCGCGGCAACCAGCTTCGCGAATGCTGTCAGTATGTTCAATTATCTGCCTCCTGCGTGCTAGAGCATATCGATCAGGTCATAGTATCGACTGGCCAGAGGCGGATCGATCAAAATGCGAAAGGCCGGAAAAAACGCTCCGGCCCCTCACCTGCGTCATGCGGTGCAAACCAATTCCGTCAGTGGCCCAAATGGAAACCGAATCCGGGAAAGCCAAAGTGGATATATGGGCCGTAATAGCGATGATGCCCGTGACGGTGATGGCGGTGGCGCCGTTTATGGCGATAATAGTGGCGATGCCTGCGATGACCGTAGCGCCGGTACCTGCGGTGTTTGCGATAATGCCGCCGGTTTTTGCGATAATGCGCCGGCTGGCTGTCAAAACCGCCCACACCACCGGTGATGTTAAGGGTACCAAGCCGGTTGCCGCTGGCTGATGCAACATTGGCTCCGGTAAGCATCATGACCGCCGCAATGGCCGCCACCACGTATAATTTGAGACCGTTCATAACCTGCCCTCTCGGTTCTCTGCGTCCCCTCTCGCATTCCAGATTAGGCCGTAAATGTGGCATTTGCCAGAAAATGGTGATCACAAATTGACACGGCATGTTACCGCCACCGCCGATCGCCGTCGATCCACCAAGAGTACCGTGCTCCATCAACGAGAAAGGCTGGGCAGATGCCCAGCCTTATTATCGTTGACCGGCAAGTCGTGCTCTTGCCACTACCTGGCCTCAGTAGCCGTAGTAACCTCTCCGGTTGCTACGGTAGTAACCGCCATATCGCGGGTAGTAGCCGCGATTGCGGCCGTAATAGCCGCGGTGACGCCGGTTGTGACCATAATAGCCGTAGTTACGCCGGTGGCTGCGGTATCGCCGCTTGCCATATCCGCGCTTGCGGTAGCCATAGCCATAATTTCTGTACCCGCCATAGCCGTAGTAATTACCGTAACCGTGATTGTGGCCATACCCGTAGTAACCACCACCAGCACTCGCCTGGCTGACCCCGAATACAGTAAGGATTGCAGCAAACGCCGCCGCCGCAAGGCTCAGTTTGAAACGTCCCATGACGTGTCCTTTCGGTATGCGCAACCCACCTCTCTGAAGTCATCATACGCCAAGCTGCGAGATCGGACGACCGACAAGTGTTCACAATGACGTGCGCGCCTTGAGACCCTGCGCACGGCGCGCCTTGGTAATCCTAACGTCTGCTGAAACCACGGTTCTGGAACCCGCGATTGTTAAAGCCACGGCGGGAAAAACCACGATTGTTGAAGCCGCGGCGTTTAAAACCACGATTGCGGAAGCTGTGGCGGTTGTTGAACCCACCCCGGTTAAACCGATGACTGCGGAAACCGTGTCCGTAATAGGTGTTGGAGAAACCATGATAGCCACCATAAAAGCCACCATATTTGTAGTAACCGCCGGCGGATGCTTCCTGGGTGGCACCGAAGGTTCCCAATAGAGCTGCAAATGCTGTGGCAATGATTGTGCGTCTGAGATTTTTCATGAGCCTGTCCTTATCCTGGATTGTGCGAGGGGTGTTCGCTCGCCTGTCCTCATTCCAGATGGGGCAGCCATAGATCGCAAACGACCAACATTACATCACGATGGCGTCGGCAATCGTGATGACCAATGGCTCTTGAGGTGCAAACCAGAAGGCATGGTTGTTCATCGTGCATCTTGCGCCGCACAGCACACCGTTGTATGAACGCCACCGCATGCGGCGCACCCGCCAACACGGCGCTTTCGGGCGTCCATATGGCCGGTGCACTTGGCGCTGTCGCGCAAAATTGCCGGCTTAGCTCAGTTGGTAGAGCACCTGATTTGTAATCAGGGGGTCACAAGTTCAAGTCTTGTAGCCGGCACCAGTCTTTTCACTTCAGTGAACAACTCTGACGGCCAAACGCTGCCCCTAATTCTGGGGCGACTGCAGACACCTTGCCTTGCCGCGCGTGATCTCCGTCTCGATGCAGTCGGCCATACGGCCCTTCGCGAAGTGCCTCTTCGCGGGACGACAGAAGATAACTAACAGATTTCCGACCAAATTTTGGAGTTTGAAGAAGCTGGCCGTGTGTGTAGTCAGCGAGGTTGGCAACTTTCTCGATACCCAAGTGGGCAAAGGCATTCGTCAATCGCACACGCAAATTCATCGTATTAAATGGTCTATCCGCGAGCCAAAGCGGGGCACCTCGCGCAAAGAGGCAGGGATCCTCGCGCCCATTACCAATTAGCATCTTGAACCCAAATTTGCCTAACTCTGCGCGAATGTCATGCTCAAGATTTGGCTTCTCGCTTAAAGTAGGAGCAATCATCATAGATGCTGGATCTGTGAGGGACTTAGGGTGAAATTCCTTTGGCCTACTCGGCAATTCCAGACCCTCTCAGTTAGTCGACCAAGCCGCTCGTGAGCTACCGGATCTATCGACAACCATCCGTTTAGCACCCTCCTCCACCGATGATTCGCGCCGTCGGAGCGCACTGCCATTAGTCGACATTGAAGTCGGTCCTGATCAGCTGATCATGCGCATCAACCTTGACGATTAACATGAGCCAACTACAATGCTTCGTGGAAGCAAAGCTAGCCATTAGCCGTGGTGTTCGTAGAAGGCCAAATGTTGGACTTCGAATATACTGGTTGAAGACCCAACCGTAATTCAGATTGCTTCGCCCGTAGTGTGGGATCTACGCTTAGATCGGGGTTGTATTAGCACCAACAAGAATCACCGATCTATGCATCGGGTCTAGCCGTCCAAATGAACGGCAACTAATGGGTGCCGCAGAAACTTATTCTTTGAAGACGGGTTTTCCGCCATTCTCGTTGCGTCGCGTTGCAAGCGGCTGGTGACAAGGCGGTTTTCTCGACAACTGGCTGGGAGCAGGCAGCGGCGTTATTTACGACCGGTCTGACTTAACGCCTGCGCGCCAATATTTGGGAGGCAGAATTGAGTCCGAACGACGATGACAAACCAACCTGCGAATTGGAAGACGTTCCGCCGGAAGAAAATGCAAGCTCCTGCATGAATCCCATAGTATTTGGCGTCGAGATTCAACAAATCATAGGCAGTAGGCGGCAACGTGGGGTCGACAAAGCCGCGGACGAGTTATGTGAGAGGGGTGAGTTGAACGACAAGGGTTACAGCTGGCCGGTTTCGGTTGATCTGGACTTAGTCGGATTGGCTTTGTCAGGTGGCGGTATTCGCTCGTCCACTTTTTGCCTGGGTGTGCTGCAGGCGCTCAACGACGCCGGCGTAATCAAGTGGGTGGATTACATTTCAACAGTGTCCGGTGGTGGCTACATCGGATGCTTCTGGAGTTGTCTGCTTCAGAACTCACGTATCACCAACAATGAAGGCAATGAGGAGAGCTCGAGTTACTTGTCCGGCTCGGAGGACTTCAAAAAGAAGGGCCCCTTATTCAAACTGTCCCATGAGGCAGGCGTGGAAGAAGGGCCCGTCTTCCAGCGCTTGCGGAACTATGCCAACTACCTTCAGCCCCGCGGCCTGCGCGATACGATCCGGTTTCCCGCCCTGGTCCTCAGGGGCCTGTTCATCAATTTTCTTATGGGCCTTCCCTATCTCCTGTTCGCGGCTGCGCTCACGGCGTGGATATTCGCGACCAACATTCTGAACGACAAACTCGGCTTTTGGGGGTGGACCGACTACACTGTCACGAAATTCGTGCTCGGGGCTTACCTTGGGCTGATCGTATGGAGTACGATCTGCCAATCCCTGAAGCGCCGCGCGGGGAAATCCAGCCCCGCCATTCGAAGCCGGATTCTACTGCTGAACTCACTTGGACTCCTGGCGCTGGCGCTGGTTGCTTTCATAGAGTTTCAGCCAAGGCTGATCTACTGGCTGCGCGGCTACATGAATCAGGAGTGGAGCGTCCTGGAGTTTAGTGCTTTGGGCGCTTTGGGTGCACTAACGGCGTTCCTGTCGGCCATCGGCGCGGCAAGATCAGCCGGACTTACCGCGAAGATCGGCTTGGCGACTGCGGGCGCCGTAGTCCCACTGATCGTGATCGTCTTATATTTCACGCTCTGCGTCTGGGCAGTGTTTCCGGGGCCATCCTGGCTGCCCGATTATCTGGAACACATCAATTATATCGCCGTAACATATGTGGGCGTGGGCGTGATTCTCCTGCTTCTGTCGGCGTTCTTTTTCGACGTGAACGCGATCACGCTGCACAATTACTATAGGGACAGTTTGAGCAAGACGTTCCTGTTCAGCCTCCAGAACAGTGGTCTCGTGAGACGTGGCGCCAATCACGCCGAAGGCGATTATGATAGGGACGAAGACGGCATCACCCTGGCGCAACTCGACATTGCGAAGAATGGCGGCCCATTTCATCTGATCAACGCCGTCGTGAACAACCCGAAACTGAACGAAATCGGCCTGAGAGGCCGGCGGGCCGATTTCTTCGTGTTCAGCGGAACATACACCGGAAACAACCGGCTGGGCTACTGTTCGACGGCACAGCTTGAGACGCTCGACAAGAGCGCCAACCTTGGAACGGCAATGGCCGTTTCAGCGGCTGCAGTCTCGCCAAGCATGGGGCAGAAAACCTCGAACCCTCTTATGGTCTTCCTGATGGCGATGTTGAACGTTCGCCTCGGCTACTGGCTGCCTGTCCCGGAGCTCGTAACGAACGACCGCACGACCAGCCTCAAGAAGTTTTTGGGGCAGTCGCATCTGGTTGGGCCTTTTTTCTTCTTCCGAGAAATGTTCGGTCTGATCGACTTGTTCCGCACCAGATACATCAACCTGTCAGATGGCGGACATCTTGAGAACCTTGGCGTCTTCGAACTCCTACGGCGTCGCTGCGAGTACATCATCGCGATCGACGCCGAGGCTGATCCGGAAATGAAGTTCAACGGGTTGGCGAACCTGATGCGGCTCGCCCGAACGGATTTGGGCGTCGACATAGAAATCGATCTCGATGACTTGCGCAAGGAAGAGAACGGATTCAGCCGTCGCCACTGGGCCTTGGGCGAGATCGTCTACGGAAAAAAAGAGTCGGGTGTATTTCTCTATATCAAGTCGTCGCTAACCGGGTCGGAGAACGAATACATCACCGAATATCGCGCCAGGCACCCGGAGTTCCCGCACCAGTCCACCGGTGACCAATTCTTCGATGAGGCGCAGTTCGAGGCACACCGGGCGCTCGGTCACAAGGCCGGAGCCAGTCTGTTCAACGAGTCCAGCAGCGAATTCGCGATGACCGGCGCCTACGGGACTTCGTTCGACGTAACCGAAGACGTGTCGTCGGCAGACTATTTGTTCGAAGAGTTGAGGAAACGCGACACATCAGCGGTCATGCGTCGTGACTCGTTCCTGAGGTTGCAGGATCGCCGCCGCGCCATTGAGAGCAAGCTGACGAAGCCATCCATACGCCGCTATGCCGAGGAACTGGTCGACCTGCCCTCGTCCCCGGGGAGTAAAAAATATCGTTCGGAGCCCATCGAAGAAGACACCGATTACAAACTTCGGCTTCATCAACTGGTCAATGAACAGATGCAACTGATCGAGGCGTCGATATTTGCGCTACGCCTCTATGATCCCAAAATCCGGCGGCGGAAGAGCAATCTTGGTTGGATGAATTTGTTCCGCCGTTGGTCCAATTCCTCCAGTTTCAGGCGTAATTGGGCGGCGAGCGTTGCCCACTATGGAACCGCATTCAAGCTTTTCTGCAAGGAAGAACTCGGGCTCGATCTCCGGGTGTTCTGGAAAAAGCGTAAGAGTAACGAGAAGCTGACCCGGTCCGAGGAGGTGCTGCTGAAAAAGGCTCGCAGGGAAAATATCGGCGGTACGCCACTTCAGGTCTACATGGCCCACCTTGCCACCGCGGGCGATCCGGACGGCAAAAAGAACAGTGTTCGCGTCGCGATGGCCATCGTCGCTTGCGTGAACGGCACGCCAGCCCTTACATACTTTCGGGTGCGCGAAACATATCGAAGCATTGGGCTGTCCAGAATGCTGCTAAGAAAATTTAGAGACAAGAAATCGGTTTGGAATGGGCCGCACGCTTTCTGTCGTGATCCGCAGTTTGACACCAACATAGAGCGCATCAAGCGCATACTAAGGCACCTGGAATATCGTAATCTGAGTGAGTGACACATCGAGACTTAGAGTCGATTCGACTTAGTCCTGATCGTATCCGGCTGCGGCGAGTTAGTTTCCGCATTCGCGTGGTGTGAACTGGTCGATACCTTCGGCGATGACTACCCATAGTTCACCTATGGTTCTCGCGGTCGCCTTGCGGAGCGACGCCTTGAGCCTGGAGAACGCCATCTCGATCGGACTGAAATCGGGCGAATAGGGCAGCAGATAAATAAGCTCAGCACCAGCCGCTTCAATGGGCTGTCTGATACCCGTGATCTTATGTGTGGCTAGATTGTCCATGATCACGACGTCGCCGGCTATTTCGCCGTCTGACAGGACCCATTGGCGTTGCCAAGGTGGCGAATGTTCCAGCTTGCGGAAGCTCCTGTTTTTCTTTCGCCGGGTCGTTACGACGTTTAACGCTTAACATAACTTCCTGGGCGCGCTCCCGCGCATCGGCAAGCGTGACGGCGGGATAAGTATACCCAAGATTAGCCGCCACTTCTTCGGGTCTTCCTTGACGCGGTACATCAAGATCCAAGTTTTACGGCCGGTTTCGGATACACGGAGGCCAATGCCAACGGTCATTTCGCGGGTGACCTTGGCCTTCTGGGCCTCCTCAATTGGCGACGTAAGACGACTTTAGCGGGCCAATTGCGCACAAAGCGTAGCTGTTGCCCAAAGCCATATTCGTAATTGTTTGTCGCGCGACGCTGGCGGTCAATACCGTTGGCTATTGCGTATACTTGGGTGCTTGCGGGTGGTTCCTGTGGCGACAGCCGGATCTTGGCACATGGGACTGGGTTGAAGCGGTAAGTTGGGAGTCGGTCTACGCATTGGCGTGGCCGGTTTTTGTACTCTAATCAGCCCCCATCTCCAGCGGGCGTGTGTCCGGGCGGGGCCAGAGCGGGTAACTCGGATCGACATTGACCAAATGACACAGCACCACAAATCCCACACCTCTGACGGCCCAATGCTGCCCCTAATTCTGCGGCGACTGCAGGCGCCTTGCCTTGCCGCGCTTCAGGCCGAGCTGGTGTTCGCGGTGGATGATGAACAGGCCCGCGGTAATCACGATTGCTGCCCCGATCAGGACGGTGAGGCTTGGCACCTCGGAAAACAGCAGATAGGCGATGGCCAGACCCCAGATCATCGAGGTGTATTCAAACGGGGCAATGGTCGAGGCATCCGCATGTCGGTAGCATTCGGTGAGCAGGATCTGGCCGACGCCGCCGAAAACCCCTGCCCCGATGAGCAGGGTCGCATCGGACCTGGTGGGCCAGACCCAGCCAAACGGCATGCTGGCAAGCGAGCCGATCATGACGGTGAATGTGAAATAGAAGATGATCGACTGGGTGCTCTCGGTGGCGACCAGTTCGCGGATCTGGATCATTGCCACGGCGACCAGGCACGCCGAGGCCAGAACCAGAAGCGCGCCAAGGGTTTCGCCATCGCCTGCAACACCGGTCTGGAGCACGGCAAGACGAGGCCACAGAATGATCAACACCCCGGTGAAACCGGCAATTGCCGCACTCCAGCGATAGATGCGCATGGTTTCCTTGAGCAGGACAACCGCCAGCACAAGCGTGATGATCGGTGCGGCAAAACTGATCGCCATCGCCTCGGGCAGCGGCAGCAGCTTGAGGGCTGCAAACCACATGACCATGGAAATGCCGCCGGCCAGGGTGCGTTTGATCTGGCCCTTGAGATTATTGGTTTTGAAGGCGCTTGCGAGCTGGCCCTTGAGACCGAAATACAAAACCAACGGCAGCAGGGCGAAGAACGAACGGGAAAACACCACCTCACCGGTCGGCACGCCAGGCACCGCCTTGATGCAGGCGACCATGACGGCGAAAGACAGGGTCGCGCAGATCTTGAGGGCAATGCCCAGCGGCGGGTTCACTTAAACTGCGCTTTCAGGTTCGGGGCGGGTCACATCGAAGGCCGGGGTCCGTGTTGTCAATTCCTGCATAGCTGATATCACTGGGTTTGGCATTTCAATAAGCTGTCGCGCCGATCAAATCCAGAACCGGCAGCTGGGGAGCGGTGTGATGTATTTGGCAATTCAAGAGGACGGGCAATTGGCGCTGGAAGAAAGTGAAGATTTCATGCGGTTCCATATTGCCGCGACCGCAGGCCAGCTGGCAGCGAGCGCACCCTTTGCCGGGATCTCGGAAGACGCTGGCGATGGCCACTACTGGCTCAATGCCGATGCCGTCATTGCGCTGTCACCCGGTGCCAACAATGCTGACTGGACAAGCGCCTTCGAGACCATGCTGGAAAAGGCTGCACCCTATGGCTATGCCGATCTTGCGGGCCGCCGGATCAAGGCCCATGTGATCGCGCCCGGTGGGGATTGAAAGTCCCCTGCCCGGCTGCTGCAGTAGTTGTGTGACCGCTACTCCGCCGCCGCCATGGGGGTGGGCACCGGCGACTGGGCACCTATGGCGTCGAGATCGCCAAGTGCCTCTTTGACCGCCGGCAGCACTTTTTCGCCAAAGGCATCAATCGAGCGCCGCACCCGTTTACCATCCATGCGGCCGAACTGCATGAAGCAGCTGTAGTGGCTTGGCTGGAGGAGCTTGAGTTCCGCCACAAGTTTCTCAGCACAGGTCTCCGCATCGCCAATGATCAGATTGTCGACGATCTGTTCGAGGCTGGGCTCGCCTTCTGCTGGAATATCCCGCAGCATGGGGCCATCGAGTTCCTGATAGCCACCACGCATACTGAGTGCGACGCGCCCGGTATAGCGGGCGTTCTCGGCTGCATCGAGGGCATCCTCACGGCTGTCGGTCACATAGACGATGCGCTGGCAGGCAAAGGGCATGGTGGCAGGATCCTTGCCCGCATCACTATGGGCCTGTTCATAGATGCGCCGCATGTCGGCGAGCACGGAGGCCGGACGATAGCCGGCCGTCACAAATGGCACATAGCCGCTCATTGCAACACGGTTTTGGACCTTTGGCTGATTGGCAAAACCGGCGACATAGACCGGCGGCATCGGCTGTTGTACGGGGCGGATGGACATCGGTGTCGATGGCTGGTTGTAATATTTGCCGTCATAGGAAAATTCTTCGCGGGTCATCGCCAGTTCGATGATGTCCAGGATTTCCAGCGTACGCTCGGAGGCTTCCCCGAGCTTCTGGCCGAACCGCTCGAATTCGAACTCCTGATAACCGCTGCCGATGCCGACCACCAGCCGGCCATTGCTCAACCCATCGACCTGGGCGATTTCCTCGACCATGCGGATCGGATGGTAAAGCGGCAGCACCAGTACGCCGGTGCCGAGTTTGATGGTGCTGGTCTGGGCGGCACAGTAGGCTGCCCCGATCAGTGGTGACGGGCAGATGCTGTAATTTGAAAAGTGATGCTCGGCGAACCAGGCGATGTCGAAGCCCATCTGTTCGACCACCCTGACCTGGTCTGCAACCTCGGCAAAGACATCGACCTGCGACCGGTCCCGGTCTCGTTGCGGCATCAGGCTGAACAATCCGAACTTCATCTTGTTTTGTCCTCATTCAAACAGGGGTTAGATACCGACGATGACCTCGCCACCATTAGGGCTGATTACCTGGCCGGTAATGAAATCCGACTCGCGCGATGCCAGAAATCCGATCAGGTAGGACACTTCCTCCGGTTGCGCCCAGCGCCCGAGCGGCACCAGCTTTTCCTTTTTTCGGATTTTTTCCATGCCTTGCACCTTGATCGGCATTGGGGTGAGCACACCGCCTGGGGCGATCGCGTTGACATGAATGTTGAACGGCGCGAACTCCTTGGCCCAGGCCTTGGTAAAGCCGAGCAAGGCTGCTTTGGCGGCGCAATAATGGCTGGCGGTCTGATAACCGGTCATTCCCCAGATCGACGACACATTGATGATCTTGCCATTCCGCTTCGCCTTCATGCCGGGCAGCACCGCCTGGGTGCAGAAGAAGCTCCCTTTGACGTGAACATCGAACATCCGGTCATAGCCGGCTTCGTCGATTTCATGGACATCGCAATGTTCACTGATACCGGCATTGTTTACCAGTATGTCGATCGGCCCGAGTTCCGACTGCGCCTGTTCGATCATGGCGGCAATGCCGGCCAGATCCGCCACGTCGACATTGGAGACCATAGCGCGCCGGCCGGTTGCCCGGACCTTGTCGGCGGTTTCATTGGCGCCGTCCACTAGAAGGTCGTGAACGATGACATCGGCGCCGCGTTCCGCCAGCAAAACCGCATGCTCATGGCCCATTCCACCACCCGACCCGGTGACCAGCGCCACTTTTCCACTAAGACTGTTGCTTGGTTCTGTCATGATGATCCATTGAACTTCCGATCCCGCCGCCCTCTTTGCCGCCATGGGCGTAAAGACTATTACGAAACGCTCGCCTTGTGAGCAAAATATTGCCCGGTTATGGTTGGAAAAAGTGGTCTTCAAACCGGACGCATAAACATGACAAACAGCAGTTTCGACAATCGCATCGCCGTCGTCACCGGCGCTGCACAGGGGCTGGGACTGGCGATCGCCACCTTGCTTGGCCGGCGCGGCGCGAAGGTCTGGCTGGTCGATCTTGACGGCGCTCGTGTTAACGACGCGGCCGGCAGCCTTTCTGACCAGGGAGTTTCAGCGATCCCGTATGTCGCGGATGTAACCGATGAGGGATCGTTACATGGCCTGCGTGATGAACTCATTGAAAGTGACGGACGCATCGACGTTCTGATCAACAATGCCGGCATGTACCCGCATGAGGGCGTGCGCGACATTACCGTTGCGAGCTGGGACAAGGTGTTCGACGTCAATGTGAAGAGCATGTTTCTCACGACCCGGACATTCATGGACCCGATGATCGAGGCGGGCTATGGACGCGTGGTCAGCATTGCCTCGAACGATGCCTATGTGCCCAAGGTGACCATGGCGCATTATGCCGCCGCCAAGGCGGGCGTGGTCAGCCTGACCAAGACCTTTGCCGCCGAGCTTGCGCCCTATCAGGTGCTGGTAAACGGCGTCAGCCCGGGTGCCATCGCAACCGAGCGCGCCAAAGGCCAGGACTGGCTGCCCAAACGCATCCCGCAGATACCGTTGAAGCGCGCCGCCGAGCCGGAACAGATCGCCGAAGTGGTGGCGTTTCTGGCGTCCGACCAAAACCAGTTCATGACCGGCGAGACGGTGGTTGCCAATGGTGGAATGCTGATGGTTTGACAGTGCGCTAGAGCGTTTCATGTTCATACGAAACCGTTTGATGGCGCCAAACCGGTTTGTCGGCAAGGCGCGATGAGAAGCGCGATGCGGTGCATCGGGCAAGCATCGCAACACCGCCGGCGAGCCGGTT